>Ga0308165_1000089_pt1 | contig 240764 bp, 221 predicted proteins | sample PhyWR2_FD_201032 | JGI IMG/M metagenome (GOLD analysis project Ga0308165, IMG submission 201032) | Phyllosphere microbial communities from UC Gill Tract Community Farm, Albany, California, United States - DLSLW.R2 | ecosystem: Host-associated > Plants > Phyllosphere > Unclassified | place... | reverse complement strand
AACCGACTTTAAAAACGCTAAAAATCAGCCGACTGCACACTTTAAGCGATAATCAGTGCACATTTTGAAGCGAAATGAGTGGTCATTTTGGTCAGGAATGAGTGGCCACTTTTCGGATAATCCCCAAGTTATGAGCTAATCTCCATCTATATATTAACCTACGGTAGGCACCAACTAAAAAAACTCCAGATCCACAAGCTGGGTCAAGTATTTTAAAGTCAGTATTTAAATCAGTAAAAGGCATCGATTCATCGAGAAGAAAACTAACCAAGTACGGTGGAGTATAAACTACACCTGGTTTCTTTTCTAAAAATTCTTCATAAATGTTGCTAATCAATTCAACAGGTAAATCATTGAAGGAATATAACCTCCAAAAGACAAACTGAACCCCTTCGAGATTACCTTCAAGAAATAGGGAAAATCGTGAAAGATCTGTTGTTTTGAGAGCATTTCTTTCATCTGTTGACAAACTAAAAACACCGCCATTAAAGTGCCTGGCGAGATAATCAAATAATTCTAAAGCGGCGCCAGTAACTTTTAGAATATCTGAGAAACATGTAGCGGCTGGTACAAACTTTTCAAAAAAATTCGCTTGATATTTTACCTTGATTTTCTTTCCGCCAACTATAGATATGCGCTCCTCATCACGCTTCGGGAATACAGAATTATTATGTTCATCTGTGCGCTCCTCTAAGTACTTTATTAAAATGGACATAACCATCAACTTCTTTGCCAATGGTTGTGGTAATATATCACGATCAACGATGTCCTTTAAAGCTTGCTTCAGTTCCGAAAGTAGTTTTTCATATGCACTGTTGCTAAATTCAAATTTCGCACTATATGAAGAGTTTTCCCAAAAGGAACCGTTATCTAAAGATTTACCAGAGAAGGCTTGGAACTTTTGATCATTTTGGAGCTGCTCTCTTGTCAGCAACTCCGAAACATGTGACGCTAAGCTAATAGTCGTCAATGGTTTGTAAACCAACTTATCCCCTTTAGCTGGCTTTTCAAAACAATTAAATATTCTTATATCTTTCTTTGTAATGACAAAGAACATTGGAACAGATCCAGAACTATAGAGACGTTGATGCAAAAGAATTATATCTGCCTCAATTACGTCAGCTTTGGATGTGAAATCATATATATAAACTTGAGGAATTGATGGACGATTTTGGAAACGTCTGAAATAAATGTAATCGGCCTTATAGTCGCCCGCATTCTCCAAGGCAATAATCTCTTCAACACTATGTTTAGAAGAGGCAATCTTCGTTATATTTTGGACACGCATTAAACCTGTTGGATTTTTCTCATCCAACATATCCAATTGCTCCAAACTGTATTTTAATACGTCATTCATAGAAGGTGCTAAAATACCAATTATTTTAGCAATTAAATTTGGAATGAAGCTAACTTAGTAAATCTTTTTGATTTTTTATTTTTTAGTTGGCGACACCGCATTCAAGAGAATTCATCACTAGTCGTTAATGCTTGTATATCTCTAAAATTTATATTCGTGATGATGTTTTAAAAAATAAAGAAAATTCTATTGAGGTTGTTTGTGCAATCGCACCTGAATCTATTGAGCAATTGCTGGTTAATAATATATAAATCCTAATGAAGTTTATGACGAAAAGTTTGGTATAGCACCAGCTGATTACCAACGGTATTGAAAGATTTAGCCTATTTGCAAAGACCACATATGCTAGAAATAATGGTTGAATAGTATATCGGTGAATTGGAACGAATGAACCTTGGGCTGTAAGTAGTGCACGGAAACATGCGGGGCAAAAGCTCATATTGAAGTATTTGATGAGACGACAAGTAAGCACCTCGGAGCGTCTTTGTATAATGAAATATAACTAAATAGTGCATTTAAGGTGGAAAACAGATATATGAACAAGGGTAATGATGCCTAATCTGTTTTGCGCATACTTAGCGTTATAAATTTTCTCTTGTGATGATCAGCTATTCTTTACTAAGAGTTATACGGGATGGATTATAGCCAAAATGCTTTTTAAAGGCAAAGGAAAAATGCGAAAGGTCTTCAAACCCTACATCAAGATAGACATCCGATGGCTTGCGTTTGATCCCAAGTTCGGTGAACCGTTTGATGTACCCATCAACGGTCTTACGGTTAATCTTCAATAGGAGAGCCACCTTCCGGTTGCTGAATTTCTTTAGCTTTAATGCAATCAAAGTGCGAAGTTCCATGATATCAATTCGTTGTCCTGCCATGTATCTGCTTTTTTATTTCAGACACAAGACTATAATAAATCATGGAAAGTGGCCCATTGACCTCCGTTTTAGAAGTCCGGAATAAATAATTTTGGCCCAATTACCTCCGTTTTATAGAAAGCTAATAACGGAAGGCTGGCCCAATGACCAGCGAAATAAAGCCTTTTTTTTGGCCCAGTGACGAATGAAATGGGTGGCCCGCTATGCAGCGAAATGAGTGGCCCAGTGACTTGCGTTATAGACACATTAATTCCAGTTTCTGAGGTAATGAGCTCTGTATGCTGCTTTTCCAAACTGTTGATCATTGATTTTAGCACAGTGACCGTGATGGTTTTGCTTCCAGTATCTTGGTTAAGAGTTCATCACTGAGATTTTTTTCATAACTATCAGTCATGAGTTTAATGTAATGGTCAATAGTCGTTCCTGGGAGTAATTCACTGGAACCCATACTATATTCTTGGGAAAGTTTAATTAAACGTTCCGCACTTTCAGAGATGTAGTCTGCGTGGCTCTAAATTGGATAGTGAAATGCTCGATTTCTTCTTTAGGTTTATCCAAAAATGTTTTCTGGTAAGTGAACCAGGCGATCAGCAGGCCAAGTATACCGATGGTGATTTCTATCATGGAGGAGTTGGTTATCGTTCTCTATTGAAGATTAATTTATATTCAACTTTTCAAAGATAATTTTATCTAGAGAATAGCGCAATCTACAAATCAAAACTTATTGACCCATGAAATGAAGACCTTTTTTTTAAGTCAGGCGACTAAATCAATGCATTTACGTGGTGAAACTGTTGGTTACCGCGGTAAAATAAACGTTAAGCGCCTAGATAGATGCAACCACATAAATCTGTCAGGGGCAGACGAGACATCCTTCCAAAAACGCTTATTTATGCTATTATTCTAACTTATAAAATAAATTAATTCACCCCGATGAGCACGAAATAATCTTCATTTTCTTTTTTAACCATCAGGTCGAGATGTTCATCGAAGGTAACCAGGTTCAGCACTTCATCTTTTAAAAAAGTGGAAAAGACCTCCAGATCAGTTTCTGGCTTGATCAGCACTTCAAGGGTTTCCGTCGTTTTCCAGTCAGTTGAAACGATTTCCGGATAAGTTCCCTTGAGCAAAGAAGGGAAGCCTTTTCTGGAAAATACTTCAGAAAGGTTTTCAGAAATTTCAGCAACATAAGCTTTAAGCTCAGCGCTGTCGGTGCGCCATTCCATACCCTGGCCTTCCTCCCGCCACATGTTACCGGTAAATTTACCATTTAAATGTACAGCGTAACAATCCCCACCCTGTTCTACAACAGCCTGGATCTTGTGATTGTGGAGGTTAAATATATATCTTTCCATATTGAGCGGACCAGCATTTATAGGTTTGCGGAACTGTTTTATCTGCCTTTTCTCCTGCCTGCGGTAAAGCAGGTAAGCTGCGCCGAGGGCCAGCGCACTGATGACGCCCACGATTAAACTTTTGGCCTGTCCTACCTTGAATATCCGGATATTTTTCATGGCTTTCTTTTTAAGGTAAAACACCAACTTTTAATTAAAAGTTTTGCGCAACCTCAACTGAAACGCGCTGGTGCCGATGTGATGATCTTTTGCATGTCTATGCCCTTGCCCAGCACCCCGGTAAACCGATCGCCGGTTTCTTTAACCTGCTTATTGCATTAAAGATGGTAAAACCGCGCAATTTAAGGCCAGGCCTGACCTCTTCCCGAGCCGACGGACTATAAAGAAATAGCTGCAGAACGCGGCATTCCGCTTGGAACGGTAAAAACACATATCCATCAAGCGTGTCTTATACTGAAAAATACCTCAGTTAGTACCGGGAACAGGTGTTATAGAGTTCCATTAGTGGTGTTTGCATTATTGCTGCAAAAACCTTTTTATTTCCGAAATGCGATCGCCACAGATGGCCGCTGCTGCTTTAAGTTCATCGGTACTTACCTGGAACTGCGCGGCCCAATAATTGAGCTGTGCAGAATCTTCCGTGTTGATGATGCCATCGTTAATACCAAATTCCTGGGGCTCGAGGGTGTCATTATCACTTTCGATTTCCTGATAGGGTTCCTCGTTCCGGCTATCAGCAAGGAATGCCCTGGCACGCTTCAACCCTGTAGCAATGGCAATACCTTCTTCGGTCCCCTCTTTGAGCAGGGCGTTTGCAATTTCAACAGCTTTTTCCCTGAGGTATTCGGGCTGGTTTTTATAAGATGGCGGGTAATCGCCGTTGTACCATGGCATGCTTGCTCCTTTCTGTAAATTGTGCTATATGACGGCATTTAGGGGTATATTGAAACGATACCCCCTTTTTTACTTCCCTTTATTTTTGTTTTTGATATAATTTTCGATGTCTTTGCGGTCGGATGATCCGGTTGCACGCTTGGCGCCCGCAATGGCCTGACTGCTTACCCCGAGTTTATCGGCAAGGTATTTTACTTCGTATGGCTGACTGGAATTAACTTCCCTTCTTTCAACTTTTGAGCCTCTTGTACTCATGATGTTTCTTTTTTAATAAACAGGTACCTGTTAAACAGTAGTTTGAATAAAATGGTTTTGGCGGCTATTTATAGCCTACAATAACAAGTAATTCCAGGACTGGTCAAAGACCAAAACTTATGAAGGACTTATAATCTGCGCTACCTTATACTATATTACGATAGGCCCTACACTGTTAGCCCCAGAACGGTACAACATATCAGGCACTGTGACCGGTGAGGACAATAAAGCAGCTTTTTAGTTTTTTACTTTGGGGAGCTTCATAAGCCCTAAGATTTTATGATATTTGCTAGCTCAACATTGTAGCAACCATCCTGTGAAAACCGCAAAATATTACCTGGCCGCTATATCCGCTTATGCGACCTGGGGCTTTTTTAGTTTAGTTTTAAAACCTTTAAGCGGATATTCTTCGGTGGATATTTTATTTTACCGCATTTTCAGCTGTGCGCTATTGATGCTATTGATTACCGCCCTGTTCAAACGTACCGGATTGGTTAAAACCTTTTCTGATATTAAGGCCTTATCGCCAAAGCAGAGACGGAATATGCTTTTGCTGAATATAGGCGGAAGTGTCTTTTTGAATATCAATTGGTTCTCGTTTATTTACGTGCTTAACCATGTCAGTATCAAGGCTACCTCGCTTGCCTACTTGGTCTGTCCCATCATTACGACACTGCTTGCCTGCTGGCTTTTGCACGAAAAGCTCAGCAAAACACAATGGATGGCCGTTGGCTTAAGTATACTTGGCTGCCTGATGTTATCGTATGCCAATATGATGGACATGGTTTACGGCATTGTTATCGGGTTTACCTATGCAGCTTATTTGGTAAGCCAGCGTAAAAATGTTGGGTTCGATAAGTTCATCCTGCTAACCTTTCACATTTCGCTATCCGCGCTGATGCTGCTGCCCTTTTACCCGATCTACAGTGGATCGGTACCTACAGCTGCGCTATTTTGGTTACTGATAGAAGTTATCGCAGTTGGTTTTACAGTGATCCCACTATTTTTGAATTTATATGCATTAAAGGGCTTAAACTCATCAACAGTAGGTATGTTGCTCAATATCAACCCAATTATTGCATTTGCCATAGCAGTTTTGGTATTCCATGAGCGCATCAGTCCATTTCAGATGGCAGCATACGGTATCATTTTCATATCAGTTGTCATTTTCAACACGCATTACCTTTTTAAAAAAGCAAAGCACCTGCCAGGTAGTGACCATGTAGATCCTGCCAAAGTACCTGGTTAATCAAAAGCGTAAGATCATGCTGCTTTTCATTTATCAATGCGGCATTCACCATATCGGCCGCTCCGTTTTCATTTGAAAGATTACATTAGGGAATAAAAACAAGAAAGCGGGAAAAACCAAAGGCTCTTCCCGCTCATCTAAATTAACGCTCTCGGAATATAAACGCCATTTCCGGCAATTTGTTTTGTACGGTTAAAAAAAACTAATCTATTTCCATCCAAGTCCCGGCGCAACGTGCTCCAAAATGGCAGATAGCACATGGATATTGTAATCTACGCCCAAGGTATTTGGAATGGTCAGTAGTACCGTATCCGCTTCCTGTATCGCCTCGTCGGCAGCCAGTTCCTTTATCAGCTGATCGGGTTCAGCGGCATATCCCCGACCAAAAACCGCCCTTTGGGTTGGCTCGATATAGCCAAAACTATCCGCCCCTTTCCCCTGCTGACCGAAATAATACCTGTCCTGATCGTTCATCAGCGCAAATATTGAACGGCTGACAGAAACCCTTGGCTCGCGGTCATGTCCTGCTTTTCTCCAGGCTTCCTTATACAGCCTGATCTGCTCGGCCTGCTGGATACTGAAGGGCTTGCCATTTTCATCAAACTTCAAAGTAGAACTCTGCAGGTACATTCCGTTTTCTGCCGCCCAGACAGCAGTCGCATTGGAAGCGGCTCCCCACCAGATACGTTCTCGCAGTCCCTCAGCATAGGGTTCCAGTCTTAACAGTCCCGGCGGATTGGGAAACATTGGATTTGGATTGGGCCTTGCAAAACCTTCACCTTTCAGCCATTCCAGAAACTCCAGAGCCTTTTGCCTTCCCATATCAGCATCGCTCTCTCCATCCTTTGGTGCAAAACCGAAATACCGCCAGCCTTCGATCACCTGCTCGGGCGAACCCCTGCTGATGCCCAATTGCAGCCTGCCACCAGAGATGAGGTCGGCCGCACCAGCATCCTCAACCATATATAAAGGGTTTTCATAACGCATATCTATCACCCCCGTTCCGATTTCGATCTTCGAAGTTTTTGCGCCGATTGCCGAAAGCAGCGGAAAAGGTGATGCCAACTGCCTTGCAAAATGGTGCACCCTGAAATACGCCCCGTCAAGGCCGATCTCTTCGGCCGCAACAGCAAGATCGATGGACTGCAGCAAAGTATCACCAGCGGTACGCGCCTGATAAGAGGGATGTTCCGACCAATGCCCGAACGATAAAAATCCGATTTTCTTCATTTCATTAATTGCTAAATTCAAAGTTACCATTACGCCTTTAGCGCAAAGGTCATCGTGCAGTCATAACCGCTAGTGCCCTTAAGCAAACAATAGCCCGGGCTGATTGTTCCAGAATCAGTCATGTCAAGAAGAAAACAGATAAGGTCAAAAGAGCAGTTTGCTGCTGCGCTGGAACTGGAAAGATCGGGCGACAATACTGCTGCATTAAAAAGCTACCGGAAATCTGCCACAACAGATCCTGCCAATTCCCACGCATGGAACAGGCAGATGGTGCTTTTGCGCAAAACCAAATCAAAAGAAGATGAGGTCAGGCTCATTAAACTGGCCATAGCCGAATACCGGAAAGCGCAGGAAACCAAACAACAGGATTGGCTGAAAGAAAACCAGGCCAAGGCAGACAGCACCCGGGAACTGGCCAATGTACTCGGACTTCTGGAACCAACAGGCCTTCCAAAAAGCGATGGCACCGTCATCGGGAAATGGCAGACCAGGCTGTACCTGCTTGAATACCGCATCAAAAATTCCCGGAAGAAGAAAACCCCGGTGAAAAAGCCTGTAAGCCAATCGCCAAAAAGTACAGTTCGTGCACCTAAAAAGAGTAAGCAAAAGGCCGCTACCAAACCCAGGCCAGTAAAAAAACAATAAGATCAATTCAATCTGAACAGGCCCTCATTACCGTTGACCAACGATTCCCTGACCTGATTTTAACCGCTCAAATTCTTCAGGCATTGAAAACAAGTGGTTAGGATAGCTATTTGCGTTCATTACAGACCCTAACGTAACATGTTCAACGCTGATTTTGAAGATTGATACACAGCTCCTTTAAAATTTGTAATGGATAAATGTTGGGTCGCTGTGCAAAGTAAGTGAGCCCTGACTTGAGCTTACAATTAACGATACGGGACACTGGTGATTTACGCAATAGATCCAAAAATGCCTGGGTTAGGCTTATCACGTGATATACGTTAACTTCATAAATCCTTTAAACACCCCTAAATCCGTGCCGGTTGCAGTATGTATCAGTAGTGTATCCCCCTTGAATTTTATGCCATTGATGCCCGCATTATTGATCAGCACATCCAGTACTTCTGTTTTCCTACTAAATTCGGTGCGGACAACTACCTAATAAGCTTTTTGTGTAACTGATCCACTATGGATGCTTGAAAGGGCATTCGCCTGTGATTTGTGTCGATATCTATTAGCGCACCATTTGCTAGCGATAAAAGAAGGAGGTTTAAATTCCTCCTCCTTATGTTACCATAGGCTTCCGACAGCGTGGTAAAAACTAAAAAGCTGAAATGACGGGTTAATAAATAAACAGTTATTTCCCCGGCAAAATCCAAACTTATAAATCCCGATCCAACATTTTTATGTGGATGACCCTTTTTTTATGCGGATAACCTATACCGCTATCTCAACGACACCCAACGCAGCCATAAGTTGCTAATTAAAAATACAATTATTATCTTGCCTCTAGACTTTGCCGATACCCTTTTTATGGAACTTAACTGCATAATCATTGATGATGAAAACTACATTCTGGTGCAACTGGAAGAAATGGTATCAATTACACCGGGGGTCGCCCATGATAAAAGTTTTAATAATGCCTATGATGCCTTAGCCTACTTACACAAAAAAGGCGATATTGATATCGTATTCATAGATATCGAAATGCCACAGATCAACGGGATCGAAGCCGCAAAACTATTCATGCCTTATTGCGATTTTTTGATATTCGTAACCGGACATACCGAATACGGCCCAGAGAGCTTTGAGATTGGTGCATATGGTTACCTGCTCAAGCCGGTAAGCGAAGTCAAATTCATCCGGCAGGTGCAGCGTCTATTGGAAGCAAAATCCAATGAACCAGCCCTGAATAATTCCAGCAGCTTTCTATTGATAAAGGGCGGAGCAAAGCATAAATATATCAGCCTAAAATTCGATGAGATCCTATACATCAGATCAATGTCAAACTATGTCCGGATTTTTTTAAACGACGTGCAACATACCACCTACCACACCCTGAAGGATATGGAAGAGGCTGTACGCGAACGATCTGAATTTTTGAGAATAAACAGGTCTGAAATATTATCCTTCAATCATGTAAAGCAGGTTGAGGGATACCAGATTATGCTTCACAATGGAGATAGGTTTATGGTAAGCAGGAGCTATAAGAAAAATTTCGATGATTTTCTGCGCAACCGTTTACCGGGACACGGGATTAGATAAACGGCAAATTGTTACTGGAAAAATTTCTAAATTGAAACTAAATTAATTAACTGTTTTTTAGCTGCCTTACGCCATGATCCATCACGAGAAACAGCATCCAAGAATCCCTAATATTCCCTAATAAATCATCAAGATGATCATTGAAATTATAGTTTTTTTTTAAAAAAAAGCGATCAATAAACAATGTTTTCTTGATCGCTTTAGTTGTTACACATTAAAATCCCAATTCAAAAGTAGTTGATTTTCAAAAGGCTAAATACCTAAAACTTTAATGCTCCTTAAAAGAATATCTATTGGGCGTTAAACGTAATTGGAAGCCAAGGACTCTCGTCACCATTGCTCGCAATGGTTCTAGCAACAATTTGGTACTGACCCGCCTGAGAGATGCCGAAACGAAGTAAATTTCTTGTTTGTGGTCCGAAAGTTGCTGTAGATGAATCAGGATAAGTAACGATAAATTCGTACTGTATTCCCGCAGGTGCGGTCGTTTTGAACGCGAGCGATACATTGGCACTATTTCCTACATTCTCGGCATTGCTTATCTGAATTTTAAAAGCTGATGTACAAGGACCGTAATAATTTGCATTTGCCTGTCCATTTGTATTTACATCATCAACTGCTTTTTGATCTGCATCTGCCTGGGAGATGATCGACTGATAGGTACCAGCCACTACATTATATGTATAAGCATATCCAGCACCGCCGTAATCAGCACAGTCAGTTGAATAAAATAAGCCAGATTTTGCAGTACTCTGATAAACAGTTTTGCAGATTCCATTCGAATTTGCATAAGCCTGCCCATTATTGGCAACTGCAGTTGTGGCCTTCTGATCAGCATCAGCTTGCGAGACCGTCGATGAATAAGTATTTGCGGGCACAGTATAGGTTACAGTAGTTCCCTGCGTACCTGGACCACAATTGTTTTTTGTAAACTGACCAGACTTAGCTGCATTGTAGTATGGCTGAGTATTGACCGGTGTTACGGTAACTGTTACGGGGATATCTGCAGTAATCTGCGAAGCACCATTGTTATTACCAAAAATGCATCTCAAAGTAAAAGTTACAGTAGTGGGTACTGCTGGAGATGAATTTAAAGTCAAAACTATTGACCACTTACTTGGCTGGCCTGAAGTGCTCCATGGATAACCAGCCATCTGAGCGGTTGAAAAACTGACAATCTGCCCAGCCGGAATAGTCGAATACGCTGGATTCGCGTAATAAAATAAACTGGACAGGAAAGCAGAATTACTTTCATTCGTACCCGTGATTACTAACTGCTGACCAGAAACAACCGAATTAGGGACAAAAATACCTTGTGCAAAACCAGAAAGGCATGTCACAAGTAGCGCGCATAATAGAGATAATTTTTTCATAAGATAATAGTAGGTTCCTTGTTTTAAAACCCTTTAAATCTAAAGAAAAAAAACTAAAAACATAACCTGATCTTACCGATTATACTGATATAAAATACTTTTTCAGGTTATTGTGTAATACAATAACAATAAAGCACAAAAACAATATTTGCGGTTAAAAACAGACTAGGTGCTTCTTTTTTAATTAACGCATGCTATTGAATTTTATGCTACATCCTATCAGAACGTATCTTTGAATATTTGCGTAAGAAACAGACTGTATATAGGTTGCCGAATTGATATTATTCACGTATTTAAAAGAATTAAAAACATCGTATGCCTGTACCCAAACTTGGCCAAGTGAATTAAAAATGCTTTTCTTGAGAGAGGCATTGGCAGCGAAATTAATATTATTGCGAAGACTATGATTGAAATTTACCATGGGATAGATAGTGAATTCATATTTTCCCCGAGTAAAATTTAACCGGTCAAGATAGGATATGGAATACTGATTATTGACCTGGTCCCCATAAAAATTCCTCATATAAGAGAGTGAAAGCATGGGGTGCAGAGAAATGGATTTATTGATAGAAATTATATTTCCTGAAAATGACTGATTTACACCTAGATTTTTTCCACGCAGAATCCTATCGTTAAACAAACTTAATATTTCCAGATAGGTGATTGAAGTTCTGAAGTCCAGACTATTTACATCGAATTTCTTTGAACCGTTAAAACCCGCCTGTATATTAAGAACATTTCCTAAATTATCTATATAACTGATTTGTTGGCTTCCTGGAAAAGCACTTATATTCATTCCAAATTTTTTAGCATATATATCAAAAGAACCGGATAATGCCAGATTTAATGAATCTTGCTTAATCAGGTCGTAGTTAAGATCAATATGGTTTTTTATTTCGGGATTGAGCCATCGGTTTCCAATAATCTGGGATATCCGGTCATATGAAGAATTGATGCCGGTCAATTGTCCAATTGTCGGATAATTAGTCTTGCGTTGCAAGCGGGTGATGAAAGAACGTTTATTTTCAAGCTTATACTCTATATTTAAGCTTACATCCAGATTGCTAAAAACCCGATGATCATTTACCGAGATCTTCTCGGTTCTAGAATTTACAAGACCGAAAACAGTTCCATCGAGCTCAACCTTATTGGTGGTAACATGCAGATTAAATCCTGTTTTGATATATTGATTAACCAGACTGGTAACATCACTTCCTTGATTTGCCACAACATTTTCACCCACTGTTCCCAGATAGTTAATCTTTTCATTTTTGTACGATGAAATTATCCTTAGATACATATGGTCATTTAACGGTTCAATAAAATTCCAGTTTATGGACCAATTGTTCTCTACACCACTTCGCATCCCGGCAATAGAGTACCTGCTTTTTTTTCCGTTCAGGTCTTCGGATAGATTTCCTGTTTCATCAACCTTTGTATTCCGATTTTCAAAACGAACACCAAAATCCATTGATCGCCCTTTCTTTCGTGCCGACATTTTCTGATAGAAAATTTCAGACAGCGTTGCTCTGTCGGTACGTTCTCTAGTTTTTTCAACCTTTGATATAGTTGTGAAATTCTCAGTACTAATGAAATAATTTAAGGAATCTCGGCTATTGGTCATGTTGTATTCAGTTGACAACACCCCTCTTATGGAACTTAGTGTATCAATCTTAAAGAGCACTTCCATGCTGGCGACATCCAATAAGTGGCTGCGCGAGTCAGACAGATTATCAACTCTGGAAAACTGGGACTGCCCGCCATCCTGCTGTTCAGATACAGATTCAAAACTCTTTTGGATATTTTTCGCCCTAACGAGTATATTCAGCTCAATCTTATTTTTATAATAAATATCACGATAACTAAGTTTCGCATTTCCATTTTTGGTATTGTTGCCATCCGGAGCAAAACTGATTACAGGATCAAAAAATGAGGTGCCAGCATTATTTATGTTATTAGAACCTAGCTCTAAAGAAAGTTGTTTGTTTTTTCTATAGGCACTAATTTCCCCATTACTGATATACTTCTTTTGCCCCCCCCCACCAATTCCCATACTTCCAAAAAATCCTTTATTGTATTTATCTTTAAAACTGAGGTTCACTTTGATTGCAGGTTTGAGGAGCGTTGTATTGGTAAGACTATCAATATCTGTCTCTGTAATAGTTATGTGGTCAACTGTAAGCGCCGGCAATCGCTTAAAAACCTCCATGTTGTTCTTTCCGAAAAATTCCTGACCATTCACAACAATATCACTAATCGGTTTACCATGGTAGTAAATTAGCCCACCACCATCTTTTGTAAACCCTAAGTTACTACCAAACAGATCATCGATCATAATATTACGCTGAAAAACCAATCCAGACAAACTAATTGTTGCTGTATCGCGGTACCTTTTTCTGCGTCTGATCATTACCTCTTGCAGATCAATTCCTTTAGCACTTAATTTAAAAGCAGGGATATCAATATTTGACTCACTTATCAAAACATTTCCATCTTTCTTATAGCGAAAATCTTTATACGACAACGACTTTATTTCGACAGAATTAATTCTATTGTATAAGCCTAATGAGAATTTAAATGCCCCACCATTAACCGTTGTTACCCTTTCAACAATTGTATCTCCACGGAAAAGATAAAGCGTTAGACCATCAATTCCCTTGTTCGACACGCTATCTACGACTTTACCCGAAGCAAAGTATTTTTGAGCACCTGCAGTTAAAAAACAAAAGAAAAATGTTAGGCCAAAAAGAATTGAGCGCATCTTAAATTATAAAAATCTTTTGACTCTTAATAAAGCTATCTTAAGAGAAAAATTAATCTAGGGTAATATTAATATTTAATTGCCAATTCATGGCCTAAAAGAATAAACTTATCTTAAATAGAGATTTTTTTTTCACTCAAAGTGCAACTGTATAGATTTATCCATATTAGAATTATCTTGAAAGAGGATACTGTTTATCTTCAGATTATCAGTAACGAGGTTTCATTCAACATATTCACCCAGCTTTGATCCTGAAATCCGCTGGTTATGAACAAACATGAAAATCCTGTCACGGACAGACGCGGCATCTTGTTGAAACAAAAGATATGAGCAAATGACCAGGCCCGCAGGGGACAGACAAACAAACAGATCCATAAAACCTCACCTCCGCCCGTACCTCCACCGCATAAAATCCTCAAACTCTTTCCTCCGCCTTCTCCTTCTATCCCTATCCCAAAAAAAAGCAACCACAAAAAAGCACACATGAGCCCTCGGCCGACAGCACCAACAAAATAGAAAGCGGATACGTGGCCGCCGGCACCCCACCATACAGCAGAAACTAATAAAAACAACCAGTATAAATTCCCAAATCAGTTCATAACAACAGCTTAACCTAAATTGATCAACAAATAATGGCCATATCCAATCCAGCCAAACAAATTATGCGAACGGAATTAAAACTTAACATCAACCGAACGAAACTTGTTATTAAGATGGTGCAATGAGCAATAACACCAAAAAAATGCATCCAAAAGATTCCGGGACCTTCTTCGAGATAAAATACCGTTTGACTACAGACACCCATCGAAGTAAAGCCCACCGTAATCAATATAATTTACAGAAAATAATTAATCTTCGAAATGCAGATGAGATCACAAAGCAAAATATCTTTTATGGCCTCTTAGGGGCCTGGGACCTTTGACCATGTCCGGACCCGCCGCCAAATAGTTCGCCCGGTATTTTGATGGAAACCTCAAATCTACCATTAATAGCTCCATAGGTCATTTCAGCACCTGCAGCATAATGGTCAGAAAGGCGGTTGCGGAGATTGATCAACCCAGTTTTCATGCTTATAGGCCGGCTGAGCTCCGAGATAACATTTCTGGTATGGAAGACAATTTTTCCATCAAGGCCCGATACACTCATCTCGCCATAATTTCCGGGATCTGAAAGGTCTCCATGCTTGTACATATTTTCCATCAGGGTCAGCAAAATAAGTGGTACCGCTGACAGTGATAAGACTGCCTCATCGATATCCATCCTAAAGTAAAATTCACCTCCCTTGAGTATTTTAAGAATATTTTCCAGATCCTTTACCTGTTCAACTTCTTCTGCCAGGGGCACGAGCTCCATCCCGTAGTTACTCTCAACAGAATAGCGCATCAGCGAGGTCAGCGAAATTATAGCCTCCCCCGCAAGAGGATCGGTTTTTTTCACCCGGCGGTAAATAAAAGTAAGTGCATTGAAAAGCAGGTGCGGGCTGACCTGCGCCCGCAGGTGTGCATTTCTGGCAATCAACAGGTTTTTTTCCGCGGATTCCCGCTTAACTATCTGTTCTAAACGGTCAGTTTCAAGCTGCGAGGCCCTTTTACGCTGTTTGAGATACTGCCTTAAAAACCAGTATCCGGTTGAGACAATAATAAAAAATATCGAGCGGTACACAGCTCCACCTATAAATTTTCCATCTATGCCCAGCGAATTAGTGGCCGTGGCCTGGTTATAGTCGGTGAAAAGATGGTTTAATGTTGCCAGTACCGGAACATAAAGCGCAATTTCCAAGCCAACCAGAAACACCACTTTTAGGAAATAAAAACGCCCCTTAGCAAATACGTCCATCATACAGGAATGGGCGTAAAACAGGGAAATATTGAGCAGGTAATGAACGATATAGTTTTCCGCTTTCCCAAATCTTCCCGCAAATATACCGGTCAGCCCGGATTCATAAAGAATGTAAACAGTCCAGAAAACGATGTGGATCCGGTATACCCAAAACCACTTCGTAAGAAAACTGCCCATCCCAATAATATACTCTTTCATACCATAATTTATCCTGTCTGTCACTTCACATTGACTTAATTTTTCCTGTGGGCTAAGTTTCCCAAAAATCCATATTATGAAAACGACAAAAATCACAAAACGAACAATCTTCAGGTTCCGCTCTGTTAAGCCAAGAAAAACCGAAACCTCAGATCCTACCTTTGATACCCTCACACATACCGTGACAGGTCGCCCGTAGACCCAAAAGTTCAGCCCGTCCCTTTAACTCCTGTGGGCGGGCTTTAAGGTCCGGTTGGTCAGGAAATCATTTAAGGTTTTGCGGAAATTATCCCCTATGGTAAACCTGGTCCCGTTGCTCATCGTGAGTATATTCCCCTCGATCGAACTGATATGCTCCCCCGATATTATGAAACTCCTGTGCAACTGCATAAACCCGGCACGTTTTCCAAAAATCTCACTTGCCTCTTTAAGTTTCAAATGGGTAACAATATTTGAATCGGCTGTATATATTCTGATATAATTGGCAAGGCTTTCAATCGCAATTACATCGCTGAACCTAACTTTTACCATTTTAAGGTCCTCAGACTTGTTTTTTACAAAAAGGTACTCTTCGCTTAACTGCGTAACGGGATCATTAGCTTTAAGGAACCTTGATACCACTGAAAAAAACTTTGCATAATTGAATGGCTTAAGCAGAAAGCCATCAGCCTGCACATCAAAAGCATCCAGCGCGTACCTGGCATGGCCGGTAGTAAAAACCAACCTTGTCGTGCGGTCCCTTATGACAGCAGAAAGCTCAATTCCATTCATGCCCGGCATATCCACATCCATAAATAACAGATCAAAGTTCCCATTTTCTCTGATGTAGCTCAGAGCAGGTATCGGTTCAGAAAAAGTCCTGATGAGTTCCAATCCGGGTGTAGAGAGAATGTATGCGCTTATTTCATCAATCGCATCTGGGTCATCATCGATCACAATACAGCTCAGCGGCATAAATTTAATAATTCAGGTTAATAATTAGAAGCATTAAGACAATAAATATAGTCGGTTTTGCCTTTATCACCGATCATTTTTTGTCTTTTTTTTACCATGGGGCTCAAAACCCCTATTAGCAGTTTCAGAAAGGGGAAAGAAAGCAAAAGGAGACGGCAGTTAAATCAAACACGGTTCCCCGTCCCAAAACATACCCCTTATGTACCGGATATATGTCTTTTGGTCAATATTTTTCGGTAACACTTTTTTTAAGGCATATATTTAGTTCAACAACAGATACAGAAAACATAAGTCTATCCAGAGGTGCCCTGCTATTTCCGGGTGTTTTTATGTTGGTTTAAACCCGATCCTGATTTACACGCCATATGCCTAGGTCCATGCGCTATTTGCTAACGATTCTTTTGGTTCAACTCTTGGGAACAGCATTATATGGACAGCAGAAACTGACACTGAGCATCACGCTGATAAACAAAGAAGAAAATATGCCCATAACATTTGCAAAAATATCCCTGAGCGATGAAAAAGGAAAGATCAAGCTGAGCGCGGTTTCGGATACAAGGGGGATATGCAGTTTCACCATTGCGGACTCGTTGAACGGAAAAATGAAAGCCACCACCTCGCCTTTCGGCTTTATGTCGCATACTTCTTCCCTGATCAGCTTCGGGGGACCCAGCCGCAGCGACACCATTTTTCTGGATAAGAAAACAATTACCTTAAATGACGTTAAAATCATCCAGCAGCAGGTTACAAAAGATGGGGAGAAATTAATATACCGGCCAAAATCCAACCAGTTTTCCGCTTCTACCGCATCAGTTGAACTGTTCTCCAGACTACCGGGGGTTTCACTGGTTTCGGAAAAACTTAAACTCAATGGAAATGACGGTGTGCTGGTACTCATAGATGGAAAAGGGGAACTGATCAGCCAGTCGCAACAACTGGAGATGCTCAGTGGTATCAGCGCCGATAAGATCGAGCGGATTGAAATCATATCGGCGGCCTCATCCAGATATGATGCCAATATCACTTCAGTTATCAACATCATCACAAAAAAAGACCGCGGCAGTTCGACATTCAGGGCCAACTTTTCCCAGCCCTTATACATGGACCGCAAAAATTTTGGAAGCAGCCTTTCCTCCGGCGGAGCATCAACCAACTTAAACTTCAAAATCGACAAGATCAGGGCATCATTGATCCTCAGTACGAGTAACAACAGAAGGCCTGAGGATTCAGAATTCAGTAAAACAATCTATAATCTGTTAAGCTACAGATCCACCACCCGATCCGTTACCTCCCGGTTTGCCGTAAGCCCAAACCTAACTTTTGACTATGACATCAACAGCCGGTCAAGCGTAGGTTTCAATGCCGATATCTCGATCGTGCCATCTTTGAAAAGGAGCACCTCCGAAGATTACACCTTTATGAACTACTACACAAATGTGCTTGATTCCACATTCAGCATCGGTAACAGTTACAACAACAAGCGCAGTGCAGTGCAGCTTAGCGGAAACTATAAATATCTGCTCAGTTCTACAAAAAATAGCAGCCTTTACCTGAACCTCATTTATTCCCATAATCCCTATTCAGTATCGAACATCCTGTCAAAATTATCAGGCGCTACCGTGCCGGTAAGCAATGACTTTGAGAGCGTTACAGATATCCTTAATGTATCACTGATCATCAGCGACCTGATCAAATCAAAAAAGCTGTCGACCGAATTCGGGCTGAAATCCAATTCACTTAATAACAGCACGCAGCAGGTTTACAAGACAGCCGGCACGGTGTTCGAATATTCTGAGCAGCTCAGCAGCACTTTTTTCACCGCCAGGTATAAGTTTGGCAGTTACCTTTTGATGGCGGGAATAAGGGGGGAGTTGCTCAACTCAACTTCCGAATTCAATACAAACAATATATCCCAAAGACTTAACCAGGATTATTTCCGGGTTTACCCCAACCTTCTGTTAGAGAAGAATTTTCAGAGCGGACTTAACGCCAGCATCAGTTACAGCAAAAAAATAAGACGCCCGTTTATCAGCGAACTGAACCCCAGCAGCCAGATCAACAACTTTCTCAGCAGTACCGCCGGCAATATCACCTATAAACCAGTTTTCTCTGACAGGATCGAAGCACAGTTCCGCTACAAAGAGACCGGCCTGACCTTATATTATGACCGCTCTTCGAGCAGGCCTGTTTTCCTGCCCACTGCAGATCCTTTTGTATTCCAGGCTACCAATCTTAACAGGTTGCACAAATTTGCCCTCTCTGTCAACAGGGATTTCAAAATACGGTCTTTTTTCACTTCCAGCCTCAATGTGAACTACTCCTATTCGAGACATGAACAGGGCAGCATGACATACTACAAAAACGGCCTACACCTATTCGAAATCAGCGGGTCCGGTGATTTTGTACTGAGCAAAAAAACACAGTTACAGGCAGATTTTTATTACTGTGCGAAAATGAACCTTGAATACAGTATATATAGCCCGCTCTTTTCACACTCAATGACCCTGCGCCAGCTATTGTTCAAAGATAAACTGAGCATGAACATTTCGGTAAATGACCCCTTTGGCCTTGAGAAGGCCAGATCGGTAAGCTATTATGACAACCAGTTCCTGGAAGGCAAGGCACTGACCAGCCAGCGAACATTCTCTGTCAAGCTGGTCTATAACTTCCCTTTCGGGCAGAAGTTTAAAAACCAGAATTACAAAAAGAAGAATGACGGGGAAATAAGGGATCAGCAGTAAACAGGTGCAAACACAAAACCTATATGAGACAGCAACCATCAAAAAAGAAATCCAATGTACGACCGCTATTCGAATCTGCGGGAAGATCAGCAATCCTCAGGCTCCTCGCAGCCCTATTTATACTCGGCTGCCTCTCGGCTTGTAAAAATAGACCGAAAAGCGAAAAACCGGCCGAAGTGGTAAACGAATGGATCGGCAAAGAAATCAGCTTCCCCCAGCTCAGCACCTGCGCCGTATTGGGGAAATATGCTGCATGCGGCATAAGGGTTCCCAGACCTTACCGCGTTCTGATCTATACAGACTCGGTAGGCTGCACCAGTTGCGACCTACGCATCGATATCTGGAAAACACTGATGAAAGAAGCAGACACCTTTGCAAAGGGGAAAGTTGACTTCCTGTTTTATTTTAACCCCAAAAAAGATGAAAACCTTTCCGAGCTCTTCAAAAGGGAGAATTTCAGAAACCTGGTCTACATGGATCTCAAAGATGAACTTAACCGGAGCAACGGCTTTCCAAAGTCGATGGAGTACCAGTGTTTTCTCCTTGATGAACACAATAAGGTCCTTGCGGTCGGAAACCCGACTATGAACGGAAATGTATGGGCTCTCTATAAAAAAACAATAAAAGGAGACTGAGTATTCCCCAGCAATAAAGATACACCTACCTACGAAAGACAAAAGAAAAAGAAAGGAGGAACCGGCAGTAGAACAGCTTACAGGAATTAATAATCCCATCTGTTGAAATGATACATACAGATCACCTATCCGAAAACGAATTTAAAAATTTAATTATGAAAAAACGTCTTTTCGCGGCCCTTGGCGCTACAGGAGTAGCCACCGCACTAATCTTTACCCTAACCTTAAGTTCTGGACAGTCAAATGCATCACAGAACAAAAGAAATGTTGACGCACTGGAAACCGATCTTCCAAGTGACGGAAAATGCACCGGCCCAAGACCACAGGGCGGCAACTGCGAAAGCAGCAACACAAACAAGTGTTCAGATACAGCTGGATGCAGTTCATAAAAAAAGAATATCCCCAGGGCAAAAGCTCTGGGGATATCTTTTGGATGAATAGCAGTCCCCTTATAGCTTTCGCCTAAATAAAACAAACAACCAATTAACAATTATTCGACTGATTACCAATTCTATTTCCGAAAATAATCAGGATACTTTTCCATTACAGTTACTACCCTAACAATACCATGAAAAAGAAACCGCAAGTGATGAGAAGCTTTGCCGCCCTGGTGGCAGTATTGATTTGTATAGTATCAATCAATATGCAAGCCTCACACGCCTCGCAACAGGCTAAGGAAAATATGGAAGCACTCACAACAGACGTTCCCTTCCATAAATGTACCGGCCCGAAAATTGCAACGGACGGCACATGTACCCACACTAATGATCGCTCCTGTTCGGATTTGAACGGATGCGACGGAAGCGATAATTAAATCATCCCTTAACCCGATATATCTATTCAAAAACAGTCACCATTTCCGCACCAATGAAGAAACATCTTTTTTTCCTTTTCTCTATCGTTATTTTTTTTAGCAGTTGCAGCCAGAAAGCAAAAGAACAACTACCAAAAGTACCTGTTACCGAGATCAACCTCACAACCTTTAAAGAAATCCCTTTTGCAGGGCTACCCATGGATATTGTCAAAAACAAGCGCTACATCAATCTGGAAATGAAGGACGGGGACAATTACATTGGTCTGATTGATAAGATAATGCACAAAAACGGTATTTATTACGTGCTTGACGTAAGAAAGAAAACCCTTGTCGCTTTCAGCGAAAGTGGAAAATATGTTGCCACAATAGGAAAGCTCGGCACAGACTACCTCAACATTGCGGATTTTGATGTTGATGAAAAGGGAATGATATATGTCGTAGATGGAAAATCTGATAATTTCCTGATCTACGCAAGTAATTTTTCATTGATAAGAAAAATAAAATCACCATTCGAAATCGACGTGGTCCAGAAACTTCCGGACGGTAACTTTCTGGTCGGTCTATCCTCATGGAACAAAAAAGACAATACAGGAGATAAGATCCTGCGAACGGACAAAAACCTGGCCGTCTTGAATAGGAATGCCGCCTACAGCGAGTTTATTGATGATAATTTCTGGATTTCTAGATACAGGTTCATAAACACTGGAAAAAACATTTTTTACAACAGGCCAATCGATAACGATGTACTTGTTTTTGGCACCGATGGCAAAATGGAAAAAGCATACAGGTTTAATTTTGGAAAAATGACTGTGCCTGATGAGGACAAAAAGGAAATAGACGGCAAAGTCATGCGCTATAACGGTTACCGCCTATTGACAAATTTTAGCTTCGTGAATGACAGTTACGCCTTGGGAAAGATCTGGGACAAAAGGAAATTCAAGTTCTTTTTTCTCGACAGAACAAAACGCAAGTTCTACCTGGAAAACCTTTCAGTCCCTAACGAACAGACCAATATTGCCGATTTCGACGGCACACACCTCATCTCCTTCATTAACGCCACGCAATTTGACGAAAAAGAACAGAAAAAACTCCCCCAGTCCTCAGCAGAACACCTAAACAACGGTGGATTCGTGATCTGTGACACAGAAATCAACTTAAACTAGCATGAAATATTGTAACAATATTTTTTTTTTTGCATGTAACATCGTATCGTAACTAACATAGTCTCTGAGTAAAAAGAATTCATAATACCGGAAGTGCACATTTCCGGTACATTCAATTAATAATACTGTAAAAAAATTTAATTGACAATATCCTTCCGATCTGTATATAAAGTTAAGTTGTTGAACATCTACCTAAGGTCAATCCTGCAGCAATTCTAATTTACCTGGACGAAATTTGCAACGACACATTGAGCAAAAAAATCCAGGAAAGATCAAGGTATTTTAGGCACTGCCTGCAACCAGGCACTGATTTATAGTGTGCAAAAGTGATCTGTTATCATATGGCTTTCCGACAATCGCATCTGCCTGGCAATCGAAAAGTGCAATTTCCTCGTAGCTCAGTCCAGTCAAGAGAATAATGGGAATATATAAAGTGGAAGGGTTAGATTTTAATTTATCGCAGATAATCCTACCATCGGCAGTATCCAAAAAGATATCCATTAAAATAAGGTCAGGCTTAAATTCTTCGACCTCACTTTCAACCTCCTGCGCCTTCGCAACCATGCGGGTAAGAAAATCCTCATGTATCAAAAAATTATCCAACGCAGAGAGCAGTAACGTATCATCCTCAACTACCAATATTTTTTTTTTCATGTGCAATGGCTTTACCAATAAATGTCGTGGTCCTCAAAACTACAAATTCTTTCCAACATCCCGAAAGGATCGTGAATAAGCAAACCAACACTAGTCCGTTCTCCGAGCAAGTTCAGATCTAATGGGAATATATAACAAAATTGTCACATGGGAGGGTTTTGTACTGTAAAATAAAATCGCAATTTAGATATAACTAACCAGAACAAATACTTACAGCACGCTTAAGATTTCATGCATTTAACTATGAAGGAAGACAATTTTTATCAATCAAAACTTAGGGCGAAGGTTTTGACTGCCTGTGGAATCAATAGAGTGAGTTTAGAAAATTGCAGGGAAATTTCCATGAAGATCTTCATAAAAGACAAAAACTACCTTTCTCAAACAACCCTACAAAAATTTTTCGGTCTGATCGGCGGCACCAATCTCGGCTCCCTATTTGTCCTGGACAGCCTTTCCCGGTTTACAGGAGATAAAACTTGGGAAGAATTTAAAAACAATTTCTCGGAAAAACCACCCCAAGCTTCGGTAACATCCCGATAATCAACATACCTAAGCAGATTACCTGGTTATACGCACATTGAAACAAGATTTTCTCACTTGGAAAAAAACGATCTAAAAAACTATTTTAAACCTTCACATCACAGTACATTCAGAAAATGCGGGGTTAATGCTTTAAGCTTCAGAATATCTAAGGTTGAAACATAACACTTTAGACAAAATCCTAAGTCCGAAAAAAATATCAGGTTTAGTGGGGGCTAACTCGGCGTTTTTTGAAGACCTAGAGGTTAGTAATGGAGATTACCCCGCTGCTTGTTAAATAGTTTTGAGTACAGGCCATATTCCATACCTTGAAACATAACATCCCTATGTTTGTTCATAATTTATGAAAAAGATGGCAATTGATCAAAACTCGGTTGTTGATGTTGAACTTCTTGGAGTTGCACAGCTTTTACAGCCTATTGTTTATAAGGATGGAGATTCATATTGCTGCTTTTATGGGAGCAATCCCCAGTCCGGAATATCTGGCTATGGAAATACTGCCAATGATGCTGTTGAGGATTGGAATAAAAATATCCAAAATTACCTGGCCTCGGCAGGTGAAAACGATGAGATAGTCAAATTTGTTAAAGGGATAAGCTTAGGAAAATTAAAATAATCCGCAAACCTTAAAATTAGACGTCCCAAACATTTTTTTTTAAATGTTTCCTGTTGGAACAGGCTGCCACACGCGGGCATTATGTCAAGCGTATAATCTACGCACGTAGGCGTGGTTTTATAATTCCTTATGAAGATTAATCATCCTGTGACTACCCATTTATGGAGTATCTATTATCGCGGTATTTATCCCGAATAACAATGTACTTGCTCGCCTTTTACGGGCAATCCTGGAACTGCAAATTACTAAGGCACCAATATGGAATCAACAGATTTTTAAAACGCCATTTATAAAATTTCAATCGATAACGGTGCCGGAGGGTAAAGGTAAATAACCTGGACGGATAGCTCAACGGTATAAAGCAAGACTTAAATGCCCAACCTTAGAAGCCGGTCTGTCATTTCTTACCTGAATGGGTTCGAGGTATAACTTCAAAAAACATTGCGCCATTTATTTATTGACCAGTACATTCAATTTTGTTTCGGTAACAGGTCTTTTGGGCTTAATCCCAAAAAAGTATAAAAGCCCGAGCTTTATCTAAATCAGTGACAACTTTCCGTCATGCGCACATTGCCAGGATGTCTATTTAGTCTTGCAAAATAATTAGGATCATTATAATGTTCTAAGCCGACGTCCCCGAATTGCGAGAGACGGAGGCTTGATAAGATGTAATCTGCGAAGAACTTTTTTAGGCCCTGATTATACAGATACCTGGAACGATGGCACGAAAGCCAGATAACAATTACCAATCTTTAAACTATAAACATGAGTGTGCCCCCTTTTTTGAATCGTAAGTAGTAGTGGGTTTCAAATTTATATTTGCATATCTCAATATCTTTAATAAAGCCCTGATACCATCTGCACACAAGATGCAATCACCAATTTTAAGGCTTTGTAATAAAACATTATTAACCCTATCCGGTAGATGTAAAAGCGCGATATCAGCTCTACTTCTATTGGATTTATTCCGTTTCCCTAGACGTTCCTGACAATCATCAACAATGTCAAAGATTTGTTTTTCTTGTTGTTCAAATGTTGGGATTCCCTTTTCAATCTCCATAAAGCTCTATAATTACCTTTAAATAAAAGTAGTTTGCTCGAGGAGAAAAAACAATAGTTCAATAAATTGCATTAAAACGTTACGGACATCCAAAACTATGGACAATAAACCTAAGCTGTTATATATATATCAGGAATTGCACATGATAATGGACCGGTCCTGAATCAAATTCATTTTTTAGTGGTATATTTTCAAGGTCATTCAGACTTTCGCTAGGCTAAGTGTGCCCACGATGTTAAACTCATCAATAACCATCTTGCAGGAAAGTGTACATCAACATAAAGCCACCCAGCTCATGATAGGAAATAAATTGTCGGAAATACAATTTAATACCGGCTAAACAATCATGTAAGAGCGGTTGTTAAAGAAGAAAACATTTGATACTATGAGCGATAACAAAAGTAAACAAGATGGCAGGGAAGATTCCAAAGTGGATCTCAATGATCCCAGCGAAGTAGCTTACGCTGCAAAACAGGCAGGGATTACTTCAGCAAAATACAAGGAACTGGCCAAAGCTTCAGGTAGTTCGTCCAGAGAAAAGATAGCTGAATATATTAAGAAAAACAGTTAGTCCGAACATAAAAGATGGTCGCATCTGCACAACAAAACGGGTCAGAAGATAGGCTTATTTTGTTGTGCATGCTCATTTAAAATATTGACAGGAGGAAATCCCAGTTAGAAAGTGTGCCTTTTAAGTTAAAAGGGTAAAAGGAATTAAATATGCATGAAAACAAAAATATGATCAGGGTCAGGGGTGCACGTGAGCATAATCTCAAAGATGTTAACATTGAAATCCCACGAGATAAACTTATCGTATTTACCGGCGTTTCCGGATCAGGTAAATCCTCACTTGCATTCGGAACGTTATATTCCGAAGCCCAGAGGCGTTATCTTGAATCTGTTTCACCATATGCAAGAAGACTCTTCAACCAGATGCGTATTCCTGACGTGGATTCGATAGAAGGCTTGCCTCCGGCAATTGCACTCCAACAGCAGAGAGGCGGAAGCAGTACACGTTCATCTGTAGGAAGTCTGACTACGCTATCCAACCTATTGCGCATGCTCTATTCAAGGGCTGGGGATTATCCCAAAGGCCAGTCCATTATTTATGCTGAAGGTTTTTCGCCCAATACCCCTAAAGGCGCATGTCCGCAATGCCACGGTTTGGGAAGCGTATTTGAAGTTACAGAAAAAACAATGGTCCCGGATGACCGTCTGACCATCCGGGAGCGGGCAGTGGCCTCCTGGCCCATGGCGTGGCAGGGACAAAACCAAAGGGACATATTGGTTTCATTGGGTTTTAATGTAGATATCCCATGGAAGGATTTGCCAAAGGAACAGCGGGAATGGATTCTTTTTACAAATGAGACCCCTACTGTTCCGGTTTATCCAGGCTTTTCTCCCGAAGAAACGGCTAAAGCTATCAAAAATAAAAGACCACCCGACTACATGGGGACCTTCATCGGGGCAAAACCTTATGTACTCAAAACATTCAGTTCAAGTCAGTCCGAACTGATGAAAAAAAGGGTAAGCCAGTTTATGGTCAGTAGCAGATGTCCTGAATGCAATGGTAAGCGGCTGCGCAAAGAATCCCTGTCTGTCCGTTTTGACGGCAAAGATATTGCTGAAATCTCTAGGCTCCCCATTTCGCAGCTTTCGGCAGTTTTTAACAAATATGCACAGGCGAAAGGCATGGAATCAGAAAAGCAGATCGTTACCCAGCGGATTGCTATAGATATCCTTTCCAGGACGGAAGTGATATTGGAACTGGGCCTGGGCTACCTCAGCCTGGAAAGGACGACGCCCACTCTCTCACCAGGAGAACTCCAGCGTTTGAGATTGGCAACACAGGTGCATTCCAACCTTTTCGGCGTCGTTTACGTACTTGATGAGCCATCGGCAGGACTACATCCCGCCGATACTCAGGCACTGCTTGCGATATTGGACAGATTAAAAAAGGCCGGAAACTCAATCTTTGTCATCGAGCATGAAATTGAGGTCATCAGGCATGCAGACTGGATTGTTGATGTAGGACCGGAAGCCGGCGAAAAAGGGGGATATATTCTCTACAGTGGCCTCCCAGAGGGCTTGGAAAAAATCAAAGGTTCACATACCTCTGCCTATCTTTTCGGTAAAACCGTCAAAAAAAAACACTCGGCGAGAAAACCCAAAGCACAACTGGTAATTACCGGAATTTCCCGGCACAATCTGAAAGAAATAAATGTTGAATTTCCAATTGGGGTGATGACCTGCGTAACGGGGATCTCAGGGTCGGGAAAAAGTAGCCTGGTAAGCCAGGCGCTTGTTGAGCTCATCTCGGATGGGCTGGGCCAGAAGACCGAGGCCGTCCAGGATCTATCTTTAGAAATGCCCAATGAGCACACAGACTTAACCCAAAGCGGAAGAATCTGCTCAGGATTAGATCAGATCAGCAGGCTTATAGTTGTCGATCAAAAACCCATAGGACGAACCCCAAGGTCAAACCTTTCCACCTACACCGGATTATTCGACCACGTACGGAAACGCTTTGCAGAAACCCCACTTGCAAAGAAACGGAATTATGATTCTGGACGCTTTTCCTTCAATGTTGCAAAGGGACGTTGTCCAAACTGTCAGGGCGAAGGCTTTGTTATGGTTGAACTCCTCTTTTTACCGAGCGTTTACACCCCATGTCCAATTTGCAATGGAAGCAGGTATAACCCCCAGACCTTGGAAATCACCTACAAAGGGCACAACATTGCTCAAGTGCTTGAAATGACAGTTGAACAGGCCTGTAACTTTTTTAAAGAAGATCCGGCAGTTTACAGGGCGCTAAGTATTGTCAGAGAAGTCGGACTTGGCTACTTAAGGCTCGGCCAATCCGCAACCGAACTCTCTGGGGGTGAAGCCCAGCGTATCAAGTTGGCAAATGAACTGCAGAAAAGCCAGAAAGGATCTTCCCTTTATATTCTGGATGAACCCACTACAGGCCTGCATCCCTCGGATGTTGAAGGACTATTACTTCAGCTCAATAAGCTTGTGGATGCAGGTAATACGGTAATTGTTGTTGAACACGATATGCAGGTTATTGCCCAGAGTGACTGGATTATAGATGTCGGCCCGGCTGCAGGGGAAGGTGGTGGAAAAATATTGTATTCAGGAAATGCGGACGGCCTGTTGAAATGTAAGGATAGTAAAACAGCCCCATTTCTAGCACGTTATCTCGGAGAAAAGAAGCACTAACAATTGAAAAACAATAACATATTCCTTTTGGGTTGTCCTTGGGATGAATATTCGATCGGATCAAATCTGTAAAATATACCGCAAAATAAAATTCAGCAATCCTATGCACCGACCCGGTTATACCTAGCTGTTAATCTGCATACTACACTCGCTTAAAAGGAATAAAACAATCTGGCATCAAGCCTTGTATATTATCGATTTAATTAAAAATTCCATTCTTATTATATGGACAATACTTCACTTTTAACTCCATAAAACATTTTAAATAAGCTAGTTATTGATCCAAAGGCAATAATTTGAATAACATTACCGGGTCAATACTTCCTAGTTCGTTTGAATCAGTTCATTTACAGCATCTTGATTACACAAGTTCTCAAACTGTTGATAAATTTGAGCTTTACATGATGGATATAATATACATCAGAAAAACAATTAACTATTTTTCATGTTGAACAATAAAATGATAAACTAAAACATAAAACATGGGAAATTTACTTTACATCGTTGCAGTTGTGCTGGTCATTATATGGGCAGTCAGCTTTTTTGGGGGATATTATACAGGTGGAATTATCCATGCGCTTTTGGTAATAGCCGTCATTGCGGTTATCCTCCGCCTAGTAAAAAGCGCATAGCAAAAAGGAAATTTATTGTAGGAAAGGACAATTCGCAATCCTTTCCTAAAATTCACTTAGCGCCGGTTCTCTGATCACATGCCTCTAAACATTTTTTTAGGGCAAAATAGTGAATGGGTCAAAGCCTGGCCAACCGAAGTAGCTTGGCATTATCACTGGTTGGATAAAAAAACTTATCTCCTTCTGAAATATCCAGCTTCATTAGTGTTTTCGTTAATCTAGCTATCCTGAACAGTCCAAAACCCTCAATCTTAGCAGTCTTATAAACTCCAACAGTCTTGGGGGGCCAAATGGACCTAGAAAATCGATCTAACAATGAATTATTACTACTGTCTGAGTTTTGAGGAAACTACTGATGATTCATGCCTAATTTTCCGGTACTTGAACGGAATTTTCAAAACAGGAGTCTTGAGTAGACAGGGGGAAATAATCCAAAGCAAAATCGGCACCAACCGCATCGAGTTGCACCAGGGTATGAGCAGACCGGGAAAATTCTGGGAATGGATCAAAAACGCTCAGCAAGAAACTTCAGCAGAGCCTGCCCAGTACCGGGATGTGGAAATCGCCTTACATGGCCCCGAACGAATGTTATTTAGGTGGATAATCAAAAACGCATATCCCATTTCCTATCATTCAGGATCGGAATACGGGAGTGCCCATATTGAAAATGTGGCACTGGCATACCGCGAATTGATCACAGTATATCCATCCAAGCACAACCACTAAATTAGCCACGAACAGCCGTCATATTTAAACTGAAGCTTCGCTGGACCTCCGTTAGCGCTATTCCGACTGAATTCCAGTATCATACGACCCACTCCACTGTAATCCGAAGGTTTAAAAGCTTAATTTTTCAGATGAAACTACCGATGAGGCCTGTACACCTAACGTACCCTAGCCTGGAGTCAAATTAATAAAGAAGGAAATCCCACAGCTAAAAGGGAAACCTCACAATTCCGTATCGGCATATGATCAACCTCCCACATTCCTTATCACCCATCGATTGCTCAGATCTTTACTTCCATTAACGATTGAGGAGAGGACACCTTCTTAAAAAAGTCTGTTTTATAAGCCAAGGGTCAGTAAGGAATAATGCTCTCCGGGTTTGGACAAACTAATATTTACGGTATTCCTTGCCAGCAATACCATCGATGAAATAGATGACAGATTGTTGCGAACTGATCCTTCCATCCTGGCTACAGCAACTTGTTCGTAAACAGCACTTTCTCTTATATCCAGCTTCCATGTTCTTGTATTTCTAGGTCCTAATGTCAGGATTTCTGTCGTATAACAGATCCTTTCCGCACTTATCAGCAATCTTGTAAGCCCATAAGAACCTAGAAGATAAGAGAAACCTATTTATTTGGCAAGCTGGGTAATTGGTTTCAGCTTATCAATTAAGCGTAGAAATACTGATACTGCGTATAATACCCTATAATGCGTTTTAAATCAATTTGGGATATTTCTATGGTATATACTTTGTTCAATGAAATCCATACGCTAAAATAAAAAACTATGACGCAGAAAGAATTCAGTGAGACCATCGGTCAGCACGCCGCATCTTTGAGGTCGCGTGCATTAAATTTTACCAGGGATACAGATGACGCCAACGACCTGCTACAGGAAACACTGCTAAAGGCAACCAGGTTCGTATCAAAATTCAAGGATGGCACCAATATGAAGGGCTGGCTGTTTGTGATCATGAAGAACACATTTCTAAACACCTACAAAAAGAAACTTAAAGTCCGTGACCGCACCGTCCAGGAAGATGAAATAAGCTCTGCAAACCTTCTCCAAAGTGCCACGCATAACGGAGCTGTAAGCTCTTTTGCAATGCAGGATATAAATGCTGCTCTTTCCCTATTGCCACAAAAATACGCTTTGCCTTTTGTGAAGTACTTTGAAGGGTATAAATATCAGGAGATAGCTGAGCAAATGGATCTTCCATTGGGAACGGTCAAGACCTATATCCATGAAGCGAGGATACTTTTGAAGAAATACCTCAAAAAGTATGATGAATAAAATGACGGAGCATGGCGGAACAAGTATGTTTTCCCATGCTCTGTACTGTACAAATTTTGGACAACCCAAAAAATACCACGGTTTTCGTTTGTGATAACTGATGTGGAAAATACCCGTTTTGATTATTTTTTCGGAAGCTCAATAAAAAATTCACTTCCAACCCCCTCTTCACTGACTACCCAGATCCTACCATCATGGAGGCCAACTATTTGCTTAATAATCCCCATCCCCAAGCCTCCGGATTGCTCGCCATTAAGCCCTCTCCGCAATTTTGTTTTATTCTGATCAAAAAGATTATTCCTGATTTCTGCGGACATTCCTATTCCATTATCGCTCACTCTGATGACAACACTATCTCCCCGGTCTTCCGCATGCACTTCAATGGTGCCACCTTTTGGTGTAAACTTAATGGAATTGGAAATGAGGTTATTGACTACCTGAAGAAATTTCATGCTATCGATAAATAAATATATTTTTTCCTGTACACTGGAAAAACGGAATTCCCTGACCTTCCCAAGATGTGAACGGTTGTAGAATCTGACCACGTCTAATAGTTCCCACACCAAATCTGCCCTTTCTTTTTTGATCGCCACGACAGAAGATTTCAAAAATTCATGGTTCACCATGCTTCTCACGAGCCTAATATTGCGTTCGCACAGATCGGCGATAAACTTCAGGGAGTTTTTCACTACATCATCCTTTACTTCGGCAATCCTGTTTTCTATTGATGAGACAGCCATCCTGATCATTCCTAGCGGTTCCTTCAAGTCATGGGATAGAACCTCAAGGGTTACATTTTTTCTGGCGTTGATCTGTTCGAGATGTATTTTATTCTCCTGTGCAATTGTAAAATCCTCAATAATTCCAGTGATTTTCTCATTGGATTCAGAGATAAATACTGACACCTTGAGGTGCTTTTCATCATTCTTCCCAATACTCCTAAAAACATATCTTTTAAAGCCTGCATCTTCCAGTAACTCGTTATAACAATTTATTACATGTATCCTATCCTCAGGATGGACATATTCAAGAATTTTGGCGGGATTTTTGGAAATATCTTGATCTGTTAAACCAAAAATCCCGCAGAATGCAGGATTGAAATATTCAAACGTATTTGAGATAATACCATATACAAAATAGCCATCGGGGGACACCTTCCCCATTTGGCAAAAAACCTGTTGATCTATCTTTAGCATATTATATTTTGATTTTTAGCCTTTTCGCCAGTATTGTTAGTCAACAATCCCTTTTGAATAAGCATAGCGCATAAGCATAGCGGTATTTTTAGCTCCCGTCTTATCTATCAGACTCTGACGGTGACCTTCTACAGTCCTCCTTGAAATAAACAGTTTATCGGCCATTTCGGCATTTGTCATTCCCTGCCCGATAAGCCGCAATATCTCTAGTTCCCTTTGGGAAAAATCCTCCATATTAGTCACCGGAGAGAGTTCGGTTTCAATTACCTTATCAAGAAGTTTTACCGCAATACAGGAGCAGATATATCTTTCACCGGATAGAAGTTTTTTTATCGAAAAGAACAGCTCATCCGCATCAACAGACTTTGTCAAAAAGCCTTTGGCCCCCGCTCCGATTGCCTGATAAAGATGAGCATCGTCCTCCAACATGGACATGATCAGCACCGGTAGTCCCTGGTGGTTTTCCGTTGCTTTTCTAACCATTTCAATTCCGTCCATCACCGGCATTCCAATGTCAGATATAATAAGATCTGCCATTACGCCATTTCCCAATGCCTCTATTACTTCCTGCCCGTTTCCTGCTTCCAGGATTACCTGATACTGATTTGTAGATTCAAGAAGCATTTTTAGACCGTACCGTATAACTTTGTGATCTTCAGCAAGAATAATATTTTTCATAATGTTTAGCAATGATCATAACAAAGTTTTGTACTGTACTCAAATTAGTCGGGCAATTAAAGAACATCTAGTATTCCATAAAGTTTTAATATTTAATACCGGCAGAAAAAGTAAAATAGCTATCAGTGAAAAACCGGAACACCTGTATGTTTCCGGCATTGGTCTACGGGGATGATTTATTGAAATAAAGATTAAGATCTTCTCTGGCTTTTAAGGTCAGTTAAATTTCATCCAGCTTTGTTCAAGAATCATGAGGCCACGGGTCCTAGCGGAGACATGACTACAAAATGTAGTTTCAGCATTATCCATTAAATTCCATTTATTATTTAAACACCGTCCCGGTAAATTAAAGCATTTCATTCCCTCTGGGAACTGAGCTTACCTCTTTCAGCTAAAGGCGAGAAAAGTTGGTCAGTTCTCTGGATAAAAGTACTTTATCTTAATTTTAATCTGACTAGGTACCAAACCCGGGCCGGGCGAGAATACACTAAAACCGGTGGTCTGATTTGTCGTTTGAATATCCTTCCATACTTTCAATATGGGCCCTTTCGTAGCTTAAGATAAATATGAATGAATTTAGAGAGAGATCCCCAAAGGTATCCCATTTTTTAAAGTTTGGTAAAATTTATTCTTATGTGTTAATAATTGCCTACAATAGCTCGCAACATCCTTCAAAAATCACCTGGCACTTTCTAAAAATCCATTAATAGGAGATCTAAAAAGTAGTCCTTCTCTACATGTGCAGAAAAGAAGCAGATCATATTGCAGATCAGTATTTCCGAACCGTGTCCTCGGGGTTAGGGCGCTCAGCGGGCTGTAAGGTATCTGCTTTTTTAGCGGCTTTATCCGTCGAAGTCATTTTTAGTTTTACCTTTTTACCCTTTTCCGAGGGATTCTGACATGAAGTAAAAAATGCTGAGGCCAATACGCCTATAAAAAGGGAGATTCTAAATGTTTTCATATTTTTTTTAAAAAAACAACAACGGGCATCATTCGATAGACCGGGATGAAGTTTACATTAATGCCATATGGGCATAAAAAACCGGACGCAAGCGCCCGGCCTGGTTTGTTTGTGTATTAATTTGCTTCTGGGGAATTTCCATATCTACTCCACTGAGCAAGCCCATCAGGTTCTGCGGCCTTAACCTCTGCACTCCGCTCGCCGCTTAGCTTGAGATTTAGTTCTTGGGCTTTCTCCATTTCTGCCCCCTTGTCATTTTCCAGAAAGCTCAGCCCCTCGGTCACTGTGACAAAACTTTTTGGATCCTCAACGAGTTCCCAATCTTTACCCATTCCCGGCATCTCTCCCTGGTTCCAGGGTCCTTTGAAAGAATTTTCAGGTGACAGGTTAAAATATTGTTGTGTAAACCTCGGATCTGCCTGCAATACTCCAGGGGGAAAATTCGGCTGGATAGTTTCAAGGGCCGCCTCGAACATTTTATAATGGGCAACCTCCCGGGTCATCAGGAAAGAAAGGGTCTCTTTCACATAAGGATCGTCAGTGAACTTCATCAAATGTTCATATACCAGTTTCGCCCGTGATTCAGAGGCCAGATTGCTTCGGAGATCAACGGTGAGATCTCCATTAGAGTGAATATAGGATGAGCACCACGGAATGCCCTGGCTATTGCGCAGCGTTGGACCGCCCCCGGTAATGATAGGAAATTGTGGATTTGCATTCAGGGCACTATGGATGATATCTTCCATTGCAGCTTTGCCCTCGAGCACCTGCATGATCTCAGATGAGTCAGCAGCGTTTTTAATCTCACCGTTTACGCCCCTTAAGAGCATCTGTATCGTTGCGCCGACAATTTCCAGGTGGCTAAATTCTTCGGTTGCGATGTCCATGAGCATATCATATTTATCAGGATGAGGCTGTTTAGCACCGAAAGCCTGGGTAAAATATTGCATAGCTGCGGCCAGCTCGCCATTTTCTCCCCCGAACTGCTCTAATAAAATATTCGCGAATGCAGGATCTGGTTTTGAGACCCTCGCATTGAACTGTAGGTCTTTTGAATGGTGGAACATAGGTTTTATTTTTTATGGTAAAGTTTAGAGCACTCTGGCCCTTATATCTTTATTACAACATAAATGCAATTAATGTTTAGCGAGCGTGCTTAATGTCCACCAATTTTAGAAAATCGGGTAGTTGACCCCGAATCTTGCGTATTCTCCACATTGGCAGGCAATTTATACCCATAAAACATAATGATCCTTAGGTGATAGGGTCAGCAACGAATTATGAATAAATGCGCAGATGTGAAAATATGCCGCCGCAACCCAATAGAACAAACGAACCAGAGAGACAGACGCAGCACAGAGCCGTTCCGCTTTTTTTGGCATCTGGCAACTCAGAAAACGCAACGGAGTAACACCTTGCTGCATAAATAGTTAACAATAAAATAACACCAACCAATCTCCATGAAAATATCCAGAGGCGTCGACAAAATATGATCGGAATACGTAGCAATTATAATAAAGTAATCGGCCTTAAAAAGGCATCATATGTAATCGAAGGTTCAGCGATATGCAGTCTGTCTGTCCGACTTTAATTAATATATGCTACAGAAAGACCGGCTCCGTTTTTTTTATTCCATTATCGATCATTAAAGCCAGTACTTTAGAACTGATTACATAACAGGCCTACAGCCGGCTGTCAACCCTCTTGCCCGTGATTGATAACGAGCTGGCAATTAGTGCCCAGATCCCGACTGCAACAAACTCAGCAGGTTCTGGTAACTATCATAATGATATTGACAAGTACTGCCACTGCGACAATTGCAATAAACCGAAAACCCTCCGACAATCCCCAACCGTTCCAGTTAATTTTGCTCAGGTAGGCAGCGAGGTTTGCAATTAGGACCATAGAGATCCACGCTGCATAAATAGCAAAAGGCCAGTAAACAAGAAGGTATTCTTTTAAAGGATGAGCGTCAAGCTCCATCCTTGAAAGGATAATAATTTCGAACAGTCGTAATCAATCTATAAAAATATAAGCGATGTATTCTTAGATTTTGAAACCGAACAAGATAACTTTCTTCAAAAGCTGTAAGGGCTTTATTTACTTTATCATGTAATTGAGATAAGAAGAAGCCTGTTTAAAATCCTTGATCTTCAATACAAGTCCAACACCATTGATACGCTCATTAGTGTAGAGATTTCCCTTGGGAAATACCTGAGATCTGGGCAGCCTTTGCTTACTTAGAAATGAGCTGAAAGTTTTAATGTAGTCTTTCAGGTTGATATCCGTATCGATCATGGACCATAGATCTGATATATTTTTTAAGGCAACCGATTTATTTTTCACTGCATAACTGATTACGGCCTTGGTTACATTTTTTTGCCTTTCGACCCTGGCATGGTCATCATAACAGGTTCCCGCAACCCTTACACGTGCATAAGCCAATGCCTGGTCTCCGGTCATTTTAATTGTCCCGGTTTTACTGAGGGGCAAAAGTGGCACGCCTTTAAGGTAGGACTGCTCGCCGATGTAACTGTTCACATAATGGTGTATCCCCTTATCTATAGTTAATGTTATTCCTCCGAAAGAGTCGATTACCCTGGCGGTGTTGCTGAAATCGGTGACAATGGAAGAAACCAGTTTGGTTTTGAAATTGGCATTAATAGTAGAGATCAATAATTCCCTCCCACCGAGACGATAGGCCGCATTGATTTTTTGATTGCCATATCCCTTGATATAAACATAGGTATCGCGTAGAATTGAAGTTAACTTGACCTCTTTATTTCTTACCGTGATCACCATGATGAGGTCAGCATTGCCCCTTTTGTTTTCTTCCCTTGAATCGGAGCCAATAAGTAAAATCTGCTGCGCATAAAGTGAATTTGCAAATACAACCAACAGAAACGTAATTAAGAATGTGGTTCTGATTTTCATCTGATAATATATAATCTGCTTCGATCTATTTAACAATTAAGCATTTATGAAGTAGACAAAACTAACATGTACTTCGTAGCTACCATATAGTCCTTTTTCGCCATTTATAAACTATGCCTTTACCATGCTGCTGATCAATACAGCTAATATGTGTTTATGAATTGAATTAGCACGCAGTCATTGATAAACGTTGGTCTATATCCACTATCCCCTAACTGCAGAACAGATCACCCAAAAAGGCTATAGTTCGGCTGGTATGCTTTAGGTAGGTTTGCAGTAATGGCATTAACATCAATCATTACCGTTAACTATAACCAACCGGGAGTTACTCTGGATCTATTAAATTCAATCAAAGAAAATTGCGCGCTCGATGAAATTGAGGTTATACTGATTGATAATGCGAGTGAAATAGATCATGAAATCCGTTTCAGGTCCTGTTATCCCACACTGAAATATATCCGTTCTGAGATAAATCTTGGATTTGCCGGGGGCAACAACCTTGGGATAAAGCAAGCTACCGGAGAATACATTTTGATGATCAATAATGACACAGAACTCATCCCCGGATTTATAAAACAGCTTATAAGAGAAATGGTCAACAACCCTGAAATTGGCATCCTCTCTCCGTTAATACTCTATCATGATGATCCAGACATTATTCAATATGCAGGCTACACGGCAATACACCTGATGACGGGAAGAAATAAAACCATTGGCCTGGGTGATTTAAATGAAAACCAATATGCAAATACCAGCCATCAAACCTCCTTCTGTCATGGCGCGGCGATGATGTGTAGAAAAATAGATATCGACCGTATTGGTATGATGCCAGAGCAATATTTCCTTTATTATGAAGAACTGGATTGGTGTGAAATGTTTAAGCGTGCAGGCAAAAAAATCTGGTTTAGTGGAAAAACCCATATTCTCCATAAAGAATCTATGAGTGTAGGAAAGGAAAGCCCGGTTAAGACCTATTTCATTACACGCAACCGACTATTGTTCATGCGGCGGAATACCAGATGGATCAATTTAATGTTTTTTAGCACCTATTACCTCATGTTGGCGGTTCCAAAACAATTAGTTGGCTACCTACTGAAAGGAAGATCCGATCTAGGCCCATACTTGATAAAGGGGGTGTTATGGAATTTATTTCATACAAAAAACCACATCGGAAGTCGCGGCCAATTAATACCGTAAAAGATTCTTCGTTTTGCGTAGCGTAGCACCACAGAATGGTATTAAAGGACTATTGGGGAGCAGTTTTACAAAGCATAACTTCGCTCCGCCCGGAAACAGGAAGCACATTCTCTACTTGATTTTTCCCATTTTAATTTATATCTGACAAACAATGATCATTTTCTTCTGGACCTGCCTTTTTATCGTAATCTATACCTTTGTGGGCTACGGATTGATACTTTTTATACTCATCAAAATCAAGCGGTCGTTCTCCAGACCCAAAAATTTTATTTCTGGTTTGCCTTTACCAGCGGTAACTTTATTGGTAGCGGCATGGAACGAAGAGGCCACCATTATCAATAAAATTAAAAATACACTTCTGCTCGATTATCCAAAAGAACTGCTGCAGATCATCTTTGTCACCGATGGATCCACAGACCTTACCCCGGATCTGATTTACCCTTACCAGGAAATTGTTCTGATGCATAACCAAGAACGCAAGGGAAAAATGGCGGCAATCGAAAGGGTAATGCCCCATGTAAAGGGTGAGATTATCGTATTTTCTGATGCAAATACTTTTTTAAACCCAGAGGCAGTCAGGGAACTGGTAAAGCATTACCAGGATAAAAAAGTTGGTGCTGTAGCGGGTGAGAAGCGTATCCTGGTGGACGCCCATGCTGATGCCAGTTCTGCAGGAGAAGGTTTTTATTGGAAGTACGAATCAAAGCTCAAAAAATGGGATTATGAACTGTATTCGAACGTTGGTGCCGCGGGCGAGCTCTTTAGCATCCGGGCTTCGTTGTATGAACCCATCGAATCGGACACGATTATTGATGATCACATGATCGCAATGAGGATTGCCGAAAAAGGCTATCTGATTGCTTACGAACCTGCAGCTTATGCCAGCGAAACGGGGTCGGAAAATACTGCTGAGGAACTGAAACGAAAGATTAGGATTGCTGCAGGCGGAATTCAATCCATCCTCAGGCTTAAGGTTGCCGCCAACCCCTTTCGATATCCGGTTTTAACCTTTCAATATCTTTCCCACCGGGTATTGAGATGGACACTCACTCCTTTCTTGCTCCTACTTGCCCTGTTGGCCAATATTTGGATTGTAGCCCAGCATGGCAGTCAATTTTACCTGTTCCTTTTAGTTGCACAATTTTCCTTTTACACGCTGGCCTTGGTTGGACTTTTATTAGAACGTCGAAGCATCAGGATCAAACCCCTATTTATCCCCTATTATTTTTGTATGATGAACTACGCGGTCGCAGCGGGGATCGTTAGGTACATCAACCAGAACCAGAGCGCGGCATGGGAACGCTCTAAACGGAAAAGTGCCTAACAGAATATTCATAAAAAACAGCACCTTTTGATATTAAAGGGCTATCTAACAAAAACCAATCAAAGCCTGGTTCCCCCACACCCGGGAACGGGACATTATAAATACAAGATTAAAAGCTATTAACCATAAAAAACATGAAAATCGCAGTTATCGGTACCGGTTACGTCGGACTAGTGACAGGAACCTGCCTGGCAGAAACAGGAAATGATGTAATCTGTGTAGACATCAACGCCCGAAAGATAGAAAAGATGAAACAGGGTGAACTGCCCATTTATGAGCCCGGGCTCGAACTGCTTTTCCACCGAAATATCCTTCAGGAACGGATTCAGTTTACCACCGATCTTTCTGCTGCAGTAAAACACGCAGAGATTATATTTATGGCATTACCGACCCCTCCTGATGAAGATGGGGCTGCCGATCTATCCTATATCCTTGGCGCAGCAAAAGATATTGCGCTGCTCATAACAGATTATAAAGTTATTGTAAATAAGTCGACTGTTCCGGTGGGAACAGCAGATAAAGTAACAGCTGTTTTTAAAAGCATCACCACAATCAATGTTGATGTAATTTCCAATCCCGAATTTTTGAGAGAAGGCGTTGCAGTAGAAGATTTTATGAAACCAGACCGCGTGGTAATTGGTACTACGAGTGATCGGGCAAAAAAAATCATGTCAGAACTTTACGCGCCCTATGTGCGCCAGGGAAATCCTGTCATTTTTATGGATGAACGCTCTGCGGAACTGACCAAATATGCTGCAAATTCCTTTTTGGCGACCAAAATTACCTTTATGAACGAGATTGCCAACCTGTGCGAACTGGTAGGAGCCGACGTAGATGCCATACGCAGGGGGATTGGAACGGACGAGAGGATAGGCAAACGCTTTTTGTTCCCAGGTATCGGTTATGGTGGATCGTGTTTTCCAAAAGACGTAAAGGCACTGGTAAAATCTGCGGACGAACATGATTATAATTTCGAAATACTGAAGTCTGTAATCACTATTAATGAAAAACAAAAAGTAATCCTGGCAGATAAACTGTTGCATTATTACAAAAATGATATTTCAGGAAAACATTTCGCCCTTTGGGGACTTTCCTTCAAACCTGAAACAGACGACATTAGAGAAGCTCCTGCACTTTACCTGATCGAAACCCTCCTTAAAAAAGGAGCGCGCATTAGTGTTTTCGACCCGGAAGGACAGGAAAATGTGAGGGCGGTATTCGATGACCGGATTGCATATGCCGAAAATCATTACGCCGTACTGGAAGGTGCAGATGCCCTGTTAATTGCAACCGAATGGTCGCTCTTCAGGAACCCTGATTTTGAAAAAATGGAAGATCTGCTGAAAGAAAAAGTAATTTTTGATGGTAGAAACCTTTTCGAACTGGAGAAAATGACTGAGCTCGGTTATTATTACAATAGCATAGGACGAAAGTTAATTTCAGTTTCAGACCGTCCACAGATCTTTTGCGATAACCACTTAAGAACATTCACAACCCATGATGCCTAAACCTGAAAGTATAACCATTGTAACCATTTGCGACAATCAGTTTGTTGTGCTTATGGCCGCAATGTTGAGATCCCTGGAAGAAAACCACCGCTCAGGAGAAGAAATTAACCTGTATATTGTATCTGATCACATCATTGAGAAAAATAGGCTTAAAGTAATCTCCAGCCTATCGACTGCTAAGCTCACCTTGCACTGGATTCCGATAGAGGAAGCACTGCCAAAGCAGTTTAAACTACCAAGGGATAAATCCTCCTTTCCGGCCAACGTTTACATGCGCCTGTGCATCCCGTATTTTATTCCACAGGAAGCAACAAAAGCAATTTATCTGGACGTAGATATGATTGTGCTGGATGACATTTCCAGGCTATGGCATACCGATATAGGTGAATATGATCTGGGTGCAGTCCCAGATCTTTCGGGAGTGGTAAGCTCACCATGGGGGGGAATCAATAATTATAAGCAACTGGGCCTAAATCCGAACAGCAAGTACCTCAATGCAGGAATGATGCTGCTTAAACCGCAGCGATGGCGCGAACGTAACATTACAGCGCGGGCTTTTGCCTGTGCTGCAGAAAATGCCGAACATCTTAATTTTGCAGAGCAATATACGTTAAATGTTGTTTTTAATGAAGATTGGTTTGAGCTTGACCCTTTATGGAACTGGTTTGCAAAAAACCATACACCTAGTCCGCGCCTGATCCACTTCACCGGCATGAAACCGATTTACAAAGGTTACGCTGGTCAGGAAGAATTTAAAATCAAGTTCTTTCATTATCTGAACCAGACGAAATGGGCAAACTACAGCACCAAAAGTGATTCGATCAGTAAATTAAAAAAGATATACAACAAGATAGAGAAAAAGCTGGTACTGGCTTTTAGGTAATTAATTACTGCGGAGGATCCTGGCCGGATTCCCCGCAGCTACAGCGCCCGTGGGAATGGATTTTACCACCACCGAACCCGCGCCGATGGTTACATCTCTTCCGATAACAATATTTCCTATAATTACTGTATTGCAGCCAATATCTACAAAATCACCAATTATTGGTGCTTTAACAGTGCCTGAATTGCTGAAATCCTGTTTTACACCAATAGTTGTACATTGTCGTACCGAACAGTGTTCTCCAATAACAGTGTCAGGATGGATAACCACACCGCTACCATGCCAAAGCTGGAAACCGCTCCCGACCGATGTCTTCCAATTGAGTTCTACACACATAAACCATTCGATAAATACCCTGTAAAACAACAGATACCAAAAAAACAGGATTTTGGTAACCTTTCGTTTTGCGATGAGCTGAGCAATCCTAAAAAGCACAACGATATATTTGCCCTTTGTAGGATTGGGCAGATTGGCCTTCCAGTCTTGAAGGATGTACTTTTTGATCCCCATATTAAAAGACCCGGAAACTGAAGACCGGCATTGCTATTTTTATTTGTTTATCCATATTAATTTATCATCCCGTAACCTTCAGCTTTGAATCTACTAGCTCTTACCGGATTTTAGCCAAAATTAACACCTAAAAGCCAGCCTTGCATTAGTATTTAAGGGCTATTTACATCGCACTTTGGGATGAGTATTTTTGATCAATAATAAAATAAAGTCCCAGTATGCCCCTGGTTGACTTAAGAATAAGACAAATACTGTTTCATTGAATGAAATTAATTTCTAAATTAAAAAACATACACTTTCTGTCTTTGATGGGTACAGGGGGAATGTCGTTGCTTACCTTCCTTTTTACAGCCATTCTGTACCGCTCGTTGTCCATTAAAGAAATTGGCATCTGGTTTTTCTTTCAGGCGCTGCTTTCCTTTCTTGATACTTTTAGGCAAGGTTTTCTGACCACGGCATTTGTAAAGTTTTATGCAGGTGCCAGCCAACAGAAAGGCCAGGAAGTAATTGGTTCTACCTGGTATATAGCAGCGCTTATTACACTGTTTTTGTTGGCAGCAAATATACCTTTGCTCTTTTTCAGTCATTTCAGCACCGATGAGAGCCTTGCTTTTTTCATTAAATACTACGCCATAAACCTACTCTGCTCCCTGCCCATGGTGGTAGCCATGTGCATTGCGCAGGGTGGGCTCAGATTCGATACACTTTTATACATAAGAATGTCGCAGGTACTTTTGCTGATCACGTTTTTGGTTACCCTCAATATCTTACACCTTAATTCACTGCAGAACCTGATGATGGCCAATATTGCTGCAACACTGCTCACTAGTGTTTTAACACTTTTTACGGGCTGGTCCGGCATCAGTTTTTTTTTCAAAAAACAGAAAGATTGTATCAAGGAAATTTTCGACTTCGGGAAATATACTGTAGGAACATCCATCAGCAGTAGCCTTTTTGGCGTAACCGATACTTTCGTGATCAACTTTATGCTCGGCCCCTCTTCCCTCGCCATTTACAACCTTGGTAAAAGGCTCATGGAAGTGGTTGAAATCCCATTAAGGAGTTTCGTGGCTACGGCTATGCCTTCGCTTTCAAAAGCTTATAACAATGGCAACAAAAAAGAGGTGATCGAAATTATGAAAAAATATATCGGAACAATAACCATCTGTTTGTGTCCTATACTTGTGGTGGCCTACATTGCCGCAGGCCTGGCCATGAGCATTATCGGTGGCGGGCAGTACAGCAACACCCCTGCAGGAGACACAGCGATAAACATCTTCAGAATTTTTACCACATTCGCATTGCTCTACCCTGCAGATAGGTTTATGAGTGTTGCCCTTGATGCAATCCATAAGCCCCAGATCAATTTCATGAAAGTTATCGTAATGCTTGCAGTCAACCTATCAGCCGATTTCCTAGGGGTATACCTGCTGGGAAATGTTTATGGCATCGTGATCGGAACATTTTTTCCAACCATTACCGCAATAGGAATTTCCTATTACTACATTAATAAAGATTTTAAAAAATTCTCGCTTGTAAACAGTTACCTCAGCGGCTACCGCGAACTCTCCAGGTTTGTGTCCATGGGACTTAAGCAAGCAAAAAATTTACGCTGATTACCAGTTTAGCTCAAATAAATAATAAAAAGGCATACCATGTACAATACTTTCACTACACCTGGGTGGATCAGTAAATATGATCTTTCCTTTTCGAAAACGGCTGATGTACCCAATTCGGTTTTTACAGAAATCAATCAAAAACTTGATGTATTGCAAATAGGAAAGCCACTGGTGAGCATTGTAATTGCCGCTTGGAATGAAGAAGTTAATATCATCCGTAATATAGCCAGTTTAGCTGACCTTGCCACCAGGGTGCCCCTTGAAATAATCGTGGTAAACAATAACTCTACCGACGCAACCCAGAAAACGCTGGATAAACTGCATATCAAAAGTTATTTTCAAAAAATCCAGGGCTGTGGACCGGCCAGACAGATGGGGATGGAAAATGCCAATGGCAAGTACATTCTGCTCGCTGATGCAGACTGCATTTATCCCGAATGCTGGGTTGATGATATGCTGTCCGTTTTAAGTAGCCCAGGTACGGTCTGTGTTTATGGCCGTTATTCTTTTATTCCCGAGCCGGGCTTCCCCAGGTGGAAACTGGCCATACTCGAAAAAATGAAAGATGGGATTGCCGCCTTAAGGCATGTAAAACGGCCATACCTTAATGCCTTTGGAATAAGCATGGGTTATATCCGCGAATATGGAATGAAGGTTGGCTATGTGATGGTCAATGTTAGAGGAGAAGACGGAAGGTTGTGTTTCGATCTGATGCAGTTCGGAAAAGTACGCCAACTGAAAGCTAACCGGTCCCGTGTATGGACCGCGCCACGCACCTTGCAGCGTGATGGAAGTTTTGGGCAGGCATTATTATCAAGGATTTCAATCGAATCAAAAAAACTGCTTTCACTCCTAACCCCGCACAAACCACACGACACAAAGAATATTTAAAGCTATAATTTATAAATATGTACACTTTTTTCCAGGTTTCCCTGCTCATTACACACTACAACAGAAGCGCATCGTTAAGCAATCTGTTCCATAAGTTAAAATCGCTCAAATGCAGCTTTGGCGAAATTGTTGTATCCGACGACGGAAGCAACGATGAACACCTGGACAATCTCAAATTACTCCAAAAATCTTTTGCCTTCAAACTCATCACCACTCCGGTAAACAGGGGATTGGGGCACAACATCAATAAAGGCCAGGATGCAGTTACCAAACCTTATACCCTATACATACAGGAAGATTTTGAGCCTTCTAATGAATTTCCGCACCAGTTTCTACAGGGGCTGAACCATATGAAAGCGAAAGAAGGACTGGACATCATCAGGTTCTATGCCTATTCGCCATACGCATACTTAAAGCCCTTTGACGAGCACTTTTCGCAGATGTACCATCCGAGGTTCGGAACAGATTACACCAAGATATATCTTTATTCGGACCACCCTCACCTGAGAAGATCTACTTTTTTTGAAAAGTTTGGCAGATATCCCGAAGGCTTAAAAGGAGATCTTACCGAATACAAAATGTGCATCTCTTTTTTACAGAACAAAGCGCAGGGTCTGTTTTATAATGATTTTAGCAGGCTGCTTATTCAGAAAAACTCAGCGCAGGAACCCAGCACCATGACAAGAGCGAGCTGGCGGGAAAGCAAAGGAATATTCATTAAACTCATCCGGGATACCTACAGACAGCTGAAATATAATTTTGATATCGTGGCCCAACCACCATTGCGAAAGCTGTGATAAAAATCCATAAAGGTTAAAAATCGGGTCTTTCAGGGATTAAGGCACCAATCTTTTTTTTTCGATAACCAAGGCCAGGGCATCATAAATTTTCTGGACTGATCTTTCCCAGCTATGTGAGCGGGCAAAGCTGACCCTAAGGCCTGCTTTCTCAGCATCGTTGGTGCTGATCAGATTCTCAATACCCGTAATAAAACCCTCCACACCGTTCGCCAGGCAAACATGTTCCTTAAAGGCATCCATTGAAGGAGTAGCAGTGGCAATGGTAGGTTTGCCCATAACCAGGTATTCATCAATTTTGCGGGGGTAGTTTCCTATAGTGAGGTCGTTAACCAATTGAGGATTGAAACATATGTCAAATCCATCAATATGCATAGGAAGTTCATCGATAGGTTTGGCACCCATAAAATACACATTGGCAAGCTGATGCAGTTCGCTGGACCTAAAATCCGCATCTTCAGGCCCTACCAATACGATGTTCCAACCAGGCCTTTGTTTAGCTATTCCTGCAATAAGGCCTATATCCAGTCGTGCTGAGGTAAGCACACCAACATAGCCGATTACAGTACCTGAAAACCCTACTGATAAACCCTGTGCCGGATGCTGTAGAAAATAATCGAAAAGGCTAAAATCACACCCCTGCCCTACGTAAACCGAGTTCGGATTATGCTTTCGGCAATAAGTGGCCAGATATTCTGAATTTGCTACACAAAGATCATACTTTGCCATTAAAAGTGGCTCCAGGGCCAGCCCGTGTTTCCTATAGTATTCAGTGGCAATCATATTGTCGCGCGAATAATAAACAGAAGCTGCCGGCTCCAATAATTCAGTAAGATGAAAACTCCTGAACATATCACCATCATTGAAGAGGATAGCATCTTTGAAACCCAAACTTTCGATCACTGAACGTACCGACCGGTAAAAACGTTTGTTATTCAACCTGTTTACTGCCTTAAAAATTAATCCCCGTGGCAGAAAGTTCACCGATTCGATCAGGCAGTCAGGATAAAGCGTAAAAAGCCCAGGGCTGATCTCTTCCAGACCACTTTGACTGCCGCGGATAACTGAGAGGCGTTTCTGCACTTTTTTATCATGGGAATGCCTTATTTTGCTAATCCGGTCGAGCGGTGGGTTAATATAGAGCACCCTATTCTCTTTGGAAAACTCAAGTGCTATGTTTTTGCAGTTACTACCTATCTCAGTATCCCAGGGCTGCTGCCCCACAATGATGATGTTCCTGTTTTTCAAATCTGTTTCTGATTAGGTTATTTGATGATATGTCTGGTAGCTACCGAACGTTTATTGGCATGCCTGATGCGCATAAGCGAACGGACCTGTACATATATGAATGTCGGAATACCCACTAAAGCTAAATAGATATTTCTGTTTGCCCGGCCATGTCTTAGTGCTACAAAAAAGCTCATACCAAAAGATATAAACGCAAAAATCCACAACCAAACGCCAACACCACCTAAAATGAGGTTGGCTAAAAGACAGAGTATTGATGAAAGTATAAAAAGGAAAAGCGGCGGACGCAGAAGGATTGTACCGAACAGAAACTGGTTCCAACTGGGTTTGGTAATGCCCCGGGCGATAATAAAAAAGCCAAGGCTAAAATATTTGAACCAGGTATTGATCCACCTTGAGCGCTGATTTTCGAGCTGCTTGCGGTTGGCTGTCTTTTCATCATAAACTATTGCAGCAGGCGCGTAGGCAATACGGAGATTCCGAGATACTATTTTTGCCTGCAAAACTTTATCGAAACCAGCTCCCTGAAGATCGTGATTGATAAAAGATTCGGTATACAAATCCGTTTTAAAAGCCATCCCCGATCCAGCAAGTGTAGCGGAAGAACCTAAAGCAAACATTACCTTCCCATCAAAGAAGTGATAATATAAATCCCTTGCCGCATCAAGCGATGCAATGGTGGTTTCCAGTTGTTTCGATCTTCGCTGGCCCTGAACGGCCTGGAAACCATTGTCAAAAAAAACATTAAGTTCTTTTAAATAACGGCGGTCTACCAGGTTATCACTATCGATAATCGTCAATAGTTCGTGAGGACGTTTAAAGTTAGAAATGGCATAAAGATGCGAACGGGTATTACTGGCCAATACGTTATCGGGGCGGAGCAAAACCACGCGATCATCTGTAAAATGGAGAGCAGAAACATCACAATTATCGCATACTACATAGATCAGGTAATTGGAATAGTCCATTTTTAGCAGCGAACTCACCACGGCAGGTAGAAGATCAGTCTGCTCATAAGCAGTTACAATTACCGCATAGTCGTATTCCTCATCCCTAATCTTAACGAAGCTACGCCTGTTTACCGATAGGTATCCTGCATAAAGTAACAGTGGAAACACCAGGTTATAACCAATCAAGAGCTGAAGCAACAGCCATAAAATATCTAAAATCATATTCTTTTTTACGGTTTTTTAGATGAATAAATGCGTTTGGCCTTTGAAAAGCCTATTAAAAAACAGATAATTCCGGGAATGATAAAATATTCGAAAGGCATATAATTAACTTAAAATTTCTTTGCCTGGGATCAACAATGGAGATTTGTAGATAAATACCCAGGAAAGATAAACTACAATTGAGCTGGGAATCAGGTTCATCACCTCATTACCATAGCTACAGAATAAGATACCTGCACAGCCGGCAGTAAGTGCGATCGTTTTTACTTTTAAGACCTTATCTTTTATCTCCCATACAATTCCGCAACAGCTTCCAAGTATGTACATCATCACACTAAACCATATGGTGAGCCCCACAACGCCGTACATCATCCAGATTTTAACAAAATAACTATCTGGCTCGATCCTTGAAAGGTACTTATCACCATTATAGAGCTTGCCATAATAACCGGTAACCCCGGGGCCATTTCCAAAAGGAAAACCGTGCATATAAAGGGCAAGATTCCGCTGGTTGCTCAACCTCAAGTTAAGCGATGGGTCTTCAGGATTCATGGCGGTACGCAGCCGATAAATCTGGTAATTACTATCTCCAATTGTAGTAAATTTCAATATTACAAGCAGAGCGATTACCAAAAAGCCTCCGCAAAGCAGTGCCTTATAATTTTTTCCAAGCGCAATGGCCACAAAACCGCCGACAACAATGGCGAAAAGTGCACCGCGCGTGCCCGAAATGAGCATGCCATACATATTTATTGTACCACATAATAAAAGCAGCATTCTCTTCCAGGCCCTAATGGGTGCCAGCGAAAGGATAGTGGCCATTAAGCCGATATGAGCTTGAGATGCTCCAAACTGTCCTGCATCACTATAAAAAGAAAAAACTCGGAGGTGCCCCCATAAAAGGTGGGTGCTTGCATTTTCCAGTAGAAATTTACGTTCATTGTCGCTAGGCCCAAGATAAAGCTGTTTAATCCCGTTTAATGAAGCAAGTGTTGAACATATTAATACAAGGATAAGAAATATATCAAGGTCTCTGCGCGTCCTGAAAATCACAAGCCCCAAAAAGACCGCAATAAATGGATAAATTGCTGTACTGCGAATTTCGTTTATCCAGCCCAAACTGCTCGAACCAGGATTAAAACCCTCAAAGAGGCTAATCAATAACCACAACAAAAGCACATAAAATAAACTCACGTTAAGCCCAGTCCAGTCTTCTTTTGGCGTGGTTGCAAGCGCCGTAATCAGAATCAGCACGAAAGAAATATCGATAATCAGACCATAAGGCAGACGACCAATTTCACGGGACAGCAAAAACAAAAAGAAGCAGTACGCTAAAAGAAAAAAATATAAGAACCGCTTCATCAGTGTCGTAAACCGTTTTGGTGCAAGTGATTATTATTTAACATCATTCACCTTATTGAATACCCAGCCCATAAAACCAGGCTGCTCTCTGATGTAACGCATCAAGGGACGGTCGGCCTCATTAACTTTAGCACCATATTCGAAGAGGGCAATAGTCTGTTCTGTAAACAGTAACCATTCTTTGGAGATGTTAACTTCCCTTAAACTGTTTACATCAATAATAACGTAATCGAATTCCTTTTTGAGTACTTCGAAACCATCTCTTAAATTGCTCACATTCTGAATTTCGAGCAATGAATTTCTTTCTACGCTTTTATTCATTACCGTGATCAGATCTTCGGTATGGAATTCCTTTTTAATCAGAAAATTCTGGAAGCTCAGATTTGCAATCAGGCCCTTTTCATTAGAAGTAGCCTGAGGCTGTTCATCAGCAATCAGCAATACTTTTTTACCCGTTAAGGCAAAAGCATATGCAATGCTATGGCTTAAAAAAGTTTTTCCTGCTCCACCGGCCAGACTGGTAATACCCAATATTTTGCTTTCACTTTTTTCCATCTGTGAAGCGATTTCGAACCTTAGCGACCGGATCTGTTCTCTGAAAACGAGGTATTTTCCATCAGTTGATTTGTCGCCCCAAATGTTTCTGGCAATACGTTCCTTCCCTGCAATTTCGTTCACGCTGCCAATCACCACACTCTCGGTAACGGCCTCCAAATTCCGCTGGTTACGGATAGAAGAATCTACTACCGCTAGAAGAAATACAAATCCTAAACAAATGGCAAAAGTACCTGTGCCCGCTCCGGCAATGTATAATGCTTTTTTTGTAGGTTTTGGATTGCCTGGTAAACCCACTTGTTCTATTTCGAGGTTCAGACCCAGCTTCTGATCGGTTTTGGCAGCATTAAACCGATCAAGTGCCAGCATATAATCTTTTGTTGCTAATTCCGCATCACGTTGGTAATTCTGTATATCTGCATCAAAGGGAACCATACTCTTATAACGTCCCCTTAAAATCTGCAACTGGCCATCAAGCGTTCTGATACTGCTTCTGGCCTGTTGTAATGAAACTTCCAGACCTACCTTTTGTTGAACAAGATCCTGCTTGGAAACCCGTGTATCAATCACATTCTCATCCACATTGGCCGAACTTTTAACATTGATCAGCCTGTTTAGCGAATCAATTTTTTTCTGCATGGCAGGTTTAAATCCGCCATCAATAAAAAGGTTATTGGCCACCTGCAGCTGCCGCTTAAGTTCTACAATTTCACGGTTGTTCGCCTTGCTGCTCCCGTTAACGTAACGGTCACTGCCCTGGAGCTTGCTTTCTATGGTAGCCACCCCTCCTGCATTCGACTGGATAACCCGCATGGCTTCAGCGCGCTGAGCCTCATATTGTGAAATCTGATTGTAAACTGTAGCTGATTGTTCATCCAGGTTGAGTACCCCTTTGGTGCGTTTGAAGTCAGACAACAGTTTATTTTTGGCATCCATTGTATTTTTCTTGCTTAACAGCATGGAGTCGAGAATTTTTGCCGACGAGTTTTGATTCTGGGATACATCGGCGCTATAACTGCTGATGAATTCGCTGGAAAGTGTATTTACCGTAAAGGCAGATAAAGCAGGATTTTCGGAAGTAAAGCTTACCAAAAGCAGATCGCTGTTTGGTGCATGAGATACTTCTAAACCATCCCTCACCTTTTCTTCCCCGTAGCCCATATCTTCTGCAATTGTGAATAATTTTATAGCGCTCTTGTCATCATCAAGTGTCAGCAGCGCATTATCTGCAAGTTTTCGCTCAAAAAGTGCTGATATTTTTTTTAGCTCCGCGCTGCTTTTTGATGCCAAAGGTTCGGGAAGGTGTTTGAACGCATTTTTTTGATCGCCAAGATCGTGGATAATAAGCTTATAGGTAAGCAGATTGACCATTCTTTTCATGGTAAATTTTTCGACAAGATTGGCAAACTGCTGGTTCACTGCAAAAAAATCGACGGTTTCGTTGCTGATCACCTTTTTTGAAGGATCGAGTAAACCAGTTGAAATCTGCGCTACAGATTCGTATTTTTTTGGAAGATTTTTCACCAGTAAAAAAGAGATCAATATGGCCAATGCAGGCAATAATATGATCAGCCATCTGAGCCTGGAAACGCGGAGCAAAAACAATTTCAAATCCATTACCATATCTATTTTCCGGCAGGGATATCCTGACCAATAATTTCTTCTAATAAATCTTTCGCTTTAAGGTAATTGCCCTCGGCTTCTACTTTTAGTGTTTCAGCGCTCGATTGCGTTACCCTTGATTGGTTGAATACCTCCAGGGAAGTTTCGCTGCGCTCAAATTTCCTTCTTAAACTTTCTGCCACACCTTTACTGTCGGATGCACTTTGTGTAAGCACCTTCAAACGTGCCTTTTCCTGCAGATAGTTGTAATATCTTTTTTTCACCTCAACAACCAGCTGGTTATCAAAGTCTAATGCTTCTAGCTGTGCAACTTTGTAGTTTGCCTTAGCCTTTTTCAAGATAAATGGTTTTTGGAGCAAGGCACCGAGATTGATGTTGACCCCAAACTGGAACCCATTGATATTGTAGGGATTTACCGGATCGATTACCGAATTGCCCTGCGGGCGGTAGAAATACGACGCATTAAAAATATCCAGGTAAGATACTTTCGCCATGGACACATCATTTCTCATCGCCTCTGTAGAAACACCCTGGATTTTCCGCTTTACATAATTCTGTTTCGCCAAAGCGATATATTGATCAATATCTGCCTTATTTACCTGACCAAGGATTGACTCCTGCGCAGATAGATTTGTAACGCCCAGCACGAATAATACGAGGGCTGTAACTGAAATGTTTTTCATCATGATTTTTGTATAATTTTTACTGATCTGTTTAAACTTCTTCTTTCTGTATCAGCGCTGGAATGGTTTTTAAAATAATTTTGAAATCCAAGAAGATGGAGTAATGGTTGGCATAATAATTATCAAGTTCTTTACGCTCGCTTTCAGACATTTCCTTCTTGCCTCTCCTGCTGATCTGCCACAGCCCGGTTAAGCCGGCAGGTCCGTTAAAACGCGAAGACCATTTGTTGGTGGTAAGCTGCTCGGCCTCGTACAAAGGAAGCGGCCTGTTGCCAACCAACGACATGTCGCCGATAAAAACATTGATCAATTGTGGAAGTTCATCAATACTGGTTTTACGCAGTATTTTCCCTAATCTGGTAATCCTTGGATCGTTTGTAAACTTTACGAAAGCAGATTTTCCATTTTTATTCCCTTCGTTGGCATATTGGTTTAGCGATGCGAGTTCAGCAACCATTTTATCGGCACCGCTACGCATTGACCTAAATTTATAGAAATCAAAGATCTGGTATCCTGCACCAACGCGTTTGCTTTTATAAATGATGGCGCCTTTGGATTCCAGCCTGATCATGATTGCAATAATGATAAACAGTGGAGATAAGAACAGTAACGCCAGGCCCGAGGCGATAACATCAAATACCCGTTTACTTAAGGGTATCTTATAGCGTTCCTGCATCTTGGCAGAAATTTCGAGCACATTTGGTTTAACTGCCTTAAACTTAACCAGAAAGGCGATCCTGGAAATAAAATCGGATGGCGGAAAGGGATACAGATAATAATCGTTAGCCCTAACCTGAAGTGCTTTCTTTCTCCACTGCTCATTTTCTGTGGTGCCGATAAGTACAACAATGAGGTGACTGAGTATAGGATGGTCTCTGATAAAGGAAACCTGATTAAACCATTCAGGGTTTTCATCTACTTCAATGATCACCAGATCAGGTAAACTTAAAAAAGTCTGCTGCTGAATATAAGACTGAAAGTCGTCGATAAAAATAAGTTCTTTGATATAGCCTTCCAGGCTTTCGAAGATAACATCCCTTAATGATTTTCCAAAATACACTGACCTGACATTGGCCACAGCACTATCTTTTTTCTGAACGCTCATTATGCAATCAACAGGCTAATCTGGTTTTTCAAAACTGTTGGATTGAAAGGTTTTTCCATATAACTATCAATACTGAAAGACATATTTTTCACTTTTTCTTCGAGGTTTTCTTCTCCTGAAAGAACCATGATCGGGGTATTACGGAAAAAACCACTGCACTTGAGATTCTGGATAAAGGCGCTCCCATCAAAATATGGCATCCTTAGGCTGGTAATGATCAAATTGGGATCATTGCCCTCCTCCAGCCAGCTCAGGGCATCAATCCCACTGGTTTTAATGGTCAGTTTGTATTCTGGCGCCAGAATGAAGTTCAGTAACTTGCCAAGATTTAGCCCGCCGTCTACCAGAAGAATATGCTTCTTGGTATAGCGCTTCATGCTGTCCTTTAAAATGAAATTTTTCATTGATTTATTATATTGTTGAAGCTGGTATTCTTCAAATAATTGCCGGGAATTATAGGTTTCATAGATCGATGTAAAGGTCTCATATCCTACAATGTTCATCAATAGCCCAATAGGGCTAATTCCTGCAGACCGGGATAATGAAAGAGGATTATACCTGTTTCTAAACCGATAATGAGTTAAATCGCGCGGTAAAAAACAGATAGTTTGGCACTATGTTTTTTCGACGGAAATAATATATTTTTTCTTCAGTACTGTAGCCGTACTTCCAACCATCACGCAATTATCCTCAACATCCTTAGTAATTACAGAACCCGCTCCAATGGTTACATTATTGCCAATATTCACATCACCAAGGATAACTACGTTAATGCCTATATCTACATTATTACCAATTCTGGGCGCTCTTGTATAGCTTCCATTCTCCTGCATCTTGGAGCTAATGTTTGTAAGCTGCCTGATATTACAGTTTTCGCCAATTACAGTATTACTACCGATCACCGTTCCAAAACCATACTGAATCCTAAAGCCCCTGCCAATAACCGCACTTGAGTTAATACCGACATTCATCAGCCAGCCGACGGCAAACTTGTAGAGCATTAAGTACCAGAAAAAAACAAACCGTAAAATTTTATATCGGTAAATTAATGATGAGATTCGGTAGAAGAGCATAATCATCCTTGACTTGAAGTTTCCTTTATTGTTCTTCCAGTCCTGAAAAACATAAATTGACTGCTTCTTCCCCTCAGAAATCATTGTTATTCGAATTTAAATTCATATACATTATGGCGCATGCAAAAAAAATCCCGCACTCATTTTCGCGTATAGATTCTAAGCCTAAGCTTCAACAAAGCTATCAGTTACACCTGCGGCGCTCAATAGCCCTTAAGTATCAATAAAAAATGATCTAATTTGAAATAAGCGGGAGAAATGCTTTACCAATGAATTTAACAAAGCGATTAAGTTGCGAAAAGACCCAGTTTATTAAAGAAATCCATCCTAATATTATATGCCGTTTACTACAGTAAAAGCCGTATTCAGATAAAAAATAAATAGCGGTTTTATTTCCATTAACCATTTTTTCCATCCCGGCTTTTCAGTAATATTTATTTTGGTTGTATAAAAACAGGGGTTTCCGTTACCTGGATCCGTAAGATTCCATTTTTGATGGGTACAGTTTTATGGTCCATTTCATCTTTGCCGATAGCGAGGGTATAAATTACAGCTTCTTTACTTTGCCCGAGATCTAAATCGTAGGATTTTGTTCTGCCCACCTGATCGGGTATGGTTAGCACATAAGTTTTTTTGCCTTCCAGCACGTACACATCTACAAGCGGATCCTTATTCAGCGTTGAAGCAAAATGATAATCCCCTATCAGCCTGTTAGTTTGAAGTGTGTAATCGGCAGATGGTCTTCTTGAATAATCTGGATTGATAAAACCCGATGAGGTATACTGTGTCCAGCTGTTAACATCCACATTTTCGAGCATATAGAATATGCATTTTTTAAGGCCCGTCCTTGCGTACAATAACGCTGTACGCAGATTCCAGTCTGCCTGGGTAACCAATGCACTTTTCTCCCCTATTTTTAAAGCCCTTTGCGTAGTGTGTTCACCAACATCGAAGCCGGTTTCGGTTACCCATACAGGAATGCCGCCATTTACCGACTTTGAAAATTCTTTAAAAAGAGATGCCACCTTACCCAGATCAGATAATTCAGGTGCCATACCTGCCGTAGGGTTTCCATAATTTTGAAACCCATCGTTGGAATACTGATGGTAGTTGACCACATCAAAACAGAGATCGATATCCCCATTTGCCTTCACCCCCCTATTTGTTTTACACCATTGGACCATTTTGCGAACAAATTCCGGATTTGGATCGGCGAGGCCTCCCATCACCACGATCATATTGGGATCGGCATTCTTAACACCTATCCCTTTACCCATGGTGCCTTTGTGGCCATCGTAAAAAGCAGAAAGATTTGCGGCATATTCTTCTGCCGACTGCTGTGCAAGTGGCCCTTTCCACCATTTATCACGTTCATTATCACATTCCATATAAGTAATGAGCCCTAAACCCGCCTTTGGCACATTCTGGGGGTCATCTCTCCAGCGTACAGTCGGATCTGCCAACAAAAGATCTTTATCAACATTCTTGTTGGAACCATAACGGGCCGCCAATTGAAAAGCCGCACGTGCCTGCTTTAGGTAAGAAGCGGGTAAACCCCTATCCAGACCATAAGGCGCAGGAACGTTCTCGGCATCCCTTTTACCTATAGGATAAGATGTCAAAAGCCAATCCGGGCAACCCTTTAGATCTAAAAGAACATATTTTCCGGCATCTTTCATCCGTTGATAGATTTGATCGTAATCCCAATCCCCGTAATGAGAAGGACTGTAAGTAAATGATCCTTCTTTGTTTTCAATTCTCTGCCAGTCAAGGTAATGCCTTATACCGGTAAAAGATTTTATGGTCTGGAACCTTGACTCTTCAATCTGACCATGATTTACATCAGAAGTAAAATTCCACTCAAAGGCATTCACCCCAAGGTAAGCCTTAAAAGGTTCATCACTCAATGAAGAATTTTCAACAGTATTCTCAGGTGAGGTGATTACTGCCTTATTACAATTCGAAAATATGGTGATGGTCACAAAAGCTGCAGCAACAGATAAATTCCTAAAATGGCGTTTCTTCATCAGGTGGGGATTGGCCTACAAGATAGCAATTTTATATTCTCAATGGCTTCAAACCGACACAAGTACCAAAAAATTAATACGCTGGAAATACGAATGGCAAAATGAGAATTTATGCAGACGCACACATGATGAAAATTGTCTGTTTGCTATCCAGTAAAAAAATAAATTCGGTAGACTTATCCTTAATATTTTTTGTAATCTGGATCACCCTTCCTGTGGATTCATACTCGTCCATAACCTCGTCGCCAATCTTAATTTTATCTAATCTGGCAATGGGAGTACTATACGCTAATTTGATCATATCGAGATACCTAAACATTATAATTGCCAGCCGAGAAAATTGCACAGTGCAAACTTCAGATTAAGTTAGCTCGCTGAGCGTTAGTAAGGGGTTGACAACAAAGCAATAACAGGTGGGGTCAATAAAGGTTTTTAACAATCTTTATTTCGGTTAAGATATGTCTGTTTGAGTACAGATTAGAGACAGTTAAAACCGGTCTAAAATAACCCGGTATCGTCTGCTTAAACTGGATGACCAAGATAAGGCAAATTTTGCGCTAGGCTATTTAATTATAACTGTAATCTTTAAACTTATTAAGGGCCTCAATCTTATTTTGAACGTGGAGCCTTTTATAAATGTTCTTGCAATGATTTTTTACCGTATTGGGGCTTATAAAAAGCATTTCAGAGATTTCTTTATATAATAAACCCTTACTTAAAAGTGACAATACTTCAAGCTCACGTTCACTAAGGCCCAGATCAACTTTCTGCTTGGCAGGCATGCTTCCCTGTATGAGACTGATTACCTTGCGGGCAATGTACGGGCTCATGGGCGACCCACCATTATATAGTTCTATCAGCGCTTCGTGAATCTCGGCAGATGTAGAACCTTTGATGATGTAACCCGATGCGCCAGCCTGCAAAGCACTAAAAATTTTCTCATCATTCTGAAAACCGGTACACATCAAAAATAATGTTTTATTTAATCCATCCTTGCTCTGCATAACAAGGTCGATCCCCGACATGTTAGATAATTTGATATCAACTATGGCTATGTCCGGACATTCATTGGGCAATTTCTCGAGGGCTTCTTCAGCAGTGGCATAGACCCCCTTGAGCTCAAAGGATTTATTTTCAAGGATAGAACTGGCTAAACTGTTCCGGTAAAGGTTGTGATCCTCAACAATCGACACTGAAATCATAATAATGCATTTTTTTTAGGTAATATTGTTACATGCGTTTACTCCTTTCAGATTTTTCAATGTTTTGTATTAAGCCTCCACATAGCATATTCATGCCATTGATGACCTATAGTTTTTTTTGAAGGGAGACAACCTTTTATCCGTCATTAAACCGAACCTGACAAACCTATAGAAAAGAAAAGTTTTAGTTATGCCCTTTGATATCACAGTGTTACCAAGCCTCACTATGACGTTATGCGTTTAGTAAGCTTACATGTTTTAGCAGGCACAACAATACAGCAGTACACAAAAAACAATAAAATTAGTATTTTTAATAATACAAAATATAGCAAATACACAACTCAAACATCATTAACTTTTTTTTGAAAGAAAAAACATGCAACTAAATTTTTATCAAAAACCTTATGATTTACTTTCATTATTTTTAGTGTTGTTAATCTTATTATTATCTCTCTTTTTATTAAAATATTATAGAACTGCTCTAAAATTTAAAAAAAAGTATAAAAATCAAGCTGCTCTGATCAAAGCAGAACGGGATAGGATAAGTGGAGAAATCCATGACGAAATCGGATCAGGTCTAACAGCAATAAAGTTATACGCAGAACACTCAGCCCGTGCAAAACCTCAGGTAACAGAACTTAAGAACATCGAAGATATGATTGGCGAGATAACGTTGAAAATCAGGGAAATTATCTGGAGTTCAAATACAGAGAGCGACTACCTGGAAAACCTGATCTATTTCATGGATGAACAGATCAGAAAAATGTTCGAACATACGGATATCTTATTCACTTCCGAACTCCCTGAGGTTATCCCATCTATTGAATTGGAAAGCCAAAGCAGACGCGATTGCTATTTGATTGCCAAAGAAATAGGCCACAATGCACTTAAACATGCTCACGCAACCGAGGTAAAGCTTCTTATTGAGGTTGAAAAAGATCAGCTGATATTTTCCATCAAAGATAATGGCATAGGCTTCGATCCTGCAGTACACAAATCTACAGGAGTGGGCATGGAAAATATTCGCATAAGAACTGGGCGTTTAAAGGCTGGATTGATTATCGAGAATTACAGGGGCACACGGGTTAGGATAAACATACCAATGAAATACAATATTCTTCATTAAGAAGTATGATGATGAAAACAACATTCTGATTAACCAGATTTAATCAAATGCAGGTAGGATTAAATGTTAATTAATTAAATTCCTGAATAAAAAAAGTTTAAAACACCGCCCTTCATCCGAAGGGCAGTGTTGAAAAAAATCATTCCCGTGATTTATATGAAGACAACAAAAGTACCACAGCGTAGGTTACCGTCATATAGCCCTTTGTAGTCATCATGCCATTAGTGCCTGCCATCTCACCAGTATTCCGGCATTGGGCCTTGACTTATCCTATTTATCATCTGCAAAGACCTCATCTCATATGATGCTCTCAATCTACCATTTGTAAATTTTGGTGAATAAAGAAGATGGGGTTTCTGTTAAGCGTTTTAGTAGAGTTTCGAAAATCAATGAAAAGCTTAGCCGGTATTTGTTTTAGGATGACTGAACCCCATGTTGGATGGGATAATGCTCCTGTTTACCACTCTAACTACCTCCCAAAAATAATTTCCATTTTTGTCTCGTCCGCCCATAATGCGTACTTCGTAGGCCTTTCCCATATAACTTGTTGAGATTTCAAGAAAATCATTTTCGATATCTAATGGCTTAAGTGCTGCCTTTAAACGTTTTAGAATAATTTTTTTGAAACTGTCGAATTCGGTTGTATTAAACATAGGTTAATTGATAGGTGACTAAAAGTATAGGTAATGCCAATTTTTGTGCCACACCCTGAGCCAGAATTTTAAGGATCAGGCAAGAGGTTGTTTTATTGATATTTATCAATCTTTCACCCATTAACCTAAAAAAAATATTTTTTTTATTGAAAACCCGTTAAGTCTTAAGAGACAATATTTCTGCATAACGTATAATTTACACTACATTATTTCCTCAGCGTCGATTACTACTTTGACCAGGCAGATGCCTCAATTATGGGAATGCAGAATATGATTTCGACGTAAATAGTTGTAAATTTTATCATGACTAAAATACAATCACTCAACTGATTCTAAAAAACATCTTTATCGCGTTCATTACAACCAAGAATTACTTATCATTAATTGAAGAATGATCTTGATTTGCTATATCTGTTGTTTTTTTACTTAAACTGTAATTTAGTGCATTATAATTGGTTTAACTGTACTTTACTGAGCTAAGTGCCGGCACAAAATGGCACAGGTCACCAATAGCGGGTGATGTAAAGCGCTGAAAAAAACATTTTACTTGACTTTTGTTTAAAAAATCAGACGTAATTCCATTTAATCAACAATTATGCTATATCTTGGTGAGAAAATATGCAGTTTGTTAATTTTCTATCCGGCACTACCTGTTTTTGCCTGCTCTTGATATCTCTCCATTTATTTTTCGCGAAAAATGGAAATAGAAAGCAGAACATATTGTTGTCCATTTTATTATTTTCTCGCTTTGGACAGGTATTAAATTCACAGTTTATCACAACAGGAAATGTACAGCCACTCTCCATATTTTTTCAATTTTTCACTCCCCTCTATTTCGCTGCTCCCGCTTGCTTTTATCTTTACATCACTGGTTTTATTTTCGAGAAACCAGTACTTTCAAAAAAAGATCTATTTCATTTCATACCAGCATTACTGGCAATCATCCATATTATTCCATGGCCAGGATCGGAACCAATCGACTGGAAAATCATCGTTAGCGAACTTCATGCTGAAGGCTATCTTTCTTTAGAAGCTAAGAGCGGATTATTTCCCTCGTACATCCATTCTTTGTTCAGGCCGTTACTCACCGTTATTTATCTGGTCTTAACCTGGTGGGCTGTCCTCAAATCCCGAACGATGAGAAAAACCAGCACAAACCTTCCTGCGCAATACTGGGCAATATTTCTACTGAAGGTTGCTACCTTCTTTCAGCTTCTGAGCCTGTTACCGATACTATTAAGGTATATCAATCTTCCCATTGGGAATTCCATTTTTGTAGTAATTAACTGCACGGCTTTATTGCTCATCCTTTTATATGCTTTACATAAACCCAGTATCTTTTATGGTTTTTTGCTAGTTGCCATAGATTGGAACAAGAATGAATGGAAAGATAAACTTGTGTCGGACGATCAATCAGCGCCGGGAGATTTTACGATATCTGATATGATCAAGGTGCCTAAAGCGCTAACACTTCCCGGCAAAAAACTCAATCTTTCTGATGAGCAGGTATTGTTATATGTCGATCTGATCAAAAAAGAGATGGAAGATAATTGCTTATATCTTAACCGGGACTTACAGATTATAGACCTGGCAGCGCGTATTAATATTCCTGTTCACCAATGTTCGTTCATAATCAATAATTATATAGGTAAGAATTTTCGCGACTGGATCAATAGTTACCGGGTAACACATTTTTTAAAACAATATCCTGTTCTTGCCGATAAAATAACTATCGAGGCCATTGCCCAAGAGGCTGGTTTTAAAAACCAGGCTACCTTTTACAATGCCTTCAAAAAGGAAAAGGGGATCATGCCAACTGCCTATTTTGCTCAGGGACTAAATGTCTGATGCCCATATAAGCCATATTCTGCTCTAACGATTGAATCATTAGAGATAAGTTCGCTTCTTCATTCATCATATTTTGCAGATAGCCAATACATTTGATAATTGCTTTCTTGGTCTAATGCATGGGCATAAAGAGCATCAAATTTATTACTCCCTATCCACAATAAACGATGACAGCAGCTATTGACGGCCATCTTCTTATGAAGCCCTTTTTCAACCATCTGGAAAAATTCCATCCTTTATCTAAAGGATTTATTTCCCATTACGAGGAAAACTGCCAGGCTGTTACGGTACAAAAGCATAAGTACATCCTCTCACCCATAGATTCTAACAACGCCATGTACTTTTTAGTTAATGGTGTAGTAAGGGGTTTCATTAAAGACCGTAAAAAAGATATCAGCACCTGGTTCGGTTTCGAAAATCAGATAATAGAAGCCATCCGCCACCCCAATGAGCAATCCAATCATTCGGTCGAATACCTTCAGGCCCTCGAACATTCATACCTTGTACGTATTCCTTATTCAATAACCGATTCCTTATCTTCTCTTTATCCTGAATGGGATATCATAGCCCGAAAGATATTGGAAGCACAACATTACCAGGCAGCAGAAAGGGCAATCATAGCAAGGATTCCTTCTGCCCTTGGCAGGTACCTAAAACTGGAAAGCACTGCCTTTGACATTGACAGGATACCACAGCGTTATTTAGCCAGTTATTTGGGCATGCGGTTAGAAACCCTGAGCAGGATAAGGAACAGGGAAATTAAGCAGGATCTAAAAATGATGGCTTAATTAAATTAGGCGATTTAGATAAACCGAAATTCTATTTGTTTTTTAAGTTTGTAAAACATTTTGCGTTTAACAAACCAGAAATTTACAAAATGAATGTAATACTTGCCTCTACTTCTACCCTTTTTGGCGGAAATTATTTAGAATATCTGAAGCACGAACTTATTGATCTGTTTGATGGTATAGACGAAATCATTTTTATACCTTTCGCAAGGCCAGGTGGTATTTCGCATGAAGCCTACACTTCAAAAGCCAGCGGGTTTTTCGCTTCGTTAAACATAAAGGTTAAAGGTTTACATGAATTTGCTGATCCCACTGGGGCCATCGGCAGTGCCAAGGGATTTTTTACCGGAGGTGGAAACACTTTTCTATTGGTAAAAACATTGCATGAGCTTGGCTTAATGAGTGTTTTGAGCGAAAATATCAAAGATGGGAAACCGTACCTGGGCTGTAGTGCAGGCAGCAATATTGGTGGCATTAACATGAAAACCACTAACGATATGCCCATAGTCTATCCTTCTTCTTTTGATTGCATGGGTTTGGTGCCATTTAACCTCAACCCACATTTCCTTGATCCTAATCCTGATTTAAAGCACAATGGCGAAACAAGGGAAACCAGGATCAATGAGTTTTTAACACAAAATGACATAAAGGTCGTTGGCCTGCGCGAAGGAAACTGGGTCAGGGTACTTGGCAATAAAATTACCACCGAAGGGAGCGAAGAAACCCGAATTTTTGAACCTGGAAAAGCCCCATATGAGATAAAACCAGGCACAGCTATATTTTAAACATAATTTTAAGGATGTAATCCTTTGTTTTTTAAATAAATGAGCAGCTCTGAAGGCCGGTCCGTTTGCAGCACAACAGGATGATAATTTAGCAACCATCCCCAGCTTTCTGCTTTTTCATTTTTTTCTACCGCACGGTCATCGTCATGCCCTCCGTTTAAAGAAGGCCATAAACTGTTTAACCAGATTAAGGATTTACTTTTGGATTCTTTTAAAACATTTAGGTTGGCTAAGGTATCGGTATCAAAAATAGGTTGAATAATTGTTTTCCTATTTGCCGCGTACGAGTTGATCACGGTTTGCATATCTGCATTTTTCGCATTCACCACCACCATCAGGTAAGCATCTTTGGGAATTGTATTTTTTGCAATCAATTCTCCATACGGGATGTTATCACCAACATTAACAATCGCCTGATTGATGGTGGAAGTTTCGTGCAGCACTTTAAATACCAGATCGAGATGGTCGTTTCCTTTATCCACATTAACAAGTATCTGGCCTTTGGCAGCCAGCATCATCTCGCGCATAGTAGGGATCTGATGCTCTGTAAGGCGCCCCAATCCATTTTTCAGCCTAAACTTCTTTAATTCCTCAAAAGTATAATCACCTACCTTCCCTTTCCCATTGGTGGTCCGGTCGATGGTATTGTCGTGCATAATTACCAACTGGCTGTCTCTAGTCATTTTTACATCGAGTTCCATCAGGTCGAAACCTTTTTTGATACTGTTTAAGAGGGCCTGCATTGAATTTTCAGGTGCATTTCTCCAATCGCCCCTATGGGCAGCTACAAGTACCGTTTTGCTTTTCTGTTCAAAAATGGCACTGAGTTTTTCGGCCGGCTGCTGTGCAAATGATACAGATGTAAAAACAGAGAGCAGTAATAAACTAATGAGGCAATGGTTTTTCATAAAAATTCTTAAAAGCCGAAATACGGATCTTACAAAGGTAAAAATATGGCTTTAAGTGCATGTTTGGCCAATGTTAATTTAAAAGTTTTGCTATTGGCTTGCTGATGAAATTAAAAAATACGGGCTTACCATTTATTAACGCATTGATAATATTGGTAAAATATACCACTGCCTTTAGACAACTAACTTTGTAGTAGCAAAGCAAATTGATGCAATCAATAAAAAAATGAACAGCTATTGGACGAATTATAAAACCTGTTGGTCGAGAATTACGCTCCGTTGGTATAAAGATCGATTAAGCGCTGCAACGTTTTGCACTTATGTGCGTCTCATTATCAAAACAATCACAAAAACATTTTATAAAAATATAAATAACAGCATTATGAAAACTTCAATCACAACCCTAACAAAATCTTTATTGGCAGCTATCGTTTTAAGCGCCTCGATCTTCTCTACAACTGTATCGGCAGAAGAAAAACAACCTGTTAAAATTTCAGCCCCAAAAAGCTTCGACAAAGTTGTGGTAAGCGGAAACGTAGAAGTTACCCTGATCCAGAACGGCAGAGAAGGAATAAGCTATAATGATGATAACACCGGAAAAGTGAAAGTGATCCAGGATGGATCGGCACTTAAGATTACTTCAGCAGATAACAGCACGGCAAAAATTACCGTTTATGTAAAAAACATCTACCGTGTACAGGCCTCTGATAAGGCAGTGGTAAAAACAGATGGCAAATTGGATGTAAAATATCTTCAGGTATTATTAAAAGGAAATGCTGTAGCTCAGATTAACGCTAAAACAGAAAGTTTGTATACTGTTTTGGAAGAAAGCGCTGACCTGAAATTAAGCGGTGCTACCCAAAACCACAGCTTGGTAATGGGAAATACACCAACATTAAACTTAGATAGGTTTGCTGCTTTAAAAACAGAAATTAGCTCGCCAGTAACCGGTACCGTGCAAACTGCTTCATTAGCAAAATAATCAACTTACAAAATAATTATCAAGGGCGATAGACTATGTTTATCGCCTTTTTTTATTCAACATAAAATACATAATGATCTGAAATATCAATCGGAATACAATGTCACCCAGGCATTTTTCATTGTCTATTTCCATTTATATACCAATAGTAAAAGCTGTTTTAATAAATCGTTTTAGGCATTTAATTTAAATTGCAAAATCTGCATCATGAATGATACATTTGAGAATTGACGGATGGTTAAACATCTTTTTGAAAAAATGTTAAGTTTGCCACATCTTACCTAAATTTTAGACATGAAAAAATATACATATACTTTATTGAGCGCCATCTTTTTGCTTACAAGCTGTATTAATTTCGCAAATGCACAAGTCAAAAAACAGCCAGTAGATTACGTAAATCCATATATTGGCAACATTAGTCATTTACTGGTTCCAACATATCCTACCGTTCATCTGCCTAACAGTTTATTAAGGGTTTATCCGCAGCGCAATAATTTTACCGGTAATGCTATTTATGGTTTACCGATTGTAATCACCAGCCACAGGGGAAGTTCTGCCTTTAATTTAAGTCCTTACCAGGGCGATTTAAAAAACGCAACAGGCGTTATCCCATACGGTTACGACAATGAGATTATTAAACCATATTATTACGAGGTAGATCTTGATGATTATGGCATAAATGTGCAGTTTGCGCCTTCACACCAATCTGGAATTTACGAAATCAACTTTTCCAAAAAAAACCTTCCTGCCTATTTGATTTTAAACACCAGAGATGGCGAAGTTACAGTGAAAGAAAATGTAGTAACCGGTTTTCAGAAACTCGATAATAACACCAAGGTTTATATCTATCTGGAAACCGATCTAACACCTGTTGAATCAGGTACACATAAAACCGATAAGATTGATCCGAAAATACAATCTACCGCAGGCCGCAATGCATACCTCATTCTAAAATATCCAAACAGTACCGCAAAGGTTAAAGCACATTATGGCATCTCATTTATTAGTATAGAACAGGCAAAAAGCAATCTTCGCCGTGAAATTCAGGGTTACGACCTGCAGAAAATTGCTCAAACAGGAAAAAACATCTGGAATACCACATTGGGCAAGATTATGGTAGAAGGTGCTGACGAAACGGCCAAAACTATATTTTACACTTCCCTTTACCGTACCTACGAACGTATGATCAATTTATCGGAAGATGGAAAATATTTCAGTGCTTTCGACGGCAAAGTACATGAGGATAAGGGCACACCCTTTTTTACCGACGATTGGATTTGGGATACTTACCGGGCCACGCATCCGCTCCGTGTAATCATTGAGCCAAAAATGGAAAGCAATATGATTAATTCATACTTGCGCATGGCCCAACAGATGGACGACCACTGGATGCCTACTTTTCCGGAAGTTACCGGAGATAGCCGCCGGATGAACAGTAACCATGGAGTGGCCACTATCATAGATGCTTACAATAAAGGCCTGAGAAGCTTTAACCTCGAAGATGCCTATCAGTACTGTAAGGCAGGTATTACCGAAAAAACTTTATCGCCATGGTCTGCAAAAAAAGCAGGTGTCTTAGATCAGTTTTTTAAAGATAAGGGCTATTTTCCGGCTTTGCCAGCAGGTGAAAAAGAAACCGCTCCGGAAGTTCACAGTTTCGAAAAACGCCAGCCCATAGCGGTAACCCTCGGTACAGTTTACGATGAATGGTGCCTGGGCAACATTGCCCAACAGTTGGGCAAAACCGATGAGGCAAAATACTTTTTAGATAAGAGTACGAGCTACCACACGGTATTTAATCCCGACACCAAGTTTTTTCACCCCAAAGATGCCAATGGGAAATTTATAGAGCCGCTCGATTACCGTTTTTCTGGCGGACTAGGCGCAAGAGAAACCTATGATGAAAATAACGGCTGGCTTTATAGATGGGATGTGCTGCACAATATAGGCGACCTGGTGAATATGATTGGTGGAAAACAGACTTTTGTTGATGAACTTGAAAAAATGTACAACACCCCCCTTGGAAAAAGCAGTTTTGATTTTTATTCGCAATTGCCGGATCATACGGGTAATGTTGGCCAGTTTTCTATGGGTAATGAACCGGCCATGCATATTCCTTATTTGTACAATTATGCCGGACAGCCCTGGCGCACTCAAAAAAGGGTCCGTAGTTTATTAAGCCAATGGTTCCGTAACGATTTAATGGGTATACCTGGCGATGAGGATGGCGGTGGCTTAACTTCATTTGTAGTATTTTCTCAAATGGGTTTTTACCCGATAACACCAGGCTTACCGATGTATGTAATTGGCAGTCCGACCTTTGCAGATGTAAAACTGGATCTGGGAAATGGCAAAAAATTCGAACTGCAATGCATCAATTATTCGCCTGAAAATAAATACATCCAATCAGCAAAACTAAATGGTGAGGTATGGAACAAATCATGGTTTTCTCACGAGGATTTAATGAAAGGCGGAAAACTGGAGTTAACAATGGGCAAACGCCCGAACAAATTATGGGCTTCGGACGATAGTTCAATTCCACCATCCTTTAAAATGCCTGCAAAATTGGCTTTGCCGGCCATAAGACATAATTAACTGCTTATCAGATGATTAATTTTTTAATTATACAATATGAATTGTTAGGGCAGCTTATATGCCTCTAAAATCCGGTATCTATCTGTCAATAAATCGCGGTATTTTGTCTTAAATTCTTCAGATAGAAATGAATTTGCTATCCATTGTAAAGCCGTGGGCTTAAAAGTATTAAATCTCTTAAACACGCTTTTAATCTGTTTTGGATTAAGATCTAATTTAGCCCCTAGATATTGAAACTGTGACATCCCTAGTTTTTTCTTTTTGCCATCTAGCGTCAATGCAAGTTCTTCTTTATCTTCAGGGTTTATGATAGCAACATTCAGTAAATCATAAGCTGGTGATAGGCTCCACTTTTCTTGATTTAAAAGCAAAGAAAAGTTTTTAAGGTGCATATCGTTGTTTCCCGTTAGAAAGCTAAAAATAGTTAATTCAAAAAAATACAATTTATCAAAAACTGCACGACTAGAGTAGGTTCCGATAGCTTTACCTACCTTTTCCATTGAACTTTTATATTTGTCGAATGCTTCCAAAATCTGAAACATATCTATCATATGAAGCTTTTGATTTTCTTCTGTTCTGTCAAACCGTTTAGTAATGTAAGAAAGCTCCCCAGATTTTAAACGGATTAGGCTTGATTTCGCTGTCTTCATCCCAAAAGCTTCAGCCATTCTCATGGTTAAATGTTCATTTTGTGGCATTTCTGGAAATATTGCCAATGGTGGTTTAAAAATATAGTTACCACCCAATGCACCTACTATAGTTAACCTAGCATTTTATCTTCACTTAATGCTGAATTCATCATTGTCAAAGATAATTTTGGTTGCACACCAGGCACTGCAATACTTCTTTCTATTACATTTTTTGCCAATTCATCCATCTGTTCCAGAGAATAAGAAAAATCCGGCTGTTGCCTCGTACCAAAAAAGTCCAGACTGCATTGTTTATGAAAATCACCTTTCTGATTTTCAGGTAAAGCTAGATAACAATATAAACACTTCTTATTCATCAACTGTGATTATCGGTTGAACACTAACTGCACCAATACAATTCTGACAACATGCTAAAAGCAATCTCATCCTATCATTGGGATTGATCTTCCAATTTTTTGAAGCAATATCCAACAACCATCCTTCTGGAATCAATCCTTCAAAAAATGGAAACAGCCTATTTTCCTTGTATTTACCCTTAGTTACTGGCATTGAAAAAGTGATAAACTGAGCTGGGTAATCCGCTATATACTTCGCTTCATATTCGAATGTATAGTCACCTTCATTTGTTTCAATTAGTATCCCTGCTAATATATCTTGGTAGAATATTTGGGCCTCTCTCATGATTTATCCTCTCTAAAAACTCCATGATCTTCAATTGGTGCCAATACATACCCGAACATTTTTAATACTTGATTAATGCTAGATAGGTTTAGATTTTCTTTACCCTGCTCTATTTTTCGGATTACTGTTAAGGCCACACCTGCCCTATCCGCAAATTCCTCTTGGGTTAGTCTTTCTTCTTTCCGCTTGTCTTTAACCAAATCTGAAAGTTGTTTCATTTATATGCAATTACTCGTATTTCTATCAATTATAATAAATTATATGCAAAAACATATAAAAATATAAAAATTATTGTTTTATATGCATATAGATATAATTAAGCCAGATTTAGATATAATAAATTCACAAAATGATTTAATGATTTATAATATTAGCTTTATTCAAATAAAGTATTAAACTATAGAATCCCTTAATTGTAATACCACAACACCTGATAATTAGTAATTTTTACAAAAAACGCAACACCAGCTCTTCCCATTCCTGATCTAAAGAGAAATGAGGCCGTTTTTCGCCTGCTTTGCTGTACCAGTAATCGGCATTCCAGATATCTCCCTCTTTGCGGTGAAGGTAAGCGTGGATGCGTGCTGAAGCAGCATCATTTAAATGATCAACCTGGTTATGGGCGGCATGCCAATCGCCCTTTGCATCGTACCACAATGCCCTTAACTGAACAGACAGCCCGCTATCGGGAAAGTCCATTTTTAACGACACTTTGAATTCTGCTAAGCTTTCCATTGTACTATTTATTTCGTTGGAGCAATATTACAAAATTATCATACCAAGTTGCAAAAACAGGTATAATGTTTAATTTTGCCGCCGCAATCAGATTACGGTACGTAAAAGGTTTCCGATTGATTAATAAACATTAAAAACATATCCGTAAAATGGAAGAAAACGATTTTGTTTCCATCTGGCTTGAAGAAACCGGAAATCCGGCAATTGAACAGCTGGCCCAGCTTAACCAGGAACTTGCAGCTAAAACTGCAGAAATTTTGACCGAAAAAAGTAAATCAGAAAACGATCTGGCAATTCTGCTAGATATCAATCCCGATGAAATAAAAAGATGGTTAATTGGCAAACATGTTTTTAGCAATAAGGTATTGAAGGAAATTTCTACAGCCATAATAACAATTCCACAAAGCCAGAATTAGCCATAAATACGGTAAGTAAAGTGGTATATACTGGGGCAATCCACGTCAAATCTGTCTCATAAAAAATTTATTTCCAATTGGTATCATTTTCTAATGTAAAATTAGATTAGACTCACAAAGTACTAAAAAACAAATATTTAGAGCAAAACAACCGCTAAAAAAACTGCGTTTTTCCCGGCTATTTACTCCACAGCAAACAACGCTTCAAAAACCATCCATACCTAAAGTTGTTATAAATATGGGTGTAATTTTAACACACCCCTTTAAAATTTAAGTTATGGATGCAGGAACTATTGAATACAGCAATTTAGAAGAGCTCTCAAAAAGTATTTATCAATTAACTGACGGAGAGGCTGACATTAAAGGTTGGCCAGTGAGAAATGAGGCTGGAGATGCGGTAGGAACTGTACGCGATCTACTTTTCGATCCTGAGCAAAATGCAGTGAGGTATGTGATTGTAGAACTTACCGATATGGGTGACGACCTTGACGAAAAAGCGGTACTGATACCGATCAGTATTGCAAATTTGGGAGAAGACAAGAAAGAGGTGATTTTACCCGACATTCACCACGATCAGTTTAGGGCTATGCCAAGGTACATTACCGGCGAAGTTACCCCGCAGATAGAAGATGAAATCAGGAATGTTATCGGAAGTCCGGCAGCATTGCGGATGGAAGAGGAAGTTGTAGAGATCGACCGTGCCAACTTCAACCGCCAGCACAATTTAGATAAGAACAATTAATATAAATTAAATCAAGTCGAAACGGGAACTGTCTATTGGATGGTTCCCGTTTTTCGTTTAGAAAGTTATAATAGGCTTAACCAACCTTACTTGCCCCCCTTATTAAACCAAGCAAAACTTCTCTAAAAACACATCATCCATCTGGTTAAAGCGTAAATATTAAAGGCTTCACAAAATAGTTTCACTTATTCGCCCGATTTTAAAAGCCGTTCGTCGATAATATACCTGTGTTGGTATAATACACTCATTTCTGCTGCAACGTTTCTGCCCTATTGGCGTCTTATTATTAAAAACAGAAACAAAATATTATAAAAATATAAAACAACAGCATTATGAAAACCTCAATCAAAACCCTAGCAAAATCAGTATTGGCAGCAATCGTTTTAACTTCGTCTATCTTCGCTACCAGCGTAATCGCAGACGAAAAACAACCTGTTAAAATCTCGGCGCCAAACAACTTTAATAAATTGATCGTAAGCGGAAATGTAGAAGTAACCTTGATCCAAAACGGCAGAGAAGGCGTAAGCTATAACGACGACAATACCGGAAAGGTTAAAGTGATCCAAGATGGCTACGCGTTAAAAATCAGTTCGGACGATAAAAGCACAGCTAAGATTACTGTTTATGTAAAAAACATTTACAGGGTGCAGGCATCAGATGATGCTGTGGTAAAAACCGATGGCAAACTGGATGTAAAATATCTTCAGGTATTTTTAAAAGGAAATGCAGTAGCCAAAATCAACTCTAATTCCGAAAGTTTATATACTGTAATTGAAGACCATTCAGATCTGAAACTTTCTGGAGCTACAAAAAGCCACAGCTTGGTAATGGGCAAAACCCAAAAATTAAACCTTGATAAATTTGCAGCCTTAAAAACTGAAATGAATACCCCAGAGGCAATCATGCAAACAGCTTCATTGGCTAAATAAATCAAGTCCCATTATATAGTAAAAAAGGCGGCAAAATAAATTTGCCGCCTTTTTCCGTTTTAACCTCAAGGTAAAATTAGTTAAAAATACCGCCTTCGCGGTAATCGTGGTCTATGCGTTCGAGTTTTCCCGCATTGAAATGTAGGGTTACGGTTGAAGACCCGCTAGTACTTGCGCTCACAAAATCTGAAAAGCCAAATTGCCAGTCATTGTGATTAACCAGATCCGGATCGAAGGGTTTATTTAGGGGTTTATCAGAAAGTACAAATCCATAAGTAGCATATGCAGGCAACTGTTGGATCTTGGCAAGCTTTGCCGCTAAGATGCTAACAGGATCATCAACTTTAATGGCCGTATCATCAGCAGCGTTTTCCGGCCATTTGATTACTTCGTTCGTAAGTCCGCCTCCTGTTGCAATCTGCTGTACTTTATCGCCACTAAAAAGCAATACTGCGCGATCTAAGGTCCCTTTGTCGTTATAAATGGTAAGTGCATAATAGTATGGCAACAGCGGGGCGAGTTTTTCAGGAGCGCTATAAGGTTTATGGCCAAAAATCGACACATTCTGAAAGTCGAGCGTTGGCCCGGCCTTTTGCAACTGGGCGAATACTTCAGCGTGGGAGCTCCCGATTTTAATTCCCCATTTTTCTCCCTTTGTAATCGATTCGGAATAATTTCCCTGTTTTTCTTTTTTACATGCCGCCATACAGAACAGCAACAGCATAATTGGTAATAATCTTTTCATTAATGGTTTAGGTGTTAATTTGTAATATAAACGTATGGTTGGTCTTACACGCTACAAATCCTTAAAAATAACTTTACCAACAAACTGCTCAGAGCAGTATTATCGCGTTTATATGAACTTTGTAAATATCTTGTTTTTATGGAATGCTCCAGAATAGTTACAATTTCTCTAATATCAGTTATTGTCAGCCATTTCAAAAGCATAATTTGTTAAATTCTTCAGGTTTATTTAACTTTAACTATCTAAACATCAACTATGAAACGTATTTTATTCATCATATTCATTATCGGCACTTTATCCAGCTGTAAAAAAGACACTGATAACACGACAAGCGAAACACTGAGCGGAAGATGGATAACAGGGGGATACGACCTCGAACTTTACAATTCAGCCGGTGTTAAAGTAAGCCATATCGTGGCCGATGCCATAAAAACATACTGGACCTTTGACAGCAAGCAGGTTAAAATTTCTTACGATCTCAGTACTCAGGTAATCGTTTCAGATTATACCTTAAAACGAAATATGAATAACAGAATACTTTCGTTCAGCAACCCGCAGGTTGCCTTCCAGGCCGATTGGAACATTGAAGAGCAGACCGATAAGTACATGCGGATTACCTCTGTGGTTACCGATAAAAAAGCACTGGGTTATGGTAATAACCAAACTGCAGCAAAGGGGATTATGACCATTTCGCTCACGAAAGAATAAAAATCGGCTTTTAGCAACTCACAATACCGAAAATATTTTTGGCCTTCTAATCCTGCCATTAATTTTAACATTTTTTAAGTTAAAATACGCCGCTTTTCGGCCCATGTTGGCTCTGCATGGATAATTAATAAAAAAAATGCAATTTCATGGGTGATATTCTGTAATTATTGTACACCTAGTAATAAACATTAGAGATGGCAGAGGATAACAACAGATTTTTAACAACCGAAATGCGTGAAGCATTTTTTATGGCACTTTACCAAAAGGCTTTTTCGCCTGTTGCCCGGTATGTGGCCCGCATGGGGGGCAGCCTTGATGAAGCCCAGGATATTTTTCAGGATACATTGGTAATCTATTACGAAAAAGTTTCATCGGCAACGGACACAGGCATTGTAAACGAGAAGGCTTATCTGTTGGGCATTGCCAAAAAACAATGGCTCCAGCACTATAAGGCGGGCAGTAAGCAACAGCCCCTAAACGATTTTGATACCGTAGCCATGGCGGATGAAAAACTTGCCAGCGGGAAACTACTAAAGTATCTAGAAACTGCGGGGAAACGCTGCATGGAACTGTTAAAGGCCTTTTATTACGACCATTTACCAGTAGGCCAACTGGCCACAAAATTTGGCTACTCGGGCACACATTCGGCAACTGTGGCAAAGTATAAATGCCTCGAAAAAGTGAGGGAAACGGTTAAGCAAAACTCATTGAATTATGCGGACTTCGTTGAATAACATTAAAAAGATAGACAATTATCTACTTGGCGGTTTGGCACCCACAGAAGCACTTTTGTTTGAGGCCAACATGCTGCTGAATAAAAACCTGGCAGAGGATGTGGCGCAACAGCAACTCACCTACGCCATGATTAACCGATATAGCAAACAAAAAATAAAAGCCGAAATCATCGCCGCGCAGGCAAAACTCAGTGCTGTACCCGAATACCAGGGTTTTATACAGCGTATTGCGAACCTGTTTAAAAAATAACTACTATGGATGCAAACCGAAATGAATTTAGAAAATATGCTGTAAAACACCGTCGTATTGGCAGTCAGTACGTGGATAAATACCTTAACCGGAGCATAAACATCCCAACAAACATGACGCCCTACATCACTGAAGAGCGTCAGCTGAATGTGGCACAGATGGATGTTTTTTCGCGCCTGATGATGGACCGGATTATCTTTTTAGGCGAACCCGTTGCAGACCGGATGGCGAATATTATCCAGGCCCAATTACTTTTTCTGCAGTCGGTTGATGCCACGAAGGATATCCAGCTTTATATCAACTCTCCGGGGGGCGATGTTTATTCCGGCATGGGTATTTATGATACGATGCAACTGATTACACCAGATGTTGGCACCATTTGCATAGGCATGGCTTTTTCGATGAGCGCGGTACTGCTCTGCGCTGGTAAAGCAGGAAAACGTGCTGCACTACAGCATTCGAGGGTAATGATCCACCAACCTTCGGGAGGAGTGCAGGGAGTTTCGGCCGACATCGAAATTACTGCGCAACAGGTAATAAGGGTAAGACAGGATTTATACGGGATTATTGCCAAACATAGCGGGCAAAGTTACGAATGGGTGCACCGCGCTTCGGACAGGGACTACTGGATGACTGGTCCTGAGGCAAAAACACATGGCATGATTGATGAAGTATTGGGCGATACAGATTAAGCCAAATGCTTTCATAATCACAGAAAGGTGATGAACAAAGAAAATATGCCCAAAAATCAGGCTTAAGCTAAAAATGAGTCTGTATCAGATGTATTTATGATACAGACTCAAAATTAATTATTTTGCGAAATAGTTACGGAGTTCGCCGTTGTTCTCTCCATAATTCCACCTGATCTGGTCTGCCTTACCATCCCCGTTTATATCAGAAAAATAAAATAATGTCGCAGCACTTTGCGATGTTCCTCTCAGCGAATACACGGGTCCGTCGAATCCTGAAGCTGTTGAATAATACACTTTGATTTTACCTAGGTAATTTGTTGGGTTCCAATAAATTTTATCGGCCCTCCCATCGCCGTTTACATCGGCAAAATAAAACACGGTACTATCCGAAACGCTTGTTGCACCGCTATCACTAAATACCGGAGAAGCAGTAAAAGTTCCATCACCATCTGATAAATAAACCATTGGTTTCCCTGAATTTAAATCTGGATGCCATAAAATCTTGTCGGCTTTCCCATCACCATTCACATCCTGATAATAGAAAGTAGTACCGCCTGTAGTACTTGCACCTTCACTGCCAGACACTACGGTTCCGCTAAAGCTTCCGTTCGAAGTAGCCAGGTATACCCTGGTGCGGCCCGAATCGAAAGTAGCATTCCAGTAAATTTTATCAGCTTTTCCATCTCCGTTTACATCGGCAAAATGATATACCGTTGTTGTACCTGCACTGGTACCTTCCGGATTTTCTACTGCTGTTGCGCTGAAATTTCCGTTTGTAGTAGCCAGAAATACGCGTGTACGGCCAGTATTCAACGTAGGGTTCCAAACAATTTCATCAGCTTTGCCGTCGCCGTTCACATCGGCATAGTGATACCGTGTTGTGGCCGAAGCGGATGCACCAGCGGCGTGCTTAACTGCAGGAGAGGCAAAACTTCCGTCCCCATTGGAAAGGAAAACCTGTGGTGTGCCATCATCAAAGTTCGACCGCCAGTAAATTTTATCTTTTTTCCCATCGCCGTTAGCATCTGCAAAATAAAAGTTTGTAGTTGATACCGCGCTTAAGCCATTGCCATCAACATGTGCTCCCCCAAATACACCAGGAAGATAACTTGCCATTACCGGCCAATGATCTGACGGCCAGAAACCGCCATAACTTGTTTTAATTACTTTCGAACTGGTATAGGCCATACTGCGGTCGCTCATCATCCAATCCAGCTTTTTGGTCCCGGTAGCCGTCCACCCGTGGAAAGTTGCTTCCCCATCACTATCACCAAGCGCATCAACCACATCCAGTCCATTTTTAAGCAGGCCAATTTCTGTTGTACCCGGTACCGCATTTAAATCGCCAAAAACGATTTCAGGTAAATGCTGTGGATTGTTCTGCTGAACTGCCGTTACCCATGCATTTGCATTATCAATCCTCACCGCCTGAGAATCGAACTGCCAGTGGCTATTGCTGATAAAGTATTTCTGTGCATCTGTTTTATCGGTCAGGATTACCCAGGTTGAAGTATTGGTCGGTCCGATATCGGCCGTACCGCTGCCCACAAGGGTAAAGCGGCTATTTTTGAAAAAGATCGCCTTTGGCGTACCTGTAATGGCTGTATCGTAATACTCGCCATAGCCTAAAGCGGCCATTTGCCCCCTAAACCAGGTTTCGAAGCTGTTGTCGGAAAATTCCTGCAGTCCGAACACATCCGGGTTATTGTCTACAATAATCTGTCTGATATTGTTCTGCCTTTGTGTAATGCTTTGGGGATCTCCAGCATCGTTATGCCTCACATTAAAGGAAAGCACCTTAATTTCAGTTTGACCGGCTGCCAATAAATTTACGTTTGCCTGGGCAAATGCTTCGCCTTTTGCTTTGGCCAGCTGCTCATTTTCAATCAATTGTTCATCTTTACAGCCAGTAAAAATGATGGTTGCAAGCAAAGCCGACAAGATTAGGTTTAATCCCGCGGTGATGTTGTGGCCCGCAACTTTCAAAATACCCTTTTTCTTGGCAGGGCAGATCAATGCTTCATTGTTTTTCATAGTAAATATAGGGTTTAAGATTTTGCTTTCTGATTTGAGGTTTAAAGCAATGTTTTGCCTTATTCTTGAATATTAAGGACTTGGAAATATTTCTTAACAATGGTTGCTGAGAAATTAAATATATGGTACTGAAAGGCCAGGTTAACTGCCTTTCAGATACCTATATAATTTAATCATAAGGAGGATGTTTCTTAATAATGACAGATTTAATAAACGGTCGTCATTGCAACTGAAGCTTCCGATTTTTCATCGGTTGCGAAATGGAGAAACCTGTCGAAACAGTTTTCTCGACTTCGCTGCACTCCGCTCGAAATGACGATACTTTTTAGCTGTTATCCGTATGCAACCTCTCTTTTTCTTACCTGAACGGCCCAACCACCGGGGCTTTAGTTTAGGTCAACCTTTATCAATAGTCTTCGCTATAGCAATCCAGCACGATTTCTTCATTTTCGTTATCCGGTATATAAAATGTTTTAGGGTTTGCACTGTAGTTAATGGCGGCATAAATCTGAGCATAAGCTGGCGTACGCACATCAAAAGCATAAACAGATGGAGATGAAGTAACAATGGTCACTGCTACCGAATGCAAAGGACCATCGGTATAGAAATCAAAATAGTCTGAATTTCCATTAGCAATACCATAAATGGTTTGAGTTTTGGCATTGCCCGAATCGTCTAAACCAGAAATGGTTACCGATACAAAATCTGCACCGGTGTGGTTGATGATACTGAATCCAGAATTGCTTCTTTTTTTGTACTGTGTCTGGGCAGCAGCAGGATTTGCCAAAGTTTTATTGGCAAAAGCGCTATCGGTGATTAAAATAAATAATAATAAGGCAAGTAATTTAGGGATGTGGTTTTTCATAATTTTCTTAATTTATATTATTAATTGTTAGATGGTGGTTCTGGTTTATTTTAATCTTGTTGACGGAATGGTATCTGTACGGATATACTCGCCTGTAACGCCATTTAAAATCCTGATCAGAGAGGCGCCTTCGATATCCTCGATGGTTGAGGAGGTGTTCAGATCAATATTCGACTGACTTCTTGCCTTAACCCATTTTCCTAAAGCCGGATTATAGATACCGCCCAACTTGTTCCAAAAACCCTGATCGGCAGGCAATTGATAACTAAAACTCAGCGTATTTTCGCCACTGCGGTAATAAGGCTGAGGTGCAAGCGTAATCGGATTTATTTTATCGTAAAAATCGGTATTGGCAATCTTGTAACCTACCGAAGGTGCATTGTATAAACTACCTCCCCCGCCGATAAATATCACATCAATCGGAACACTGTTTACATCAATGTTGGTACCTTCAAAAATTGCAAAGCCTGATGCATTGCCTGAATTGGCGAACAAGCCAGAAGTATACAGACCAAAGCCATCGCCATTTCCGGCAGGTGCCGACGCCGGAGTTGCCGTTGTGTAATTTTTAGACCTGATCCACTTAGATGATGCAATAGATTTAGATTTTGAACCGTTGATCAATTTAGATGAGCCTCCAACATAAAAGAACTCCCCTTTCGAAACCTTGCCCGATGTTAAATTGAATTTATAGGTTCTGGCGACCAGCCCGGCAGGTGTAATTAAGGCATCGGCACCAGTTGCCCATCCTTTGGTAGGGAAAACACCAGTTGGCGATGAAGCACCGGCATTGTTAGTTACCACTACTGCAAATGGTGTTACCGCAAAGTCAATGTCCCTGGTGGCCATAAACTGCATGTACTCATAATTTCCATCGCCCCCTTCAGCATCGGCCATATAGCCGGTAATAATAGCGGCAGCGATATCTGGTGTAGAACTCAACGGCACTGCATCTTTAAGCGTACGCAGCCGCTGATGTGGTTTCAGCTGTCCGTTTGCCCCAACAGTATTAAAAATAATCCCGTAATAATTGCCGTTAAAGTTTAAACCTGCCGCATTTGCAAAAGTTGCATTGGCCTCGGTGTGCAGGGTAAAATTGTCGAATCCATCATTGATCATCCTATCTCCAGCATAGGTATCCTGGGGTGCAACAGCTGGCTCAAATCCTGCCTTTACAATGGCAACGAGCGTACTCTCATAATCGTTGGGTTTAGCCAAAATAAAGCTGCTGCCCACGCGGTTTGGTGGAATGGATACATTAGACGCAATTTTGGTGATGGCACTGGGCGAAACACCTGTAATCTGCAATATTCCATCAACTCTTTTTAGTACCGCGCCCGAAACTTTTATCCCTACAGAATCTCCGGGCACATATTTCGCCGCTTCTGGCCCGATCGGAATAGAAATCCCCCTGATCAAGCCTAAACGGCGCTTATCCTGGATAATGAGTAAACCCGCTGGCAAATTGTTTCCAGAATGGTCTGAAATTACCACGCCGGTCACACTGCCCGAACCAAACATGTTCTCTTCAGTCAGGGTAACATCGGTGCCTTTATATAAGTTCCTTAAATCGTACAGAGGCACATAATCGCCTATTACGCCTCCCGGATAATTCGACTTTTTACATCCCAGCCAAGCCAGCGACATGGACAGGAAAATTATACTATAAAATATTATCTTTTTCATCTTAATCATTTTAAAGGTCATCATTTACGGTTTTTGCCACCACACGTTGGTATTTATTGCATCAGCGCCCTGTGATGCTACTGCCAATTGATAGCTTGTTGGGTTTGCAGATTGTACATATACCGGATAGGTCATGCGTGCAGGCATTACCCCACCATTTCTTAAACCTGCGCCCTTTGGTAAAACCGGGTGCCCTGTACGGCGGTACTCAAACCATTGCTGCATATCGACCAGAAATAAGGAGAAGTATTTCTGCAGGTGGATCTGCTCCATTTTACCTTCGGTTGATTGGGTATTGTCCCAATCGATATCCGCTCCTGTAACATAGCTGTTAAAGGCGGCCGAAGAGGTGGAGGTAGTAAAGGCCGGAACCCAGTAATTAATGGCATTGGCGATACCCGCATTGTAATAATCTACTGCCGATCCGTTGATCCAGCCTTTTACCGCCGCTTCGGCCAAAATGAACTGCAGTTCTGCATAGTTCATCAATATCCCTGTTTTAGCCGATTGTTGTAGCGATTTGGCACCGTATGTGGCACTTCCCAGGGCCTGATCGTAGGAATAAAAATAAGCTTGTTTTACCACGCCAGCGCCTACGGCATAACCGCTCGGTACACCAGAGTAGCCCTGAGGCCCCTGTGCTATTCCCAACCGGTTTACACCACCATCGCCATTTGGTGCATTTGCATCAATTCTCGGGTCGGCCCAGTCTCTTAAATGTTCGATAAAAAAGCTACCAATGGCAGGCGACCTGAAATCCTGCACCCTTACCCCATTTACATAAGGATTAACATAAGGATCTGTACCGGTCAAACCGGTCCAGTTTAAAGTTGCCGATTCGCTGTTGGCTGTCATAATTGGATATTTGGCCGGATTGGTATCTACAATCTCTTTGATTTTGGCCGTTACCTGCCCCGCAGTTTCAGATTTCCCCGATACCCGGAGCAGTAACCTCAGGTATAACGAGTTACAGAACTTACGCCACTTCGCAATGTCTCCTTTAAATACCGGATCGCTTGATGGGGTAATTGAAACGCCTTCGCTGAGTAAAGTATTGGCTTCTTCGAGCTGTTTGAACATATCCAGATAAATATCTTTCTGTTTATCGAAATGTGCTTCTAAAATACCTGTACTGCCCTGGTTGGAGTTAAAATACGGGATATCGCCATACGTATCCGATAACATTGAATACACCCACGATTGGCACACCAAAGAAATACCCTGGTAAGATTTATTGGCCATTTCCGGCTGCCCCGCCAGTTTATAAACATCTTTAAAATTGGTTAACTGTACATACCATGCATTCCATAAATAATCAGAAAAGGTACTTCTGTATTCATACCTGAATACCGTGCCATCGCCATCACTAATGCTTACCGTAACCTGCATCAGTTCGTTGTTAAAGTTGCGGTTGCGGATCATGCCTGCGGTAAGTGTATTTACCAAAGCTGGGGCCAGCAGTTTATCTGGCGTGGTCTTTAGGATATTGATCGGATCAATATTTATTTCCTCAAAATTTTTATCGCACGAAGAAAGTGTGGTGATGGACAGTGCCAAAGCACAGATCATTTTATATAGATTCTTTTTCATTTTTTAAAAGATTATATCCCTATTGATAAATTGAAACCATAGGTCCGGGTTGAAGGGAACTGACCGATTTCAAATCCGGTAACAATATCAGAACCGCTAAGTGTTCCAAATTCCGGATCGAACATTGGCCATGGCGACCATATGAAGAGGTTACGGCCGTAAACCCCAAAGGTTGCAGAAGAAAGCCCTAATTTCTTTAGGAAGCGCGGGTTGAACTTATAGTTTAAAGAAGCTTCTCTGAATTTGATAAAATCGGTACTAAAGGTGCTGCCTTCGGCATTATCGGCACCCATGTGCGAACGGTAATACTCATCAATATCGTAGGCAACAGTGGTATTTTTAACATAAGAACCATCTGCCAGCTGCACTACGCCCTCGCCAACAATACCATTGTACCTACCTGGCAAGGTGCTGGTAAGCTTACCCTGTTCAACCATTTTATAGTTTAATAAAGAGTGGGCCACCGCACCTACCTGTGCATCGAAAAGCACACTTAGGCTCAGGCTTCTATAGGCAAAGGTGCTACCGATGCTAAATTTATATTTAGGCATGGTATTGCCCAGGTATACCACATCGTTTGTAATTTTTGCAAAACCTGTAGTTGCATCATAAACCACATTCCCCTGTGGATCGCGGACGTATCCTCTGCCATATAAATCGCCCATGCTGCCGCCAACTTTGGCCACAATCTGCCCACCGGCAACAGGACCCGTTCTGAGGATAATAGAACTATCTGTTAATGCTTTAATTAAGTTTGAGTTAGAAGCAAATGTGGCATTCATGGTCCACTTAAAGCCACCTTTAGTGCTTATCGGCGTTCCATTCAGCGCAACCTCCACACCGGTGTTATTTACCTGCCCGGCATTGATAAGGGCCTGGTTATAACCAGAAGAACGGTCGACGATACGCGTTAAGATCTGATTTTTTGTATTTCCGGCATAAACGGCTACATCAAGGCCTAACCTGCCTTTAAACAAACTGATTTCCGTACCCACCTCGTAAGTGGTGGTTTTAAGCGGTTTTAAATTTTCGTTCGGTAAAATGGTAGGATTTACCAGTGAACTATCTGGATAAGTACCGTTTGCTGCCAAAGAATAGGTATAGGCCGTACGGTAAGGTGTTGTACCGCCGCTACCTACCTGCGAAACCGAAGCCCTTAGCTTGGCAAAGCTGATTACTTTTGGCAGTTTAAAAAATTCTGATAACACAAAACTCGAACTGATGGCTGGATAGAAAAAACCAACATTATCTGTCCTGGTGGCCGTTGCCAGTACACTGCTCCAATCTTTACGGCCTGTTAACTCTACATAAAAATAGTTCTTATAGTTTGTAGATAAAACGCCATAAAAACTATTGATCCTGTATTTACTCGTATCGGGAATAGAGATTAGCGGATATAAATTATTATCTAGCTCGTAGATATTCGGAATGGCAAGACCATCGGCACGCAGATCCGACTTATTGTATCTGTTCCTTAGTTCACTTCCACCTAATGTTGCATTGATACTGAAATTTTTGTTGATCTTTTTATCATACCTCAACAAGAAATCGATATTGGTTTCTTGCGCATTGATGTGCTGTTTACGTACCGATCCCTGTGGCAAACGGCTTCCCGAATCGTACGGGCGCTCCTGTGCACGTCTTTCTTCCGAATAATCAATGCTCGATCTCAGCAAAAGGCTCAATTCTTTATTAAACTGGTAACTGGCCTGGATATTTGCCGTTACGTTGTTCCGCCCGGTTTTGTTTATAAACTCATCAACCACGGCATAAGGGTTTTCGGGGAAAGAACTAAAAGGGTATTTGATGGATAAATTCTCCTTACCAAGGGCCCAGTAATTCTTGATCATGTCTAAACTGGCATTGGGCTGCCAGAAAATGAACCAGTACATTAACGATTGGTTACCATAACCCGCACCCGGCAGGTTATCGCTAAACCGGTTACCATAGTTAACCTTTGTTGTAATTTTTAATTTTGAGGTGACATCGGTATTGGTTGATAATGTAATGGTAGTACGCTCTACGCCTGTTTTCGGAATAATCCAGGTATTGTTCTGGTTGGTGATCGAAAAACGGGCCGTTGTATTTTTATATCTGCCATCTAAACTCAAAGAATTGGTTAAATTTTCGCCCGTACTGAAGAAATCGCGGATCTGATTTTTATACGGTATCCACGGAGTTCTGGTTTTGCCCACCGTTTGCGTAACCGGATCGTACTGAAAAAATAGCTGGCCATCAAAACGCGGTCCGTATGCCGAGCTGGTTCCGCTGGTACTTGCGCCATCAGCACTTGCACCATATGAATAATAAGACGCACCGTCTAAACCCTGGCCATACTCGTACTGCAGATCGGGCCAACGGTTAACCTCTTCAAATGATCCGTTAGAAGTAAATTTGATATTCACTTTTTTATGTTTGGCATTGCCCGATTTAGTGGTGATGATAACGGCACCGTTTGCACCTCTCTGGCCGTATAATGCCGCAGCACCAGGCCCTTTTAAGATCGTTACACTTTCAATGTCTTCCGGGTTGATGTCGTTAATGGTGCTGCCATAATCAGCAGGCATGTTATCGCTTCCTGTACCATAAACACCATCTGATCCATTGGCTGTACGCCTGCCCCCGCTATTGTTAATAACTACTCCATCAAGCACGATTAGCGCTTCATTATCGCCTGTTAAGTTATTTTCGCCCCTTAAAATAATCTTGTTTGAGCCTGCCGGGCCGCTATTTGATCTTACCAGGTTTAAACCGGCCACTTTACCAGAAAGCGCATCTGTCCAGTTGGTAGAAACCGCATCCGTTAACTGGTTGCTATCGATTTTGGTTACCGCATAACCCAGGGCTTTTTCCTGCCTTTTAATACCAAGTGCAGTTACCACCACCTCATCAAGCGAATTATCTGCTGGCACGAGTTTAAAGTTAACACTTGTGGTTATGTTGTTGGTTACCTTAACCTGTTGCCTTTTGGCAATTTCGTAAGAAATAAACCTGGCTTCAACTGTATAAACCCCTGGGTTTAGGTTAAAGTTATATTCACCGTTGTTATTGGTTTGCCCAACCATATTCAACTCAACAATTTTAATGGTTGCTGCCGGTATAGGCTGGTTGTTCTCATCCAGAACCGTTCCTTTTAGCCTGCCCGAAGCCGCGGTTCTTGCTGTAATCAGGATATTTCCGCTACCGTTTGATTTATAGGTAAAAGGCAGCCCTTTTAAAAGCAGATCGAGTACTTCGCTTACCGATCTCAGTCCGCGCGAAACGTATACCTTTTTTTGGTCGTTAAGCTGGGTATTGTTATAGGCGATATTGTTGCCACTAAGTTTTTCTACTGTTTCGAAGGCTTTTTTGAGGGTTATCCCATCGGCTTCGAATAAAATTTTCTTATCGCTCTGCGCATGGGCACAATGCTGAAAAGTAAACAGGTTCAATATTATGATCGCGGTGAACACGATCAGCTTGGAGGAATACTGATGGATGTTTTTCATCCACCGGTTATTAATTTTCATATCTTTACTAAGTTTTGCTTTGTCAAATGAGTTTAAACAGTTTTATAGGGCTTGAAATGTGTCCAGCATTTCGAGCCATTTTTCTTCATTTTGGTAATTTTTAATTCATATCTGGGTTATTTTTTTATTGTTAATAAATAATCACCTTACTGTCGGAGATTTTATACCTCGAGTCTGTTAGTTTAGTTATCGTTTCCATAATCTGCTTTACCGAACATTTATCAAATTTTGCGGTAAGCTTCATTTTCTTTAAGGTTTCTGTTTTTATTATAATATCGAGATCGTACTCCCGGGCAAGCACTTCAGCGATTTCATTAAGGGGTTTATCGTAAAATAACAGTTTGTATTCGCGCCAGCTGTTGAAATCGGAGGCATCTACTGTTTTTTTTGTGATTCGGCCACTGCTTTTGTCAACACTGATCTGCTCATTGGGAAAAAGAAACTCTACCGGCGATGTTTTCCCCTTGTTTTTAACCAGCACACCTACCTTACCGGTATTTACCGTTATGGTGATATCCTTTAATGAGCGGTAGGCATTGATATTAAATGAAGTACCTAAAACTGTAGTACCCACCTTTCCGGTATACACGGTAAAAGGTTGTTTGCTCCGGTGCTGAACATCGAAAAATGCTTCGCCCTCCAGGTAAACTGTTCTTTTACCGGTGTTAAAATTCCGCGCGTAGCGGATCTTACTATCGCCGTTAAGGTAAATATTGGATCCATCGGGCATCGTTACCAGCCTTTTCTGTCCGCGTGGGTTATAAATTTCATTATACACAATGTCCTTCGGCTCGGGACGAAGTTTTTTAAAGTACAACAGCGGCACTAAAGCCATAACAACGATTGCCGCAGCTAATTTTAAATAATTGGGGTATTTGATTTTTCGGACTAGCGGGATTTTAGCATTTTCATTTTTTTGAATGTGCTGCTGAACTGCAGACCAGCTTTTCTGCTGATTAACAGGTTTGTTCAGGTAATGATCTGCTGCCTCGAAAGCCTGCAGGGTTTCCCTAAAAATCTGCTGGTTCTGCAAACTGCTATCAACCCATATCAGTAAATCGGTTAAATCTTCGCTACGGATGGTTTTTTTGCTGTAATGTTCTATTAACTTATAGTATCGTTCGTCCATTTATAATCCTGTTCTACCGATAAGACAGAATAAACGCCCGCGATACGTAGCAAAAAACATTAAGTTGCTGTTAACAAAATGTTAAGGGCCAAAAGCTGCTGAGTTACAGAAATATTTAGATGGTTGGGCGGTCGGTGGTAGACGACCTGAAATTCTTCAGGGCCTGGTAAAGCAGGGTTTCTACGGTTCTTACCGATATGCCCAATAGCTCGGCAATGATATCTTTTCCGAGCAGATCTATCCGGCTCATCAGGAGCACTTCGCGCTGCCGATCGGGCAACAGGTCAATCAAACCTATTATTTCCGCATAAGATTCTCTACTGGTCAATAATTCGTGCGGGTTTAAATGGGTATCGGGATACTGCAGTGTAACTTCATGATCGTTTAAGCTAAGCAAGGTTAATTTTGCACGCTGAATTTCGTTGAACGATAAATTTTTGGCCGAAGTAAAAAGATAATTCCTGACTGATTTTACCTGAAGTTCGTTCCGCTTATCCCATAATTTCATAAACAGATCGGCAATTAGCTCCTCGGCCTTGCTATAATCTTTTATATAGATGGAGGTAAACCTGCAGAGCGCGTTGTAGTATCGGTTAAAAAGGGTTTCGAGTGCAAGGCTGTCCTGATTTATCAACAAAGACATTAAGTCCTCATCACTTTTGCTTAAATATACATCCCTCATGTTGCCCTCAAAATTAACCTGCCAAGGTTAGGTTAACATTAAGAGAGTTTTGCCTTTAAGTTACCCCCTATACTTAATGCTCACCGCAGAAGGGCAACAGACCGGCACCATAACAGCTCATTTACAACAACTTACAGCCACCCTCTTTAATTGTGTATCAAAAATTTGATACAAATCGACAAAAGGTTGAACAGATAATAAAAGCGACATTCGTTTACTTTGATTCAATTAACCAAATTAATAAACCTACTGCAATTTCTTCAAACAGCAACACCATGCTTTTGCAGTTTCAAAACTTTTTATGAGAAACAAATTATTTATTTCAGACGAATGATAATCAACGATTTATCCAGAACCAATTAACCAGGGAAATTAAAAAAATCTTTTTTTACGATGATCAATAAATACTAATCCGTTCTGTATACGTTCTTAACGCGCTACCCCTAATGGAGAAAACTAATCCATTATTAAACATTGTGAAAACCAGCATCAAAACCCCAAAGCAACATTGCAAAATATGGTTGATGCGGTAAAACGGTTTACGCTTAGGAACGAAGCCAGATCCTACTCATCTTAACCACCAAAAACGAGATATAAGCTGTAAGCTCTAAAAAGTTTCATGCAGGTATTAAGTCTAAAAACTGTTAAGGCCTACCATTAGGGTACCTTCAATTTGCAGCTTAACTATTATATCACGCTAAAAGGTTTAATTCAAATTCCTTGTCGGTATGCTGTTTTTCATGCCGCATGGCAGCGCTTTGCCCTTGTCAAGAAGGAAAATGATATTGATGAGCAATTAAACTGATGCCCTCACTCTCCAACAAGTTGATTATTGTAAGATGTTTTGGCTCAGTTTAATGGATACTCATGCTTGCCAAATGGATAACATCTCTAACCATCGGTTTTAAAATACCCCCTATTAATTATCTGAAAAAGCCATTATACTTTAAAACGCTTAATGGAATGGAGCAAACACTCAAATTCAGTATCACCCGACCTAAGTCGGATAAAAGCAATACGTATATGAAAATTAAAAACAAGGTTAACACCAGGCGCTGGCGAATGCATTGTATGCTGTTCGGGTTAATTGCGCTTTCCTTAACTCATTGTAAACAAGATGAGCTGCCGCAAGAAGCGGCATACGATCCTGGCAAACCGATTGTCGTGTCTGATTTTTACCCCAAAGAGGGAAGTGTGGGCAACAATCTGGTGATCTACGGCGAAAATTTCGGAAACGACCTTTCTAAAATAAAAGTGACGATCGGTGGAAAACCGGCCAAGGTGGTGGGCGTAAAAAACAATAGCCTGTATTGTATCATCCCAGAAAAGGCCTACGCCGGAGATATCAAGATCAGTATTCTTGGCAGCAATAACGAAGAACTTGCAAATGGAGCCTCAAAAGTAGCCTTTTCGTACACCAGGAAACTCCTTGTTTCTACGTTTTTGGGCAAATATTACCAAGTAGCCACCAATTTCGAAGAAAAAGAAGGCCCTTTTAACGACTGCGGTGCTTTTAAAGGTATATTATGGCTCACTTTCGACCCTAAAAATGCTAACAAGCTCTATTTTTCTGCTGATGTAAACAGTTGCAGGCTGGTTGATTTCGAGAAACAATATGTGAGTTACTTCAGAACCGATCTGGACAGGGTATCGATCCTAAACTGGCGAATTGATGGTAACCAGGATATGATTGTTTCTCACAACCATTCCAGCGATACCAAAAATGGCAATTATCTCTTCACCCGCGAATCAAACTTTCTCCAGAAGAAGGCCATAGAAGTTTATGCACGGGGTGTGAACGGTACAATCGTTCATCCCCAAAACGGTGAGTTATACTATTCCAGGTTTAGGGCAGGCGATATCCGCAGGTACGATTTTAATACCAAAGAAGACAAACTGGTATTCTCAAATCCCTACAGCGCTGTTGCTGTTTACATGGTTATGCACCCCTCAGGAGATTATGCCTATCTGGTCGAATTCGAAAAACACTTTATCATGCGTACCGATTACGACCGCGAAAAGAAAACCTTTAAAACACCTTATACCATTTGCGGAGCGGCAGGCACTTCGGGTTATGCCGATGGAATTGGCACCAACGCCCGCCTCAATAATCCTGTACAGGGTGTATTTGTAAAAAATCCGGACTACGAAACTTCTGGCGGAGATCAATACGATTTCTATTTCTGCGATAAGGCCAACCACGCCGTACGCATTTTAACGCCACAGGGAAGGGTTAGCACTTTCGCCGGAAGGGGAAATAATGGTACAAGCGGTTATGCAGATGGCGATTTACGCACAGAAGCCCGCTTTAATAATCCGCAGGCAATTGCCTATGATGAGGTAAAAAAATGTTTTTATATCGGCGATACCGGCAACTGGCTTATCCGCAAAATAGCTAAAGAAGAATAACAGATGAAGACCTACTATATAATGATGAGATTTATTTTATTAACGTGTATCGTAATGCTTGGGGTATCCCTTGATGTTCTCGCCCAGGAAGTGACCGTAAAGGGAACTGTAACCGACACAGGCAAGCAACCTATTCCGGGGGTAAGCATATCGGTTGCCAACCTGCCCGGCCTTGGCGCAATTACCGATGGTGATGGAAAGTTTAGTGTAAAAATGCCAGCCTACCAAACATTGGTTTTCACGTATGTTGGTTATGAAAAGCAGGAAGTACTGGTAAAAGAGCAACGGGTTGTAAATGTAACCCTGAAAGAGTCGGATGCCAGTGTACTTAATGAAGTCGTAATTACCGGTACAGGTGCCGAAAAAAAGATAGCCATAACCGGTGCCATTACCACTGTAAATGTAGACCAACTTAAATCAAACCCCTCTACTTCCATGGCCGATGCACTGGCCGGAGTGGTTCCCGGCATACAGGCCATGCAAACCTCCGGACGCCCGGGCAGTATTTCCGAATTTTGGGTACGCAGTATTTCTACCTTCGGTGCCAGCAACGCCGCTTTAGTGTTGATTGATGGTTTTGAACGGGATATGAACGAAATCAATGTGGAAGATGTAGAATCGTTTTCGGTGCTAAAAGATGCATCCGCAACAGCTATATACGGTAGCAGGGGTGCCAATGGTGTAATCCTGATCAAAACCAAACGCGGTAAAGAAGGCAAAGTAAACATTAATGCCAAAGTAGAAGGATTTTACAATACACTAACCAAACTACCTGAATTTGTTGATGGTTATGAGTATGCCTCTATGGCCAACGAAGCAAAGATTGTTAGAAATCAGGAACCGCTTTACTCGCGGCCTGAACTCGAAATATTACGCCTCGGACTCGATCCCGACCTTTTCCCGAATGTAAACTGGATGGATGTTGTATTGCGCGATGCCGCAAAAAGCCAGCGCAGTATGATCAACCTGAGCGGGGGTGGAAAAACTGCCCGCTATTATTTATCAGGAAGCTACCAGAACCAGCAGGGCATGTATAAGGTAGACGAAGCCCTGAAGGATTACAACACCAATGCCAGCTTTAATAAATATACCTATCGTTTAAGTGTTGATATGGATATCACCAAATCGACCTTATTAACAGTGGGTGTTTCTGGTTCCTTAAGGAAACAAAACGACCCTGGCGTAGGGAGCGATGCCATTTGGACAGCACTGATGGGCTATAATGCAATTACATCTCCCCTAGTGTATTCTGATGGAAAAATACCGGCAAGTGATGACGGCGATACTAACCCCGACAATGATAGGGACCGTTTTAACCCATACGTACAGGGCACCATGACAGGTTATAACGAAAGCTGGACGAACAACATCCAAACCACTTTGAACTTAAACCAGGGTTTAGATTTCATTACCAAAGGGCTCCGCTTTGTTGGCCGTTTTGGTTACGATACTTATAACAACAACTACATTAAACGGTATAAGTATCCTGAACTGTGGAGTGCAAACCGTTACCGCGATACAGCGGGCAACCTGGTTTTTAAGCGTATAAAAGAAGAACAAAAAATGACGCAAACGGCTGGTTCGGACGGTAATAAGAACGAGTTTTTCGAATGGGAAACCCATTACAACAATAACATAGGCCTTCATAATTTTGGAGCCATGGTAAAATACAGCCAGGCATCGAAAGTATTTACACAGAACATAGGTACCGATCTGAAAAACGGCATTGCACGCCGGAACCAGGGATTTGCCGGCCGCGTTAACTACAATTGGCAATCGCGCTACTACGTAGATTTCAATTTCGGCTACACTGGTTCGGAGAACTTCCATAAAGATTACCGTTTTGGTTTTTTCCCAGCCATTTCGGGTGCATGGAACGTGGGAGAAGAACCACTTATAAAAAAACTGGGCTGGGTAAACATGTTTAAAATCCGCTATTCTTATGGAAAAACAGGTAACGACAATTTAGGCGATATCCGCTTTCCTTACCTCTATACTTTAGAACAAATGGCTGCCGGAGGATATAATTTCGGAGATTTTGATTCCTCAAACCCATGGACGGGTATCCGTTATTCTTCGGTCGCCTCTCCTAATGTTACCTGGGAAGTAGCTACCAAACAAGATTTAGGAATCGATTATTCCTTTTTTCACGATAAATTTAGCGGCTCTGTAGATTATTTCCGCGAACGCCGCGATGGAATTTACATGAGCAGAAATTTTCTACCGGGATATGTTGGGCTGGAGAACAATCCATCTGCCAACGTAGGCGAGGTAAAAGCAAATGGTTTTGATGGCAGTTTTACCCTTAAACAAAAGGTAAGTAATATAGACTTTACTTTACGTGGCAATGTTACCTATAGCAAAAACGAGATTCTTGAAAGAGATGAGGAAAACACCATCTATACCTACAAGCTGCAGGAAGGCCATAGGGTAGATCAAGCCAGAGGGCTGATGGATCTAGGCCTGTTTAAAGATTATGACGATATCCGAAATAGCCCGAAACAATCTTTTGGTGAGGTAATGCCCGGCGACATTAAGTATAAGGATATCAATGGTGATGGTATTATTGACGACAATGATATTGTGGCCATTGGTGCAACAACCCGGCCGAACCTTACCTACGGATTTGGCCTATCGGCAAGCTGGAAAGGTTTAGATATCAATGTGCATTTTCAAGGGGTTGGAAAATCTACCTATTTCATTAACGGTTCTTCGGTTTACATGTTCAGTTTGGGCCAAAACTGGGGCAATATCCTGAGCGATATCGCCAATAGCAACCGCTGGCAATTGGGTACAAATGAAGATCCGAACGCCGATTACCCACGTTTAACCTATGGCCCGAATGCCAATAATTACCGGGCATCTACCTACTGGTTAAGAGATGGTTCTTACCTGCGTTTAAAAACTTTAGATGTGGGTTACTCCTTACCAAAAAGCCTGGTAAACAAGGCACACCTTAATAACGTGCGTTTCTTTCTGATCGGCACCAACCTGTTAACGTTTACCAAATTTAAACTTTGGGACCCTGAACTGGGAAGCTCAACCGGAAAGGTTTACCCACTTAGCAAAACACTATCATTAGGCGTTTCAGTTAATTTATAAGCAAGAAGAACATGAAAAAAATAGTTATAGTTTTAACCTTCGCAAGTGCTATTTTAATTGCCGGCGGATGTAAAAAATTTCTCGACTCAGATTACCTCTTCGATGAGCGTTTAACCACAGAAGAGGTTTTTACCAATACCGATTACGCAAACAGATGGCTGGCGCAGGCCTACTCTTTTCTGGGCAGCAATTATATGCAAGATGTAAGCAGCAAGAAATATGTGCCCTTTAATTTTGCAGATGATATGTATTACGGTGACGAAAGCGACGGATACAAAAGATGGAAGAACGGCCAGTACACCGAAAATGGTTTAAACGGCGAAAGCAAGGAAATTTGGAATACGGCTTACAAAGGCATCAGGCAAGCTTCTATTTTTATCAACAATATCGATATCAATAAACAGTTGTCGGCAAAGGATATTGCAAACCTAAAGGGGCAGGCCAGGTTTTTAAGGGCTTATTTTTATTGGGTACTGCTACGTACCTATGGTCCGGTGCCTATTGTGCCAAATGAAGGTATAGACTACACCAAAGAGTACGATGAGATTGCACAACCACGGAATACTTACGAGGAATGTGCCATTTACCTTTCCAACGAACTGGTGGAAGCTGCCAAAGGCCTTGCGCTGCAACAGGGGATACAACAGATTGCCCGCCCTACACGTGGTGCGGCATTAGCGCTCCGTGCCAGGATATTATTATACGCCGCAAGCCCTTTGGCCAATGGAAAAGCCCCAGCCGAAGTAGCAGCAGCAATGGTTACCAAAGATGGTAAACCTCTCCTTTCCAGAACCTACGATGAATCTAAATGGGCAAGGGCCGCCGCCGCGGCAAAAGATGTTATGGATCTGGGGCAATACCGCTTGTATGTTGCCTATAAAAAAGCAACAGGAGATGCAGCCTATCCGGCAACTGTTACCCCACCATTTGATAGCAATTTCTCTAACAGTGCCTGGCCTTCGGGTTGGAGCGATATAGATCCTTTCGAATCATACCGTTCTTTATTTAATGGAACAGTACCTGCCTTTCAAAATCCGGAACTGATTTTTACCCATGGCCAAAATCAGGGCGGCGAAGGCATAAATGTACTCGTACTGCATCAATTGCCACGATTAGAGGGCAAGGGCTATAATTCGCATGGCATGACCCAAAAACAGGTTGATGCCTATGCCATGAATGATGGTAAAGATGCCCCCGGAACGAACAGCATGTATGCCGGCCGGCAGGGTTACGAAAACCGTTACAATACACAACCACGCGCCACAGGTTTCGTAAAACAGGAAGAGCTGATCAAATACCCCGAATTAGGTCCACTGGGTGTTGGCGTAAACAAGCAGTATGTGCAGCGCGAACCCCGTTTTTACGCTTCAGTATCGTATAACGGTTCTACATGGAACCTCCTCAACGCAGAAAGTGTAAGGGATGAAAAGAGTAACGTACAGATATTTTACTACAGGGGCGATCCTAACGGTTATAAAAACACAACCTACTGGCCGCGTACAGGTGTAGGCATTAAAAAGTATGTACACCCTGATGATATTAGTAATGTGGCGGTAACAGCGTACGACCAAAGTAGGATGAAGCAAAAAGTCGACCCTGCTATCCGCTATGCAGAAGTATTGCTGATTTATGCCGAAGCACTAAACGAACTGAACGGATCGTACAGCATCCCATCGTGGGATGGAAGCAAAACCCAGGTAATCGCGCGTGATATTTCTGAAATGAAAAGAGGAATTCAACCTATCCGCATCCGAGCAGGCTTGGCCGATTATCCGGGCGATGTGTATTCTGATCAAAATAAATTCCGCATCAAATTAAAAAGAGAACGCCAGGTGGAATTATTTGCCGAAGGACATCGTTACTTCGATTTACGCCGTTGGACAGATGCACAGTCGGAGGAATCGGCACCAGTTTATGGATATAATGCCTATGCCACAAAAGACCAGGCCGATCTTTTTCATAACGTGGTTGAAACGCCGTCCTTACCTTCAATCTTTACGCTTAAAATGTGGTTTTGGCCAATTCATTTTGATGAACTGAAGCGCAACAAATTCCTGACACAAAATCCGGGGTGGACAAATCCCGAATAAACTCATAATCTCTGCAACAATGAAGAAGTATATATATATTCTATTTTTAGCCATCACCACAGCGGTATGCTTTGTTTCGTGTAATGATGAATGGAAAGAGGAACAATTTACCCAGATGGCATCATTTAAATCGAACCCGACGGCCCAGGGCGTAACCTGGTGTTATTTACGGTACAATGCCAACGGGAAATTGCGCTATAACCTCCCGATTATTATCAGTGGCTCTACACCTAACCTGAAAAACCGTACGATACACATCGGTTTAGACCCTGATACATTGGCTAAATTAAACCAGGAGCAGTATGGCCACCGCCAGGAACTCTATTTTAAACAGTTAGGTACCAGTTATTATACCATGCCCCAAACCATAGATGCACCAGCTGGCGTAAGCACAGTTACTATACCCATCGATTTTACCCTTGGCGATCTGGATCAATCTGATAAATGGGTATTGCCGCTACAGATTCTTGACGATCCTTCATATGATTATCAGGCCAATCCACATAAATATTACCGCAGGGCAATGTTGCGTATAACGCCATTTAACGACTACTCGGGCGAATATGGTGGTACCTTGTATAAAATTTATCTTGATGGCGATACTGAACCCCTAACTTTAAATACCCACCGAACTTTTGTGGTGGATGACAAAACCGTTTTCCTTTATGCCGGCATTAGGGATATCGACTACCTGGACCGTAAAAACTATAAGGTATTTATCAAGTTCACAGATGAGAATATAGATATCCAGAAGAAAAAACTACAAATCTGGAGCGATAATACCACTAATAATAAATTTAAGGTAGGTGCAGCACAATCTTATTACACAAGAGACGAAGCCTGGGATGCAAAACTTCCATACCTGAAACACATCTATACCACCCTTTATTTGTCGTACGAGTTTGAAGACTATACTACAGTTCCCGGACAAAGGCTCAAATATAAGGTGGATGGTACCCTATCCATGCAGCGCGATCTGAATACACTGATCCCCGATCAGGATCAGCAGATTCAATGGTAAAAAAAAATCTATCTGTAACGTAGGGGCTGTCTGGTATTTCCGGCAGCCCTTTTTTGTTTTCAAAAACGGTGTTATTGCGAAACTGAGCGTTGGAATATACGGTGGAGTGAAGCACTCTATCCAACTAAAGTAAATTGATAATTTAATTTACAAGCAGCACGGGTTCCGTAGCGTAGGTAATCGTGATCTGTGTGAACCACTATGCTTGTTGCAAAAATATATCCCGCAGATTTAAGGAGATCAACGCGGATTTTAAACGGCGTCACTGCGAACCGAAGAGATGGAATATGTGCCAGAGTGAAGCAATCTTCCTAACGAAAGTATTTAGAAAATTAATTGATTGCACCCCACAGTCGATTTCTTCACCATCACAATCACTTGCAGACTTTCCCTAATCAATTGCGGCACCATCACAGTCAATTGCGCGCCTTACCCGATCAATTGCGGCACCATCACAGTCAATTGCGCGCCTTACCCGATCAATTGCGGCACCGTCACAGTCAATTGCGCGCCTTATCCGATCAATTGCGGCACCATCACAGTCAATTGCGCGACTTATCCGATCAATTGCGGCACCATCACAATCAATTGCGCGCCTTATCACAAATGAGTTCTTCACCTCTGGTATTCAGAATTAATTTTTTCTGTTTAGAAAAGATAACCTGGGGCAATAGCCCCAGGGTTATCGGAGTGTGTATCCACTAGCCGTATGAGAGCAGCTAGGGTTAGACCAAATACAACACACTTTATGCTTGTTCTTCAATATAGGAGGTAGAACAAATTCGATTTTAAATTATTCAGGTTCCAGAGCGAATACGGCCCTGGACATCACTATTTTTCCAAAAGGGCCGCTACACACCAGAGGTATGGCGATTGCCCGTGCGAATCGCCAACATTGCGCGGACGATCATAATAATATTGTTTATCGTTCTTCTTATTCGTTCCAACGCAAACTTCAGCAACATCACCTTTTTCATTGATATAAGGTACCAAAGCCAGCCAGGCTTTGCGAGCAATGGCACCATACTCCTGCTTATTTAACCAGCCATTTTTTACACCGCTAATTAAAGCATAGGTAAACATTGCCGATCCAGATGTTTCTGCCCAGCAATCTGGTTCATCAATTAACTGGTTCCACATGCCAGCGGCTGTTTGGTACTTTTTAAGGCTTTCCATCATCGTTATATAACCTTTTAGAATACGTTCGCGGTCTTTATTCTCTTTTGGCAGCAGGCGCAATATTTCAGTCATTCCCGCAGCCATCCAGCCATTACCACGGCCCCAATAAAAAGGAACATCCGGTGCATGATAAAAGAGCCCGTTCGGACGTTGCAGTTCATCCAGATAAAGCACCATTTCTTTAGCCGCACGGTCGATATATTTACGCTCGCCCGTAGCCCGGTAAGCCTGTGCCTGAACAATGGTAACCATGTACATATCATCAATCCACAAACGGGTTTGCCAGGTGTATCCTTTATCGGCCCATTCTTTCTGTGCTGCATTTGCACGCTGTGGAACTGCCCATTGTGTATCGGCATAAGGTAAACCCAGATCCAGGTACTTTTTATCTTTGGTGGCCTGATAAAATTCTAAAGGCAGCGTACCGAACATATTTAAATCAACATGGTTCATGATCGGAAGCAGCTGTTTTTCTTCTGAAGTTAATTTTTCAAACCGTGCCTCAAGGAGGGTTAAGAGCTTTTTATCTTTGGTAATCTCGGCATATTTAAGGGCTCCTGTCCAGTTGAAGGTTTCGGGATAACTAATCCATTTTCCGGCATGGAGCATGTGTTTCCTGTCTAAAAAGCGGTAAGCAAGACGTTTCCCCACTTCTTTGGGGCCAAATCCTGCGGGAAAGTCTTTTAAAAGGTTGCCCTGGGCAAATAGCAACTGGCAGGAAACGGCCAGCACGAACAGGCTAAATAGTTTTTTACTCATATTGGTTGATAAATTTGGTTATTTTGTTGAGCCGGCAGCATAAAACCTCAGATTAGGTTCCACACGGAGTAATACTGTGGGATTAAGGTTTTGATATCTGGTTCTCTGGTTTCAAAGTAAATGAATGATTTAAAGAAAATATGTTCATCTTTTTGCCTTTGCGTCTCAATTTAAGGTTGATAGGTATTAAAAGTAATACTGTGGGATTAAGGTTTTGATATCTGGTTCTCTGGTTTCAAAGTAAATGAATGATTTAAAGAAAATATGTTCATCTTTTTGCCTTTGCGTCTCAATTTAAGGTTGATAGGTATTAAATGAAAATCTTCTCCCTGATCAGAATATAATCCGAAACCACATTTAACATGGTTTGATAGTAGACATTTTTATTGATGCCCTTTCCACTGAAAGATACCATATGGCCTTTGCCATTGCCGATTTCGGAAAAAACCAATTTAAAATCAGGCGAATGCAACCAGCTGTGCAGTGCCGCATCCAAGGGCTCGATATGGCATTCAATATTACATATACGCGGCAATACGTCGGTAAAATTTAAGCTGTAAGCAACAGGTAGTGCTACAATTCCATAACCTAAAAGGTCGATAAGCACTTCTATCCGCTTTACCTGTTTAGATTTTGCCTCCTGCGCGGCAAAGCGTTTGTTGGCAAACAATTTTTCATTTCCTGAATACGCAAAAACCTGTTTATCGCTTAGGCTAAGCATTCTGTTAATCATTGGTTCTTATTTGGTTAGTTATAAAGTAACGCAATGATAGCCGTAAAATTTGTTCATCTTTTTGTTGATATGTCTCAAATCAGGAAAACAAAAAACAAGAACCAGCCGATAACGCACTAAAAATCAATAACTAAGAAAAAAAGCTTTCTGTAACAAAATGGTTTAAAGAATAAACGATAGATTACACCACATTCTATTTATATATATTTGATAGTAACATGATCATCCGGCTTTTACTATCATTTTTTTTATTGGGTTCGTTTCTTGCAGTTTCTACCTGCAGGGGGCAATCTCATTATTTTAAGCAGTACCAGGCTGATGATGGCCTGGCGCATAATTCGGTGAACACGGTTATCCAGGATACGAAAGGCATGATCTGGGTAGGAACCAGGGGCGGACTGAACCGTTTCGACGGTTACACTTTTAAAACTTTTAGAAACGAAAAAAGCAAGTTCGGAAACATAGGCAATAACATCATTGTGAGTTTGGCCGAAGATAAAAAGGGTATGCTCTGGGTTGGTACCGGGCGCGGTATCATCAAATACGATCCCTTTAAAGAAGTATTTACCCCGCTCGAACCTACCTTGCAGAAATACATCAATTATATCCTGGTCGATCACCAGAACAACCTGTTTTTTTTAGCCAACCGTGAGCTTTTTAAATACAACCAAACAGATAACAAAGTAACAGACCTAAAAATAGGTGCGGCCTGTATCGCCATTGATGAAAATGGAAATATCGTGATCGGTAATGACGATGGGCAATTGGTGACGTACAATCCGCAGAATGGCTCAAAAACAAGTGTAAGGATCATCGATCAGCACTTGCCCGGTAAGCTACGCTCGATCAGCAAGATATTCCCCATCGGCAATAACAGCATATTGGTGGGCTGTTTTAAACAGGGTTTAAAAAGTTACAATACCAAAACAGGTGTAATTAAATCGCTCATTCTCAAGAACAGCGACAACACCGATATCTATGTACGCGATATTACCGCAGGCGAAAAGCAAGAATATTGGATCGCCACCGAATCGGGCATTTACATTTACAATTTAGCCACCAACACCAGCCAAAACTTGCGTAAACGCCCCAACGATCCTTATTCCATTCCGGATAATGCTGTTTATACGGTTTGCCGCGACAATGAGGGCGGCATGTGGGCAGGCACATATTTTGGCGGCCTGAGCTACTTCTCCAAAAACAACGCCCGTTTCGAAAAATATTACCCCATGCTTGGCAGCAATTCCATCTCGGGCAATGCAGTGCGCGAAATCTGTCCCGACCAAAAGGGCAATTTATGGATCGGTACCGAAGATGCCAGCATCAATAAATTTAACCCTAAAACTGGGGTTTTCACCAATTATCCCGCCAATGGCAAAGCGGGCAATTTATCCTACCCCAATATCCATGGTTTACTGGCATTGGGCCAGCAGTTGTTTGTAGGTCCGTTTTTACATGGAATGGAAATTATGGACATCGACCAGGGGAAAGTAACCCAGCGTTTCAAAACCATTGGAGAAGAAAATGAGGAAACCAGCGACTTTGTGCTTTCTATCCATTTGGCCAAAGATAGCACCATTTATGTGGGCACGGGTTACAATATGGGCTCTGGACTATTCGTTTTTGACCAAAAGAAAGGAACATTTAAACGGATAAAACAGATTCCGGTAAACTCTTATGTTTATGATATCTGGGAAGACCGCTTTGGCAACATATGGACAGGCAGTGTATCGCGGGGGGCATTTTATTTTAACCCCAAAACCGGCAAACATGGCAACATCACTTTTGGCGATAAAATTAAAAATAAAATAGTGCGCGAATTTCCGGTATGTGGAATTATGGAAGACAGCAACAAAGCCATGTGGTTCACTACCGAAGGGGGAGGCCTGATCAGGCTGAGCCCGGACAGAAAAGTTTTGAAAAAGTTCACTACCGAAAATGGTTTGCCCACCAATATTATGTTCAGGGTGCTCGAAGACAGTTCAAAACACCTATGGATCAGCTCGCTGAAAGGTTTGATCTGTTTTGATATGCGCACCGAAAAGTTTAAAATCTACACCAAATCAAATGGATTAATAACCGATCAGTTCAACTTCAGTTCGGCCTACAAAGACCCTAGCGGCCGAATGTATTTTGGCTCGGTTAGGGGAATGATTTCTTTCGATCCGAAAGATTTTGAACAAAAAGATACCGCCCCTCCTACCTACATCACCGGTTTTCAGATCAATAACCAGGAGGTTTTTCCCAATGCAGAAAACAGTCCGCTTACCAGATCCATTTCCAATACCGATACCATTGTTCTTGCACACGACCAAAATAACTTCAGCATTGAATTTGCGGCACTCAACTATTCCTCGCCCGAGGTAACACGATATGAGTATGAAATGAAGGGGGTAGACCAGGGCATAACCTATCTGAATAATAACAGAAAGGCATATTTCACTGATTTATCGCCTGGAAATTATACTTTTTTGGTGAGGGCAAAAAGCAATGTAGAAAGCTGGATGGGTAAAGAGCGACGTCTTTTTATAAAAATCCGTCCGCCATTTTGGAAGAGTGTTGTAGCGTATCTCTGCTACCTGGCCATAATTGCAACGGCCCTTTTTCTGGCCATTCGTTATTACCACCGCTATATTGAGCGCAAAAACCAGAACAAATTACAGCTGTTCGAACACGAAAAGGAAAAGGAAATTTACCAGGCCAAGATTGAGTTTTTTACCAACATTGCGCACGAAATACAAACGCCGCTTACCCTAATTTTAGGTCCTGTTGAAATGATGATAGAGGATAATGCGGCACAAGCGATAAAAAGCAGTCTACTGATGGTAGAAAAAAATGCAAACCGTTTGGCCAAGCTTACCAATCAGCTGCTTGATTTCCGCAAAACAGAAATGCACCAGTTCGGCTTAAACTTTGTAAATACCGACATTAACAACCTTTTAAAAGAACAGGTTGATACTTTTCAGCAAGAAGCGCAAAAAAGCAACATTCTGTTAGGTCTCGACCTGCCCAAAACCCACGTTATTGCTTATGCAGATAGAGAAGCACTGGTGAAAATATGCAATAACCTCATCTCAAATGCCATAAAATACGGAACCAGTAAGGTAACTATAGCATTAAGTTTATCCAGCAAAGCCAATGGCCATTTTATCATTACGTTTACCAATGATGGCAAAGGCATTCCGCAGCAATATCAGTCGCAGATATTTGAGCCCTTTTTCAGGTTATATGGCAAGGATAAACCGGGTACAGGCATTGGCCTTTCGCTGGCCAAATCGTTAACAGAGCTGCACAACGGTTCGTTGAAATTATTGGACAGTGAGGCCAATCAGATTGTTTTTGAGCTAACCTTACCTATCCACCAAAAATTTGAATTTAAACTGAGCAGCTGGAAAAAGATAAAATAAATATGACCGATAGCATTCTAATTATTGATGATAATGAGGATATCCTCGAATTTTTAACTCAGGTTTTCGGCAACACCTATAAACTGCATTTGGCTGTTAATGGTGAGCTTGCTCAGGAAATCCTGGATAGGGAGATTGTAGACCTGATCATTTCAGACATCATGATGCCAGGAATTGATGGCTTTGAACTGTGCAGGCTGATCAAATCAAATGTAGAATACTGCCACATCCCAATTATATTACTCACCTCTAAAAACACTTATAAGGCGCACATCGAAGGTTTGGAAGTTGGTGCCGACCTTTACATCAAAAAACCGTTTTCGCCGCAGTTGTTACGCGTACAGGTGGCCAATCTGCTTCAAAACCGCATTAAGATTAAAGCCCATTTCGCGAGTTCTCCTTTTGAAGATGTAAGGGTGGTGGCAAACTCTAAAATAGAGGAGGCATTTTTGAAAAGGCTCGACGAATATGTGCGTAAAAATATCCAAAACCCAAACTTGGATATCGATCAGCTGGCGGAACATATGCACATGAGCCGGCCAACACTTTACCGTAAGATAAAGGCAATATCCAGTTTATCGCCAAAAGAACTGATTGATGTTACCCGCCTTAAAAAAGCAACAAAACTAATTGCACAGAACGAATTCAGCTTTTTTGAAATTGCAAAGATGGTGGGTTACAGCTCGCAGAGCCTATTTAATAAGAATTTCTTAAGGTATTTTAAGGTACCCCCTCAGGAGTATATGAATTCGCTCGGGAAAGATACGGAATAAATAAGGGAAGATGGAAAATGGAAGAGGGAGGATGGAATCTTAACTAGTTTAATCTATACATTCCGTGGTTCGTGTCCTCACAAATCACTCCAGGTAATCGATTAATAGGCCCTTCAGCTACGCTCAGGGTGACACAGCGAAGTGTAATTTATTGTAAAAAATCAATATAAATGACGCTCCAGCAAAGCTGGAATAAAAAACCAACCATGCAAGTGATAATTCAACCTCATTTGCTCTTATATGTCTATATGGTTAAAATAGTGAGTTAAAAAAAACGTCATTTCGAGCGGAGTGCCGCGATGTCGAGGAAACTGTATTAATGGGTTTCTCCATTCCGCTACCGATGAAAAACCGGTAAGCTCCAGTCGAAATGACGTCCATTTTTAAAACTGTATTCGATAAGTGGGAACAGTTAATATTTAAACACCTTACCTTCAACAATTACTTCTTTACGGTTGGCATCAAAGGTTGCCTTTCCACCTGTACGTACCGCAGCATTCGTCATGATATTTGCAATGGAGTGCTGATAACCCGCTTCTACAGGTGCATTAGGTTCTTTTCTGCTACGGATACATTCGAGCCAGTTGCGCATGTGGTTCGAACTTAATACATCGGCCCCGGTATTGGCCGATGCTGCTGCTGCAGAAGGTGCTGCCAATTTAATTTCGGGCAGTAGGTTTGGCTGCATTTTCATGGCAGCTGCAGCCTTTGCCGTTAAGCCGCCATGTGGCGAAATGGTGTTGGTAATGAGGTTCAGTTCGCCCCCGTTCGAGTAGTAGATTTCCGCTGGCCTTTCATCGCCATTGTGCATTCTAGAGGTAAATACCACCTGGAAACCTTTAGTAAGGTCATCAAGTGGGCCATAGTCAAAAACAGCCGTAGTGGTATCCCAATTGCGGCGGCCATCTTTCCATTGGTAAATGCCACCATTGGCGGTAACGCTCCGGGGGTGCGATAGGCCTGTAAACCAATGTACAGTATCAATCTGGTGGCTCATCCATTGCCCGGGCATACCCGACGAATACGGCCAGAAAAGACGGTACTCGAGGTATATCCTTGGATCGAATGCTTCATAAGGACGGTTGAGCAAAAACCGTTTCCAATCGGTATCCGCTTCTTTTAACTTCGCTACCAGATCGGGACGGCGCCAACGGCCAGGCTGGTTTACGTTCCAGCTCAGCTCTACCATGGTAAGGTCGCCAAATTTGCCTTCCTTAATAAAATCGGCAGCAGCCTGATAATTTTGTCCACTGCGGCGTTGCGAACCAATCTGCAAAATCTGTTTCGAAGACCTTACCGCTTTTAATGCCGCATTGGCATCGTCCATCGTTTCGGCGAAAGGTTTTTCGCAGTAAACGTCCTTTTTATTGTTTACCGCCTCGATGGCGTGAGAAGCGTGCGCAAAATCCGGTGTACTGATAATTACCGCATCTAAATCTTTAAGGGCATACAGTTCATCGTTGTTTTTACAGGTTGTAATCCCGTGTCCAATCTTTTTTTGAATATGATCTTTACCTAAATCTCGACGGTAATTCCATAAATCCGACAGGGCTACAATATCAAAGTTCAGTTCTTTGTTGTGGTTTAAAAAGCATGGAAAAAGGGTATCCTTAAAACGGTCGGAAAAACCCACTACCCCTACCCTAACCCGATCGTTTGCGCCGATAATGTTTGCATAACTCTTTGCCGACATCCCTAAGGTACCTATATATGTTCCGGCGGCTGCTATTGCTGCCTTTTTAATAAAATCTCTTCTCGATTCTTCCATAACAGCAATTATTTAAGCGTTTTGATTTTAATGTTTTTGTAAGAAACCATATTGCCGTGGTCCTGAATGAGGATATGTCCTTTTTGGGCTTCGCCAAAATCTTTCCACGTTTTATATTTACTGCCTGCTACCAGTTTTTTAAAATCGGCCGATCCGCGTTCATATTCTACTACTTTCACACCGTTTAACCAGTGTTCTACATGGTTGTTCGGATATACCCTTACTTCGCCGCTGTTCCATTCGCCAATCGGTTTAATTACCGAAGCCGGTTTGTTCGAAGGGATCAGATCGTACAGCGAACCCAGCTTGCGGTTACCGTTTTTGCCAAGTTTCGCATCAGGATGTTTCTCATCGTCCAGAACCTGGAACTCAAGCCCAATGCCCGACATGTTGGTTTTTTCCTTTTCGGTTACAAAATATTTAACGCCGCTATTGGCACCAGGAGTAAGTTTGAAATCGAATTTTAGTATAAACGCCGAATATTCATCTTTGGTTACAATATCACCGCCCGAGCCCTGCTCCTGTCCGTTAGATGCCAGTACCGTTAAAATGCCATCTTTCATTTCCCAACCCTTTGCCGGAAACTGCTCTTTAAATATCGCCCGCCAACCTGTTGCATCTTTACCGTTCCACAGCAGTTTGAAACCTTCTTTTTTCTCCGTTTTGCTCAGTGTATTTTGTGCAGAGGCCAGGTTCACTGCAAAAATGCCTATTAATAATGTGTAAATTAACCTGTGGTTTTTCATTCAATTTAATTTTATGGTGATTATATGTATTTTAAAATTGGGCCGATCCCGAAATTTAATTTAGATGCAAATAAAAAAATGCAGTGGCTAAGGTTAACCCCACCGTCGTCGTGGCCATTGTGATCCGAACCTGTCAACACTGTTTATATTTGGTCTTCTATTTCCAAAGTAAACCAATGGCTGCTAAAAAATATGTTCAAGTTGTTGTCGATTTGTCTCAGATCGCATCCGTTAGTTGATCAGCTCGCAAACTTTGGAGTGTTTAACTGCCTAAATATCCAATGCAAAAGCAAGCTTCAACCCATGCAGAACAAACAGTTCATCAATAGCAAAAAGCACCGCCTAGAAAATCGATTCTATTCCTTATTTTTGGCAAGCTATATCCCGATAAAGGATATTTTCAATACGGCTAATAAATTCCATGATAATAAGACATCAGTTCTACACAGCTATCCGAAACCTCATATCCCTGCTCTTTATCCTATTTATTGGCAGCAACGCATTGGCACAAAAAGAAAGGCCGGTAGATAAAGGCCAGGATGTATCTATCCTTTCCGATTCGGCTACTCTCACCAAAGGCGATTATCTTGCCCATTTGGAAAAGGTATTCGAAGTGGTAAACAAAGTTCCGGTAACGGTATCTTCTTTTAAGAAGCTTGTACCTATAGAAAAGCATTTAACACAAGATGAAGCTGCACTCGCATTGCTTAAAAGCCGATTAACTCAAAGCGACCGGACTTTAAACCTGCAAAACCTGCAGATGGACGAAACTTTGCTCGGAGAACTCCGCAGCAACAACCAGGATTGCCTGGCAGACCTTGATGATTATGAGAAAGAACTGCGGGCACTTAAAACAGAAATACTAAATCTGCGGAAAGACACCGTATTGATTAAACTGTTTACTATGCCTGCTGTACGGGCAATGTTTAAAAACGAGTTTGTGGAACTGCAGAAAAAACGTGCTGTAATGGATAGCCTGCTTAAAACAACTACCTTAACCATTAATAACCTGCAGGCCCGCACTTCTTCCAATCTGATCAACATCAAGGAGCTGATGTACCTCACCGATAGCCAGCTCGATGCGGTGAGCATTAAGGCTTTTGGTAAGGAACGCCGCTACTTATGGGAATCGGTAAACCGCCCGGCCAATAAAAGCATGGGCTTCCGAAGATTTATTAAAGGTGAGCAGGAGATATCTGGGTATTACTTTGTGTACACCAGAAGCAGCCGCATGCTGCTGCTCTTTACCTGTGCAGTGTTCTTTTTCTGGGTATTTTTCAATTTCAGGAGTGTAAAACAGCGCGACCGTTTAGAAACCCTTGATGGCTTTTCGCTGATCAGTCCACAGCCCTTTCTCATTACGTTTATCATGCTTTTTACACTGGCACCAATTTTCGATCTGCGTGCACCGGCACTTTATATAGAAGCGGTACAGGTTATACTCGCCATTTTGCTCACGCTGTTTTTCCGTAAAAAACTGGGACCAAAGTTGTTTTATTACTGGTGCATATTTGTGGTACTGCTGCTTGCCCCGGTTTTCCTCCGTCTTTTGGGCATGCCGCCAAGATACCAGCGCTGGCTATTGCTTTTCTTAACCGTAAGTTCGGTGGCCTATGGTATTATGGTATGGAGAATGCTCGACGAGAAAACCAAAAGGTATAAAATGATCCTTACAACGGGTTTTATCTACACTATTTTTGCCATTATTGCTACCTTTTGTAACCTTTTTGGCCGCTTTACCCTTACACAGATATTTTATTCTACAGGTGTAAGTTCACTGCTCAATGCCATATCGCTAACCATCCTCGCCAAGGTGTTGGTGGAAGCTTTTTTATTGCAGATGAAAAGCAGCAGAATCCGTAAGGGCTTTCCTGAACATTTCGATTGGCAGCCGGTAATAAGCGGATTAAAAAGGCTTACCGGCATTGGTGCCACCATTATCTGGTTTGTGATATTTACCACCAACCTCAATATATTTAACGGCCTTTACGAATCGGTAATGGAAATCCTTACCGAGAAAAGAACTATCGGCAGTTTCTCTTTTACCTTTGGGGGCGTTGTACTCTTTCTGGGGATTATCTGGGTTGCCAATTTTCTACAGAAATACATTGCCTACTTTTTTGGTGACACCGGAGATGATAATTTTGACGATAATAAAGGGGAACGTTCAAAATTATTGGTTACCCGTTTGGTATTGCTGATCGGTGGTTTTATGATTGCCGTTGCGGCATCGGGCCTTCCGATTGACAAAATAACGGTCATTCTAGGTGCACTGGGTGTGGGTATTGGATTGGGACTGCAGAATATTGTGAGCAATTTCGTTTCGGGGATTATACTCATTTTTGATAAAACCATCCGCATCGGCGACATTGTTGAGCTGAGCAATAAAAAAGGAAGGGTAAAAGAAATCGGTGTACGTTCGAGTACTTTACTGAGCGATGAAGGTGCCGAAATTATCATCCCTAACGGCTCTATTTTATCGAACAACATCATCAACTGGACACTAAGTAATAACCAGATGCGTGTAGATATTTCCTTATTGATTGCCAAACCCTTCAGCTCTTCTGAAGTAGCCAGCCTCATCAGGGAGATTATTGCAGAAAACACAAATGTTTTTATAAGCAAGGAGCCAATTGTAATGATCAGCCCGGTGAGCAAGCTCAATAGCAGTATCAATATTTATTTCTGGTGTAAGGACATTTCAAAAGCCGATTTAACGCGAAGCATGATTAACGAACGTATTTTTGAAGTATTTGAACAGAAGAGTATCGAAATTTTGTAGTCGATTATTAATTAACCACTGATATAACGTTTAGATCCCTCCGTTACAATCGGAATGACTTTTTTATCGGTCGGTGCCACACCGACCGAAAGAGATTAATATAAATCTGTCGTTAAATCTAGCGGATAGATCCCTCTAGTGCGGTCGGGGTGATGATTCTTTTTTTATCTTTAAAACATGAATACCTTTCAACTTTCCGAAATCAATATTTACCCCATTAAATCACTGGGCGGTATCCGCCTTGAAAAAGCAAAGCTTGAAGAGAAGGGCCTGCAATACGACCGGAGGTGGATGCTTGTTGATGAGGAAGGAACATTTATTACCCAAAGGAAACATTTTGAACTGGCACTCCTGGCGGTAAATATCGCCGAAGGCAGATTGATCGTTTCGCATAAAACCTTGCCTGGGCAAAGTATTTCTTTTGCGCTGGATGAAGATACGGGCGTCCAGATTCCGGTGGTGATCTGGAATGATACCGCCAACGGGCTCGAAGTTAATGCTGAGGTTAGCAAATGGTTTTCTGATTTCTTAAAGTTTGATGTAAAACTGGTTAAAATGCCTTTGGTAGAAAAACGGCTGGTCGATCCAAAGTATGCTTCAAACGATGAAATCGTGAGTTTTGCAGATGGTTATCCCTGCCTCCTCATTGGCCAATCAGCCTTAAACGGTCTTAATGAAAAGCTTTCAGACCCGGTGCGCATGGACCGTTTCAGACCGAATTTTGTATTTACAGGCGGAACACCACATATTGAAGACACTTTTAATCGCTTTTATATCGGCGAAATTCAATTTACTGCCGTAAAACCATGCGCCAGATGCGTACTGATTACTATCGATCAGCAAACAGGCGAAAAAGGGCAGGAACCGCTGAGAACACTGGCGGGTTACCGTACCATCGGAAAAAAAATTATGTTTGGACAAAACCTGTTGCACCAGCAAACAGGAGAAATCCGCGTGGGTGATGAATTAAAGGTGATTGACTGGAAGGACGGGAACTAACTGGTTTTATTTCCACCTGCCAGGAAGAACGCAGCTACAGTAACTATTCAATTAATTTTCAGAAAATAAAAAAAGCCGGACCGTTAACCGGTCCAGCTTTTAGCTAAAACATACATGATAGGTTTATTTTTGCACCGGTACGTTAATCTGATACAGTTTATCGTGCAGGGCTTTCATCTGTGTTTCCGAAAACTTGATGTCTTTTCTGTCATAAGTCATTAAACCGTTGGTTTCTACCTCAACATCGGTAGTTTGGGTATAAACACCTGCGGAAAGGCCCAGTGGAATCAACTGCTCTAAACGTTTGGTAAACTCAGCGTACTTATTAAAAAGATCAGTTTTATTTTTGAAGCTCTGGTAGCCCCAGTTATTTTTCTGCTGCCACACATGGCCGTCAATCGGTAAGCCAAGGCCACCAAACTCACCCAGAACAAGTGCATATTCTTTTCCAAAATAATCCGGACTAGGCATAGCCGGATGTGGGTAATTGTGCAGATCGATAATATCGCCTACCGGATGGAAATTACCTCCGCTGGCAGTGTTTACCAATCTTGAAGGGTCTTTTTCTTTGGTCCATTTGGCAATTTCGATAGTTTTAAATTGGCCCCATGCCTCGTTAAAAGGTGTCCATACTACAATAGAAGGCACATTGTATAGCGCATCGATAATGGCGTTCCACTCTTTTTTATAGTAACCTTCTGATTCGGCACTTCTGTTTTGGTCCGATCCATGGTCTAAAATACCAGGACGGTTTTCCCAGCCGTTACCAAGATCGCCACTTGGCATATCCTGCCAAACCAGCATACCTGCTTTATCGCAATAGTAATACCAGCGTGCAGGTTCTACCTTAATGTGCTTTCTGATCATGTTGAAACCCATTTCTCTAGTTTTATCTACATCGAACTTCAAAGCGGCATCTGTTGGTGCAGTATACAAACCATCTGGCCACCATCCCTGATCTAAAGGACCGTACTGGAAAACAAACTCATTGTTGAGCAACATGCGTTGGATGCCGTTCTTATCTTTACCGATTGAGGTTTTGCGCATTGCAAAATAGCTCTTTACCTCATCTACCTTTTTATTTTTCGAGATCAGCTCTACTTTCAGGTCATATAAAAATGGGTTTTTAGGGCTCCAAAGTTTAGGATTGGCAATTTTTAAAGTAATTGCTCCGCTACCATCAGCAGTTTGTTCGGCAACCTTTGTGGTACCATCCCATGCCGAAACCTTAACCTGATCGCCTGAAGCTGCGCCGGTTAAAATTGGCGTAACGGCCAACGATTGCTGATCGATATCTGGTGTTATCTTAATGTGGTCGATGTGCGCTTTGTTTACCGCCTCAATCCAAACGGTTTGCCAGATACCCGTTACCGGAGTATACCAGATACCTTCAGGTCTTTTTACCTGTTTTCCGCGTGGCTGAGGGCCTTCATCTGTTGGGTCCCATACTTCTACGGTTAGGGTCTGATTTCCGCTTTTATTTAAAAATGGGGTAATATTGAAACTAAAAGGATCGAAACCACCTTCGTGTTTACCCACTTCTTTACCGTTAATACTTACAGTACTTCTCCAATCTACTGCACCAAAATGAAGCAGGATTTCTTTTCCTTTCATATTCGAAGGCACCGTAAATACAGTTTTATACCAAAGCAAACTATCTTTAGCAACCGTTTTACCAACACCCGAAAGTGAAGACTCTACGGCAAAAGGAACCAGAATTTTACCTTGGTTAATGGTAGGATGCTGCGATTTTCCTGAAATGGCATAATCCCAAAGTCCATTGAGGTTCTTCCAGTTGCCTGTACGCTCAAACTGTGGGCGTGGATATTCGGGCAGAACATTTTTCGGATTAACATCCTGTGCCCATGGTGAGGAAATTTTCCCTTTAACCATCGACCATGACTTATCTTGTTGCTGTGCAGACAGGCTAAGAGACAGCGCCAGCAGCGATAAGAGAATAGATACTTTTTTACTCATCGGTTTAAATTTGTGTGTGTGTGTTAAGGCCAGCTTTCCACCGACCTGAATCGGGTTTATTTGTTATTTAGTTTTTTGATCAGGTTAACTTCATCCTGGCGGTATGGTGTTCCATCGGGCTGAAAAATTTCGTGAAACCACTCAATCGGCTCAGAACCATCGGCAAGTGGCGTATCCCATGCATATTTGGTATTGGTTTTACCTGCGGCAAAGCCCCAGTTAATCGCACCAACGTTTTCTTCTTTAAGCATTGGCAAAATATTAGCGAAACGGCTGTTTCGTGGGCGCGCCATATATTCGGTGCAAATTAATGGGCGGCCACTAGCTTTTAACAGGTCGATTGTCCGCTGGTGCCATTCTGGCGCTTCATAATTGTGGTAAGTTACAATATCGGAGTTGGCAAGCTGTATGGCATTAAGTTTTTCGAAACCCCAGTTCCATAACCCGATAGAAATTGGCTGATCGGGATTTACCGCCCTGGCCCAGCTGATTGTTTTGGTTAATAAAGGTACGGTGGCTTCTAACTTACCACTGTTTCCAGGTTCGTTGTATAGATCCCAAAGCAAAATTCTTTTATCGTGGGCAAAATGAGTGAGCACATCCTTAACATACTTTTCGAGTTCGGGGAAATTGGCTTCTTCTTTAAAAGCAGGATCTCCGGGATCTTGCAACCAGCCCGAATTATGGATGCCTGTTTTTGGTGCTGGCTGTTTGCCAATGGCTGATGTTTTGTTCCAGCAATCGTCAAAAAAAACAAACATGGGTTTAATGCCGTGTTTTTGGGTAATGGTTAAAAACTGGTCCATCCGCTTTTTAAACCCTTCAGGGTCCTGGCTCCAGGCTTTGCTAAATAGGAATACACGTAAAGTATTAAAGCCTATGCCCTCGGCCCAGCCCAGTTCTTTATCGATTAAATCGGGAGAAAAGGTATCGGCCTGCCACATTTCCAATTGGTTAATGGCATTGGCAGGAATGTAATTTGCTCCCGTTAGCCATTTGTTTTCTTTGTACCATGCGCTGGCCTTTTCTACCGACCATACTTTAGCCGGCTCGGCAGTTTTTTTAGTTTTTTGTGCAAATCCTGTGCTCACACCAAAGCTTAGCGCGGCAAGCAGAATATAGTTTTTAAAGTTCATATCGGTATTGATCTGGTTTAGTTTTTATAATAGTTTGATGGGGCAGTTAACGTTTCGCCCGGTTTTACTGGGGTACCGAAATTGGGTGTACCATCAGTATTCCAGGTGAATTTCTGTGCCCTTGGCGAACGGAAACCTCCACATCCCTGGCCGGGTTTATCGTTGGCATGGTATAAGATCCAGTCTTCCTTCCCATCGGGCGATTTAAAAAATGAGTTGTGGCCAGGTGCATAAACACCATCTTTTGGCGATTGCTGAAAAACAGGCTTTTCTGATTTAGTCCACGATTTTGGGTCGAGCAGATTGCTCTTGGCCGAAGCAGAAAGCATACCTAAGGCATAAAAATCTGTCCAGCAGCCACTGGCTGAATAAATAACGAAGATTTTATCGCCATGAACCAAAAACTGCGGACCTTCATTTACATCTACATGTTCGCCACCGCCCAGATCGCCGATTTTTTCCCAGGCAAATTTTGGGGTTGAGATTTTAACCCGCTGTCCGTCTACCGTCCATGGGTTTTTAAGTTTGGCCATAAAAATTTCCTGTTTGCCGTTGGCATTTCCTTCCCATCCCGACCAGATCATATACAACTGGCCTTTAAAATCGATTACATCTCCATCAATGGCCCATTTATCGGTCGGATCGGCAATTTTGCCTTTAAATACCCACTCGCCCTTCATTGGGTCGGCAGAAGCATTTTCTAAAACATACATCCTGTGGTTATCATTTTTACCATCGTCGGCAGCAAAATAGGCATACCATTTACCCCTTAAAAACATCACCTCCGGTGCCCATATTTCTTTACTGTACATCGTTCCGGCAGGCGCTTTCCAGATGGTTGTCCGCTCGGCGTTTTTAAGCCCATCTAATGTTTGGGTTTTCCAGAGGTCTACCCTGTTACCAGTGGTATGGGTATAATAGTAATAACCATCTTTATAATAACTATAAGGATCAGCTCCCGATGGCAGCAATGGATTGGTAAAGGTTTGTGCTTCCAACTGGCATACAAACAACAGCAATATTATAGTAAGTAAGTGTTTTATTTCCAATGTATTCATTTTTAAAGCTTTATACCTCCTGTTTTTTGCAGTTGGTGTAGGTTTGCTTAATCTTTAAAAAAAGCAATTTCTTTTCTAAAAGCAGTTTATTTTTGTTTCAATATTTCTACAAATGCAGTCAATTTTAAGCAGTTCTGGTTATGCTGATTACTGTGTTTTCAAATACCGGAAGCTATTTGCATCTACCTCTATACGGTAAACTCCATTTTTATCTTTCACAAAGCCCGCTTTGATGATTACCGTAGCCCTGGGCGATACCTTTTGATTGGAATAGTGGGTATGGAACACATATTGCATCTGCCCGTTTTTATCGGTAAAAAAATCTCCATGCCCTGTTCCATTTACTTTCAACAGCTTTTTGTTGATAATGGGATTACCTGCATATTTGATCCAGGGGCCTGTTGGCGATTTTGAGGTAGCGTAGCCCACTGCATAATCAGGATTTCTGAAATCATTTGCTGAATAAAACAGATAATAAAGTTTATCTTTTTTCAATACCGTTGGGCCTTCAGTTACCGGCCAATCAGTTTTGGCGGTATTTTCCCATGGTTCTGTTCCCGATATACAGACTTTGGCCGTTCCAGGGATTACATCTGAAAAATCATCCTTCAGCTCAGCTACAAAAATCCGGTTGCCCTGATCGAGTTTAACATGATAGAGGTAATTTTTGCCATTGCTATCGGTGAATACGAAAGGATCGATCTGTTTCCCTATGCCAGAAACGGCTTTTAATTCTTCCTGTACAAAGGGGCCTAAGGGGCTATTGCTGTGTGCAATGGCAATTTGCTCGTCGGCAGTATAGGCCATGTAATAGGTGTTGCCTCTTTTAAAAACCTGTGGTGCCCAAAAGCCTGTATTTCCGAAAGCTTCGCCTTTTTTTAGTGCAAAACCATTGTTAGCACCAGGTTTTTTCCAGTTTTTAAGATCAGTTGAGGTATATACCAGAAAACCCTTATTGCTGCTTGTACCATATAAATAATATATGCCCTTATCAAAAAAAACAGTTGGATCGGCGAGGTAGATGGTATCGTTCAATACCTTAACAAATGAATTGGCAGTTACTTTCTTACTTAGAGAAAATAGCGATAAGCTTAGAACAACAGCAAAGAGAGATTTCATTTAATCATGATTTGCAAACTGGTAAGATAATGATAATTGAGATGATTAGGATGTTAAATAAAATAGAATGCCATCCTGAGCCTGTCAAATGCCTTGCTTAAATAGATTATTAAAGCGTTTCGACAGGCTCAACATGACAATTTATACTAAAATATTTAAAAATTTATTTTAGCTACCGGAGTAAAGATCATGTCTTCTACGCCTGCAATTTTAACACCTATCCTGGCAAAAACATAGTTTTGTGTAGGTACAATAGCCGGAATGGTTACGCTCATGTTGAGGTTGTTCAGATCGGCAATGGCTGCACCGTTGATCTGTTGCGAGGCGATATTATTGCTACCATCTACAAACTGGGTTTTATTGATGAAGAGTGAAACATTTTCGATATCTTTTGCATTAACATCGGTAATTATTTTCTCCAGTTTACAGAAACCGTTCACTTTGCCGGCTGCTGCGGCCAAAGTAGCACCCCGGATCATGTAATAAGGCATTACTTCGATATCCATTACCTTGCTTGCACTAATGTTTACGGCAATGGTATCCTGTTTGCCTGCTGCATTCTTTTTCCATAAAAACGGACCCTGATTGGCTGCAAAAACAAGTTTATAGTTTCCATCGAATAATTTTGCAGAATAGTTACCATCCTGGGCAACAGCCACGTTTAGTGCTGAATAATTACCAAAACCCGATTGCCAGAGTTCAAAATTGACCTGACCATACTGTACATTGATCGGCTCCCCTTTATATACGATCCTTCCTGTAAAATCTGCGGCAGGCGCATCGTAATTATCTTTTTTACATGATGAAAAAAGTACCGCAACTGCGGCTATGATGAGATAAAATCTATTTTTCATGTTGTTTACTGATTAGGGTTTCTAACAATTTTTGGATTTCCGTTAAGCACTTCCTGCGCGATAGATGAATAGTAATTGCCTAAACGGAAACGGTGTGCGGCGGTTACTTTACTTGGTTTGATTACTTTAAAGATATATTTACCATTGTTGGTATTGCCCGGATCGTAGTATTTATATGGCCATAAACCGAACACCTGTGTGCTGGTGCGTGTGGCGCTGCCAATATTTGTAGCATTGATAAAGTCGGCTGCCGACATGTTGTTTCCGTTCCATACTTTATCAGCCAGCCTCCAGCGTTTCATATCCCAAAGTTCATGGCCTTCGAAGGCAAATTCTACTTTACGTTCGTGTACAATCCTGTCGAAAGTGATCTCAGCAGGTGTTAGCGCTGTTGTTAAACCGGCACGGTCCCTTACTGGTTTTATGTAATTGGCCGCTGCAGCTAAATCGCCCAGTTCGAAAGATGCCTCTGCAGCATTTAGCAACACTTCGGCATAACGGTAACGCACCCACCAAACCTCACTTCGGGTACCGATCTGTCCTGATCCTTTCGCAGGATCTAAATATTTACGGATATAAAAGCCTGATTGTGCACTAAACTCCAGCCCATCAACCGGACCATCGCCCCCCACTACCTGTACCGAACCGGTATTACCCGGAAGTACATTGGTTTTACTCTGTGCAAAATTATCACCGGTTACAATTGACCCGTTGGCCAACTGGTAACCTGCCCAGATATCAACTGTTTTGCCTTTAAACTGGGTTCCGGGAAGGATCACTGTACCTGCCAAACGGGCATCCCGACCTGCAAAAATATCGGTAACGTTGGTGTAATAAACCGGATTTCCGCTTCCATCAACTGAAGCTAGTGATGCGTAGGTATTATCAAGTTTTTCGAACGACTGCACCAAATTTAACGACGGGTTTAACCTTCCGCCCTGTGCTTCTTCTGCCGAAGAACGTGGCTGGTTATCAATGGTAAAGCCATGTACCTTATTGGTTTTTAATTTGAAGTCTTTCACAAAGATCACCTCTGGATTATTACTCTTGTCGGTAAAAAGCGCAGCGAAATTATCTGATAAAGTCGGGTTCTTTTTATAAAGTGTGTACTTGCCGCCATTAATTAGTTCTTTTGCCGCATTTAACGACTTTGTATAATAAGCATTGGCCAGAGAAGAAGAAATCCCTACCTCGCCACCTGGAAGGGTAAGCTGGGCATTGCTGTATTTTGCTATCGAACCGGCATAAAGCGCAGCTCTCGACTCCATAGCAAGGGCGGCAGCTTTTGTAGCCCTGCTTTGAATGGTAGGATCGTCGGGAAGGATAGTTTTAATAGCTTCGAGCTCTGAAATCACAAAATCATATACTTCTGTTTCTTTCGATCTTGGAAATTGAAGATTGCTAACATTATCTCCATTATTATACTCCAAAGGAGTGGTGAGCAACGGAACACCGCCCATTCTTTTTACCATTTCGAAGTATACACCCGCCCTGATGAAACGTGCCTCAGCAAGGAAACGGTCGCGGTCTTCTGTTTTCAATTGGGTTGATTCCTGTCCACGTTTGATAAACATATTCAAATCCCTGATATAACCATAAACACCCAGATCCCAATACCTCCAGGCATCATAACCATATTCCAGATTTTGGTGCCTGCCATAATCACCACCGGATGATGCAAATGCTTCATCAAAAGCGGTAAACGACGACCATGCCTCAATCGTTTGGTCGTCGGGATAGCGGTCGTAAAGGTCTCCAACTACGGTAAGTACCAAATTGGGATCTTTCCAAACGGCATCAATCGGTAGCACATTGGTAGGTTGCTTATCTAAAAATTCGGAATCTTTTTTGCACGACTGCCCAACACTCAATAAGGCTACGGCAGTAAATGCATATATAATTTTTTTCATCTGATTAGTCTTTTTCATGTTACAGCGTTAATTTAAGACCGATATTAAAGAACTTGTTCTGTGGGTATTGCAATCCGTTATCATCTGCGATTTCAGGATCTACACCATAATCACTCAGGTTATCAAGCGAAAACAGGTTGTACCCGTTCACATATATCCTGGCATTCTGGATCTTGATTTTTTCGGCCCAGCTTTTTGGGATCGTGTAACCGATCTCCAGGGTACGTGCACGCAGGTACCTTACGTTGTGCAGCCAAAAGGTCGAGTTTTTATTATAGTTGCTGTGCGAACTGTCGTTAAAACGCAGTGCAGGATATTTACCCGCCACCCATGGGCTGTTCAGATTGAAAGGATCGGTGCGGTGCCAGCTATCGTCGGCAAAATTCTGCAATAATGCCCCGGTGTTCTGAAATGCCCAGCGCTGCTCCCAGTTTTGGTTCCACGAATACATGGATCCTCCAGAAAAATCGGCAGTAAAATCGAAGTTTTTATAAGACCCCCCTATTGAGAAGCCAAACATTACGTTCGGTTGCCCCGTGGTGGTATAACCTATTGGGCGCTCGTCCAATCCATCGATCACGCCATCGCCGTTCTGATCTTTATAAATTAAATCGCCCGGTAACAATGAACGGTTTCCCTTTCCATCGATGTTCACTTTATAATTGTTGATTTCATCAACATTCTGGAACTGTCCGGTTACCTCATAGCCCCAAAAAATATCGGTGTAACGTTGGTTTTGGCTGTTTCTATAGTTATCCCACGAGTTACCATAACGCGGTTTGTACTGATCTAAAAACTTTCTCCTGCTGATGGAAATATTGCCACCTACATTGTAATTAAACTCACCGATTTTATCACGGTAATTCAGTGCAAACTCAGCACCATACTGGGCATCACTTTCCAGGTTTTCGGCAGGTAGCTGATAACCCAGTTCGATCGGCACAACCACGTCGTTTTTGATGGCTTTCAAACCCGAACGTTTTCTGTAGAAGTAATCAGCCGTTCCGGTTACTTTGTTGTTGAACATGGTAAAATCCAGGCCAACATCGGCAATTTTGCTCTTAAACCAGGTTAGGTTGTTTATTACCGGGCCCTTATCTCTCGATGTAGTAATGCTTTTTCCGTCGAGAATTGCTGTACCCGCATTGTAACGGTAGCCTGTAAGATAAGCGAAAGGATCAATATCGATATCATCATCGCCCAGCACACCATAAGAGGCACGGATTTTCAGGTCGTTGAGTACCGTACTTTCACCTAAAAGGTTTTTCATGAACTTCTCCTGAGTAATCCGCCAACCGATAGATGCAGATGGGAAATAACCAACCCTGCGGTCTGGTGCAAATTTCCACGAAGCATCCCTACGGCCCGAAAGTTCCAGGTAATATTTATTATCGTAGTTGTAGTTAAACCTGGCCACATAACCGATCCTTGCTTGTTCTTCCTGTATATCTGCGAAATCCTGACCATCCATGTCGGCAAACTGCAAAACCGGCAAAAGGTTGGTCTGTGGTACCGCATGCTGGAAAGAATAGGTCCGGAAACGGTCTAAACGCTCTGCAACCAATACACCGCCAATGGTATGTTTTCCGAAAGTTCTGTTATAGTTGGCCTGTAACTGGTAGGTATTGGTGTATATTTTTTCGTTCCTGCGTTCTCTGTACGGGTTCGAACTTCCTACCTTTTCTTCATAAACACCAGTTTCGGGGTGGTAGGTATATACATTATAAGTGTATTCATGTCCGTTGATAACGTTATCGGCAATGTAATAAGAGTATAATCCTTTTATCTCCAGGCCTTTTATTGGCGTATCATAAGAGGCTGATAAATTGGTTTGCAAAACCCTCCAGTCTGATTTCCAGTAGCCGGTTAGCGCTTTACTCTGTACAGCAAACTGCTCGGTATTGTGGCCAATGTCGTTTGGATAATTCGGATTGCCATTGGCATATGCCTGTTCAGTTGGTCTGTTTCTCAATAGGGCAAAACGGGCGGCAAAATAATCATCCCCACCTGGTACGCCCGGTTGATCGCGGCTTTCGATACGGCCGTTGATTAACATACCTACTTTAAAACGGTCGGTTATTTTAGCTTCGATATTACTCTGGATATTGGTCCGGTTGAAGTCAAATTCGCGTTCAGTTCCATAAACACCCTTCTGATCCAAACGGGTTGCCGAAAAGTAATAGTTCACTTTATCAGTTCCTCCTGAGGCACTCAGATTTACCGAGCTCTGCGGCGCATTTGGTGCAATAATAATATCTTTCCAGTTTTGGCTTTGATAGCCGTATTCTGTACCTGCTTTCCATTTCTCGAGTTCTGCCGGTGTGATATCTGTTTTGCCGTTGGCGTTCAGTTCTGCTGTGGCTTTTCCTAACATCCAGGTATAAGCATCGGTGGTTTCCGGAAAACGCACCCAGTTCTGCCATCCGGTATAAGCATCTACCGTAAAGGTATTGCGGGTGCCATTTTTACCTCTTTTGGTGGTTACCAGAATTACACCGTTTGATGCACGGCTACCATAAATTGCCGCAGAAGCATCTTTTAACACACTTATGGTTTCGATATCGTTTGGCGAAATGTTATTGAACTGGCCGGCATCCTGTTGAATACCATCAATAACATATAATGGATTGCCCATGTTACGGATCTGGATGTTGGCACTCGATCCTGGCCTGCCATCAGGCATCCTGAACGATACACCCGGCAGTTTGCCTGCCAAGCCCGTGCTTACAGTTGATCCCCCGTGTACTTTCTCGAGTTCTTTACTGCTGATGGATGCAATGGCTCCGGTAATGGCCTCCTTTTTTTGTGTATTATACCCCACAACAACCACTTCTGAAAGATCGTTATCGGAAGGTTTTAGCTTAACATTTACCTGCGTGCGGCCAGCAAGTGCAACCTCCTGATTGCTGTAGCCAACGTAAATAAAAATCAGTGTTGCATTTTTATCGGCTACCTGAATTTTAAATTTTCCGTTTGCATCGGTAGTAACACCTGTACTGGTGCCTTTTACCTTAATGCTGGCGCCAACAACAGTTTCACCTTTTTCGTCGGTAACGGTTCCGGTAACGGCTGTTTGTTCCTGGGCACTGAGCTGCAGGGAGAGGGAGAGTAGCGTAACAGAAGCGAAAATAAATGAAAGTACCTTGCGTTTCAAAAACATTGTTTTAAGCAGGCACCAATCCAAGCGTGCAAAGCCGCTACTAGAGAATAAACTTCTTTTCATATAGGTTAGTGATTTGGTTAGTTAGTAGAAGTAAATGGTTTTAGTACGATTTAATTCTTTTCAAAGATTCGCTTTTTAGCTGTAGGGCCGGATACGCATTTGTATCAATCTTTCTTCATTTTGTCTCGAATTACGTTGGAGAACTGCCCGCCACGTCATCCTGAGTTTAGCTCAGGATCTTAATGGCACGTACCAATTGGATAGATACTGAAACAAGTTCAGTATGACGGTACGAAGGTTAGTCGCGATAAATTCTCTCTATTGACACTTCCTCTCAGTGCCTCATCTCTCCCGATACGTCATCCTGAGTTTAGCTCAGGATCTTAATGGCACGCACCAATTGGATAGATACTGAAACAACTTCAGTATGACGGTATAAGGGTAAGTCGTGATAAATACTCTCTCTCGCTACCTCATCTCTCCCGATACGTCATCCTGCGTTTAGCTCAGGATCTTAATGGCACATACTAATTGGATAGATACTGAAACAAGTTCAGTATGACGATACAAAGCCAATTTTACTTTGAAACCTTCCCACCATAGGTGGCGCCAAATCAAAGTAAAAAGGGGATTTTAAAGCAAGTTTAAAAATACCCAGTCCTGCAGACAGCCCTCTGGAAGAAGGTAGTAACTAAGGCTGTGCCAGATAAAAATTAAAGGGTTTATCACGGTCGCAAACCAATGTGCCATCTTTAAACTCGAGTTCGGCAACGTGTATCGAGCTACGTTTGTTCGAGTAAGAGAAAGCATAATCTTTGTCCAGGCTGCCTTCAAAATGGGTTTTTCTACCCGGATGGGTAAAATAAAAAATATAGGCTTTGCCATCAACCACCTGTACATCGGCATGGGCACCGGTTGGGGTATCCTCAGGCCGGTGGCCCGGAACATCTAGCACCATGCCCTGTTTTTCCCAGCTTTTACCATCTTTAGAGCGGTAAACACGTTGCCCGTGCCACTCGTCGGTGATCATCCAAAACCAGTTGTTAAAGAAAAATGCTTTTGCCCCTTCATGCGGCACACCGCCAATGGCCGGCTCGGCCTGTGCAGTCCAATGCTGCAAATCCTTGCTTTCAGCCGTCATGGTAATACTCCCTTTCGAACTGTCCTTGTACCACATGTGCCATTTCCCATCCGGCATTTTTAGCAAAGTGGGATCAATTACATGATCCGAATTAAGCGAAATAAAACCTTTGTATTTCCATTTCCATAAATCTTTACTGGTATAATGCGCAATTTTTGCCGTGCCTCCCCAATGGTTCCGCACACCTTGTATATAAGCCAGGTACATGTGGTATATTCCTTTCTCGTAAATTACATCCGGTGCCCAAAAGGTATTTACGCCAGGCTCAAAATTTAAATCAAGTGCACCTTTATATACAAAAGTTTGCCCGTTATCTGCAGAGGTTGCCACACCAATATTGGTTCCGTAACAATAAGCCACATCATTGGTCTGTGCATTTGCCCTCCGCTGGGTATAAAGCATCCACCAGCTTTTTTCTGCCTGGTTATATACCATAACCGGATCTGCAGCCCCATCATATATCGGATCGCGGTACAAGGGTGAAGGTGCAACCCGCATCTGCTGTGCAAAAGCATTTACCGATAAAAACAACAGTATTAATAAACTTAAAGTCTTAAAATTTTTCACGTTTGGGGTGTTTTGGTTAGTGAAGCACAAATAATAGAATTTGCCTTGGAGCACAAAACCGATCCGTCTCAATCTTTCTACTTATTCTCTCAAATTCAAATTCAACTAAAAGCAAAGCATTTCTTTGATATATTTGAAGCCACTGACCAAAACATATTGAAAAAACTTTTCATCCTTTTGTGCTTGTTATTCTCGGCCAATCTGCTCATGGCCCAGCCTTACTATTTCAGGCACTATCAGGTAGAAAACGGACTCTCCAACAATACGGCCTTTTGCAGCGTACAGGATGGAAACGGTTTTATGTGGTTTGGTACAAAAGACGGACTTAACCGTTTTGATGGTTATTCGTTCAAAACCTACCGCCATGATCCTGATAAAGCAGGCAGTTTGGGCAACGACCTGATTTATGCGCTTCATTACGATCAGCAAAGCCTGTGGATCGGTACCAACGATGGCGTTTATCAATACAATCCTTCGAAAGAAAGTTTCAGCCCCATTAAAGAAACCAAAGGGATGCGCATTATCGATCTGGGTAGCGACCAGAACGGAAACTTATGGGTGTTATCTTCATTTAAAATATACCTGTACCACAAAAGCACCAGAAAAGTGCAGATGTTTACCAGCAATGCCCCTTTTGATGCCTCGCTGGTTAGCGTACTAAAGAATGGCAGTGTGTGGATCAGTACAGGAAAAGGGACAGTAGAAAAATACAATCCCAAAAGCAATACTTTCGAAAGTTTTAACATCAATGGAAAAAACAAAAAGCCAGAATACGGTTGGGTATCAAGGGTTGCAGAAACCGAAAACGGGAGGTTATTAATCGGCACAACGAATCAGGGCGTAAAACTCTTCGATCCGGTTAGCCTGCAATCGAAAAATATTTTAAGGTTAAACGATGATCAAACGCCCATTTTTGTAAGGGATATCAAAAAAACGGGGCAGAACGAGTTTTGGATTGCAACCGAATCTGGCATTTACATCTATAACGATGTTACCGAAAAGATTACTCATATTAAAAAACAATATAACAATGACTATTCGCTCAGTGATAATGCTGTTTACACGATTTGTCAGGACCGTGAGGGCGGCGTTTGGACCGGTACTTATTTTGGTGGTGTAAACTACTATTCGAGCCATACTTCGCTGTTTACCAAATATTTTCCGCAGAAAGGGTCAAACGCCATCAGCGGAAGCGACGTACGGGAAATTACCACTGATCGGGCCGGAAATCTATGGATCGGCACAGAAGATGCGGGATTGAACAAACTCGACATCAAAACCGGGCTGTTTAAACATTTCCTGCCTGATGGGAAGCCGGGCAGCATTGCCTATTCCAACATTCATGGTTTATTGGTAGATGGCAACAAACTATGGGTAGGTACTTTTGAGCACGGACTGGATGTATTAGACCTGAAAACGGAAAAGGTGATCAAACACTACCAGGCAGGCCTTGGAAATGCACTGCGTACCAACTTTATTGTTACTTTCTGTAAAACACGCGCAGGCGAAATTTTAGTGGGCACCATCAATGGCATTTACCGCTACAATCGAAAGCGCGATGATTTTGATCCCATTGAGGGCCTCCCCTTTCTGTTTTACGATTCGATTATTGAGGACCGCGAAGGCAATATCTGGGCAGGCAGTTTCAATGATGGCATATTCCGTTTTAACCTGTCGGAAAAAGGTGCCGTAAACTACCGGAATATCGCCAATAGCCCCCAAAGTTTAAGCCACAATACGGTAAACAGCATTTTTGAAGACAGTAAGCAGAATATCTGGGTGAGCACCGATGGCGGTGGGCTATGCAGGTTTGATAAAAAAAACGGGCAGTTTAAACGTTATGGCGTTAAAAACGGTTTTCCGAGCAATTATCTTTTCCGCATAGAAGAGGATTCGGCAAATAAATTCTGGATCAGCAGCACCAGGGGCCTTATCCATTTCGATCCTGCTACGGAATTGAGCAAAACCTACACCAAAGCAAATGGACTGCTTACAGATCAGTTCAACTACAATTCTGCCTACCAGGGCAGGGATGACCACATTTATTTTGGAAGTGTTAAAGGGCTGATCAGTTTTAACCCGGCCGACCTAAAAGCAACAGCATATGAAACTCCAGTATTTTTAACCGGATTTCAACTGAACAGTTCCGAAACAGGCCCAAAAGCTGCAAATGCAGCAGCTGATAAATCGATAGTTTATACCGATACCATTGAGCTTAATTACAACCAGTCGTCGTTTAGCATCGATTTTGCTGCCTTAAGCTACCGCTCTCCCGAAATGACAGAGTATGCCTATAAAATGAGCGGTTTATACAAAGATTGGGAGTATTTAAAAACCAACCGTAAAGTATATTTTACCAAACTTGCCCCAGGCAAATATACTTTTGAGGTAAAAGCACTGGTAGAGGGCAGCAGTACCTGGAGCAACAAAAACGTAAAATTGCTGATCAGGATCAGTCCACCTTTTTACTTAAGTCCGTTTGCATACTTTATTTACTTTGTAAGTGCGGGTGGGATTATTTTTCTCCTGGTATCGCGATATCACCGAAAAATTGCGCTAAAAAACAGCAGGCGTATGGAGGTTTTCGAGCACGAAAAGCAAAAAGAAGTTTACCAGGCCAAGATCGAGTTTTTTACCAACGTGGCGCATGAGATCAGAACACCGCTGACCCTGATAATCGGGCCGATGGAGAAACTGATTAAACAGGCCGACGCCATACCTGCCATTGAAAAGAACCTGCGGATTATGGGCCGCAATACCGATAGGTTGTTAACACTCACCAATCAGTTGCTCGATTTCAGGAAAACAGAAACCAGCGATTTTTCATTAAACTTCGTAAAAGCGGATATTGTAGAGATCCTTAAAGATGTATACTTCCAGTTTCAGCCTGCCTCAGAGCAAAAACACGTTCATTATTCCCTGCTCCTGCCCGAAAAACCATTACAGGCATACATCGATGTTGAAGCTTTTTACAAAATTACCAGCAACCTGCTCGATAATGCCATTAAATATGGAAGAACCGCTGTAGAGCTTGTGCTTGAGCAAACAAAAGAGGAAGACAAATTTAGGGTGCTGGTAAAAAATGATGGCAACAAAATCCCGGCCGAAATAAAAGATAAAATTTTCGAACCCTTTTTCAGGGCTAAAGAAACCGAAATCACGGCAGGAACGGGCATAGGGCTTTCCATTTCGAAATCGCTGGCACAGCTCCACAGTGGCGAACTTTACCTTGATTTTAATCAAAACGATTTTAATATCTTTGTACTGGAACTGCCCATCCATCAACTTATAGAATTTAACCTGAACGGAAAATGGAAGAAATTGTAGGTACGCACACAGCGCAAGCTCCCCAGGAAATGGAAAAGGCCGTAGTCCTATTGGTTGATGACAATGAAGATATCCTTGATTTTATCTCAGACGACCTTGAGGAGAAATACCATGTGCTACAGGCCAGAAATGGTGTAGAAGCCTTAAAAATTTTAGAGAACGAAATTGTACAGCTGATTATAAGCGATGTAATGATGCCCGAAATGGATGGTTTCGAATTCTGCGCCAAAATTAAATCGACATTAGAATTTAGCCATATCCCCGTGATATTGCTTACTGCGAAGAACTCGCTCCAATCGAAAATAGAAGGTTTAGAACTTGGTGCTGATGCTTATGTAGAAAAACCCTTTTCGCCAGAATTTCTTCAGGTGCAGATTTCCAGCCTGATCAAAAACCGGACTAAGATTAAAGAATACTTTTCGAGCTCGCCGCTACTGCACATCAAAAGTATTGCTTATTCGAAGGCAGATGAAGTATTTCTGGAAAAACTTCAGGATACGATCAATAAAAACATCAGCAACCCTGATCTGGATGTAGAGCACCTGGCCGAAAAGATGAACATGAGTCGCCCCACACTGTACCGAAAAATCAAATCCATTTCTAACCTGAGCCCGAACGAACTGATTAACCTGGCCCGTTTAAAGAAAGCTGCCGAGTTTTTAAATGAGGGAATGTTAAAAATATATGAGATTTCGGAAATAGTGGGATATAGCTCTCAATCGCATTTCGGCCGCAATTTTGCCAAGCAGTTTGGCATGTCGCCCACCGATTATTTAAACAGCAAATCCGCAGATAAAAAAAAGCCTTAAAATCAAATAGTTAACCTTTGTTATTCTACTAATTTTTATGTAAATTGTCATAACCAAAATATAGAAGTTATGAACATGCTAAAGAAAATCCAAATCTGGGGCGATCAGCATCACCCAAAATGGCTAGACTATTTTAGAATCCTATTGGGCCTTATTTTAATGTGGAAGGGAATTGATTTTTATATCAACATGCAAGCCTTTAGCAATTTAATGAGAGGTGCTTTTTTAGGCACAGCTGTTAGTATAAGCTTATTGGCTCACCTCATCATCATGATGCACATTATTGGCGGCCTGGCTATTACCTTAGGAACACATACGCGCATATTCTGCTTGGTTAATTTACCGATCCTTATTGGTGCGGTGTTTTTCATCAATATTTCCGGTGATATTTTTAAACCCTACTCAGAGTTTTGGTTTTCGGTTTCAGTATTGGCCGGCTTAGTTTGTTTTGCAATTGAAGGAAACGGAATTTTATCCGTAGATAGAGAAAAAGTTTACCCTAAACAGGCGCTTTAGCTTAAAACATATACATCAAAAAGGCGGATAGATAGCTAAAACATGCTATTTATCCGCCTTTTTGATTTTTTTCCGATTGCTAACTCCATGATTAACAACACATAGAATATTTCTTTAAAAATTTAATTAAAAATCGTTTGCGGATTTGCTTCAAGTTTGTACTTTTGCAGCGGAGAGCTGGCAGAGTGGTCGAATGCGGCAGTCTTGAAAACTGTTGACTGTAACAGGTCCGGGGGTTCGAATCCCTCGCTCTCCGCCAAAAATGGTTCAAAACCTTACAATAGCCCGCAAATCGTATGATAGCGGGCTTTTTTAATTTTCGGAAGCACCAAAATATGCATGAAATAGCATACTTGAGGTGAGCAATTCGGTGAATAAATTCAATTTTGAAAAGTGCGCACTCGAAACGACATAAAACACTAATCTTCAACATGTTCCGAAGATATACATCTTGATTTTTATTGACTGCAAAGCTAGATTTGTTACACTTTAAGGTGAGTCATTATGAAAATTAATTTGAGTTTACTCTTTTACTTGAAGAAGAGAAAAAGTTACAAAAACGGCCCTGTAGACATCTACATGCGGATTACGGTGGACGGAAGGCGTTCCGAAATTACTACAGGACGCTCCTGCGAACCGGAGAAATGGAGTATTTCGGCAGGTAGATCGTCCGGAAAAACGGAAGAGTCCCGAACTCTAAACGCATATCTGACCGATCTAAAAACCAAGATTTACGAAATCCATCGCCAGCTTGTCCAGAAAGATGAAGTTATCACAGCCGATATCATCCGCGACAGATTTTTGGGAAAGGAAGAAACGCCAATTACACTGGTTAGTGTTTTTGAGGAACACAACCGCAAGGTTGAAATTCTGGTAGGTAGCGAATACACCAGTGGCACAGCCGAGAGATACCGCACATCTCTCAAGCACACAATTAACTTTCTTCAATGGAAGTATAAGGTGAGTGATGTACCCTTAAAGAAAATCAACCATCAATTCATAAGTGAGTATGATTTTTATTTGAGAGCTGTACGCAAATGCAACAATAACTCAACTGTAAAGTATCTAAAAAATTTTGGAAAAATTATCAGGATTTGCCTTGCCAACGAATGGATGTCTGTTAATCCATTTTTAAATTATAAACATAAAGTTAAACCAGTTGAACGGGAATATCTTACCGAAAACGAGATCAGAATTATAGCCAGCAAAGCAATGGTGAGTGATCGGCTGGAACAGATACGGGACATTTTCCTCTTCTCCTGTTTTACAGGGCTTGCCTATATTGACGTGAAACAGCTCAGGCATGATGATATTATCCAGGGGACTGATGGAGAAAAATGGATTTCGATAAACGACAAAAAACAAATATTCCCTCGCGCATCCCACTTCTACCTACGGCGATCACGTTGATTGAACGGTACAGGAATAATGAAACTTGCGAAATAACTGGAGTAATTTTTCCAGTCTGCAGTAATCAGAAGATGAACAGCTATCTCAAGGAAATAGCCGATATCTGCGGTATCAAGAAGCAAATCACCTTCCATATCGCCAGGCATACTTTCGCAACAACGGTGACAATGCTGAATGGGGTACCAATAGAAAGTATATCGAAAATGTTGGGGCATACCAATATTAAAACCACCCAACACTATGCAAAAATGCTGGATATTAAAGTAAGTGCAGATATGGCCAAATTGAAAGCAAAGTCCAGTTATGAGCCTATTAACTTCAACCAAAAGGTTTTATGTACTAAATTAACTGAGCATGGGAGACATTAATAAAATGCCCAACGTTGCTGATGAACTAATTATCAACAGGATCTACGTGATCAGGGGACAGAAGGTGATGCTGGATGAAGACCTTGCAGAACTTTACATGGTAACAACAGGAAATTTAAATAAGGCAGTATCCAGAAACACAAAGAGGTTTCCGGAGGATTTTATGTTTAGGTTGAATGATGATGAATTCAAGAACTTGCTCTTCCAAAATGGAACAGCAAGCTGGGGAGGAAGACGCCAGGCACCCAATGTCTTTACCGAAGCGGGTGTCGCGATGCTTTCAGGCATCCTTTCCAGTGACCGGGCAATTAGTGTGAACATTCAGATCATGCGAATTTTCACCAAAATGCGACTTTTGCTTTCTGACAATATGGAGTTCCGAATAGAGATCGAAAAAATCAAGAAAAAATTGACCAACCAAGATAAAAACATGGAAATCGTATTCCGTTACCTCGACGAATTGTTGGACAGCAAAGAGAAACCCAATCCTCCGAGAAAACGTATTGGATTTAAACCCGACGATCTTTAAGATTTTTCTTTGAAGAATTCAAGGAGCCGTTATGGCGCCTTGAATTCTTAAGTAAACAGGATGTTCAATTTCTGCAACAAACTTAAAGTTATTATCCCTGCATAGTTGCTATGTATTGACAATATGGTATCAGGGAAATTTTTGCGTATATGCGAAAAAGCGGGAACAGAGGGGGGATTGAGCATAAGGGTTCCGCAGGCCGCAATGTGCGGTGGGCTCATACTCAAAAGAAAATTCGGTTTCAAATGTACCTTCCTTTGCAAGCGCCGGAAATACAACAAAGATTCTCTCGGGAAAGCAAAGGATAAATTAACGATCTCAAAGAAAAAAACAGAATTAGAAATTCAATCGGAAAATTGGTAAAAACTACCAACCCCCAGGTCTGGTAACGATTATCACATTTGATGCCTTTCAAATCGTTATTTAAACGGCGTTACAACAGATTACCTGGTGCATAACTAAATTGAATTAGTCAAAACTTAATCTGACAGTTACGATAAATTAAACAACGTAACAGAGATTAGTATTATGACTACACAAGCAAAAATCATTAAGAACAAACTAGGTATCCTGGAGCTCGCTCAGCATTTGGGTAATGTCTCACAGGCTTGCAAAGTAATGGGGTATTCACGCGATAGCTTTTATCGCTTTAAAGAACTTTATGAACAGGGTGGTGAGCTTGCCCTTCAGGAAATCAGCAGAAGAAAGCCTATCCTTAAGAACCGTGTCGAAGAGCATATTGAGAAAGCTGTTGTTGCAATGGCTGTAGATCAGCCAGCCTTAGGTCAGCTACGAGTATCTAACGAACTTAAAAGACAGGGCATTTTGATATCACCGGGTGGGGTTCGAAGTATTTGGCTCCGCCATGACCTTCACACCTTTCAGCTCCGTTTAAAGGCCTTAGAAGCGAAATCAGCACAGGAGGGATTAGTCTTGACCGAAGCTCAGGTTGTAGCTCTGGAAAAAGCTAAAGAGGAGAAGAAAGCACATGGTGAAATAGAAACCCATCACCCTGGTTACCTTGGTGCACAAGACACTTACTATGTCGGTAACATCAAAGGCGTAGGCCATATTTATCAGCAAACATTTATTGATACTTATGCCAAAGTTGCCTTTACTAAGCTATACGATAGAAAGAATGCCCTTGTCGCCGCAGAGATGCTGAATGACAGGGGTTGTTTCGTTTTATGAACAGCAGGATATCCGACTGTTAAGAATCCTTACCGACAGGGGAACCGAGTATTGCGGATCCAGAGAGCAGCATGAATATCAATTATATATGGCGATTGAAGATATAGACCATACCAAAACCAAAGCAAAAAGTCCACAGACAAACGGGATCTGTGAACGTTTCCACCGAACAATACAGGATGAATTTTATGCTGTTGCCTTTCGAAAAAAGATATATCGCACGATAGAGGAGCTACAGGCAGATCTAGATAAATGGATGTATTACTATAATAATGAACGCACGCACAGTGGGAAACACTGCTTCGGAAAAACGCCCATGGAAACACTTAAAATGAGTATTCCTTTGGCAAAGGAAAAATTATTGGAAAAACTAAAAGAAGAGGATATATTTGAAAGCTATAAACAAGAGAAAGTAATAGATAAATTAACGATCTCAGAAGAGAAAAAAACATACTCACAAATTCAATCTGACAATTAGTAAAAAACACCAACTGTCAGATTAAGTAGTGGCTATTACAACTAAATACCCCTGCCAGGTCCCAAATTATTCCCTCGTTCCTGAGCTTTCCTTAATTCTTCCTGTTTTTCCCGTTGTAAATTCAGCTCCGCCTGTATCTTCTGCTGGTGTTTTAACTCTATTGTTTCCGGAATCTTATTCACCCAGTCAGGTAAATCCTGAGCCCTTGCGGTAATAATACCCTGTTTTATCGTCATTAAAGAAGATATTTTAAAGGATTCATTTTCACCGATATTACTTTGCATGATATCCACGGTATCAAACCTGTCGTAGAATTTGATCAGGTTTTCCAATCCCCCGTTATAATTTTTATTCACGTTTTCTACATCAACAAAGTGTCCGCCAGCCTTAACCCTCATATCAACCCTGTTTATTGATGCCTGTACCGATGGCAAACCAATAAAAATTAAGTTGATCTGATATCCCTTCTCTTTAAACTGGGCAACCGTTTTCATTACTTCTTCGGTCCTGAAATTGGTTTCAAATGCAAAATCCGTTTTGGCAGTGATCGCCCTGTTTTTTCTTGCCTGAAACACATATTCATTTGCCGACTCATATAATGTTCCGCTATCTGTCATTGGATATTTGTGTTTCAAAATAGCAAGTTCCTTATCCCCATCAAATATATCTGTACCCGGTGGTACAAAAGTTTCAGACAGAGTTGATTTGCCGGCTCCATTGGGGCCGCTCAAAACATACAACTGTAAAGGCTTCATTAGTCCAGCTTAGCAATCACCTTAATAATGCCTGTTTTGGCATCCACACTGACGAGCTCTCTGCGATCCGAATATTCATTTACGAACAGATTAGGACTTGTACACAGTTCATTTTGATAGGTGATAAAAGAACCTTTTTCCAGATTGACCTTCTCCACTTCACGTATACGGGCATCCAGGAGTTCTGATTTTTCCTGCAATGTGCGCTCGTGAAAGGGTACAAATGTTAATTTGGCCATAAGTTTATAAAAAGGACTGTTGAGGTCTATTGCAGATTTGAGCTTTGGCCAGTCACTGAGTAATACAAGTACACCCTGTGGGGTTTCCATTGCATCAACATAGATGCTTAACGCTAACGGCTGAAAATCTGGAACATTCAAATTTACGGAATTTCTCATGTTTTATCAAGTTTAGAAAATTGGGTCAGTGTTTATAAAAATAATAGGCCAGCCAAATTGTAAATCCAAGGCAGGTTATGAGAACCAGAAAAGCTATCACAACCCGTTTAGTCGCTTTAGCGAAATGATGGTGGTTCTTTACGTTTATCGTATTTGGAATGCGTGATACTATCCCTCTGATCTGCAACATGGTGTCATCCATATTTTTCTGATGGTTACTTGCCAGAAAGCGCTCAATACTCTGCCTGACCATTTGCAGGTCACCTGTATAATCCGGTACCCTTAATGTCGGGTACTCCGGTACTCTAGCTTCAAGGAGTTCTATTCTTTCTGCCTGTATCTCTTGCGTCTTAAAAATCTTTTCGATCTGCTGCTGTTCTGTGCTCATAATTGTGAGATTAAAAGTTAATAATTACATGCTCTGGCCATGGGATTGATCCTGCGACCGGCCTTTCTTTTTTTTCCTTTTTTTGCGCATACTCCCAACGGGATTAGATTCAGCAAGCACAAATGTGGGCTCAAGCAATATTTCAAGAAAATTACCAGCGGTTTTGCCAATAGTGCCCAGCATATCGGTGGTGTTTTGAAACATACCCTCAGCGACATCTTTGATAAGCTCTTTGGCAATGGACCGGGACTGGTAACTTGTGGCTGATCCTTGCCTGAGCATATCCAGTTGTTCGCGCTGGTTCAGGTTCCCGTTCTTTTCGGCCACTGCGTAGGCCATAGTTTCGTTCAGGTTCCGTTCATATCTAAAAAACTGATCAAACAGGCGCTCACCGGATTGGATAAACGCAGTACGTTTAAATTGTCCAACTTTTTTAGAATGCTGCTCGTTGCTCCCCTGTGAGTTGTTCATCGGGCTGAGTTTAATCTTATTGGTCAGGTCTTTTCGGCTCACAATCACCTGCACATGCACCTGGTTGCCCGCTTTGAGTTCGCCCCGACGTTTGGTCCCGTCTTTTACCTCCTTATCCTTATGCCCATAATATCTATGGTTTTCCAGTTTAGCAAACCATACCAGATCTTTGCTACTATCAATCCCATGACGTTTAAAGTTACGGGCATATTCATCCATCACTTTAACAGCATAGTTTTTCAACTGGTCCCTGAAATTATTTTCCCCATGCCTGTCTAGCAGGTGTTTGATTTCCTTTTGGCTTGGGCTAATATTGATCAGGAAAAATTTAGGGTCTTTTTTACTAAGTTTGGCAACATTACCGTCAATAGTTCGCCTGACCTCGAAAGGCTCAAAATCTTTTCCATGGTGGTTAAACCAGCGTTCTTCCAGTTTATTATATATCCTGTTTTCCTTTTCCAGATAATTGACCAAGGCTCCGCAACTCCCCTTATTATCTGCTGTTATGGTATCTGTAATATTAATAAACATATTCTACAGCTTTTTAATCTGTGCTTTACAGGTGTCCACAAGCTCCTGTCTCCTGATTCCCGGGGTGGTGATCCCGAAGCTATCCCTGACCTGAATATAGTTATCCAGTATATACATGAATTTCGCTTTCAGTTCCTCTTTGGTGTCCATTTTGAGCTCAACAGTCTTCATCAGAGAATCAAGCTTTGCAAACTTCTGCACCTGTAAGTCCTGTTTGTTTTCAAGAACCTTTAGGCCCTGGATCTGCAATTCATTATGCCTGAGCACTTCCGTATTAAATGCGTCAAGCACCTTACCTAAAGCGGTGACCACGCGTCCAATCTCTCTTTTGGTGGGGATTAAAAGGTCAGCTTCCTGGGTCTTGATAAAACTGATATAACTGTTGTGATTTTTCAAGAGGGTATTTTTTAAAAGCTCATCATTCAGGTCTAAAGGGTCTTTCTTACTCTTGTAGAAATAATCTACCATCTGTTCAAACACAATTCGCTTATCCCGGCCTAATTTTAAAGCGAGGGTGTTGAATTTAGTATTTGTAGTTTCGGTGAACCTGACCGTTTTGGTAAAGGTTTTGGTCTGCGCTGTCATCGTTATTATTCTTTATATCTTAAAATATAGCCTGTTATTCGTGTAACCTATCTGCTAACCCGTAGACTACTTAGTTTTATCCTTACAGGAGATCCGCTATTCTCCCATAATATTGTCTTAAATAGCCCATAGCAGGGCAGGTTCTCCCCGGAGGAGAACCAAAACCCTATTTGCAGCGCAAATAGGCAAGAAAAGTAGGGCTTTGCCCCACTTCGGCTTGCTCCTTTTTCTGAAAATGAAAAAGGACCTTTCAGCATAATGTATAATCTTTCTATAGCTACACGGAAAACAAAACTATAGGTACGCGAGAGAAATGATTCACCAAATCCCAGTATAGCATATTCACATGAAAGGCTATGCACCTAACACTTATTTGGGCGGAACCCTGTTAAAGCTGATTTGGCTGGCTGTAATCGTGTTGTAGCTTGGATTATAGTCTATCCATCCCTGGTTGACCAGTTCCCTGCGACATTTATGATAGGTATTAAATGAGCGAATAGCAGAAAGTGACATCAACTCTCTACGCGTAATTCTAAATGGACTCTTCTGCCCCTGTTTTTGGCAGCAAATCACCATTGCAGTGAAGAGACTGATATGGCTCGGCAGGATTCTTCTCTTAGCTTCCGACTGTTTTAGAAAGTCAAGATGAATTTTTGAGGTATCAATCATATTTCCCCTCCCTTCCCCATAAGTTTTTCGATATCTGCGTAAGCATAATAACAGATACTGCCAACTTTTTTAAATGGCAGTGTACGGTTGATACGTAGGTTTTGTAGCGTACCTGCCGAGATTTTTAATAATTGCCGAACCTCTGCACTCCGTAGCCATTTCCTATGATCAGATGCTACATAAATACCCGCATTCATTTTTTTTAGCTCATCAAAAAGTTCAATTTTAAACTTTTGGAGATCAGCTTCTGTTAAAATTTCCAATTGCATAAATTACCTCCTTACTAATTAATTCTTTAGCAAAGATCTGATGGTAATAGGCAGATACAATGACCAGTGCATTGTGCTGGTCATGTCTAAAATGTATACTGGATAGAGTTTTTTATTTGATGCTTACAATTTTAAATAATTGCTGGGCCGGATAAATGAAAGTTCCTTTAGTTGGAATATCTCCCTCCTTTTCAACAAAGTAATTCCTGGCGGTTTCTACCGGAATGTCTTTATCGCCATGGCTGAAGTATTTGGCAATGATTTTGGCATAAGTTATTTTGTGATCGCATCTAAGCAACAGTCTATCCGACGGCAACTTTAGATTACGCATCTGTTGCAGGAGATCGATCAAAGTTGGCAGATGTTCATCTTCAATACTGATTTTTTGTTTCACTTCGTATTGGGTCAACTTGGCGACCTGTTGCTTCAGTTTATCAATTTCCTCAAGATGTTTTTTGATAATCAGGTCTTTCTCTTCAATCACGAGTGGCGCTGGCCTAGCGTTCCATTTATCAATTCCATTTAGAAATTCTTGAAACTGTTTTAATTTACCAATTCTAACTAAATCTTGCTCGTGGTCACTACCATGAGGATTCTTATTCTGCAAATAGTTGATTCTGGTTTCTGTTAGGTGCCATAACTGCCTGAAAAACTCTTCCTCCCCGGCAACACGATTTTTTATCGTATGATTAAGGTGATATGCATAATATTCGGCATACTTGCCCGCGTCTAACTTATAAAGCTTTAACAGAAAATGACTATCAGCATTTCGCTTCCAGGGACCGAACAGATTGCCAATATCATAGGGATGAGGAAAAAAATCAAAGCGTTCACGTGTTTTAAAAAAATCAACTCTCATCAGCATATTATTAAATGAATCTTCAGGAGTTTAGATAAATTTAACTTAAAAAAATTACATGCGATGGTTTATTTTTCACGGATTAATAGTCTCTACTAAATTGATTATCCATCAACTGTAAATAGTCAACGCGGAGACAACAAACACATAGTGTCAATTCATCATTGCAGGATAAACATCCTAAGTATTTCAATAAAATGGTTTACTCCTGTTCCATATCAAGACCTTCTAGTTGTCTAGCTTGCATTATTTAGTGTTGCCTAAATCGAATATGTCAGCTTTTTTAGACCTTTTTTATTCAATTCCTTTACAAGTTCTAAGTAAGAAACTGACAGTAACTATATTTCGCTACAAATTTACCTTGCCTACTTAATAATAAACAGCTGAATTCATTACTATATATGATATATAATAAATCCAGCTTTCAGGAAATATTAGCAATCATTTATTTTAGTTACCCAAAAGAAAACACACATCAATATCAATACGAGGAGGCCAAGAATATTCTTTCTAAGGAAATCCTAGCCGTTCTAATCCTTGTCTTAACCGTACCGATGGGTAGAGCTCCTGCCTCCGCAATCTCCCAGTATTTATATCCTGAATTGAACATCCTGATTGGCTCTCGGACTGCAGGCGCCAATTTGCTTATAGCATGTTCAATATCATCCTTAGTGAGGTTAAAAAAAGCCAAATTTACAGCATATTTTCCCTTCATTTCAGTCTGTAAAGCAAGATCAATGTTCCTCCCCATTGAAGCCCTGTTTACCAAATTAATAAATGTATTTCTCATGATGGTAAACAGCCATTTACGGATGCAGGTATCCATATTGAATTTTTCGTAAAAACGTAAGGCCTTGAGCAGTGTATCCTGGCAAAGATCTTCGATTTCCTTCTGATCCCGGACAAAATGCACTGCCATTTCTTTCAGTACTTCCAATTGGGACACGAGTAGCTCTTCGAAGGCCAGGCGTTGAAGATTTCCATTGGTTGGGCTTTCCAAAATTTCCATTTTTTATCTAAATATTACTTTTTGTCCTGCTAGCCAGCATCAGTCAGCGTCAGAATCTATCCCCTGTACCCCCAGCATAATCAACATTCACTATCCTCATTTAGGAAAGTACGGACAAACAATATTAGGCTGAAAGGGCAGAAAACGGCAACAGATGTGAATTTTCAGGTTAGGGAAAAAACTTACATCAGCATCCGGGTGTAACGCCTTACTGGCCCGGCATCATTGTAGAATCGTGCGGAAACATCTGCCTTTCCAGCGCGGGATCCAGGTTATAAATGTCGGGGTAGACCTTGAGCAGGCCATCCAGGATTTCTGTGGTAAAATAAGTAATCTTAATGGGTACGGCCTTCCGGAGAAAAAAGTCTTTTGTTTGGAGGCCGAGAAGAGCTTTTTCCATTTCGGCAGACCTGATATAACCACCGTCATGGACCAAAAGCATCGATGCGAGTCTTTCTGCTCTCTCTACCCTTATGCACCCGTGGCTCAAGGCCCTCTCGTCCATACCGAAGAGCTTTTGCTCAGGCGTATCGTGCAGATAAATATCAAAACGATTGGAAAACCGAAAGACAATCTTACCCATAGCATTTCCGCATCCAACTGCCTGCCTCATGGAGTAGCCAGCAGGTTTCGCCCTGATAGACTTTAGGTTTACCGGGCTTGGAACGATATAGTTTCCTTTCTGATCATAGATGGAATACCGATTCGCCTCCAAAAAACCCGGATCACTAACTGCTTTGGACAAAAGCTCTTTTACAAAAATTTTTACCGGAACCTTCCAGTCAGGGGTCGTAGTGAGGTATTCTATTTTACTTTCCAATTGTGGGGATGGTGTCTTTGGATGGCCAACAATAACCTTAAAAAGCTTGGTGGAATCACCGTTATGAACCGTCAGTTGAAAAGAAGGGATGTTAATCATCAGGTAGTAACCGCCATCAATACCTGTCCAACGCATCCTCTCCAGGTTGATTGCCATTTTTCGGGCCTGTCCCTCGGGAAATTCATAACAGTCATCAATGTACTGCCCCTTTACAAGATGGAGGTAACTCTGGAGATCCTTATAACTTTTTAGCTCAGGCTGTGCTGTACCTATACACACCATAAAATCAGGTGCCTCAAGCGAGGCGGTCAACAGGCTTAATGCATAATTCTCCCCGGCCCTGTTTAGGACATATTTTGTTTTTACCGGGTTAAACTTTCCATAATGCAGGTGATTGATCAGTGTTAGCACCGCATCGGTCATGTAAACATCGAAAACTTCTCTTTCCATACCGTAGCTCATCCAAGTACCAGACACCAGGGGTTTAAGTTTATCATAGGTCAGTTCGCCGGGATGAAAATCCTGACGGTTAAGCCCGAACTGCAACACACAATCCAAGAGGAGCATGGCTTGATACACCGGTGTACGCACTGTGTCAGAATAAACCCACACCCGTTGAAAGCTCTTTTGTTTATAAAACCTAGCCACGGTTTCGGGATAGTTCAAACTCGGCCTGAGCGCGATAAGCTGCTTTTTGATCAGCATGGAATCTGACTGTTGGACCGTATGACCAAGAACCGATGCATATACGTTGAGAGATATGGACGGCAGAGATGCAAAAACCATGCATATCAGCGAAATAAATAGAATGTTTCGTGAAGAAGATTTCTGATTTGTTTTCATGATCGGAATATTAATTATCATAAATTTGTTAATAACACCTGAAACATTGATGGTCACGATAATTTTGGGAAAGGATATCGGTAAGAAATGTGATGTAATTTTACAGGAACAAATAATTTACTGTAAGCAATGTCCCTTTTTGATAATTTAACAGGCATTTAACAATCTTAAAGAAGTACAAAAAGATCCGTAACCGGATAATATTTACCCGTTCTAAAATATGGAAAATCCTGCCATCATCACTTTTCGTTATGATTGCCAGAAGACTATATTCACCGGTTAAGCTACTTTAACTTTCTTTTTGATCGCCCTTGACCTTGCTAACTTTCGTAGGGTAAGTATTAGAACTCCGCCATGATAATTTGCAGTTATATGATCAGGCGACACATTTTCGGGCAATGTGAAAGTTCCAGAAAAAGATGACCGGGAAAATTCTTTGCGGAGATAGCCTTCATCCTCTTCAGATTGATGCTCTGCCAGAATATTAAGCTGGCCGTTATCCAGGCTGATGCTAAAATCCTTTTTTTTGAAACCAGGAGCGGAAACCTCAAGTTTAAACTTATTTTCCTTTTCCTTGATGTTCACGGGCATTTTTGGCTGGCCAGGGTGGTCAGAGAATTCAGGATCCCAAAAATCTTCAGTCATTTTGCATCCTTTTTCGGTAATTGTGTTTTCTAAAAGTGACATATTGTTTAGTTTAGAGTGGTAAAATTAGTTTGTTAAAATGTATCATTACGTGATCGGGGTTATTGAATTAAATGATTGCAATCACAATGCATCAAACTGTTTATCAACGACTTTACACAACAACATAGAATAGTTTCGACCTTTTGCAACGAGCGTTTAGGAAATGACCAAAGCATTTTACCGAAGGATCAGCAAACCATGTCGCAAGTAATTTTCCCAGCACGATTGAGAATAAAGTCAGACATTCGAAAAAAGGAATAATCGGTCACCAAACACTGACTTTCGCCTGTTTAAGGAATATTTTTATCTGCAGTTTATTACATGACCATAAGTACCGGTGTTTTTTGGAGATATAAAAGGTATACCTAAATCTGCCGAACGCAATATGAGCAATGTACCCATAAAAAATATAAACCAGGGGAAAAGCTTGTTAGTATTAAAGTGGATGTATTTCTTCAGAAAAATACCTCCCAACGAAATGATAAGCATAAGCGGTGTTGTGCCTAAACCAAAAAGAAACATAAATGTGGCACCAGATTTAGCACCACCAGTGTTTAAAGCAGTTGCAAGCGCCAGATAAACCATTCCACAGGGAATAATACCATTTAGCACACCGGCAAAGAATCCCCAAAATGGCAATTTGAATACTTTTCCCATCAACCTGCTTAAGGGATTAAGTACCTGTGACTGAAGCGCTGAAAACCGATTTCTATAAGCGGTATTAAACTGCAGTGCTGTAGATAAAACCAAAACAAAACCGATTAACATGCTCAGCGTTTTCTGATCGCTAAGTACGCGGATACTGCTACCCAAAGTACCCACCAAGCATCCTAAAAAAGTATATATCAAAATCCTGCCCAATTGGTAGAGCAAAAGTTGAATTCCGCTTTGCAGAAAATCATGTTTTCTGAATGGCATACCTAACATTATGGGGCCACACATTACAGCGCAATGAAGACTCCCGAAAAGGCCCATTAAAAATGCCAGCGGTAATAATGTGATCATAGGGTGATGGTATCTTTAAACAGATAATCTTTACCAGAAGCGCGCCATTGCAGGTTAAAAAACCACATTCCCCTGGCCAACTTTGTTTTATCTACCAGAATAAGATTCGAAGTTCCTGAAGTTGTCCCTTTTAATTTAACATCATCATTACTATTCGCAGGACGCATTAAAATGAGACTGTAAGCAGCATTATCTTTAATTTCGATAATAATCTGAGTTTCTGTTAAAGTAATCTTGGGCATGGCATTATCATCTAAAACATTCTGTTTGGCATCATATTCTGTATTATAATTGATCCCCTTTTCATAATAATTTTCTTCTATCAGGGCATCACGACCATGTACATAGAACATATAAGCCACCATACACACAATAAATATCATGAATGTAAGCATACCTAACACTATTTTTGTTCCCCAGTTCATATCTTTAGTTTTTAATTGTGAATGAGTGATTTTTGAATGACTTGATGTTAACAAGAATTCCACGTTTCAATCATCTCTCATTTAATCATTCAATTATTCACTCCTCCAATCATTCAATCCCTTCCGGTTGAGCGAAAAAACTTGTTGTCGCGGTACTTAAAATTTCGCCGTTTACCACGATTTCGAAAACCGCAGCAGTTTTGTATTTTGTGATAGATTTATTCTTTCTGATCAAAAAGAATGTCAGATGTACTGAGCCTTCTTTTGGCAAAACATCAGCTTTTTGGATAAAATTAACTTCGTCTCCCCTATCTTTGGATCTGAAAGTAAATTTTATAGTCTTATTGGTTTTATTGATCAGTTCCGCATTATAAAGATTGCTCGTTTTGTCTGCCCCCCTGCTTTGGTACAATGTACCGCTTGCCCTCAAAACTGTGGTTTGAATATCTTCTCTTTTGTAGATCAGTGAAGAAAAAACCAGCATTATCATTACCAGCACCGCCGCATAACCGTAAGATTTTAAGCCGATTTTATAGGCCTTGCGATCATTGATAAAATCCTGATTAAAAAAACCAATCAGATTTTTGGGTTTATTAATTTTAAGCATCACCTCATTGCACGAATCGATACATGCGGTACAGTTTACGCACTCGAGCTGTGTACCTTCGCGGATATCGATACCGGTAGGACAAACCTGCACGCAAAGGCCACAATCGATGCAGTCGCCGTTGTTTAATGTTGCTGCGCCTTTCTGAATACGCCCCCGTGGTTCCCCGCGTCTAAAATCATAGGCTACCACCAAGCTTTGGTTATCCAATAATACCCCCTGAAGCCGACCGTAGGGACAGATCACCGTGCATATCACTTCGCGTGCATAGGCAAATACCCCATAGAAAACAAATGTAAACAGCCAAATGGAGATAAAGCCGGATATATGGCCAGCAATTGGTTCGGTGATACTTTTATAAAGTACTGCCGACCCAATCATATAAGCCAGGAAAGTATTCGCAATTGCAAACGAAATTCCCAGAAAAATGAAATGTTTGCTGGTCTTTTTGAAAATTTTCTCTGTATTCCAGCCGCCCTGATCTAATTTTTTTTGTTTATTGGCATCGCCTTCAATCCAGTATTCAATCCTGCGGAAAACCATTTCCATAAAGATCGTTTGCGGGCAGGCCCATCCGCACCATAATCTGCCCAACACTACGGTAAAACACACAATAAACATGATAAAAATGAGCATCGCAAGGGCAAACAGGTAAAAATCCTGTGGGGTAAAAATCAGTCCAAAAAAGACAAATTTCCTTTCTATAAAATTGAACAACACCAATTGCTCGTCATTGAGTTTTAAAAACGGACAGGAGAATAAAAACAGTAACAGCACATAGCTTACCCATTTCCGGTAATTATATAGTCTGCCCGATGGCTGTTTAGGATAGATAAAGTCTCTATCTTTAGTTCCTGTTTTATTTTTTTGTAACATTGGCTTTGCTCACACTGTCTTTGGGCGCCTTCATTTCATTGTCCTTTACATCTTTCGCTTCATATTTTTCTCCCTGGGGCGCTTTAGAACCTGCAGGATTTGTCCCTTTTAACGACAGGATAAAATTTGCAACCGCACTGATCTGTTTGGGATTCAGGTTTTTCCCCCAACTGATCATCCCTTTTTCCGGAACACCATATTTAATGGTTTTGAATACATTGTTGATGCCTCCGCCATGTAACCAGTATTCATCAGTTAAATTTGGTCCGATAATCCCCTGGCCTTTATCGCCGTGGCATACCACACAGTTAGCCATAAAAATAGTCTTTCCGTCTGCCAGCAGCGCGGGTGTATTATCGAACTTCACCGAGTTTTCATCAATGGTATTGGCCGATTTTTCGAGATAGGCTGCTTTTTCAACCTGGGCTTTTGCCATTTCTTTTTCGTATTCAGTATCCTGCAGATCTCCGTAGCCACCGATATGGTAATAAAAAAGATAAGTAGCCGCAAAAATCATCGTCCCGAAAAAGAGGAAATTGAACCATGCGGGAACAGGATTATTCAGTTCTTTAATACCATCGTAGGCATGATCGATGACCAGGTTTTTCTCTTCTTCAATTGGTCTTAAACTTAAAAGTTTAATCCAGATGGATGGTTTAACAGGTTGCTGTTTTAACCAGTCATCATAATCTAAAACCGGCTCCTTTACCGGTTCGGTATATGGAGTTGGTTTTAACTGCTCCTGATACATTACCTTAAATGCCTTAAGCAACGTTAAGGAAACAAAAAGGAGTACAGTTACAAAAAGTAACAGCAATACAATAAGCAGTTCCGACTGGCTAAGGCCCAACCCTGGCCGCGAAGGTGTTACAGCAGCTGGGGCGTTCTCATCCGCAGCATATGCTGTAATTGATAAAAGCAACGACAATAACAATAGTTTAATCTTCTTCATAAACATTAGGTTGATTTTCTTGTAATGGAATTTCGCCCATCGCTTCAATATGCTTTTTACTTAATTTGAACAGGTAAATACCCACAATTAAGAAAAATGCCATAAACATGAGCAGAGAGGTGATGAGGTATAATTCACCCCCGGCTAAATCTTTGATCTGGTTGAACATATTTTATTGATTTGAAGGAACGGTTTCTTTATTTGCTTTAATATCAGTACCCAAACGTTGCAGGTAAGCAATTATGGCAACTATTTCTCTGTCGCTCTTAACCCTGATGTTGTTCTGTTTCAGCTCGAGTGCAATCTTTTCTGCCTGGATCTTCAAGTCTTCATCTGCACGTTTATCATAACCTTCGGGATAAGGAACGCCCAGGGTCTGCATGGCCCTGATCTTGCTGGCTGTGGTTGTAATATCCAGTTTCTGCCCAATAAGCCAGGGGTATGGGGGCATAATGCTCCCGGGCGACATAGAAGTCGGATCAACAAGGTGATTATAGTGCCAGGCATCAGAATATTTTCCGCCTATGCGGTGAAGATCGGGTCCGGTACGTTTGCTCCCCCATAAAAACGGGTGATCGTATACAAATTCTCCGGCTTTACTGTATTCTCCGTAACGTTCCGTTTCTGAACGGAAAGGCCGTACTGTTTGCGAATGGCAGTTCACACAACCCTCTCTGATGTATAGGTCTCTCCCCTGAAGTTCGAGTGCCGAATAAGGTTTTACACTGGCAATGGTTGGCACATTAGATTGTATTGTAAAGGTTGGCATCATTTCTACCATACCGCCAATGAGGATAATGATGAGCGACAGCACCATAAATTTCATTGGTTTGCGTTCCAGAACCCTGTGCCAGGCTTTATCCGCAGGAGATGTTTCTACAATAATTTTAGCTAAAGGCATAGCCTCGGCCGGTTCGTTGGCGACCAGTTTAGCCCCCACCATTGTTTTAGCCAGGTTATAAGTCATGGCAATAACCCCTGTTAAATAAAGTGCCCCACCGATTGAACGTAAAATGTGCATCGGGATAATCTGTAGTGTGGTGGCCAAAAAATTTGGGTATTTCAATAATCCTTCAGGCGTAAATTCTTTCCACATCAGTCCCTGGGTAAAACCTGCCCAATACATAGGTACAGCATAAAAGAGTATTCCTAAAGTACCTACCCAAAAATGGAAACCAGCCAGTTTTTTAGAATATAATTCTGTTTTGTAAATGCGGGGAATTAACCAGTACAGTATCCCAAAAGTTAAAAATCCGTTCCAGCCCAAAGCACCAACATGTACGTGTGCAACAATCCAATCGGTAAAGTGGGCTACACCGTTAATCTGTTTTAGCGATAATAACGGTCCTTCGAAAGTGGCCATACCATAAGCGGTAAGGGCAACCACCATAAATTTCAGGGTTACATCTTCTCTTACTTTATCCCAGGCGCCACGCAAGGTTAACAAACCGTTGATCATACCGCCCCAACTTGGTGCGATCAGCATGATCGAAAAGGCAACGCCTAATGATTGGGCCCAGCCTGGTAGCGAAGTGTACAATAAATGGTGAGGGCCAGCCCAGATGTAAATAAAAATAAGCGACCAAAAATGAAGGATACTTAGTTTATAGGAATAAACAGGCCTTCCAGCCATTTTTGGTAGGAAATAATACATCATGCCCAGGTAAGGTGTAGTGAGGAAAAATGCTACCGCATTATGCCCATACCACCATTGTACCAGCGCATCCTGAACACCAGCATACACATAGTAACTTTTCATGAAAGAAATAGGAAGTTCGAAAGAGTTTACGATGTGCAATACGGCAATGGTAACAAAAGTTGCAATGTAAAACCAGATGGCTACATATAAATGGCGTTCTCTTCTTTTAAATATGGTACCGAACATATTTACGCCAAAAACCACCCAGATGACGGTGATGGCAATATCAATCGGCCATTCGAGCTCAGCATACTCATGTGAGGTAGTAAAACCCAGCGGAAGCGTGATTACGGCCGATAAAATAATCAGCTGCCAGCCCCAGAAGTGTATTTTGCTCAGCGCATCGCTGAACATCCGTGCTTTTAGCAAACGCTGAAGCGAATAATATACGCCCATAAAAATGGCATTGCCCACAAATGCAAAAATTACGGCATTGGTATGCAATGGCCTGATGCGGCCAAATGTGGTATACTGACTGCCCATGTTCATAGCCGGCTTGAACAACTGCATGGCTGCGAGCAAGCCAACCGTCATACCGATAATTCCCCAAACCAGGGTGGCAATCCCAAAGTTTCTGACAATCTTGTTATCGTAAGTAAATTTTTCTAACTGCATAATAGAAGTTGGATTTTGTTTGTTTTGTGCACCAAAGATATTCTGCACGACACTGGCAAATGATGATGGCTGTTAGGTGGAAAAGTGATCTTCTTCACTTTTTTCGGTAATAACCTCATCATCGAAAAGTATACGGATGCCCGGAGTATATATATCATCGTTCTGACCCGTTTTATATGCCCAGAAGAATGCGGCCAGAAAAATGAGGACCATTAAAACACTGCAGCCGACCAGGAAGTAAAGGATGTTCATATCAGTTTATTTTTACGGGCAAACCATTTGGTAGCCAGGGTAGTAAAGGAAATAATGGTAATGGTGCTGATTGGCATCAGTACGGCCGCCACCAAAGGATAAAGTGTACCCTGCACGGCAAAATAAATACCAATACAATTATAGGCAATAGCTATAGCGAAACTTGTTTTAACGATCTTCAGCCCGTCCTTACTTAATTTGATAAAATCAGGCAGAAAATTCAGGGCATCTCCTTTCAGGATGGCATCGCAGCCCGGCGTAAAATTATTGATGTTATCGGTTATTGCGATTCCAAAATTACTTTGTTTTAATGCACCAGCATCGTTTAAACCATCCCCCAGCATCATTACCTTATTTCCTTGCTGTTGAAGTTGTAGAACAGCTTCCAGTTTTTGATGTGGGCTCTGGCGGAACCTGATGCTTGTATTTTTGGCAAAAATGGTATCCAGCATCCATCGGTCTTTATCGGTATCGCCAGATAAAACCAGCAGCTTGAATTTCGAAATTTTTAAGATCAACTGTGCCCACCCTTTACGCCACTGCTGTTTGATTTCGAAATATCCTTTATAAACATGATCGATTACAATATGTACTCCCGTTTCGCCGGCAGCGTTTATGGCAGTAGGCAACATAGATAAATGCCCGGCATAAATGCTTTTACTGTTTACTGTAGCCGTTAACCCTTTGCCCACTACTTCTTTATAACCGCAGATTGTACAAAACCGATCAACATTTAAGGCCTTCAAGATATGACGGCTTAAGGGATGGATAGAATTTCGCAGCAATGATGCAATCATAACCTTCTCCTCGTCGGTTAGAGCTCCGCTAAAGCTGATCGTTGCATTTTCATTGCTGGTTAGCGTACCTGTCTTATCGAAAATCAGCGTATCGCATTTGGCAAGCTCTTCAACAGCATCGGTATTTTTCACATAAAACCCCTTCTTATCAAAAACCGATAAAATTGCAGATAGGGTAAATGGTGTACTTAAAGCCAGTACGCACGGACAGGCCACAATAATCACAGCGGTAAATGCAGACCATGCTTTGTGGCTGTCATTTTGGAGCAACCAATACCCGGTAGCAAAAAAAGCAATCAAGAAAACACCGAGGCTGAAATATTTAGCTACAGTATCGTTAAAATTCTGTTTTTCGGTATCATTTTTATAATGATCATGATTCCATAGTCCTGTTAAATAGCTCTGCGAAACAGGTTTGATTACTTCGAGCTCAATGGCCTCACTGGTTTGCCTGCCACCTGCATAGATAATCTCACCTAAAACTTTGTGTACGGGTTCCGATTCACCGGTAACAAAACTCATGTCCATCCAGGCCTCACCTTTCATCAGAATGGCATCAGCCGGAACCAGTTCTCCGTTCCTGATCCATAGCCTGTCACCAATCTTGATTTCGTTTATCGGTACCGGCTTTTCCTTGCCGTTTGACAATGTAGTTACTGCAATCGGGAAGTAAGAACGGTAATCACGATCGAAAGAAATGTGATGGTAAGTACGTTGTTTGAGCCATCTTCCCATTAAGAGTAAAAATACCAATCCGGTTAAGGTATCGGCAAAACCCGGCCCTAAGCTAAAAATGACCTCAAAAGCAGTCCGTAAAAACAATACCGCAATAATCAGTGCCAATGGGGTATCCAGATTGATGTGTTTGTGTTTGATGCTCGTGATGGCTGAGATAAAATAATCGCGGCCGCAATAAAAGGCGGCAGGAATGGAAAAAGCTAAGTTTAGCCAACCAAAAAGGGATTGAAACTGTTTCTCAAAGCCTGAAAGACCAAAATACTCGGGAAAACTAAACAGCATGACATTGCCCATTAGAAATCCGGCGACAGCAATTTTCAACACTAAAGCCTTATCTACCGAGCTGCTATGTGCTTTTACTACATCCTGCAAACTGATCAGGGGTTCGTAGCCAATGTGGTTTAAAGTTTCTACCAGATGCCTCAGAGAAATTTCAGCGTGGTTAAAACTAATGGTCACCTGTTTTTTAAGGAAATCGATCCTCGAGCTGAATATGGCTGCATTGATTTTGTATAAATGCTCTAACAGCCAGATGCAGGAGCTGCAGTGGATTGCGGGGATGTAAAAGGTAATAATGCTCGAATGCCCATGCCGGTAATCCAGCAGCTGATCAATAATCTTCGGTTCGTCGAGGTATTCTAAATGATCATCATTTTTAAAGCGTTGGCCCGGGTTATTGTTGTACACATAATAGTTGCAAAGGTTGTTTTCTGATAAGATCTTGAAAACCGCCATACAACCCAGGCAACAAAAATCTTTATCGTCGAGCTGGTATTTTACCTTGGGCAGATCTTCGCCACAGTGGTAGCACACCGCCTGGGTGACAGTTTTATTTTGATCTTCCATTGTAATCCTTTTTTAGATTGATGAACTGAATAATTGAGTTTTGGGCTGCTTAAGCCACAGTTTCTCGTCGAAGGCCATACATACATTCCGGAGAAAAGATTTCCCTTTAGTGGTAATCCTGATTTCCTTTTCCGTTACCCAAATAAGTTTATCACGTAATAAAGGCAAGAGTCTGCCGTATACCCTTTCAGGAATTCCTTCATCGTAAAAGGTATTTTCCCTGCACATAACATTGAGGATATGTTTTCTAACTTCAATATCTTCACTGTTAAGGAAATGTCCTTTTTCTACCGGCAATATTCCCTGTTTTATCTTATCCAGATAAACCTCTACTGTTTTTGGGTTTTGTGCAAAAGCTGTCCAGCTATCGCTGATGGAAGAAACTCCTAAGCCGATAAGTAAATGGGTATGTTGTTTGGTATAGCCCATAAAATTGCGGTGCAGTTTCTGTTCGGTCATTGCCTTATATAAAGAATCACTTTTTAGCGCAAAATGATCCATACCCACGTCGTTATACCCAGCTCTGTCAAGCAATTGTCTGCCAAGCTCGTACAGAACAAACTTTTCATCACCATTGGGTATATCTTTTTCGGAGTAGTGCCTCTGTCCGGGCTTTAACCATGGCACATGCGCATAGCTGTAAAAGGCAATGCGGTCCGGCTGCATTGCGGTCACTTCATTCATAGTTTCTGCTAGTCCGGCGATAGTTTGTCCAGGCAGGCCATAAATCAGGTCAAAATTAACAGAAGTATAGCCGATTTGTCGTGCCATTGCGGTAATTTCAGCTACCTGCCCGGGCGTTTGATAACGGTTGATCAGAAACTGTACTTTAGGATCAAAATCCTGGATACCTAAACTTAACCTCCTAAAACCAAGATTATATAGTGTAGTTAAATGTATACTGGTTGTATTGGCGGGGTGAGCCTCAAAAGAAAGTTCTGTTCCTGGTGTTATGGTTACATTTTCCATAATGCCATTCAGCAGCAGTTCGAGATTTTCTGCACTAAAAAAAGTAGGTGTTCCTCCGCCAAGGTGCAATTCTTTTAATCTGGGTTTATCCCTTAAAATTTCTACATACATTTTCCATTCCGCAAGTACAGCGGTAATATAGGGCAGCTCTATGTCATGATTTTTAGTAATCCGGGTATTGCAACCACAATAGGTGCACAGGCTTTCGCAAAATGGAAGATGGATATACAAACTGATCCCTTCATCCTTATGGTTTGCATAGATATTGGCAACATTGGCCAACCAGCCATTTACATTAAAACTTTCAATATCCCAGTAGGGTACGGTTGGATAACTGGTATATCTTGGTGTGGCTACATTGTATTTTTTCAGGAGTGCAGAAGTTTCCATTATTTAAGCGCTTTTACGGTCGAACATTCATTTTGACAGCAGCATGCACTACCAACGCATTTACCCGCAGCCCACTGGTCGAGGTTTTTGATCACCTGTTCCATCCGTTCTCTAGCACCTGAATTGCCGGATGCCAAAGGAACATTTGCAACTTTAATTCCGGCAGTACCGGCAGCTTTTAAATCAAGGTGGTCTGTTTGGAATGATGCGGTAGCGATATATTTTATACCGAGGGCTTTCAGGCCCGAGATCATTATTTCGCTAAGCTCATCATTATTAAAAACCAATAGTGCCTCCTTTCCTGTTGCAAATGAAAGTGTATCGGCTGTTAAACTGTTTGCAATTATAGTAATGTCATGTTTTTTATAATTGGCCAGTACCAACCATTCCTTTTCATCGGGCTTGATGTTATAAGCTATAGCTTTCATATATAGAGTTTATACATGCAAAACTATGGCCCACGGCAGATGTAAAAGGTGAGGATTCTTAGTAAAAAAAGTGATTTTTTTTACTTTTGGTGGTTTGACATTCAGAGAAAGGCGTTAGTGATCGATTAACCGGTTAGCTGTCCACAGTCTAATTCTCTAGTTTGTAATCGATTTATCTGGATTTTGAAATTTGGGGTCTTTAACCTTTCAGTTTGAAAATTGGAGTTATGCCTCCAGAATTATTCAGCAGATTTATACAATTACCCCTTTAATCTCTAGGCGATCAACCAAAATTATTGTTTAACATTCCGTAGTTTTTCTAAAGAAAGAATGTTAATGGCATTACCTGTTTTATCGATGAGTTTTTCATCTTTAAAATCAGCCAGCATTCTGCTTACGGTTTCGCTAGCTGTACCTACTAACGCAGCAAGGTCATCACGAGAAATCCTGATAGTACAGCTATCTTCCTTACCGTCACCAAATTTAGCCGCTACTTGCAGCAAGGCTTCCGCTACACGTTTTCGTACTGATGAATAAGCCAGTTGAAGCATTTGCTTTCCTTTATCACGTATATTGCCCGATAACAAACCGATAAAAGTTTTTGAAACGGTTTGGTGATTGAGCAGGTACTCCATAAAATCTACTTTTGGGATGTGGATAATATCCGACTCAATCAATGTTGCCGCATTGTCTGTATAAACCCCGCCATTACAGAGGCTTTCGTACCCAAAAAAATCCCCATCCCGATAAAGATTGGATGATAGTTCCCGCCCGTCTTTAAAACGCTTGTAGGTTTTAACCTGGCCCTTAACCACATAATAGAGGTGGGTAGGCTCATCCCCTTCTACATAAATAATCTGTTTATTCGCTATTGGTTTAGATTTTCCCTTCTTACAAAGTTCCGCTATCACCGTTTCACTATTGCCTGATGTAGCGTTAAAACCTGCCGATTGCTGCTTTTTCTTAAACCTGCTTTCTATCGCTTTAAAAAGTTCCATATCATCAAATGGTTTGGTGAGGTAATCATCTGCACCCATTTCCATGCCTTTTCGCATGTCTGCCCGCTCGGTTTTGGCGGTGATAAAAATGAATGGAATATTGGCCGTTTTTTGGTTTTTGTTCAAAAGGTACAGTACACCATAACCATCCAGTTCCGGCATCATGATATCGCAGAGGATCACATCAGGCAAATGGTTTAACGCCAATTCTACCCCCAGTTTACCGTGCTTGGCAGTAAAGGTTTCATAACCGGCCAGATCAAGTACCTCGGCCGTACTTTCCCTGATGTCGTCATTATCTTCAATAATCAAAACTTTCTTGTTCATGGGAATGTGTATTAAACTGTAAATTATTTGTGGAAATTAAAGCTAAGTGTAAAAACCGTACCTGAATTTTGTTCACTCTGGCAGCTTACCGTGCCATCCATCAGGCCAACATATCTTTTCACAATGTTGAGGCCTAAACCTGTTCCCGGGATATCGCCGGTATTGTGCGCCCTGAAAAACGGCTCGAAAAGATTACTTTGGTCAACCAGCGGAATTCCGATACCGTTATCTTTCACCTCGAGGATAAGTTTATCGTTTTTCAAAATGGAATTGAACTGGATCAGCGTATCTTCGCCAGAGTATTTTATTGAATTGGAAATCAGATTAATCACGCAGTTTTTCAACAGGTTCTGATCGAGATAAACTTCAGCGGTTGTACCGGTATGTTCGTAAATAATGTGCTGGTTCTGTTTGGTCATCATCTGCATTTCTTCAGCAATTTCCTCAGCAAAGCTAATGATGTTGAAAGATTGGGCAGATACTTCCACTTTTCCTGCCTCAAGTTTTTCCAATGATAGGAAATCGTTCAGGATAGTGGTGAGGTTATTGATTGAATTTTTTATTTTCAACGTATGTTTCTCTACACTGGCTACATCCTGTTTGATAGTATATTTATCGATTAGGGAAGCCGATAACTGAATGGAGCTTAATGGTGTCCTAAACTCATGTGAGGCCATAGAAACAAACCTGGTTTTGAGCTGATTGAGTTCTTTTTCCTTATGAAAGAGTGCCTGCATATTCTCTTTGGCCATCTCCAGTTCCGACACAAGCTTTACCAGATCCTGCGTACGTTCCTTGATTTTGACCTCCAATTTTTCGGTATAACTTCTAATCTGCTCCTCATTGGCTTTTTCTTTACTCAGATCATGAATAAAACCGGTATAAATTTTACGGTCGCTAAATTTGATTTCACTAACGCCCAGTCTAAAGGGGAAAATTGAGCCATCTTTACGTTTCCCCGAAACTTCTCTTCCAATCCCTATAATGTGTTTCTGTCCGGTATGTTCATACCTGGATAAGTAGCCATCATGGCGCGAATGATCGGGTTCCGGCATCAAAGCCGAAACATTCCTTCCTACCAGTTCTGCTCTGTCATAACCAAAAAGTTCGAGCGCGGCCGGGTTTAAATGTTCAATAATTCCTCTATCATCTATGGTAATAATCCCATCAATGGCATTTTCAATAATTGCATCTAAAAATTTTGATCTGTCCATTTCGCATCCAGTATATCATTGTAAATATAGAAAAGTTATTCCCGATCTGTTTCCTTATTCAACAATCAATCCATCGAGTTTGTCTTTCGACTTCGCTAGTTGCTCATATAATCCTTTTAATTCACCGGATGCCTGATCTGCAACCTCGGCAAAAAGTTTTTTATAATAATTAATCCCTTCAGTTAGCTGAAGTTTGAACGCATTTAACTGCTTTTTTTTCTTATCGCTAAAATTTTGAAACTGCTGTTTAATATCTTCCTGGAGATAGTCGATATAGAGATTAAGCTCTTTAATAAAAACATGTGGCCTTTCTACTCTCGCCAACAGGTTAATTTTTCCATAAATATGTCCAACCATCTCATCAAATGAATAGACATCAGAAAAATAAGCGAGATTTGGCCCCGGGCAAATGGCTACCGCCAAACTTTCTTTTGGTTTGGAGATGTTATATTTTAAATAGGTGGAGGCACATAATCCCTCGCACAGACAAACCTTTTCGGTTACCAGTTTAAACTGCTCTTGGTATTCATCGGCAGGTAAGCCTGCTTTTTTTAAACTGTTGATCTTTAAGTGCTGGTACTCGCGGGATGCAGTACAGATGGCCTGCTCGGTAAATTCGGTATTGTTGCAGAGGTATTTCTTGGTACACGGACTTCCCGGACGGCCCTTTTCTAACCGCTCTGTACGCTGGATATCTATGGTACTGTTTTTAAAATTATTAAACCGGATACCCAGCGGAGATGCTCCGCTCAGATAAAAATCACCCTCCCTCGAACCGGCCAATTGTTCTAATGTTCGGGCATCTACATTGGTTACTTCGGGTACGAGCAGAAAAGGGCTTCCCCATCCTGTGGCATCCAAATTATAGTATTGAAGTAGGAAGTTATGTTCTGCCGCAGTACCTATACCGCCCTGAACACTGATCCGTTGTTTGGGCTGTTTTTCTGCTTGCATTCCCTTTTGTGTCAAAGCAGACTCGAATATTTTAAAAAGCTCCAGAAGCATGTCATTTTTCTTTTGCTTAAATTCTTCCAAAATCGGCCCCAATAAATATCCTTCTGTAGCAAACGCATGGCCACCGCAATTCAGCCCGGATTCTATCCTGAATTCTGAAACCCACAAACCCTTTTTTGCCAAAAATTTAGCCTGGATGAGTGCCGACCTGAAATCGCTTACTTTTAAGATGATTTTCTTTTTCAGCTTTCCATTTTCATCCGGAAAAAAGTCTTCAAAATTTTCAATATAGCTGTATAATTTCGGGTTCATCCCTGCAGATAGAACAACTGAAGCACTCAGTTTACTTTCGGCAAAACCGCGTAGTGCTGTTAATGCATCGGTATGGGTATCGCCTGAATATTCGCCATCTACATAATTCATTTTATCTACCTTGGCCATAATGTTCACATCAATTGCTCCCATCCGCATCGCAGTTTTTAAAAGTGACTGAAAAGTCTTTTTGGTTTCACCTTCCGGATATTCCAGCATCAGATCATAACCTTTTTTTAATTTAGCGGAATCTGGTAAAAGCTCAAAATAACGGCAAATATCATTTCCAACGGCGAAATCCTGTTGTTTTAAGGCTTTAAAATCGTTAGTTATCGTATCCGACAAAAAGTTGAGGTATGCGGTGATACGTTTGCTCCGGCTGTCAGTTACTCCTTTTGGAATCGCTTCGAAAGAATTGAAACGGTTTTTTGAATGATAGGCACGGATACGCTCGATGAGTTCGTCATCAACTATAGATAGCACGGAAGAGATGCCATATTTGGCAACTTTTAAAGGGGTATCGATAGAATAGCCTAAGCCCAATACGGGAATATAGAATGAATGTGGCATCGTATTTCGTTATATATGGGTATGACCCTTCTTAACGAAAGGCCAGATGATTTCGAAAGCAAAACTATCGAAGCTGAGAGAACCGGTGGATGATACCTGTCAACTCAAAAAATGATCAAGCTCATTTTTTGAGTTGAAATTGCGGATTGGAATGTTAGAAGCGAGGTAAAAATTATCAGTTATTGTTATCATTTATTTCAAATCTTCCGGTTTTAAGGTGCAGGATAATTTTGAATACAATAATTTCTTTATCGTAAGCATCGGTTTTTCCGGTGCCATGTGAGGGCTGCTCTGAAGGTATATTGGTTAATGGCATCATCCGGTGGATAATGCCCTGAAGTGCCCTTTGTTTTTCGCCAGCATCGGTAATTTCCTCAAATTTGCCCCAGCATACCACACTTCTCCAGTTGTAAGTATCGCGGATCTGGTCAGTCTGGAAGCACACCTTTGGATTACTTTTCATCATCCTGATTTTTTGCCCGGGAGCAGAATGGGCGTAAACGGTGCCGCTGTTGTACACATAATTAATGGGTACAATGTAACTTATGCCGTGGGCATGGCAGGCCAAACGGCCAATATATTGTTCTTTAAGGAGGTTTTCGATCTCCACTTCTTCTAATTTCCCTAACATATTTTTATCCTTAGATACCTGTTTAAAAATACTAACTGCCCGAAATTTCCAACACAATTCTTCCCTCTATCTCACCCTTTGTCATCTGTCCGAATACTTCATTAATATCTTCCAGTTTTGCCGTTTTAACCTGTGCTCTTACCTTTCCTTCTACAGCAAATTCGATGGCTTCCTGCATATCCTTTCGTGTACCTACAATAGAGCCTCTAACTGTTATCCTGTTCAGTACGGTATCGAATATGGGAAGGTCAAAACTACCGGGAGGCAATCCGTTTAGCGATAATGTTCCTTTTCTGCGTAATGCCGAAAGCCCCTGACTGAAAGCCACCGGTGTTACCGCAGTAACCAAAACGCCGTGCATACCACCAGTCTGTTTTTTAAGAAACTCACCAGGATCGTGCTCAAGCGCGTTCACTATAATGTCGGCACCAAGTTTTCTGGCCATCTCCAGTTTTTCGTTCGATATATCAATGGCCGCTACCTGAAGGCCCATGGCTTTTGCATACTGAACACCAAGATGGCCAAGTCCACCTATGCCAGATATGGCCACCCATTCTCCTGCGCTAACTTCGGTTTCTTTTAAGCCTTTATAAACGGTAACACCGGCACAGATAATCGGTGCCATTTCTGAGAAGTTAACATGTGAAGGAAAGTGGGCAACATATCTCGAATCGGCAATTACAAATTCTGCAAAGCCTCCGTTAACACTATAACCGCCGTTTTGTTGTTCGTAGCACAATGTTTCCCAGCCTGTTAAACAGAATTCGCAACAGCCACAGGCACTGTATAGCCAGGGCACACCAACCACATCTCCTTCCTTAACACTTTTAACATCATCTCCCATTGCGGCAACCAGCCCGATGGCTTCGTGACCAGGTACAAGAGGCATTTTCGATTTTATGGGCCAGTCGCCATTGCAGGCATGTAAATCAGTATGACATACACCACATGAAATTACTTTAACAAGGATCTCATATTGATTGAGCGGTCTAACCGGAAGTTCTTCTATAGCCAGAGGTCCTCCATATTCATGGATAACAGCGGCTTTCATTGTTTTAGGATACATCTTTTTGTGTTTGGGATTTGCATTTTACTTATTTACAGGCTACTACATCGGAACCTTATGTTCGGGCGGTAAAGCCAAAAGCGGAATCGGGATGTGATCAGACATGTTCATTGTATAGCTGCCATTGAACAGACGATAAAAAAAATCGTGTTTACGGTGAACCATGGCCAGGATATCAATTTGTCCGTTCTCTACTATCCAGTCCAAACCTTCTTTAATTCCCTGGCTATTTACATGCCTGAGATAGATATGTCTATAGTTAACCCTGTCTGCAACCCGGTTTAAAAAATCTGTGCTTTGGTTTAAATCCGTCGACCCTGATCTTGAATGATCAGTATGCGTAATCAGTATATCAGCACTAAAGGGTTTTGCAAATTCGGCAAGTGCACATAGAACGGGGATATCGCTATGGCTAAAATCTGTAGCAAAAGCTATTTTCTTAGGCTTCTTAAACCGATAACCGGCAGGTACAAGCAAAACGGGTATCTCCTGTCCGATGATTTTCCTAGCCACACTGCCCATGAGCATTTTAGTTAAATTATCCGCATGGTTTAAACCGGTTACAACGAGGTTCATTTTACCCTCAGTAAAATATTTACCTACCTCTTCTGCTACTTCACCACGAATCAATCGTCCGAATACTTCCGCTTTAAAACCAGGCTCGTGATGGGCCTTTTTATATTTTTTCTCAACCCTATCTACCATATTGCTGAGGGCTTTTTTAGCATTATCCTCTATAAACTTATATTCTTCGATTGGCCATACCAGTGACGCAGCAACAGGAGAAAACTCGGGAACCTGAAAAACATTTAGCAGTTCTACCCTGGCACCAATAGCATAGGCCAGATCGGTAGCATAATCGGCTGCGTTCTCCGCTATCGCAGAGAAATCAACAGGTACCAATATTTTTTTCATATTGCGCTCTTTTTTTTGTTGTGCATAAAGTTTGGAAAAACCTTATGATAAAAATATGAGCCGCATCAGTTATTAGAATGATCGTCATCTATTATGATAACAAAAAGGCAAATCTTTCTCAAACCTTAATCAAGGGATATTTAGACTAATTATCATTACCACAAAAAAAGATTAAATTCGTTATCCTTTGTGTAATTTCAGTGTTTTAAAATTACCCCTAATAGAAAATGAGTGTTCATATAGGCTTAATGATCTGGAAAGAAATGAAGCAGAAAGATATCTCTGTTTCAGACATTGCCACAGCGCTTGAGATTAGTAAAACAAAAGCACAGGAGATGCTGAATAACGCTACCATCGATATCCTTACCCTGGTTCGCCTCAGCGAATTTCTGAACTACAATTTTTTCAGTTACTACGAAAGTGGGAAGGTGTTCTCCAAAATCGAGTTACAGGAGAAACACAGGCTCACCGCAGAGGTAGACCGCCTGAAAGCTTTACTCAATGAAAAGAATAAGGCACTCGAACTTCAGGAAAGGTTAAACAAGGTTCAGCTCAGCACCATTTCGTTATTGGAAAAAGGACAATTTAGATAAACCGGCCCGATCAATTTCTTTATCATCACCGATTTATCTACATGCAAAGGCTTTTTAATGGTCTTATTTAAACTTGAGGTTTAACGATACAATATTCGAAACCAAGCTTGTTGATCGTGAATAATGGCCATATCTCAACTCAAGCATATTTAAGCGCTGCCAGCCAAAAACACCCTTCGGCGGAGCAAAACGGATACCTGCACCATAAAAATCGCTGGTGAGTGTTGATAAGTCATAATCGCTGGTAAAATATTGTTCTGATGGCGAATGCTGACCATAAGGTGCAAAGTATTTGGCACCAATCTGATTATTATACCGATAGAATGGGCTTATAGAGAAAAATGAATTGATCTTAACCGGGATTTCAAGCTCTGCTGTATGTGCCCTAATGCCCCAGTTATCCATATAATAACGGTAAAAAGTGCGGATCACAAAACGGTCGTCCAAAAAGTAGTTCATCCGCAGCCCGATAGGAAGCTTGTAGCGCTTATCTGGCAATGTTTCTGAACGCAGGGAACCGTCGGTAAAATAATCACGCTGATATTTGGTGGCCAGCAAACCCTTCTGATAGGATGGTTCCAAAATTAGTGAGGCCTGAAATTTCTGCGAAATTACCTGCGAGAGCGAGAAGGATGCACTGAATGAATTCCTCGGGGCAGTATCATACTGCTCTCCTCCCCTTCCGGTGTTTCCCGTTCGCAGCTCAATTGGCAGGATGACCGTCCACTGATCCAAAAATGCCTGAAGTTTAAAGTCAAACTGGGTATTTTTGTCTTTTGATAAACGGGTTAAATTAAAGGCTGCTCCCATTGACTGGTAATCGAATTCTGTTGAATAAGATCCTGTAAAACCAAAGGAGTTACCGGTTTCTTCATTGGAATGTGTCCAGTTTAAAGAAGGATAAATACGGGTATCGGCCGAAGATGCTGAAGAAATGGTACTTGGATCTATTTTATCTGAAGAGGCCGAAGTATAATGATCTACGCCAAGCTCAAAAAGGAAAGTATTTTTCTTTCCATTCTTATTTAATTTAGACATTTGCAAATCAATAGTATTTGCAAAATCGCTCAGTTTTTCTGTGCCTATGCCGCCTGTAACGGCAGAATTATTTCCATTTTGGTGGTAATATGCCGAAACCAGATTAATCTCATCGATTTTAAGTTTGCGCGACTGATATTTACTGCTGTCTGTTTTTGCAGGCTCAGGCCTGGTTTGGGCATACGTACTCAATATACCGAAGTACATAAAAAGCACATGAAGATATATTTTTTTCATTTTCGGATCCTATTTAGTTACAGCCACAACCACCACCGCTCTTGCCGCCATTGGCACCTGAGGCGCCTTCGCGGTAAAGCTGAAAACTCTGCTCAAATTTCTGGGCCTTTCGGGCCGAAAGGATCATGTCGGCATCATTAATTTTACTTTTCTGATAAGGCTTTACGCTGCTACAGGCACTAAGCAAACTGCCCAGCGAAATTGCGGCAATCATCGAAAGGAAAAATGTTCTTGAAATTTTCATATTATATCACATTAATATTTTTTGAGGTATATAGCCGGTCATTATCATTGATAACAATACAGGCCACTTGTTTGATCTGGTTAATCAGCTCCAGCCCTATTTTCACGCCCATTACTACAACCGGTGTAGCAAGGGCATCAGCAAGCTCGGCACTTGGGCAGATAATACTGACACTTTTTACACCGCTTACCGGAAGTCCGGTTTTGGGATCTATGGTATGGGAATAGCGTTTGCCATTAATCGTCACAAATTTTTCGTAACTGCCCGAAGTGGCAATTGCCATGTCACTGATCTTCAGCGCTGAAAACGGCCTATCGGTCTGTCCAGGGTCTGCAATACCTACCGTCCATGGATGGCCGCTTGCTTGAGTACCCCAGGTAACCAGGTCTCCTGCCGCATTCACAATCCCGCTTTTAATACCCAGTTTTTGCATTACCAACTTTGCCCTGTCGGCTGCGTAGCCCTTCCCAATTCCGCCAAAACCGATACGCATGCCCTTATTTTTTAGAAACACAGTCGATTTATCCTTGTTTAGGATTACATTTCTGTAATCAATAAGTCCAACAGATGCCAGGGCGGTTGCTTCATCAGGAAGACTGGTCATTTTCGGATCAAAGTTCCAGAGCCTTTTATCTATCGATCCGTAGGTAATATCAAAAGCACCATCGGTAATTTCTGATATCCTGATAGAGCGCTCGATCAGACTGATTACTTCCTCATCTACTTTTACCGGACTTAAACCGGCATGTTCGTTTATCAGGTTGGTTTGGCTGAGGTCGCTGAAAGTGGTAAGCAGGTATTCTATCCTTCGCACTTCATCTATTGCGGCATCTATGGCCACATTGCCCTCCTGCTCGTTCTCAGCGATCACAGTAAACTCAAACCGGTTTCCCATGAGTTTTAGTATCCGGTTTACAGAAACAGGTTTAGCCATTTTGAGCTCTACTTTTTTAGTTTATCGATTTCAGAAACAAAAGCCTGCGGACTTTCATCAGGAAATCCGTCCCAGCTTTTAAGCACCTTTCCATTTTCATCTACCAGAACCGTGTATGGAAACTTACCGTCCTTATTGTACAATTCGGCCAGAGATTCGTTTAGCTTGATCTGCTCTTTTGAAAGCTGATTTTTCTTTTGTCGTGGAAAATCTGCCCTTACAAGTAGCAGATTGGCAACCGCATATTGTTCAAAGCTTTCCGATTCTAAAATCTCTTTGCGCAGGCGGATGCAAGGACCGCACCAATCTGAACCCGAAAAATTAATCAGGATCTGTTTATGTGTAGCCTTAGCCTGTTTCTGCGCTTCTGTAAAGTTTCCCATCCAGGATGCAGCAATAGTGAACAGCCCGAGTAGGGCAACAAAAAGTACTTTCATATTATTTTAAGAATAAACTTTTAAAGTAGTACCAGTAAGCTGGGTATTATAAACGGTTAAGGAGCGTGAAGCCGGGCCGTTGGTTACAGCTCCGTTTTCAGAAAAGGTTGCGCCATGGTTAGGGCAGTAAAAACGGCTGTTTGCCGATTGATACGTAAGCGTATAACTTTCGTGGGTGCACGATCGCTGTACGGCAATATAAGCCCCTGCTTGTGTTTTGGCCACGATAACTCCGTTCGACACCAATGACCCTCCGTTGCTTAACAGTGCTGCATTGGCAGCCAGGCTTAAATCGAGCGTAAAGTTTACGCCAGTTGGCCCATTTGTATCTGCAGAGCTGCCGCCATCCGTTTTTTTGCAACCGATACAGCCCATCAGGGCAAAGGCCGCGGCGCTCATCCCAATGCTGTTAAGAAAATCTTTCCTGTCCATATTCTTTTTATAGTTAAAATGAGCAATGCAATGAAATATTCGGACAATGTCCCGATAGATACCCATTTAGTATCGACGGGATTGTGCTGAATAAAATCTGTGTAGAATTCTATCTATAAAAAGGCTTTAGGGTTCCGTTGGCTTTAGCGATCCTTTTATCCTGGAATAGGATAAAAACAGATTGCCTGTAACAAAACTATAGACAAAGTCTGAAGACATTCTGAAGTTTTACATTAAAATCTGTTAAATATTTGTCAATAATGAATTTAAAGTTTCAAAACATGCCACGTGTTTAAGTAATCAGTCTTGCGATCAGAAATGCCGCCCCGGCAGCGATCAGACCAATTGCAGTAACTTTTAAAGCACCCTTTATTGGCGGCTGGCCGGTTACACGGCTTTTGAAATAACCAAATACAAATAGACAGACGGTGGTCAGCACCGCAGAAAGTATGAGCCCATCCTGCGGTTTTGAGGTAAAAAAATAGGCAGATAAAGGTAACATGCCACCCACACAGTATGAAAACCCTATTGTAAGGGCACTGTTGCGTGCCCTGTTGATATCTGGTTTTTCTAGGCCCAGCTCAAACTTCATCATAAAATCTACCCAGTGGTCTTTATTTTTGCTCAACTGATGCACGATGAGATCTTGTGCTTTACCGTCCAGCCCATATTCGGCAAAGATTTCCTTCACCTCATCCTTTTCCTTTTCAGGTACATTTTCAACCTCAAGGTATTCCCTTTTGAGTTCGCTCTGATAATGTTCCTGCTCTGTTTTACCGGCAAGGTAGCCGCCCAGCCCCATTGCGATGCAGCCAGCAATGATCTCGGCAATACCGGCGGTAATGATAATTGAATTGCTGCTTACCGCAGCGCTCAGACCAGCGGCAAGTGCAAATGGAACGGTAAGCCCGTCGCTCATCCCAATAACAATATCCGAGATAAATGCCGAGCTTTTTAGGTGCTCTTCCTTATGAAGCTTGCTCATACGCTTTCATGTTAAAATGATTAACCGTTACCTTAATTTTCTCCCCCGTTTATCATATCAGAAACAATCCCCTTTCCATTCGCCCTTTCAGCCAGAAAAACCCCTGCCAGGTGAAGGACAATAAAAGCCAGTATCAGGTACATGCAGAAGCCATGGAATTCTTTTATGCTGTGGTTGATATTTTCTCGGATGCCGGTATAGTCTTCGAAAGCCAGCAGCAGGCCGGTAATAACCATAATCAGAAGCAAGAGATAAAAAATGAGATAAAGTCCCCTCACCACCAGTTCGTGTTTCGCCGCTTCACGTTCCTTTTTTAAGATAAAATAAGCTTGGTAAGCTATTTTGACCTTGGGCAGGAGCCTTTGCGCGGAAGGCAGAAAAAACTCGGCAATTAATCTTAAAAGAAAAAGCGCGGCGAGGCCATAACCAAAATTGATGTGTACGCCCCATACCTGATCTTCAAGGCCGTGTGTTACTGCACCGGCCTGCTTATCACTTACTGATGCGCCGGCATTGATCAATTCATTTTTCACAAAGCTGCGCCGAGCACGGTCAAAAAGTGTAGTGTTGATTAGCACAGTGAGCAGTGACCCGGAGATGATGATAAAATTTATCCAATGCCAGAAGCGTATGGAAGAAGCATATTTCTTTCCTTTTCTGTTAGATCCGATTTCTTTATTAGCAGGTTCGATAATGGCCATATGATCTTATTGAGGGTTAAATATTATTGTGAATGAATGCAGATCGTGATGATAAGTATAGTTCAGCAGGTAGTGCTGACGGTTACAGATCTGCTTGAGTATGGCAAGCCCTAAACCGGTACCTTCTGAGGCATTGTCCTTATAAAAACGGTCAAATATTTTTTCAGGATCGAGTGCGGGATTATGGCCGGTATTCGCAAATACAATTTTTTCTGCATCCAAACTGATCTCAATTTTACCCCCATAGTAATTATGCCTGATGACATTGCTAAACAGGTTATTGATCAGTATTTCAAGCAGGCTTCGGCTGGCAGAAAGGTTCACATCGCTCAATATGGTTTCTACAGTTAAATTCCGTTCCGAGATAAGCTCCTGAAAGTAAACTGCCTTGTCTTCAATAAGCAATCTCAGGTTAACCTTTTCCTCATTCTGCAATAAATTGTTATCGATTTTAACAAGGAGCAAAAGCGATTGGTTAAGTTTAGTTAAGCGTGAAGTGGCCTTGTAGAGTTCAACCAGTGTTTCTCCATCTTCTTTTCCCAAAACATTTGACTGGAGCATATTATCAAGCTTTGAGTTGATCACCGCGAGGGGCGTCATCATCTCGTGTGATGCATTTTCTGTAAATAGTTTGATTTCATTGTAATCCGACTTCACCTTGCCAGAAAGTTCGACCAATACCTTATTTAATTGCCTGAATTCTTCCACCGGCATCTCTACAGGCTCGTATGGCTGATCGTGGTTGATATTGAATGCAGTAATATTTTTTAAAAGTTGCTCGAAAGGTGTCCAGATTTTTTTGAGCAAAATCCTGTTAACCAGTAAAACCAGGGCAAAAAGAAGCATTACCGGAACCAGGATAATCATGCAGATGTTCCTGATCTGCTCCTGCCGTTCAAATTTAGAAGCGATAACCAAAATCTGGTAAGGCTGCCCAATGAGTTCGAGTTCAGTCTTAAGGTATCTTGCAGTCTCATTGCGGTGCTTTACCGGATTGTAAAATACCGTATCGGCATAGCTGCTTGAAGGATTGGCTTTTGGTATTTTTTCGTATTGGACAATGAGATCTTCAAATTCATGCGGTTGATAAAAATTTCCTTTTTCGGAATACTCCTTTACTTCCATAATCTCTTCCACCAGGTCATGGTCAATCTGTTCATCGAGATAATAGGTCAGCATCCGGTAGAAAAGAAAACCGATCAGTAGCAGTCCGAAAAGACTGATGATCACAAGTATCCTGTTATATCTGGTAAATAGCTTCATAGCTCGGTGAATTTATATCCAATGCCATATACGGATTGAAAGTAATCCCTGCTTCCTCCATCTGTTAGCTTTTTCCTGATGTTCTTGATGTGGGTATAAATGAAATCAAAACTGTCGGCCATATCCGAATCATCTCCCCAGATATGCTCCACCGCGGCAGATTTAGAAATCACTTTACCTTTATTGGAAACAAAATAAAGCAAAAGATCAAATTCCTTTTTGGTCAGGTAGACTATTTTACCGTTTACCAGAACCTCTTTTGCATCAAGATCAATCCGGATTTCGTTAAATCCTATATGACGTTCCCAATGTGCATTTTTGCGGCGAACAATTGCCAATATCCTTGCATTGAGTTCCGAAAGATGAAAGGGCTTGATCAGGTAATCATCTGCGCCGAGGTTCAAACCTTCTATCTTTTGGTCTATGGAATTTCTAGCTGATATGATGATCACCCCTTCTGCCTTGTTCATTCGGTTAAGATACTTAAGTATCTGCAGACCTTCTCCATCAGGTAGGGTTAAATCAAGCAAAATGCAGTCATATTCATATGCCGCAAGTCTTTCCTGTGCCTGGGCATAGGTTGAGGCCATACTGCACAGATTACCTTCCGACATGAGGTATTGTGCTATACTGCGCTGCAGGGAAAGTTCATCTTCAACAATTAGAATCTTCATGGTATGCAAATATGGTATAAGATACTGAAGACAAATTGAAGTTTGTTTAAAAGGAATCGAAGTTTAGGATATAATATAGTTTTATTTTTTCTCAATTAGGAATATTGAGGATACCGTGTGATCACAACTCAAATATTATTCCGATAGAGACCTCTCGGCATGAATGAATAATATACCTATCTTTGAATATTAGCATTTGCAGTAAAAAATCAAGGTGAGCAATTCGGTGAGTCACTTATCGAATATATCTTTTAAACCATATTAAAGCAGGATTTCAGCCCTGGGTTTGGGAGCCTCGCTCTCCGCAGAGCAATTTAAAGTCCAAAATTGTTAGGCTTTACTATTTATGAAGATTTTTGCATGAACTTTAGGTATTCTAAAATCTTCCCTCATGCTGTAAACGTTTTCCTAAAAAAGAAATGGCACCAATGATTAACAATACTTATACCCGTCATACTTATTGTACAATTGAAATAATTAAAGTATAACTAAAAATATTAAAATTGTTGCTGAGTCAAGAAATTTCACATAACTTTACATAGTTTAATGCCAATTGCGTGATTAAAATCACATAATAAGTACTTAAGTTGTGAATTATGCAAATCAAAAGAAGTGTACAGAAAAAATTATCATGCTGGAAAACAGATCCAAACCGTAAACCACTGGTACTCCAAGGTGCAAGGCAAGTTGGTAAAACATGGCTATTGAAACATTTTGGTGCCGCCGAATTTGAGAATGTTGCGTATTTTAATTTTGAGGAACAGCCTGATCTAAAGCAATTTTTTGAAAACACCAAGGACATACAGCGCATTGTGCAAAATCTATCCCTAGTCCATGGTTTGCCAATACTACCGCAGAAAACACTAATTATATTTGACGAGATACAGGAATGCAATGAAGCACTGAATACTTTAAAATATTTTTATGAGAACACGCCTGAATATGTGGTGGCAAGTGCAGGTTCACTACTTGGGGTTGCGATGTCAAAAGGCAATTCATTTCCGGTAGGGAAAGTTGATTTTTTACAGGTCAACCCGATCAGTTTTTCTGAATTTCTGTCTGCTGATGATCCTCAGCTTTTTGCTTACATAGAGAGTATAGATAGACTGGAGCCTATACCTGACATTTTTTTTAACCCATTGGTGGATAAATTAAAGAAATTTTTTATTTGTGGAGGAATGCCCGAAGCGGTAGTTACACTATTGGAACAACATGATGTAGAAAAAACACAGCAGGTACTGCAAAATATTGTAAATGCATACGCACTTGATTTTTCGAAATATGCAGAAAGTAAGGATGTACCTAAAATTAATCATCTTTGGGCTTCAATCCCTTCACAACTGGCAAGGGATAATAAAAAGTTTCTTTACCAAAGTGTAAGAACAGGTGCACGTTCAAGAGAATATGAAGATGCCTTACTTTGGCTTTCGCATGCCGGTCTGGTGCATAGGGTTTTTAAAATAAGCAAGCCAGGATTACCTATTTCTGCCTATGATGATCTCTCGGCATTTAAACTTTACTTGATTGATGTTGGTTTGTTACGTAGACTTTCACTACTAGACCCTATAGCTGTTAGAGAAGGAAATCGTTTATTTACAGAATTTAAGGGCGCACTGACCGAAAACTATATTTTACAGCACTTAATCAAAAATTTTGAAGTGCAACCTCGATACTGGACTTCTGGAAACCAGGCTGAAGTTGACTTTATTATTCAGATGAAAAATGAAATTATCCCCGTTGAGGTAAAATCTGATGAGAATGTACGTAGTAAAAGTCTTTCGATATATAATGGCCTTTATGAACCCCCAATGCGGATAAGATATTCGCTAAAGAATCTGAAGAAAGATGCTGGGTTAGTTAATATCCCCTTGTTTTTGGTCGACTACACAGAGAAATTACTTACACTTAATTAGCAGTCAATTTATAACCGACACTTATATCCATAGATATCTTCTATTATACGTAAAAGTTCTCGCAAGTGTCAAATGGACTCTCTCCTTCCGCGCTGAGGCATCAAAACCAAGTTAAAGCCTGAAATCGAAAGATTTCAGGCTTTTTTCGTTTCGGCCATTATGAAACAGTGTAAATTTGCTAATATTTCACCAGTGACCGGGATCACATTGCTTACCGATATCCGAGCGCAAAGCACTTTCGACGATTTTAAACTGTTTTTTAGCGGTTTTGATCTCTATCAACATACAGGATGCCCCTTAATTACGCCCTATATTTTGCCCCGTTTATTTTACTTTTCGACAAAAGAACAGGATCTTTTTAACCGCACCAGGTACTTTGCCGATAGCAAAGCCTATTTATTTGAATGGCTAACAGGCGACTTTGTTACCGATGTGAGCACTGCTGCTGCAACACAGTGTTTCAATCTGCATTCCTATCAATGGGATGGACTGCTAGCTGCCATAGGCCTTTCGGCAGACCAGTTTCCGGCAATACAGGATGGCACCACTTACCTTCGTCCATTAAAAAATACACACCGATTGGCCTGGGGCCTCAAAAAGGAGGTAAAGGTATTATTGGGCGTATATGATGGCGCTGCACTGGCCATGGGGCTCAGTGGCCTACAGCCCGGATGTGGCATTATCAACCTGGGCACTTCGGCCATGTTACGGGTACCGGGAAAATATCCGGTGTTTGATAAAAATGAAAACAAAAAAATACAGCCTTATGCCCTTAAAAGAAACTGCTTTTTGAATAACGGAGCACTTAACAATGCCGCTTTATCACTAAATTGGTTAAGAACGCAGCTATTTGATGTGGATTTGCGAAACCTGCAGCTAATGGGCAACAGCACCAATGCCCCACTTTTTTGTTTGCCTTACCTTACCGGAGAAAGAGACTCTAAAACCGGTCCATATGCGTCAGGTGTCTTTTTTGGCCTTCGACAGAACCATACCAAAACCGATATTGCCCGCGCTGTACTGGAAGGTGTTGCCTATTCTATGAATTATATTTTTGATGCGCTAAAAGAAAATGGGCTCCAGGTTAACCAACTTTATATGGGTGGTGGAGGCATCCAGATCCCCCTATGTCCACAGATTTTTTCTGATATCCGGCCTGCCCATTACCCTGTCAACAGAGCAGCAGGCCGCATTAATTGGCAATGCTATGCTGGTATTTTCGGCAGTAGGGATGGATGATTGCAGCCAAAAGCTGAAAGCGGAAATGAACAAAAACGATAATAAGGTTATACCCAATGAAGAAGCTCTGCAGCGCCATCAAAATGGTTATCTGTTTTTTAAAATGCTCAGAGAAAAATTAGGCCCTTTGTACAATCAGCACCATCAGTTAGGGATTCACTATTTCATTTGCTATTCGTAAAAACCTGTCGCAAACAGCCCACCAATAAGTCGTGTTACTCCCCGTTAATTTTGCCTTTTTACCTCCATATTTGTTAAAAGCAATGTGGAGCAGTAACCACATCAAAAAACGGGCGTACCGAAAAGCCATAAGATTAGGAACAAAAAAAATCTATTTTATGTCAGACAATAAAGTTTCATTACACAGGGTAATTAAAGCCGCTCCAGAAAAATTATACCGCGCCTTTACCGATAACACGGCAATTGCGGCATGGTTGCCTCCTTATGGTTTTCTCTGTACCGTTCACGAACGCGAGGTAGCGGAAGGCATCACTTATAAAATGTCGTTCCAGAATTTTACTACTGGCAATAGCCATGGCTGGACGGGAAAGTTTTTAGAGATCAAGCCGAACGAGTTCCTAAAATACACCGATAGATTTGACGATCCACATTTTGAGGGCGGAATGATCACTTCTGTTTGGTTTCAAAAAACATCCGTTGGTACCGAACTAAAGGTAGTACAGGAAAATATTCCGGCGATGATACCGGCAGAAATGTGTTACCTGGGATGGCAGGAATCGATCGAGAAATTGATTAAACTGGTAGAACCCAATATTCCGGATGCATAAGTTGAACGTTTAAATTCAGCTACCTGATCTTGCTAACACAACGATAATCTGGGCTAAACAATTTGATCGTAATAAACGTCTATATTGTTGTAACTAAATATAATCTTATGACCACACAAGAAGTTGCTGACCAATTGGTACAGCTATGCCGTGAAGGCAAGAACGATCAGGCGATTGAGGAACTCTATGCAGATCATGTTGTTAGCAGGGAGCCGAAGGGATCGGATATGGAATTAACCGAGGGGAAAACCGCCGTAAAAAATAAAACCCTGAAGTGGGAAGAAAGTGTACAGGAAATCCATAGCGCATCCTGTTCTGACCCTATTGTTGCTGAGCATCATTTTTCTTTTGTTATGGATATTGATGCCACATATAAAGAACATGGAAGGATGAAAATGAGCGAAATCTGTGTTTATGAAGTAAAGGATGGCAAAATTGTTGCCGATGAATTCTTTTACTGCATGGGATAAAAAAAATAGCGCTTCGGGCAAGCCGGAGCGCTATTTTTATTTATCTGGCAGTTAAAAACTGTTCGCCAGCTTTACCTATTTAAAATCGGGTATCGGGAAAATATGCCCTCCGAATAAGATGTACGACCATAGCAATGTCCAGAAAATATTGAAGATCTGAGCCGTAACAAATGTAAATGCGGGCCTTCCGCCCTGTAGTTTCACCAATGAAGAAAATTTAGCTTCCATACCAATGGAGATAAATGCAATGGCGAACCAAACAGTTCGCAACCCGTTTAAAGTAGGGGCAACACTTTTTGCAGTTGCAGGCGATAATAGGAATGAGAATACGAGCGACGCAGCAACAAAACCCAGTACGAATTTCGGGAAACGCTCCCATACAATTTTAAGTCCGGGGCTTTCGGCTTTAATTAAACTCTCCCCTGCTTCACCTTTTGGCTTTTTATAGGCCCACCATATTGCGATAAAAAATGCAGCAACGCCAATAAATACGTTTTGTGAGAATTTTGCAATCACCCCTGCTTTAACGGCAATTGGTCCAACTAAATCTCCTGCAGCCGTAACTGTTGCCGTAGTATCCAGCGTTCCGCCCAGCCATGCCCCACCAATTACATCGGGGATATGGAAATACCTTACAGCCCAGGGCTGGATAACCATCATCGGGATGGCCATAATTAAAACTAATGTAGTTACGTAAGATAATTTACGTTTATCGCCGTTAATGGCACCTGCGGCAACAATTGCTGCCGAAACACCACAAATGGATACTGCTGAGGCCAATATTACGCCAAATTCATCGTCAACTTTTAGCCTACGGCTTAACCAAAGCGAAAAAAACCAAACAGCAGTTACCACGATAACAGCCTGCACGATGCCGGGCAAACCGGCTTTGATTAAATCGGCCGATAAAATGGTAGTTCCTAAAATTACCAATCCGGTTTTAATGTAAAATTCAGACCGTACGGCTTCTTTTAACCAGGTTGGTAATTTTACCAGGTTGCCCAGCAAAATACCGATCAAAAGGGCAAAAACAACATATTCCAACCCCAAATAAGATACATTTTTGTTGCCGCCGATAATAAATGAAAGGATTGCCAAAAAGTAGATCAAAGTAAAACCAGCGGCAAACCTAGCTACATTTCCTCCTGAAAGCCCAATTGCAATGGCTGCAAGCGCAAGAAAAACAGCACCGGTTTCTACAATCAGCAGTAGGTTTTGTGCCGATAAGATTTTATCAGTTAAATCGGCTACGGTAGCCCATTTAAACGCTGGTAATGTTATTATAGTTCCGTTATGGGTTAAATAAAGTACGGTGGCAATAATAATGGTCCCTAAAATTACCGCCCACCAGTCTTCGGTAAGCGATTGTAAAAATGTTTTTTTGTCGGGCGTTATCCCTGCATCTGTTAAAGCTCCTGTAGTTCCCGAAGCATTGTTTTGTGTTGACATAAGTGTTTCTTTGTGGTTATCTGATTTTTATGTTGAAAATATCTTTTAATACTCTTTTTGCAGCGTTGTAGCCGCACATTCCATGTACGCCACCTCCCGGAGGTGTAGACGATGAGCAGATGTACAAGCCCCTAGACGAAGTTTTATAAGGAGACCACCTCAAGGCCGGACGGGTAAATAATTGCCCCAGGTCTAATATGCCGCCATTAATATCACCACCGATATAATTACGGTTATGGGCTTCCATCTGTTCGGTATTCATGGTGTGTTTGGCTAAAATCCTGTCTTTAAAGCCGGGAGCAAAACGCTCCACCTGGTTTTCGATCAGCGTTGTCATATCTTGTTTTGATCCGTTTGGAACATGGCAATAGGCCCATGCAGTCTGCTTTCCTTCCGGAGCACGCGAAGGATCGAATAAACTCTGTTGCGCAAGGAGTACAAAAGGTTTTTCGGCCTGTTGACCTTTACTGGTGCTGAGCTCGCCTTGCGCTATTTCTTCGAAAGTATTGCCCAAATGTATGGTTCCTGCACCCCGGCATTCTTCGGCAGTAAATGGAATGGGTCCATCCAATGCCCAATCTACCTTAAATACACCCATACCGTAACGGTAACGTTCGAGCTGCCATTTATAAATACTGGAGAATTTATGCCCTGCTATTTGTAATAACTGTTTCGGGGTAACATCAAAAAGCACGGCATGGGCCGAAGGCAATTCATTTAAAGACTTAACAAAGGCTCCGGTTTCGATTTTTCCACCCAGCGATTTAAAATAGCCCGCTAATGCCTCTGCAATAAATTTTGATCCACCTTTGGGTATCGGCCAGCCTTTAAGGTGCCCAGTTGCCATTAACACCAAACCAATGGCCGTAGTACTTAAATTACTTAAAGGCTGTATCGCATGTGCGGCCATTCCTCCAAAAAGTCCTCGGGCGTGTTTTTCTTTAAAACGTTCAACAAAACCCGAAGCGCTGGTTAATGCTTTTAGGCCAAAGCCCGCCATCGCAAGAGGATGTTTAGGGAAATGTAAGGATCCTAAAGCATCTTCATCAATCAACGGCCATGCTGCCGTGATTTTTTGCATTAGGGAATTATAGGTTCTGGCATCAGTACCCAAATATCCAGCTGTTTTTTGGATAGAATGATCAAGTATTGCGGCAGTACCATCATCAAAAGGATGTGCCGCAGCTAAAACAGGCTGCAGGTATTCCAATCCATGCTCGGCCAAAGGCAGGGTTTTAAAAAACGGCGAAGCCACTGCCATCGGGTGGATCGCCGAACATACATCGTGCGTAAAGCCGGGCAAAGTGAGTTCGGCAGAGCTCAATCCGCCCCCAATTACATCTTTACCTTCTATAATTAAAACGGAAAGCCCCTGCTGTTGCAAAAGAATAGCCGCAGCAAGTCCATTCGGCCCCGAGCCCACTACAATTGCATCATAATCCCGTTTTTCTAGTTTCATTTGGTTATTTTATTGTTTCCGGTTTAAATAAAACGGTTCCATCATTTTTAATTTCCCATGCCGTAATGGGGTTCATGTGGTAGCCACCCAGGTTTACACCACGGGCGTCTACCAATTGGGCCAAAGTTGGTTGTAAATAGCCCGTTTCGTCGGTAACGCGGCTTAATATTTCAGTGGTTTCTCCTTTCCAGTCCCACAGATACCTGAAATAAGTATGTGCTTTACTTAACACCGGCTCCTGTAAATTGGCCAATTGCCAGGTTTTACCGGCATCGGTACTTACCTCTACTTTTTCTACCTTCCCTCTACCGCTCCAGGCAATTCCACGTATTTCTACCCAACCCTTATTTACCTTTTGGGGATAAGATGGATAGGTGATAATGGAACGCGCATCCAACTCAAAGCTAAACATTCTGATTTTATCTTTTACAGGGTAAGTATATTTTGACGTTTCTTCCCTGGTCATGTAAGGTTCTTCCGAAAGTTCGATCCGCCTTAACCATTTGATATTCATGTTGCCTTCAAAACCGGGCAAAAGTAACCTCATGGGATAACCCTGTTCGGGCCTTATGGCTTCACCGTTCTGTGCATAAACAATCATGGCATCGTCCCAGGCTTTTGCAACCGGGATGGTACGCGTCATTACGGCGGCATCCGAACCTTCGGCCAGAAACCATTTGGCTTTATCGCTGACGCCCACTTCGCTGAAAATGGTCGATAACATTACACCTGTCCACTCGCTTTGGCTGGTGAGTCCGAGGATATCCTGTGGGGTCATTTCGTCCTTACCTGTTCGGAAATTACCTGCACATTCGATAAAACAGGTACGGGTAACGGATGGAAACCTTTTGATATCGGCAAGGGTAAATTTCATCGGATTTTCTACCAGACCATGAATGAGCAGTTCGTGTTTTGCCGGATCGATGGTTGGAATACCTGCATGATGGCGTTCGAAATGAAGATCGGCCGGGGTAATGGTGCTGTGCATATCCTGCAAAGGTGTACGCGAAGAAATATCGGAAGGTTTGCGTACGGGCTGTTCAAATGTTGATCTTTTTCCCATTGGACTTGGCCCTGGACCAACAATTTTAGTCGGATCATCGTTAATTTCAGGGTGAATTAGCATTTCTTGCTGTATTTCATCCGCAAATAACGATTGTACAGGTAAAACTGCCGCAGCTATTACCCCGCCCAATAAAGTTCGCCTGCTGATTTTGCCAGTGGCTAAATTCTGATCTTTGTTTCCGCTCTTTTCCATCATTTTATTTCGGGGCCTCCTTTGCGGTCGTCCATAATAAACAGTTTTTTCGCTGGCATTACCACCTTGTAAAGGTTTTTGGCATCGAGCACCACATCTGCTTTGATAATTTTGTTGGCGTTAAGCAGGTAGGCCGTTATGCTGTATACTTCATCGTTGCTTAATGAGCCGGGCAGATTATATGGCATGGCACGGCGCATATAATCGAACAAAGTAGTGGCATAAGGCCAATAATTTCCAATGGTTTTGGGTTTGCTGGTGGCCAATGTATCACCTACCAAAGCATTTCCTGGGAGTTTTATGCCTGGTTTTTCAGTGCCATCAACACCATGGCACATGGCACATTTTTGAGCATACAGTGTTCTACCTTTTTTTACATCGCCCTGCCCTGCTGGCAAGCCTTTCCCATCGGGACGGACATCAATATCCCATGCTGCAATTTCCTGTGCCGTGGCCGGCCTGCCAAAACCAAATTTGGCTGGTCGCCTTAGGCTATCAGTAAATTGCTGTTGAGACTGTATGGTTATAAATGCCGATTTTAGCGACATTAACAGCAACACCATTGGGCATGTGAGTATGAGTACCGTTTTTTTGTTCATCGCCTTAATATTTACCTGCGCTTAAAGTACTTTTTGGCAATACATATTGTCGGTCGTAACGATCGAGCACCACATAAATAGAATCTTTCCGTTCGTTGATCCCTGAAAGGATAACCTTCGAACCATCTGTGGTATCATATTTCAATACCATGCGATGGCGTTTTACTTCCCTTTGCTTCTCTGCAAATTCGCGATCCCTGCGGGTAGACCAGGCAGCCTTATCGATCATTTTATTTTCATCGCCGATATGTTGCCACGCCGTTTTACTGATCCAGTTATCTTCTTTTGGCCTGGCTTCTCTGGCCTTGTCGGCACCTTTGCGTCCACCCCTTAAAGCCATCACATTTTTATCCTGCAGGTAAAGCACTTTATCTACAGTATCGGCATAATAATGAAATGCCCTCCGCCCTCCGGCAACACCGCTGATTTCGAAAGTACGCTGGATATCGCGCATTGGGCTGCCGCCACCATTTGATGGATCTATGATTACCGGGCGATTGATTTTGAAGGTTAAAGTTGTCCAGTTTTCGAAAGTAGCTTCCTGCCACCTAGTAGAATCGAGCGGATTAAATGGAATCACCACTCCATTGATTTTAAACTCACTTACACGGTAATTTCCCCTTAATATTTTAACGCCGGCCGTTGCAGGCTGTTTGTAAGGGTCATATTTAAAATTGATTATCTCGGTGTAGGTAAGTACCCCAAAAAAGATCACGAAAGTGAGCACTTTTAGCGTGATGCGAGTATATCTAAGCCATGGCTTTTTAAAATCGGGGTACACCCTGAACGGAACGGTATAACGTTCGAGAATGAGCAGATTGTATAACTTAGGAAAATCATCGGCAGCGATAAACAGTCCGAGCAGTACAAAATAAAAGGCATACACATGCACACCACCGTCATAAGCATAATTTACGAAAGTGATATCGCCTAGCGCAGCAGCTAATAAAATAGCCCCAAATGTGCTTGTTTTCCGGAAGAAAAGCATGGCACCGGCAACAATTTCGACCACGCCACCAAAAACCTGATACCACGGCACTACACCTACTGAAAGCCAGTATATTTTTTGCGTGGTAAAATCGCCAAAATTACTGTTCAGCAAGCCTAATGATGGGTATGGCATCTGTGTCGGAAAGAGTTTGGTAAAACCGAAACCGATAATCCCGATGCCTGCGCGGTAACGCACCACCACCCTGATCCAGTAATAAAGAATGTGATAAGATTTACTTTTTCGGTCAATGGCAGTCCAGATCAGTGCGCCTACCAAAGCAAACACCAACGCGATGCCCCAATCTGAATAATCGGCCAGAAAATTCCTTTTGGGTGGTAAAGCAGTGCCATTGTCGTTTTTGGCTTCAATCTTTTTAACATCAACCTTTTCTGTTTTATTTTTCTTCGCACCGTCTTTTTTGGTAGTTTCATCACCTGAAGGCGAATCGGTAACATCACGCGAACGCTGATTGCCGAAAAGTGATAAAAAGCTGGGCTGGAAACGGGCGATATCGTACAGATCGCGGTAATGCGGCCTCGACCAATCCAGGGTAAAAACGTTTTTATACCAATTGGCCGAAAAAGGGATAGACATGGCAAGGAAGAAAATAAACAGCACACGAAAGCCAAATTTCTTTTGGCCCGACCATGGCTTTTTAGCTTCAGCATGTTGCGCTGTTGTTTCGTTTTCTATATCCTGTTGTTTTATTTCAGACATAACATTAAGCTTTTATAGTTTAAGTGCTTTGCGGCGGCTAAGCTTTAATGGATATTTTTTATCGATTTTGTTCAGTACCACATAAATCGAATCGCGGTGCTGGTTGGTGCCCGAAAGGATTACCGTAGCGCTATCGGGTCGGCTATAACTTAACCGCAAATGTTCGCCTTTGTAATGCGGGTTTTTATTGTCCAATAGCAATACATGGTTTACAGAATCGACAGTATAACTGTAATAATGTCTTCCAGCGCTACCCGCCAGTTCATAATCTCGGTCTTTATCATTTTTAAACACCTGTTCATAATTTGCCGAATCAACAATTACCTTCCGATCGGAACGCACGCTGATGGTAGCCCATTTCTCGAATACCACATCTTTCCAACGGATCGAATCGGCCGCTGCGTAAGGCAATACACGACCGTTGATCCTGAACTCGCTTACATTGTAAATCCCGGCTGCTTTGGCCAAACCCTTTTTCTGCGGAAACTGATAAGGATCATGATGGAAGCCAGAATAGGTTTTAAAACCATACAGGAAAACAAAAAAGAAAATAACCAGTGTTTTAAGTACCAAACGCAAGGTTTTGGTTTTCCCAGCGAAATGTGGTTTAAAACTGTTTGGCAATGTTGGCCGCTCGAGCGATACCAGGTTATAAATCCGCTGTGCATCGAACCAGAGCACAAAAAGCGCGAAAGTAACCAGATAAGTGGCATATACAAATTCGCCACCTTCGTAAGCCAGGTTGGAAATAAACACGTTTCCGGTAAATACCAGTATAATTGCTGCCCCAATAGTTGCTGTTTTGCGGAAGAATAATAATAAACCCGCAAGGATTTCTATTGCGCCCAAAAATGCTTCGTAAGAAGGTACAATGCCCAAGCTCATCGAAAATATTTTCCAGTCGGTAAAATCACCATAACTGGTGTTTAAATTACTGATGGAAGGGAAAGGTGCCTGCAGCGGGAAAAATTTGATAAATCCGTAACCAATAATGCCAATGGCCAAACGGTAACGCACTACAACCCTTAACCAGTAATAGAATTGGTTGTAATCAATATCCTTATATTTAGATCTGCCCCAGGCTACCGCACCAATTATTGCAATTACCGCAACGATGATCCAATTGATAAAACTATCGGCACCTGGAAGAAATTTTGCAGATAAACGCGTAAGGTTAAAAATATCGCCATAACTGATGTGAAACCAGTTAAAGCCAAAAACAATTTTAAAAAAATCGACACTTAAAGGAATAGCCTGAAGGATAAAAAAGAGAAAAAAGAACCTGAATATCAGCTTTTTTTTGTCCGTCCAAACAGGTGGCGATGGTATGTTGGTATTACTCATTGCTTTATTTTTTAAGGTTATTGATCGTCGTCTGCCTTGCCCGTTTTACGCGGTTCTTTAATTACCTGTCTTTTGGCCAGGTCGTACTTCTGCCCTGCGCCAAGGAAGAAAAATGGACCATTCGCAGCAGTAAAATCTTCGCGGTTGTTTAGCACATGTTTTTCGCCACTGTTGATGATGGTATTGTAATCGTAAATGGCCACAAAAGAATGTCCGAGTACCTGCAAGGTATCGCGCTGCACCAATACCGCTGTAGCTTCGTTTAATCCCAAGCCGATAAAATCGGGAGCTTTACGGATAAAGTCGACCAGATCGAACTGACGGTTACGCACCAACAAATGCTGATCGATAGCCGAATACTTAAGGAAACCCAGGCCCTGAGTATGATCGCCCACTAAAACCTGAGCGCCATTAGTATCGCCTCTCCATAAAAAAGAGCCTATAATGCTTGCCCCGGCCGAACTGCCTGCAATTACGCCTCCCCTGTTCAGCACATCAATAAAAGCCTGATGGGTAAGGGTGTTGAGGTAAGAATCGGCGATACGCCACTGGCGGCCACCCTCAAAATAAACGGCAGTTGCATTTTTTAAGGGGGCAATAAATCTTTCGCTGTTGGCTTCCTTAAAATCGCTGGTATGGAAAAGTGTTACATTTTTAATTCCTGTTTGGCGTTTTACCTCCTCAACTCCTTTTGTATCGTAAGCAGCCGAATCGCCCGATGCGGTAGTAACCACCACCAGTACGGCTTTATCTTTACCCCCTGCGAGTTCGGTAAATTTCTCCCAGATATCACGTTGCGAACCCACATTCCCACCAATAATCAACAGACTACCTTTTTCGGGACCATGTCTGGTATCAGATTTTTTTACGGTGATTGGTGATGATTGGGCGAAGGCCGAATAACCGAATGCGGTTAGGGCCAAAAGAAAAATGCTTAATTTTTTCATAATCAATATTTTTAATAGCCAGGATTACGGTTTGCTCCCGCCAATTGTGGATCAACCAATGTTTCGTTATAAGGAATAGGGAAAAGATAAAGGTGTTTATCGGGCAGACCCAGCACAACCTGTGCACGATCTGTACGTACCAGGTTAAACCAGCGATCGGCTTCGAAAGGGAATTCTACCTGACGTTCTTTTTCGAGTGCCAGTAAAATATCACTCAAAGTAGCCGCAGAAGTTGCACCAAGCCCGGCACGGCTACGTACGGAATTTAAATCGCTTTGTGCACTATTTGTACCGATGAGGTTGCCTTGTTGTGCCCTTGCTTCAGAACGGATGAGGTATAATTCGGAAATGCGGATCACATAAGCTGGGTCGGTACCCAATGGATTACGGTAATACAATTTACCGTACCATAAATTGCCCGGAGGTGCGGTTTGTGCAATTAAAGTATTGCGGTTACCACCAATGGCAGGATTATTTAACAAAGTAACCAAAGCATCATTTGGCGACCATTCTCTCCTTCCGCCCAAAGCCGGTGGCAACCACCAGTTGCTGTGTCCGTTGGTGTTCGAGGTAGTGTAGGCCAGTTCCAGTACCGATTCGTTTGTAGTTACCGCATTATTGGCAAAAAACGCGCTATAAGGTGCCACAAGAGAATAATTTGTATTATCGTTAATTACCGATGTTGCAAATTGCTCGGCCAGTGCCCAGTTTTTCTGATAAAGGTAAAACCTGGCTTTTAATGCTTGCACCGTACGCAGACTTACCCGGTTACGGTTTACGGCTGTTGGCACCAGAGTTTCGGCAGCGTTTAAATCTTTTAGTACCTGTGCATAGGTATCAGCCAAACTGCTGCGCGGAATATCGCTGTTATCAGATGAATTATTGGTGGCTCTTAAGATCAGCTGTACACCGCCCCAACCGCGTGCCAAGTCGAAATAAGCCAGCGCACGCACAAAATAAGCTTCACCCAGGTATTGGTTTTTTAATGCTGTAGTAAGTAAAGGATCACTCACACCCGGCACCTTATCAATGATATAGTTAGATTGCGATATGGTTTTGTAAATGGCCGTCCATGCCGATTGTACGTAACCATTAGTGGCAGAGGTAAGGTGTTTGGTGATTTCGTTGGGATCAGACTGCGAACCCGACCATTGGATATCTCCGGCAGATAAGTAAGACAGTGCCGGAAAATTCGATCCGTAATAACTGTTGGCGGCCAGCAGGTTAAATAAACCATTTGCCGCAGTGGCCGCAGTACCGGCATTAATGATGGCCTGATCCTGATCTACCTGCAACTGGGGCTGTACCTCCAGAAACTTTTTGCAGGAAGTAAACAGGATGATGACTACGAATATGTATATAACTTTTTTCATGATTGATTATTCGGTTTAAAAAGTAATGTTTGCACCTATCTGGAAAGTACGTGGCACAGGTGGCGTGCCTAAATCGTAACCGAGCACGGTTGCCGACGATGATACATTGATCTCCGGATCCGGACCTTTGTATTTGGTCCACAACCAAAGGTTCGAGCCGCTTGCGTATATCCTTACCGAATTCATTCTCGCCTTTTTGATAAATTCTTTAGGCAGATTATAACCAAGGGTTACATTGCTCAGGCGGAGGAAAGAGCCATCCTCAATGTTACGGCTGGTTGGGCTCAGGGTATAGTTCTGTCCGTATGCGGTTAGCCTTGGCATGTTGGTAATATCGCCGGGTTTCTGCCATCTGTCTAACTGGTACACATCCATGGCCCTGTTGGCATCGCGGGTACCGCCACCTTCAAGAAAATAGTTATTGTTATTATACACCTTGTTGCCATAAACAAAGTTGAAAAACACCGATAAATCGAACCCTTTATAACTGAGGTTATTGGTTAAACCACCATTAAATTTCGGTAGCGCATTACCAACCGGAACAATATCGTTTGCATTGATCACGCCGTTATGGTCGGCATCTTCGTATACCGCATTTCCCGCCTGTGGATCAACATACAGCTGGTTGTATACAAAAAAAGTGTACATCGATAAACCCTGCACCATACGTTCGGCAGCATAGGCGGCTACAACAGGCGTGGGCAGCTTCTCTATTTTATTAATGTTGCGCGAAATGTTAAAATTGCTACTCCATTTAAATGCACCATCGAGGTTAATGCTGCTGATATTCAGTTCCAACCCTTTATTGCTCATTTCGCCGGCATTGGTAAGGATCGATGAAAATCCTTTACTCGAGGCCAAAGGCAGGTTAAGCAACAGGTTGCTGGTGTATTTATCGTACACATCGCCGCTTAAAGTCAACCGGTCTTTAAAGAAGCTTAAATCAAAACCGATATTGGCCTGGCGGGTGCTTTCCCATTTCAGATCGGGATTGGCCAATTGCGTTGGTAGTGTACCAGGGTTGTTCTGGTAGTTGGCACCTGCACCCCATAAACCGCGTGAGGCAAAATCGTTGATGCCATTCTGGTTTCCGGTTACACCGATACTTCCGCGGAGTTTTAAGTCAGAAATTACGGCAACATCCTTTAAGAAGTTTTCCTGTTTAACACGCCATGCCAAACCTGCCGAAGGGAAATATCCCCATTTGTGGTTGGCGCCAAAACGCGAGGAGCCATCGGCACGCACACTGAATACGGCATAATATTTCCCTCCGTAATTGTAATTTAAACGGGCGAAAAACGAAGAAAGGTTATATTTTGATTCAGATGCAGATGAAGTGGTGTTAGCAGCCGAGGCAATCTGCTGGAACGAATCGTTCGGGAAATTGGTACCCTGTGCCAGCGTGGTATTGAAAACTGAACCCTGAAGCGAATTACCGATCAAAGCACCAAAAGTATGTTTTCCTGTAACGTGGTTATAATTTAATGTCTGCTCATTTGTCCATATCGTATTATTGCTGACGCTCGAACTTCCAAGGTTTTTGTTCGCAATGCCCAGATTGGTTAAACTGTTCCAATACTGAAATTCGTTATACTGGTTATAATCAACACTCCAGCTGGTTTTAAAGGTTAAATCTTTGGTAATATTCACTTCACCATATAAATTGCTGATAAGCCTATTACTCGTGCTGTTCATATTGGTGTTGTTCAATAACACATCCAGGTTGTCGAAACCTGCCCATTTGCCCGGGGTTCCATCAGCGTTAAACTCGGGAAGGTAGGTTGGTGTATGTAAGGCCGATTGTAAAATCCCGCCCTGCGGACCATCGCCTACACGGGCATTGGTACGGTAAGTTTGGGTAAGGATGTTGCTCGTTCCTATTTTTACATAATCGTTAATTTTCTGATCGAGGTTCAGTTTAAAACTTCCCCTTCTAAAATCGTTCGTTTTTAGGGTAGCTTCCTGCTTATTTAAACCTCCGCCGATGTAATAAGTGGTTTTATCGTTACCTCCCGAAACAGAAAGATCATAATTTTGCAACAGTCCGGTGCGAAAAGCTTTGTTTAAACGATCGTAGGTGTTTTGATCCTGTGGCAGACCACGTGCGGCTGGCGAAGCTGTCGGATTATCTGTTAATGCCCTAAAAGGTTCGAACCTATAAGTAGTAACCGGAGTTGTTCCGTTTGCAGCAGCAATGGCGATGGCATCGGCATTAGAATTGCGGTAAAATTCGTTAATAAGTTCGGCATGCTGCGGCCCTGTTACCAGATCCCACAATTTAGCTGCTTTTGCCACGCCTACATAAGCACTCAGGCTTACTTTTGGCGCAGTGTTGTATTTACCGCGTTTGGTGGTAATCACGATCACGCCATTGGCTGCACGGGCTCCATAAATCGCCGTTGCATCGGCATCTTTTAAAACGGTAACGCTTTCAATATCATCCGGACTGATATCCGACAAAGGGTTATTCGCCTGCCCCTGAGTAGTAAGGCGCTGCAGCGAGCCACTGTTTACATACACCCCATCAACTACATATAACGGGTCGTTACTGGCGTTGATTGAAGTCGTACCGCGGATCCTGATAAACATCCCATCACCCGGAACGCCTGTTGAAGTGCTCACCTGCAAACCTGGAGCCTTGCCCTGCAACTGTTCTGCAAATGTAGCGGTTGGTTTTGCCCGTACTTCATCTACAGCTATGGTAGAAACCGAGCCTGTTAACGATTTCCGGGTTTGGGTACCGTAGCCTACCACCACCACATCGTTTAACTGGCTGTTCAATTCCTTTAACTTGATGGTAACAGGGCTCGTACCAACTACAATTTCTTTACTTTCGTAACCTACCGATGAAAGAATTAAGGTATAAGGCAGTTTTTGACCGGTTACAAAAACAAATTTTCCATCGCCATCAGTCGAAACAACATGGGTAACGCCTTTAATGCGGACCACCACGCCGGGCAAAGGCTGTTTGGTTAAAGAATCGATTACGGTACCTGCCAATTTTGAATTGATCAGTGGCGGAGGTTCAACCTGGGCGAGAATTTTAAAGGGGACGGCCAGCGCGACTAACAAAAAAATAAGGCTGACAAATAAGAACGGTTTTTTCTTATGGAGAAATATTTCCATATTTAACGGGTTTTATGTTAATGATAAATTCATTTGATAAGACTGAGAATGGATATCAGTGCGTGATTGGCGTTACAAAACTGATATTCCATGATGACCGGCGAGGCTTCCTTGCCGGTTATTTTTTTTAAGGATTTCAATGCATATTAGGGGAATTGGTGGTCTAGCTTTAGGATGCACAGTTAGTTAAACCATGCCTGTTTGTGGCAAATCACAGATCATCAACAGCACATGTTACCACACATGGCGTTATTCAACTTTAAATATTTGCAGTGGGCAGCGGAGATCGCGCAGGTTTTCAGGGTTATTGTTGCATTCATGATCAACGCAAACATATTGATAAATATTTAATCTACAAAATCTATAGACTAACTATTTATAATGTTACACAGGCTATCTAATTGTACTTAAGGCTATAATGGAAAAGCATATTCCTTGACTGGATCAGCAGAACAGCAAGGCGATGAACATCGAAAGAAAAATATCCTGCATTAGGTTGGCTGGAGCAGCTCATTATTTTTGAAATCAGCGAATATATTGTCAGCAGCAAAATCAACTTGTTTTTGATGGATCAATGAGAATATTTCATCTCTCACCATGGCATAAAGATGCTCAGAGAGGCTTTGAATAGCCACATTTTCCCGCAAATGCCAGAGTTTAATGAAAACGTTCTGGATCACGGCATTAGCCTCTTCTTTATTGCGCAGTTTATTATAGGCCTGGTTGAGCAGTTGATGATGGTATCGATCAAAAATTTCGGCAAAACCTGTATAGTCACTCTTAGAGAGCATGGCAACCAGATCAAGATCGGTATGAGCGGATAGATTGTTCAAATTTTTATAACGTTATAATAATTTTTACGAAATAATCGAATTAAGACGAATGGTCGTCATTAAGCCTATTCAAGTGGCATAACTGCATAGACAAAGCAAATACACAGTAAATCCATAGATTTTATAGATTTTTTAACAACATCTGTCATTAATTAATTTTTCACCATAAACAAAAACCGCCTCTGGTTTGCCCAAAAGCGGTTAAAAGTAATTTGCCTATAAAGAGATCATTGATAAAATTTGAGGGGTCTGTCTGATCCAGTTGGTTTAGCCTCCCGTGCTTGAGATACTTACGTTCGACATATCAACTGCATAATAAGGCGCACTACTGGTTGGCATCGGCGGGCCTGAAACCCATTTAATTACCACATAGCCTGAAGCTGGGTTAAAATTATCCTGGGTTAAGGTGCAACTGTAAAAGGAACGTTTTTTGATGTCGAAAGGGCCGTTTTTTGCATTTAAGGCTATTGAAGCATTAATGAGCAGCAAGAATACTAAAAGTGATTTTCTTAACATAATTTGGGAAGCGGCTCATTTTGGATGTTAAATCTGGTTACCTAAACCTATAACTTATCAAGCTGAAGAGAAATGCATAAACCGATCATAATTGATGAACAATTACAGCTTTTGTCAATAGTTACTTAAATTATCTAGACCAAAGAAATACAATTAAGTAATATTTAAATTACAAATTAATATTTATCAATTAAAGCATTAACTTAAACTATTATGCATCCCTTAGAGGGATATATTTTTAATCTGATTACTAAAACGTTTTATTGATATAAAAAAACAAATGCTGTAAAAATTGTAGCAGCAAAGATGAAAAGGGAGGTGGCCAAATACAACCGAGAAATCAACTCAACCTAAATATAAAACCTAACATGAAAAACAGATTAATTCTCATCCCCGCAATCTTGATCTTCCTAGGCTTCTCCTGCAAAAAGCAGGAATCGGAAGAAACCCAACAACTTTCTAAAAACCAAACTGCCACTGCAAACAATACCTTACTCGCCGAACCACCGCTTACCTGGCAAGAACATTGGTTCGACCATGTGCAGGTTTTGCAGCGTTTTTATCACGATACCAGTATAGTGGTTTATCATGATAATGATGTAAGCAATACGGTTACCTGGCCCAATACCTACCTGGCGCAAGTTTGGAACTATACCAAGAGCAAATACGGCTCGTTCGGCCCCGATTCGCGTTTATGGGCCATATTTCATACCGGAAAGTATAGCGGAGGCCATCCAAGTACGTATATGGATGCCAGTCATGATTACAGAAACGTAATTGATGTGGGCTCTTCAAGCACCAGTGCCTGGTTATCGGGCACAGGCAACGACCTAGACCTCACCACGCATGAAGTAGGCCACATTGTTGAAGGTGCTTCAAGAAATGTGCTTAATTCGCCTGCATTTGGCATATGGCACGACAGTAAATGGATGGAAATATACATTTACGATGTTTATATCGGTCTTAACCGTCCGGCAGATGTGCAACGCTGGTATAACCTGGTGGCCAACGGATCAGAAAATTATCCCAGGGCGCAAACCTATTGGTTTAGGGATTGGTTCTTCCCAATTTACAGCCAACAGGGTGATGCCAGTTCGTTGAACAAATATTTTAGTTTGTTGGCCCAATATTTCCCCAAAGAGACAGTAAATAATGGACAGGGAAATATTGTCCGTTTTTCAAGATCAATGAATTACGGGGAGTTTATCCACTTCTGGAGCGGTGCTACCGGCATCGACTTAAAACCGCTTGCATTAAGCGCATTTGGAAATTTAGATGAGCAGGGCAATGATTGGACTACTCAGCTTACCGCTGCTAAAACAGCCTTCCCAAATGTAAGCTACCTGAAAGACATTAGTAGCCAGGCTACGGTAAGCGTAAGCAACGAAAATGCTGGTGGCGCTTCTGCCAACGAAGGTTCTTCAAAACTTGCTGATAGTTACTATAATACCAAGTTTTTTTTGGGTGCTTATCCTACCTCTTTTTGGGCCCAGCTCACTTTCCCATCCAGCCAGGTTGTAAAAGGCTATACTGTTACTGCGGGTAACGACGCCCCAGACCGGGACCCAAAGGCATGGAAATTAATGGGTTCTAACGATGGTGTAAACTTTACGCAATTGGATATCCGCAGCAACCAGACTTTCGATCTGAGGAGGCAGACGAAAAAAATATTAATCAGCAATACCACTGCTTACAAATATTATAGATTGTTTGTTACTGCCAATAACGGAAGTGTAGACCTTCAGTTTAGCGAATGGCGGTTATTGCAATAATACATTAGTGGTAACGGCCGGGAATTAAAGAGTTGAGGATTTCCCGGTCGTTATCCTCATTCCCTCTTCCAATGGGCTTCTGTAGTTCTTGGTGTTAGTTATCTCATTAAATCCTTTAAATTAAATTCAGGCTAAGGACTAATGTTCATTTTTTTTAAAGCTAAACGTGAGATGTGTGGCGTAGAGAAGAATAATGAGCGGTTATAGTTCAGAAAGCAGTTCGCAAGCTTCTTTTCAACACCAACACCTTTCTGCTATAAATCAACAACTTACATATATTCACGGCCAACATGACCGAGTCGGCATCTTTTTTGTTACAAAGTGCGCATGAAAACGAAAGATATAATCAGTGCGCTCTTAGGGATATTGATTATGGTGATAACCTATTGGTTGTTGTTTTATCAACTATCACCCGATAGACGTCATGAAATCAAAACTTTTTCATCATTGCCAAATGCCAAAACTTTAGAATAAATCCCAGTGTGTTTTTTATTATAGATGCTGTAAAAACAGATCCAGGTCTTCGTCTTTGCCAAGGCCCAGTTTTTGTTTAATGCGGTAACGGCTCATCCGTACACTTTTGGGTTCGATGCCTAACCGTATCGAAACTTCCTTATTGGTTAATCCCATTAAGATGTAAGAGCAGTATTTCAAATCGAGCCTTGTAAGCGTGTGGTTTGCTTTTTCTTGTAACTGTTCGAAAAAAACAGGGTTGGTATCAAAAAAATCGGTTTTATATTCTTCGAACTCCTTATCCATTTTTTTCTGCTGATTGATGATCCGCCTAATCTGTTCATCAACCGAAAGATGGCTTTGCTGGCTTACTTTGCCTGATAGGAGCTGCAGAAGTTCATTTTTTTCTTCAATCTGTAAGGTACCTGCCAGCACTTCCTTTTGTAAGCGTTCTTCACGTTCCTTAAGCAGGGCCTGTTCGGTTTGGAGTTGAATGGCCTCAGCTTCTTTTAACTGTGCCTTTAATTCGGCCGCCCCTCTCTGCTGATCAATGAGTTCTTGTTGCCTGACCGATGCTTTAAGTTTGTAATTATAAGAGATGAGCAAGAGCAGTAATGCAGCAATTCCGGTTAGCCCCGAAATGATGTAAAAAACATTCAGTTTTTTGGTAAATGCAGTCTGTTGATGTAAATAAGCAATTTCCTGCTCCTTTTTTTCAGATTGGTATTGCGCCTCTACCCTGAGCACACTGTTTATTTTATCTTCATCGAAAGCTTTTTTATAATTTAGAAAATACAACTTAAAATAGTTAAGTGCTGCGCCCTTATCGCCTTTTTTCTCGGCAATGTTCGAAAGCCCCTGGTACAGCCTCGCTTGTGTAAGCGGCATTTTTACCACACTGCCGTCTATTTTACTTAAACCTGCCAACAGTATCTTTTCTGCTTCATCATAATTCCCATCGCGCAGGGCATACTCACTTTTTAGACCGTAACAGTTTAATAAAACCTCCAATAAATTGGTTTTAGTTGCAATTTCCACCGCAATTTCAACGTACTTTTCAGCGCTATCGCGATAAGACCTGGGAAAATACTGAAAATAGGTATTGGCGGTATTCAGGGCTACCGCAGCTGTATTGCTGTGAATGATTATGCGCCCCTCCTGTTTTTTTGAAAGGCTGAGTGATTTTTTATAGGTAAATAAAGCTGAATCCAGGAGATAACGTTTAGTTGTATCGAGCTTAAAACGATCGAAATAAGTTTGCCCGATAGTAAAGTAAGCATTATTCAACAGATCTACCTGCTTACTTTTAAGGGCATACTGATAACATAATGAAGCATATTGCTGCTGTTTTGTTGGATTATTGCCATAACCATAAAAACTGGCAAGATAGTGGTATATGGTACTTTCATAATCGTAGGCTTGCTGTCCTTTAAAATAATCAAGGGCTTTCAACAATTTAACAGTGGCCTTGTCATTCTGATCATTAACCAGGTCAAGCCATCCGTTACGGAACCATACATAGCCCAAAGCCCAACGGTCTTTTGTTTTTTTAACATAATACATCGCGCTATCCAGGCTTTGATAAGCATGTTTTAGATCCTTTTTCCAAACATATAAGTGCACCAGCGTGGCATAAGCTATAGCTTTGCTTTTACCATCCTTAAGTCCGTTGCCAATTTGAAGCGCCCGATTGGCCTGCTCAAAAGAAAGCGGAAGGTTTTTTTCAAAATTTGCTTTGGCCAGTTTACACAGTAACAGTATGCGCGCATCTTTAGGATTGCTTTTATTGGCGAGCAGGTTGTTTAATGAATCGAGGTAGATCTTTTGTCCATCGGCATTTTTGGAAAAAATAAATAAACATGATATGGCAATGAATAATGTTTTCAGTGGTAGCTGCATAATCAAAAGTAGAAAAAAGATACACTTTTTAAAAAAGCAGAATTACGACAAATAACTGGAATATAACAGTTTAAAAGCTTTCTGTAGACTCCTTGTAGTCGCTATTTTTAAAAAAGGTAGTCGCAGGGTAGTCGCGCATTCCTTGGCTAGCCACTCTGCAACTGGTAATTTTGTGTTAACAAGTTCACCCTAAAAAATTATCTCATGAAACAGAAAACAATGGCCATTGTGGCTTACATTACGCTGATCGGCTGGATCATTTCTTATCTCGAGTTTAAAAAATCAGCACAGAAAAGCACACTGGTTAATTATCATCTCGGGCAGTCGCTTGGTGTTATTATTACCTCTATTATTCTGAGTATTGCGAGCAGTGTAATTTTGGCTATTATTCCATCTTTGGGCAGTATTTTTTACCTCATTTTATTCATTCCATTTGTATTGCTCTTGCTAGGCATTATTGCAGCCAACAACGAACTCGAAAAACCGGTTCCCCTTATCGGAAAAATATTCGAAGGCAAATTCAACTTCGCAACTTAACCACAACAAAAAGAACTTATGAAAACGAAACAGTATTGCCTGGCCATGTTACTGATACTGGTTTCATTCTGCTTTACGGTTAAAGCCCAGGATGAACCGCAGCAGGTACAGTTAGAATTAAAATTAACCGACAAAACCTCAGGTACAAGCCATAATTATAAGCTTTACGGTGTAAATTATTCTTTAAGTAATCCATTTTACGTTGAAGATGATGGTAAAATGATCAATAATGGCAGTTGCAGCATTATGCTCGAACTGGCGCAGGATGCTGATTCTTTTTTACTGAAATGGATTGGTGCCAGCGTAAAAAATGTATCAGGAGAAATTTCGGTTGTTGCAGTTGATGGCATAAAAAAGCCTCGTAAAATTACTTTTACTGATGGGCAGATTGTGGGCTCATCAGAGAGTTTTTACAGTACAGTTGGGGCAAACACTCCGATACAGATCAGCGTTTTCGTAAAAACACTTGCTGTTGATGGTATCCCTATATATTCGCAACCTAAACCTGCAGGCAAATGAGCCATCTTATAAAACTGCTGCTCTAAAATAAATGGCAAAATCTTTGACAGCTTTTAAAAACATTTAAAAAAACGATGATGAACCCAGAAACCTACAAACAGCGGTTTACAACCGATGATACGCCAGGATGGCAATCGATAGACGAGCAATTGGAAAAAATATATGGTGATACAAAAGCACGCCATTACCCACCTTTGTGCGGAATCCATTATGTAGCTGGCGGAACTGACCCGATAGATGGTGCAAGTATTTACGATAGCAGCCATCAAAATTTTCACCGCCACATTATCAGTTATGGCATGAGCGAACTTTATTATAACGAAGAAAAAGCGGGCGGCGAATTTAGCAAATGGGGTTTCGAATTTACTTTCAGGCTGGCTCCTTTTAAAGGAGATGAAAAAGATCCCATTTGGGCCATAAATGTGATGAACAACCTGGCCAGATATGTTTTCTCGAGCGGTAAATGGTTTGAGGAAAATCATTTTATACCTGCCAATGGACCGATAAGATTAAACACCGACACAGCAATAACAGGTTTTGTTTTTGCTTTAGATCCCGAATTGGGAAAGATAGAAACCCCACACGGCGAATTAAGTTTTCTTCAGTTGGTGGGTATTACCGATGCAGAGGTAGAACAGCTAAAAAAAAGCCCAACCATGGGAGCTGTAAAGGAACTGATCGAAAACCTTAAAAAAGACAATCCATTGTTAATTACCGATTTGAGCCGAAAGTAAAGTTAAAGTTATGATACGAAGAAATACCTTTTTAGCCCTGTTCCTTTTAGTTTTGATCTCCTGCAAGTCGAGAAAAGCAACGCAATTAAATACAGCGCTCGAACAAAAAGGGCGCACCGTTTTTAACATTATGGTTGGTAAAAATGGCCCCAGCGAAAGGAAACTGAAATGCTTGATTGACGGCGATTTTAAATGTGCACTTCAGGCAATTGCCGAAGAAGAAAAGGCATTTGATACAGTTATCAGTGAAATAAATGCGCTACAAACCACCGACATTAAGCATGGCAACGAACTCAAAACCGCATCCGTTAACTATTATGAAGCGGTTAAATCATTAGCGCTGTTCGACCGTGCCGATATTGCCCTACAGCAGATCAGCAGGGATAAAACAAATACGGCACAGGTACGCGATGCGGCTATCCATAAACAGCTACAATTATCCAGAGACAAGATGGAAATACACAAAACCATCAACAAAAAAGAACTTGTATTGGCCGAGGTACAAAAACAGTTTGATGAACTCAATCACCTGAATTAGTTCATCATTTGGTAGCATTGATAAACAACTAAGAGATCAGGAAGCCTGGCCCATATTCTGTAAAAAAATGTTCAAATCCTCTTCTTTACCTAAACCCAGTTTTTGTTTAATGCGGTACCGGCTCATGCGAACGCTTTTGGCCTCAATATGCATAATCTGTGCAATTTTTTTGGTATCCATTTTTAAATGCAGGTATGCGCAAAGTTTTAAGTCGAGTGAGGTGAGTTTCTGTTGCGCCCTTTGATTTAACAGGGAGAAAAACTCAGGATGAACCTCCTGGATCTGAAATTTCGCCTCTTCAAAATCGTTATCCAGTAGCAGCTCTTCGTTCCAGATTTTATTGATATTCAGCTGGTGGTGATCGCTCAGTTTTTCTTTGATCTGAAAAAGCATTTCTTTTTTATGCTCCAACTGCAACTGGTTGACCATTACTTCTTTTTGCAACTGCTGCTGCTGGCTTTCCAATAGCTGCTGTTCTGCCTTCAATCTCGCCTGCTCTTCCTTTTCGAGCTTCATTTGCAGTTCGGCATCCTGCTTCTCCAAATGCAACTGTTTTTCGCGCTGTAACGAATACCGCAACCTGAAATGGTAAGCGCGGAACATAAATATAAGCCCGAGTAAAGAGGCTATAGCAATGCCAATATAAAGATATTTTTGTTGTTGGGCATACTGTTCTCGTTGCTTTAACAGCTTCACTTCATTGTTTTTTTTTTCAACCTCGTACTGTATCTCCAGCTTTTGTGCATTAAGCGCCTGTTTCTGATCGAAGAGCTTTTTACTGTATTCGGCAACTTTTTGCTGAAACAGAAATGCTTGTTCATAATTTTTCTGTTCCCGGTACAAATTGGCCAAATTGGTTACAATGGTAACCAGTGTAGCATAATATGGCGATTTTTGAATCGTCATAATGCCATAAGCCTGTTGCAGATAAGCTTCAGCCATTCCAAGGTTATGATCTCTTTTGGCATATTCGCTTAAAATGCCCAAACTGCTGGCCCTTATCTCTTCACCGTTAATGGCATTGCGCATTACTTCTTCGGCCATACCTGCATAGCGTATAGCATTGTTTTTTGCTGCCTGATCGGTTTCTAAAAAATATCTCAAATAATAATCAGCACTGTTAATACAGCTCATGGCGTAGGTTTTTCGGGCCACATTTTGCGGATATTGCTTATAAAGTGCCTGTGCCTTATTTAAATAATAAATAATGCTATCGCGCTGCACCTCGCTTTTGCCTACATTATAATTATACTCAGCTGCCACTGATAGCGCTACATAACAATTGCTCAACAGGTTATAATCTGTAGATTGAAGTGCATTTTGGGTAGCTGCTTTAGCAAAACGGTTTACGTTGGCCACATTGTCCCAGCGCGTATTTAGGGCATACAACTGATAATAAATTTTTGCTGAAAGATAGGGATCGGCCTGTTTTTCTAAAGCTTTAAGTCCCTGTTGGCAATATTTGGTGACCAGTTCGGTATTATCAATCGCATTGTACAATAAAGCCTCAGCATAATAGGCATAAGCAAGCACCAATGGTTTGCGTGTGCGCTGGCTGATCAACATCGCAGTGTCGCTCATTTTTTTTGCCGAATCGAGCTGTTTTGTATTGGTATACACATTAACCAATATTACGTAGGCTTTTGTAGCTTCCAGATTGTTTTTAAATTTCAAAGCCAATGCAGCACTTTGTTTGGCCCTGGCAAGGGCTGCTCCATAATTCCCTCCGGTCCTATCCCTTTCGGCAAGCAAAGTAAGCAGGGCCGGTTTGTCTTTTTCGCTTAACCGGAGTAACGCCGTACTATCTGGCAGTGTTTGTGCAATAGCTACAAAACAGCAGCCCATAAAAATAATTGCAGTGGAGAGTATGCTTTTAAAAACGGTAGGTTTCATATCGTAAAAATAACATAAATATCGAAGCATGAACAAAATTGTAGTCGAAAAGCCCAAGCGCACAAAAACAATAAAAAACTATAAATCAATTAATTAAAAATTGTTGTAGATGTATTGTAGACGTTTCTTTAAAATGGAGTAGACGTTTTGTAGGAATGAAAATCTTTTAAAAGGAAATGTTTAGTCTCAACTTTGACATAAATAATTTTTCAACCTAAAAACATAGATCATGGACAACAAAACCCTTTCAATCATTTCTTACATCACCATCATTGGTTGGTTAGTAGCTTACTTCAGTGGAAAAGATAAAGCCGATGCTTTGCTAAAGTATCATTTACGCCAGTCGTTAGGAATCGCCATAGTGAGTATTATTTTCAACATTGCATTTACCATCATTGCCACTATGATTCCTAGTTTATCATTTCTGGGCCTTGTTGGTTATGCATTTATTATTCTTTGGATTATGGGTATTATCAATGCGGCTAACGGTGCGCTAAAACCTATCCCGCTTATTGGTAAAATGTTCGAAGACAAATCTTCATTCGCTGGTAAATACTAAAAAGATGTTTATACGCCTCAACTTCAAAAATCTCATGCTTATGGTGGTGGTCTTGACCATCACCGCATGCGGATTTCCGCTTAACACACCTGAAGAATATTTCGATCAGGCAGCTCTAAATACCAATGGGATATCGCGCTTTGGCACCTACTATTTTGAAGGTTTCCAGGCTTACCTTAAAAGTACAGCTGGCCCCGGTAAAGTGAGCAATTGCGAAAAATACCTGCAAAATTCGATTGCAAGTGCCGAAAAGAATTTAGAAAAGGTAAAAAGACTAAAGCCTACAGATAAAACAGAGCCTATGCTAAATGCTTCTATAGATCTGTACACTTTTGTTTTGGCCAATTATAAAACAGAACACCTTAATATAGCCAGGATGATTGATAGCCATGCGCCAGAGGATAAGATTAACGAAGCCTTAACGCATGTGGATACAGAAAGCTACGACATATTTATACAGAAATACAATAAAGTATGGGAACTTGCAGATGTGTATGCCAAGGAAAACGGAATTGAAGTAGAAAAAATGCCTTTTTAACAGCAAAGCTTCAATTACTCATTCAACCATTCACTCATTCAATCATTCAATCATCCACACATTCTATCATTCTATCATTCATTTACCTATGATCAACATTACAACTTTTAAAGAAAATCTGGGACTGAGCGAAATCCCCGTTGAACTGGAAAAACTGATTTATTTTCAAAATAACATTTCTTCGTTCGAAAGTTACAGTCAGGGTTTCGGTGTTTTAATCGACGATAAATTGGGACTGAAAAGCTGGACTGAAAATGAGGCGTTTTTAAATGCGTTAATACCCTTTGCACAAGCCAATGGATCGGGTTCTTTTTATGCGATTTGGAACGATGGAAAAAATAAAGCAATTAACCAAATGCCCATTGTTGTTTTTGGCGACGAAGGCGGCGTGCATGTTGTTGCAGAAAACATTTTGCAGCTGTTACACCTGCTCACCTTTGATACCGAGATCTGGGTGGATTTCGATCAAACTTATTTCTATAAAGATAAAAGCTACGAAGAAAGCGAAGACCTGGGCCAGTATTTGGCGTGGATGAAAGGCGATTATGACCTCAACCCAATTGAAGCGCCTAACGAGCTGATTAAAAGTGCACAGGAAAAACACCACGAAAATTTCAAAAAATGGTTTGCACAATATTTTAACGAAGATTAAAACCATAGGCCATGATACAGGAAATTAAAGAAAGGATTGAGCTATTTAACACCAAAGTTGGAAAGTATCAGGAAATTTCGATCGAAACCGGCGCAACGCCATCCGAAATTGTTGAACTAAGACAGTATTTCTCAATACATATCCCAGCAGATCTAGAATCTTTTTATAGTCATTTAGGCGGCCTAAGTCCACATAACAACGAGCGGTTTGCCCTAAACATCGATACGCCTAAATACCTGCTCGAAAGTTTGATCCACCAAAACCATTGGTACCGCTGCCGCTCTATGGGCTTAATCGATTACATTAAGTTCTGTTGGATTAACGACCGTTCGGAGTTGGATGAAGACAATTTCCTCAGCAGCGAACAGATCGAATATTTAAACAGCAACTATAAATGTTTTGGGCTTTACAGAACAGATTGGGGTTATGAAGAAGCTGATTACCTTTATTTCGACCGCAACGGCAACTTCGGTACAGTGCGCTACCATCAAGATTATATACATAACTTAATAGACGATTATCTGATACCATTAACCAATAAAAGTCTTGCCAGCGAAAAGCTAGAACCGATGCTCTTACGGCTTATCAACCTCATTGAGGAAGGTATTTTATCGGAAGGTGAATAGCTATATGTACAGGGTTTTAATTTAATGATGAAACTTAGCTGCATTTTACACCACTAGGGAACAAAGTTTTTAACAATACAAAATATTAAAATTAAAAGAGCAGTAATGAATTACCACATGAGTAAAGGATTTTCGATTTTCTGGATTATTTATGCGTTGTTTTTCGCTATCCCATTCCCCATGTTGTTATATTACAATATCAAGGAAGAAAATATGCCCAATCTGATGGATAGCAATCCCTGGTACTCGCTCGCATTCCTTGCTTTATCTATCCTATTCTGGGCTGTATTGCTAATTGGTTCTTACAGAAAATGGGTAGTCCGCAGTTTTTTGATCAAAAGAAATATAGAAAAACTTAAAACTACCGGTGAGCCACGTGAGGCGAAAATTTTAAAATCCGATAAAATTTCACAGCCTGGAGCAACCTACGATACCTACGAGCTCACATTACAGTTTAAAAATCTGGTGGGCAGTACCATCACGCAAAAAACCATAGTGAATGATGCAAAACCTTACGAGCGCCGTTACGAAGCAGGCAAAACCACGGGCATTCTGCTAGACAAACAAGTGAGCGAATACCCATATTTCATTTTTGCCACTACCGAAGTAAAGATGAGGAAAACGATTATCATTATGGCCAATCTGGGCTGGCTAACGCTTGCATCCATTGTGGTTGGCTATTATATTTATTCCTATCATTTAGAAAGCATGGGCGCGGGCTGGCGCTTTATGTGTATTGGGCACCCTTTATTAACCTGTGCGTTTACACTGCTACTTTATCATGTTTTCTTAACTTTTATCCTCAATAAATTTAACGGCAATCCAGGTAAACTGTTTCTTGTTAAATTTAAAGGCACACAAGTTAAAGCCCGATTGGTAAAGGCCTACCAAACCGGAACTTATATCAACGAGCAGCCCATGATTAATTTTGAGCTGGAATTTACCGATCAGTTTAACCAAAAACACCGGGCAAACATCAAAAAAATTGTAGATCTGCTCGATCTTGATCGTACTAGGCAGGAATATGTTTCTATTTTTTACCTCAAAGACGATCCACAGCAAGTTGCTTTTGAGAAAGATTTAAATGAAGTTGAAGGAGGAATGTAATGAAAAATTTAAAGCAGTTTTATAATTCGATGGTACTGTTAAGCTTATTTACATTAAGCTGCAAGCAGGTTACCAACACGGTAGATGAAACCTTTCATCCGAACGATTCTTTAGTGCAAAAATATAAAGAAAAAAATCAGCCCGGCATAAATGAAACAAACAGTAGAACCACTACAATAACAACTTCTTCATCTGCAAGGCACCAGGAAAAAACCGTGGTGGTTAATGGCATCACAATTAATACAGCCGATATGCAGGGTAAGGCAAAAGCCATGTTTGATGATATTGAATTACTGAAAAAGCAAAAAATCCGAGCCGATAGCAGGGAAATACAACAAAGGGTGAACGAATTTCTAAACGAAATGAAACTCGATCAGCTTGCAGCGACAAACAGCAATATGGAAAAACCTGCTGTAAAAGCAAAAAAAGGCATGCTCAGTACTGCTGAACTGGAAGTGGCCGAAGAAAAACTCATTGCACTCCCATCATACCGTAACAAGGAAATTATGGTGTATCAAACAGTTCATTTTTACGATAATGGCACAATCAACCTCATGTTACAGCACCCGGTAAACCCTAAATATGTTGATGCTTATGAATACAGGGATGAGGCTTGGTCTGCACCGAAACCAGTATTGGCCAGGGATGTTGAACGGAGAACATTCCCTTTAAGTAAAATGAATTTTAAAGATGCCAGAAAGGTGCTCAAAATCTACAACGATAACGCAGCCCAGATTGAGGGTGCAAAGCCAGGCACTTCAGTTTACATTTCAATTTGGGACGAAAATATGCGCTGGAACCCAAGAACGATAAGCGGTACGCGCGAACGTTACGATATCCAGTTTAATAATGATGGTACACTTAAAAGTTTCAGGCTGGAATGACGTTTTCAGTTGGCAGTCTTCAGGTGCAATGCACGATTAAACAATTAACCTTTACAAAACCCCTTTCAACACCACCCAAACATTTTCGGCAAGAATTTTATCTCCTTCGGCAGTTGGATGTATGCCATCGGCCTGGTTAAGTTCAGGAATGCCCCCAACTTTATCCAATAAGAAGGGAATCAGGGCCATCTGATTTTTTTTGGCCAGCTCGGGAAACATATTTTTAAAGTCGGCAGCATATTTGGCACCCATATTCGGTGGCACCTGCATACCCGCAAGCACCATTTTAGCATCCGGATATTTGGCTTTTACCCGATCGATGATATCCTGAAGGTTTTTAACCGTTTGCGATACCGGTAATCCGCGCAAGCCATCGTTTGCACCAAGTTCGAGTACGAATACAGCTACGGGCTGTTTCAGCAGCCAGTCAATCCTTCCCTTACCCCCAGCTGAGGTTTCTCCGCTTAAACCGCCATTAATTACCTTATAAGGCATTTTTAGCGAATCAATCCGGTTCTGGATCAATGCCGGGTAAGCTTCCGTTGGATCGAGCCCATAACCTGCTGTTAAACTGGTTCCAAAAAAGAGAATATTTTTCTGTTCTACAGGTGCTGAAGCCATTTTTTGGTCAGCCGAATCTAAAGTTTTATCCTTATTGCCTTTACCTTGCTGATTTCCGCAGCTGAACAGCATGAGGCTCAAAACAAATAGGCCTATTAATCGTTTTCGTAACATATCTTATAAATCTATATCTAATTATCTTTAAACCATTATCTTAACAGGCATCAGCCCGTTATGTTTGGCAAATATCCTTATACAAACACTAAAAAATCAGCTATTGGAAAGCATATTGAACATCCGAAATGTAAGCAAAATTTATCAAAGTGCCGGGCGTCAACTCACCGTTCTGGACAACATCAACTTTACGATAACCGCTGGTTCAACAGTGGCCATTACCGGTCCATCAGGTAGCGGGAAAACAACGCTGTTGGGTTTATGTGCCGGTTTAGACAGGGCTAGCAGCGGAACGGTTGAACTGAATGGAACTGCTTTAGAAAAACTGAACGAAGACCAACGCGCCGCTGTGAGAAACCAATATGTTGGCTTCATCTTCCAGAATTTCCAACTGTTGCCTACCTTAACCGCGCTCGAAAATGTAATGGTTCCGTTAGAGTTAAGGGGCGCAAAAAACATCAAGGCACACGCTATGGAATTGTTGGACAAAGTAGGTCTTGCCGACCGCTCGCACCACTACCCGGTTCAACTATCGGGTGGAGAGCAACAACGGGTTTCGCTGGCCAGGGCATTTTCTAACCAACCGGCAATTCTTTTTGCTGATGAACCCACTGGGAACTTAGATACTGAAACCAGCGAAAAAGTAATTAAGCTGCTTTTTGATCTCAATACAGATGCCGGCACCACACTCGTAATTGTAACTCACGATCTCGATCTGGCAGCAAAAACAGGAAGAACGATCAAAATTAAAGGAGGCATCATCATTTCAGACGAAAATCCTGCTTATGCTTAATACCCTTCCGAAACAAAGCATCAAATTTTCGTGGCTGTTTAAAATGGCGTGGCGCGACAGCAGAAAAAACCGGGCCCGTTTATTTCTTTTTATCTCATCGATTGTATTGGGCATTGCCGCACTTGTTGCCGTGTACTCATTTAAAGATAACCTGCAGAAGGATATTGATGCACAGGCAAAAGAATTAACAGGGGCCGATCTGGTACTTGATAGCCGCAAAGGCGTGAGCAAAGCGATGCAAAAAATGCTCGATACACTTGGCGATGAACGATCGCAGGAGAAAACATTTGCTTCGATGATTTATTTTCAGAAAGGTGGTGGCAGCCGCTTGGTGCAGATGAAAGCCCTACAGGGCAATTATCCTTACTACGGCAGTATAGAAACCATCCCGGTAGCCGCAGCAAAAAACTTTCAATCGGGAAGAAATGCATTGGTAGATCAAACCCTGATGTTGCAGTTTAATGCCAAAGTGGGCGATTCCGTCAAAATCGGTGATTTAAATTTTAAGATCCTGGGTACTTTAACCAAAGCCCCGGGCCAAACCGGAATTGGCTCAAGCATAGCCCCAACGGTTTATATACCGCTGCAAATTTTAGACAAAACCAATCTGATCAAAACCGGCAGCCGGATCAACAATAAATTTTATTTCAAGTACAACGACCCCTCGGGAATAGATGAATGGGTTAAAAAACAAGATGCCAAACTTGAAAAAGAAGGTTTTGATGCCGACACGGTCGAATCTAGAAAGGAACAGACCGGAAGATCTTTTAAAGATGTAAACCGTTTTCTTGCCCTTTCTGGATTTATTGCCCTGCTGCTTGGCTGTGTAGGCGTGGGCAGTGCCATACATGTATACATTCAAGAGAAATTAAGTGCAATTGCCACTTTAAGGTGCCTCGGCCTAAAATCGCGCCATGCCTTTTTAATTTACCTCATCCAGGTCTTTTTTATTGGCTTGATTGCTTCTGTTTTAGGTGCAGTGTTGGGTACAGGCATTCAGTTCCTACTTCCGCTAGTGTTAAAAGATTTTATACCCGTTGAGATCACCATGCAGGTATCTTGGTTTGCGGTTGCGCAGGGCGTTTTACTCGGACTCATTATTTCTATACTCTTTGCCCTTCCATCGCTCCTTTCGGTAAGGACGATTTCACCTTTAAATGCCATCCGTTTATCATTCGAAAAAATTTCGGGCAATCAAGATCCTTTAACCTGGCTGGTATATCTGCTCATGGCCGCATTTATTACGGGCTTTACCCATTTGCAGATGAAAACCTGGATACAAACACTGGCCTTTACCCTCGGTATCGCCATTGCCTTTCTGCTGCTCATCGCACTGTCTAAATTGCTGATGTTCCTGGTGCGCAAGCTATTGCCAAATTCAGCTAGTTATCTATGGCGACAGGGTTTTGCCAATCTTTACCGCCCAAATAACCAGACCCTGATGTTAACGGTTTCCATTGGCCTGTCTACCGCCTTTATCTGCACCCTATTTTTCGTTCAGGGCATATTAATGAGCCGCGTTACACTTTCATCGGGAGCCAATCAGCCCAATATGGTGATGTTCGACATTCAGAATACCCAAAAAGAAGGCTTAGATAGTTTAACAAAAGCTTTCAAATTGCCATTGATGAACCAGGTGCCTGTAATCACCATGCGGATTGAAGAAATTAACGGAAAGAAAGCCAGTGCCGATACCAGTAACAGGCGTGCCTACCGCAATGAGATTAGGGCCACTTACCAGGATACTTTAACTGCGGCAGAGAAAATTACATCGGGTAAATGGATCGGAAAAATAAAGCCAAACGAAACGGTTTATATTTCTTTGGACCAACGTTATGCCCAACAGATTAATGTTGCCTTAAATGATAAAATCCTTTTTAATGTTCAGGGCATGATGATCCCCACGGTTGTAGGAAGTCTAAGGGAAGTAAACTGGAGCAGGATGCAGACCAATTTCAGGGTTGTTTTCCCTGCCGGGGTACTGGAAGAGGCTCCACAGTTCCATGTATTGATGACCAGGGTACCATCTGGAGAGGTTTCGGCCCGTTTTCAGGGAGAGGTAGTCCAAAAATTTCCCAATGTTTCAGTAATCGATCTCGACCTGGTGTTAAAACTACTTGATGAATTATTGGGCAAAATCGGCTTTGTCATCCAGTTTATGGCCGGATTTAGCATGGTTACCGGATGGATTGTTTTAATCTCGTCGGTATTAACCAGTAGAAACCAACGGATAAAGGAAAGTATTTTACTACGTACACTGGGGGCCAGCAGAAAGCAGATCTTGGCCATAAACGCCATCGAATATTTCTTTCTCGGTGCTTTCGCAGCGGGTGCAGGATTGATATTAGCCATCAGTGGAAGCTGGGCATTGGCTAAATTTACTTTCGATGCAGCTTTTGTACCACCATTGGTACCCACGCTACTGTTGTTTGGTTCAATTGTATTGCTGGTTGTGATTACCGGGGTATTGAGCACAAGAAGTATTTTAAACCAACCACCATTAAAAATATTGAGAACGGAAGGCTAAATAGGGAGTGGTTTACTACCTCACGCAATCATCATCCTAAACTTACTTCAGAATCTGTGCAGCAATAACAAACAAAGCGCTTCGACTCCGCTCAGTGTTGTAAAACTCTAAAACTGGCTGTAGCGAGACGCTAAAACCACTTATTTTTTATCTACAAAGCCGTAATTCTGAACTGTTTTCTTTCCATCAGGCAAATCATTGAAAGCCCGATATAAAACAGCTTCTTTATCTTTATTTATCCCTGTAAAAAGTTTAGCTACTTCTACCTTTACTTTTTCATTTTCTGTTTTCAGTGCAACAGTATCTTTAATATCCGTACCGGTAATATAAAACACGCAAGGCAAAATGCCTTCGCTCATCACCTGCGGAAAAATTCTGAATATTTTAGGCTTGCTAGAAATATTCTGAAGTGTTAATGGAAATACAAATTTTGAGTTAACCTCTTTCATTTCCTTTTCATAAAAATCGTTGATTTCTTTTTCCTTTTGATATTGAAAATAATCCCCAGCCGGTTTCAACAATTGTTTCGCTAAAGAGGTATAATTTACGGCATCAACTAAATAAGATTTCGAGTCGCTCTCTTTTGCCATCTTATAAAAATCTAATGCAGTTTTATTTCTTATGCTATATTGCCCTAGATAAATAATATTTATTTTCCACTGATTATCATATTTACCATATATTGCAGTTATCAACAGCTCATTTTTTTTGTCGTTCGGCAATAAAAGCGAGACATACATTTCTTTATTCAGCGCAAGGTAATGTACCGAATAATCATCATCTGAAATTCCGGATAAGACTGTATTGCCAATGCCTGTATTCGTGTTCTTAACGTAATATTCGTCGAGAATGCCATAATCTTTGGCACCGATGGAAGCGCTTGCTGCCGTTACTATTTTTTCGATATCTCCACCAGCTTTTTCAAGTAACTGATCAGACATCATGCCTTTTACTGCTGCCACATCGTTACCTCTAAGTGCCTTAAATAATTTATTATTCAACTGCCCTATCTCTGTTCTAATATCCTTATCTATACTTTCATTGTTAAATGTTCCCGATGTACCAACTTTACAGCTTTCAAACATCAAAAACACTATAACAACTAATAAGATTTTTTTAATCATGTTATTCTCTTTATCGTTAAGTGAAGAGTTGTTTTGTTTTAGGTCTAAAGCATAGATTGAGCGCTAACCGGTAGAAAAACAACTGTTATAAAGTAACAAAAAAAAATAGCCAAAAAACAATATTTTGTATAAGCAAAAACAATAGAGAATGAACACCTCGCAATTGATCCGGTAAGCCGCGCAATCGATAGTGATAACCCCACAATCGATCCGGCAAGGCACGCAATCGATGGTGATAACCACGCAATTGATCCAACAAGGCGCGCAATCGATAGTGATAACCCCACAATCGATCCGGCAAGGCACGCAATCGATAGTGATAACCACGCAATTGATCCAACAAGGCGCGCAATCATTAGTGATAACCCCGCAATCGATCCGGTAAGGCGCGCAATCGATAGTGATAACCACGCAATCGATCCGGTAAGGCGCGCAATCGATCCGGCAAGGCGCGCAATCGATAGTGATAACCCCGCAATCGACCCGACAAGGCGCGCAATCGATAGTGATAACCCCGCAATCGATCCGGTAAAGCACGCAATCGATAGTGATGCTGAAGAAATTTCCTGTAAAACTGATTCTCTATCTATGAGGGATAAAAAAACAATCGTCATTTCGACTGAAGCTTACCGATTTTTCATCGGTTGCGGAATGGAGAAACCTATTAATACAGATTTCTCCGCTCCGCTCGAAATGGCGATACTATTCAGGCGAACGCCTTAGTTACTATGCAGCATCAATGGCGTCGCGAAGTGCTTTTGCAGCAACAGCCGGATCTTCAGCTCCATAAATTGCAGCACCTGCAACGGCTACTATTGCGCCTGCTTTGATTACAGCTGTAACGTTATCGATATTTACTCCACCAGCAATAGAAACCGGAACGCCCGCTCTCGCAGCCTCATCTATTAATACCTGGATTGAGTAACCCGCAGTCCATTGTTCATCTAAACCAGCATGCAGTTCTACAAATTCAACCCCTAATGCTATAACTTCCTGTGCTCTTTTAACACGGTCAGGATAACCAATGGTATCAACAACCACACCTTTTCCATGTGCTTTAGCTGCTTTCACTGCACCGATAATGGTTGCATTTCCGGCAGCGCCCATTACGGTAACCAGATCGGCACCTGCTTTAAATGCAATATCGGCTTCTAATTCACCCGCATCAGCAGTTTTTAAATCGGCAAAAACCAGTTTATCCGGATGCGCAGCTTTCATTGCGGTAATTACAGTGGAACCCATATTTTTGATCAATGGAGTACCCAATTCAATAATATCGACATATGGGGCAACTTTTGCCGCCAATGCTAATGCTTCTTCTGTTGTTAATAAATCTATTGCTACTTGTAATTTTGCCATGATTCTATTTTATATATAATTAAATTAGTGTTATTCGAGGTTGGCGTGTCTTTTCCATAATTCTACTGCCGGCTCACCACTCAGTTTCCAAAGGGAATGAAAAACGGCATCGTTAAGCAAAAGCAAAAATTGTTCGAAAAGGCTTCCTGCATATTGTGAAGATACTTTCGTACTATGGTCTTCTTTTTCGGCAGCCGGAACCAGTACAACATGACTGGCGAGTTTGGCCAATTGCGAACCGGCATTGGTGGTGATGGCCACCATGTCCGCCCCTGCTGCTTTGGATTTTTCTGCGGTCCTTACAATCGATCCGGTAGTTCCCGAACCCGACGCTGCAATCAATAAATCGCCTGCTCCTATTGCAGGACTGGTTGTATCGCCAACATAATACACCGTTAGCCCAAGGTGCATTAAGCGCATGGCTGCAGATTGCATGGCAAAGCCCGATCGGCCTGCTGCAGTAATAAAAATGCGTTTTGCCTGCTGAATATGGTAAACAAATGGAATAAGCTGATCGAATTCCATCTGTTTAACCAATCGGGCATTTTCCTCAATAATCTTATCCAGGTTCATTTGCAGATCCCAGGCCAATTGCTGGTTATCAAGGGTATCCATCACAGATTGATGGTTGGTAAGTTTAGCTGAGACTTTTAAATCCATTTTTCAATGTTGCTTTAGTGGTCCAAAGGTATAGGCACCTGTTAACAGAATGGTTATACATTTAGCTCCTTATGTTGGATTATTTGGAAATACTACCAGTCAAAAGTCATCTATTAGCCATATTAAAAACACTATTTCCGAATAGTCCACCATAATTGTCATTTAATCCAATCGCTAAAATTTTAAGTTTTTACCTTTAACCATCATGAATTTATCAAGCGAAGCAACACACCTGGAAAAATCGATTATCTACATCCGTGATCTGAACAACTGCCCACCAAGTTACCTTAACGACCCCGGCAGAAAAGAGTTCTTCGAAATTGTATGGCTTAAAAACGAAGCACCCTTGCATGCCCTGCAAGCATCAGAATTAGACAGTAAAGGTGATTGGATCTACCTTATCCCTCCCTATCGCGTGCACCAGTTAAACAAGGCTGGTAAAAATGGGGTGCTAATTTCTTTTAAAAGATCTGTGCTGGAAGGAGAAGAGAAAGAATTCCTACTCGATCTGTTTAAGATTTTTAACGTTCAGGGCGAGTTTTCGTGCTTAAGGTTAAACCGGGAAACGGCAGCTGAGCTGAGCAATATTTATAAATTAATAGAAGATGAATACCAAAAAGCGAGCAACACGTTTATCATCACAAAAGCATTGCTCAAAGTATTCCTGTTGAAACTCATCGAGGTTAAAGAGCACGAATTTACCAGTCATGACGTGCAGCAAAAGCGGGTTTACGAATTCCTGATGTTATTGGAAAGCAATTATCAACAGGTAAGGAACACCGATTTTTACGCGGGTAAAATAGGGATCAGTTCGAAAAGGTTAAATCAGATCCTGAAAGAAAAATTGAATAAAACGGGTATGCAGATTATCCACGACCGCATAATCCTGGAGGCGAAGCGCAAAATTATCCATAGCGAGCACACCATCAAAGAAATTGCCTACGAGCTTGGCTTTTCGGACCGGCCTTACTTTAGCCGTTTCTTTAAAAAACAGACCCGGCAAACTCCTGAAGAATTTCAAAAAGAGGCCAGAAATCACATCGAATCAAAATTTAACACACTGGTTTAAAAAAACAGACAGGTTTTACGAATAATCGATACTTTTACGATTATGATCAGATTAAACAGCGATACCCCTACCGACGTACTTCAGGATATAAAAATTGGCGATATGGTAACCGATACCTTTAGTAAAACGGGCCTGGTAGAAAACATAGAAATTAGCGATGATGGCCTGTACCGCATTTACGAATTCAATCTCGTTACGGGCAGAACCATCACCATTAAAAAATAAACCATCACCCAATCTAACCAAATGTCATTACTTATTCTACTTTTAGGCATCCTGCTTCTTTTCATCCTGATTTTGAAAAAAATTAACCCGATGATTGCCTTACTTGCCGTAGCCATTATTACCGGCCTTTTACTGGGAATGCCGGCCACAAAGGTAATGACGTCCATTAGCAATGGTATTGGCAGCACTTTGGGCAGCATGGTAATGGTTTTGGCACTTGGGGCCATGATGGGCAAACTGATCGAAGACAGCGGTTCGGCAAAAAAGATCGTTTTTATTTTAATTAAAGCCTTTGGCAAAAAAAATATCCAGTGGGCGGTATTGTTAACCGGATTATTGGTGGGTATCCCTCTATTTTACAATGCAGGTTTTGTGGTGCTTATTCCATTGGTATTTGCCATTTCGGCAGCCACAGGACTTTCCAAACTATATATTGGCCTGCCAATGGCTACGGCCCTATCGGTAACGCACGGTTTTTTACCTCCCCACCCTGGCCCGGTGGCTTTAGCCGGGATTTTCCATGCCGACATTGGCAAAACATTAATTTACGGCTTAACGCTCAGTGTGCCTATTGCAATTATTGCGGGCATTTATTTTCCCCGGTTGATTATTAAGCGCGATCAATCGGTAAACATCCAGCATTTCAGTATCGATGAAGAAGAAAATCTACCCTCGGCAACAAGAAGTTTTATTATGGCGTTACTACCTGTATTTCTGATTATTGCCGGAACAATTGGAAGCAGCTTGAAAATGGATTATTTGAGCAAGCCACTTTTTGTTTTCCTGGCCGACCCTACGGCCGCACTGCTGATTTCGGTTGTTATTGCTCTGGCAGTTCAAAAAACTTCCATTTTAAAGGCCATGGAATCATGCACTGAAGGGGTAAAAAGTATTGCGATGATTATCCTTATTATTGCAGCAGGAGGAGCTTTTAAACAGATTTTAATTGATAGTGGCATGGGAGAAACCGTAAAGCAGCTTACCGGGGGCCTAAATTTATCTCCTTTACTGTTGGCCTGGCTAATTACCGCCTCGCTTCGGATAACCTTAGGTTCGGCAACTGTTGCTGCACTTACCGCATCGGGCATGGTACTGCCGCTCATTGGTGCAGGGGCATCTCCCGAATTAATGGTTTTATCGGTTGGTGCAGGGAGTTTGATGTTCTCGCATGTAAACGACACCGGTTTCTGGATGTTTAAAGAATATTTTAACATTAGCCTCAAGGAAACATTTCGCACCTGGACAGTAATGGAAAGTCTGGTATCGGTTTTAGGGCTTATAGGCGTTTTGGTGCTGAACCAGTTTGTGTAAGGGAAAGATGGAGTTGTCAACTTTTAATAGCCATATTGATAGCAAGTTGACAACTCTTATCAAGTGCTTATCCTCCATTACACTTTGCTCCAGTCAGGATGACGACCTATCACTTGCATTATTTTTTGGAAAGCAATTGCAGGAGCTTTTAGGTTAAAACAGCCCCGCTCCCGCTTCTGCCAATTAGAAGGAATTGGCATCCGCTCAGATCGGGTTTAGTGAACATAAACAGGCTGCTATCCAGGGTAAAATAAACCCTACCGACAGCGTTATTCCGCTCGATTTTACATTGAGATTTAAAGAAATTAAGCAAAAGGCGGTAATAATTGCCTTCACCCGTCATTTTAAGATTGCTTCATGTCTCGCAATGATGACCTATCCAAAACCTTAATTTTTCACCCTGTTTTTTTCTGCATCGGCCCCCGAAGATTCATGTTTGGCCGGCGATGAAAATGCCTTTCCAAAACGATAGCTATAACTCAGCACAACCGTGCGCGAGTCTTGTTTGTTTGTCCAGTTGGCCTCGGTTGCTGCAAGGTTGTTGATTACCCCATTAAATATCCGGTTCCTAAAAATATCGTTAGCCGTTAATTTTAAGGTGCTTTTTTGCGATAGCTTTTTCTGCACCGCGGCACCGAATTCATGTACCGCTCCCAATAAAAACTGAACATTAGAAAACTTACTTTGGTAACGCATATTTGCCTCAGCACTCCAGGTGTCGCTGATTTTGAACTGCAGGTTAGGATTTAGCCTGAAATAACTGCCATTGGTAACCAAAAAGCCAGTATAGAAATCCGTTTTGGATACGGTTTTTGCAAATTCAGTATAAGCATTCAGTTTAACCCATTTTGTTAAGTCGATCTCTGCATTTACCGAAATATTGGCTACCCTTGTTCTGCCCACATTTGCCGGACGGCTATAGTAGGTACCGTTTAAAATTTCGATGGTTTCGTTTACATCATCCTTAACCCAACTGTAACCAAGAGTTGTGGTAATTTTGTTTTTAAATGTATGCGATAACTCTATACTCTGTGTAAAAGAAGGTTTTAGAAAAGGATTTCCTACATAATAGGTAAACTTATCCAAGGGTGAGAAAAAGGGATTAAGATCCTGGTAATACGGCCGGTCGATCCTTCTTCCGTAATTTAGTCCCAGTTCATTGTTTCCGGCGGTGTCCAGTTTATAAGAAAAATAAAGCGTAGGGAACAAACTGTTGTATGTTCTTTTAAAACTCGAATCGGGCTTGATCAGGTTACCAAGCTGATGCCCATTGGACACTGTATTTTCGTACCTTAATCCTGCCTGAAGCGAAAAGCGTTTTCCTTCCCTGCTCATGTTCAGGTAAAATGCATTGATATTTTCTTCATATAAAAAGTGATTGCTTTTTTCGTAATCGGCACTGGTTTTACCGTTTGCTGTGTTAAAGTAACCAGCAATATTATCGGTTTTGGTATAAGCAGTTTTAGCACCTGCATCCAGTTTCCATTTATTTTTAAACGGATGCGAATAATCAATTTTTGCAGTATAAATATCTATATCTGAGGGTAAATTTCCGCTTAAAATATCCTGGTACTTTAACACTCCGCTAGGCAGATAACTGAAATTATAATAGTTCTGATCAGTTTGGTTGCGGTAGAGTAAATAATCGGCATCGAAAGTGATTTCCCTTCCTGTCTGCTTAAATTTATGCCTGTAATTTAAATTTACCCCGGCATTTTGGTATTTAATCTGATCGATATTTTCAGCCCTGATTATCGAATCCAGCTGCATTGATGAGTTGGACAAATTACTGGTGTTGTTGTTTACCTGTTTAGAAATCCGGTTCATTCCCGTAAGCACCACACCCCATGTGGTTCGCTCGGAAGCATAAAAATCAAGCCCCGTTTTTAAATTAAAAGTATTGCCATGCCTACGGAAATATGAATTTTGATTGAAGTAGGATTTGGCACTACCATTCTCACTTTTATACTTTCGGTTCAGGTCGAGGTCGGTAAAACTGTTGTTCAGGTTGTAGCTCAGGTTGCCAAAAACATTAATTTTTTCCTTGCGGTAGTTAAAATTAAAACTGTTGTTCGATCTGCTCAACTCTCCCTGGTTCAAACTGAGATTAATCCCACCGTTAAATCCGGCAGTTTTGGTTTTCTTGGTTTTGATGTTGATTATACCCCCATTTCCGGCGGCATCGTATTTGGCAGGCGGATTAGTCATCAGCTCAATCTGATCGAGCGAAGAGGAAGGCAGCGAGCGCAGGTAATTCTCCAGATCGGATCCTGATAAATACGTTGGCTTATCATCGATAAAAATAGCTACACTGTTTTTCCCCTTCAACGAAATCGCCCCGTTCTGATCTACATTTACTCCCGGCGATTTACTCAGCACATCCAGTGCCGTTGTTCCTGCATTAGAAATTAAAGCGTCAACATTTACCACCGTACGGTCGATCTTACGTTCAATAAATGCTTTTTGCCCAGAAATATTTACCTCTTTTAAGTTGGTGGTACCGGTATTTATTCTGATGTCGGCCAAATTAATAACCATATGGCTGGCATCTAAAATCAGTGTATCGGTTTTATATACCGGCGAACCCACTACCGATATTTTAACCATGTATTTCCCATAAGCCAACTTGTCGAAACTGAACAGCCCATCATTTTCGCTGAAGGCTGTTTTTAGCAATACCGAATCTTTGAGCAATGCAGCAGTGGCAAAGGCTATATTTTTGCCTTCATTATCCAATATCCGACCATAAATGCGCATTTGAGGTTGTTGAGCTTGGGCAAAAGTAAAGACAATATTTATCCATGCGGCTAAAAAGGCCACGAGCTTTAATTTCATGATGGAGGTTGGGGTTAGCCTGTGATTTAGTTTTTATTGTTTTCTACCAGGAAATTGTACATCAGCGAGTGATTTTCGCTTTTCAAAAACCTTTTCTTGTATTTTTTCTGAATGTCGCTGCTTTGTTTCGTACCATTTACAATCAGTTCATCTTTATTGAGTTTGTACGATAATTTGCTGGTGCTGTTGATGATACCGTCTTTCATCAGTTGCTTATTGATTTCATCAGTATAATCGTGGCCATCACCGTTAGTTACACTTTTGGTAGTAACGGTATGCTGCCTATTGGTTGTGGTGCTTGTTGTTCCGTTATAAGCTGGTGGCGTAGGCGGAGTTGGTGGTGTAGCTGGCATTGCAGGGCTGGGTGGAGTAGGGGGAGTTGGCGGCACCTGCAATCCTGATTTTAACGCACGCGGTGCCCTTGGCGGGCGGGGAGCTTTGGGAGGAACGGCATATCCTTTGTCTTTATATTCTTTTGCCCAAGCCCTGTATTCTTTTGCATCATCAGCAGCCTGCTTTGCATCGGCAATTGCCTGTTTCGAATCAGCTTCGGCCATCTTAGCATCTGCCGCTGCCTGCTTACCATCCAATTCGGCCTGTTTGGCATCAATAATTGCCTGCTTTGAATCAATAGCAGCTTGTTTTGAGTCAATAGCTGCTTGTTTAGCGTCTTCAATTGCGCGTTTGGCATCATCTTTTCTCATTTTTTCATCCGCTTGCCTTGCCTTTTTATCTTGTCTGTTCGCGCTATTTTGCTGTTTATCATTTTGCTGTTTCAACTGTCGGTCCATTTTTGCATTGATCTCCTTTTCGAGTTGATCTGCAGATTTTCCTTCAGCAGCCTTATTTTTTTTTGTGGTGTCTTGTAAAGCTACAATTGAAGTAGCGATTTCTTTGCTGGCAACCGTTTTTGCATTGCCAACGCTTTTAAAGGCGGCAGTACATACCACAACCGATACCAGGGCGATGGTTAATATTGTTTTTTCCATTTTGTTTAAAGTTGAATTGGTGTTGAATAACATCCTGCTTGCTCTGTGCAGCAGGCTACCTTTCTTGCCCGTTATCGCCATGGCATAAGCAGGTGCACGCTGCTTAAATTCCTGACAGAAAATGAGGGCTTGAACATAGTTTTTACGATCGTTAACACAGGCGATGGCCAAATCATCACAGCAATGTTCGCGTTCTGTTTTTATGAGTTGCGATACCCAAAGCACCGCCGGATTAAAGAAGAAAACGATTTCGATAAAACTCTGCAACAAATTTACCAGATAATCTTTGCGTTTAATGTGCGCCAGTTCGTGCGAGAGAATAGCCTCAACTTCTGCACCAGATAAACCATTGAGCAAACCTAGGGGAATTAATATGAGCGGTTTAAAATGCCCTACCACCATAGGTGCCATGGCAATACCCGACTGCATAATTTTAACAGGCTGGTTTAAACCCATTTTACTGGCGAGTTCAGTTAGTTTTTCGTCCCATTTTATACCTGCAGCATACGTTTTATGCTTGCGCAGGTAATATATGCCGTTGAGGCCAACCATGAGCTGGATACTTTTTGCACAGATGATCAGAAACCAGATCAGGACGATCTGATAAGCATAAGCATTCCATACCGAAAGGATTTTACTTAGGCCTGCGTACATATCAAGCGGTACATTTGTTCCCGTTTGCCGGCCGGTTACCACAGCAGGGAGATTGATTCCTACCTGATGCACCGTTTGCGATTGCGGAGCACTAACAGGCTGCTGAAGTTCTTTAAAAAAAGTAACACTTATGGCCACAACAAAAAGCCCCAAACATAACGTTAGCAGATTATAACGTAAGGTAGCACTGGCTTTGCGGGTAGCAAATATAACTAAGCCAGCCAATAGCGAAAGGATGATGCCTAACCATAACGAGTGGAACAGGGTTGCACCCAGTGCATGCAGCCAGTTTTCGGGCAAAAGGTTAATTAATTTAAATTCCATGGTTTTGGTTCTTTTTAGCAGCTGTTGTGATTAATTATTCCATGCCATCCAATAGCCGCTTAATCTCTTCGATTTCCTGTTTCGATGTTTTCTCGTTGCCTAATAGCTGCATCATCAACTGCGAAGCCGATCCTTTATACAAGGTATTCACAAATCGGTCTAACAGCTGAACTTTGGTTTTTTCTTCCGCCTCAACAGGAATATAAATGTGTTTCATTTGGCTTTCATCACGCTTTAATATCCCCTTTTCGGTCAAAATCTGCATCTGTTTTAATGTGGAAGTATAGTTTACCTCCCTTTGCCCGTTCAATTGATCATTTACAAACCGAACGGTAGACGGGCCAAACTCCCATAACACCTGGAGAATCTCCAGTTCAGCTTTAGTAGGTTCTGGCAGGCTATTTTCAGTTTGATTATTTTTCATAAACTAAAGGTACGATAAATTTCGTACGATGCAAATATTAGGTTAAATATTTTGTTAAAAAAATTTCAAGCAAAATGAGATTAAACGGACACAAAACATCTGATGTTTAAATAAAACATCGTATGTTTGCGTATTAATTCAGCACCATGAAACAGGAAAGCAAACTTTTCGAGCAGGTATCGGTCAAAATCAGGAACGACATTAAGGAAGGAAAATTTAAAACAGGTCAAAAAATCCCTTCTGAACCAGCGTTGATGGAACTATACGGTGTGGGCCGCTCTACCATAAGGGAAGCCATAAAATCACTTACCCTATCCGGGATACTTACCGTTCAGCAGGGATTTGGAACAATGGTAAATGCCATTCCAACAGAACCGATTGAGCAGCGTTTGCGCAATGCTGATTTTGAGGAGATCAACCAGGTAAGGGCTTTATTAGAACAGGAAATTGTCCGCCTCGCCACGCAAAACCGCAGCGAATTGGATTTGGAAGCAATTAAAAGCGCTATTGATAACCGCAAACTGGCCATCGAAAATGAATTAAGAAAAGAATGCATCAATGCTGATATCGAATTTCACCTGGCCATTGCCCGCGCATCGCAAAACCGCGTACTTGCAGATCTTTATGAAAGTTTTACCGTAATTATCCGCGATTTCTTCGCCAAAAGAGCCCCTTCTGGCATCGCCCACTTTGCCATGAGCCATCATTTGCATCAGGCATTATTTGAGGCCATTAAAAATAGAGACACCAAAAGTGCCGGAGAAATAACGGCCAACATATTGAATAATAACCATTAAATACCATGTCAATTTTAACTTTTACCCTGATCTTAATTCTCGGCGCCTACCTGGCCGGGCTGGTAGGTTCTCTAACCGGCCTTGGCGGTGGAGTGGTCGTAATTCCTTTGCTCACCCTGGTTTTCCATGTAGATATCCGCTATGCCATTGGCGCTGCTTTACTTGCCTCTATCGCCAATTCATCTGGCGCGGCAAGTGCCTACATTAAGGAAGGCATTACGAATATCCGTTTGGGCATGTTTTTGGAAATCGCCACAACAGTAGGTGCAGTAATCGGCGCCTTAATTGCCGTTTACACCCCTACCAACACCATCGCCATTCTTTTTGGCAGCGTACTGCTCTTCTCAGCCGCCATGACATTGAGAAAAAAGAATCAGGAGGCCTTAACCGAAGGCAGCAAGCTTTCGGCCATTTTGAAACTCAACAGCAGCTACCCTACCCAAACCGGTACAGTTGACTATAAACTAAAAAATATAGGAGCCGGTTTTTCCATCATGACGGTAGCAGGTGTAATGTCGGGACTCTTAGGCATTGGTTCTGGTGCATTAAAAGTTTTAGCCATGGATACGGCGATGAAAATTCCTTTCAAGGTAAGTACCACCACTAGCAATTTTATGATCGGTGTTACCGCTGCTGCCAGTGCTGTGGTTTACCTGCAACGCGGTTATATGGACCCAGGCATTGCCTTTCCGGTAGTACTGGGCGTACTGGGTGGCGCATTTACAGGTGCAAAATTGCTTACCAGGATCAACCCCTCTACTTTAAGGATTATTTTCTGTATTGCCATTACTTTCGTTGCCCTCGAAATGATCTACAATGGTTATCACCATAAATTTTAAATCAGAATAAAATGAAAAATATCATCTCCGCACACCTCATACAGGACCGCGATGTAGAAAAAATTGTCGGAAAGCTATTGAGGTATGGCGTAATTACAGCCAGTTTGATTGTTTTATTGGGCGGTATACTATTTTTGGTACAGAACGGTAGCCAGGGCCGGCCTGACTATCATATTTTTAAAGGTGAAGAAAGCGATTTTATCACTTTTAAAGGCATTCTTTTGGGAATTTTCACTTTTAAGCCGATGGCCATTATCCAGTTTGGCGTATTGCTGTTGATCATCACACCAATTATGCGGATTGTATTTTCGCTATTCGCATTTATCTTGGAAAAGGATAAACTTTATGTGGTAATTACCCTAATTGTGCTTTCCATCATCATGATTAGCACCTTCGGCGGATTAAAAATTTAAAATCATCATTTATTTTTTTTTATACGATATACATGAAACATTACTAAATTTTTAAAAAAGTTTCATGTATACATGAAACTTTTTTGAGCTTTTTATTTAGTTGTACATTTCCGTCCAAAACTACAGATTGGAAGAAAAGGATCGTCCTTCCGACTGGAGCTAGCTTGTTTTTCAACTACACCGGAAGCATTCTACCCTTTCACCTGTTTAATTACAGCGATAAGATCCTCTTCGCCATAGGCTACTGATGCCGCTTCAAAAGTATTCAATGCTGTTTTGGCAAGCGGCGAATCCAAACCGATAGCCTTAGCTAAATTTAAATCTTTTACGATATGTTTGAGGGCAAAGGCTGGCTTATAATTGCCGGCTATAATGGCATCGCCCTTAATTTTGGTGAAAATATTGGCAATAGCACCATTGTTCAGCAGATTAAGCAGATCTTCGGTTGCGATACCCTGTTGATTGGCGAACAGCACCGTTTCTGCCAAACCTTGGGTATATAACGCCAACAAAGAATTAATGGCCAGTTTTGCACCGTTTCCTGTACCCGCATCGCCCAGGCGTACTGCCATTTTACCCATTTTTTCGAGGATCGGTTTTACCTGATCAAAAGCAGCTGCTTCGCCACCAACCATAATTACCAACTGCCCTGTTTCTGCCTGTTTAACACTTCCAGAAACTGGTGCATCCAAATATTCTGCGCCTTTTTCCACACACAATGCCGCCATTTCTTTTGATATTGCTGGGGAAACGGTACTCATGTTGATGATCACCCTGCCTGAGATATTGGCATTGAAAAGTCCATTTTCACCTTTAAAAATCTGATCGATTGCAGCATCATCAGAAACCATAACAATTACCACATCGGCATTAGCGATTAAATCTTTTGGAGTGTTGGCAACCGATGCACCCATTTCTGTAAGGGCAGCTTCCTTTTCTTTGCTCCTATTGTAAACCGTAACCGAATAATCCGCTTTTATCAATTGTTCGGCCATCGGGATCCCCATGTTACCCAAGCCGATCCAACCTATTTTTGTTGTATTCATTCCATTGTTTTTTATGATAAACAAATGTGCCAAAGAAAAAGCTGAAATTCTTAAATACAACGTAAAAATGATAAGATGAAATAATTATTTGCTGATCTACCTAAAAAATACTAATAATTTTAGTAAATTAGTTGCGTTAAAATAAAACCCAATACATAATTACCAACAACATGGCCAGCCCACTTAAAGATCTTTATTCTCCTTCATTTTATGACAAATTAGCTCATACATTAACGGTTACCGTTCCAGGTTTCGACAAAGGAAAATTCATCAAAAATATTTTTACTCCCAGCTTTGAATCGAAGGAACTGAAAGAACGCATGAAACATACTTCGGCGGTATTGCACGGTTTTTTACCTCAGGATTATCACCAAACCATCGAACTGATCAAAGAAACGGTTGCACAATTAAGAATCCAGGGGATTGGAGAAGATGGATTGGCTTACATGTTTATCCCCGATTATATCGAAACTTATGGCATTAACGATTTCGATAAATCTGTTGAAGCGCTTGAATTTGTTACCCAGTTTGTGAGCTGCGAGTTTGCCGTGCGTCCTTTCATTTTAAAGTACGGAAATGAGATGATTGTAAAAATGCAAAAATGGTCGTTGCATGAAAGCCACAAAGTTCGAAGGCTTTCCAGCGAAGGCAGCCGACCGCGTTTGCCATGGGCAATGGGCATTCCATTTCTTAAACAGGATCCAACATCCATATTGCCGATACTCGAAAACCTTAAAAAAGATCCATCCGAATATGTGAGGCGGAGCGTGGCCAACAGCTTAAACGATATTGCAAAAGACCACGCAGAGGTGGTTTTGAATATTGCCCAAAACTGGGCAGGGCTGGGTAGCGAAACAGATGCTATTATTAAGCATGGCAGCCGTACATTACTTAAACAGGGGCATGCAGCCATTCTTAAACATTACGGGCTGGATGATAAAGGTATTTTATTAACAGATTTTAAAATTGTAACGCCTGAGATTAAAATTGGCGAAAGTTTAGGCTTTTCTTTTTCAATTAAGAATGAAAATCCGACGGCGCAAAAAGTACGTTTAGAATATGCCATTTACTATAAAAAGCAAAACGGACAGCATACCAAAAAGGTATACAAGATTTCGGAGCGGATTTATCTCCCAGGTGAAGCCGTGAGCATAATCCGCAGGCAAAAATTTATACTGATTACTACCCGAAAATTCCATTTGGGAGATCATCAGGTTTCAATGATTATCAATGGCGCTGAAAAAGAAATCTCATCATTCGAATTAACGGCTTAATTTCAGTATCAGTTCATCGAGCAGGGCTATCTGCTTCTCATTGATGTGTGTAATGGCCTCGCTATAACTAAACCATCCGGCTTTGTCCACCTCGGCAAAAGTTTGTTTTTTACCCGATCGCGGCGGCCATTCTATTTCAAAGAGGTTGCTCACAATTGCTGAAGGATCAAGCTCTCCTTCCACAGCCCAGCACAACACCTTTTTACCTCCTTTTTGTACTACAGGCAATAATTCGATAAATTCTCCTAATAAAATTTCGCCTGTCTCTTCCGCAAATTCACGTACGGCAGCCACTATAGGCTCTTCATTTTCATTGAGTTCTCCTTTTGGCACCGTCCAAAATCCAAGGTCTTTTTTAGCAAAAAAAGGTCCGCCGGGATGTACCAGAAAAAATTCGATATCCTGACCTTTTCTTCTAAAGAGTAATATTCCGGCGCTTTGTTTCATAAAAGGCGTTCGAAGAAGTCAAGTTATTGAAGCTTGACTTATACTAAATAAAAATATCAAAAAAAGCAGCTAAGTTTTTACGCTTAACTGCTTTTATATAATCTAGTATGATAAGATTTTTTTTGGAAGCGTTTCTACAACAAGCCGTACAAACCATGGGCATAGTTCCTTAATGAAGAAGATACTGTCTTCATTTTATCGGGAGATGGACCTTTTACCTTATATGCTTCAGGATGAAGCTCTAAAGGCTGTTCGTTAACTTGTTCTAGTGTGTTTCTGTTGCTTAATGTAGCATGCTGTTCTTCGCTTATTTTTAAAGGTGCCATGATCTTGAATTTATACTAGAACAACAGGTTTAACAAAAATAAGTTTGCCGTTTTGTATTAATTTTTTTTAAAATTATTTTTCAAGGCTCGATATCCAGTTTTCGGTATCCGAAACTTTAACCGGAACAGCCGAAGCCACAATTTTCAGCACTCCGCCGGCATTAATTTCATCCTGGGTAATGTAGTTCTTTTTAAAAGGTTTTCCATTGAGAAGAACACCCTTGATATACTTGTTTTTTAAGCTGAAATTTTCAGTTTCGATGGTGAAAGTTTTCCCTTGTGGCAAATTGTAGCTTACCGATGGGAATAACGGAACATTGAGGTAATATACCGGCCAGCCAACGCAGGCGGGAGAAAAGCCGCTTGCCGCAAAAACGTACCAGGCACTCATTGCTCCGGCATCATCGTCCATTGTGCGCAGATAGGCATGCGGCTGGTTTCTATAAATCTTTCCGATGTAACTGCCAATTCCGCGGCTATTATCATTAAAATAATTTTGAATAACCGTATCTGCAGCCAATTGATGCATCCAATATTGCGATTTATAACCTGATTTAGTAACATTATACATCAAAGGTACCTGCAGATCGGGCTCGTTGGCATGGTTATACAGGTCGCGCGCAAAAAATTCATCAAGTTTGGCCAGGTAGGATGCTTCCCCACCATCCAGTTCAACCAATCCTTTAAAATCGTAAGGCACAAACCAACGGTACTGCCATATGGTACCCTGGTATAGGCCACGGGCCTGCATGCGGTCGACATCGTTTTTGGTCAGATCTTTAAAATCTTTGTTCCAGTATTTTTTGTAGTCAAGGGCTTTATTGAGATAAAAATCAGATTTTTCTTTATTTTTTAAGATCTTGAAGATTTCTGCCAGTGCCCAGTTATCATAACTCGATTCTAATGCTTTATCTGGCGATTTATAATCCAGGCCGTTTACCTCTTTCACAAGTGAATCGGCAATTTTATTAAAATCAACCGCATAGCCTTTACGGTAGGCATCGAGCAACACTACAATGGCATGCTCTGAACGTACGGTATTTGAAGGTTCATTTTGCCCTGCATAATCCTTTTTGCCCGAATTGTAAAGATCGGCAATTGAAGTTACCATTCCCGCATACCGGTCCTGTTCAATTAACGATAATAATGGCAGCTGTGTGCGGTAATTATCCCAAATGGCCCAGCCATTGTAGCGGATTTCCTTATCTTTTTGTACTTCGCCCTTGGTGTTGCGGTAATTTCCATCGCTTTCGGAAATAACATAAGGCGATTGCATGGTACGATACAGCAGCGAATAGAATAGTTTTGCACTTTCCAGCTCGCCATTTACAGCAATTTTGGAAAGATTGGTATTCCAATCGGCTTTACTTTGCTCTTTTACAGTGTTGAACGGATTTTTATTGATTGAAGCTTTGGCCGCCTCTACACTTACCGAAGAAAGGGCGATATTGATCCCTGTTGAAGTTACCCCACTATTTAAATTAGCAATCAATTTATGGTTGTCGATTACTTTCCACGTAACTTTATCAGCAATTTCCATATAATAGAACAGCTTATACTTACCTACACCACAAGTTGTTCTAGCGGTAATCCAGCCACTTACCGCATTTCCATTAACTTCATGCTCTTCGGCTACAAAGGCACCGTTAAAGGCATAACCTAAATCGATGTAAAAACCTTTGTCGCCGTTTGGAAACTGATAGGCATGTTTTCCAGCTTTGCCCAATACGGTAAAACTGGCTTTGATTTTATTTTCAAAACCTACCTCGTAAAAGCCTGGACTTGCTTTTTCGGCAACTTTAATCAATTCTGACTGTGCAGGATCAGTACCCAAAAATGGTTTAATAAAGATGTTTCCACCCGAACCCTGACAGCCTACGCCTTCAAAACGGTTATGGGTAAACCCTTCAAATTTCTTGGCCAGGAATTCGTATCCGGTATGGGTTTTAGGGTAAGTTTGCGGACCGATGCTCAACATACTAAATGGATAAGATGCCGCTGGCGACATCTGGCCGTGATCGGCAGAAGAGCCCAAAAAAACATTCACCTGATCGACAGGGCTTGCCGTTTTAACAGAGAAAAGCTGATTTTTCTGCTGAGCTAAAACGTTTAATGAGAGAAATGGCAATAATGCCAATAACTTAAAAGAAAACTTCATTATGGTTGTTGTTGTAAATCGGCCTAAAATAACATTTTAACATGAAGTAGGTATTATGTGTTAGGTTATTTACAAAGGTTGTTGATCGTTGTTGGCCTGGATTTGTAATCCGGGCCCTATTAACGTAGTATTTCGATTTTATAATCAGCTGCAAATTAGTAGTGTTCGAAACTTGGTTTATTTTGAAAAAACAGACCCCTTTCCACAAAACAGTGTTCATTTTTTGAGGCCGCAAGGTGCACAAAACGTGGTTCCTAAACCCGACAAAAGCGACAGCTTCCGATTTTTTCATCGGTACTATAGCGGCTGGCGGGACTGCAAACCGCCAAGAATTAGTGGACATTCATTTTCCAAAAAAAATAACACATAAAAAAAGCCGTTCCAACTTTAATTGAAACGGCTTTAAATAAATTATTTTTTATTATTTAATAGAAACAGGAACAGAAACTTTATCCCAATCTAAAGAGAAACCACTTTTGGTAATTTTATAAACCAAACGTTCTTGTGTAGCTTTTAATGCTTTTGTTTTAACATCAACGCGCAAAGCATCTTTAGCTTCTTCGTATTTGTAAGCACCCCATTGTTTTGGTTCTTTGTTAAAAATGGCTGTCCAGGTTCCGCTTTCCTTAGGTATTAAGAAGAAGCTGTATTTTCCTGCTGCAAGCGCTTTACCTTCTACCATGATATCTTTATCAGTTTCGAAAGTTGTAGCCTCATTCGCACCAGCACGCCATACTTTATCAAAAGCCTCAAGGCCGCCCCAAATTTTACGGCCTTTTACTGCTGGGCTGCTGTAATTAATGGTAATGGTTGCTCCTTTGACTTTTCCTGTTGCTGTAGCCGCCGGACTTGGTTTAGGTTGAGCATCTTGTGCCATTGCACCTACAGAAATGGTAATTGCTGTAAATAGCAAAGCAATTGATTTCATCATCGTTTTCATAGTATTGTATTTATCTGTTTTTGTTGTTTTTGATTTTACGAATTTATAGCTTTCGGTTGATAAAAACTATAATCCTAGTGTCTAAAAACGCTTGAATGTTTTTATTATTTCTTGTATGGTTTTCTATTTTTTTCGCCCCACAAACCTAATTACCGAACCTTGCCCATTGTGGAACAAACCTTCGCTCAGTTCGATCTCCTTTTCTTCCAGAACAATGATTTCGAAATCAGCAAAATCTGATTTTATTTCTTCAATGGAGAACAGCATTTCGATTTCTTTTGGTCCGCCAACTTTTTCGTTTTTAGCCAAATAATCGAGGTGCTTTTTACTGAATGCTTCAAAAATAACCACTCCGCCCTTGCGCAAATAGCCGTTTAGCATTTTATGAAGTGACGATTTGATGTTTGCCGGAAAGTGGGCATAAATTAAGGTAATGACATCAAATTGTTCTTCTTTGTAATTTAATATTTGCAACTCCCCCACCTGATAATCGATAGTTACTCCATTGGCCGCTGCTAGTTGAAGGGCTTTATTTTTACCTTCGGCACTGATATCAAAGGCGGAAACTTCCCATCCCAGTCTGGCCGCAAAAACAGCATTGCGTCCCTCGCCCTCTGCAGGAAAAAGAATTGATCCCGTGTTAAGCGGTGTTAGCTGTTCTTTCAAATATTGATTTGGTTCTTCTCCGTATGCAAATTCATCGGTACTGTACCTTTCATCCCATCGGTTAACCCAAGCATCATTCATATTTTGCATAATTTATATCCAAAATAAAGGTATCGAATTTTAAGTTCGCACTTAAGACGAAAATATCTGTAGCAGGTAAAATTAAGATGATCTACCCGCTAATGTTTTTGGATTATAAAACAGAAGGCCAATTAATGAGAATATAATTACTGCTGCGGCACCGATTACGTTGAGCCATAAAAAAGAAACGATATCGAATTCGTATATAGCAACAACCGTTATTTCGGAAAGTATTGCTGCGATGAACACCAATGGACCGTTTATCTTTTTAAAATAAAATGCAACGAGGAATATTCCCAATATTGGTCCATAAAAAAGAGATCCCAAAACATTAACTGCTTCTATTAACGAACCCATCTGGGTAGCAAACATGGCCACAGCTATCGAAAAAATACCCCAGGCCAGGGTATGCAGGCGGCTGTACCTCAATTCGGTTTCGTCGTCTACCTTTCCTTTTCCAAAAATAAGGTGTACATCTTTTAAAGAACATGCTGCCAAAGAATTGAGTGCGGCTGAAATAGAACCCCAGCTTGCCAAAAAGATCACCGCAAAGAGTAAGCCGATCATTCCAACGGGAAGGGTGTTCTTCACAAAATATAAAAAGATATAATTGGTATCAGTTTTCTCTGCATTATAATTCGACTTGTTGATCTCTTCTTCTACTCTCCCGTGTAGTTCTTTGACTTGTTTTTGGGTCGATTTAAAATTCTTGATCGAAGCATTTAATGCCGGCGACTGCTTTTCCCTTTCGACCAGTATCGCTTTCGATTGCTGATTAAACTGCTCCGCTAAAGCCTGGTGCTCTTTTTCGAACTTTGCAGCCTGTTGTGGTTGGGTTTCTTTTAAATATTGATATGAACGCTCATTAAAATAAATAGGTGCAGGTTTTAAAGAAAAGAAAGCAAACAATAAGGCTCCGATTAACAGAATGGCAAACTGCATTGGGATTTTAACCAATCCGTTCAACAACAGTCCCATTTTTGCATTGGTATTGTCTTTCGCAGTAATGTATCTACCCACCTGGCTCTGATCGGTTCCAAAGTAAGATAGCGCCAAAAAAAAGCCCCCAATTAAACCACTCCAGATGTTGTATTTATCTTTCCAATCGAATTCGGTGGTAATTACATTTAACTTTCCCGATTTCCCGGCAAGGTAAAGTGCATCATTAAAGCCGATGCCATTGGGCATGTTCTGCACCAAAAGGTACCCGGCAAAAGCCATTGTTCCTAAAATGATCAGGAATTGCAGCTTTTGCGTATGCGCAATCGCTTTTGCGCCACCAACATAGGTATAAATCAACAATATTCCCCCCGTTAATATATTGGTCAAATAAATATTCCAGTTTAAAACACTTGATAGGATAATACTGGGCGCATAAATGCTGATTCCGGTTGATAAGCCACGAGAAAACAAAAACAGCAAAGATGTTAAAACCCGCGTTTTTTTATCAAAACGGTTTTCCAGGTATTCGTAGGCGGTATACACATTCAGCCGCTGAAAAATCGGGATGAAGGTAATGCAGATCACTATCATCGCCAGTGGCAGTCCGAAATAATATTGAACGAAACGCATGCCATCGGTATAGGCCTGCCCCGGAGCCGACAGAAAGGTGATGGCACTGGCCTGCGTAGCCATAATCCCCAAAAGTACAATATACCAGGGCATTTTATTGTCGGCCTTTAAGTAAGAAGCATTGCTTTTTTGCCCACGGCCGATAAAAACACCATAGGTAACTACGGCGAGCAAAGTAAATATCAATACTGCCCAATCGATATTGCTCATGCCCAGAATCTAGTAAACAGGTAATAAAATAAAATCTGGAATACCAGCGCCAGGGCCAATAAAATATACCAGGTATTCCAATTTTTAAATTGATTTTTCATCACTTCCCTGCTGATAAAAAGTTAAAGAACAGCCTGGCTGCACCAACGTTACCGGCGGGCAACTGCCTAAAAAAGGCCAGAGGGGTGTAAATAAAATTTCCTTTGCCATATTTGGCATAAAGGGTTGATCCCTGAAGCGGTTCTTCGTTGGTATCGTGCATTTCGAAAAGCGGTTCGTATTTGGCATCCCACTGATCTGGGAAATAAGCACCACGTTCTTGCACCCAGCCTTTAAAATCTTCGCCCGTAATTTTATTCGGATAGTTTAACAGTTTATGGTTGGGGTTTAAGAATTTAACCTCGGCATTTTCTTCGGTTACCCTTTTGCCACCAATGGTAAATGGATAAATGCCAAAATCCTGCAGGGCCATATCCTGAGTAGTATTATATTGCATTACTATGGTCCCACCATTTTCTACATAGCCACGCAGTGCAGTTTGCCAATTTTTAATTCTTTTTTCGGTATTAATTACCCTTACCCCTGTTACCACGGCATCGTAGCTTGCCAATTTTGTGGCATTTAGAATGTCAGCTTCGCTTAAAACATCAACCTGTAAGCCTGCCTGTCTTAAAAATTCAGGGATCAGATCACCCGCACCTTCAATATAGCCCACTTTTTTGGCCAGCACTTTTACATCACCTTTAATTAACCAGGTTGTGGCTGGAACAAAATATTGTAAGGTTGGCAAATGTGGATATTGGATCAACACCTGCCCTCTCGAAAATTCATTCGCTTCTGACGAGAAAACAGCTTCCAGTTTATTCTGGCTTGTTTTAATTTTAGCTAAATCTTCAACCGGGATTAGAAAATCCTTGGTGGTAATGGTATTTTCGGCCAGGTTAATACCCTGGAAAGTTTTCACCACCTGGTTGCCGATCTTAAAACTCACTTTCCCATAATTGATATTTTTATTGGCCTTTAACCTAAGACTCACATTTAATCCTTCTTTTTCTTTTGCAAAATACACCGGTTCGCTAAAACTTAAATCGAGTGCCGGGATAATCCGCAGGCCTTCTACAACATCTCCTTTAACGGGGTCGAGTTTTTTATATGACAACGGTAATCTAATTTCAAATTTTTCGCCTTCTATTTTTAATGATAACAAAACATTAAGGGGCGATTGCATCTCTGGCAATCCGATTAAGGTATCGTTTGCCACACTGAAGGTTGCAGCATCTTTTGCCGGCTTCGCCAACCAATAAGGCTCTGTTGGTGCTGCACTGCCAGGAATCTGTATTTTACGTTCAATTGTAATCAACGAATCTTTGGCCAGGCTTCTGTTTAAATTATCGGTCTGGTTTATCCAATTAACATTTTCTACAGTTACGGGCGTGGCTGATCTTGAAATTAGGTTTAAACGGAAATTATAAGCGTTGCCGGCAATGGCTTCAGGTTGGGTGGTTACCACTTCGCCCATAAATCCGGCACAGCTTAATATAATATTGTCGATAGCGGCCAGCTTATCTTTTCTCAGCGATGTATCCTGTAATCCGGAGATTTTCTTTCTGAGCATCAACAACCCATGCAGGCTTTTATCGGGCTGGTTGTAGTTGAAAGACAATAGGATAATATCAATTAATTCGTCGATATCACCAATACCTTTATCAGACCAATTAAGGCTTAAACCATCGAAAAGTGTTTTTTTAGCCGGATCACCCAAAACAGGGGTAAAATATTCGGTACGTACGCCAGCCACCGATTGTGTTCCGGCACCCTGGCTTTTATGTAAACTCCGGCTTAAACCGGCCAGCTCACCGTAACCCATGCCCAATTGGGCATCATATTGGCCAACGGTAGCCTTTAATTGGTTTTCGGCAGTAGTATTTACCGATCCAAACCTAAAAGTATTCCACAACACTCTTTTTGGCTGCCATACCGAAACGTATTTGAGTTGGTTCGGGAACATATTTTTGTCGGCTGCTGCTTTAAAAGCTCTCTCAGCAACCACGGCAGAAGCTGCATGCTGTCCATGCCCGGCTGCAGCAGTTGGTGGGAAACGGCAGATAATTACATCTGGCCTGAATTTTCTGATCACCCAAACCACATCGGCAGTAATGCTATCGGCATCCCATTGCTTAAAGGTATCGTTGGTGTTTTTAGAGAAACCAAAATCGATGGCCCTGGTAAAAAACTGTTGTGCCCCATCTAACTTACGCGCCTCTAAAAGCTCGTGCGTTCTGATTAAGCCCAAAGCGGCACCTTGTTCAGTACCCAAAAGGTTTTGTCCGCCATCTCCCCGGGTAAGCGACAAATAAGCGGTTTCTACATTTTGGTCATTAATAAGCCAGGATAACAGACCTGTATTCTCATCATCTGGATGTGCGGCTAAGTATAATACCTTTGGCAGGTGTTTTAAGGTTTTTATCTCTCTATAAATCTCTGAAGATTTTGCCGGACGCACCTGTTGGGCAGCACAAAATATTGCAGGGAAACATAATATGAATATTGCAGTTAATCTTTTAAACATAATATTTGTTTTGCGCATCAAATATGATCAAAAAGCTTTTAATTAATGCCACAGAAACGAAAAAGGTACAAAATAAGTCTGGAGTCGGAAGTCCAGAGTCTGGAGTAAATAGACTAAAGTCTAAAGCTGAAAGACTAAAGCCACATAGGGAACTGGGTGTTTGTCAGTCTGAGCGAAGTCGAAGACCGGAACATGCCAATCCTTTCGTTCTGTGAGGACACAGACCCAGGAGAGGAGTTAAAAAATAAGTCTGGAGTCGGAAGTCCAGAGTCTGGAGTAAATAGACTAAAGTCTAAAGCTGAAAGACTAAAGCCACATAGGGAACTAACCGTTAAAGCTCTAAATAGTTTTTTATTCGAATTTTATCGGCCTCGGTATTTTTATACTTAATATTGCAGCATAAATTTTAGCTATGAACGGGATGGTGCTCATCATCGATGATGAAAAGAAAATCTGCAGTTTACTTTCCAGGATTATAGAACTTGAAGGCTTTAAAACCCTACAGGCCAATACTGGAAAAGACGGCCTTAAACTACTTAAAAACAATGATGTAAGCATTGTGATCAGCGATGTAAAACTGCCTGATGTTAACGGAGTTGCATTAGTTAAGGATATTAAAGCCATTAAACCTTATGTAGAAATCATTAACCTTACAGCTTATGGAACCATTGCCGATGGTGTTTTGGCCATCAAAAACGGTGCTTTCGATTACCTGGTAAAAGGCGATGATAACGATAAGATTATTCCGCTTTTATACAAGGCGATGGATAAATCCAATCTACTGCGACGGGTTTCTGATCTGGAGGACAAAATTGTTAAAAAGCACAGTTTTGAAACGGTCATTGGTCAATCAAAAGCACTCAAAGAAGCGATTGATCTGGCCAAAAAAGTAAGTGCAACAGATACTACCGTTTTATTGCTCGGTGAAACCGGAACAGGTAAAGAAGTTTTCGCCCAGTCTATACATTACGAAAGCCCAAGGGCTTCAAAACCCTTTGTGGCCTTAAACTGTAGCGGTTTTAGCCCTGATTTACTGGAAAGCGAACTTTTCGGGTATAAAGCTGGCGCCTTTACTGGTGCCAATAAAGATAAAAAAGGCTTATTAGAGGAAGCCAATGGCGGTACATTGCTGTTAGACGAAATTGGGGAAATGAGCCTCGATTTGCAGGCAAAATTATTGCGCGTACTCGAAAGTCAGACATTTATAAAGGTTGGTGATACTTTAACCCAACAGGTAAATGTGCGGATTTTAGCCGCAACCAATAAAGATTTAAAAGCGGATGCAGCTTCTGGAAAATTCAGGTCGGACCTCTACTACCGGCTTTCGGTTTTTACCATCACCTTGCCTCCGCTCCGCGAGCGAAAAGCAGACATCCCCGCTTTGGCTAAATATTACTTAAAAGAGTTTGCCGATAAGGTAAACCGCTCTGTTCCAAAAACGGATGATAAGATTTTGTCGATACTGAGTGATCATAGCTGGAAAGGAAATATCCGCGAACTTAAAAATGTGATCGAACGCCTGGTCATTTTATCGGATGGCGACACTTTAAGTGCAACCGCGCTTCCTCCAGAATTTTTTGAATTTGCACCGATCGAAAACGGTTATAATCTACAACAGATCGAAAAACAGCATATCCAAAAAGTACTCTTTCATACCAAAGGAAATAAAACTGAAACTTCGAGGCTCCTGGGCATTGGTTTGACAACACTTTACCGTAAAATTGAGGAATACCAAATTAAAGGTTGAAAGGCTGGAAGGTTGAGGGTTAAAGGTTAAAAAGCTTAATCATCAGCTTAGGCTGAAAATCCAAGACCGTAAATTGGCGACTAAAGATATCCTGCCCTAAGATGTAAGGTAGTGGGGAAATAAAAGTCGGCGGTCCGAAGATTGGATGCCGAAGCGAGAAAGATTAAAAAGTCTGAACAGTAAAGGAAAAAGACTAAAGCTTAGGTGTCTAAGGTGGTAAAAAATAAGCGCCCAACTTTGCGCACTCTGGCCTCGTCTCAGCGAACTTTGCGGTAAAAAAACCGGAAGTCCTACATCTTCCATCCGACGTCTTCCGTATTACATAAGCCCTATGCCCCAAACCTGATCCACTTATCACCTTCGTGGCCGAAGATAAAAGATCCAGGATGTAACATCTCGGCAATATCCTCTACTAAAGCAACCGCATTTTCAGCCGTTCTTTCGCGGTTAACATCGTCATTTAGTAAGATAATGCGGTTATTTTTTACGGCTTGCCAATCAGTATTTAATGCAGCAGGAACCTCTCTCATTAAATCGGTGAGGGTTTTACCCGGTTGGTAATAAATGACAAAAACCGCACTTAATATATCGGCTTCTACCATTCCACCCGCAGCTAAAATTTCTTCTGATAATAAATATGTTGGATTATTGCTGGTATCTAAACAGGCTATGGGCATTTTATCCATAAATTTAATCTTGTGCTCCACTAAATCTAAACGTTCCTGTAACTCTTCCTGTTTAGCAGCATCAAGGCCAATAAATAAATCGTTTAAAAAAGACATCTGCATTAAATTTATTAATTTGTGCAAAAATAACATTCCTGATCGCATGCGAGGCTCATTTAATTATATATTTTGGTTTTTTTGTATTATCCTTTTGATTTCATGCAAAGAAAATGCGGATCATAAAGGCAAAAAAATCTTCAATATTAATCTCGATCAGGGCTTAACCTCTATCGATCCTGCCTTTGCGCGCAACCAGAACGCCATTTGGATGACCAACCAGATTTTTAACGGTTTGGTACAGATCGATTCCTCCTTACAAACAGTTCCCTGTATTGCAAAAAGCTGGCAGGTTTCTGAAGATGCACTTACTTACACCTTTAACCTGCGTAATGATGTTTACTTTCACGATGATCCGATTTTTAAAAATGGAAAAGGCAGAAAAGTTGTTGCCAGCGATTTTGTATATAGTTTTTATCGGCTAATCGATCCGAAAGTGGCTTCCTCTGGCGGATGGATTTTTAGTGATAAGGTGAAAGATGAACATAATTTCATTGCCTTAAACGATTCTACTTTCCAGATTAAACTGGTGCGGCCTTTCCCACCTTTTATGAGTTTGCTTACCACTCAATATTGCTCAGTCGTACCCAAAGAAATTGTAGCGCATTATGGCAAGGATTTTAGAAGCCATCCGATAGGCACTGGGCCTTTCAGGTTCAAATATTGGAAAGAAGGCGAAATATTAGTCCTTTTAAAAAACGGCCATTACTTTGAGAAAGACACGAAAGGCATCACACTTCCCTATCTGGACGCTGTAAAAGCCACCTTTATCACCGATAAACAGAGCGGTTTTATGAGCTTTTTAAAAAAGGACCTTGATTTCTATTACAATGTAGATGGCAGTTACCGCGACGACATCCTGACCAAAAGCGGGAAGATGACCTCAAAATATAAGGGAAAATTTACGCTGACCAAAAGCCCTTACCTTTGTACCGAATATGTAGGCATATTGGTGGATACCAATCTTTCCATTGTAAAAAACTCACCTTTACGGCTAAAAAAAATCCGGCAGGCCATAAATTACTCTATTGATCGCGACCGATTGATCAAATATTTAAGAAACGGGATCGGTGTTGCCGCAACGTCGGGTTTTATCCCAAAGGGAATGCCTGGCTTTGACAGTTCTGCAGTTCATGGTTATGCTTATAACCCAAAACTTGCTGCGAAACTTTTAAGCGAGGCTGGTTTTCCTGAAGGAAAGGGCTTGGCAGAGGTAAAACTTAATACCACCACAACCTATAAAGACCTGATTGAATTTATACAGGGAGAACTTACGGCTGTGGGCATTAAGACCAAAATTGATGTAAGTCCAAGTGCCAGTTTAAGGGATTTAATGTCGAAGAATAACGTAAATTTCTTTCGTGGCTCGTGGCTGGCCGATTATGGCGATGGAGAGAACTTCCTTTCCATGTTCTATTCAAAAAATAAGGTTCCTTATGGGCCAAATTATACCGCTTTTTACAATAAAGAGTTTGATCAGTTGTTCGAAAAAAGCTATTACGAAACCGATAATGAAAAACGTTTTGAGCTGTACCGAAAAATGGACCAGATGGTGATGGATTATTCGCCGGTAATTCCCTTGTTTTATGATCAATCTGTGGTGATGTTACAGAATAACATTTCGGGTTATTCTTTTAACCCATTGAGCCTAATGATTTTAAAGCGCATTATAAAGGATTAGAAATTGAGCGGTAGCAGATTTGGGCGGATTACAATCTCGGTTAAAAATCTGCCTAAGCAGATCTCTCCATTTCACTGCGTTTCAGTCGAGATGACGCCCAGGGGTGATGGCTCTTTTACTTTGTATCCATTAATTTCCGTTTTAGAAACTCAGCTGTTGCCTCACTCACCTTTAAGCCATTCGAAAATTTCATCCAGTGGTGGGTATCATCCGGGATGGCAAGAAACTCAAATTCAAACTTCTTATCCTCAAAACGTTTAGCTAAATCAACACTCTGGTTAAAAGCAACATTCCGGTCATCATCGGCATGGATAATGAGCGTTGGAGAGGTCCAGGTAGTGATATAGCTCACCGGAGATGATTCATCAGCCACCTTTGCCGCCAGTAACGCATCTGGAGCAGGCTTTCTCCCTTCGGCCTCGGCACTGCTAAACCTGTTGTTTACACCATGAATATCTACCCCTGCGGCAAATAATTTCGAATCCTTACCCAGTGCCAGTGCCGTTAAGTAACCACCGTAAGAGCCGCCATATATCCCTATTTTCTCGTTGTTTATATTTGCCTGTTTAGCAAGCCATTCTCCAGCAGCTTTAATATCCTGATATTCAGACGCACCCTGTGCACCAGCATTTAAAGGCTTATGAAATTCGTAACCATAACCAATGCCCAAACGGTAATTTACCGATAGTACTGTAAAGCCTTGGTTAACCAGGTATTGGTTTAACGCATAATCGATCGAATAATAATCCATCGGATTCCAGCCCAAAAACATTTGCCTTTGCGGACCGCCGTGAACATAAACAATTGCCGGGTGCTTTTTTACAATCTTTTTTGGTGAAAACAACTGTCCATAAACGGTATTTCCATCAGGCGCTTTAAAACTCACATGTTTGGGCACTACCATTTCTTTAAGGGGAAAATCCTGCGGTATCAGCGATTCGCCAATCAGGTTAAGTGTTTTTTTGGCACTGATAATTGCAGGCAACAGCGGTCGTTCTGCAGTAGAACTCAGGCAGAAAAAGGTTTGGTTATCGCCTGCAATAACCGGATAAGCTTCGATACCTTTGCCAAAGCTTAGCGGCTGCATATCTGCCTGATCAACCGAAACTTTATAAATATGTCTTCTATCAAGATCATCAGCGTCGGTGCGTGTATTGGCCGCAAAAACCAATGTTTTTTTATCATAGCTAAACTTGATGTTTTCTACAACAAAATTTCCCGGTGTTAATAATAAACGCTTTGATCCATCCGGATTGAGCGCATAAAGGTGCGGCCAACCATCTTCGTAGGAAGTAAAAATAATTTTCCCACTAGCCCATAACAGATTTGCCCCACCATCAACTGAAGGAAATGAGCCCATAAATGTTTCGGGCGCTTTCCAGATTTGTTTTCCTATTCCACTATTCACATTAACCGTCCATATTGCCCAAGGTTGATGTTTTTTTGTGAGAATAGAATCGGTTTCACCACCAACTCCACGAGTTCTTATAAATGCAATATCATTTCCATTAGGCGACCATATAGGTGAAGCATCTTTAGAAAAAGAGGGCAACAGCCATTTGATTGGCGTTTGCTGATTGGTGTAGATCCCCAGAAAAGCGTGATCGCTACGGTTGGAAATAAATGCGATTTTCTTTCCATCTGGCGACCATTTATACGCTCCGTTAATTCCTTTGGCGTAAAAAAGGTTTTTCGCTGCCGGGGTGCCATCAATTGAAGCGATCAGTATCTGTCCGGCTTTGGCAAAAAGCACTTCCTTGCTGTCTGGCGAAATCACCGGATTGTCCCCTTCCCCAATAAGCACTGTATTTCCTCCGGTATAAGGAATGGCAAAAACCTGAACCTTTGGTGCAATTGGCGATGAATTTGCATTAACCGGACCACCATCCCGTCCGCCATGGTCGCCACCGCGCACAAATACAATCCATTTCCCATCGGCGGAAATAGCCAAACTACTCAGTTCCTGCCCGTCATCATCATTATAATCTGTAATTTTTACAGCTTTATAATCGGGTGCCTCTGCCGTGTAAATATTTCTTTTTCCCTGCTCGTTTGCTGCCCAGGCAATTTTAGCACCAACTGGCGAAGCCACCAATTGCGTGGGAAAAGGATAAGACAAAACTGATTTTAGACTAAAAGACTGAGCGAACAAGTTTTTGGCAGAGAGCAAAATAAACAGAACAAGTAGCGATTTTTTCATTGCTTGGGATTTTGAGATAAATTATAAAAAAAAGCCCTAACCATCGGATGATTAGGGCTTGAAGCAGTATTTTTATAAAATTGTTACTGATCCCACCACAATTTGGTTGTTCTTGGAACATCAGTAGGAACGTTTGCTCCATTTTTACTTCTTTCACCTTGAGGATAGTCAAGGCGGCGGATATAATCTGTTAAGGCTGCATTGGCAGGAAGCGTAAAATCCTTATACTTATAATCGAACCGGCGGGCATCATTCCATGCTTCAGGGTTTAAATAGGTTGCAATGTATTTTTCCTTAAAGATAAGATCTTTTGTCAGGCCTGCTGCCCCAACACCTACCACCGGATTTGTCAAATAGGTATCTCTTGCGGTGGTAGAAACCGTTAATTTATCCATATTGGCACTAATACCAGCAAGATAAGCAGCGTAGGCTTTAGTTTTGTCGGTATCGAAATACGCTTCAGCTTCGATAAACTTCAGCTCAGCAAAAGTCACAATCAGTAAAGGAGCGGTATTGCTCGTCCATGGTGAGTTGCTCGAAATATAACACTCATCTTTAGTGGTATTGGCTCCGGGCAATCTGTTACCTGCACCATTTACGGTTCCGATGTACACATTGTTTACGGTTTTGTCGGTAATCTTTTCCAATCTAGGATCCACTACTCCAGGGAAACTCACCCCCCTCATTGCATCAATCAGCTGTTCGGAAAGCCATCCGCCCAATGATTGCTGTGAGTTGGACAAAGCCACATTGGCCCATGGATTACGTTCTTTAAAGGTAGCCATGCCTGCATCATCTGCATTTGCTGTAAAAGAGTTGCTTAATGCCGCCAATACTGCCGTAGGGTTATAGGTGCTGGTTTTGCTTACCTTGATCAATAACCTGGCTTTTAACGCATAGGCCATTTTTAACCAGTTGGCCCTTTCGGTTGTGGTTTTTCCATAAATTAAATCGCTGGTTGGCGCCAATTTAACGGTAGCGTTTGTTTTGGCCAGCTCAACAATCGCTTCATCCAAAAGAGCAATAGCCTGGTTATAAACCTCCTGCTGTTTATCATATTTGGGTTTAAGGTTATTAATGTCGAAAGCCTGCGAAAACGGTGCATCTCCCCATAAATCGTTTACCAAACTCAGGTTATAGGCAATAATTACGTCGGCTACGCCTTTATATTCGCTCGAGCCCTGGGCTACGGCCAATTTTTTCATGGCATTCGCGTCGGCCATGGCAAAATAAAGGGCATCCCAGGTTGCCGTAAAATCAATTGATTGGTAGGTATCACCGGCACCGCTCGCGGTAGGATTAGCCGTATATTGTACGTATGGGGCAACAATACTTCCAATAAGATAGTTATTATTGCCAATCTTATAAGTAGATGTGGCCAGTAAAGTACTGAGGGTTGGTGTAGGAACCTGATTTGGATTATCTGATAATTTATCAAAATAATCGTCTTTACAACTTTGCAAACCTAGTGTTGCAATTAAAGCTGAGCACAATGTATATTTTATAATTTTTTGCATCGTAATTCTATTTAAAAACCAACATTAAGTGTAAACATGATTGTGCGTGCAGATGGATAGGTAAATCCGGCTGAACCATCATTGTTGCTGCCTGAATCATAAGAACTTGATTCTGGATCCACACCATAATATTTCGTCCACAACCATAAATTATTTCCGGTAACCGATAGCGAAGCATTTTTGATCGATTTTGCAGGCAACCAGCTCGAAGGAAGGTTATAAGTTAAGCTTGCAGAGCGCAAACGCACCCATGAAGCATCGCTCACAAAAGGTTCAGAAACGTTACGGTAGTAAATACGGTAATAGCCTTCCCCATAATCAACACCATCAGGTCCAAAACGCTGCCCCATGTAAACAGGCTTAGTATTAGGCTGCCCATTGGCCAGCACACCGTCGAATACTTTTACTGTTCTTCTGTCGGCAGTATAATCAGGCAAACCAAAAGCCGAATAAAAATCTTCCAGCCAGTTGTATTTTTCGAATCCTAAACGGGCATCGAACAATACATTTAAACTAAAATCTTTATACCTAAAGGTATTGCCCAAACCCACAATATATTTCGGCTGCGAGTTACCCAACAACTTTTGTTTTCCGCCAGAAATACTTGGAAAACCATTCGCGCCGATTAACAGTGGCAGATTTTTATCCAATACAATCGGATCTTCAGGGGTACTTCCATAATAACGGTTAAAATAACTTCCATAAATATTGCCGTAAGGTTGTCCCTGGATCAGTTTCATGGTTACCCCTGCATTGCCATAACCTCTTGCGGCACCATATACAATTTCGGATATTCCGTTAGGCATACTGAGCACCATGTTTCTATTGGCAGAGAAGTTAAGGTTTACATCCCATTTGAAATCTTTTGATACAATTGGTTTGCCGTTTAATACCAGTTCTACCCCTCTGTTGCGGATATCGCCAGCATTGATCGATTTGGTTAAATAACCTACAGCCGAAGAAATCTGTGTTTGGATGATCTGATCTTTACTTAATGAATAATAATAGGTGAAATCGAAGCCTAAACGGTTTTTAAAGAAAGACATTTCTAAACCAGCTTCGTAGGTATTGGTAAACTCGGGACGAAGATCAGGATTACCCAGGTTCGGAGCGATTGTTAAACCTCCTGTTCCGGTTGGTAATGATGTATAGGGCGAATAGCCGGTAAAAGTAGAATATTCGGACGCATCCTTTCCGATCCTTGCGTAAGATAAACGCAATTTAGCCTGGCTGATAACAGTAGGCAGTTTAAACTGATCGGAGAATACATAGCTTAAACTTGCCGAAGGATAGAAAAACGAACGGCTTGCCTTAGGCAGCGTTGAAGTGATATCGTTTCTTCCGGTTACAGTTAAGAACAGGTAATTCTTATAATCAAAGGTTGCTTCTCCAAAATAGCCGATCAGTCTTTTTTGCTTTAAGGTTTGGCTTGGTGTAAGTACGCCTGCGTTTGCCAGGTTAAAGAAATCGTACACACCCAAAATGCTACCCAAAGTACCGATTTGTTTTTCCTTACGGTCGTAAAGCTCTTGTCCAAGCCTTAAAGTTCCGGTAAGATCATCGGTTAATTTGGTGGTAAAAGTAGCCACAAAGGTACTGTTAATGGTTCTGAGTTTGTTATTGTACTCACCATAAAAACCTTGCGCATTATCGTATACAGCTTCAGTAGCAAACATTGGCCCGCGGGCAGTACGCACACGGTTATCGCCATAGGTATCTATTCCCAATCGGTAAGAGAAATTAAGCCATTTTGCAGGATCATAACTCAGGCTTGCCCCACCTATAAAACGGTTCACATCGCCTTTAAGCCGGTTGTTTGCGGTACCCCAGATCGGGTTGTTTGTACCGAAATATTTTTGAGTTCCATCTGCATTCTGATAGTCGGCTACATCATAACGTGGCGACCAATAAGCCAAACTTTCGCCAAAACGGTCGGCACTGTATGTATATCCTCCAGAATTGGTAAAATTCATGTTCAGCGAAGCCTTAAACTTCGGACTAATTACGAAATCGGTATTTAAGCGTCCCGAAAAGTTTTTATTATCCGTATTCGGCATCATCCCTTTTTGGTAAAGCTGCGAAATAGAAGAGAAAAATTTGATCGCATCGCTGCCCCCGGCTACCGTAAGCGAGTTTTTAACCTGCTGCCCAGTGCCAAACGCACGGTCATAATTATTAAACAGCTGATCAGGGTGTGTAGGGTCGATCAGTTTTGCTTCCGCAATTGTTGGGCCCCAAGCCGGCCCGATACCACCTGGCGGATTTGCATATACTCCTAAAACGCCTTGTGTGTACTCGGTTTGTACATCAGGCGATTTTAGCACCTGATCAAAGCCATAACTGCTGTTGAAATTAACACTAACACCATTTTGCTTGCCTCTTTTTGTGGTAATAACCACAACTCCATTGGCTCCTCTTAAACCGTATAATGCCGTTGCTGCACCGCCCTTTAAAATATTGATGGTTTCGATATCTTCGGGGTTAATATCCGAAGCTCTATTGGTTACCCCACGCGAGCCATAAGCTGTTCCATCGGGATTGGCACCTGCGGTAGACGTAGAGTTGTCTATCTGCACCCCATCAATCACGTATAAAGGATCGCCAGAAATATTCGGATCAATGGAGTTAACTCCCCTTACCCTGATACTTGCTCCCTGGCCCGGGCCACCACCTGTACTCGATATGGTTGCACCTGCCACCTTTCCCTGTAATGCATTTACCAGATTGGACTGATGATTAAAGTTGAGATCTTCGGATTTTACCGTTTGCGCAGCATAACCCAAAGATTTAGCCTGCCTGGTAATCCCCAAAGCTGTAGAAATGGTTACTTCCTGCAGTTCCTGAGCATCTGAAGCAAGTGCAGCATTGATCGTTGTTTTATTACCAACGGTAACCTCTTGGGTTTTATATCCTAATAGGCTAATTACGAGCACTGCGTTTGGTGATGGAATTTGGATGGTAAAACTACCATTTCCATCTGTAGAGGTACCAGTTGTGGTGCCTTTTATTTTCACACTTGCGCCTGGCAATGGGCCTCCATCATCAGTAGAAGTGATTTTTCCCGTTATTGTTTTTACCTGCGCCGAAGCCATGAAGCCCGCGAGTAAAATACACAGAAAAAAGAGTGAGGTAAAAATTTTTCTCATATCTCAATTGTTAGGTTAAGGATTTGTTAGTTACTGCAATATAAGGTTTTTGTATACATAAACACGCATAAAACACGATCAATTAAGCTACTTTCAGCACAATTATTACACAGGATATTCATCAACCCGCAAAAACAAGCATAAATAACCCATTCAAAACCGCAGAAATACACATTAAGGCTATTTATTTTTAGAAACAAACCTCAAAAAACAGCAGTTTCTGTAAACCACACAACAGATCCGCTTACAATAAAACAAAAAAGTCTTCCCGAATTACCAGAAAGACTTTTAAATGTATATTTAGATTGGGTTTTTATTGCTGAACGCCTCCGCCCATACCGCCACCTTGTTGTTGCTGGTCTTGTTTAACATCGTCGTTTTTGATCTTTTTCTTTTCAGTAAACTTAAGCTTACCAAATGAGTAACTAAAGTTAACACCGAAAGAGCGTAACGGATAATAGATATTAGCACTTTGGTAAATCGTACCAGTTGCATTTATCGCATTGTTTACTGTTTTTATATGTAAATCTTTCGTAAACGGATTTAGAACGTTAAGACCAATACTTCCCTTTTTCTTCAAAATATCTTTCTTTATAGATCCCCCATAGATATAGAATGGATCTGTTGAACCTTGATAGGTACGTCTTTTCGAGGTGATCACATTAAAAAGCTCAAAATTGTAGCCTTTGCCAAAACCATAAGCAGACCGTATAAACCAGTTGAAATTAAAATATGTACCTGTATTGATATTGGTTTGGGTATTAGTTACTGAATAAGTATTTCCAGCAAAATTTGTCATCAGGGTCCATTTCGGTTTAATATTGTACGATGCGAAAAGATTGAAGCCATAGGTTTCTGCTGTACCAACATTGATATATGAAGTTAAGGTTTTGTCAACCAATTGATTTGTTGTCGGATTTAACTCTTGAATTGGAGAAATAGAAGTTTCGATAACTCCACCTGTACGGCGATAAAAAACTGATGCGTTGATAACAGAACCCTTGATAAATGTTGAATATCCAAGCTCTAGATTATCACTTAACTCTGGGCTTAATTGCGGATTTCCCTGTTGAACATTAAACAAATCACTTGTATTTCTGAATGGGTTTAAATAAGATTGAGTAGGCCTCTGTACCCTGCGGTTATAGCTCAATTTAAGCGTTGTACTACCTTTTAGGGTTCTAGATACAATTACACTGGGAAACAGATTAAAGTAATCATTTTTTTGAATTCCACTGCTTTGGGTATTGAAATCTATTTGAGTGTATTCGGCTCTTAAACCACCCTTAACTTGTATTTTCTTGGCTAAATTGAAACTGATTACACCATAACCTGCTCCAACATTTTGGTTATATTCGAAATCTTGTGCAGAAACATCAAACTGACTTTTAATATCTCTGAAAATACCTTTAGCCCCAACCTCTAAAATAACAGCCTTACTAAATGGATAAGTGTAATCGGTTTGCGCTGTGTATTCATTATTCTTACCGGTATTATTACTCATCAGCGTTTGCCCAGTTATAGCACCATCAGGAATGAAAGTATTACTAAAACTTGTTGGGGTACGACCCGTTGAGAGCTGTGCAGAAATTGAAAACTCTTCTCCTTCTTTTTTGCTGGTTTTACGGTAATCTACGTTCCAATCCATATTATTAAACGTCATATCCATATCGCTAATATTGGTTGCTTTCAAATTATTGATAGTATATTTAGATGAACCTGGACCACCATTAGAAAAGTTATTTAATTTAACTGTTGTACTAATGTTATTGTAAGCATTAAAGTCATAATCTAAACCTACACTTCCATTGTAACCATTGCGACTCCATTTAGAAACACCATCCTGTACTCTGTTGTCGGTAGTTCCATCCTTATATATAGTATTGGTTACAAACGATGTTCTTGAATCTTGGGCGTAAGCCAAGTTTGTACCTAAACTGGTATTTACACTCAAACGACCTGTTTTTGCGGTTAGATTAAATGCTCCATTATTTTGACGCGTTCCTGCCGCAGCACTTACACTTCCTGAAACGCCTTGAGCACTAGATTTTTTTGTGATAATATTAATAATACCGCCAGAACCTTCCGCATCGTATTTAGCCGATGGGCTTGTAATTACCTCTACACTCTTAATTTGTTCAGCAGGAATCATCTTTAATGCATCAGCTACGCTACTTGCCATCGTACCAGATGGTTTACCATTAATTAAAACCCTTACTGCTGCACCACGAAGTTGAATGTTTCCCGTAGGATCTACTGAAAGCATGGGCACTTTACGCATTACATCTGTAGCATCGCCACCAGCATTTGTACCATCAGCTTCAGCGTTGTAAACCATTCTATCGATTTTATTTTCGATAACCGCTTTTGTTCCTTCAATCTGAACATCGGCCAAAGTATTTTCCGATCCTGAGATATAAATGGTACCGATATTGTTATCAGGTTTAGATGGTGTTGTGGTTACCAAAACAGATTTTGTTTTGTAACCCATAAAACCGATCATGAGTTTATAAGAATCAGGTGCAATATTCTGTAGTGATAATTTCCCTTTCTCGTCTGTTACTCCGCCATTTACAGATTTGTTATCTTTCGCAGTAACCAACGATACAGTTGCATAATCAATCGGTTTTTTTGTTAATGAATCGAGTATGGTGGCAGTAATACGTCCGGTAACAGTAGGTTTTTTTGGTCCCCCACCAAAGCCGCCGGGAAACTGGGCGTGCGCAGTAAAAAATATTCCAAGAATGAAGGTTAATAGTAGAAGTCGTTTCATGTTAAAAGTTAGTCTTTTGTAATTAGTCTATGCAAATTGCATTTTGTTACAATTATACGCTATACTTTTTACACCAACTCTATTAATTAGTCGGCAAACACTACTCTTTTATCGGTGAATGAGAAGTTCATTTGTTCAGTGCTCGACAGTTAATTGGTTGGTAGTCCATGGTTAACTGGTTAATTGACATTATATGCCAGACGTAGTAACCCGACTCTGGACTGAAGACTATGGACTTAGTACTATAGTCCTTATCTCGAAATATTGTTCGGTCGCGAATAAACCATTTGCATTACATTAATGTTCCGCATAGCAAAGGCGGCTTCACAATAGTTTAAATAATAGTTCCATTTACGGATAAAGGTTTCATCAAAACCCAGGGCTTTAACTTTATCGAGGTTTTTATTAAATTCTATAAACCATAAATGCAAGGTACGGGCATAATCCAATCCCATATCTTTTAAATCAACAAGGGTCAAATCACCTGTTTCATTTATGGCTTTGTTCATTGCTGCAACCGAAGGTAACAATGAGCCAGGGAAAATATGTTTCTGAATCCAATCTACACCGTTTCTCAATTTATCGTATCTACAATCGGGAGAAGTAATCACTTGGAAAGCAAAAATCCCATCAGGTTTTAAAAGATCCTGACACTTTTCAAAATAAGTTTCAAGGTATTGGTGACCAACAGCCTCCAACATTTCTATAGATACAATTTTATCAAAAGTACCTTCAATTTTACGGTAATCCTGAATGATAATGGAAACTTTATCCGTTAATCCTTCAGCATGAACACGTGCTATCGCCAGTTTCTGCTGTTCTTTAGAAATGGTTACCGAAGTAACTTTACAACCGTAATTTTTCGCCAAAAATATCGCATTTCCTCCCCAACCACTTCCAATTTCCAATACATGATCGGTAGCCTTAATTTTTAGCTGTTTTGCCAACCTATCGTATTTTGCATATTGAGATTCTTCCAAACTTAAATCTTCAGGACTAAAGTAACCACTCGAGTAGGTCATGGTTTTATCCAGGAAAGTGGCAAAAAAATCGTTGTTCAGATCATAATGTGCTGAAATATTTTTCTGCGATCCGGCCAAAGTGTTTGCCCTCCGTACATGGTAAACTTTGTTTACCCATTTGAAAATATTTAATGCGATTGATTTTACCTTGCTTCCCGTAATCGATGGTGCGTTTTCGATATTTAAGATTACCCATTTAATTACATTGGTAATGTTGGTGGTATCCCATAAACCAGAGGTGTAACCCTCTCCAAAACCAATATCGCCATAAAGGGCAATAGATTTAAAAAAATCTGGATGATTAACCTGAATATGCGCTTCAATTTTATGTTCGCCGTTTCCAAAAACCAAAGTTTCTCCGCTTGGCAGTGAAAGTTCTAATTTTCCCAATGTCATTTTAGAAAGTGCATTAAGCACTACTCTTTCGAAAAAACCTGTTGATGTTCTGGTAGCGGTAAGCGTATTCATAATCTGTGATCTATTTAATTTGTGGTTTATAGGGTTTATATACGTTACGTTGCAGTCCAGGGTTTTCGGCTTTTGGATGAAATGGTATTTTTTTTATCCAGAGTTTAAAAGCCTGCCAATGGATCATGCCCATAATTTGCAGTGGAATAAGGGGTATGGAGAAAAAATACCTTAACATATTGGCGTTGGTTAGTTCTTTTTTTTCTCCCTTTAAGGTACTGATAAAAAACAGTTTGCCATTTTTGTCCAGATCATCAATTTTAATTTCTAGTTTATCAGCCGGTACTTTCAGCTTAAAATCGAAAGAATCGTCGTGATCTATAAACGGCGAAACATAAAAGTATTTTGTAGTGATTTTTTTAAAAGTATCTCCATTCAATTCGTCTTTTCCAAAGAAAAAAAGCTTCATTTCACGGTAAGTGTTGCTGATTTCGGCAACGCAGCAAACTGCTTCCCCCTGCTGATCGAAGCAATAATAGAAAGAAACCGGGTTAAAATTATACCCCAAAACATTGAGGTTGGTGAGCAATTTAATTTTAAGCTGGGTACCGTCCACTCCATTTTCCTTTAAATAATCTTCTACATGCTGACGGGTATTTTTACTTTGATCTGGATTATCCTTTGGCAACTGAAGGTGTTCTGCATCCCTGAAAGAAAACAGGTTAAATTTATTCCTGCTAAACCAGCGCAGTTTCTGGCTCAGCAGATCCAACTCATCCAGATCAATATAGAACATATACACCCTATACCAAAAAGAATGTTTTTTTGGTGCCAGGCGATGATGCATCACCTTTGCGGTGTAAATAGATGAGTTGATTTGCATTTATTATTACAATTTACATTTTTTTTGTTGTATTGCATCGATTCATCATCTCGACTGGAGCACAGCGAAATGGAGAGATCTATCTAAATAGATTTAGCTTCGCTGAGCATTTTGTGGTTCTCGACTGCATTGCACTCCGCTCGAAATGATGATTTTGCTGTTAATCATTACAACCCGTTACACAAATCAACAGCACTTTTATAAGCATCCTCATGGAAACCATATTTAAAATAGCTGCCACAAAAATATACCGGACCGGTTTCGTTCAGTTTATGCAATTGTTCTTGCGCCTGCATAGCCGGAACATCGAACAAAGGATGATGGTAATCGATTTCTTTAACAATCTTATCAGGATTTAAAGTTGCGGTAGGGTTAATGGAAACAAAATAATTCTGTTTTTTAGAAACACCCTGCAAACTGTTCATCCAGTAAATCGTACTAGGCAACAACTTTTCACCCTGTTTTTCTACACGATAGTTCCAACTGCTCCAGGCGAGCCTTGCTTCGGGCATTTGCGCTTCATCAGTATGCACTACAGCTTTGTTTAGCTGGTATTTAAATTTAGACAGCAATTCGGTTTCCAAAGTTGTTTTATCTTTCACAATTTCTAAGGTCTGATCAGCGTGACTCGCCATAATTACCTTATCGAATTCGAATTTCTCTCCTTTATGATTTTCTACTTCAACCTTACCGTTTTCCAAACGCTTTACCGAAACGATTTTATTGTTGATTTTGATCCTATCGCGAAAAGGTGCAATCAGTTTTTCTCGGTAAGCCTGACTGCCATTTTGTAGCGTATACCACTGATGTTGGGTATCTAAACCCAGAAAGCCATGATTTTTAAAAAAACGGATCAAAGTAATGGCAGGGAAATCGAGTATCTGTTCCATCGGTGCACTCCAAACTGCAGCACTCATTGGAATGAGGTATTGCCACAGCATATCGTCGCTGTAGCCAAATGCTGCAAAAAATCTGCCTATCGAATAATCCTGATACTCGGGTTTATCCAGAATTTCGATACTCTGTTTGTTGAAACGGTTAATCTGCATCAGCATTTTGATATACGAAATATTGAATAGATTTTTCCGCTGGGCGAAAAGGTGATTTAAACTTGATCCACTATATTCCAATTTTTTAGGTAGAAACTGTACACTGAAAGACATGTCTGTTTTAATTACAGGCGCATCAATCTCTGCAAACATTTCTGTTAAATTTGGATAGGTTTCATAGTTAAAAACCATAAAACCGCTATCCAGATAAATTGGTTTACCATCTTCTTCGAGCGTAACAGTATTGGTATGCCCACCGATGTAATCGGCTTCTTCGAAGAGGGTAATATCGTATTTGTGTTGCAGCTTGTGGGCACAACCCATACCTGCTATTCCTGAGCCAACAATGGCGAGTTTTTGCATTTTGATAGAATTGATATATTAGAATTTAGACATGAGATTTGAGAATTGAGACATGGGATTTGAGACGGGAGATTTGAAACAGATCGCCTAAAACATAACCCCTAAATGCTAAACTTTCTCAGATTGGAGGTAGATGCAAGTCTAAACGCTCTTTTTAAACCTTATTAAACAAATAATGACACACCATCCATTCGTTTCCTTTATTGTAATTAAACAACTCGGCGCACGACATGTAAAATAACCGCCAATATACCCACCATTTCACGGCCTGATCTTTGCCATAAGTACTTTCTAAAATGGGCATAATTTCTTTTTTATGCCTGTCCATATTGCTTAACCAGGCTTCAGATGTTTTACCATAATTGGTTCCATTTACCACCCAATGTTTATCGATTTTCAGATCATCATTGAAATAGAAAAACAAATGGTTAGAAGGCATAATGCCTCCGGTAAAAAAGTATTTACTCATCCAATCAGTTTCATCAATCACCTCAAATTTGTAGGCCAGGGTTTTATGGGTAAAAATATGCACAAACAGTTTGCCATCAGGTTTCATAAACGAGGCCACCTTGTTTAACAAAAATTTATAGTTGCGCATGTGCTCAAACATCTCTACCGAAACCACCCGATCAAATGTATCGGCAATGGTAAAAGTGTTCATATCGGCAGTTAAAACTGTCAGA
>Ga0308165_1000088_pt1 | contig 241040 bp, 214 predicted proteins | sample PhyWR2_FD_201032 | JGI IMG/M metagenome (GOLD analysis project Ga0308165, IMG submission 201032) | Phyllosphere microbial communities from UC Gill Tract Community Farm, Albany, California, United States - DLSLW.R2 | ecosystem: Host-associated > Plants > Phyllosphere > Unclassified | place... | reverse complement strand
CCGGACGGCCTGTTCCACGAAGCGATCGCCCGGCAAAGTCATCGCCGGTTTTTGAACGCTCCGACGGAGCTTCAGAAAATCGGCCATCTCCTGGCCAGCGTGCGGGCCTTCGACATATCAGGAACGCCGCTGAAAAAGACCCTCTATCCGTCTGCGGGGGGACTTTACCCGGTTCAGACTTATATTCTGGTCCAAGACGGCCGGGTCGAAGGATTGTCTGGCGGCTGGTATCGTCATCATCCCGCCGAACATCGGCTGGAGTTTCTGGCGGCCACTTCGCAGGAACAGATCGCGGCAATCGCCGGCAAGAGCGACGATATTGTCGAGCAATGCGCTTTCCTCGTGCTTTTCACCGGCCACACGGCAGCCATGGCCCGCAGCTACGGGCAAAAGTCCAGAGACTTCTGCCTGCTGGAAGCCGGTCATATGGCGCAGACCATGATGCTGCATGCGCCGCGTCTCGATATCGGCCTCTGCGCAGCGGGCGGCGTCGATCTGACCGCCATCGCATCGGCACTGGCAACCGAAGAAGACGAAGAGCCGCTTTATGTGCTGGCTGGCGGGTCCATCGATCCCGCCTGGAGCACACAGTGGCAGGCATCCGCGCAAATGCGGGGTGAAACCCTCTCGGAGCGGCTGCGCGCCTTTCTTGCCGGAAAACTTCCCGCCTATATGGTTCCGCGCGAATTCGTGATCATGGAGCGGCTGCCTCTCAGCGCCAATGGCAAGGTTGACCGTCAGGCCCTGCCCGCGCCGGGCACGAGGGCACGCCATACCGTTGCCCCGGCAACCGAAAACGAGACCGCACTTCTGGCGATCTGGCACGAACTCCTGTCCAGCGACAGTGCCGGCGTGGAGGACAACTTCTTCGAAGCCGGCGGTGATTCACTGACGATCATGCAGCTGCTGTCGCGCATCAGGCAGGAATTTTCGGTTCACCTGACGCTCGCCCAGCTCTTTGGCGCCACCACCGTCAAAGCCCAGTCGGAATTGCTCGGCTCACTTTCACCGTCCCTACCGGACGAAGCGGAAACCGGTATCTCCCCGATCGTTGCGCCGACATCCGTGAATGACCTTTCCGATGATGACGTGGATAAAATGCTGGAGCAGCTGCTCTCCGGCCAAAAGGACCAGTAGACGTGAACACAATGGATATTTCCCGACTGACCCCGGAGGAAAAGCGGCAGCTTCTGCAGCGCCTGATGGCTGGACAGCAGGCATCCGAAAAGAAGAACTTCCGCCTGAGCCATGCCCAGGAACGTATCTGGTTCGTCGAGCAGATGCAGCCCGGCACAGGCGCATATTCCATACCCGTGGCCATCAGGCTGGAAGGCCCGCTCGACTGCGACAGGCTGAGGACCTGCTTCGATATCGTGGTGCAGCGCCATGAAAGCCTGCGGACGGTTTTCGAGGTTCGGGACGGAAAGCCGTTCCAGGTCCTAGCCTCACAGACAACGGCAGACTTCAGTTTTCACGAACCGGGCGATGACGAAGCCGCACGCGATGTCGCCATAGGCCGCTTCGCGCAGGAACCGTTCAATCTCTCGCAGGGTCCGCTGTTTCGCGTCGGCCTGTTCTCCGTCTCACCTGACGAGCATATCCTCGTCATGGTGATCCATCACATCATTTCCGACTATGCCTCGTTGCAGATTCTGATCGATGAGGTCTACAGGCTCTATAGCGCTGCCGTAGCTCCAGCCATCGGCCAGCTGCCGGCACTCGATATCCAGTATCGCGATTATGCCGAATGGCAGCGCAACGGTACCGCGGCGCTTTCAGGCCAGATCGACTACTGGCGCGAACAGCTTCGTGACGCACCGTTGCTGCTTCAACTCCCGTTCGATTTCGCCCGGCCGATGACACAGTCGTTCCACGGCGCCCGGCACAAATTCCGCCTGGGGCCGGACCTCTCCAGCGCCATCAAGGATCTGGCGAAAGGCCGGAAACTGACGACATTCATGGTGCTGCTGGCAGCCTATCAGATTCTGCTCGCCCGCCTTTCGAGATCGGACGATATCTGCATCGGCACAACCGCATCGAACCGAAACCGGGCTCAAACCCGCAATCTGATCGGGTTGTTCGTCAACAATCTCGTCATGCGAACCCGCCTGCAGCCGAATGACACGTTCGATACACTCCTCGACAGGGTTCGGGATACGACGCTTGAGGCGCTGTCCAACCAGGATGTTCCGTTTGAGCAGGTGGTGGACGCGCTGAATGTCGAGCGTGACATTGGCCATAACGCCCTGTTCCAGTCGACTTTCGTGCTTCACAATGCGTCCAGTGCGGCTTTCGATCTCGGCAATATCAAGGTCACGCCTATCGCGCTCGATTCCGGCTCCTCGCGTTTCGATCTCAGCCTCGACATGCACGAGGGACGAGGAAACGAAGGTTTCAGTGGCGTTTTCGAGTTCAACACGGAACTCTTCCTGCCTGAAACGGTATCGCGCTTCTCCCGCTATTTCCTCAGACTGCTCGGTGAGCTCATATCGAACCCCGGCGGCCGCATCCCCGAAATCGACCTGCTGGACGAGACGGAGCATGCGGCCATAGCGGCTGCGAACCGGACAACCATTGCCTTCCCACGGAGAGATGTCGCATCGCTGCTGGAAGAGACGGCACAGGCGCGCGGCTCGTTTGCGGCCGTGCGCTGCGGCGACCGGCAATATTCCCACGGCGATCTCAACGAAGCCGCCAACCGGGTGGCATCCGGTTTGCGTGATCGCATCGGCAACGGCAAAGCTCATCCCCGCATCGCCATCTGCCTGCCGCGTTCCGAAAACCTCGTCATCGCCATCCTCGCGGTGCTCAAACTGGGCGGCCATTACGTGCCTCTCGATCCCGGACACCCGGCGGAGCGGCGCGCACTCATTCTCGAGGACTGCAAGCCCGACATCATTCTTATCAGCGAGGGTGAAGATGCGGCATATCCATGCGACTGCACCGCGATTGAACCCCTGCTGCGTGCAACCGGCTCCTTCGGTAACCCGCATCGCGAGACGCTGCCTGACGACCTGGCCTATATCATCTACACCTCAGGTTCGACGGGCAGGCCGAAAGGCGTCCCGATCAGGCAGAAAAGCCTGGTCAACCTTCTCACCAGCATGGCGCGGCGGCCGGGCATGTCGGCTGAAGATCGTTTCCTTGCCGTCACCACACCGGCTTTTGATATCGCCACCCTGGAGCTGCTGATGCCGCTTATGGTCGGCGGCCTGCTGATTATTGCCGAAGCCGATGACGTCTATGACGATATGGCGCTTTCGGAGCTTATCCGGAACCACGGCGCGACGATGATGCAGGCGACACCCGCGACATGGCGGCTGATGGCCGATGCCGACTGGAAGGCTCCGGCGGGTTTCAGGATGCTTTGCGGCGGCGAAGCGCTCGAGCCAGGCCTTGCCCGCCGCCTGCTGGCGACCGGCGGCGAATTGTGGAACCTCTACGGCCCGACCGAGACGACCATCTGGTCCACCTGCACCCGCATATGCACCGACCATCTGGAGCTTCCTGCCCTGCCGGTCGGCGATCCGATCGCCAATACGCAGCTTCATCTGCTCGACGACGCGCTGATGCCGGTACCGGCGGGCGTTGTCGGAGAGCTGTATATCGGCGGTGAAGGTCTGAGCCCCGGCTATTTCAACCGGGACGACCTGACGTCGCGTGCATTCGTCGAAGGGCCGGCCGCGGGCTCGAACGGCGGAGGCGAGAGATCGAGGCTCTACCGAACCGGTGACCTGATGCGGCGTTCCGCCGCCGGGCACCTTCTTTATGTTGGTCGCGCCGATTTTCAGGTCAAACTTCGCGGGTTCCGCATCGAACTCAGCGAGATCGAGGCGATCCTTTCCGCACAGCCTTCCATCGAGCAGGCTGTGGTTGCGCTTTTTCAGGACGAGGAAGGGTCAGGCACCCTCGTCGCCTATTGCCGCCGCAGAACAAGCCCGGTGGACGAGGACGCAATCCGCACAGCGCTCGCCTCACAGCTTCCCTCCTACATGCTTCCCGCCGCCTATGTCTGGATGGACCGCTTTCCACTAAACGCCAATGGCAAGATCGATCGCAAGCGGCTTGAACGACCAAAACAGATCGTATCGTCAACCGCCTACGCCGCTCCGCTCGAAGGGACCGAACAGATTATCGCCACCATATGGTGTGAGTTGCTCGGCGCGGAAAAGATCGGCCGTGACGACAATTTCTTCACGGTGGGCGGCCATTCGCTGCTGGCGACGCGGATGCTTGCGCGTTTGCGGGCGTCATTCGCCGTCGACCTGCCGCTGCGCACCATTTTTGAGAGACCCCGACTTGCGGATTTTGCCGGTGCTGTCGATGCACTGGTGAGCATGACGGAACGCAGGCCGGAAGCACAGTTGTCCGGACTGTCCAAGCGGGAGCATACCGGCCCAACACCGCTGTCCCATGCACAGAACAGACAATGGGCGCTTGCGCAGCTGGAACCGGACAGCCCGCTCTACAACATCCCGTTTGCCCTGAAGATCAGGGGAGCGCTCGATTTCGAAATCCTCTCGCATGCGCTGGAACTGACGGCACAAAGACAGGATACGCTGCGCAGCCGGTTCGTCTCCGTCGATGGCAAGCCCTTTGTCGAGATCGACCCGGAGATGACGTTCCGGATCGTGCCGGAAGAGATCGGCGACCGGGAACTCGAGGCCGCCCTGCTCGATTGCGCGCGCCGGCCATTCGATCTTGCCGTTGCGCCGCTCCTGCGCATTCACGCCTTGCGCACCGGCCCGCAGGATCATGTCCTGCTTTTCATATTGCACCACATCATCGGTGACGCCCTTTCAGCCGAAATTCTGCTGAACGACGTTGCGACGTTTTACGCGTCGCTCGCGAAGAACGTTGCGCCGCCAAACGCGGCGCTGCCGCTGCAATATGCGGATTTTGCAATCTGGCAGCGGGAGCAGGACACGGCGAATGAGGTCGATTACTGGCGCAGGACGCTTGCTGGCGCTCCGCCACTGCTGGAATTGCCTACCGATTTTGTGCGGCCCGCCATACAGGGCTTCTCCGGCGAGAGCATCCGCTTCTCGCTCAATGCGGATTTGCTCGCAAGATTGCGCAAACTCTGCGACCAGCAAGGCGCTACCCTTTTTATGGGAATGCTGACAGCGTTCTCGACGCTGCTCCAGCGCGTGAGCGGCATGCGCGATATCGTCATCGGAACGCCGGTCTCCGAGCGGTTCCATCCCGATCTGGAAAACGTCATCGGCATGTTCGCCAATACGCTGGCGATCCGGTTGCAGACGCAGGGCGGCGAAAACTTCAACCAAGCACTGAAGGCAGCCCGCGACACAGCGTTAAGCGCTTTCGCCAACCAGGCCGCACCATTTGAGAAAGTGGTGGATGCGCTGTCGCTTCCCCGGACATGGAGCCACAACCCGCTGTTCCAGGCCATGCTCGTCTCGACCGTCGAAACCCGGCGCGGCGCCATCTCGCTCGCCGGCATGGAGTGGGACCGACTGGTGCTTCCTGACACGTCGTCGCGCGTGGACCTGACATTGTTCATCCATGAAACGGCAGAGGAACTGTCGTGCCGCCTCGAATATCGCAGCGATCTCTTCGGCCGGGCGACCATGGAATCGCTTGGCGAAGCCCTCGTCGCCCTGCTCGAAAACATCGTTGAGCGACCTGAACTGCCACTCGACAGGCAGTCACTGGTATCGAGTAACCATCAGAAAAGGCTGCGGCAATGGAACGAGACGGATGCGGAATTTCAGCCGCAGCGGCGCTGCCTGCACGACTTTGTGACAGCAAGTGCCGAAACCAGCCCACAGGCGATAGCCGTTACCGATCAGGACCAGAGCCTGTCCTACGCCGAACTTGACCGGAGAGCCGACCGGCTTGCAAGCGGGCTCGTCGCAGCCGGCATAGGCAGGGGAAAACGGGTCGGTATCCGCCTTGAAAGGAGCGTGGAGCTGGTGGTTGCCATATTGGCAGTTCTTCGCACCGGCGCGGCCTATGTGCCGCTCGACCCGCGTTACCCCGCGGACCGCATAGAATTCATCGCCGCGAACGCCGATCTCGCGCTCATTCTGGTCACGACCGAGAATGATATTTCAACGGTCGGACAGAATTTCCGCTGCATGACGCCGGGCATGGTGGAAAGTCTGGCAGGCGGGGCCGTGCCGACGCCGGCGACGTCAGGCTCCGATCTTGCCTATATCATCTACACATCAGGTTCGACGGGCAGGCCGAAGGGCGTGGCCATCGAACATCGAAACGCCGTTGCTTTCGTGCAATGGTGCCTGCACGCCTTCACGGACGATCAGCTGTCCGGCGTGCTCGCCTCCACCTCGATCTGCTTTGATCTTTCGATCTTCGAAATATTTGCGACGCTTGCAGCGGGCGGGCGCATCTTCGTGGTCGACGATCTCTTCGCCTTCCCAAGCGCGCCATTTGCAAGTGAAGTAACGCTGGTGAACACCGTTCCGACGCCGATGTCGGAACTGCTCAAACTCGGCCCTCTGCCGCAGAGCGTGAAAACGGTGTGCCTGGCGGGAGAGCCGCTGCCGCGTGAACTTGTCGCGCGGATTTACGCCAACAACCAAGTGGAATGCCTCTACAACCTCTACGGTCCCTCAGAGGATACGACTTACTCGACGGTGGCGCCGGTGCCTAAATCGGGAGAATGGTTTGGGATCGGCGTGCCGATTGCCAATAGCCGCGCCTATGTGCTTGACGGCGAGATGAACGAGGTGCCGGTCGGGGTGCCCGGCGAATTGTTCCTCTCCGGCAGCGGATTGGCGCGCGGCTACTGGAACCGGCCCGGCCAGACCGCCGAGCGTTTTCTGCCCAATCCTTTCGCCGAGTGCAACCAGCACCGCGTCATGTACCAGACCGGCGATATCGTGCGCAGGCGTGATGATGGCGGTCTCGATTATATGGGACGCGCTGACCGGCAGCTGAAGCTGAACGGTTTTCGTATCGAGCCGGGTGAAATTGAGGCCGTATTGCTACAGCAGGAAGGGGTACATGAGGCCGTTGCCGGGCTCTGGCGCGACGCCGCCAATCATCCCCGGCTGGCGATGTGGATTGCCGGCGATCCCGCACTGGAGATCACCAAACTTGCCGCAACCCTCAGGCAACGTTTGCCCGAGCATTTCATTCCCACCCTTGCAACCAGGCTGGATGCGCTTCCGCGCCTGCCGAACGGCAAGCTGGACCGATCCGCGCTACCCGATCCCGCAGCCTATGGCGAACGCGCCCGTGAAACCGCAAGTCCGCTCAATGACCAGGAGGACTTGCTGGCGCAGATATGGCAAGGCTTGCTTGGCTGCCGAGACATCCGGCGAAACGACAATTTCTTCTCGCTCGGCGGCGATTCCATCCTTGCCATCCAGCTGGTTTCGCAGGCCCGCCAGAAGGGATTGAAGATGACCCCGCGCGACGTCTTCCTGCATCCCACGCTCGCATCGCTCGCCGAAGCGACACTGGCGGAAAGCGCTGTAACAGTCGGGACCGGTCATGCCGATGATGAGGCTACGCTCGGGGCGATACAGCATTGGCTGCTGGATCAGGACCTGCCGGATCTTGCCCACTGGAACCAGGGATTGATCCTGAAATCCACTCGATCTCTCGATCCCGACCGGCTCGAAAAGGCGATTTCAAGGGTTCTCAACGAGCATCGATCACTGCGTGCCAGATTTTTGCGCGAAAATGGGCAATGGCAACAGAAATTCGCCCCTCTGTCGGCAATGCCGCCGATGCAGCGACTGGCCGCCGCGGATGAGAACGACGTCACGAATTTTGCTAGAAAGCTTCATGCCAGCTTCGATCTTGGTGCCGGGCCTCTCTTCGGCGCGATCCTGGCGACATTGCCCGATGGCTCCGACCGCCTTATCCTCGCAGCCCATCACCTCATCGTCGACGGTGTGTCCTGGCGAATGATCGTTGCGGATATCGAGCGGCATTATCTCGAGGCCAGCACCATTCGCTCCGGCGCAGTTGCGACTGGCAGCTGGAACAGCCGGCTTTTACGATCGGTGCTCTTCGACGGCGAGGAGGAATATTGGCGCGGCGTCTGTGAGGAAGACGTCCAGACGCTGCCGCTCGACAACGAGAGTGGAAGCAACACTCAATCGGATGCGGTGACGTACCGACAGACGATCGATGCCGAGACGACGAGGCAACTGCTTCGGGATGTACCGGATTGCTTCAGCATCGCCTCGAACGAGGTTCTGGTCGCAGCCCTTTATCTGGCGCTACGGCAATGGAGCCGCCAACCACGCCTGCGCCTCGAAATGGAAAACCACGGCAGACCGCATCTGTTCGAGGATATCGACGTTTCCGAAACGGTGGGGTGGCTGACCGCGCTTTATCCCGTGCTGTTCGATACGCCCGATGATGCAACCCCGGACCGCCTGCTTCTCGACGTCAAGGACACGTTGCGGCGAATTCCCAATAACGGCGTCGGTTTCGGTGTTCTGAAATATCTCCGCAACAAGGCTGAGCATTTGGACTATGGCAAACCGCAGCTCCGCTTCAACTATCTCGGCCAGATGGATGCCATGTTCGCAGCAGATAGCCTGTTTGCGCCTTCAGGCATCACATCCGGCCCGATGTACGGTGCCGCCAACCCGCGTGATACGATCCTCGAGATCAACGCCATGGTCGTGCGCGGTGAGTTGCAATTGCAGTGGGTCTATGGGGCGCAACTGCATTCCGAAGACACCATCAGGACGCTGGCGGACCATTTCCGGGACAATCTTGAAACGCTGATCCAGCATTGCCTCACCGGTTCAGGTGCGGGTTTCAGCCCTTCTGATTTCCCGCTGATGGATCTCGGTCAGGACGAACTCGACAATCTGCTAAAGAGCTTGTGACACAATGGACAATCGCCCGCTTGAAAGCCGCCGCCGCTCGGCTGTCGAAAACATCTATCCGCTGTCACCCATGCAGGAAGGATTGCTGTTCCACTCCATCGCCACCCCCGACGAAGGCGTCTACGTGCCGCAGATCGTCCTTCAACTGCGGGGCGCCGTCGATCCGCAAATCATGCATGATTGCTGGAGCGAGATGGTATCGCGCCACGCGGTTCTGCGCACCACCTTCCACTGGGAAGAAAGAGACGAACCGTTTCAGGTGGTCCACAGCGATGCCGGCCTTGCCTGGTCGCAACTGGATTGGTCAGGTATCGACGCGGAAGAGCGGCAAAAACGCCTTGGCGCGCTTCTGTCCACCAACCGGCGGCAGGCCTTCGATCTGAAGACGGCTCCGCTGATCCGCCTGCAATGGATCGATTACGGCGGCGAAAATTCGCGTCTCGTGCTTCAGTACCACCATATCATTCTCGACGGATGGTCGGCGGGCCGCATCGTCGAAGACGCCTTCCGGACCTATCAAAGACGCTGCGGTTCATCCCGTCCGCCACTGGCCGCACCACGGCCCTATGCGGATTATATTGCCTGGCTGAAAAGCAGGAAACGTGAGGCGACGCGTGCGTTCTGGACGGATTACACGACGAAGATCGAGGTGCCGTGCAGGATGACCCGCGACGCCACCGGCGGCGAGGCCGATTTCTCCAGTCATCACCTCACCTGCGATCCCGCAGTTTCCACGCAGGCAGCAAAACTGTGCAGAGACATGGGGATTACCCCCAATACCCTGCTACAGGCTGCACTTGCCATCGTCATAGCCCGCAAGACCGGCAGCAGACATGTCGTCTTCGGTGCGACGACAGCCGGACGACCTCCCGAACTCCAGGGTGTGGAAAACATGGTCGGCCTGTTCATCAACACGCTGCCGGTCTGCATCGACGTTGAAAATGGCTCTCTTGCCCCGTGGTTGCAAACGTTGCAGCAACGCCAGTCCGCCTGTGCCGAGCACGACTATCTTCCGCTACGCGAAATACAGGCCGGGCGGGGCGATCTTTTCGACTGCCTGCTGGTCTTTGAAAACTATCCGGTGCCGCGGGATATTACGGCGGAGGCGACATTCGCCGTGACCGGCGTCGAGGTCGATGAATGGACCCACTATCCCCTCACCCTGTTTGCCGTTGCCGACGCCGCGAAGATTTCGATTTCCGCTCGCTACGATAGACGGCGCATTGCCGAGCAGGAGACGGAGGCATTTCTACATGAGCTTGGCGCGACAATCGGCGAGATGGCCGGCGGCATTGCAACGGTTCCACACGTTTCCGCTGCGGACGCAAGGACTGCCAATCTCGCCAAGCCCGCGCTGCCTTCGGGGACGGAAACACCTAATGATCAGCCCCTTCCCGCTACCGCCTGGACGGAAACGGAAGAAAGGATTGCCCGGATATGGGCAGAGGTTCTGAAGGTCGAAGCCCCGCGCAACAGCGATAATTTCTTCGACCTCGGCGGCCACTCGCTTCTGGCAGCCAGGGTCGTCAACCGGGTGCGGAGAGAATTTGCGATCAATTTTCCCGTAAAAGTCCTGTTCGACCGTCCGGTCCTTGCGGCATTTGCGGCTTTCATCGATGCGCTGAAGGCAACCGCCGCACCCGTCGACGAGCACAATGCGATTGAAATATGATGAGAGGAGCCCCGATGACACTTCGTCCCCGGTTGATCTGCCTTCCGCCGGCTGGCGCCGGCCCGAGCCTGTTCCGGTCATGGGTACAGAATTCTGAGAGCATCTTTGACGTCGTACCGGTCGCCTTGCCGGGTCGCGAGGCGCATTTCACCAAGCCACTGCCGCACGATATCCAGAGCCTTGCCGACCACGTCGCAAACGAAATCACCGGGCTGCTGCAGGCTCCTTATGCCCTGTTCGGTTATTCCATGGGCGCAGTTGTGGCCTATGAGCTGTTACGGCACCTGTCACTCCGGCGCCTGCCGCTCCCCGACGCCTTCTACATTCTCGGCTCCAACGCGCCCGATCGCGTCCTTGAAGGACGTGAGCCTATCCACAGCATGACGAGCGAGGATTTTCAACAATCGCTGGTCGAGATCGGCGGCACGCCGGATGAAATATTGCGCGACAGGGAGGCCATGGCCCTGTTCGAGCCGGTTCTCCGCAATGATTTTCGCATTTGCGAAACCTATGAATTCACCCCCCCGCATCTGCCGGTTACATTCCCAGTCCATGTCTTCGTTGCCGATGCCGACCATCTCGTCAGCTGGAATGCGGCAGGTGCATGGGAAAAATGTATCGGACAAGACATCACGATGTATGGGATCGAAGGGTCGCATATGCTCGCGCCACAGGCCTTCGCACACTTCATTGGAAAACTGGGCCAATTATGGCAAACCGATCAGGTGCAGGCTTGCGCTGTTTCAACCAGAACTGCATGAGCCTGATTTGCGACGCCAAACTGATGGATGCGGCAGACAATGAGAGATCATGAGACAGCCGGCGTCTCCGCCGCCGATAGTCTGACGGAAGCGACTGCCCTCCAGCAGTCCATGTGGCCGGAGGTGCCTTGCAGCGCCGGCCCGATGCTTGCCGGCTGGACAACGTCCGCCGCGCTGTTCTCCAGCCCCTCGGCGCTGGAAGAATTCCTGGACTATGAGGGATCCTTCGATCCCGGCGTCGATCTCAAGAGCCGCGCCGCATTCCTGATGAGCGACTATTGCTACATTTTTTTCATGGCCACGGTTCCGCTGCTGGTGGGCCGCGGCGTGGTGCCGGATATGTCGCCCGACGCCGTTTCATTGCAGTTCTATACCCATCATGGCGAGCATGACGGGGAACCGATGACGGTGCGGCGGGCACACGTCCGGCTGTTGTCGCCGCAGATCTTTACGGATCGGGATGCCGGGCCGTTTTCGACGGTCACGGACCATGCGGGCCTTTGTGAAAGGTTCCGCATCGGCGTTGAGCAACATTTCCATCCGCTGGTGGAAGCATTGGCAACAAGGACCGGGTTTTCGAAAAATGCGCAATGGCGGCTGGTGGGAGACGCGATAGCTGGCAGATTTCTCGATGTCGGAAGACGTTTCGGCTGTCTTACCGATGCGATGGCCTCGGCCATGGCGATCGTCAAGGTACAGGGATCGCCGCTGAACAACCGCCAGCTGGGTTATTTCGACCTCACCCTGCATGACAGCGCCTTAAAAGAACCCTTCACCTACACGTTTCGCGCGCGCGGTGGATGCTGCAGGTATTATACCGTAGAGGGTGCGGAAAAGTGCCCCACCTGCGTGCTGAAGTCGCACGAAGAGCGTGACGACATTCTTCTTCAGGAAATGCGCGCCCATTTCTGCCTAAAATAAGATTATTATTTTCAATAATTTTTTTTACTCGGGAGTCCCTTAGCGCCGCCTTTGATCGTCTTCAGCATGAGTGGGCGGATATTGCCGCCTTTTGTCTGAAACGCTTATCAAGTGCGCGGGAGCGGGGGCTTCAATGGAATGCAAGGGAATTAACGGCAGAACGGCTAGAACCGGACTGGCGGGATGGGTAGCGCTGCTGCTCACAACTTCGGTTTCTGCTCTGGCGTTAAATGTGCCGGCCGCAGCCCAGACCGTCGCTCAGGCCAGCACCGCGCCTCGGCAGATTTCCATTGCTGCCGGGCCGCTGACCTCCGCGCTCAATCAGCTTGCCACGCAAACCGGCCTGCAGATTCTCTTTGACGGGTCCATTGCCAATGGCAAAACGTCTCGCGGCGCCAGCGGTAATCTCACACCCTCTCAGGCGCTCGCCGCCGTGCTTGCAGGGACTGGTGTCCAGTCGCGGTTTGCCGGCCAAAATCAGATCGCCCTCAGCCTTGCGGCGGCACCTGCAGATGCCGCAGCCGCCGGTGCCGACGGTGCGACCCAGCTGCAGGCCATCACGATTTACGGCTCACGCAACGCCACGACGCTTGCCAGCACATCCTCGAGCGTCGGTATCGTCAACGCGGAACAGATCTCCGACGGCCAGATAAGGAGTTTCCGCGATAGCTTCCGCCGCATGGCAAACGTCATGGATGGCGACTGGGCCGATGCCGGTTTCATCATTCGTGGCGTCAGTTCGGAAGGGCTTGTGCCCGGTAGTGCGCCTCTTGCGACGCTCTACATCGACGGTGTTCAGCAGACGGTGCGTGGTGCACGCCGCGGGGCACGCGGACTGTTTGATGTCGAGCAGGTCGAAGTCTATCGCGGCCCACAGTCCACCCTGTCGGGGCGCGCTGCCATGGCGGGTGCCATTTACATCAAGACCAAGGATCCCACCTTCGAAAAGGAAGCGGAACTTTCTACCACGATCGCCACCGGCAATCTCTACGGCACCGGCTTCATGTTCAATACGCCGCTGGTGGACGATCAGATCGCCATTCGCATGTCTGGCGAGATTCAGCGTAGCAAGAACGATATCAATTACCCCACCTTCGAGCGTTATGAGAACTATAACGAGTTCACGCACGACTTTTATTACCAGGTCCGGGGCAAGGTTCTGTTTGAACCGGCGGAAATGCCGGAGACGCGCGCGCTTCTCAGCTACTCGTTTTCACATGACAACCCCGCCGTTCGCGATATTGGCGGCCCCAAAGGCTCCATCCCCTTCAGCTTCGATGAGAAACGCGGCGACTATCAGCTTCCGGTCTACATCGAATATCGCCCGACTGACGTCCATAACGTCGGACTGGAGGTAACGCATGACTTTTCAGACGAGCTGAAGCTGACGTCACTTTCGGCCTTCAGCTATTCCGATGCCGATCGCCTTTCGGTCAATTACGGTACCCCGGGTGAAATCAACACTTATCATGGCTACTACAAGGAATGGATCGCGTCCCAGGAATTACGTCTCAATTATGAAGGCGACAAGTGGGACTGGGTCGGTGGCGTCTATTTCGCTTTTGAAGATGAAAAGAACTTCTACGATCGCACCATTCCGCTGAGTCCCTCTGTCAACCGTAATCAGGTCCAGCGCAATACACAGAAATCGTTCAATGCCGCCCTCTTCGGAGAGGCGACATACGAGTTCGTTCCCACATGGAAAATCACCCTTGGGGGACGGCTGGATTATACGGATCAGGATATAACGCAAAATCTGCTGCGCACCCAGCCTCTTGGAGGCAGGACGACCGTGGTGACGGACTATGCCGCCTCCTTCAGTGAGGTCAATTTCGTGCCCAAAATCGGCCTTTCGAAAGAGCTGACGGATACACAGACGGTGGGGATTACCTATTCCCAGGGCTTCCGGACGGGTGGCGCGAGTTACGATGCGTATCAGCGTACAGCCTATAACTACAAACCCGAAGAGGCATCGACCTACGAGATTTTCTACAAGGGTTCGTTCATGGACGAACGCCTGACCATCAATTCAAACGTTTTTCTCACGAAATACTCGGACCAGCAGGTTTTGATGCAGTTCGATCCAACGGATCTGCTGAGCCGGCGCATCATCAACGCCGCGTCTTCGGAAGCATGGGGCTTCGAGTTCGAGCCGTCGTTCAAGGTCACCGACAACCTCGAAACCTTCGCATCGCTCGGCTACGTCCATACCGAATTCAAGGACTTCAACGATTTGAACCTTGGCAATCTGTCCGGCCTGCCGTTCCCGGAAGCGCCTGAGTGGTCGCTGGGTCTTGGTGCCCGCTACACCTTCGATAACGGCGTCTATGTTGGTGCCGACGCCAAATATACCTCGAGCTACCTGGCCCGTCTTGGCAGCCTGCCGCACGACTATCTCAAGAGCCGTTGGATCGTGAACCTGCAGGCGGGCTACAAGACCGAAAGGTGGGAAATCAACGCCTTCGCGCAGAACCTGCTGGACGAGAAATATTTTGTCTACAACGACAATGATATTGCCGCCACGCTCGGCGAGCGCCGCAGCGTCGGTCTGAACATGAAGGTCAAATTCTGATCCATTTCCTGCGCGGCTCCATGCCGCGCAGGCTTCCATTTCTGGAGTAATGAATGATCCTGCGGTCGTTTCTCATCTTGCTGATAGGACTTTTTGCCTCCGGCGCCTCGGCGCAATGTTCGGGCCGTTCCCTCACGACAGGCGTGTATGACGCACCGATCTGCGTGCCGGACACGCCCCGCAGGATCGTCGTGCTCGATCCCTTCTATAATCTGGGAATGGCGCTTGAACTCGGCCTGCCTTTGGTCGGCGCACCGCTTATGTCCGTTCAGGACCATGAACTGAAGGAGAAGGCCGACAAGGCGACGGTCTCCGATATTGGCGAGGCCCGGCAGCCCAGTCTCGAGCGCATAGTGGCCCTGAAGCCGGACCTGATTGTCGGGGACGCAGCCCTGCACGGCCAGTCCTACCAGAACTTCGCCAAGATTGCGCCGACCGCGCTCATCGATGCAAAGAGCTGGAAAGACCATTTCCGCACATTGGCGCTCCTTTCGGGAAAAAGTGATGAGGCCGCGCAGATGCTGGCCGGTTACGAAAAACGTGTTTCCGCCATCAGAGAGAAGACTGCTTCCCATACGGTATCGGTATTGCGGGTGACACCCAGCGGTTTTCATGTCTATCTCGACGGTCCGGCCGCCTATGCGCCCTATGCGGTTCTTCGTGACGCCGGCGTAAAACGCAGCACCTACGAAACGACTGACGACAACACGGTCTTCAAACGGCCCGAATGGGAGGACCTCGCCCTCCTCGACGGGGACATCCTGCTTTACGTCGTTGCCGGCAGATACGATACGACCATGGACGATGCGCTTGCCGACCGCACGACCAGCAACCCCTTCTGGCAAATGTTGCCGGCAGTCGCATCCGGGAACGCCCACCGGGTAAAGCGCGAAACATGGATGAGCTTCAACGGCATCGGCTCCGCCAACAAAGTTCTCGATGACATCGAGCAATATCTGCTGGACAAGCCGTGACATCGTTTCGCGGACTATCGAAGGCGGAAAGACCGATACATCCTCGCCCGGCGGAATTTTTCTGCTCGGTCCTGCTTCTGCTCGCCATCGCTGGCCTGCTGGTTTCCGCAATGCTGGCAATAATGGCTGGCCCGGCGCCCCTTTCACCGTCGACCGTGCTCTCTGCAATCTTCCACTTTGACGGCTCGCGTGACCATCTCGTCGTGACGTTGCTACGCTTGCCCCGCGTCGCGGCGGCCATGATCGCGGGTGCGGGCCTGGCCGTTTCAGGCGCAATCATGCAAGCCGTGACAAAAAACCCTCTGGCTTCGCCGGGGCTCCTCGGCATCAATGCCGGCGCGGCTTTTGCAGTCGTCGCCAGCCTGTCGATCACGGGCGTTTCGGGCGACGCGCTGGTCTGGTATGCCTTTGGCGGCGCGGCTTTCGCTGCGTTCTGCGTTTTCTTCATCGGTTCTATCGGCCGTGTGGGCGCGACCCCGCTGATCATGGTGCTGGCCGGAGCCGTGGTCGCGACATTCCTCACATCCCTGACCACGGCAATTCTGATCTTCGACCAGACGACACTCGATGCCGTGCGCTTGTGGACCGTCGGTTCCTTAAGCGGCCGGACGATGGAGCACGTCTTCGCTGTCGTGCCATATTGGCTTGCAGGCTTGCTCGGATCACTGTTGCTCGCCCGTCATCTGACGACACTCAGCCTCGGCACCGATGTCGCCACGGCGCTCGGCCAGAACCCTGCCCTTTGGCGCAGCCTGTCGGTCGTGATCGTCATTCTCCTCTCCGGCAGCGCCGTTGCACTTGTCGGGCCTGTCGGCTTCGTCGGCCTTGTCGTACCGCATATCGTTCGCCTCGCCATCAGCGTGGATTACCGGTGGGTCATTCCCTTCAGCGCCGTCATCGGTGCGATCTTGGTTGTTATCGCCGATCTCGCCGGACGGATCATCCTCGCCAACCAGAGTTTCCCCGTCGGCGTGACGATGGCCCTGATCGGAGCGCCATTTTTCCTTTGGCTGGCGCGTTATCGCGCGGGGGCAGGCAGGCCGTGACACGCGCAATAACTGTTCTGATCATTCTCAACCTTCTGGCCGTCATTGCCGCCATGATCTGGGGTGACCAGTCGATTGCCTGGCGTGATGTCGCCAATGCACTCGTCGGCAGTGCGCCGGCCGATCTGCACATGATCGTTATCGAATTCCGGCTTTCACGAGCAATGCTGGCTCTGCTCGCCGGCACAGGCCTTGCCGTTGCGGGCACAATCTCGCAGACCGTCATGCGCAATCCGCTGGCAGAGCCCGGCGTTCTGGGTATCAATGCGGGAGCGGCACTTGTCGCAAGCGTGGTTATCATCCTTTTTGCAGACGTTTCGCCAACCATCCTGCCCTGGGCGGGCTTTGCAGGTGCCGTCACAATGGCGGCGGCCGTCTACGCGCTCGCCTGGAAACGTGGCACGTCCTCTCTTAGGATCATTCTCGTCGGTATAGGCCTCAGCGCCATGGCCGGCGCGGGAACCAGCTTTCTGACCGCATTCGGCAATGTCATGGATGTGCAGCGGGCAATGATCTGGCTTTCGGGCAGCGTCTACGGCGCTGACTGGACCAAGGTCAAAAGCCTTCTGCTCTGGCTTTCCGTTCCGCTGGCTCTCACCTGGTTCTCCTGCCGGCAGCTGGACCTCATCCGTTACGGCGACGATGTGGCGACCGGACTTGGACAGAAGGTCAATCTCGTGCGTGCATTCCTGATATTGCTCTGTACGCTGATATCGGGCGCCACCGTCGCGATGGTGGGACTGGTGGGCTTTGTTGGCCTCATCGCCCCGCATGTTGCGCGGCGAATCGTTGGCCCTGCCCATCGGGCCCTCATTCCGGTTGCCGCTCTGACAGGCAGCCTTTTGCTGTTGGTCGCCGATATTATCGGCCGCACGGTTATCGCACCGGCGCAGCTGCCGGCCGGTATCGTCACAGCCCTGCTGGGGGCTCCGTTTTTTGCCTATCTTCTGAAGGGCCGCCGGCATGCATGAAGATTATCGCCTCGCGACACGCAATCTGTCCCTTGGATATAACGGCGCCGTCATTGTCGAAGACCTGAACCTGAAAATTCCATCCGGGCATTTCACCGTTCTCGTCGGGAAAAACGGATGCGGCAAATCCACGATATTGCGTGCACTCGCCGGACTTCTCAGCCCCATGAAAGGCGAGATATTTCTGGACGGCACATCGACGCGGAAAATTCCATCGCGGGAACGAGCAAAACACATCGGCGTCCTCACGCAGGGGCCGCAGGCTCCTGAGGGGTTGTCGGTCACCGAACTGGTCCGGCAAGGGCGTTATCCCCATCGCAGACTGTTCGAGCGCTGGTCCAGCCGTGACGAAGATGCGTGCACCCATGCTCTCGACCTGACCGACATGACATCGCTTTCGGACCGTCCGGTAGAGGCTCTCTCCGGCGGCCAGCGGCAGCGCGCCTGGATCGCGATGACGCTGGCCCAGGAAACGGACATCCTTCTTCTGGATGAACCGACGACTTTCCTCGATCTCGCCCACCAGATTGAAATACTCGATCTCATCAGGCAGCTTGTGCATGATCAGGGCCGCACCATCGTCGCGGTCCTCCACGATCTCAACCAGGCGGCCCGTTACGCCGACGAAATCGTTCTTGTCAGGGACGGCAGGATATTCGACGCTGGCGCCCCAGGTGCCGTCATCACGGCGAAAAATGTCCTTGATGTCTTTGGCGTCAACGCCATCATCATGCCGGATCCGATTTCGGGAACACCGATGTGCGTGCCCGTTCCATCACAGGCCCAAGGCAAGTGACCTGTGGCCGCCACGCAACATTCCCTGGGTTTTTCGTAAAAGATAGTTTTATCTCCCGCCTTTGCGCGCATTCGCCCGCAGGCCAAAAGATGCAATGAATCCAGACATAAACATGATAAAAATTGTCCTCTTTTAAACGTCAAGGGGATTTTTTACGGCTCCGACCTTAAATCATTGCACTTGCATCGCTTTTTACCCGTGACTAGAAATTGGCCCACCGGCGATGAAGGTCAGAACTTCGATGCCGGCTGATGACCTGCTTCGGACAAACCTTAAGGAGAGCACCCGGTTTGTGCTCTGTGTCCGCCTTCAGTTGTCACACCTTGCAGATTGCGGAGGTTCAGGAAAGCAATGCGGACGTCGACGGCCAGCCTCAATGAAAATGACGGAACCGACCTGTTGAACAGGGCGATCGTCGAGCATTACGGCGACATCATCAAGGCCGTGGGGGGACGCAGCCGCTCAGACGGGGCCGCGCGGGAAATCGTGCACGATCTCTACGTCAAACTCGCCTTGCAGCCCGATGCGCTGTCCGGCAAGCGATCCATAAAGGCGTTCCTGTGCCGCGCCGCTTCGAATATGCGGATCGACCGGATAAGACGGGAGCAGTTCGAATCCAGACTTTTTTCCGGTTCGGATGAAGATGCCAGGGGAGTGTTTGCGGCGGATAACGCACCCGATCAGGGATTGGCTGTCGAGGCGCGGCTGACGGTGCTAAAACAGGCAATCGCCGACCTGCCCGAAAAACGGCGCACGGCCTTCGTGCTGCACAGGCTTCATCATCTTTCGCCGGACCAGATCGCCTCCAAGCTTAAAATTTCACGCAATATGGTCGACCGGCACCTCCGGCGTGCGCTCAGCCATTGCCTCGACCGGCTTTTTGAAATGGAGTAAACATCCTAATCAACACAGCTCATTCGTCTACACATGGAAGAGCATAATTGGAGCGTTCCGTGCAACGTAGACGTCTGACGCGTGATCAGCGCAAACGAAACAGAGAGGCAGCCGACTGGGTGTTTCGCAACCGCGACCCGGACCAGCCCGAAACGGAGTTGGCGGAGTTTCGTCGCTGGATGGAATTGGATCCGGAAAACTGTCGGGCCTACACGGCGGCGAAGCGCATTCTCGGTGAAGCGAGAACGGCGATAAGGTCGGATGCCGGGCTTCGTGAAGCACCGGTTTCATCCTCATCGCGCGGCCGCAACGCAATCATCTCCTCGATCATCGCGATCGCCGCCGCCGGAACACTGTTCGTTGCTCTGGATGGCCCGATGCGCATGAGTGCGGATATCATGTCCGGCACCGATGAGATGCCTGAAGTGGCACTGGAGGATGGCTCCCGGGTTCAATTGAACGCGTCATCTGCAATCGCGCTCGATTTCACCAGCGAGCGACGGACCGTCCGGCTCCTGCGAGGACAGGCATTCTTTCAGGTGAGCCCGGATGCGAAGCGACCTTTCGCCGTCAGCGCGGACGACACCCTGGTCACGGCTCTCGGCACGGCTTTCGATGTGCGCCAGAGCGTCACGGACACCCGCGTTGCCGTTACGGAACATTCCGTGCGGGTCGATTTCAAGGAGCCGGGAGCCCTTCCGGTGAAAGTCGGGGAAGGCGAGGAAGTGCTTCACTTGAACGAGACAGGGAAAAGCACGATCCGGAAAACGGATGCCAACACGGCGCTGGCCTGGCGCCGGGGCCAGCTTACTGTGGACAACATGCCCCTCTCCTATGTGATCGAGGAAATACAGCGGCATTTTCACGGGCGCATTGTCATAGGAAACGAAGCGACCGCACGGCGGGTCGTCAGCGGCACGCTTTTCGTGACCGATACAGAAAGCGCGTTGAATTTCCTGCGCACGGCCCTCAACATCCAGACATACAAGATTGGTCCCATCATCGTCGTCACGTCCTGACTTCGGCAGAACGGGAGATAGGCTAGCCGGGCCTCGTCGTTTTCTTCCAATCAGGTGGTATGCCGAACTGGTTCCTGTTTTCCAGCGTATCCGTCAGCCAAGCATTGGCGTTTCGGTGGCAGACCTTACTCAACAAAAACCCGCACACTCGAGGCACGGCCATCGGCGTCAATCACCGTGAGCGTCGAAAACCCCTGCCCCTCCGGCCGCCATTCGCTATTGCGGCGATGAGAGGCATCCGGCAAAGGCAAGCCGTTGGCGAGCCAGCGGAACGGCGCGCGCCCGCCCTGCAGCTTCAGCACCAGCGGTGAAATGCCGGACTGGCTGGAAAGCTCGACCCGCGCGCCCTCCGGCGGGTAGACGATGCGTGGGGCGCTTTCCCGTCTTGAGGCCGAAAGCAGGCCGTTTGCAGTCGTGGTAAAGCGCCGCTGGTTGGCGGGAAGGTCGGTTACGGCAACGCGCGCTACACCGGAGGGTGGGCCAGGCATCGGCGTCACGGCCACGCCGGATTTTGCGAAAGCCTCGAACAGGATGGGAGCAGCCGTCGCATAACCGGCAATGCCCGGCACCGCACCATTATCGGCGCGGCCGACCCAGATGCCGATGACATGCCGCCCGTCATAGCCCACCGACCAGGCGTCGCGATAACCATAGCTGGTGCCGGTTTTGTAGGCGATGCCGCGCTGTTTCATGCCGAGCGGCGGAAGAACACCGGAGAGTATGTCGGTGACGTTCCAGATTGCGGCATCGGAAAACAGCCGATCACCCTCCAGTCGTTCGGGGACGGTGCGGACACCATCACCCAGCCGCACGGGATCCCCGCTGCCGGCAAGCCCGGCATAAAGCTGCACCAGATCAACCAGGGAAATGCCGGCACCGCCGAGCGCAATGGCAAGCCCAGGTGCCTCATTGGCCGGAAGCACCAGTTTTACGCCCGCCCGCCGGAACCGCACCATCAGCGCCGAGGGGCTGACGGCATCAAGCAGCTTGACCGCCGGCACGTTGAGGGACAGTTGCAGTGCCTGGCGGATACTTACATCACCCTGATAATGCATGTCGAAATTGCGTGGCCGGTAACCGGAAAAATCAGCCGGACGATCCTCGATGATGGTTTCCTGCCCGACAAGACCGTCTTCAAAGGCAAGGCCATAGATGAACGACTTGAGAGTGGAGCCCGGCGAGCGCACCGCCCGGCTCATCTCCACGAAACCGCGCCGCGCCGTATCGAGATAATCTGCCGAGCCGACCTCCGCGAGGATATCGCCGGTCTGCGCATCGGCCATGACAATGGCGACGGAAACCTTGTCACCAAGCTTTTCCGCCGCATGGCGGGCAACGCCCTCTAGTTCCCGCTGGATCGGCAATCTCAGTGTCGAACGCGCCTCTCCGGTATTTTGAAATTTCGCGCGGGCGGCAACCGCCATATGTGGCGCATAGGACGGCAAGTCTCGCCGGTTGACCGGCACCGCCGCCAATGCCGCCCGCTCCGCCTCTCCTTCACCCACCACGCGCTCCACGGCAAGCCGTTGCAGTACTCGCTCGCGTGCCTGCTTTGCCGCCTCTGGAAAACGGTCCGGGCGCCGTTTTTCCGGCAATTGCGGTAGCGCTACCATAAGGGCCGCCTCCGCCGTATCAAGCCGGCCCGGTTCCTTGCCGAACCAGGCGAGGCTTGCGGCTCTGACGCCTTCGAGGTTGCCGCCATAGGGGGCGATATTCAGATAAAGATCGAGAATCTCGGCCTTATCCAGCCGTCTCTCGATCTGGAGCGCGCGCGCAGCCTGTAGGAATTTAGCAGAGAAAGATCGGTCGGCGCGCGGCTCGATCAGCCGCGCCACCTGCATGGACAACGTCGAGGCGCCGGAGACGATCCGGCCGTTGCTGGCCAGTTGCCAGGCGGAGCGCAGCAATGCCCAGGGGTCGACGCCGTGGTGATCGTAAAAGCGCTGATCCTCATAAGCGACCAGCATGCGCAGGAATTGCGGATCGACTTCCGCAGCCGTGGTCTTCAGCCGCCAGCGGCCATCCGGGGCAGCGAAGGCGCGCAACAGTTTTCCATCGCGGTCCAGCACCTCGAAGGAGCGCTCTCGCGCAACCTCCAGCGGCGGCGGATAGGCCTTGTCCAGCGCGTCAAGACCGAAGGCCGCGCCGCCGATAAGCAACGCGGCCGCCATGATGCCGGCGATGACAGCCTTTTTCCGCCTCATGGGGTCGCCGAGCGCACCTCCATGCGGCCGGTTGCCGTCCGGGCGGCAAATTGCGGCCGGTACATATCCTCAACCGAGGCTGCCGGGTGATCATAGGTGCCCGGCGTGACAGCACGGACAACATATGCGAGCGCGATCTCCGAACTGTCACCGGCCGAGCGATCGAAGGCCGCGACGAAACGGTCGTAGCGGAATTCGGTATGCGCGGCTTCCGTTTCCGGCAACCAGTCGAAATTCGACAGTTCCGCAGAATTGACGAGACTCGGATTGTCGATTTCGAAACCGGAGGGCAACAGATCCGTCACCAGAATGCGCGACTGCCAGTTATTCTGTGGCACCACATTCAGCACCACAACGTAACGCTCGTTCTGCGTGACCTCGCTCGGGTTCACCTCCTCGCCATCCATGGAATAATAGGTGCGGGTGATGGTGAAGCCTTCGCCACCGGCGGCAAGCGGCTGCGCCGGCGGTGCCACGGTGGTGACGACAGCCGTGACCGGATCGGCCGAGGCATTGGCGATCTTCAACGGTGCGGCCAGCAACTCGTCACCGCTCATTCGCTTGCCGAAGCCGCCGGTCTGCAAGTCACCGTTCACATCGAGGCGGATATCCTTGTCCTCGCCTTTGACGGCGCGGGCGGCGAGCAGCATCCAGGCCTGTTCCTGGGTGCTGGTATAGGGCTTCTTTTCCCATTCCTTCGCCACGGCGCCGGCAAGCTGCGGCACGACGGCCGGAACCGGGCGGCTTTCGGCCGCCAGCGCCAGCGTCGCTGCACCATCGCGCAGCGCAGAGCCATAATCTGCCCGCGCGAGGCTGACATTGGTGGCACGGCTTGCCATGTCGAGCGAAGCCCCAAACACGCTCTTCGACCGGGCCTGATCGCCATAAAGCGAGAGGGCTGCGGCAACCTGCGCCTTGGCAAGCGGCGTCGGGAAATCGGCGAGCGCCGTGTCCGCATAATAACGCAGATCGTTGATGGCCGCCTTACGGTTGCGCGCCAGCACATAAAGCGAATAGGCAATCTCGTTGCCGCGATCCTTGACATTGCTGTCATAGGAAAGACCGTTTTGCAGGTTGTTCAGCGCCTGCACCATGGCCGCTTCGGGAACATCGTAGCTCTGTTCGCGGGCGCGGGTCAGGAAGTCGGTGATATAGGCATCGAGCCACAGATCGCCGTAACCCGGCGACCAGAGGCCGAAGCTGCCCGAACTCGACTGGAAGGACAGCACGCGGTAGATCGCTTCCTGCACCCGCTTGCGAGTATCAGGATCTTCGGCCATGCCGCTGTCCTTGGTCAGTTCCGAGACGTAGAGCAGCGGCAACGCCCGGCTCGTCGTCTGTTCGGCGCAGCCGTAAGGATATTTATCCAGCATCATCACCAGCGCCGGAATATCGAAGGCCGGCGAGCGCGTGACGTTGACCGCGACGGACGACCCCAGCAGCATGCTGTCGGCCAACAGATCGCCATTGATGGTCAGACTGCTATTGGGCGCAATCTTGATTTCGCGCCGCGTCGTGACCGGCAGAACGGCCGGGCGCACCGGAACATTCAGCACCTGCTCCAGCGAGACACCCGATGCGTTGGAGACCTTGATGGTGATCGCACCATTGCCGGGCTGTTCGCCCGTCAGCGGAACGGTCAGCGACGACTTGCCGCCTTTTTGAAGCGCCAATGTCTGCGACATTTCGCCCTGATCAACCGTCAAGGCCGTGTTGCTTGTCACGTCAAGCCGGTAATCGCCGGCCTCGCCATCGGTATTGGCGATATCGAGGCGCAATTGCGAGACATCGCCGGGTGCGAGGAATTTCGGCGCGCTGGCGATGACCACGACGGGATCACGGATGATGGCATCGGAGACCGCGTGACCAACACCCGTCTTCGTCCAGGCCACAGCCATGATGCGAGCCGTGCCGTTAAACTGCGGAATATCAAAGCTGATTGTCGCCTTGCCGTCACCGTCGAGTTCCACCGGACCGGCAAAGAAGGCCACCAGTTTTTCGGTGGGCGGGCTGCCCTGAAGGGCCGCCCCTGCGCCATCGCCGCCGGTGCGCAACCGGCCGGTGGCGCCAAGCGAACCGTCGATCAGGCGGCCATAGAGGTCGCGGATTTCGAGCCCCAGCCGGCGCTGGCCGAAATACCATTCATCCGGCTTTGGCGGCTCATAGCGGGTGAGGTTCAATATGCCGACATCCACCGCCGCAACAATGGCATAGGCTTTTTCGCCGACGCCAGCGCCCGCAACGGTGATGGGAATTTCAAGCGGTTGGCGCGGCAGCGTCTTCTGTGGCGCGCCGAGGGTGACGGCAAGCTTGCGCTCGGCCGGATCGACGGCAAGCCATTTGATGCCGATGGCGCGCATCGGCATGCGGCTTTCCTGCGCATCGCCCGGACGGAACAGCGTCGCCGTGACGTAAGCACCTGCACCCCATTCCTCGGTGACCGGAATATCGATCTCGCCGCCATCCGCGCCGATCTCGGCATTCTGAACGGAAATCAGCTTCTCCGAACCTGATGTCACCATCAATTCACCGGCAAAACGCGAGGACACCTTGAGTTTGGCCGTATCGCCAATCTTGTAGCTCTGTTTGTCCAGCGCGATTTCCAGCGCATCCGGCGTTTCCGTCGAGCTTGCCTCGACGTAGAAACCGGCATCGAATTCGACGCTGGAAACAGGCGCACCATTGCCCGCACCCTCCACTTCCAGCCGGTAACGGCCCCAGGTGACGGGAACGGAAATCTCGCCGCCATTGGCATCGACGGACAGGGTGCCGGTCTCCTGCTGCTTGGTGTATTCCACCGGCTCGTAACGCCAGGAGTTGCCCTGACGATACCATTGATAATTCCGCTCGACCTTGATGAGCTTCCAGGTGAGACCGTTCATCGCCTGCTTCGCGCCATCGGCGCTGACGCCAATGATGTGGAAACGACCAACGGAATTCTGAGCGAGATCGCCGGAGAATTGCGGCTTGATGCCGATGACAGGTGCTTCCGCCTTGATGGGCAACGTCAGCGAGCGCTCGACGGCACGTCCACCTGCCTCTTGCATACGCACGGTGATGTTGGCGGAAAGAAGCTGGGTGGTGGAGGGCAGATCAGTCAGATCAACGTTGAAACTTGCTTTGCCCTCTTCGTCCAGCACCGGCAGATCGGCAAGCGTCGTGCGGTTTTCCTCTTCGCTTTCCTCATCCGCCAGACCGAAGAAATAACCTTCGAAATCCGTGGTCGTACGCGTCGGTTTGATCGCGATCTCACCTTCCAGCGTCAAGCCGGCGGCCGGGGCGCCATAGAGATAACGGCCATCGACGTCGATTGCCGTTTCCGCACCCGGGTCGATCTGTTTTGCCTTGCTCGAAAGGTCGAACTCGGTGCGGTCAGGCACGAAATCGTCTACGAGGAAACTCTTTTCGCTGATGGCAGCCGTCTTCGGATCGGTATGGATGCGCAGCGTCCACGTGCCGCGCATGGCATTTGCCTGCAACGGCAGATCGACCGCGTGGCCGCCCAGCGCCTTGCCGTCGCTGACGAAGCGCCGGTCTTCCACGCCATCGGAACGCGAGAAGATGAAGGTAAGCGGCAGATCCTCGATTGCCTTGCCATCGACATCACGGGCAAGCGCTGCGGCATGTACGGTCTCGCCGGCGCGGTAGATGCCACGTTCCGTCCAGCTGAACACGTCGATGGCACCAGGTGCCGCACGTCCTGTCACGCCACGATCTGAAAGATCGAAGCCGGCGCGGGTCATGTCGAGGAAGACGTAATCCTTGTCGCCATTGCGTGCGGTCAGGATTGCGGGCGCCTGCGCAGCGGTGCCGCGCATCAGGCCGGCCGAGAACACCGCGCGGCCATCCGCGTCGGTCTTTGCCGTGCCCAGCACCTCGTTATTCTTGGCAAGCAGCTGCATATCCACATCCGCAAGCGGCTTGGCACTGCCGAGTGCACGGACAAAGACGTTGAGCCCGTCGGTGCCGGCATAGGTCGTAATGCCGGTATCGGAGACCAGGAACCATTGCGTGGCGCGCGAATCCCATGTTTCAGGTGCTACGCCCGGAGGCACGGCAGTCAGCACATAGATGCCGGGTTTGCGCTCCGGCAGGGCCTCATCCACCGGAAAACTCGTCACCACATCCTTGTTGAGGTCGGGCTTGATCTCGATCGAACCCTGCCAGACGAGTTCGCCGATCTCGTTTTCGATACGATCGGCATTATAGCCGTCCATCTGCGTCAGGAACTGCGAGTTGGAAAGAAGCGAGGTGATGTTGCGGTCGCCGACGCGATAGAGCTTCAGATCGGCCTTGTCGGCATTAACAGAGACGATCGGGATACCACGGCGAGCAGTACCCGGGAGAACGAAATTCTCGCCCGTGAAGCGCACAGTCGCGGCGCGGTCGCGCACGTAAATATCGAGATTGACCTGCTTTTCCAGTGGCTCTTCCACGGAAGACGGCAGGCCGGCGCGAAACGCAATCTTGTAACGCTGGCCATGGGTCAGGCCTTCGACACATATCTCGCTGCCCTTCGCTTCAATGGCCTTGGGGGCGGCACCATTGAGCGTGATGAAGGAGGAATAATCGACGCCGTTCTTCACCAGCGGTTCGGAAAACTGCACGCAGGCGCGCGGGCTGACACTATCCGTATCCACCGTGTTGTTGATGACACGGAAGCCCTGGCGGGTGCGTAGATCGGCATAGGCCGCTTTTGTCTGTGCATCGTCGGTGAGCGCGAGGCTCTCCTTATAGGCATTGAGTGCCGCGCGATAATTCTGGGTTCTCTCAAAAGCCTTTGCCAGCCGGTTCAGGGCCTCGGTGCGGGCGCTGACCGTGCGGCTCAGCTGATAGGCATTGATGGCGGCAGACGCCGCCTGCCCGGCAATCGAATAATTGTCGGTGACCTGCGCTGCCTTTTCCGACAATTCCGCCCAAAGCGCGCCGTCTTCAGGCGTGATCGCAAGAGCCTGTTTATAGGTCGTGACCGCATCGGGAATATTGCCCGCCGCTGCCTGCTGCCGCGCCGTCTGCACGAGGGCTTCCACGCCCTGTTCACCTTCACCGTCATTTGCCGCAAGGCCGGATTTCAGCCGGCGCGCTTCCTGCTGCAGGCTGTCCGTGACGAAGGAGAGGCGCTGCGGTGCGCCGATATCGGCCTCCGTCGCCACGCCCACGATCTTGCCGGCAACAGCGCCGGGGAAGGCGTTCAGCTGATTGAAATCCGATTTGAGGAAGCACCATTTCACCTTGGGATTGTAGGTGAAGGCCTTGCAGGCTGCGTCGCCGACGCAAATCTCGCCGCATTGTTCCAGCGAGACATTCTGCTCCGTCCGGAGATCAAAGCCGAAATAATCGCCGTTCTGGGTGGTTACCACCTTCCGCGAAGGTTCTGCTGCCGTGGCTGGAAGAAAAATGAAGGCGGTAGAGACCGCAACCAACGAGACCCGGACAAGAGCGCGCAACGACATCAGTATTCTCCCCGCAACAGACATGTCGGGCGGGACTCTGGTCAAATCCACGCATGGTTGTCAACGCATCTTCGTCAATTCGCGACATGACAATCTGTGGAGAGCGAAAGAACGGGAGATTAGTCTTCTATTTTGCGCGCTTCTGAAATCAGCATGATCGGCACGCCGTCACGGATCGGGTAGGCGAGCCTCGCGCTTTCGGAGATGAGTTCGTTGTGGGTCCGGTCATAAGAAAGACGGCCCTTCGTCAAAGGGCAGACCAAAAGCTCCAGCAGCTTCGGATCGACATTGCTCATCCTGTCGTCCATGGCGGAGGTCCTATTGCAGCACGGTGCCGCTCTCGCCCGAGCCTTGGGCAAGAACGATCTCGGTGATGGCGATCAATGTTTCGGCCCGCGTCTTCAGGTCGGGCGCTTCCAGCAGCGCCTGTTTTTCGGCCGGCCCGAAAGGAGACATCATCGAAAGGGAATTGACGAGAACACGATTGCCCGCCCTTTCCACGCTTTCCCAATCCGCCTCCAGCTGGTTGGCATCCAGAAATGCGCGGAATACCCTGAGCAGGTTTTCGCGATCTACAGCCTCCTCGTCATATTCGCCGGTAAGATCGGCGATGAAGGGCGCATGCCGGAAGCTGCGATAGGGCTCGCTGCCGGCGACCTCCTCCAGCAAGCGGAAGCGGCAGACACCGGTGAGCGAGATGACGTAACGGCCATCACCCGTCTCGGAAAAGGAAGTGATGCGGCCGAGGCAACCGACGGCGCTCAAAGGCCCGCCTTCGATCCCCGCCTCGATGACATGAAGGGCCGGCTGCACCATACCGATGAGACGGTGGCTCGCGAGCGCCGTGTCGATCATGGCGAGATATCGCGGCTCGAAAATATTCAGCGGAAGATGCCCTTCCGGCAGAAGCAGTGCGCCCGGCAATGGAAAGACCGGCACGGTTTTCGGCAGGTCGTCGTTCTTCACGTATCTCGCATTTCCGACATGCATGGGATCAAGCCCCCTGTTCATTGCTGCCCGGCCGGCGGCTCAGCCGCCAGGGCCGGGATATGCCCGCATTACGAAAACAGTATCGCCGAAAGCTTTCGGCGGCCGGCAATACTTGCCGGATCCTTGAAACCCCAGGACTCGAAAAACTCCAGAAGCTGGCGGCGCGCGCCGTCATCATCGAAGGTCCGGTCCTTGCGCATGACGTAAAGCAGATGGTCTGCCGCTTCATCACGCCGCCCCTGCGCGTTCAGCACCTTGGCGAGTTTCACCCGCGCCTCGTGATGATCAGGGTTTTGCGCAAGGTCCTGCTCGAGTGCTACCGGATCACCGATTTTACGGGCTTCTTCATATTGCGCGATCTTTTTCGAGACGAGCTGAATGCCCGCATCGTCATTGAGTTCGGCAGGAAGGGAGGAAAGCAATTCGCTGGCCCGCTCATATTGACCGGCAGCGATCATGCATTCGGCGATCCCGGCAATCGCCGCGGGGTTTTCCGGATCGGCTTGCATGACGGCGCCGAAGAGCTGTGCCGCACCATTAAAATCGCCATCAGCCAGAAGCTGCTTCGCCTCGGAGAGGGCAGCCTCGATCTCGGCTTTCGGATCACCGACATCCGGGCCGGCGATCTTGTCGATGAACTGCCTGATCTGACTTTCCGGAACGGCACCCATAAAGCCATCCACCGGCCGGCCATCGGCAAAAGCGACGATGGCGGGAATGGACTGGATGCCGAGCTGGCCGGGAATGGACGGATGATCGTCAATATTCATCTTCACGAGCTTAACGCGGCCATTCGCCTCGTTGATGACCTTTTCGAGCACCGGCGTCAGTTGCTTGCACGGGCCGCACCAGGGCGCCCAGAAATCCACCAGAACCGGCTGGCGGCGCGATTCCTCGAGAACGTCCTTGGAAAAACCCGCCGTCGTCGTATCCTTGATGTGGCCGGAGGCCGCGCCGTTCAGCTCGCCATTATGATGCGCGCTTGCGGTCATCTGCCCGCCATAAGAACCGCCGTAGGGGTTATTCGTGTCGCTCATGCCGGTCTCCCGTAATCTCTGTCGCATGTCTCAGTTGAAGCAAAGATCGTATCTCACTCGCTGACTTTCAAGACAAGCGGTGCATGTCCGGTTGCCTCGAGAAAGCGAATAAGATCCTTGGACGCGATCGTTGTCGTCTGGTCGTTGGAAAGCGGATGGCCATTGACCAGTTCGTTTTCCAGGAGATCGCTGTCGAGCACGAAAGTGATCTGCCTGCCCGTGTCGTTGATGGCCCCGAACACGGTGACGGAGCCCGGCACGACGCCCAGATATTCCAGCATTTTTTCCGGCCTGCCGAAAGAGACGCGGCTTGCTGCACCGATGGTCTTGTGGACGCTTTTCAGGTCCACGACGGCATTTTCCTCGACGGTCAGAACAAAATACTGATCCTTCTTGTCCTTCACAAAGAGGTTCTTTGTATGACCGCCGGGAATGAGATCGCGCAGCGATTGGGATTCTGCGACGGTGAACACCGGCTCGTGCTGTTTCGTGGTGTGCGAAATGCCAAGACCGTCGAGAAACTCGAACAGCTCCGTTGCCGTCTTCCGGGAATTTTCCGTCATATCCTGCCGCCCGCCTCCGCCGATTCCGTTGTCGTTCTTTCCTGATTAAGGGGGCGGCCAGCGCTTGGCAACGCAGGAAAAACCGGCGAAGTGAAAAATTCTCAATCATTTCCGCCGCTTGTCGCATTTCTCAAAGAAATTTTCGCGTTTTTGTCATTTCCCTGTTGCATTCCAAAATCGATTGAGCGATATAGCGCCCGTCGCCGATTGGTGGCCCACGGTTCAGCGAACTACCCCGGACCGGTGGATTTGAGCGGGTGTAGCTCAGGGGTAGAGCACAACCTTGCCAAGGTTGGGGTCGAGGGTTCAAATCCCTTCGCCCGCTCCAAATTTCTCCAGGAAAATCGATATTTAGACGGTTGCCCGTCAGACGCCGCGACTTTTGTTTCGGTTTCGGTTAGCGATCGACGTTCTCATTCCATGCTGCCGAAGACCACCCTCCATCACCCTCTCGATATCTACACTGACTGCCTGTGCAGCGGCACCGTTGACTGAACGCCCCGCAAGGCGGAGGTTGCTCCTGGAAATACGGACCTCGTATGGAGACACAGGATGTCAAATATCGAAACAGTCCCCGCTTCTATAGAGATGAAGCCGAACCCGACGATCACCGTTTTTGAACGCTCTCCCGATGGCGGCCGCGGTCTCGCGCGTGATATGCCGGTGCGATGGGCGCTCGAGGAAGTGGGCCAGCCCTATCATGTCCGACGCCTGTCGTTCGAAGCGATGAAGGAAGCCTCGCACCTCGCTTACCAGCCTTTCGGCCAGATACCCTCTTATGAGCAGGGCGACCTCATTCTGTTCGAGTCGGGCGCGATCGTGATGCATATCGCGCAACATCATAGTGGCCTGCTGCCGGAGGACGCGTTGCGACGAGCCCGGACCGTTGCCTGGATGTTCGCTGCATTGAACACGATCGAACCATCCATCCTCAACTTCACTACGGTCTGGCTCTTTGAGCGCAACGAGCCGTGGCACGAAGCCCGCCTCGCCCGAACCAAGGAACAGCTCCTGAAACGCCTTGACGAGTTGTCCGCATGGCTTGGCGACCGGGAATGGCTCGAAGGCTCTTTCAGCGCTGCAGATATTCTGATGATCTGCGTCTTACGCCGACTTGAATCGTCAGGCATATTAAAAGACTACGGGAACCTTTTGGCCTATGTCGAGCGAGGCAAGGCCCGTCCGGCTTTCAAGCGCGCGTTTGACGCCCAACTGGCTGTCTTCACCGCGGCCTCAAAGAACTGACCCAGGTACTGCTCAACTTCTGATCTAAAATCAGCCAGAGGCGGCGATCATCGCAAGAATATACTCGCCATGATCTTGCCATATTTTATTTTACGTGCTTTTGTGCAGCCGCCCTTGTGGGAGGGGGTAAAGGTTGAGACCCGCTGGCTGTATTTTACAGTGAGCGGGTTTCCCTTTTTTGGGCGACCCCCAGATAAAGCGCAGAAGATACGCGTCAGCCATCATTGTGATGAGACGCACAAGAGCTACGCTGTCAGTCGATTTGATGTATATTTATGTGAGAAATGGTAGCGGGAGAGGGACTTGAACCCCCGACACGCGGATTATGATTCCGCTGCTCTAACCACCTGAGCTACCCCGCCACAGAGGAAACGTGACAGTCATGTGACTGGCTCGCTCCATCAGGATGAGCGGCTTATAAGGTGCCGCTCCCCAAAGTGTCAAGCGCAAGATGCGCAAAAAATTCGCTTTCCGCATCGCTGCAAAAAGCGAATTGTTTCAGGCGGCAACCGGCTTTTCCAGAAGCGCCTTCAGCGATGCCTCGGCATCCACTGAGCGTTCCGAACGGTCGATGAAGCCGCCGCCGTAAACGCGGGCATCCGGACCCGGCACGGAATAAAGCACGCAAGCCTGGCCGGGAGCAACACCGGCCTCACCGGTCATCAGATCCACATAGATGCCATTTTCATCCGCATGCAGCACCGCTTCCGTCGGCGGGCGGGTTGAGCGCACCTTGGCGAAACAGGTAAAACCCTGCCCGGCATCGGCCGCGAGCGCGCCATCACCCAACCAGTTCATGTCACGCAGATAGACGCGGCGAGTTTCCAGCGCCTCACGCGGACCAACGATAACCCGGCGGCCACGCGCATCGAGATGCACGACGTAAAGCGGCTCCCCCGTCGCAACACCGATGCCGCGGCGCTGGCCGATCGTATAATGCACGATACCGTCGTGGCGGCCGAGCACGCGGCCGTCCAGATGCACGATATCGCCCGCCAGAGCCGCATTCGGCTTCAGCTTGTTGATGATATCGGTATATTTGCCCTGCGGCACGAAACAGATGTCCTGGCTGTCGGCCTTCTTGGCCACCACAAGCCCCATCTCTTCCGCCAGCGCCCGCGTTTCGGCCTTGGAGAGGCCGCCGAGCGGAAAGCGCAGGTAATCGATCTGTTCCTGGGTGGTGGCGAACAGGAACCAGCTCTGGTCACGATCGCTGTCGATCGGGCGGTAAAGCGCACGCCGACCCGGCTGGCCGGAAACAGGATTGGGGCGCGAGCGGATATAATGGCCGGTCGCCAGTGCATCGGCACCCAGTTCCTGCGCGGTGGCGAGCAGATCGGCAAATTTTACCGTCTGGTTGCAGGCGACGCAGGGGATCGGCGTTTCGCCCATCGCGTAGGCTTCAGCAAAGGGGTTGATGACGGTTTCGCGGAACCGCGCTTCGTAGTCCAGCACATAATGCGGAATGCCGAGCGTTTCGCAGACCCGGCGCGCATCATCGATGTCCTGACCGGCGCAACAGGAGCCGGCGCGGTGCACGGCAGCGCCATGATCGTAAAGCTGGAGCGTAATGCCGAGGACATCATAGCCCTCGCGCTTGAGGATACCGGCCACCACGGAAGAATCGACGCCACCGGACATGGCGACAACGATCCGGGTATCTTCCGGCCTCTTGTCAAAATCGAGCGTATTCACGTTTTTTCCCATCGTCAGTCATAACGGGGGTAAAGGCCCCGCCGCCTGTCGGTCATCCGCCGCGCGTGATCGTGACCTTCATTCGGGCCAGCCTGCCTGCGGATTTAAGGGGTGCATATAGAAAGGAATGGCCGCACACGCAAGTACGGGGCGGAAAACCGCCCCGTAAAGTCATCAGATTCCGATCGCGACAGGTATTTATGCGCCTGCGGTCTTCTGGCCACTGGTGCCAAACCACTTGTCGCGTTCCCGCCACAGAGCGGGCAAGGCCAACAGTCCGATAGCGGTGAAAGCGATCAGGGTCTTGTTGAGCTGAGACAGCTCTGCCGTGCGGCCATCGAGATAATAGACGGCATAGACGATAGCAACATGCCAGACATAGACCTGCAACGAATGACGGCCGAGCAACTGCAGGAACTTCAGCGACAGCACCCAGATCACGCCTTCGGCGATGGAGCGCACGATCGGGCGATGGTGCTGCGGACCGGCAATCACCAGCCAGGTCAGGCCGACACCCACGGCAAGGAAGTTGATGAGGTAGACTGGGCCGAAGTCAGCGCGGATTTCCATGGTCGAGAACTTGCCCATCATGAATTCCGGCATCAGCCCCCAGGCCGTGGCGATGCGCAGCGGCATGAAGAACAGGCAGATCAGAAGGGCAGCCTTCGGCAGCCAGGTATGCTCAGGCGAGAAAATCTTCTTCCACGGAACGCGGTTCTGCGCCGTCATCGCGCCCATGACGAGTGCCGAATAAAACACCAGCTGCCAGCCGAGCAGGTTGAAGCTGACGCGAATGCCCTGTTCGTCGGCACCCTTGACGAGTTCGTTGAGCGGCGTCGTGACAATCTGCTGCAGACCAAGCTGACCGGCCATCCACACCAGCAGGGAGCCGGCCATGACATAGGCCCACTTGCCATCAAGGCAGAGCTTAACAAGAACAGGCGCAAACAGCATGTAGACGATATATTGCGGCAGAATATCCATGAAGGTCGGCTGGAAGAGGAATGTCGCAATCGCCGCGAGACGCAGCGGATCGTCAAACGACGTCATGCCAAGCCAGTTGTACCAGATGTAAGGCGCATGGGGGATGACCATGCGGAAGAACAGCACGGCGATCACAAGGCCCATCGCATAACGATAAAGCTCCATCGCCCGGTTCCAGATCATCTGCTTGCCGGCATCGTATCCGTATTTCATCATCTTGCGCGCATAAACCATGCCGATCAGCAGACCGGACAGGAACACGAAGCCCTGCGCATCCTCGACAAAGGCAAACTGCCGGTGATTGATTTCCACCAGCCAGAAGCCGCCGGCAAACACCAGATGGTTGATCAGCATGAAGACGAGGAAGTAACCACGCATCCCGTCGATCAGGTCGAAGCGTTTCATATCGATAGCTCTCCGTTCTCGCGGACCGCGCATTGCCCGGCCACCCAGCCCGGCCTGCGAGGCGCCGGGAATTGGATTGTCAACGCTGTTTTGCGGCTGAGGTTCCCTTTCCAGAGCGGTTTGGAACCGGAGCGAAAAGTCACATTGACGTGTACGATCCGTGGTTAGGACGCCTGGACTGAATGACAGATGAATGAAAAAAGGCGATTCCGTGGAGCGAAGCAGCCATGCGCGGTTGATATGCCTCGGCTTTGAGAGTGTAAAGCCTTGCATAGCAATGCGAAGCAAAAAATTGCGGCAGACAGATGCCGAGATGTCGTCGGTAAAATTTTGCCGTCGTTTTTCGCCGATCCGAGACGGTAATCCGGGCGGAAATAAAAGAGGCCCGGAGCTATGAAGATCCGGGCCGAATATTTTTAAAAGAGCGACGACGATTTTCTCAGGCGGCGGCCTGAATGGCGGCGACCTGCCAGTTGTCATTGCCGGGGCGGCGAACGAAGGTCCACATTTCCACCGCTTCGGAAGGCTTGTGCTCGTCACCCTCAATAACCTTGCCAGAGGTGCGATCACGCATGATGTCGATGGCGGAGTAGCGCATGGCCACCGTCGCGTAATCCTGGCCCTCCTCGTGCCAGGCTTCGGCAACATCGCCCTGCAGCAGCGTCACGTCGCGGACGTCGTTTTTCACGCCGCTGGTGGCATTGTCGCTCAGTTCCTCGGCCAGATAGGACATGGCTTCCGGCGTCGTCAGCTTGCGCAATGTGCCGTAGTCCTCGGCACTATAAGCCGACTGAACGTCTTGCAGCATCTTCTGGAAGGTTTCGAGGTCACCCTGGGTAATACCGATTTCATCGCCTTCCGATACAGCATTGGCGTGCGGTGCCGGCTTGGCTGTGGCGGCGGCCGCAGCAGTTGCACCACCCGCAGCACCCGCAAGCGCGCCGATCTTCGGAATCTTGAACGAGGATGCGGAAGGACCGGCCTGCGAACCGCCATTAAAGGACGAGCCGGAATGATCCGTGCGCTGCGACCCACCGGCCGAGCCATAAGCAGGCTGGCCCTGACGACGCGATGCGAAGAAACGCATGGCGAGCATGATGAGACCGCCGATAAGCAACCCCTGCAACAACATGCCGAAGAAACCGGCCATGCCGCCAAAACCGCCGCCCATCAGCATGCCGAACAGGCCGCCCATCAACAGGCCGCCCATCAGACCACCCATCATGCCACCAAACAGGCCGCGGCTCGGCTGCGGCGCTGCCTGCGCACCGGGACGAGCCGGCTGGGCAGCATTGGGTGCTGCCTGGTTGGTATTGGGGGTCATGCTGCGGTTGATCGGCGCTGTCTGGCCGGGCGCAGTGCTTGTCGAAGGCGGAGCGGAATAGGTCCGCGTGCCGCGGCTGCCGAAACCGCCGCTGGCGCGGCGTGCCTCTGCCATGTCAACCGCCACGAAAGATACCGCGATACCAAGCGCGGCGACTGCGAACAAACCCTTGAAGCGCCGAAAGGCAGCAAACATCACTATCTCCTGTTGGCCGCCCTCCCATGAGCAGCATCTCAGCAGGCGATATAGCAACTCATGATCATCATTTTTAGACCACCCGTCTTAAATTTTTTGTGATATGCAACCAAAGCGCGATACCGGCTTGTTACATTATCAATCTGATGGCCGGAAAACCAAAAAACCCGGCACAGGGTTTCCCCTGCACCGGGCCTTATTGTCCCCTTGGGAGGAACGATAAGATCAGTCGACGTTAAAAGTCAGCGGCTTGACCTGGCGGATCGCCGAGTTGGCGCGCAGCTTGTCGAGTACCTCTTCGGAAACCGGACCATCGACATAAAGAAGCGCGATGGCGTCGCCGGCTTCCTTTTCACGGCCAAGCTGGAAGTTGGCGATGTTGACGCCAGCCTCGCCGAGCGTGGTGCCCATGAAGCCGATCATGCCGGGAACGTCGGTGTTGGTGATGTAGATCATGTGCGATCCGACATCGGCATCCATGTTGATGTTCTTGATCTGGATGAAGCGCGGCTTGCCATCCGAGAACACCGTGCCGGCAACCGAGCGGATCTGGTTTTCCGTCTTCACCGTCAGCTTGATGTAGCCGTCATAAACGCCGGTCTTGTCACGCTTGACTTCGGAGAGGATGATACCCTTTTCCTTGATCATGACCGGTGCGGAAACCATGTTCACATCGGCAACCTGGCTGCGGATGAGGCCGGCAAGCAACGCGCTGGTCAATGCCTTGGTGTTCATGTTGGCGGTTGCGCCATCATAGAGGATTTCGATTTCCTTGGTGGCGCTTTCCTGCACCTGACCGACGAAGGAGCCAAGAACATCCGCGAGACGGATGAAGGGCTTCAGGCGCGGCGCTTCTTCAGCCGTGATCGACGGCATGTTGATGGCGTTGGAAACGGCACCCTTGACGAGGTAATCCGACATCTGCTCGGCAACCTGCAGGGCAACATTTTCCTGCGCTTCCGTGGTCGAAGCGCCAAGATGCGGCGTGCAGACGACGTTTGGCAGGCCGAAAAGCGGGCTCTCGGTGGCGGGTTCGACTTCGAACACGTCGAAACCGGCGCCGGCGACGTGGCCGGACTTGATGGCTTCGGCAAGGGCTGCTTCATCCACAAGACCACCGCGGGCGCAGTTGACGATGCGCACGCCCTTCTTGGTCTTGGCAAGGTTTTCAGCGTTGAGGATGCCGCGTGTCTTGTCGGTCATCGGCACGTGCAGGGTGATGAAATCGGCCTGCGCCAGCAACTCGTCCAGCTCAACCTTGGTGACGCCCATTTCCTGTGCGCGCTCCGGCGACAGGAAGGGATCATAGGCCAGAACATGCATCTTCAAGCCCAGCGCCCGCGAGCAAACGATGCCGCCGATATTGCCGGCACCGATGACGCCGAGCGTCTTGCCGGTGATTTCGACACCCATGAATTTCGACTTTTCCCACTTGCCGGCCTGCGTGGAGCTATCGGCGGCCGGAAGCTGGCGCGCGACGGCAAACATCAGGGCGATGGCATGTTCGGCAGTGGTGATGGAGTTGCCGAACGGCGTGTTCATGACGATGATGCCGCGACGCGAGGCAGCCGGAATATCGACATTGTCGACGCCGATACCGGCGCGGCCGATGACCTTCAGATTGGTCGCAGCCTCGATCAGCTTTTCGGTCGCCTTGGTGGCGGAACGAATGGCCAGACCGTCATAATTGCCGATGATTTCCGCAAGTTTGTCCTTGTCCTTGCCAAGCTTCGGCTGGAAATCGACTTCGACGCCACGATCACGGAAAATCTGGACGGCGGTTTCCGACAGTTCGTCGGATACGAGTACGCGAGGTGCCATGGTTTACGGGCTCCTTGAAAAGCGGTGCAGTTTTGAAAGCGGGGAATATGCGGCCCTGCATCAGCGCAGGGCCGGTATCAAAATCAGGCGGCAGCCTTGGAAAGTGCTGCCTTCTGCGTCTGGTAAGCCCAGGCAAGCCAAGGCATGACAGCTTCCATATCGGCCGTCTCGATGGTGGCACCGGCCCAGATGCGCAGACCGGACGGTGCGTCACGATAAGCGCCGATATCGAGGGCGACATTTTCCTTTTCGAGCAGGGCAACGATGCCCTTGGCGAAATCGGCCTGGGCGGCTGCGTCCAGCGCCTGTACCTCGGGATCGACGATCTTCAGGCAGACGGAGGTGTTGGAGCGGGTTTCCGGCTCGACGGCCAGATTGGCGATCCAGTTGTTCTTCTCGATGAAGTCGTAGATGACCTTGGCATTGGCATCGGCACGGCCGATCAGCGCTTTGAGACCACCGAGGTTCTTCGCCCAGAGCAGGGCGTCGATATAGTCCTCAACGCAGAGCATGGAGGGCGTATTGATCGTTTCGCCGGTGAAGATGCCTTCGATCAGCTTGCCGCCGGAGACCATGCGGAAGATTTTCGGCAACGGCCATGCCGGCGAATAGCTCAGCAGGCGCTCGACAGCGCGGGGCGAAAGGATGATGACGCCATGGCCGCCCTCGCCGCCCAGAACCTTCTGCCAGGAGAAGGTAACGACGTCGAGTTTGGTAAAGTCCATGTCCTGCGCGAAGGCCGCCGAGGTGGCGTCGCAGATCGTCAGGCCCTTGCGGTCAGCAGGAATGAAATCGGCATTGGCAACGCGAACGCCAGACGTCGTGCCGTTCCAGGTGAAAACCACGTCACGGTCAAAATCGACTTCCGCAAGGTTCGGCAGCAGGCCATAATCGGCCTCGAACTTGCGCACGTCCTTCAGTTTCAGCTGCTTGACGACGTCGGTGACCCAGCCGGCACCGAAGCTTTCCCAGGCGAGCATATCGACGCCGCGTTCACCGAGCAGCGACCAGAGCGCCATTTCAACGGCGCCGGTGTCGGATGCGGGAACGATGCCGATGCGATAATCAGCGGGAACATTGAGAATTTCACGGGTGAGATCGATGGCCTGCTTCAGCTTGGCTTTGCCAACCTTGGCGCGATGCGAGCGACCGAGCGGCGCATCGGAGAGAGCATCTAGCGACCAACCGGGACGCTTCGAGCAGGGACCAGAAGAGAAATGCGTATTGCCCGGACGGAGGCCCGGCTTCACTATATCTGTCATTTGACTACCCTTTCAGATAGGCGCTCCACGTTAGGGTGGAGTGTCCTGACGCCGTTGCTATTCCTGTCGCCGGCCTCCGTCAAGCGGAATATGTCGCTGCTCATGGAAATTTTAGTCCATATGCGTCATGCGACGCGACCAATGCCGCCAAAACGAAAACCGCCCGCACCCCAATAGGATGCGGACGGTTTGAAACTACCAGCTGGGCGTGACGTTTATTTATAAACGGCAGGCTGCAGCGGAATATCGGCAGGCGGCATGTATTGCGCGGTATCGCAGCCATTGAAGACATAACGGCCACCGACACGCACTTCGTGCGAATAAAGGCCCTTGTCACGGCCCGGACCGCCGCCATTCTCATAAGCGAACATGTCGCCCTTGTTGATGTGGCGGAAACGATAGCCGATATCGGCCTTCAGGTTACAGGTAACATCGATCGACGCACCGGCCATCAGGGCGTAGGCGAAGCGCCACTTGCCCTTGCCGCCATGCTCGGTGGTCGGGTCGCAGCCAAGGCCATTAACGCTGCACGATGTGTTGCGCAGCTTATCCCATTTCACGTAGGAGCCACCAATACCACCACCAACATAAGGCGTGATACTGCCATAGGTGCCAAGATCAACATAGGCGTTGGCCATCAGCGTATAAGCGCTCAGCGAGCTAAGATCAGCCGAGACGCAGCGACCGGGAACAGAACCGCAGAAGCCACTCGTGGAGCCGCGGAAATCCGATTTACCCATATAGTCGAGGGTCACGTCACTGCGGAAATAGTTGTTGAACTGATAACCGACACCACCGCCGATGACATAGCTGTCCTTGATCGTCGCGGTATCGAAGTCCTGCAGATATCCACCCGGACCACCCTGATAATAATGGGCGCCGCGCAGCTTGTTGAAGGAATAACCGACGTCACCGCGCAGATACCAGCCGCTCGCCTGGGTGACGGTCACTTCGGGTGCATCGACATAGGCAGGTGCTGGCTCGGCTTGATAAAGATCGGCAGCAATAGCACTGGTGCCGGTCAGCAGGACGGCCAGAAATCCGGCCAGGGCGTTTTTCATGACTTCCACTCCAGAAGAGGCACGTGCGTTTTGGGCAGCAGATGCCAGTGAACTGTTCAGTCATGGAGATTGACGTAAAATGGTTAAGTCCCGATTAACCACGATGATTCACTATATTTATTAGCAAACTCTCAAAGAAAAAGCCGGCTCGACGGCCGGCTTTTGTCTTTCGTTACTGTCGCGGCAACTCACGCGGCCGAGCGGGCACTGGAGATGACGCCGACGAGATCGTTGACGATCTTTTCCACCTTTGCACTATCGTCGCCCTCCGCCATGACGCGGATCAGCGGCTCCGTGCCGGAAGGACGGATGACGAGACGGCCATTATTGGCCAGCGCGCTTTCCGCATCGGCAATCGCCTGCAGTACGATCGGATTTTCCAGCGGCTTACCGCCGGAAATACGCACATTCTTCAAGAGCTGCGGCACGGGCTCGAACTTGCGACACACTTCGCTGACCGTGAGGCCGGAACGCTTGACCTTGGCGAGAACCTGCAAGGCCGCCACGAGACCATCACCCGTCGTACCGTAATCCGAAAGCACGATGTGACCGGACTGCTCACCGCCAACGTTGAAATTGTGGTTGCGCATATGCTCGACGACATAGCGGTCGCCAACCTTGGTGCGGGCAAGGGTGAGGCCCTTGTCTCCAAGAAAACGTTCCAGACCGAGATTGGACATGACGGTCGCCACGATGCCACCGCCGCGCAACGTGTTGTCGGCGGCCCAGCTATCGGCGATAACGGCCATCAACTGGTCGCCATCAACGATCTCGCCGCGCTCATCGACGATGATGACCCGGTCCGCATCACCATCGAGCGCGATGCCGATATCAGCCCGTACCTCATGCACCTTTTTCTGCAAGGCTTCCGGGTGGGTGGAACCACATTCGAGATTGATATTGATGCCATTAGGCTCATTGCCGATGGTGACGACTTCAGCACCCAGTTCCCAGAGCGCTGCGGGTGCCACCTTGTAAGCGGCACCATTGGCGCAGTCGATGGCGATCCTGAGCCCGCTCAGCGTCACATCACGCGGCAGGGTGCGTTTGACGAATTCGATATACCGGTAGATGTCGCCATCGACGCGCTTGGCGCGGCCGATTTCTGCCGGCTTGGCCAGCTGGGCATAAATATCCTTGTCGAGAAGATCTTCGATCTCCAGCTCCAGCTCGTCGGAGAGCTTGTAGCCATCGGGACCGAAAAGCTTGATGCCGTTATCGGAGAAAGGGTTGTGCGAGGCGGAGATCATTACACCGATATCCGCGCGCAACGAGCGGGTGAGCATGGCAACGGCCGGCGTTGGGATGGGGCCGAGCAGGAAGACATCGAGACCGGCTGCGGTGAAACCGGCAACCAGCGCGTTTTCCAGCATATAACCGGAAAGGCGCGTATCCTTGCCGATCACGACACGATGGCGATGATGGCCGCGGCGGAAAATCGTTCCGACGGCGATGCCGACACGCATCGCCAGGTCAGGCGTCATGGGAAAGACGTTCGATTGTCCGCGGATACCATCGGTTCCGAAATAACGGCGTGCCATTTGAACTCCAAATCTCTCGGGCATTCCGGCGAAAGATAAAAATAGCCGGAAGCGTTTTGGCTAGATGCCACAAACCACGATAAACAGCACGTAAATTAGCGCAAAAATGGCTTATATCTTGTTACCAAAATGAAAAGGCCACCCGGAAACCCGGATGGCCTTTTACAATCATTCGTTCGCGCAGGCGATCAATGCGGCTGCGGCTCCATGCCGCCTTCGGCCTCGCCATCGCCCTTGGCTTCACTCGGGCCGTCCTTCTTGGCGCCAGCTTTCGGCACAGCCGAACCACGACTGCCGGGCGAATCGTCACCCAGATCACGAGCGGGCTTTTCGCCCCTCAGCAACGCCTTGATCTCTTCACCCGTCAGGGTCTCATATTCGAGAAGACCCTCGGCAATTGCGACAAAGCCATCGTGGTTGTCCGTGAGGATACGCCGTGCTTCGGTGTAAGCCTCGTCGATCAGACGGCGGACTTCGGTATCGATCGTCTGGGCCGTTGCCTCGGAGACGTTCTTCGACTGCGAGACGGAATGGCCAAGGAACACTTCCTGCTGGTTTTCACCATAAGCCACCTGACCGAGAGCGTCGGAGAAGCCCCATTGCGTAACCATGGCGCGGGCAAGCTTGGTGGCTTGCTCGATGTCAGAAGACGCGCCAGACGTGATGTTCTCCTTGCCGAAGGTCAATTCCTCGGCAACGCGTCCACCCATCATGATCACAAGGCGCGATACCATCCACTTGTAGCTCATGGAATAGCGGTCGCCTTCCGGCAGCTGCATCACCATGCCGAGTGCACGGCCGCGCGGAATGATCGTCGCCTTGTGCAGCGGATCGGCCACGGCAACCTTCAGCGCAGTAATCGCATGACCGGCCTCATGATAGGCGGTCAGCTTCTTTTCGGCTTCGGTCATGGCGGAGGAGCGGCGTTCCGCACCCATCATGATCTTGTCCTTGGCGTCTTCGAACTCCTGCATGGTGACCACGCGCTTGTTGCGGCGGGCGGCCATGAGGGCGGCTTCGTTGACGAGGTTCATCAGATCCGCACCCGAAAAGCCAGGCGTACCGCGGGCCAAAATCTTGAGATCGACATTCGGCGCCAGCGGCACGTTGCGAACGTGAACCTTGAGGATGCGCTCGCGGCCGACAATATCCGGGTTCGGCACGACGACCTGACGGTCGAAACGGCCGGGACGCAGAAGCGCGGGGTCAAGAACATCAGGACGGTTGGTAGCAGCGATGAGGATGATGCCTTCATTCGCCTCAAAACCATCCATCTCGACCAGCAGCTGGTTCAGCGTCTGTTCGCGTTCGTCGTTACCGCCACCAAGACCGGCGCCACGATGGCGGCCGACGGCGTCGATTTCGTCGATGAAGATGATACAGGGTGCGTTCTTCTTGGCTTGCTCGAACATGTCACGCACGCGGCTTGCACCGACGCCGACGAACATTTCAACAAAGTCCGAACCGGAAATGGTGAAGAACGGCACATTGGCCTCGCCAGCGACGGAACGGGCGAGAAGCGTCTTACCGGTACCCGGAGGGCCGACCAGCAGCACGCCGCGCGGGATTTTACCACCGAGGCGCTGGAACTTCTGCGGATCGCGCAGGAATTCCACGATTTCCTCAAGATCCTGCTTGGCTTCGTCCACACCCGCGACGTCGTCAAACGTCACGCGGCCGTGGGCTTCCGTCAGAAGCTTGGCCTTGGACTTGCCAAAGCCCATAGCGCCACGCGAACCGCCCTGCATCTGCCGCATGAAGAACAGCCAGACGCCGAGGATGAGGAACATCGGCAGAAGCGTACCGAGATAGCTCAGAAAACCCGAAGAACCGTCGCTTTCCGGACGCGCCACGATGGTGACGTTCTTGCTCTGCAAGCGCTCCATCAGGCTGTCGTCAATGACGGGGGAATAGGTCTGAAAGGCCGTGCCGTTTTCGGTATAGGTTCCGAGAACCCGGTTACCGGTGACGGTCACGTCACGAACTCGCCCGGAATCCACGTCACGAATAAACTGGGAATACGGAATCTCCCGTGAACCCGTTTGTGTCGGCGACGTCTGGAACATGCTGAACAGCGCGATCAGCAACAGGGCGATCACGGCCCACAAGGCGAAATTTCTGAAATTTGGGTTCATTGAACTCCCCGAACTCACACGGACATATCTGCTGCCCGCCATTATGTGCCCCTAACATAAGGACGACATATGCCGTTGCCAAGGCAAAGCGCATTATCTGATGCGTTTTGGTGTAAAAACTATTCCATGGCAATTCACGAAAAAGAGGCCGGATTTAAACCGGGGGCTGTGGATAGGCCGGCCGTCCAAATAAATTGGCGATTGCATTCGCCAACTCAAGGTCGAAACGCGGCAGGAAAAGATCGAAAGGGGCAAGCCTGGGCACGATGGTAACCTCAGGCGTGGAAACCCGTCCTTCGGCCACTGCGGCAATTTGCGGCAGGCCCGCCATTGCTGGTTTCACCACCCCGGAGGGCCCTGACGGAAAAAGCGCGGCGGCCTGGGCAGCGGTGCCCGCCCTGCCCGCTGCAACGTTAATTGGAAAGTCCGATCCGTTTCTTACCAGGAAACGATCATCCCAAACGGCCTGCCCGAAGGGTTCGATCTGAAGCTCCGGCAGGTTTCGCTGCTCGCGGAAAATATAAAGCCCGTCCCGCCGGCGGTCGAGCAGAACCCGGCCAACCGTCATCCGCCCGTTTTCGCCTGTCTTAAGGAAGCGCAGAACGCGTTCCATGCTGCTTGCCGCCGGGAAATAGGATCTGCCACCGAGTGTGGCGATCAATGCCGCCAGCCCATGCCGAAACTCGGGAAGATCGGGATTGACGTCATCGCCGGCCAATCTGGCAAGGGCGGCATGAAAAACCTGCGCACGTTCGCGCAGGAAAACGGCTGTTCTTTCAGAAAGCATCTGCCTTCTGACGGCAGTGCTGTCATCAAGCGCGATCGGAGAGTGAGGCAGCGTCTGGCGTACACGGACACGCTCATATCTGATATTTTCATTGCTCGGATCATCCAGCCAATGCCGCGAGCGCAACGACACGTAATCGCGGATCGCCTGTCTCTCACAGGCGAGGAATGGCCGCATGATCCAGAGATGTGCATCGTATAAGACCGCATTCGCCATGCCGGAAAGGCCGAGATTGTCACTGCCGCCGCTGCGGGCGGCGCGCATCGCCACGGTTTCGCGCTGGTCGCCAATCGTATGTCCGTTCACAACAAGATCGGCACCGGTCTCACGGGCAACATCGGCAATCAGGCGATAACGCGCAAGCCGGGACGCCTCGGAAAGGCCGGAGGCCGGTTTAGGTCCATCCCATCGGCGTGTGGTGTGGGAAATTCCGAGTTCGGCGCAGAGCATCGCAACCTTACGTGCCTCATCGGCGGATTCTGGTCTCAGCGCATGATCAACCGTGACGGCGGAAAGTCTCAAACCGTCGTCATCAGCCGCTTTTGCTTCTTGTAATGCCAGCAACAGGCCGGTGGAGTCGCTGCCGCCTGAGATTGCAACGAGAATATGGGTGGGTTTCCGGAGGCTTTCGACAAAAGCACTCGCCGCGGCAAGCGGCGCAACTGTCTTTTCATTGGGAGTGCGGGCATCAACCGGCATGGAACACCCGCGACGCAGGAAAAATCAGCAGCTCAACCGCTTCTGTTCGCTGGCAACCTTGCTCAGCACCGTCTTCGAGGCATTGGGATAACGCTTCGGCACCTCGCGCAGCGTGGCACAGGCGGTTTCGGTATTGTCGAGAGCAGCGAGCGACATACCGAGCTTCATCAGCATTTCCGGCGCCTTCGGAGATTTACCATAGGTCTGATGACCGTTGAGGAAGGTCTTCGCCGCCTCATTGAACTTGCCCTGGGAGTACTGCGCCTCACCCAGCCAGAAACTCGCATCTGCGGCTTTCGTGCCCTTGGGATAACCCTGCAGATACTGCTGGAAACCCTGTTCTGCCAGTTTGTAGTCGCCGGAAAGCACATGGCCATAAGCGGCCTGATAGATATCGCCCTCGCTGGTCAGCGCCGCCGTGTTGACAGGATCGGTCTTGCGGGTGCCGTTACCGGTGGTGACGCCCGGAAGGCTGCCGGAGGAATTGTTGGCACCTTGGTTTAACGTGCCGCCCACAGGCATGCCCTTGGAATCAAGCTCAATGGAGCCAAGCGTCGTTTCTCCCGGCGCGGCTGTCGAGGTGCTGGAGGAAGCAGGCGGAGAAACGGAAGCGCCACCCTGGGGTGGCGTTTCGATGATCGTTGCAACGTCGTCAGTCGGCGGGGTGGCCGGATTGACCGGACTGGCTTCCGCCTTCTTTTTCGGTGCAGCGGTCGGGCTTGCACCCTTGCCGCCGGCATTGCCGCCTTCCAGTTCCTGGAAGCGGAACTCGTTGTCTTCCTGCGCCTTGCGGATCGTTTCCTGCATCTGCAGAAGCTGGAAGCTCATTTCTTCGATACGGCCATTAAGCTGCCGGATCTGCTCCTCAAGCTGCTGAACCTTATAGGCTTCATTGGCCTGAACCCGCACAATAGGGGGTTGCTGAGAGTTGATCGTGCCGAAGCTACCCCCCGCACCGAACAGCGGACCCGAAACGGCTGTGCCGCTCAAGCCGGTGCAGGCTGCAAGCCCCAGCATTCCCGCCACGACAAGTTTCTTCATCTCATTCGTCCTGCCTTAACTGATTTGCACCGGAATGGCGCAAGCCGGATTTTTTCCATATCGACCGAAAAAGCAACTTAACTTCGGCCAAACTATGAAAAAAACGAAAGGCGGCCCGAAGACCGCCTTTCATTCTCGTTCACAATCACGTCAGGCAATTACATGCCCGCGCCACCGAGAACCGTCACAGCGCGGCGGTTCTGGGACCAGCAGGAAATGTCGTCGCAAACTGCGACCGGCTTTTCCTTGCCGTAGGAGATCGTTTTCATGCGGCTGGCCGGAACGCCCTGGGAAGCCAGGAAGTCACGGGTTGCGGCGGCACGACGGGCGCCGAGCGCCAGGTTGTATTCACGCGTCCCACGTTCGTCGGCATGGCCTTCGACGGTGATGGCGTAGTTCGGGTAACGGGACAGCCACTGGGCCTGCCGCTGCAGGGTCTGCTGGGCGTCGGCGCGGATCGAGGTGGAGTCGGTGTCGAAGAAGATGCGGTCGCCGACATTGACCGTGAAGTCCTGCTGGGAGCCCGGCGTTGCGGAGCCAGCGCCACCAAGGCCGAGTTCACCGGCGCTGTTCGGCATGTTCTTCTTGTTCGCGCAGCCTGCGAGAGCAAGCGCGAGCGTCATGGCGATGACAGCCGGGTTACGGGCCAGTTTCTGCATCGGGCTGAGTGCCGAAATGTTTGTACGGCTCATCGCCGGTCTCTCCTTAGGATTTCAATAACGTTGCTGGACACTAACTGATCGCGGTTAATAGCCGACAAACGCTTATGGTTAACAGAAAGGAAATGTCCCGCTTTTTTGCTCCCTCACAACACTTTGCGGCAAGAAAGAGGCGCACGTCCCTGTGGTTTCAAGTAAAACACGACGGCGCCGGTTCATGCCGGCGCCGTCATGGCAGTCATATCAGTCCAGAAGCGGCGACCAGGCCGGATCCGAAGCGAAGGTCGGCGTCTTGATGAGCTGTTCGTTGTAGCCCGTCAGGTCGATCGAATAGAGCTGCGGACCACCCGCACCGGCGTTCTGGCGGAAGAACATCAGCACGCGGCCGTTCGGCGCCCAGGTGGGGCCTTCATTGTGGAAACCGCTGGTGAGGATGCGCTCACCCGAACCGTCGGTCTTCATCACGCCAATCGAGAACTTGCCGCCCGACTGTTTGGTGAAGGCGATGAGATCGCCGCGCGGCGACCATACCGGGGTGGAGTAAGAACCGTCGCCGAAAGAAAGGCGCTGCTGGCCGGAACCATCGGCATTCATCACGTAAATCTGCTGGCGGCCGCCACGGTCGCTTTCGAAGGCAACGCGTTGCCCATCAGGGGAAAACGACGGTGCCGTATCGATTGCTGCCGTGTTCGTCAGGCGCGTCGTGGTGCGCGAGCGCAGGTCCATGGTGTAGATATTAGCATTGCCATCCTGCTGAAGGCTCATGATGACCTTCTGGCCATCAGGCGAAAAGCGCGGCGAGAATGTCATGCCGGGGAAGTTGCCGACAACTTCACGCTGTCCGGTTTCCAGCTGCAGCAGGTAAACGCGCGGCTGCTGGCCTTCGAAGGACATGTAGGTGACTTCCTGACGGTTTGGCGAAAAACGCGGCGTCAGCACGATGTCGTTCGAATTGGTGAGGTTGCGGACGTTGAAACCGTCCTGGTCCATGATCGACAGCTGGCGCTTACGGGCCGTCTTCGGGCCGCTTTCGGAAACGAAAACGACGCGGGTGTCGAAGTAGCCCTTTTCACCGGTGACGCGCTCATAGATGGCATCGGCGATGATATGGGCGACACGACGCCAGTTTTCCGGCTGGGTGAAGAATTGCTGTCCAGACAACTGCTGGCCGGCGAAAGTATCCCACAGGCGGAATTCGGCACGCAGACGACCGTCGCTCTCACGCGTCACTCGGCCGGTGACGAGCGCCTGTGCGTTGATGACCTTCCAGTCCTCGAAACGCGGCTGCTGATCCGGATTGCTGATCTTTTCAATGAAGGCGTTCTTGTTGACCGGCGCAAAAAGGCCGGAGCGCTGCAGGTCGGCGGCGATGACGGCCGATACCTGCGCACCGATGCCATCGCTCGACATGAAGTCGGTGATGGCGATGGGCAAGGGCTCGACGTTACCCTTGTTGATGTTGATTTCCACCCGCGCAAAAGCCGGTGCGGAGAAAACCGACATGAGGGCCGCGATAGCGAGCACCAGCCGGATCGGCGAAAATATCTTCATGTTGCCAGGCCTTTCAGCATTCATAGCAATTCACTGGGATCGAAGTTCACAACGACTTCGTTCCATGCATCATATTTGTCGGCAGGAAGGTTCGTGAACGGAGCAGAACGCATGATGGCACGATAAGCTCCGCCGGAAAGAGCGCGGCGCGTTCCCTCGGAACCGCCCGTTGCTTCAATCTCGGGCCGACCGATGATGGTTCCATCACGGTCAAGCTTCATGGTGACGCGGACGCGCACGTCAGCGGCATCCGCCATACCGGGAATGATCTGCCAGTTCTTCTGGATCGCGCCGCGAAGCGCATCCATTTCCGTCTGGCTGAGCGTCGAGCCACCGGTCGATTTTTTCCCACCGAGCGACGCCGTCTGTGTCGATCGCTTCGCCCCACCACCGGAAGGGGCTTGCTTGTTCAACAGCGCAGCAACATCGTCGGCGTTGAAATCGCTTTCCTTGGATGAAGCGGATTTCGCAGTCTCCTGCTTCTTCTCACCCGGCTTCTTGTCTGAAGGCTTGTCCGTGGACTTTGCCTGGTCCGGCTTCTTTTCAGCCGGTTTTTCGGCTGGCTTCTGCTCGGCGGGTTTGGTCTCGGCCTGCTTCGGCTCTTCCGGCTTCGGTGGTTCGGGGCGGGAATTCGGGCGCGGAACGTTCTGCGGCACGGGAATTTCGGCCGGCTCCTGCGTTGCTGGCGGCGGCTCTTCCGCCTTGGTTTCCTGCGGCGGCGGGTCCGGCTTCGGCTGCGGCGCTATTTCAGGCTTGGTCTGCGGCAAGGCGGCCATTTCCTGTGGCTTGGGGGCCGAGGTTTCTTCCTTGACGATTTCCTTCACCTCGTTCGCCTTGGTATCGACGACCGGCTGCGGCTTCTCCTGCTTGGGCGGAGCGGCTGCAGCAATATTGTCGTTGGGCTTGGTGGTCGGGGTCGGAGGCGCTTCGATGTCGGCTACATTGTTGCCGATATTCTGGGCGTTCGGGATGATGTCCGGACGCGTCGTCGGAACGGGGGCCGACTTTTCCGCTTTCGGCGCGTTTTTGTCGCCCTGCTGGATCTGGCTTAATTCTTCGATTGGCACCAGCTCCACCGGCAGAGCCTCGGCCTGCGACACGTCAAGAGGCTCCGGCGAGCCCAGGGAAACGAGGGCGAAAGCCAGAAGCGACGCATGCACGATCGCGGATGTGGTAAGGCTGCCCTTCATCGTTTTACGTCAATTGTCCTGTTTCTGCTGGGTTACGAGGCCAATGTTCTTGAAGCCTGCCGCCTGGATACGCGCCATCACATCCGCAACCACGCCGTAAGCGGCAACGGAATCCGCCCGCACGAAGATGCGTTCGTTATAACCTGTGGTGGCGATCGCCTGCAGCTTGTCGGCCACTTCGGCCGCCTGGATTTCGGTTTCCTGCAAATGGATCTGACCATTGGCATTGACGGAAATCGTGATCGGCTGCGTGTCCGAGTTTAGCGCGTTGGCAGAGGTCTGCGGCAGGTCGATCGGCACGCCGACCGTCATCATCGGCGCTGCCACCATGAAGATGATGAGCAGCACGAGCATGACGTCAACCAGCGGCGTCACGTTGATCTCGCTGATCGCGCCGCCTCTGCGCCGTCCGCCGCGCCCACCACGGCGTCCACCGGAACCGCCGCTGCCACCTGCTGACATACCCATATCATCTACTCCATTTTGCCTTGCGGCAAATTACTGCCCGGCATTCCATCGTGACCGCTTATTGGGCGGCTTGCCGCGTCTGAAGTTTTTCATCGATCTGGCGCGACAGGATCGCGGAGAACTCGTCGGCGAAACCTTCCATGCGGGCGGAAAGCTTGTGCGCGTCGGCCGTGAACTTGTTATAGGCGATAACCGCCGGAATAGCCGCGACAAGACCGATGGCGGTCGCCAAAAGCGCTTCGGCGATACCGGGCGCCACCACCGCAAGGTTGGTGGACTTCGAACCGGCAATCGCCTGGAACGAGGTCATGATACCGACAACCGTGCCGAAAAGACCGATGAACGGACCAGCCGAACCGATGGTCGCGAGCGAACCGAGGCGAGCCTCATATTGTTCGCCTTCACGGGCGATCGTCACGTCCATTGCCCGGTCGATACGCATCTGCAGACCGATGGGAGAACGCGCACCGCGTTCGAATGATTTCTTCCATTCCCGCATGGCGGAAACGAAAATTGCCGCAAGACCGACATTCTGGCGTTCTGCCAGCGTGCGGTAAAGTTCCTCGAGCGACTGACCCGACCAGAAGACCTGTTCGAACTGATCGAACTGGCGCTTTGCCTTGCCGAAGCTTACGTATTTGTCGAAGACGATCGCCCACGTCCAGACCGAGGCGGCGATAAGTCCGATCATCACGAACTTCACGATGAAGCCCGCCTGCATAAACAGCGCCCAGAGACTTACATCGTGCGTCGCCGCTGCCAAACCTGCCTGTTCCATAAATATCCAATCCCCGAATCCAAACGCCCGGTACGGGACCGGGCGATTCAAACGCGTGTTAACGCTCGAAGTCGTACGGCCGTAGCCGTTAACCCCTTTGCCATACCCCGATACTTGCCAGTAAGCCTTACTTGCCAATAAATTTGGTGAAAGGAAGGCGTGCGCCGCACAAATGCCAGTTGCTAAAGTAAGACACCATTATGGTTAAAGGAGTGTTACAGCCGGGCCACGCCGGGTGGATTTACTGGATGGGGCCGGCAATTACTTCAGGAATTTTTCCGCAACGGTCTCTGGAAGCCGCCTTGGCCGGCCCTTGGCATTGATGACGGCGATGATGACCTTGGCGGCGACAAGCAGCGTTTCGCCGCGCCGGATTTCCTGATTGAGCACCATTTTGGCGCCGCCCGCCTTCTCGGTCACGGTGGTGATGGTCAACACGTCATCCATCCGCGCCGGCGTCTTGAAATCGATCTCCATGCGATGAACGACGAAGACCAGACCTTCCTCATCGGCGGTCAGAAGCGCGCTCTGTTCGCAGCCGAGGCAACGCAGGTAATCTGTCCGGCCGCGCTCGAGAAAATGCAGATAACGGGCGTGATAAACGAGACCGGAAAAATCCGTGTCCTCATAATAGACCCGCTGGGTCAGGCGGTGGCCATGGTCGATGAGTTCGCCCGAAAGCGAAACCACTAGCTCGCTCATAATGTCTCCTTGAGAATATCGGCCGCATCGAAATGGCCGCGCTGCTGAGCCACCACCCCTATCCGCATGCTGAAAAGCTGCGGTTTCCGGTCCAGCCAGATCATGTGGCGTTCGGGCGCAGAAGTCATTTATCGTCCAGATCGCCGTCATGCCAGACGAGATGTCTTGTGGTCTGCGGCAGGTGTTCTATTTCGTCGGCGATGAAATAGGGCGGAATATCGAGCTCCGTCAATGCCTGCCGGGTTGCCGCGACCCAGCGGAACTCAAGCTCGTTATCGCCGTCCCGAACGCGGTGAATGATATCGCTTTGATGAAAGGCCAGCGTCTGCGGCAGGTCCATCAGGTAATAAAAGCCGAGTTCGTGCCAGTCCTTACCTTCATAATGGAAGAAATTCTCCACCGCCCAGAGGAGCCGCCCGACCTTGGCCTCAACACCGAGTTCCTCGACCATTTCACGCGCCAGCGTTTCTTCGGAGCGCTCGCCCATTTCGGCGCGGCCGCCCGGAAAGGTCCAGAATTTTTCATGCGACGCCCGGTGCACCAGCACATGGCCATCACGGAAAGCAAGCCCCGCAACACGCATCTGGAAGATGCGCTTCGGCTTGAATTTCATGCGGATGCGGGTGTCCTGCGTTTTGCTATCATGCGTCATTATGCTGGCCTGCGGGCTGGAAACATCAAATCGTCTTCCGTCCACCCTAACGCATCCATCTCGTCTTTTCTCGCCTGCGCATCATCTCCCACAATGAATTCATCCAGTTGCGGCGGTTTTACCGCAGTGCCTGATAACATCGCATGCACTTGTCCGCGATGATGTGTCTGATGCTGGAAGAGATGGGAGAGGATATCATCGCAGCGATCCTGCTGGATGCGCGCGCTGCGGTGAATATTGACGGGGGCGGCGAGACCGTCTTCATCGAGCCCATCGGCAAAGGCGATCAGCACCTCGTCAAGTTCCGCCTGAGCGCCGTGCAGCGCCGCCATGCTGGCGAAAGGCTCTTCCTCGGCAAAGGCGGCATACCCGAGTGTGCCGCCCTGCAGGGCATCGATATAAAAGCGGTCGACGGTATAGATGTGGTTCAGCGTTGCCCTGATGGTCGGGAAGAAACTGACGCGGCGAGCAACGAAGGCCTCCTGCGAAAGCTGAAGGCAGGCCCTGTGCAGCCGAAGATTGGCCAGCCGGTTGTTACGCGCGAGTTTGCGGAAAACCCTCATCGGATCGTAAGGCATTCAGCGTCCCCCTTATGACACCTGATAACGGCGCCTTTCAATCGGCGTGTTCAAGCTCGGATTTGCTTTTCAGAACCTTCCCACCATCATCCTGCTCTACGAGGTAGGCGGGCTCGTCCTTGCTGGCCTTGCGCTTTATCCTGGAACCGGAAATCGTTTTTTCGACATCGTCGGTAAAGGTCTCGACGATTTTCCCCTCGCCGGTTCCGTTGCCCCATTTCCAGCGAACCTTCGTACCCTTGCGATATCCGGACATCATCATCTCCTGACCAAAGACAATCAAATGCGAAGGCGCCGGGCTTGTTCCTTCAATCATCCTCCAGCGTCAGCCGGAACTGCGCCGCTTCCAGATCTTTCGGCGGCTGCATGCCGAGATGTTTCCACGCCGTGGCGGTAAGAATCCGTCCGCGCGGGGTGCGCTGGATGAAACCCTGCTGGATCATATAGGGTTCGATAATGTCCTCAATGGCATCCCGCGGCTCCGAAAGGCCAGCGGCGATGGTTTCGATGCCGACGGGACCACCACCGAAATTGACGGCGATCATGGTGAGATACCGCATGTCCAGCTGGTCGAGGCCCATATTGTCGACCAGAAGCCGCGTCAAAGCCTCGTCGGCGATCTCGCGGGTGACAGCCTCAGCCCGTGCCACTTCGGCAAAATCCCGCACCCGGCGCAAAAGCCGCCCGGCAATGCGCGGCGTGCCACGCGCGCGTCTGGCGATTTCCCGCGCGCCGCCATCCGTCATATTGAGCCCCATCAACCGTGCCCCGCGCCGAACGATCAGCTCCAGTTCGTCGACGGTGTAGAACGCCAGCCGCACAGGGATGCCGAAGCGGTCGCGCAGCGGCGTCGTCAAAAGGCCGAGACGGGTGGTGGCTGCCACAAGCGTGAATTTGGAGAGATCGATCTTCACCGAGCGCGCGGCCGGTCCCTCGCCGATGATGAGATCGAGCTGAAAATCCTCCATGGCAGGATAGAGGATTTCCTCCACCGCCGGGTTGAGACGGTGGATTTCATCGATGAAGAGCACGTCGCGCTCCTCGAGATTGGTGAGGAGGGCTGCGAGATCGCCCGCTTTGGCAATGACCGGCCCGGACGTGGACTTGAAGTTGACGCCAAGTTCCTTGGCCATGATCTGCGCCAGCGTCGTCTTGCCAAGGCCGGGCGGACCGACGAACAGCACATGGTCGAGTGCCTCGCCACGGTTCTTGGCAGCCTCGATAAACACCTTGAGATTGGCGCGGGCTTCCGCCTGGCCGGTAAAATCATCCAGCGACTGCGGACGCAGCGTGGTGTCGATATCCTCACCGCGCTTTTCCGGCGTAATCAGTCTGTCCGCATCGCTCATTCAGGGCATTCCATTATTCTGCTTGAGTTAATCAGGTGACCGCAGCCGCTATATCATGACTATCGCGACAACGCGTGGCACGAAATCTAGCGCGAAAGCTCCTTCAAGCCGAGCCGGATGAGCTTGGCGCTGTCGCCGCCCTCCCCGCCATTTTTCAGCGCGGCGGCAACCGCATTGGCGGCCTGGTCGCGAGAATAGCCGAGATTGGTGAGCGCTGAGACAGCATCCGCGACCGGCGCGGAGGCAACACCCTCTCCAAGCTCCTGCTTGAGCCCGATGGAGGCGGAGGCGTCTCCCACAAAGGCTGGCGCCTTGTTGCGCAACTCGGTTACCAGGCGAACGGCCACCTTGGGCCCAACACCCGGCGCGCGTGAGATCATGGTTTTGTCTTGCAGCGCTATCGCATTGGCAAGCTCGGAAGGCGACAGCGTGGAAAGAACGGCAAGTGCCACTTTCGAGCCGACGCCCTGCACGCTTTGCAGCAGATTGAACCATTCCCGCTCCAGCGTCGAGACAAAGCCGAACAGCTTCAGCTGGTCTTCACGCACATAAGTTTCGATGAACAGCACAACCGCTTCCCCGACGGAGCCGATTTTCGACAAGGTGCGCGCCGAACAATAGGCGACGTAACAGACACCATGCACATCCACCAGCACGTAATCCGCGCCGATTTCCTCGATGCTGCCTTTGAGTTTTCCGATCATGATGCCGCCCGCTCACTAAAAATGAAATTAACCGGCCGCCAGGAGCCGCCGCATCCTGTCACCGCCGCGATTATGGGCGTGGCAGATGGCGATGGCGAGCGCGTCCGCCGCATCGTTACCCTTGAATTCGGCCTTCGGCATCAGGATTTTCAGCATCATGTGAATCTGCTGCTTTTCGCCATGCCCGACGCCGATGACGGCCTTTTTGACCGCATTTGGTGCATATTCAAAGACCGGCAATCCCGCCCGCGCCGGAACCAGCATGGCGATGCCGCGTGCCTGGCCGAGTTTCAGCGTGGCGACAGCATCCTTGTTCACGAAGGTCTGCTCCACGGCTGCTTCATCGGGCTGGTGGCTATGCACGATTTCCGCCAGCCCGTCATGCAGCTGGCAGAGCCGGGAGGCGAGGTCCATATCGCCATCCGACGTCACCGTGCCGGAGGCGACAAACCGCAGGCTGTTGCCGAGGGTGTCGATGACACCCCAGCCGGTGCGCCGCAGCCCGGGGTCGATGCCGATGATTCGAATCGTCTTTTGCATGAGTTACCTTATCTTTCCGGCTGCGACCCTGCCAGCGATAAGTGAACAAAACGACAACATTGCTCAAATTTGCAGTGCAGCATTTACCTCTGCTTAAACCGCGTACCGCATTGTTCTCCACAAAATCAAAAAGGGGAGCTGCGGACATGATGATCCGCAGCACAATAGTTTCGCCATATCAGCCGTCCGATGGCGCCATTCATGCATGGCGTGGGAACTGATCCGGCATTGAGGGCTGCATCGGCCATGCTAAACCGTTTTCATTCCATATCCACCAAGGTCCTCGTCATTTTCCTGGCGTTGATGGCGATCTCGACCGGGGCTCTGACGCTTCTCGGCTATCAGAGCAGCAGCGGCGTTCTCGAGGAGCAGGCGTCGAAATCCATGGAGAGCATTCTCGTTTTCCGCGGTGACATGCTTCAGGAGCGCCTGGAGCAGCTGAAGACGCAGGCGGATTCCATTGCCAAGATCGAATCCCTGCAGATGGCTTTCGTCTCCATGCGCAGCGGCTGGGCCACGGTGCAGAAGAACTCCGGTGACGCGAAGGCGGAATTGCAGCGCGTCTTCATCAAGGAAAACCCCTTTGGCGACAGGGAAAAGCTGATCAAGCCGGAAAGCCCCAGTGGCTTTTATTATTCCACCCATGAAAAGACCCAGACGGATATCGCCGGTTATCTCAAGGGAACGCCGTTCAACGATGTGCTCTTCATCGATCCCGCCGGTGCGGTCTATTATTCCTATCTCAAAGGACCGGCTTTCGGAGAAACCGTAACCTCTGGTGTCTGGACGGAAAGCGGCCTTGGCGCAGCCTTCGCGCGCGGCGCGGCGAATGCTGAAAAGGCAGTCAACGATATGGCGCAGACCAGCTTCTCCGGGCTGCGGATCGATGTTGCGACAAAGGAGGCCGGGATTTATTTCGGCGTTCCGGTCGTGAAGTTTGGCGCGTTCAAGGGCATCGTTCTCTTCCGCGTCAAGGAAGACGTTTTTGGCCAGATACTGACGAAAGGCATTGCGGCCGGCAGCTCGGAGCAATCAGCCATCATCGCGGCTGATGGCAAGGTTCTCGGCGTGGACGGCGAAAAGCTCGTCAGCCTCGACCCGGCCATTTACGGTTTCCATGGCGAAGCCCTGAACGCGACGGGCATGACCATTGCCAAGATCAACCGCGCGGATGGCGAAGCCAATGCCTATGCCCGCCCCTTTTCCTTCGCCGGTGAGAAATATCTCGCGGTGGAAAGCATGCTGCGCAGCGAGTTGAACGCAGGCTCCATCTCGATCGCCGGCACGCTGGCCGTGATCGGCCTCTGTGTTCTTGCTGCCATGTGTGCAGCGACAGCATTTTTTGCACGGCGCCTGTTCGCCCCGCTGGAGAAGCTGGCTGGGCTGACCGGCGAAGTCGCCGCCGGCCGTCTCGATGCCGAAATCGGCAATCAGGGCAGGAACGACGAGATCGGCAGGATGGCGCGTGCGCTCGGCAGTTTCCGTGAAAAACTCATCCTCCAGCGGGAAATGGAAGAAACAGCATCGCGTACACGCGAGGAAGCCGAGACGGCGCGGCGCGCGCATCTTGCCGAGCGCGAGGCCGAGGCCGGCACCCTGCAGATGGTCGTGCAGTCTCTGGATGAAGGGCTTGACCGGCTGGCGAACGGCAACCTCGCCTATCGCATAGAAACCGTTTTCCCCGAGGATCTCGAAAGCCTGCGCCAGAACTTCAATACCGCACTTGCCCGGCTTAGCGAGACCATGGAAGCGATTGGCGGCAACTCTGCCGCCGTTCGTGGCGGCTCCGAGGAAATGCGTGTGGGGGCGGACCAGTTGGCGGAACGCACCGAGCGGCAGGCAGCGTCCATCACCGAAACAGCCAGCGCCATCAAGGCAATTACCGAAGCGGTCCGCGACCAGATCGAACGCGCAGCGCAGGCAACCCGGATCGCGCGCGACGCCAGCACGGAGGCAACCGCATCCAGTCGCGTGATGGAGCAGACCATCGCCGCCATGGAGGCGATCCAGACCTCGTCGCGCCAGATCAACCAGATCATTGGCGTCATCGATGAAATCGCCTTCCAGACCAACCTGCTCGCTTTGAACGCAGGTGTGGAGGCAGCCCGCGCGGGCGACGCAGGTAGGGGTTTTGCCGTCGTGGCGCAGGAAGTGCGCGAACTCGCGCAACGTTCGGCTGCCGCCGCGAAAGAAATCAGCAGCCTTTTGAAACGCTCCACCGACGAGGTTTCCGCCGGCGTGGTGCTGGTGGAGAAAGCCGGCGCTTCGCTGACCGGCATCGGCAAACATGTGCAGACCATCAGCGCGCGCATCGAGGAGATCATGGAATCCACCCGCGAGGAAGCGCATACGCTCTCGGAAATAAACAGTACCGTCACCAGCCTCGATACCATGACCCAGCAGAATGCCGCCATGGTGGAAGAAACGACGGCGGCCATTCACAATCTCGCGTCGGAAGCGGGTGAAATGGATGGCAGGCTTGGTGAGTTCGTACTGGCCACAGAGCAGGAAACGGCGCGGCATCGCGAGAACAGGAAATTCCGGCGGGCGGGCTGAGCCGGCCGACAGGCGAAAGGCTGGGGCCTCTCCTGAGGCCCCAATTTTTTTGAACCATCCATCAATTCTATGCGACTTCTCTGGTAAATCGGGACACGCGCCTTACATCCGCAGCAAAGATTTGAATTTCTGCAGGAGCGTCCGATGATCCCCTTTTCCATTCTCGACCTTTCGCCGATCGGCGAAGGCGAGAGCGTCAGCGCGGCGCTCGAAAATTCCCGCCGCATGGCCATCAAGGCCGAAGAACACGGCTATAACCGCCTCTGGCTGGCGGAACATCACGGCATGCCGGGCATTGCAAGTGCTGCGACCTCCCTCGTCATCGCCCATGTGGGTGCCGCCACCAAACACATCCGCGTCGGTTCCGGCGGCATCATGCTGCCCAACCACTCCCCGCTCGTCATTGCCGAGCAGTTCGGAACGCTTGCCGCACTTCTGCCTGGCCGTGTCGATCTCGGTCTCGGCCGCGCGCCGGGCACCGATATGCGCACAGCGCGAGCCCTGCGCCGCAACCTGGATGCCGGCGCAGAAAATTTCCCGCACGATATCGTCGAACTCCAGCGTTACCTCGGCCCGCCGCAGCCGGATCAGGCGATCCTCGCCGTGCCCGGAATGAATTCCAACGTGCCGCTCTGGCTGCTCGGCTCCAGCACCTACAGCGCGCATCTCGCCGCAGCACTCGGCCTGCCCTATTCCTTCGCCTCGCATTTTGCCCCTGATATGCTGATGGAGGCAATCCATATCTATCGCGAGCGTTTCCAGCCCTCCGAGGTGCTGGACAAGCCCTATGTGATGGTCGGTGTGATGGGTGTCGGCGCCGATACGGACGAAGAGGCACAACATCTCTTCACCTCGTCCCAGCAGCAATTCGTCAATCTGCGGCGCAATGTGCGCACGCAGTTTCCGAAACCGGTGCACAGCATGGACGATTACTGGAACGAGATGGAACGTTTCTCCGTCGAACACACGCTGCGTTTCGCCGCCGTTGGTTCACCCGAAACGATCGAGCGCCATCTCGACGGTTTTCTCGCTGAAACACAGGCGGATGAGCTGATCGTTTCCATGCCGATCCATGACATCGAAAAGCGACTGCGTTCCGTGGAAATTTTCGCCGATGTGCGGACCGCCATCCGAAAGGCGGCCTAGAATTTCTGGCATTTCCTGGAAATACTTTAAGCAAAAAAGCCCCGGAGCGATGTCGCTGCCGGGGCTTTTTCTTGAAAGATGAAACGTCAGGCGGAAAGCTTGGCGAGGATTTCTTCTGAGACTTCGAAGTTGGAATAGACGTTCTGCACGTCGTCATCATCTTCGAGATTGTCGATGAGCTTCATCAGCGACTGCGCCTTTTCTTCGTCCACCGGCACCGTGTTCTGCGGCTTCCAGATGGCCTTGACGCTTTCGGCTTCGCCGAGCACGCCTTCCAGCGCCTTGGAAACCTCGTTCATTGCTTCGAAACCGCAGATGATGGTGTGGCCGTCTTCAGACGATTCGACATCATCGGCACCGGCTTCAATAGCTGCTTCCATGACCTTGTCGGCATCGCCGACTTCAGCCTTGTAGGTGATTTCACCAACGCGGTCGAAGGAGAAGGATACCGAGCCGGTTTCGCCGAGCGCGCCGCCGGCCTTGGTGAAGATGGAGCGCACGTTGGAGGCGGTGCGGTTGCGGTTGTCGGTCAGGGCCTCGACAACGACGGCGACACCGCCCGGACCGTAACCTTCGTAACGGACTTCATCGTAGTTCTCGCTGTCTGCGCCGGAAGCCTTCTTGATCGCCCGCTCGATATTGTCCTTCGGCATGGACTGTGCCTTGGCGTTCTGGATTGCCAGACGCAGGCGCGCGTTCATGTTGGGGTCGGGCATGCCCGTTTTTGCCGCAACGGTGATTTCGCGTGCAAGCTTGGAAAACATTTTGGACCGAACGGAGTCCTGCTTGCCCTTGCGGTGCATGATGTTCTTGAACTGTGAATGACCAGCCATGGAAAACCCGATTGTCTTAATTTGGAGATTGCGGGCCTTATAAGTGCGATAAGCCTGTCGTTCAAGCCCGCAAGCACGTTCTCTTCCGCAAACAATAGAAGGAACTGATTTATCCGCTCCTCGTTCTGATCATGAACACGGCGGAAGAACCTTTGTTGTCTCTCCGTCGCAGCGTTAAACCCGGAAGGAGAAAACAGATGGTCAGCCTGACTGAAGCAAGAGAAGCCCCGGCCCGCCAGCTCTGGGACGAGATCAACTCGGTCCATGCCGGCATGCTCGGTCTCGAAGGCCTGCACACGCATATGCAGCCCATGGCACCTCATGCTGACCCAAAGACCAATACGATCTGGTTTTTCTCCAAAAAGGACACCGATCTCGTAAAATCGCTGAAACCAGGCTCGCGCGCGCATTTCTGCCTTGTCGGCAAGGACCATGATTACCATGCCTGCCTCTCCGGAATTGTGGAGGCGCGCGACGACAAGGCGAAGATTGACGAATACTGGAATTCCGTCACCGCCGCCTGGTATGAACATGGCAAGAGCGATCCGCAGCTGACGATGCTGGCACTTCATGTCGATGATGCCGATATCTGGGCCTCGACGGACAGCACGCTGAAATTCGGCTGGGAAATCGCCAAGGCCAACATGTCCGACGACAAGACGCCTGATGTCGGCGTCCGCCAGCACCTCACCTTTGCCTGATCGACAGCTCCCCCGCCCTTCCTCGCCTGCCACCAGCTACATGCCCTTCGGCACCAGTATCTGCGGCTGGCGGGGAAGGTTTCTCATCGAGACCCGGATCACCGGATCCGTGGCATAGGCGATCCGGAAACTCCCCCCGAACATGGTCAGGAACTGCTCAAGCGGAGGACCGGTGCGGTGCATCGGCAAGATCAGCGCGGAGCGCAGGCGCTTCACAACCCTGCTCATGCTGTCAGCCCCCATGGTCAGACCGCCATCCACCGGCACCATCAGCACGTCCAACCGGCCGATTTCGGCATAATGCGTATCCGTCAGTTCATGATGAAGATGGCCGAGGTGACCGATGCACAGCCCGGCGACCTCGAAGATGAAGATGGAATTGCCGTTTTCCTGAAACGACTCGTAGTCACCCCAGCGGTTGCGGATATCGGTCGCGACATTGCGGATATAGACGTCACCCACCAGCACCCTGTGCTCAGCCTTTTCGCCGGGCGTATCACTCCAGCCATGCAGCACATATTGAATGGCCGGGTCCGGGTTGAGGGTGAAATGGGTGGAATGCGCCCGGTTCATCGTCACGACAGTCGGCATTACGGGCGGACGGTAGACGCCGTTATAATCGGTGGCGATCGTCACGCCATCAGGACTTTCGATGAGATAGGTGGAATGGCCGATGAAGCTGATCTTCACCTCTTCCTTCGCCGTGGCCTGCGCCAGCTGGACACCCGGCGTATTGAAGCTCGCGAACATCACTCCGGGGATATTTTGAGCAATCGCCTGGCATTGGCTGACGGGTGGCCGGCTTGCCGTCTGAGAAAAGGCGGCTCCCGCACAGGCAATCAGCCCTGTCATTGCAAGCATTAGCACGCGCAGCATCATGCCACTCCCCTGAACTTGCGAAGGTTGAGAGGATGGGGCAGGTTTTGCAGGGCGTCCAGTTACAAGAACGGCGGAAGGCTCAGACTCTCGTCATTGTGAACGCTTCCGCAGACGTTCAGGCCCAGAAGGAGGGCAATGTTTCCGAAAGACGCGGGCCGATGCGCAGCGGCGCGATCTTTTCGGCAAGCCCGGTGCGATCGGAGATTTCAACGCCAACGCCGCAGATCGTCGCCGGCCCGCTTGCGGCCTCGAAACGGCCCTTCGGCATTTTGGAAATGAAGCGGTTGATCGGTTCTTCCTTCTCCATGCCAAGCGAGCTGTCATAATCCCCGCACATGCCGGCATCAGACATATAGGCCGTGCCACCATTCAATATCTGCGCGTCAGCCGTTGGAACATGGGTGTGGGTGCCAACGACGAAGCTTGCGCGGCCATCGACGAAATGGCCGAAACACTGCTTTTCGCTGGTCGCCTCGGCGTGGAAATCGAAGATGATGGCGTCGGCCTGTTCCTTCAGCGGGCAGGCGGCAAGAATGGTTTCCGCCGATTTGAAGGGATCGTCCAGTTCCGGATGCATGAACACCCGGCCCATGATGTTGGCGACGAGGATACGCGCGCCGTTGCGGGCATAAAAAATGCCCGAGCCCTTGCCCGGCGTGCCATCGGGATAATTGGCCGGCCGCAGGAACTGGTCGTGGCGCTCGCAGAAGGAAACTGCTTCCTTCTGGTCCCAGACATGGTTGCCGGTCGTCACGACATCGGCACCGGCGTTGATGGTTTCGAGAAAGATATCCTCGGTAATACCGAAACCCCCGGCGGCGTTTTCACCGTTGACGATGACGAAATCGAGCTTCAGATCGGAAATCAGCCCCGGCAACCTGTCCCAGACAGCCGTGCGCCCGGTCTTGCCAACCATATCCCCGAGAAAAAGAAGTCTCATTCACCGCCCCGTTTGCGTATGTTCTTTGGATTGCGTCCCTCTAGCGGGTAATCCGTGTTTTAAAAAGTGCTAAAACGCCGTGTGCCCATTATCAGACATCAGCGCTGCGCGGAAAACCAGCGCAGGCCGCTCTCCGTCAACACGGCGTGAAGCGCCACATCGTGCGGCTCCGCCGGCACCGACGCTACCTCCTGACAATCGAAGGCGATACCGATGAGAACAGGCTGACGGCCCTTGGCGTGCAATCTCGCAATGGCGCGGTCATAGTGCCCCGCGCCATAACCGATCCGCTGGCCCTCCCCATCGAAGACGGAAAGAGGCACAAGCAAAATGTCCGGATCGAGAATTTCGGCATCCCCGCCCGGTCCGGTCGTGCCGAAACCGGTCTTCACCAGCGGCGTATCCGCTTCGAAGACGCGAAAAACGATGGTTTCCCTGTCAAGTACCACGGGAAGGACGAGACGCCCGCCCCGCGCACGCAACGTTTCCATCAACGGCCTAGTATCAACCTCGGAGCGGATGGGCATGAAACCGGAAATGACAGTGCCCGGTGCAAAGGGAATGCCGGAGGCACCATGAGCCGTCATCGACAGGCTCTTCTGCTGCCGCTCGGCTGGCGTCAAAGCATCGCGCGCGGCGAGCCTTTCGCCGCGCAACCTTGCTTTTTCCGCTGCATCGGCCTGCATCACGCGGCCCGGCTCACAAGAACCTTGTCGATACGGTGGCCATCGAGGTCGATGACTTCGAAACGCCAGCCATTACGGGTGATGTGCTCGCCCAGTTCCGGAAGACGGCGGAATTCATCGAGAACCAGACCGGCAACGGTCTCGAACTCGGCATCCTCATCGATCTGGAATCCCATGCGATAGGCGAATTCATCGGCCGGCATCCAGCCGGCGACCAGGAACGAACCGTCTTCGCGCTCAACCATGGCCGGTTCTTCGTCATTATCTTCCTGGAAGGCACCGGTGATGGCCTCCAGAACGTCGCCGGAGCTGACGATACCTTCGAAATGGCCATATTCGTCATAGACCAGCACCATATGCACCGTGGAGCGGCGCAGCGACTGGATGACATCCACCGCGCTCGTCAGATCCGAGACAACGGGAACCTCGCGCAGAAGCTCGCGGACATCGAGCTCCTTGCCGGAGGCTAGCGCATCGAAGGCGTCCTTGGCAAAAAGCACGCCCAGAATTTCGTCCGAAGCGCCGTTGCGCACCGGCAGGCGCGAACGCTGTGTCTGGCGAAGCTGCTCGCGGATTTCTTCGGCGCTGTCTTCGATATCGACCACTTCCACATCACGACGCGGCGTCATCAGGCCGCGCGCATTGCGGTCGGCAAGGCGCATGACGCTGGTGATCATCGCCGATTCCTCGGTCTCGATCACGCCGGCACTATGGGCTTCGGCCAGAACCGTGCGGATTTCATCGTCCGTCACCGAAGCGTTGGACTCACCGCTATGGCCGAGAATTGCCAGCACGACCTTGCCGGATTTATCCAGCAGCCACACCAGCGGCGCGCCGATGCGTGAGAGCATCACCATGGTGGGCGCGACACGGGCGGCGATCTTTTCGGGATCGCGCAGGGCGATCTGCTTGGGCACCAGCTCGCCGACGATCAGCGACAGATAGGTAATGGCGACGACCACCGAGCCGACACCGATGGCATCGGCGGCACGATCGGGAACGCCCTGCTCCAGAAGCCATCCGGTGAACCGGGCGCCGAGCGTGGCACCGGAAAACGCACCGGACAGAACGCCGACCAGCGTGATGCCGATCTGAACCGTGGAAAGGAAACGTCCGGGATTTTCGGAAAGGCCGAGCGCCATGGTGGCGCCCCTGCTGCCTTGCGCGGCAAGCACCTTGAGCCTCGCCGGTCTGGAGGAGACAACGGCAAGCTCGGACATGGCAAGCACACCGTTCAATACGGTGAGCAGGACCACGATCATAATTTCAGTAAACAAGTTTAGCTCTTTGGGCTGTTGAACGGCACGTCGCGGTTTTGGCCGCAGCGCCCTTTATGTGAAAGGGCATGACAGACATACCAATTCGGATAATAGGCAATTGTTCCGCCATTGCAATGACAGCAATATAAAAAAGCCATGCCCGGCAGCAGTGAAAAATAACTGTCGACGAAAAAATGATCAGGCGAGGACCGGGGTTGACCCGAAACTTCAAGTGCGATCCGCGGCGACCGATGGAGATTTACGATCCTGGGTGCCTACAAAAGTAGGTGGGCGCCGTGTGTCCAGTCCCACGGGACTGGCCAGGGACAGCTCCCTTTGGATCGAGTATGGCCCCAGGGATTGTGGTTCCTGTCGGGAAGCGCAGAACGCATCCCAGATATAGGACGGATTGGAGGAAACCGCCAGAGGGCGGATAGCGAATTTTGCCGGCGCGGAAAGTTCGCCCGATCAATGGGTCGCGGGTTTTGGTCGTGCGAGCAGCTTTTCGGTAATGCCGTTCAGCCGGTCGGCCAGATCGCCGATGGCAACGGCCACCATTTCATCCGATTTCGCCTTGTGTTCGGCCATGCCGTCACGGTTGTGGGAAAGGGATGCAACTTCACCCTCCAACCTGTCGATCTTGCGGTTGAGTTCGGAAAGCTCGTCCATCACCATGATGCCGGCCATGACGGTGAGCCGCAGATCGCCGATTTCTCCGAACTGGCTCTTGAGATGCCCGACATAACGGTCGAAACGGGTGGCGAGATCGGTCAGGTGGTCTTCCTGCCCTGCTTCGCATGCCATGCGATAGGCCTTGCCGTCGATCATAACAGTGACTTGCGCCATGAAACCGCTCCCTATCGATCCAGCACCGCGCGGATCGTCTCCATGGCGGTTACCAGCCGGCGGGACACCTCGCGATTGACTTCTTCAAGACGGTTGGCGCGAAACTCGGCCTGATCAAGCTCGTGTGCGAGCCTGGCGCGGTCGACATGGACCCGCTTGACCTCATTATCGATCTCGCCCGTCTCCCTTTGCCGCTCGATACGCATATCGATGGCATTTTCGAGATTTGTGATGGCAGCATTCAGCTCCGTCAGCGCAGATTGTACGGTCTTCTCAGCCGACATCGTTTTTTCCAACTCGCACGCTACCGGCCGAATCGTCCGGTTTCAGGCCTTCCCAACAATCACGAGGTTATTACCCGATTTACCATCCCGTCAATCAAACCAGTGCATTGAGGCATTTTGCTCTGTGGATGAACGAAGAAGCGCCGGGCCCCATCGCACGATTTTTGGCGGGACAGCCGATTTTCTAAACGATTTTTATCCTCGGGCGAACCGCAATTGCCCGTGGATTTATTGACTTGCCTGCCTCACCTGCTATGGATCAACCCGCTTTTTGGATAGTTGCGTAAAACTATCTCCTTTCACCCGGAACAGACGGAAAAGCCATGATTTCTCGCGACAAACACAACCGGATGGCCAATGCGATCCGCTTTCTTGCCATGGATGCAGTGGAGAAGGCCAACTCCGGCCATCCCGGACTGCCGATGGGCGCCGCCGATGTCGCCACCGTTCTTTTCACCCGCTACCTGAAATTCGATCCGAAGGCGCCTCTGTGGGCGGACCGCGACCGCTTCGTGCTGTCTGCCGGCCATGGCTCCATGCTGCTTTACTCGCTGCTTTATTTGACGGGCTACGAGGACATGACGATCGACGAGATCAAGCGGTTCCGTCAGTTCGGCTCCAAGACCGCCGGCCATCCCGAATACGGTCACGCCACCGGCATCGAAACGACCACCGGACCGCTCGGCCAGGGCATCGCCAACGCCGTCGGCATGGCAATTGCTGAGCGCAAGCTGGAAGAGGAGTTCGGCTCCGACCTGCAGAGCCACTTCACCTATGTGCTGTGCGGCGACGGCTGCCTCATGGAAGGCATCAGCCACGAAGCCATCGCGCTTGCCGGCCATCTGAAGCTCAACAAGCTCGTTCTCTTCTGGGACGACAACAACATCACCATCGACGGTGAAGTTGGCCTGTCCGACAGCACCGACCAGATCGCCCGCTTCCAGGCCGTTCACTGGAACACTATCCGTGTTGATGGCCATGATCCCGACGCGATTGCTGCCGCCATCGAGGCAGCGCAGAAATCCGACCGCCCGACCTTCATCGCCTGCAAGACCGTCATCGGTTTCGGCGCCCCCAACAAGCAGGGTACCCACAAGGTGCACGGCAACCCGCTCGGCGCCGAAGAAATCGCCGCTGCCCGCAAGAGCCTGAACTGGGAAGCCGAAGCCTTCGTCATTCCGGAAGATGTGCTCGATGCATGGCGTCTCGCTGGCCTGCGCTCCACCAAGACGCGCCAGGACTGGGAAACCCGTCTCGAAGCCACCGAGACGGCCAAGAAGGCCGAATTCAAGCGCCGCTTTGCCGGCGACCTGCCCGGCAACTTCGACAGCTCCATCGATGCCTTCAAGAAGAAGATCATCGAGAACAACCCGACGGTTGCCACCCGCAAGGCCTCGGAAGATTCGCTCGAAGTCATCAACGGCATCCTGCCGGAAATGGTCGGCGGTTCGGCTGATCTGACGCCGTCCAACAACACCAAGACCAGCCAGATGAAGTCGATCACGCCGACGGACTTCTCCGGCCGTTACCTGCATTACGGCATCCGCGAGCACGGCATGGCTGCGGCCATGAACGGTATCGCTCTTCACGGCGGTCTCATCCCCTATGCCGGTGGCTTCCTGATCTTCTCGGATTATTGCCGTCCGTCGATCCGCCTTGCAGCACTGATGGGCATCCGCGTCGTCCACGTTCTGACGCACGATTCCATCGGCGTCGGTGAAGATGGTCCGACCCACCAGCCGGTCGAGCAGATCGCAGCGCTGCGCGCCATTCCGAACCTGCTCGTCTTCCGCCCGGCGGATGAAACCGAGACGGCGGAATGCTGGCAGCTGGCTCTCGAGCAAAAGCACCGTCCGTCCGCACTGGCGCTTACCCGCCAGAATCTCACGCCTTCGCGCAAGGAATATGAAGAAAAGAACCTGTCCGCTTATGGCGCATACGAACTCGTCTCCGCCAGCGACGCCAAGGTTTCGATCTTCGCTTCCGGTTCGGAAGTCGAAGTGGCGCTGAAAGCTGCTGCAACGCTGAAGGACAAGGGTGTTTCCGCCCGCGTCGTTTCCGTTCCCTGCTTCGAGCTCTTCAAGGAACAGCCGGAAACCTATCGCAACGCCATCATCGGCAAGGCTCCGGTCAAGATCGCGGTGGAAGCCGCCATCCGCCAAGGCTGGGATTACTTCATCGGCAATGACGGCGCTTTCGTCGGCATGCACTCCTTTGGAGCCTCTGCACCGGCGAAGGATCTCTTCAAGCACTTCGGCATCACGGCGGAAGCCGTCGTCGCCGCAGTCGAGGCAAAACTTGCATGAGGGCTCCCAAGGCCCTCACATTCCGCATAGACCAAGCACATATCTTGTTCGGGAGACTGTAAATGACTGTAAAAGTTGCCATTAACGGCTTCGGCCGTATCGGCCGCAATGTTCTGCGCGCCATCGTCGAATCCGGCCGTACCGATATCGAAGTCGTTGCCATCAACGACCTCGGCCCGGTTGAAACCAACGCTCACCTGCTGCGCTACGATTCGATCCACGGCAAGTTCCCGGCTGACGTCAAAGTCGAAGGTGACACCATCATCGTTGGCGGCGGCAAGCCGATCAAGGTCACGGCTGTTCGCGATCCGGCAACCCTGCCGCACAAGGAACTCGGCGTTGACATCGCGCTCGAATGCACGGGCATCTTCACCGCCCGCGACAAGGCTGCCGCTCACCTGACGGCCGGCGCCAAGCGCGTCATCGTTTCGGCACCGGCTGACGGCGCTGACCTGACCGTCGTCTTCGGCGTCAACGACGACCAGCTGACGAAGGACCATCTGGTCATTTCCAACGCTTCCTGCACCACCAACTGCCTCGTGCCGGTCGTGAAGGTTCTCGATGACGTCATTGGCATCGATCATGGCTTCATGACGACGATCCACTCCTACACGGGCGACCAGCCGACGCTGGACACCATGCACAAGGATCTGTATCGCGCCCGCGCCGCAGCCCTGTCCATGATCCCGACCTCGACCGGTGCGGCCAAGGCTGTTGGCCTCGTTCTGCCGCACCTCAAGGGCAAGCTGGACGGCACCTCGATCCGCGTTCCGACCCCGAACGTTTCGGTCGTCGACTTCAAGTTCATCGCCAAGCGCGACACGACGGTCGAGGAAGTCAACGAAGCGATCAAGTCCGCTTCCAACGGCAAGCTCAAGGGCATCCTCGGCTACACCGAGGAGCCGCTGGTCTCCCGCGACTTCAACCACGACAGCCATTCCTCGATCTTCGCGATCGACCAGACCAAGGTGATGGAAGGCAATTTCGTGCGCGTTCTGTCCTGGTACGACAACGAGTGGGGCTTCTCCAACCGCATGTCGGACACGGCCGTCGCCTTCGCGAAGACCATCTAAGCAAAACGCATCGATCAAAGCAGGTCCGGCGGGAGCAATCCCGCCGGATTTTTTATTCTCGATTTTCCTCCCCCATGCCGCCAAGTTTTCAATTTCCTGCCTTTGTCTGGTCCATTTTGAAACGGACAAGAGGGACAGGGATAATGGTCGTGCGCAATGCACTTCGGCCCTGCCGTATCTTTCGATACACCCCGCCTTGCGTCGCCTTTCAACGCCACCCAGATAGCGCTGACAGACCGCAACCCGTGGCGCATTGACTGCGGACGTGCAGAGCATTCGTTGCGGCGGCCGGCGCGGTGTGAAAGAGGCGGTGGACGTGGAATCATTTTATCTTCTGTTGCTGGTCGCAACTGTTCTGGTTCTCGTCGCGGCCTTTTCCAGCCTTATCGCCTTCCGTTTCGGCGCGCCGCTGTTGTTGCTCTTCCTTGTTATCGGCCTTGCGGCGGGTGTGGATGGCCTCGGCATCGAGTTCACCAACAATCCGCTGGCCTATATGCTCGGCTCGCTCATACTTGCCGTCATCCTTTTCGATTCCGGCTTCGGCACCTCCCTGCAATCCTTCCGGCTTTCTGCGGCACCCGCCGTCGCGCTCGCAACCGTCGGCGTCATCCTCACATCCGTGTTCTTCGCAGGGGCTGCCGCTCTGCTGCTCGGGCTTTCCTGGCTGGAGGGCCTGCTGCTCGGCGCCATCGTCGCCTCCACGGATGCGGCGGCCGTATTCTTCCTGCTGCGAATCGGCGGCATCCATATCCGTGATCAGGTGCGTTCAACGCTGGAGGTGGAATCCGGCACCAACGATCCGATGGCCATCTTTCTCACCGTTGCGCTGGTCGAGATCATCGCCAAGGGTCAGGGTCTCGCCGGCATCGACAGCGGTTTCCTGCTGCTCTTCATCGAGGAAATGGGACTCGGCGTGATTTTCGGCCTGCTCGGTGGTCTCATGATCGCCACCGTCGTCAATCGCTTCGCCGCCGACCGTGGGCTGGCGCCGATCTTCGTGTTGGCGCTGGCGCTGCTCGTTTTCTCCTTCACCGGCGCAATTGGCGGCAGCGGATTTCTCGCGGTCTATGTGGCCGGCATCGTTGCCGGCAACCGCAGGATATTCGCCAAGGAAACCATCCGCCGTTTCCATGAAGGGCTGACCTGGCTTGCCCAGATCATCATGTTCCTGATGCTCGGCCTGCTCGCCACGCCGTCGCAATTTCCGGCAATCGCCATTCCGGCCGTGCTGCTGGCGCTTTTTCTGATCTTCGTCGCCCGCCCGCTCGCGGTGTGGCTGAGCCTGATGCCCTTCAACTATACCCAGCAGGAGACCTCCTTCGTGGCGTGGGTCGGCCTGCGTGGCGCGGTTTCCATCCTGCTCGCCATCATGCCCATCCTCGGCGGACTGGACGATGCGCAGATTTATTTCAACGCCGCCTTCATCATCGTTCTGGTATCGCTTCTCGTGCAGGGCTGGACAATCAAGCCGGTGGCGACGAGGCTCGGGCTGATCGTGCCACCGCGCATGGGCGAGGTGGACAAGCTGGAGGTCGATCTTCCCGGCACCGCCAATCACGAGCTGATTTCCTACCGCGTGGCCAAAGGCAGCGCCATCATGCAGGGTGAGCGCATTCCCCGTTGGGCGATGCCATCGCTGGTGGTGCGAGACGGCAAGTCGATCCGTTACCAATATGCCGGGCGGCTGCGCGAAAACGATCTCGTCTATCTGTTTATCGCGCCGAACTACACCCGCCTGATCGACAGACTGTTCGCCAGCGCCTTGCCCGTTGCCGATGACGACGCCGATTTCTTCGGTATCTTTACGATCTCGCCTTCGCGCCCTGCGAAAGAAATGGAGGCTGCCTACGGCCCCGGCCTCATTTCGCCCGCCGAACACGCCGTGACCATCGCTGAACTCATCGAGACGCGCCTTGCCGGCAAGGCGGGTTATGCAGACCGGGTGCGCCTCGGCCCCATCGTTCTCATCGTCCGGGCGCTGGACGAACATGAGGCAATCACCGGCGTCGGCATCTCGCTGGAACCTGTCGAACCCGCCATCGGCCTGCCGATTTTCATCAGCTTTTCGGACATCCTCCGCCGTGCGCGCACGCATCTGGCACAACGGCGTCAGTTGCGTTCCGCCGATGCCGGCGAGGGTGTTTCCGCACCTGCGAAGACGGTGACAGAAAATGAGGCCTGACCGGCTTGCGTCGGCAATCAGGCATAGTATGGTCCGTTCCGAATTCGCAACAAATCAGGATCGACCCATGCCCGCTTTCAAGACCATCGACGACCTTAACGACATTGCCGGAAAGCGCGTTCTCGTCCGCGTTGATCTCAACGTGCCGGTCGCGGATGGCAAAGTGACGGACGCAACCCGTATCGAACGCGTTGCGCCGACCATTCTGGAACTCTCTTCAAAGGGCGCAAAAGTCATTCTGCTCGCCCATTTCGGCCGCCCAAAGGGTGAACCCGTCGCTGAGATGTCGCTTTCCCAGATCGTCCCCGCCGTCGAGGACGTGCTGGATCACGCCATTTCCTTCGCAACGGACTGCATCGGTGCTCCGGCAGCGGATGCGGTCGCGAAAATGAATGATGGCGATATCCTGCTTTTGGAAAACACCCGCTTCCACAAGGGTGAGGAAAAGAACGATCCCGCCTTCATCGAAGAACTGGCCGCGAATGGCGATATCTATGTGAACGACGCCTTCTCCGCCGCTCACCGTGCCCACGCCTCCACCGAGGGCCTGGCGCGGCATCTGCCCGCTTATGCCGGCCGCACCATGCAGGCCGAGCTTGAGGCGCTGGAAAAGGGCCTCGGCCAGCCCGTTCGCCCGGTCGTCGCCATCGTCGGCGGCGCCAAGGTTTCGAGCAAGATCGATCTGTTGATGAACCTCGTCAAGAAGGTCGATGCGCTCGTCATCGGCGGCGGCATGGCCAACACCTTCCTCGCCGCCCGCGGCACGAATGTCGGCAAGTCACTCTGCGAGCACGATCTGGCAGAAACCGCAAAGCAGATCATGATCGAGGCGGCGACATCCGGTTGCGCCATCGTCCTGCCGGAAGACGGCGTCGTCGCCCGCGAATTCAAGGCCGGCGCGGCCAATGAAATTGTCGATATCAACGCCATTCCCGCCGACGCCATGGTTCTCGATGTCGGGCCGAAATCGGTTGAAAGCATCAAGGCCTGGATTTCGCGGGCGGAAACGCTGGTCTGGAACGGCCCGCTCGGCGCCTTCGAAATCGAACCCTTCGATGCGGCAACCGTGGCAGCGGCAAAACACGCTGCGGAATGCACCAAGGCTGGCAAGCTCGGTTCCGTTGCCGGTGGCGGCGACACTGTGGCGGCACTCAACCACGCCGGTGTTTCGGACGATTTCACCTATATCTCGACGGCGGGCGGCGCCTTCCTTGAATGGATGGAAGGCAAGGAATTGCCAGGCGTTGCCATCCTGACCGCCGCCAAGTAAACTCATCTTACTTGCCTGACAAAAGGCCGGACAAGCAATGCTTGTCCGGCCTTGTTTTTTGGTAAGTGGCACCGGGAGGAAAAGTTTCAAACGATTGAAATCATTTCAATCGTTTCAATGAGTTAGCGTGCCATTTCCCTGCCCTGGAACTTCTGTTATCGGAAATTTATTGTGCCTTGGGAGAATAGCAAATGACCGAACGTCTCGAAGACATCGCCATCAAAATGGTTGCCGACGGCAAGGGCCTGCTCGCAGCCGATGAATCCACAGGAACGATCAAAAAGCGTTTCGACAGCATCAACCTGGAATCCACCGAGACCGCCCGCCGCGATTATCGCGAAATGCTGTTCCGCTCTGACGACGCCATGAAGAAGTACATCTCCGGCGTCATTCTTTATGAAGAAACCCTTTTCCAGAAGGCTGCCGATGGCACGCCTTTCGTTGATATCATCAAGGCCGCCGGCAGCCTGCCGGGCATCAAGGTGGATATCGGCGCCAAGCCGATGGCTTTCCACCCGCATGAATTCATCACCGAAGGCCTTGATGGCCTTTATGAGCGCCTGCGCAAGTATCATGAGGCCGGCGCGCGTTTCGCCAAGTGGCGCGGCGTCATCACCATCGGTGAGCAGCGTCCGAGCTGGGGCTCGATCAAGGCAAACTCCCAGTCTCTTGCCCGTTATGCTGCCCTCTGCCAGCAGGCCGATATCGTGCCGATTGTTGAGCCGGAAGTGCTGATGGACGGCGAGCCTGGCACGCATGACATCGACCGCTGCGCCGAAGTCACGCAATGGGTTCTCCAGACCGTGTTTGCGGATCTGTTCGATGCCCGCGTCAACCTCGAAGGCATGATCCTCAAGCCGAACATGATCATCGACGGCAAGAACGCTCGCAAGGCGTCCGTCGAGGAAGTGGCGGAAAAGACCGTCAAGGTTCTGAAGGCGACGGTACCAACTGCCGTTCCGGGCATCGCCTTCCTTTCCGGCGGCCAGTCCTCCGAAGAAGCTACGGCGCATCTCTCCGCCATGAATGCCGGTTACGACCTGCCCTGGTCGCTGACCTATTCCTACGGCCGCGCTCTTCAGGATACCGCTCTCAAGACCTGGGGCGGCAAATCGGAAAACGTCGCCGCCGGCCAGCGTGCCTTCACGCACCGCGCCGCCATGAACAGCCTTGCCGCCAAGGGCAACTGGAAACAGGAACTCGAAAAGGCAGCCTGAGCCATCGTTCAAGGGCAAATTGTGCAATTGAAGCCGCCCCGATGGGCGGCTTTTTCTTTACGGCCGCAGAAGCAGCGTCGCCGACCAGATGACAAAGGCGGCAACCGCAATCTTCCAGCAATCGCCTCTTTTCTTGAGGCCCGGCAAGCCCAGAGGCCGGATGATCTGGACCACCATGGCCAGCAGTAAAAAAAGGCCGATCGCCTTCGTCATTTATTGAGCCTTTTCTTTATTTCTGCATCGTCACAGGCTGGACATTTTTACCGTTCACCAGAAGAGTGCAACTCATTCGGGTAACCCCGTTCAATGGCCTGTCCGACCGTCCGTCCGAACGCATGAGAGTGTCTTCATGAGCAGAAATCTTCTACCCGTATTCGCTCTTTTATCCAGCACTCTGTTTCTTTTTCTTGGCAACGGCCTTCAGGGCCTCATCCTGCCGATGCGCGGCTCGGCGGAGGGTTACTCCAATGAGATTCTGGGCTTCCTCGGCACCTCCTGGGCGGCAGGCTTTGTCATCGGCTGCTTCGTCGCCCCGGCCATCGTGCGCCGCGCGGGGCATGTGCGGGCGTTTGGTTCCTTCGTCGCGCTCGTCTGCCTGACGGTGCTGATGACCGGCCTCGTCGTCGATGACGTCTGGTGGATCACACTGCGCGCCCTCACCGGCTTCTGCACGGCCGGCACCTCCATGATCATCGAAAGCTGGCTGAACGAACGCGCGACCAATGAGAGCCGCGGCATGATCTTTTCCCTCTATATCGCCATCACCCTGCTTGGCGTCGTGGCGGGGCAGATGATCGTGCCGATGGGCGATGTCAGCAATACCTCGCTGTTCATGATCTGCGGTATCATCTATTGCATCGCCATTCTGCCGGCGACGCTCTCCAAGGCTGCCAGCCCCCAGCCCTTGCAGAAGGTCAAACTGGATCTACCCGCCCTATATCGCAACTCGCCGGTCTCCTTCGTCGGCATCCTGATGATCGGCATCGCCAACGGCGCTTACGGCACGCTCGGTGCCGTCTTCGGCGCAAGGGCGGGGCTCGACCCGACCATGATCGCCATCATGGTTTCCGTTACGATCTTCGTCGGCGCGCTTGCCCAGTTCCCGGCGGGCCGCCTTTCGGACCGGATAGACCGCCGATACGTCCTTGCCGGACTGGCGGGGTTAGGCGCGGTCGCGGGCCTCGCCGTTGCAGCCGTGCAGCCGCACGATGTTTATGTGCTCATCCCCATGATCGCTATTTACGGTGCCGCTGCCAACGCGCTCTATCCCATCGCGGTGGCCCATGCCAACGACTTTGCGGCATCGGAAGACTTCGTCAAGGTATCCGGCGGGTTGCTGCTGCTTTACGGCATCGGCACCATCATCGGCCCGACGCTCGGCGGCGCGGTCATGACCTATTCCGGCCCCTATGCGCTCTTCTTCGTGACGGCCGTCGCCCATGTGCTGATAACGGCCTATGCCATCATCAGAAGCCGCCAGCGTGCCGCCCTTTCGACCGCGGAAAAGGACAATTTCTCGACGATGATGCCAACGACGCCCTCGCCGCTGGTAACGCCGGAGAGTATTGCGCTTGACCCGCGCGCGCCGCAATATCCAGGCGACGACGGCGACTATGTGGAAAAAGGAGCAGGCATATGAGCCTCTTTGATGATGATCGTCCGCAGAAACCCCGCGGACATGAAATCGGCAGCGATCTCAGCCTTCTTTCGGTGGGCGAGTTGAGCGATCGAATCGAACTTTTGCAGGCGGAAATTGTCAGGCTTGAGGACGAGAAAAAAAGGAAGTCCGCGGGCAGACAGGCGGCGGAGAACCTGTTTCGCTCCTGACCTGGAGCTTTAATAAACTGGGGCAAGACCGGCCGAACGACGTGTCGGGAGTGTAAACGCTAACCAGATTAAAGATTCTGGCGCAGTCTTTCGTTTACCATTAACCAAAAATTAAGCTTTCTGAGAGATTACTATACATGTCCAGTTCTTCTGGACCTCAGGCATCTTCTCCATACGGCGAATTGGTCTGATTTTTCTCCCTGTTTTACCTTGAGAGCCGCTTTCGCGGCTCTTTTTTTGCCGGTCGCCGGAATTCGTAAAACTGTGGGTATTAACCCTTCTTTAATAATTGCCTTGCGCATTTCGGGTAAAGATACCATCCTGAAAACACTAAAGGCCGGAACAAAATATCCCGGTCGTCGTTGCCTGACAGTGTGGTGCGTGAGCAGGGATTTAAAGAAAATGTCGGAACAGGTTTTAAATACCATAAGCTTTGCGGGTCGCGCGGCTGCTTCCAACCAGTTCAAGACCCTCTATACTGAAGGCATGACCCTGGTTGAGGAAACGGCAAGCTATCTCGATGGCGCCGGTCGCACTGCCTCAAAGGTTCTGCCGCGTATGGCGTCCGTCCTTTACGCCGCGGAATCGATGCGCCTCACCACCCGCCTGATGCAGATGGCATCCTGGCTGCTTTTGCAGCGGGCTGTCAACAATGGCGAAATGACGCGCGATCAGGTTCTGAGCGAAAAGAACAAGGTGCGGCTCGACAGCTTCAACGTTGACCGCAACGCGCCCGGCTGGAACGACCTGCCGGAATCCTTCCGCGACCTTATCGAACGGTCGCTGCGCCTCCAGAACCGCGTCGCACTGCTCGACCGCGAAATCTATCGCCCGGCGGAAGCGACCAAGGTGCCAGATAACGAAAACAGCGTACAAGCGCAGCTCAACCTGCTGCGCACGGCTTTCTCGATCAACTGAGAAAAGACGACTATATCCGGACAATTTGAAAAGCAGGCTCACCGGCCTGCTTTTTTGTTTTGGCCGTTACAGTCACAAATACCGCAGCGAAAAGCAGGCAACAAAAAAGCCCGGAAAACCGGGCTTTTTTTAAACAATCCGTCCGCAAGGGATCAGAGGCCGAGGCCGCCGAAACGCTTGTTGAACTTGGAAACGCGACCACCACGGTCCATAAGCTGCTGGTTGCCGCCCGTCCATGCCGGATGGGACTTGGGGTCGATTTCAAGGTTCATGACTGCGCCTTCCGAACCCCAGGTAGAGCGGGTTTCGTATTCGGTGCCATCGGTCATGACGACCTTGATCGTGTGATAAGCGGGATGGATATCAGCCTTCATGACAATCTTCCTGGTTAAGTGACATGCGGTCCATTTGCCGCAATTGCGTCAACTGAGCCATTTCAATAAATGAAGCCATAGACCAGATGGGCTATAGCTTCCCAATTCGATGCGGAGCCTATACATGAAGGTCGCCCAGATAACAAGAGCCTGCTATCCCCTTGTGAAAGGAGATGGCCGCAAGGGCTGGAATTTTACCGGATGCCGGAAATTCACCCGCTAAAGGCCCAAAAAAGGCACTGAACGAGGAGCATAGAGGACGTGGCAGACATTGACGAGCAGAAAGCGGCGAAACAGAGAAGCCTGAAGCCGCTTCTTGGCCTGTTTCCCTATCTCAGGCGGTATCGTGGCCTGATGGCGGCGGCCCTTTTTGCGCTTGTACTTTCCTCCGCCACAACACTGGCTCTGCCGCTTGCCGTTCGCCGTATCATCGATCACGGTTTCCAGACGCCGGATGGTGGCATGATCAACAGCTATTTCGCCATGCTTCTGGCGATTGCCGTTGTCCTCGCGCTCGCCAGCGCCATGCGCTATTATTACGTGATGACCATAGGCGAAAGGGTCGTCGCCGATCTGCGCCGCGATGTATTTGCCCACCTCACCACGCTGTCACAGCAATTTTTCGATAGCAATCGATCGGGCGAGCTCACTTCGCGGCTGACCGCCGATACGGTGCAGATTCGTTCCGCCTTCGGCTCCTCCGCCTCGGTCGCGCTGCGCAACATCATCATGTGCTGCGGTGCTGTGGCGATGATGATCTATACCAGCCCCGGCCTTTCCGGCCTTGCGCTGCTTGCCATTCCCTTCATCGTTTTTCCGCTGATCGCCTTCGGGCGGTCCGTTCGCGCCCGCTCCCGCACCACGCAGGATACATTGGCCAATTCCGCCGCCTATGCTTCGGAAACGATCGCGGCGAGCCGCACCGTGCAGTCCTTCAATGCCGAGGTGCTGGCGAATGCCCGTTACGGCGCCTCCGTGGAAGCCGCCTATCAGGGCGCACGCGCGGCGATCGGCGCGCGCTCCGTCCTGACTGCCGTCGCAATCGCTCTCGTTTTCGGCAGCGTTGTCGGCATTCTCTGGTATGGCGCGCAGAACGTTCTGGCGGGCAGCATGACCGCGGGTACGCTTGGCCAGTTCGTGCTTTATTCCGTCATCGCAGCCAGTGGCCTCGGCCAGCTTTCGGAAGTCTGGGGTGAACTCGCCCAGGCGGGCGGCGCGGCTGAAAGGCTTTCCGAGCTTCTGAATGAACGCTCACCCGTTGCAGAGCCCGCAGCCCCCGTCGCCATGCCGCAACCACCGCGGGGCGAGGCGGAGTTCGACAATGTCGACTTCGTCTATCCACTCGCAACAGGGCGGCCGATTGTCTCCGGCCTCTCCTTGAAGGTCGCCGCCGGCGAAACCGTCGCCATCGTTGGACCTTCCGGCGCCGGCAAAAGCACGGTCTTTTCGCTGCTGATGCGGTTTTACGATCCGCAGCAGGGCCGCATCACCATCGATGGCGTGGATATCCGCAACGTCAGCCTTGCCGATCTTCGCGCACGGCTCTCCATCGTGCCGCAGGATGTCGCGATCTTCGCCTCCTCCATCCACGATAATATCGCATTTGGCCGGCCCGAAGCGACACGCGAGGACGTGCGCGCCGCCGCCATCGCCGCGCAGGCCGACGGCTTCATCGAGCGTCTCGGCGATGGTTACGATACGCAGGTGGGCGAGCGCGGTGTGACGCTGTCGGGTGGCCAGCGGCAGCGCATCGCCATCGCCCGCGCTATTCTGCGCGATGCACCAATCCTGCTGCTTGATGAAGCGACCTCGGCGCTCGATGCGGAAAGCGAAACGCTGGTGCAGAAGGCGCTTGATGAGCTGATGAAAACCCGCACCACCATCGTTATTGCCCATCGCCTCGCCACCGTGCTGAAGGCCGATCGCATTCTGGTGATGGATGAAGGCCGTATCATCGAGGAAGGCACGCATCAGAGCCTCATTCGCCAGAACGGCCTTTATGCCCGCCTCGCACGGCTGCAATTCCAGACAGGACCGGACGAGTTGCGCGCCCAGGCCTGATCTAGAGCATTTCAAGCAAAGCTGTGCTCGGTTTTGCGTCCGGAAATGCGCAAAACAAAGAGTTAGGCAATGAGGGTGAACCGGTGTTCACCGGAATTGCTCTAGCCCAGCACTTTGCGTCCCGCAACGCGGCCTGAAAACAGGCAGCCGCCAAGGAATGTGCCCTCCAGCGCGTTGTAACCATGCATACCGCCGCCGCCGAAACCGGCCACCTCACCGGCGGCATGAAGCCCCGGCACCGGTTGACCCGCGGCATCCAGCACCCGCGCCTCAAGGTCGGTATGCAGGCCTCCGAGCGTCTTGCGCGTCAGCACATGCAGGCGCACGGCAATCAACGGCCCCATTGCCGGATCGAGCAGCCGGTGCGGTTTTGCCGTCCGCATCAGCCGGTCACCGAGATAACGGCGCGCGCCATGAATTGCCGTTACCTGCGCATCCTTGCTGAAGCCGTTTTCGATTTCGCGGTCACGCGCTTCTATCTGCCGGCGGATGTGATCGATGTTGAGCCGATCGCCGCCGATGGCATTCATTTCCGCCACCAGCTCCTCCAGCGTGTCACGAACGACAAAATCCTCGCCCCGCTCCATGAAAGCCCGCACCGGCCCCGGTGGCTCCTTGCCCAGCCGCTTCAACAGCAGCCGCACATCCTTGCCCGTCAGATCAGGATTTTGCTCGGAGCCTGAGAGCGCGAATTCCTTCTTGATGATCGCCTTGGTCAGAATGAACCAGCTGTGGCTGCTGCCACGCTCGCCCAGCATCTTCAGCGTACCGAGCGTATCGAAGCCCGGCATGGCGGGAGCATCCAGCCGGTTGCCATCCGCGTCGCACCAGAAGGATGACGGGCCTGGCAGAATACGGATACCGTGGTTCGGCCAGATCGGATCGTGATTCTTCACGCCCTCGGTATAGTGCCACATGCGATCCCGATTGATGACGGTTCCGCCCGCCATCTCGGTAATGCCGATCATGCGGCCATCCACATGAGCGGGCACGCCACAGACCATATTTTCCGGCGGTCTGCCAAGCCGCTCCACCGGCCAGTTGCGCCGCACCAGTTCCTGATTGCCACCGATGCCGCCGGAACTGACGATGATCGCGGAGGCAGAAAAACGGAAATCGCCCTCAGCATTGCGGCTGCTTTTTTGACCACGAAGAACCGGATCAGCGGCGAGCACGACGCCTGAAATGCCAGTAATACGACCATCGGTCGTTTCCAGAAGGTCGACCTGATGGCGGAAACGGAAGGTCAATCGACCGCTTGCCGCCATCTCCTCCGCTTTCTTGACGAACGGCGCCAGCACGCCGGGACCGGTGCCCCATGTGACATGAAAGCGTGGAACGGAATTGCCGTGACCGTCCGCCAAAGAGCCGCCGCGCTCAGCCCAGCCGACCACTGGAAACCAGCGCATGCCCATGCGGTGCAGCCATTCGCGTTTCTCACCGGCGGCAAAATCGAGATAGGTCTCAGCCCAACGGCGCGGCAAATGATCCTCGGGGCGATCGAAACCGGCCGAACCGAACCAGTCCTGCCGAGCAAGATCGAGACTGTCGCGCACCCGCATCCGGCGCTGCTCGGGACTATCGACGAAAAACAGCCCGCCCAGCGACCAGAAGGCCTGGCCTCCGAGATTTTGCTCGCCCTCCTGATCCACAACACAGACGCTGAAACCACGCTCAGCCGCCTCGGTGGCCGCCACCAGCCCCGCAAGCCCCGCGCCGACGACAATCACATCATAGTGTTCCATCAGCCCCTCCCAGATATGACGGAATTACTTTTACGCGAACGTAAATTTACTTTCGCCAGAAGGCAACGGTCACGATGCCTGCCGCAATTTAGCGCTCGGTCAGCTTGAGTTCGATGCGGCGGTTCTGCTGGCGCGCTTCCGGTGAGTCACCTTCGGCAATCGGCTGATATTCGCCGAAACCGGCGGCAACCAGCCGGTTTGCCGGTACGCCCCTGGAGATCAGGAATTTCACCACCGATGTCGCGCGGGCAGAAGAAAGCTCCCAATTGTCGCGGTAACGGCCGGAACCGGTAAGCTGAACATTGTCCGTATGGCCATCCACGCGCAGCACCCAGTTGATCTCCGACGGAATTTCCTTGGCAAGATCGAGCAACGCGGTCGCCAGCTTCGCCATTTCCATCTGCCCTTCCGGGTTGAGATCATTGCCGCCGGAAGGAAACAGTACCTCCGACTGGAAGACGAAACGGTCACCGACGATGCGGATGTTTTCGCGGTCGGAGAGGATTTCCCGCAGCCGCCCGAAGAAGTCCGAGCGATAACGGTTCAGTTCCTGCACGCGCTGCGCCAGCGCAACATTGAGGCGGCGGCCGAGATCGGCGATCTTGACCTGGGACGAGGTATCCTTGGCCTCTGATGCCTGCAGGGCGGCTTCGACGGAAGCGATCTGCGCCCTCAGCGCCGCGATCTGCTGGTTCAGCAATTCGATCTGCGCGGAGGCTCGCGCATTGGCCTGTTTCTGGTTGTCAAGTTCGCCGGTCAGGCTGCCAATGCGGGCATTGGCGCTGGCATTGTTGCCCGAACCCGCATCGAGAAGTGACTGCAGGCGCGAACGCTCATTTTCCGACGCCGCAAGCGTGGATTGCAGGCTCGCCAGTGCGTCCTCGATATCCTGCTTGTTGCCCTTTTCCATCGCCAGAAGCTCGGTCAATTCGGCAATCTGGCTATTGAGGCGGGTCAGCACCTCGTCCTTACCGGTAATTTCCCGCGACAGCACGAATTGCGCCAGCACGAAAACCGTCAGCAGAAACATGATGGCCATGAGCAGCGTCGACAGCGCATCGACGAAACCCGGCCAATAGTCCACACCCCTGTCGCGGCGGCGATTGCGCGCAAGCGCCATGGCTACTCGCTCCCGTTATCGTGGCGGGTACGTCCGGGGGATTTTGCGTCGCCGTCGATCCGCGCCGACAAACGGTCGAGCGTGCGGCGGAGCGATTTCGACTCCTCCTGCTGCGCCTCGATCCAGTCCCGCAGCATCTGCTGTTCGCTGCGCATGTTCTTGACGAGGCCCTGAATGCCCTCGGCAAGGCTGGTCATCGCCGCCAGCGACCGTTCGGTGCTGACCACGGCGCCCGGCTCCGCGGCACTGAACTCCCTCGGCCCCTCGACCGAGGTATCCGTTACCGATGACAGCCAGTTTTCGAGCTGGGTGTAAAAACGGTTCTGGGCACGGCCGGCCTGAAGATCGAGAAAACCGAGAATCAGCGAACCCGACAGACCGAGTAGCGAGGAGGAGAAGGCCGTTCCCATGCCTGCCAGCGGCGCGGTGAGACCGGCCTTGAGCGAGCTCAGAATATCGTTGCTGTCGCCAGCACTCGGATCGAGCGACTGGATGACATTGCTGATGGCGCCGATGGTGCCGATCAGGCCCCAGAAGGTGCCGAGCAGACCGAGAAACACCAGAAGGCCAACGAGATAACGCGATGTGTCACGCGATTCATCAAGGCGCGTCGCAATGGAATCGAGGATCGTCCGCTGCGTGACGCCGGAAAGCCGGACTTCGCCACGCTTACCGATCAGCGTGCTCATCGGCGCCAGCAGTTTTGGTGCACGGCCGACCTTTTCGACGCTGCCGGCGGCGCGGAAGGCGTTGAACCAGCGGACTTCCGAACGCAGGCTCATGGTCTGCGTAAAGACAAGGATGATGCCGATGACGAGCACGCCGAGAATGAAGCCGTTGAGCCCCGGATTGGTCATGAAGGCGGTGTGCGCCTGCCGATAGAGAATGGCCGCCAGAAAGCCGACGAGGATCAGGAACAGAACCATCGTCCAGAGAAAGGGTGTGGGGCTGGACAGCTTGTGGCTGTATTGCCGCGTGGTCACCGGTTTCTCGACACCAAGATCGAGCAGCTCCGAATCCGCCATAACGTTCGCATTCCCTCTGGTCACGTATCAAGCGGAAGCTATTTGAAAATTGCGACGATTTGAAGCGAAAAGCCGGTCTTTCGTCACAGGCATTTTAGGAAAATGGATGAGTACCCGGCAACGGAAAACGAAAACGCCCGGCGAAAATTCACCGGGCGTCTAAAACTTGCTGAAAACGGCAGGTTATCTGCCGAAAATGCATCAGCGACCCGGTATCGGGCGGTTGGCGACCTCGACGAGTGCCTTGTGGATATATTCGTTACCTGCAGCAACACTGCCGGTTCCGAAGATATCCGTGCCGCCCTTGGCGTCCGACGCGAAGCCGCCGGCTTCACGAATCAGCACCAGACCTGCGGCTACGTCCCAGGGTGAAAGGTCTGCTTCCCAGTAACCGTCGAAACGGCCGGCCGCGACATAAGCGAGATCAAGCGACGCTGCGCCCATACGGCGGATGCCGGCCGCTTCGCCCATGACATGGCGAAGCTCGACCAGGAACTTGCCGTGATTGCCACGGCCAAGATGCGGCACGCCGCAGCCGATGACGCAATCAGTCAGCGCCTTGCGTGCGGCAACGCGGATGCGACGATCGTTGAGGAACGCGCCGCCGCCGCGCTCGGCGGTGTAAAGTTCGTCTGTGGCCGGGTTAAAGATCACGCCGGCAACAATTTCCCCGTTCCGCTCCAGCGCGATCGAAACCGCAAAATGCGGAATGCCGTGCAGGAAATTGGTGGTGCCATCGAGCGGATCGACGATCCAGCGATGCGCGCCATCCGTGCCTTTTTCCTCGCCGCCTTCCTCGCCCAGGAAGTCGTAGGTCGGGCGGGCCTTCATCAGCTCCTCGCGCACGATCTTCTCGGCCTTGAGGTCTGCCTGAGAAACGAAGTCGCTCGGTCCCTTGACCGAAACCTGAAGGTTCTGCACTTCACCGAAGTCACGCGACAAAGATTTACCCGCCTTGATGGCGGCCTGAACCATGACATTGAGAAGGGCTGAACGGGCCATCGATGTTGTTTCCTGGAAAGCTTGCGAACCGCCCGAAGCTTGTCAGGCAGGCACGTCATTATTTTCTTGAATTGAAAGTTTGCGGTTCAAGACCACAAAACGCGCGGAAATTCAAGGCAAAAAGCCCGAATGAGAATATCGGCGGCGAAGCAAAGGCGGCTCTTCACGTCGGACGGAAACGATTTGCCGCTTCGATCGCCTTTTTCTGCTGCTCGTCGGTGATGCCGAGATAGAAGTCTTCCAGCCTCGGATCCTTCAAACCGGCGCGCCGGGAAAGCACATACCACTTGGCCGCCTCCACCGGATCCGGCCGGGTGCCGAGCGCCTGAACGTAAAGATGCGCCACCTTGTTCTGCGCCACGACATTACCGCGCTGTGCCGCGCCATACAGCCAGCGAAAACCCTCATCCAGATTACGCTCACCGCCGAAACCATTGACCAACCAGACGCCGAGATCGACCTGCGCCGTATCGTAACCAGCCTTTGCCGCCCGCATCAGCCAGTCCCGCGCCTTGGCCTTTTTGTCAGTCGGCACATCCTTGACCGACCAGTAGATCTGCGACACCGCATATTGCGCGTCGGCAATGCCCTGCTCGGCGGATTTTTCATAAAACGGCAAGGCCATCAAGAGCCCCTTGGCGCCGGGATTTTCCGACACCAGAATCTGGCCCCAGTTGAACTGGGCAGAGGCATTGCCTGCTTCCGCCGCACGTCGCATGAAATCGTCGGCCTTCGCCTTGTCACGGGTGACGAACTTGCCCTCCATCAGGATCAGCGCGAATTTGAACATGGCGACGGGATCGCCGCCCTCAGCCGCCTGCTGATACCAGAAAGCGGCAGTCTTTTCGTCGCGAGCGATACCGAGGCCACGCGACATCATTTCCGCCACCAGAGTCTGTGCGGACGCATCGCCGTTCTGCGCGCGGGTCAGCGCCTTGTCCAGCGCCTGGACATATTCACCGCGCTGGAAATGGCCATAGGCTTCGTCCACCCGGCCTTTGAATTCCTTTTCCGGCGGCAGAGCCGGCAGATCCGCGCCCATGCGCTGATAAACGTTGACGCCGGAAGACGGCTCGAGATCCTTCTGCTCTTCCGATTGCACCCGGCCCTGTCGGGTAGGCTGGGCCTCATTTTCCAGCTGGCGGGACATGGCATTGCTTTCGCTCTGCGGTCCCGACTGGGCAAAGGCGACACCCGCGGGCGCACCGAAAGCGAGCGCCAGCAGCGAAACGGAAAGGCAGAGAGGAACCGAGCGCATGAACATCGCCTGTATCAACCGCCAAACCGTGGCGCTTTTTCGTCAAGCAAAGCGTTGATTTCGGAAACGGCCTGGGCAGCGCCAGATGCATTGTCGAAAACACCGCTGCGCATTGCCACGAATTCCACGCCGGTTTCGGAAACAGCAACCACTGACGACAGATCCGTGCCGCCCATGACGATGGCCGGGATTTCGATCATCGACGCCCACCACTCTCCGAGCGCCAGATTTTTGGGATGGGCCTCCGGCTTGATGTCGCCTTCCAGCTTTCCAAAAAAGACATAATCCGGATTGGACTCACCCATTTCCAGCGCCTTGTGGCGATCATCGGCATTGCCGCCGCCGACGATCAGCTTCGGCGTGAAGTTTTCCACCGCCTCGGCAAGCGCCTCGGCATTGCCCCCCACATGCAGGCCATCCGCCTTCACCCGGCTAGCCGTGCGGCTGTCGCCGGCGATGAGGGCGGCGGCACCCGCCGCCTGGACGATCGGAACGATCAGTTCGGCCCATTTCTGGAAAGCGGCGTCATCCAGACCGTATTGCGGAATGATGACCGAAGCGACATCGCCGCCCCGCAATGCGTCTTCCACCTCTGTCACCTGCTTTTGCGCATCGTCCCTTTGCGGAACGATCAGGACAAGGCGGCAACGGTCTTCAACAATGCTCATCGTTTCGTCCATTTCAGGCAGAGGACGCTTATGGCGCGATCTGCACTCGTTTTCATATGACAAATCCGATAAACCGGACCGGCGAAAGGATCAACCATACATCCATGCTGACCGATTTTCATTTTTATCTCGTCGCCATCCCCGCAGTCGTGCTTGTCGGCCTTTCCAAAGGGGGACTTGGCGGCGCACTGGCGCTGATGGGCGTGCCGCTGATGGCGCTTGCCGTTTCGCCTGTACAGGCGGCGGCGATCTTCCTGCCGATCCTGATCGTCATGGATCTTGTGGCTCTCTGGGCGTGGCGACACCACAACCACCGAGAAACGCTGCTCATCATGCTGCCCGGCGCCATCGCCGGCATCGCGCTCGGCTGGGCGACGTCCAGCCTCATTTCCGCAAATGCCATGCGCCTTGTCGTCGCCTCGGTCACGATCCTGTTCGTACTGCGTTATTTCTATGAGAGCTTCAAAAGCCGAAGAGGCCAGGAAATCCCGGCCAAACCGCAAAGACCGGCCGCCGCGACGCTCTGGTCCAGCCTGTCGGGTTATGCAAGCTTCGTCGCCCATGCGGGCGGTCCGCCCTTCCAAATCTATGTTCTGCCGCTGAAGCTCGATCCAAAGACCTATACCGGCATGAGCGTGCGTTTCTTCGCCATCATGAACGCGATCAAGCTCATCCCCTATTTCGCGCTCGGCGCGCTTGACGCCACCAACCTCAAGACCTCGGCCAGCCTGCTGCCGGTGGCCATGCTGGCGACGCTCGCCGGTGCAAGGGTGGTGAAATATCTGAAACCGGCCGTATTCTACCCGTTAATGTATTCCATGGCGCTGATTGCAGCGCTGAAACTGCTGTGGGACGGACTGCCGTTCTAGACCCGGCAATAAAAAGCTCTGGCAGCAGGTTTTAGCCACCAGAGCTCAAAAGGCTCAGACCGCCGGCACTTCATTTGTCGAGGGCCGGCGATCTGGCATAAATCAATGTCTCGTTGAGGCCTTGAGCCTCTGCAGCTCATCCTTCAGGCGCAGTTTTCGACGTTTAAGGTCCGCGATCTCTTTGTCGTCAGACGACGGGGAAGCAAGAATACTCTCGAGCTCCTCCTCCAGAGCACCGTGTTTCTTTTCGAGCGATGCAATATGAGCCTGAATGGTCATGCGGCACGTCCTTCCTTTTTGAACCTACCTCCAGCTCTCCATCGCTGGAGTTTCAGGTTTACGACGGCAATGTGACATGGATCGCGCCGCTTGTCGAAGGCGAAATGAAGGCAATATGTGGGCAATTTGGTCGCAACGGATAACTTCCCGTTACCGCGATTTGATGATAGAGGCTCGTGAACGATCACATACGCGCCGGAGCTGATCCGGCGGCATAAAATGGGGATGACGAGATGCCCGATCAGGACCAGGCGGACATCAGGCTCACGCTGGCGCGGCTGCGCCAGGAGCATGAGGATTATGACGCGGCGATCAACGCGATGATCCAGACCAGCTGCGATGCGCTGAGAATACAGCGCATGAAAAAGAAGAAGCTGGCCGTCAAGGACAAGATGACCCAGATCGAAGATCAGGTCATTCCCGATATCATCGCCTGAGCCGGAGAGATTACGTGACAGCAGAAACGCCCCCCGTCGCCATCATCATGGGCAGCCAGTCCGACTGGGAAACCATGAAGAACGCCGCCGATACGCTGGATGCGCTCGACGTGGAATATGAAGCCCGCATCATTTCCGCCCACCGCACCCCGGACCGGCTTTATGACTTTGCCAATGGCGCAAAGGACGAGGGTTTCAAGGTCATTATCGCCGGTGCGGGCGGGGCCGCCCACCTGCCCGGCATGACGGCCGCCATGACGCCGCTTCCGGTCTTCGGGGTTCCTGTGCAGTCGAAGACCATGTCCGGTCAGGACAGCCTCTATTCCATCGTGCAGATGCCCGCCGGCATTCCCGTCGGCACGCTTGCCATCGGCAAGGCCGGTGCCATCAATGCCGCCCTTCTGGCCGCTGCGGTCCTGGCGCTCAGCGACGAGGACCTGGCCGACCGGCTGGATGCCTGGCGTGCCCGCCAGTCGGCTGCCGTCGCGGAATATCCGATGGACAGCGCCCAGTGACGAAAAACGTGATGGCAAAGACGAATAACCTGACCATCGGCATCATCGGCGGCGGGCAGCTTGGCCGGATGCTGGCCATGGCAGCGGCCCGCCTCAACCACCGCACCATCGTGCTGGAGCCGCAGGCCGATTGTCCGGCCGCGCAGGTTTGCAACGACCAGATCGTTGCGGAATATGACGACGAAAAGGCGCTTGCCGAACTCGCAAGCCGCTGCGATGTCGTGACCTACGAATTCGAAAACGTGCCTGTCGCAGCCGCCGAAAAACTCAGCGCCTCCGTGCTCGTCTACCCGCCGGCGCAGGCGCTCAGCGCCTCGCAGGACCGATTGACGGAAAAACGCTTCCTCAATGGTTGCGGCATTCCGACCGCCGATTTTCGCGCCGTGGATAGCCAGGACGAGCTGGAAGCTGCCTTGACCGCCTTTGGCGGCAAGGGTGTGCTGAAAACCCGCCGTATGGGTTATGACGGCAAGGGCCAGCGTGTTTTCCGGGGCGGCGAAGACCTCACAGGCAGCTTTGCGGCGCTCGGCGGCGTGCCGCTGATCCTCGAAAGCTTCGTCGCCTTTGAGCGGGAAGTTTCGATCATCGCCGCCCGTTTTCAGGACGGCACCGTCACCTGTTACGATCCAGCCGAGAACGTCCATCTGAACGGTATTCTGCACACGTCGACGGTGCCGGCAGCACTTTCCGATGCCGCAAAGGCTGTCGCCGTGCAATCGGCCGAAAAGCTTCTCGCCGCGCTCGAGTATGTCGGCGTCATCGGTATTGAATTTTTCGTCCTGCCAGATGGTTCTCTGGTTGCCAATGAAATGGCGCCGCGTGTCCACAATACCGGCCACTGGACGGAAGCGGCTTGTGCGATCTCGCAGTTCGAGCAGCATATCCGGGCCGTGTCGGACCTTGCCCCTGGCAGCACGGATCGCCATTCCGATTGTGTGATGACCAATCTGATCGGCGACGACATCAACGACGTGCCCGCATGGCTGTCGAAAAAAGACTGTCTCGTGCATCTCTATGGCAAGACGGAAGCAAGGCCTGGCCGCAAGATGGGCCATGTGACCGAGCTTCTGCACACAGGAAAGGCCTAGTCTTTTAGGGCAAAGGCACGGCCAAGTGTTGACAGGCGGGGCTCAAACAGGTATCTGCCTGCCAACCGAAAAGAGCGCGCCCCGTTGCGCGCTTTTGATTGTTTGAATAGCACGGCAAAAGCCATGCAAAACTGCGGACCAGTAAAATGAAAATCAAGAATTCGCTTAAAGCGCTTAAGGCCCGTCATCGCGATAACCGCCTGGTTCGCCGCAAGGGCCGCGTCTACATCATCAACAAGCAGAACCCGCGTTTCAAGGCTCGTCAGGGCTGATTGATCGCGACTGCGGTTCGCGATTGAACGCGCGGATCACTTTGTTGACAGTGCAGAAGTTTGCATTTGATATTGGGCGCAGCCGGGTTAAGCTTTAACTCATGCGCCCAAATCATTTTTGCACGACTATTCTTCTTGCTCAGGGTTTCCTGTTTGCCGGCCTCCTGATTCCCGGAATGGCCGCCCTTGGTCATGCGGCGGACGGACAGCAGCCTGCTGCGGCAGAAGCCGCGCCTTCCCCCGCCAAAACCATCGACACTCTTTTCGCATCGCTGAAGAAAGAGCGCAACGCGGTCAAGGCGCGCAGCATCGCCAACCAGATCGCCGCCGAATGGAATGATTCCGGCAGTGCGACGGTCAATCTCCTGATGCAATGGGCAGGTGAAGCGGCGGACGAAAAGCGTAACGCGGCCGCCTATGATTTTCTCGACCAGGTGATTTTGCTCGACCCGAACTATGTGCAGGCCCCCTATCGCCGCGCCATGGTGCATTTCGCCGATGGCGATACCCGCAAGGCGATGGCGGACATCAACCTGACCCTGGAGAAGGAACCGCGCTATTTTCCAGCGCTGGCAAGCCTTGCCAACATCCTCGAAGCCTCAGACCGCGACGATCTGGCACTGAAGGCCTGGGAACAATATCTGGCGGTCTACCCCGCAGACAAGGACGCCCGCAAGGAAGCCGTCGACCTCTCAGAAAAACTGGCGGGTACGCGCGGCTGAATCTGATAAAAGCACAAACAAAAATCGCCGCAAAAGCGGCGATTTTTCATTGAGGCGTTCTCAGCCGATCATTCCATGCCGAGCGCGGCCATATAGGTCTGAAGAATGGTTTCTTCCTCGATGCGCTCATTGGCATCCTTCTTGCGCAGGCGGATGATGGTGCGGATCGCCTTGGTGTCGTAACCACGGCCCTTCGCCTCACCCATGACATCCTTGATATCACCCTGAATGGCAGCCTTTTCTTCTTCGAGGCGCTCGACGCGCTCGATGAACTGGCGCAGTTCTGCGGCGGCGACGGTTTCGGTGGTGCTTGTTTCGTCCATCATTTCATCCTTTATTGGCGGCCCGCATCTGAGCCCTGTTCATTATATCCGGGCGAAGACCTCGCCGGTCGCTGCCAGCGGGCAGCAAAATTCCGGCCTGTGAACTGCCCATTGAAAGGCGTCCCGTCAAGTCGTTTCCGTCGATCGGCAGCTATTCCTTGGGCCGGTTCTGCTCAAAGGCGGTTTTCTGGGCATCACTTGCCTCCGCCTGATATTTCTCTTTCCAATCCTCATAGGGCATGCCGTAGACGATTTCCCGGGATTGATCCTTGCTGAGCGGAACGCCAGCTTCCTCGGCTGCCTCCCGATACCAGTTGGAAAGACAATTGCGGCAGAAGCCCGCGAGATTCATCAGGTCGATATTCTGCACATCGTGACGTTCACGAAGATGCTGGACGAGGCGGCGGAAGGCGGCGGCCTCGAACTCTATCTGACTGTTGTCGTTCTCATTCGTCATGGCAAAACTCCAGGCTCAATAGGGGCCGGTGCGAGAGGCGAACAGCTGATATTCATGCAGGACGGGATCGTCATTCATTGCGGCGAAAATGGGAGCGAGCCGGTCCGACCATTCGGCGATCCCCTTCTCATCCGCGATCAGATCCTGCCGAACCTCCAGAAGCGCATGCGGTATGCCTTTCATCATGCAATGCCGATACATGGTGTCGCCCTTGAGCGCGCCGTCATAGGGTTCATTGTCGCCAACGAGGATGTCGCCGGTGGCGCGCAGATGGGCCAGAAGTGGATCGACCGCACGGTGATCAGTATCCCACAGGACCGCCGCATGCCATGGCCGCGGCGTTTCTTTCCAGAACGGCGTATAGGAATGCAGCGACAGGACGAGCGGCGCTTCTTCCGATGCTTCGGCAACACCGGTCAGCACGCGGTCCACGGCATTGTGATAGGGCCGATGAAAAACCTCGATCCGCCTTTGCCATTCCTCATCCGCAATCGGATGATTACCGGGGATGATTGCCCCGTCCGAAATCTTCATGATGAGGGTCGGATCATCCTCGCCGCGATTCGGATCGATCAGCAGCCGTGAGAACCGCCCGAGTACTGCCGGCACGCCAAGGCGCGCAGCCAGCGAGCGCGTCAGCCCTTCTATCCCGATATCAAATGCGATATGGCGGTGAAAAGCGGTTTGCGGAAGGCCAAGATTGCCGTAGTGTGCCGGCAGGAGGTTCATGGCATGGTCCGCCAGAAGAACCATGCCTTTGTCATAATCGCCTTCTATGATTTCATAGGGTATGAAGTCGTTCATCGATGATTTTCTGGGGCAGGATTAAGGAGAGAAACTTGATGGCATGGCTTGAGGCCGGGCGCAAGTTCAGGCGGAAGAACAGCCATCTACCTTATCGCACTCACGATCCCACGAACAATATAATCGATTAAACTCGCGTTGACTTTCTTTGGCGGCCACGCCAAGAAGTGTGTTCATTATAACCATGGAATCCGGATGGAAGCCGTGACTCAGTCATCTCTCGCTCTTCCTCGCCACTTCAGGCATATCGCCCGTCTTTTCTCCGCAGCGGCATTGTTTCTGACCCCGTTCATTATCGTGGAGTCCGCGCATGCGGATTTCCGCGTGTGCAACAGCACGCAGAATCTCGTCGGGGTCGCAATCGGCTACCGCGCGCAGGATGGCTGGGTCAGCGAAGGCTGGTGGCAGGTTCCCTCCTCGACCTGCGCAACGCTGATCGAGGGTGAGCTGCAGTCACGTTATTATTATCTTTATGCCGAAGATGCCGCCCATGGCGGCCGCTGGACCGGTGACGTCAACATGTGCGTGGCGGAAAACGAGTTCAAGATCAACGGCGTGGACGATTGTTTTGCCCGCAGCTTCCAGAGAATGGGTTTCAAGGAATATGACACGGGTAGACAGGGCAGCTGGATGGTCCAGCTTTCCGATACGCCAGGCACACAGGGAAATCAAAACTGATGAAGCGTAACCGCAAAGTCAAAATTCTTGCAACTCTCGGCCCGGCCTCTTCCGAAGAGGCCATGATCGAAAAGCTGCATCTTGCTGGCGCTGATCTTTTCCGGATCAACATGAGCCATGCGAGCCACGACGTGATGCGGACGCTCATTCAGCGTATCCGCTCTGTCGAAAGCCGCAACGGCCGTCCCATCGGCATTCTGGCCGACCTGCAGGGTCCCAAGCTGCGCGTCGGAAAATTCGCCGAGACGAAGGTCGATCTGGTTCCGGGCCAGACCTTCACGCTTGATAACAACGACACCCCCGGCGACAACACCCGCGTTTTCCTGCCGCATCCTGAAATTCTCGAAGCGGTCAAGCCCGGCCACCGCCTGCTGATCGATGACGGCAAGCTGCATCTGCGCGCTGAAAAAAGCGACGGTAAGAGCATCGTCACCACGGTCGTTTCCGGCACCCGGATTTCCGACCGCAAGGGCATCAGCCTGCCCGACACCCTGCTCGGCGTCGGCGTTCTGACCGACAAGGACCGCGTCGACCTCGATGCCGTTCTCGAGACCAACGAAGTGGACTGGGTTGCTCTTTCCTTCGTTCAGCGCCCTGAAGACCTGGCAGAAGTGCGCAAGATTTCCCGCGGCCGCGTTGGCCTGATGTCCAAGATCGAAAAGCCGCAGGCTGTTGAACGCATCGAGGAAATCATCGAGCTTTCCGATGCATTGATGGTTGCGCGCGGCGATCTTGGCGTGGAAATGCCGTTGGAAGCCGTTCCGGGCATCCAGAAGCAGCTGACCCGTGCCTGCCGGCGCGCCGGCAAACCCGTCGTCGTTGCCACCCAGATGCTGGAATCGATGATAACGGCACCGGTTCCGACCCGCGCGGAAGTATCGGACGTTGCAACGGCCGTATTCGAAGGCGCCGACGCCATCATGCTCTCGGCTGAGTCCGCTTCCGGCGATTATCCGATCGAAGCCGTATCGACCATGGCGTCTATCGCCAGCACGGTGGAACAGGACCCCTATTATTCCAACATCATCTACGCGCAGCGTCCGCAGCCGGAAGCAACCGGTGCCGACGCCATTTCGCTTGCCGCCCGCCAGATCGCTGAAACGCTGAAGCTTGCGGCGATCGTCACCTATACGTCCTCGGGCACGACCGGCCTGCGCGCCGCGCGCGAGCGGCCGCAGGTGCCGATCATTGCGCTGTCGCCGATCATCCAGACCGCACGCCGCCTGTCGGTCGTCTGGGGCCTGCACTGCGTCGTCACGGGCGATGCCAGCGATCTGGACGACATGGTGAACCGCGCTTGTCGCATCGTTGTTTCCGAAGGTTTCGGCAAGCCGGGTGATCGCATCATTATTTCCGCCGGCGTGCCGCTCGGCACCCCCGGCGCAACCAACATGGTGCGCATCGCCTATATCGGCTCGGACGGCCAGAGCGGCGTCTGATAGACAAATACCAAGCAACAAAAAACCCGCCGTCACCGGCGGGTTTTTTGTTGGCCTTTCGGCAGTCTGATAAAACTGGCTCAGTGCATCTTCACCGGCGTGCTGAAGCGGCTGGATTCGATCGCCACGGCACCCGGTTTGAAGCTCGCCGAGGTCGCCGAAGCCGACATTTCCTTGCTGAGCATACGGTTGGCGACAACGCGTGGCGCCTTTACCGAGCGTCCGGTCGTGCCCTTGTTCTGGTTGAGCGCCCAATCCGAAATAAGATCCTGCGTCAGGCGTCCACCGCCCACCATGGCCTGCTCGGAAACGACTGCATCCTGCTTGCTAGGGCGCGAACCCTTGGTTGGAAGGCCAGCGCTGAGGCCACCATTGATGGCGGGCTTCAGATCGAAAGCATCCCCAAAACCAGGCTGCGGCGCGGCCTTGGCCGTTTCGGCTGGCGCGACGGTAACCTTGTGGTTGACGGCAGCAGGGAATGGTGCCGCCGTCGGCATGGCCGCGGACTGGACCTGCGACCGGGCAGCCTGACCGCTCTGTTCGAGAGCCGCAACCACGGTCGGCGAAAGCGTATCCTGCTGCGCCTCGGCCAGATCGTCTTCGCCTTCCTGATCAGCGTTTGCCGCCGCCAGCAGGGCTTCCGCCACAGCCGGACGATTGGCCGGAACCGGGATAGAAGCGAGTTCGCCGGTAGCAGCCGGTGTCGCACCATCGGCGGAAGCCGTTAGGATTGATCCTTCCGCATCACCCTTCATGCCGCGCGGGCCGAGAAGAGTGGGCACGGGCACCGAAACCTCAGCCAGATCGGCAAATTGCTGGCGCTCAGCCGGAGCTGACGTCGGCGTCGGCATGGTCGCCGCCTGTAGCGCATCCTGCGCAGCATTGCGGGCCGGAGAATAGAGCGCGGTCGCAAGGCCGGCATTGGCAGGCGGCTGGTTGCCGAATGCTGGACGAGCCGTCGGCAGCGGCGCATCGTTCACGCCTGGAAGGGCCTGCGCCGAAGCAACAGCGATGGTGGGTTCAGGCTCGGGAGCCGCCTGCTGCGGAGCCGGGCGAGCGACAGCCGGGCGCTCTGCGGGCTCCGGCGCTGCGATGCTATCGGGATCTTCATCCTCGTCACCACCACCAAAGAGGGCCTGCAACAGGGTCTTACGCTTGCCGCCACCACCGGAGGAAGCAGGGCCGGAGCCGGCGCTGGAAGCAACCTGAATTGAGGAAGAGCTAACGCGCTTCTTGTAATCGGCGAGCGCCTGCTCGTAACCGGGCAGCGGCTTACCGTCAGAGGGCACATGCAGTGTATTGCCCTTCGGGAAGATGCGCACGAGTTCCTGACGGCTCATGCGTGGCCAGGCGCGAACGCCGCCGACATCCATATGCACGAAGGGAGAACCGGAGGTCGGATAAAAGCCGACGCCGCCGATCTGCATCTGCATGCCGATTTCACGCAGGGTGGCGAGCTTTACGCCGGGGATGTAAAAATCCATGGCCTTGCCGAGCATATGCTGGCTTTTTTCCGCGACACCCTTGGTGCGCGTGCGCAGCAGGCCATTGGTCTCAGGCGATCGGAAGGCCGAAACGACATTGATGTAATCGGTTGCGCCGCTGCGGCGATAGACTTCCCAGACAAGATCGAAAAGTCGCGGGTCCATCCGCGTCGGCTGGTTGCGGCGCCAGTCACGCAGGAAACGGTTCAGTTCCTGCAGGCCCTTCTGGTCGTATTTGCCATTGCGCTTGAAGGTGATGACCGCCTTCTCGCGTGTATGGATGTAATACAGTTTGAGGCTGCGCGTCTCGGCGGCGGCTTCCGTCGCCGAAACACCTACGAAAGGCATAGCGGCGAGCATCAGGCAGGCAAAGGTGACAGCGCGTGCCGACAGCTTCGTGCATATATCCTTGATCAAGCCGCGCGCGATCTTTGTCGAAAGCGCGTTATTCCGATGCAGATATGGCAATTCGATCCCCGCCTGGAAGACAATTTCTGTCACATTGCCTCAAATGAACGTCAAATACGGTGACACGATGGCAAAATTACCACACACATGCAACCTTCCTCTACATAGTGAATCAGCCACTAACAAGAGGTTTATAGACGGTAAGCGGATATCCTTGCTCAGAAGTTAACGAATTTCACGATCTACCCTGGAATAAACGGTTTGGACCCTCATGCGACGTCTCGAAGCGGATCATCCGGATCGATGCCATAATCCTTCAGCTTGCGATAAAGTGTCGAGCGGCCGATGCCGAGCTTTCTCGCGACCTGGCTCATCTGACCGCGATAAAAACGCAGGGCGAAACGGATGAGCTCCTCCTCGATCTCTGCCAGTTTCCGGATATTGCCCGAATCGTCCGTGCTGGAGATCAGGTTTCCGCCACGATAGATCGTGGTGGAGATATCCGACGGCTCCTCGATAACAGCATGGCTTTCGGCAGCCGGCGGCGGTGAATAGGCCGCAAGCTTCAACGACGATCCGGATGTTGAGCGGATAATATCGTCCCCATCATCACCGTTCGAAAATTCCGGCAGCTGCAGCGCGATCTGCGGAAAATCGGAATCCGACAGCTCCGAACCCTGCGACAGAACCACGGCACGGAAAACGGCGTTTTCCAACTGGCGGATATTGCCGGGCCAGTCATAGGCCGTCAGCAGCGCCAGCGCACTGGCATCGAGGCCGACGGGATTGGGCAGTTTCTGCTCCGCCGAAAAGCGTTCGGCGAAAACCCGCGCCAGATGGGGAATATCTTCCTTGCGCCGGCGCAGCGCCGGAATGGTGATCGGGAAGACGTTGAGGCGATAATAGAGGTCCTCGCGGAAGCGGCCTTCCTTCACCTCTTCGATAAGGTTCTTGTTGGTGGCCGAAATCAGCCGCACATTGACCTTCTGCACCCGCGCGGAGCCGACGGTTTCGATTTCGCCCTGCTGCACGGCGCGCAGCAGCTTCACCTGTACGTCGAGCGGCAGATCACCGATTTCATCGAGGAACAGCGTGCCGCCATCCGCCTCCATGAATTTGCCGACATGTTTTTCCGTCGCACCCGTGAAGGCGCCCTTCTCGTGGCCAAAGAGGATGCTTTCCACGAGATTATGGGGAATGGCACCGCAATTGACTGTTATGAACGGCTTGTTCGCCCGGTCGCCGCCTGACTGGATGGCGCGGGCGACCATTTCCTTGCCGACACCGGATTCGCCTTCCAGCACCACGGGAATGCTGGACTGGGCGGCGCGCTGCGCCAGTTCGATGACCCTCAGCATTGCGGGGCTTGCGGAAACGATATCGGTAAAATTCACTGCATTGCTCCGTCCGCGCCTGCCCGTGCGGGCCTTTGCCTCTTTCCTGTCGAGCTTGAGCGCATTGGAGATGGCGGCGCCGATCCTTTCCGGCGAAACCGGCTTCACGACGAAATCAAAAGCGCCGGCGCGCATGGCCTGCACAACGGTGTCGATGCCGCCCTGTCCGGTTTGTACGATGACCGGAACATCCGTGCCGAGTTCGCCTACAGCTTTCAGAAAGGCAAGCCCGTCCATTTCCGGCATCATCAGATCGAGGACAATGACGTTGATCTCGCCACTATATTGCTTGAGCAATTCCAGCCCCGCCCTGCCGTTTTCGGCAAGCAAGGCCAGATGCCCATAACGTTCCACCGCATTTTTGAGCAGGCGGCGCTGGACGGGATCATCGTCTATCACGAGAACATGCGCGGTCATTTTTAGCTCCGGTTTCCGGTTTATGGACCTGCTTCATGCGGTCCCTTATGCCGCACTTTGGCACGGGAGATTTGAACATCCAGTTTTGAGAATTGCTTGCATTTTATCCATTGCCGCGGGAAACAGGGTCCCCATATGCTTTGAAAGCATAACCAGAAGGATACGTCCGATGACCCTCCACCGCCCCGCTCCGCACCCCGTATTCTCGCTTGCCGAAACCTCCGGCCCGGTGCTCGGCGATCTGCCGGGCTGGAAACTCTCGGATCTCTATCCGTCTGGGGATTCACCGGAATATAAGCGCGATCTCGAAAAGGCAGCTTCGATGGCAGCAGCTTTCGAGGCAAAATGGAAGGGCAAGCTCGAATCCGCCGCAAAGGCCAAAGGCGAAGACGGTATCGGCGCGGCGCTGAAGGACTATGAAGCGCTGGACGACCTTATCGGCCGCATCGGCTCCTTTGCCGGCCTTACTTATTTTTCCGATACGTCAAACCCGGCAAATGGCAAGCTATACGGTGATGCCCAGGCGAAACTGACGGAGATTTCCGCGCACCTGCTGTTCTTCACGCTGGAACTCAACCGCATCGACGATGCCGTGATGGATGCCTGCATGGCGAACGATGCCGCAGCGGGCCACTACCGTCCCTGGCTGGTAGACCTGCGCAAGGACAAGCCGCACCAGCTCGACGATCAGCTCGAGCAGCTTTTCCTCGAAAAATCGATGACCAGCGCGGCAGCCTTCAACCGCCTGTTCGACGAAACGATGGCCGACCTGCGTTTCGACATTGATGGCGCAAGCCTTTCGCTGGAAGTGACGCTCAACATGCTGCAGGAGCCGGAGCCGGAAACCCGCAGGAAGGCGGCGGAAGCGTTGAGCGCCACCTTCAAGGACAATCTGCGGGTCTTCACCCTCATCACCAATACGCTTGCCAAGGACAAGGATATTTCCGACCGTTGGCGCAAATTCGAGGATATTGCCGACAGCCGTCATCTGGCCAATCGTGTCGAGCGCGACGTGGTCGATGCCTTGGCTGCGGCCGTCAAAAAGGCCTATCCGCGCCTTTCGCATCGTTATTATGCCATGAAGGCGAAATGGCTCGGCATGGAGCAGATGAATTATTGGGACCGCAACGCGCCGCTTCCCGATACGTCGAATACGATCATCCCCTGGGATGAAGCGAAGGATACGGTGCTTTCCGCCTATGGCAATTTCGCCCCCGAGATGGCTGATATCGCCCGCAGATTCTTCGACGAAGAGTGGATCGACGCGCCCGCCCGCCCCGGCAAGGCGCCGGGCGCATTCGCCCATCCGACCGTGCCCTCGGCCCATCCTTACGTGCTCGTCAACTATCTCGGCAAACCGCGCGACGTGATGACGCTCGCCCATGAGCTTGGCCATGGCGTTCACCAGGTACTGGCCGGCCAGCAGGGCGCGCTGATGTGCGCAACGCCTCTGACGCTTGCCGAGACCGCTTCCGTCTTCGGCGAAATGCTGACCTTCCGCAAGCTGCTCGACGACACGAAAGATATCCGGGAACGCAAAGCAATGCTCGCCCGCAAGGTCGAGGACATGATCAATACGGTCGTGCGCCAGATCGCCTTTTACGAATTCGAGCGCAAACTGCACACCGCCCGCAAAGAGGGCGAGCTTACCTCGGAGCAGATCGGCGAATTGTGGCTCTCTGTTCAGGCCGAAAGCCTCGGCCCGGCCATCCGGATTTCGGAGGGTTACGAGACATGGTGGACATACATCCCCCATTTCATCCATTCGCCCTTTTATGTTTACGCCTATGCCTTCGGCGATTGCCTGGTGAACTCGCTCTATGCGGTTTACCAGAAGGCCGAAGCGGGTTTTCAGGAGAAATATTTCGAGCTTCTGAAAGCCGGCGGCACCAAACACCATTCGGAGCTTCTGAAACCCTTCGGCCTCGATGCGACCGATCCTTCCTTCTGGGACAAGGGCCTTTCTATGATCGAAGGGCTGATCGACGAGTTGGAAGAACTGGACAGGAAGCAGGCTTAATCTCTTCCGCCGGCAAAGCTATTCTATTTTGGACAAGCTTTGCGGGTTGATATTGCCAGCGGAGAGACCAGTGAACCTTCCAGGCGACGAGCACAGGCCATGAAACGCAAACCCGCAGATCTGACCTTGAGGGAAACCCTGCGATGGGAGCCGCAAACCGGCTTTCAGCGCATCGACCAGCATATGCGCCGGCTATTACGCTCCGCCGATGCGCTGGGTTTTCGCGCGCCCGTCAATGCGGTTCAGGTGCTGGAAAAGCAGGTGGGCGGTGAAAAGCCGCTCTGCGTCAGGCTGGTCATGAACTACAAGGGCGAGCTGGATATCGAGACGGCCGAATTCCGTCCGTTGCCGGAAAATGCCGTCTGGCGCGTCCGCATTGCCAGACAGACCACACTCGATTCCACCGATACCTTCTATCGCCACAAGTCGTCTCGCCGGGAGCCCTATGATGCCGCTCGCGCCGAATTTTCAGCCGAGGAGGCAGACGAGGTGTTGCTGCTCAACGAACGCGGCGAATTGTGCGAGGGATCGTCGACCAGCATTTTCGTCGAAATGCCTGAAGGGCCGATGCTGACGCCGCCGCTCGACAGCGGCATTCTGCCGGGTGTGCTGCGCGCCGACCTGATCCGCGAACGCCGGGCACGCGGGCAGGCGCTAAAGCCGGAGGATATTGCCGGTCGGAAGCTCTTCGTCGGCAATTCGCTACAGGGATTGATTGCAGCGGAACTGATTTAAACCGTGACCGCCAGAAGCCGGTCGCGGCCTTTTTGCTTGGCCGCATAAAGCGCCTGATCGGCGCGCATGAAAACATCGTCGGCGTTTTCCATCATCCGAAAAACGGTCATGCCGGCCGAGCAGCTGTAGGAGAAATCCGGGAACTCCGAGAGCGGTCTGGAAAGGCGCACCTTCTGCAGCAGCCGCTCGACGATCTCCCGGCCCTCGGCGATCGAACTGCGCGGCAGGATGAGCATGAATTCTTCTCCGCCGATCCTGCCGAAACAATCCACCCGCCGGATGACGGAATGGGCGATGCCGACAAAGTCGCGCAGCACCGCATCCCCACATTTGTGGCCGAAGCGATCGTTGATCTGCTTGAAAAAATCGATGTCGAGCGTGCAAAGGCAAAAGGGCGCTTCAAGCCCCTTGGAAACCTGTTCCACCTGTAAGGCAAGCTTGGCGAAAACGAAGCGACGGTTCGCCGTACCCGTCAATTCATCCGTTTGCGAAGCGCGCACTGCCAGATCGCGGTCCTGCCGCAGCGTCCTGTAACCCTGACGCAATTCGGTAACGTCGCTTGCGACGCAGAGCATCCAGCCATCCTGCTGCACCGTTTCCGTCATCCAGAACCAGCGACCGTCGTAAAGGTCCATCTCGAAGGCACGATAGGGCAGCTTGCCACGCCGGGACTGTGCCGAGAGCAGCCATCCCTCGAAATCATTGTTGCGGATGACGACACCGGTGCGCAGCCGGTGGTTCAGCCGCATGATGTCTGCCCAGGTCGGAAAATCACCATCGGCAAGTTGAAAGCTTTCCCGAAACGACGGATTGGCATGGCGCAGCCGGTCGCTGGAATCGTAAAGGGCGATAAGAACGGGGGTGGCGCTCTGAAGCGCTGCGACACGCTCTAAAAGATCATTCAACAGGTAGCTCCCCTGCGATGGCTAAAAATTTCCCTGTCGTCATGCGGCCCTAGCCCCCCGTGCCTTTGGACGCCTGCACGAAAATCAGGGCTTAATTATAAACGCACTCTCTAAAATGCGAAGGGGCAGAATATGGTGGAAAGAATGTGTAGACCCATCTCGGCGTCATCACCGTCATATGTCCGTCATCCACCTGCCCTTTATTGTGGCACGCTTTTATGATCTAGCTTACTTATTGGCTGAAAAAGGAAAATTGACGAATGACGGACGCAAACTACCCGATTTATGGCGATATCGACGGCCCCATCATCATGATTGGCTTCGGCTCCATCGGGCGCGGCACTCTTCCGTTGATCGAGCGTCATTTCAATTTCGACAGAACCCGGCTCGTCGTCATCGATCCGCGCGAGGACATCGCTGCGTTTCTCGCGGAGAGAAATATCCGTCACGTCCAGACACATCTGACCAAGGAGAACTATAAGAACGTTCTCAAGCCGCTTCTCAAAGGCGTGCAGGGTAAGGGCTTCTGCGTCAATCTTTCGGTCGATGCCGCCTCGGTCGATCTGATGCGGATCTGCCGCAAACATGGCATGCTCTACATCGACACCGTCGTGGAGCCATGGCCCGGCTTCTATTTCGACGCCGACGCCGACAATCGTGCCAGAACCAATTATTCGCTGCGCGAGACCATGCTGAGGGAAAGGGCACGCAAGCCCGGCGGCACGACCGCGGTTTCCACCTGTGGCGCCAATCCCGGCATGGTGTCCTGGTTCGTGAAGCAGGCACTCGTTAATCTCGCAAAGGATACAGGCCTCGACATCGAGGAACCGCAGTCGCACGACCGGGAAGGCTGGGCAAAGCTGATGCAGCAGCTTGGCGTCAAGGGCGTACACGTGGCCGAGCGCGATACCCAGCGGGCGAAGGAGCCGAAACCTTTCGGCGCTTTCTGGAACACCTGGTCCGTGGAAGGTTTTATCGCCGAAGGTTTTCAACCGGCCGAACTCGGCTGGGGAACGCATGAAAACTGGATGCCGAAAAACGCGAAAAAGCAGAAAAAGGGAAGCAAGGCGGCGATCTATCTCGACCAGCCCGGCGCCAATACGCGGGTGCGCACATGGTGCCCGGGGCTTGGAGCGCAATATGGATTTCTCGTCACCCACAATGAGGCGATCTCGATTTCGGACTACTTCACCGTCCGCAACGATGATGGCGACGTGACCTATCGGCCCACCTGCCACTATGCCTACCACCCCTGCAACGACGCCATTCTGTCCCTGCACGAACTTTTCGGCAATGGCGGCAACCCGCAGCCGATCCAGCATGTGCTTGGCGAAGACGAACTCGTTGACGGCGCAGACGAGTTGGGCGTTCTGCTCTATGGCCATGACAGGAATGCCTATTGGTACGGTTCGCGGCTGAGCCTCGAGGAGGCGCGGTCGCTTGCCCCCAGTCAGAATGCCACCGGATTGCAGGTCAGTTCGGCAGTTCTGGCCGGCATGGCCTGGGCGATCGAAAACCCTGAGGCCGGCATCGTCGAGGCGGATGAGATGGATTATCGCCGTTGCCTCGAGGTGCAGCGCCCCTATCTTGGCCCGGTAGAGGGGCATTACACCGACTGGACACCGCTTGACGGCCGGCCGGGACTGTTCCCCGACAATATCGACATGTCCGATCCCTGGCAGTTCCGCAACATCTTGGTGCGCTGACGGATCGGCGTCTCATATTTGCCACGCCGGGGCTTTCCTGAACAATATCAGGAACCGGGGAGAGCGAACAACGTTGCCTTGAAATAAAGAACGCTTCACGGCATGGTCGAAGCATAGAAGGTTTCATCGAATCGCAGGAGAACAGGCTCATGAACTTCAAGACAAGCGCTGCATTGCTTAGTGCCGCCATCGCGGTGTCTTCATGCGTCGCACCGGGACCCTCGCAGCAGACCTCGATGGCGCCTTCGCTTTCCCGCGGACCGGCTGTCGACGGCCGCTGGATCGACCGCAACGGCATCATATCGACCTTCCAGAACGGAGCCTTCTCCACCCGTTCGACCGACACCAACACGCTTCTGGCCTCGGGCACCTATGTGACGATCTCGCCGACGCTTTATGAAATCAACATGACCTCGCTGGTGCGCAACACACAGTCGCGTGTCAACTGCGCGCTCGTCTCGCCGTCACAATTGAACTGCACGACGGACGCGAACAGCCAGTTCTCGCTGACACGTCAAGGCTGATAACCTCGCCTTTTCAATGAGATGACCTTCTGAAACGCGCGCCTCCGGCGTGCGTTTTTCTTTATTGCGCAACTGTCATATTTCGCTTGCGGCGACTGCCGCTAAATGGAAACATCCCGTTTTGAAAGACTGACATGATTTTGGATTAGAGAATGAGCACGGCCGGCGGATGATCAACCGGCCCGGGCTTCCGCTTTGAACAGGAGAGAGGGACCATGAAGAAAATATTGGGACTGGGTATGCTGAGCGTTTCGGCGATCACGCTTTCGGCCGGAGCGGCTCTTGCCGATTACGAGCTCAACATTCTTCACATCAACGATTTTCACTCCCGTATTGAATCGATCAACAAATTCGATTCGACTTGCTCAGCGGAAGAGGAAGGCAAAAACGAGTGCTTCGGCGGCGCCGCGCGCCTGCTGACCGCAATCAACCAGACGCGTGACGCGCTGAAGGCAGGCGGGAAAAATGTTCTCCTGCTCAATGCCGGCGACAATTTCCAGGGCTCGCTGTTCTACACCACCTACAAGGGGACGGTGGAAGCGGAAGTGCTGAACGCCATGAAGTTCGACGCCATGACTGTCGGCAACCACGAGTTCGACGATAGCGAAGACGGTCTCGCCGGCTTCCTCGACAAGGTGCAGTTCCCCGTCGTAACCGCCAATGTGGTGGCCACCGCCACCTCGAAAATCGGCGACCGCGTCAAGCCCTCCATCGTGCTTGAAGTCGGCGGACAGAAAATCGGCATCGTCGGCGCCGTCGCCAACGACACGGCGGAACTGGCAACACCCGGTCCCAATATCACCATCGCAGAAGATGTCGCCAAGATCGGCGAACAGGTGCAGAAGCTGAAGCAGGACGGCGTCAACAAGATCATCGCGCTCACCCATGTCGGTTATCCGCGTGACCTCGAATTCATTGCCAAAATCCCTGATGTCGACGTCGTGGTCGGCGGCCACTCGCATACGCTGCTGTCCAATACCGACCAGAAGGCCGAAGGCCCCTACCCGACCCTCGTTGACAATCCCGGCGGCTACAAGGTTCCGGTGGTTCAGGCCGGTCAGTACAGCAAATATCTCGGTGACCTCAAAGTGGTCTTCGACGACAATGGCGTGGTCAAGGAAAGCAAGGGCGACCCCATCCTGATCGACTCCACCTTCAAACCTGACGAAGCCACGCTGAAGCGCATCGATGAGCTGAAGGCACCGATCGAGGCGTTGAAATCCAAGGTCGTCGGCACCTCGGAAGGTCCGATCGAAGGCGACCGCAAGGTTTGCCGCGTGAAAGAATGCTCCATGGGCAATCTGGTGGCCGATGCGACACTGGCGCGCGTCAAGGATCAGGGCGTCACCATCGCTTTTGCAAACAGCGGCGGCCTGCGCTCCTCCATCGATGGCGGCGACGTCTCGATGGGTGAAGTGCTCACGGTTCTGCCGTTCCAGAACACCGTTGCGACCTTTCAGCTCAAGGGCGAGGATATTCGCGCCGCCCTCGAAAATGGCGTCAGCCAGATCGATGATGTCGCGGGCCGCTTCATGCAGGTTTCCGGCATGAAATACTCCTTCGACCGTTCCAAGCCGGCCGGCAGCCGCATCGTTTCGGTCGACGTCAAGGAAGGCGACGGCTTCGTGCCCCTCGATCCCACAAAGACCTATACTGTCGCAGCCAATAATTACGTGCGCACCGGTGGTGATGGCTTCAAGGTCTTTGCGACCAACGCCATCAACGCCTATGACTTCGGCCCCAATCTCGAAGACGCAGTTGCGGCCTATATCACCGCCAACAGCCCCTACAAGCCCTATACCGACGGCCGCATCAGCGAAGTGACGCCTGCCGGTTATGTCGCTCCGGCAAAACCTGCAGCACCCGCGCCTGCTGCAACCGCGCCTGCCCCAGCTGCCGCTCCGGCGCCTGCAGCACCAGCCGCCACCGCACCGGCTGCAACGGCGCCGGCATCCCCGGCACCTGCTGCGGCCGCTGCCGCCGTCAGCAAATATGTCGTCGAAAAAGGCGATTCGCTCTGGAAGATCGCTGCCGAGAAATATGGCGACGGCGCTCTCTGGCATAAAATTGCCAAGGCAAACACACTGAAGCAGCCGAACCACATCGAGATCGGCGAAGAGCTGGAACTGCCGGCTCAATAAGCCGGACGGGAACGGACAGGGCAATTTGCCGCACACACAACACCGGCTCCGGACAACGGGGCCGGTTTCTTATTTTCCCTATGAAAACAGACATCTGCAGATAAAATTTTGCCAAAAGACAGCCTGCGGCTGCGCCGGCCCCGGAAATAGCCTCCGCCGGTGGTTTAATCCTGAAGAATTTCGTCTAGAACACGATGAACAAACTATCGGCCTATGCGTATAGACCGGGGCATTTCCGGCCAAGCCACGTCACGGTTTGTGTTTAGGCGCTAACAGAAGATGGAGTGTTCAGGCCTTTATCCGAGGCGAAACCGCTCCTCACATAACCAGTCCGAGTTTCAGGGTGTCATTCATGGCGACAGAACTATCCGCACTCCCCGCAAACCATCCCCGTGTAACTTTTGGCAAGGTCGGCGTCCTGCTGGTCAATCTCGGCACGCCTGACGGCACGGATTATTGGCCGATGCGCCGTTATCTGGCGGAGTTTCTGAGCGACAAGCGCGTGATCGAATGGTCTCGTCTCTACTGGTATCCGATCCTCTACGGCATCGTCCTCAACAAGCGTCCGCAGAAGGTCGGCAAGGCCTATGAGGAAATCTGGAACCACGAGCGCAATGAAAGCTATCTGCGCACCTACACCCGCAGCCAGGGCGAGCTTATGGCTGCGGCGCTGAAGGACTTGCCGAATGTCGTGGTCGACTGGGCGATGCGTTACGGACAGCCTTCCATCGCTTCCAAGATCGATGCCCTGAAGGAGCAGGGTTGCGAAAAAATCCTGCTCTTCCCGCTTTATCCGCAATATGCCGCCTCGACCACGGCAACCGTGAACGACAAGGCTTTCGAGCATCTGATGAAGCTGCGCTGGCAACCGGCCATCCGCACCGTGCCGCCCTATCATGACGATCCGGCCTATATCGAGGGGCTCGCCGCCTCCGTGAAAAACCATCTGGCGACGCTGGACTGGGAGCCGGAGATGCTGATCACCTCCTTCCACGGCATTCCGCAATCCTATTTCAAAAAGGGTGATCCCTATTATTGCCATTGCCAGAAAACCGCCCGCCTGCTGCGGGAGGCTCTGGGGCGGACCGAGAAGAATTTCATGATCACCTTCCAGTCCCGCTTCGGGCCGGAAGAATGGCTGCAGCCCTATACCGACAAGACCGTGGAGAAGCTGGCCTCGGAGGGCATCAAGCGCATTGCCGTCATGAATCCCGGCTTCGTATCGGATTGTCTTGAGACGCTGGAAGAAATTGCCGGTGAAGCCGGGGAGATTTTCCTGCATAATGGCGGAGAGAAATTTACCCATATCCCCTGTCTGAATGACAGCACCGAAGGCATGAACGTTCTCGAAAAGGTTGTAAGACGGGAGTTGCAAGGCTGGGTGTAATCTTGCCATAAGGTTGTTGGGATAAATCCCGGACGTTCTGATCCTAGGAGGAAAGTGATGATTGCATTGGGCGGTTTCGACATCGTCGTCATAGCGGCGGTTGTTCTGGTTATTCTGGTGCTGTTTGCCGGCATCAAGACCGTGCCGCAGGGGCATCGTTACACGGTTGAACGCTTCGGACGCTATACCCGCACGCTCGAACCCGGCCTGAACCTCATCATACCGTTCTTCGAAAGCATCGGCTCGAAGATGAATGTGATGGAGCAGGTGCTCCATATCCCGACGCAGGAAGTCATCACCCGCGACAATGCCAGTGTTTCGGCAGATGCCGTCACCTTCTATCAGGTATTGAACGCCGCACAGGCCGCTTACCAGATATCCAATCTGCAAATGGCGATCGAAAACCTCACTATGACAAACATCCGCTCGGTGATGGGCTCGATGGACCTCGACGAGTTGCTGTCGAACCGTGATGCCATCAATGATCGCCTTCTGCGCGTGGTCGATGAGGCCGTGGGACCCTGGGGCATCAAGGTCACCCGCATCGAAATCAAGGATATCGCGCCGCCGAAGGACCTCGTCGATTCCATGGCGCGGCAGATGAAGGCAGAGCGTGAAAAGCGCGCACAGGTGCTGGAGGCAGAGGGCGCCCGCAACGCCCAGATTCTGCGCGCGGAAGGTGCAAAACAATCCGCCATTCTGGAAGCAGAAGGCCAGCGCGAGGCGGCGTTCCGCGATGCCGAGGCACGCGAACGTCTGGCCGAGGCCGAAGCCAACGCCACCCGCATGGTTTCGGAAGCCATTGCCGCCGGCAATGTCCACGCCATCAACTATTTCGTCGCACAGAAATACACCGAAGCGCTTGCCGAGATCGGTACGGCCAAGAATTCCAAGATCGTGTTGATGCCGATGGAAGCCTCGGCGCTGATCGGCTCCCTCGGTGGCATCGGCACGATTGCGAGAGAAGTGTTTGGCGACAAGGGCGATACTCCGAGCGCGCCTGCCCCCTCCACCTCGTCCCGCTCCGTGCCGCCGACCCGGCCTTCCGGCCAGAGCATCAACGTTACCATCCCGGGTAATCCCTTCGGCTCTTCATCGGAGAAGTAACGATGTTGCAACGGCTTGCCACTGAGCTGGGACCCTGGAGCTGGTGGATCGTCGGCTTCGTGCTGCTGGCCGCCGAACTCATCGCGCCCGGCGTCTTCCTGATATGGATCGGGCTTGCCGCACTTGTCATCGGCGTGGTTTCGCTGTTTTTCTGGGAAGCGGCATTCTGGGCGTGGCAATTGCAGCTGGTGCTGTTTGCCGCACTTTCCGTGGTGTTCGCCCTGCTCGGCCGGAGATATTTCGGCCGAAACCACGCGACAAGCGACGAGCCCTTCCTGAACCAGCGCGAAGCAAGCCTTGTCGGCCGCACCGCAACCCTGCAGGAACCGATCGTCGAGGGTCGAGGCCGGATAAGGCTGGATGATACCTGGTGGCCGGTGAATGGCGAAGACCTGCCGGCCGGAACCCGCGTCAGGATTGCCTCGGCACGCGGGCGCACGCTGACAATCGAGCCGATAGATCGGTAAGCCAGGGGCCGCGCAGTGGCGTTGGCGCCGCATTTCCAGACAGAAGCCTGAAGTCCAGTTTCCGCGGAATGGCTTAAGCGACGCCGATTCTCAGGAGATCGTGGAAATGCACCAGCCCAATCGGCCGGTTGTCGTCATCCACGACGATCAGCGCGCCGATGTGGAATTTTTCCAGCGTCGCCAGCGCACTGGTCGCCAGCACCGACTTTTTGACGGTTTTCGGGCTGCGGGTCATGATGTCGTCGACCACCAGCTCGGCGAGGTTGCGCGACAGGTTGCGCGCCATGTCGCCCTCGGTGACGATGCCGCACAGACGGCCATCCTCGTCCAGAATGCCAACGCAGCCGAAATGCTTGCGCGAGAGAACGCCCACCGCCTCGGGCATGGCCGTTCCCTTGTTGACCAGCGGCACACGATCACCCGTATGCATGATATCGCTGACCAGCGTCAGGCTCGCACCCAGCTTGCCGCCGGGGTGGAACACCTTGAAGTCACCCGCAGTGAAATTGCGCGCCTCAAGAAGCGCGACCGCAAGGGCATCGCCCAGCGCCAACTGCATCAATGTGGAGGTGGTGGGTGCAAGGCCCAGCGGGCAGGCTTCCTGTTCATTGGGCACCAGAAGCACGATATCTGAGGCCCGTGCCAGCGATGAATTTTCCGAACAGGTGAGCGCGATCAGCGGAATGGAGAAACGACGGGAATAATTGATGATGCTGCGCAATTCAGCACTTTCACCACCCTTGGAAATAGCCAGCACCACATCATCGCCGCCTATCATGCCCAGATCGCCGTGATTTGCCTCCGCCGCGTGCACAAAAAAGGCAGGCGTTCCGGTAGAGGCGAAGGTGGCGGCAAGCTTTGCGCCTATGTGGCCGCTTTTTCCAACCCCGGTAATGATGAGACGGCCATTCGACTGGCCGATGGTCTCGATCGCCTTGCAGAAATGCTCGGAAAGGCCGTTTCTCAGGGCATCCTCAAGGGCGGCAAGGCCAGCCCGCTCCATCGAAATCGTCCGCACGGCGGATTCGATGGCATTGTCTTCGACCAGTTTGACAGCGCGCGTAATCATGGCCGACTGTTACTCTTTCAGCCGGAATAAGTCCACTCTCCCGCCATTCAGCCCTGTTTTTAGTGACGCAGATCGGGCGGGGAAATCTCTTCCATCGTTCCAAGCCGCTTGAAGGGGATGTTTTCCTCATCGACCAGATATCGCCCGAGCGTCCTTACCCATAAGATGGAACCATCACTGCGGCGCACGGCATATTCCTGGTCGTAAAAGCTCGCGGCCTTCAGGGTGAGCAGCGCCGTCTCGATCACACGGTTTCGATGATCGATATCCACTTTTTCAAGCATCTGAAAAATACTGATGCCCTGCATCGCCTGTTTCAGCGAAATCCCGAAGAATTCCGCGCATATTTCATCGAGATAGAAGCGGTCATTGGTAATATCCCAACAATAAAAACCGACTTGCCGGATGTTCAAAACGCGATTCATGAAACGATGCTGTCACATAAAATAAAATTCAATACGATTTGTTGAACGATTTACGATCGCTCTTTGCAAGCATAGGACAATTCCGTGCCAAATTGAAACGTATTAATCTTCGCATATTAGAAATATTTTGCGGTTACGGCGGGTCCGCATGGCAATCCGCATCGGTGCAATTCGGGGCGCCAGTTCGCTCGGCAGGCGCAGCTGAATTTTCACCCACGCCCCAAAGCCGAAATCCCCGCCGATCTTTATCAACTGTTAACCATAAAAAACCTATTGTTAAAGCGATGTTAAAACTTGCGTCGGCTGTCTGGTCCCTGGTTTCTTCACGTCATTTCATCAGCCTGCCAATCATCGGGTCTGAAGAGATGCCTTGGTGGGCTTTCGATCCGGCATCGGCCAAACTCGCCGGGTGAAAAGGAATGAAAGTGAAGGGCACCGCCACACGTCTGCCGACGTCGCGGAAAGCAGCAACCCTGCTGCTTGCCTGCACGATTTTTTACCCGCACGAAAGCGCCTTCGCGCAGACTGCAGCGACAGCCACACCAATGGTGCCGGGCGCCGCTTCCGCTGCTGACGGATCGGTTTCAACCACCCCGGCGACGGGCGGCGCAGCGGGCACAGGCACAGCGCAGGCCACACCCGCTCCCGCTCCGCAACTCTGGCGCCCCTCCAGCAATCCCGGCGACCCGATCTACGAACAGCCGGACGAAGCCGGCCAACCCTCTGCCGAGGCCGAAAACCCCTATGAGCCGACAATGGACGGCGGGGAAAATCCGCGGATAGCAACCGAACCCGGACAGACACCCGGCATCCGGCTCGGCACATTCGTGCTCAGGCCTTCGATCAGCCAGACGGTGAATACGGAAAAACAGACGAATACGGGCGGCCCCTCCCGGCGCAATTATTTGACGACGGGCATACGCGGTACGCTCACCAGCGACTGGTCCCGGCACGCACTGACGGTGACCGGCGATGGCGCCTGGGAGAGAAACTTCGGCGGCAACAAGAATGGCGAAGAACCCCGGGCAAATATTGAGGCCAATCTGCGCCTCGATCTCGGTGCGCAAACGACCGCCAATCTCAAGGCGGGTTATGAATTCAGCCGTGAAGGCACCACGGACCCCAATGCTCTGACCGGCGCTGCCGTGCAGGGTGGTGAGCACCGCTTCACCGCCGACGCATCGATAGAGCGGGATTTCGGCAAGCTGCGCGGGCTTGCAGCGCTCGATCTCTCACGCACCGTCTATACGGATGCAAAGGGCCTCGATGGCCGGCCGATCAGCCTCAGCGATCGCGACCAGAACGGAGCGAACCTGCGCGGACGCATCGGTTATGAACTGTCGCCTGCTTTGATCCCCTTCCTCGAACTGAATGTGGGGACGACCAAATATGATAGTCGCCTCGACAATTCGGGCTATGCCCGCTCCTCCAATGCCTATGGAGCGAAGATCGGCGCGGAAGTCGATCTCGGCGAAAAGACCCGCGGCGAGGCCGCAATCGGCTATCTGCGCAAGGAATATGACGATGATCGCCTGGCCGCAATCGGCGCCTTGACGCTGGATGGCAAACTCAACTGGTCTCCCCAGCGTGGCACGAATGTCAATCTCGGGCTGCGCACGACGATAGAGGACTTTGCCGGCGGTCCGCAGGGCGGCTGGATTTCCTACCGCCTGGATGCCGGCCTGACCCATGAATTGCGCAACAACCTGGTCGCACGCCTGACAGGACAGATCGTGCATCGCACGTTCCCGTCCTCCAACATAGAAGACGCCGTGGAATATACGGCGGGTGCCGGCCTGACCTGGGGGCTGAACCGCTATCTCGACCTGACCGCAGACGTCAGCTATCAGTGGACCCCGGTTTATGACAGCAATGAACTGCGTGTCGGCGCGGGACTCATCCTGAAACGATAATGAGCCCCAAAACAAAAATCCCGGCGCGAAGGCCGGGATTTCCTTGTGTTGCGGTCGATTATTTCAGACCCTCGATCAAAGCCTTGATCGGCTCCTCGATCGCCGGACGGATATCGCCGCGTTCCAGTGCGAAAGCGACGTTTGCCAGGATGAAACCATCCTTGGCGCCGCAATCGAAGGTCTGCCCACGGAAATGATAGCCGGAGAATTCTTGCGACTTGGCGAGCGTCAGCATGCCATCCGTCAACTGGATTTCGTTGCCGGCGCCGCGTTCCTGATTTTCGAGAATATCGAAAATTTCCGGCTGCAGGATATAACGACCGTTGATGTAGAAATTCGACGGCGCCGTCCCCTTGGCTGGCTTTTCGACCATTTCGGTAATCTTGAAGCCTTCGCCGACGGCATTTCCCACGCCGACAATGCCATATTTATGCGTCTGGTCGGGAGCGCATTCCTGCACCGCGATGACGTTGCCCTGGGTCTGGTCGTAAAGTTCGACCATGCCCTTCAGGCAGCTTTTCTGCGAATGCATGATCATGTCGGGCAAAAGCACCGCAAAAGGCTCATCGCCGACGATATCACGCGCACACCAAACCGCATGGCCGAGACCGAGCGGCACCTGCTGGCGCGTGAAGCTTGCCGTGCCCGCCTTGGGCAGAAGGCCGGCCAGCAATGTCAGCTCGGCATTCTTGTTGCGCTCGCGCAGCATCTGTTCAAGTTCAAATTGAATATCAAAATAATCTTCGATCACTGCCTTGCCGCGGCCGGTGACAAATACAAAATGCTCGATACCCGCTTCCGCCGCCTCATCGACAACGTACTGAATGACCGGCTTGTCGACGACGGTGAGCATTTCTTTCGGAACTGCCTTGGTGGCGGGCAGGAAACGTGTACCGAGACCTGCGACCGGAAATACGGCCTTCCGAATTTTTTTCTGTTCTACCACATATCCCTCCTGAGAGATAAAACTTGATCACAATCCCGCACACTGTTGTTATTTCAAAAATAACAACGTTTTGTAAAGGGTGACGCTACCATCTATTAATGGTAAAGAATTTGTTGACATTCTTTTGTTATCCATGACGACGCCCGATGCGTTTTCGCAATCGAAATGATATTCGAGAGAACGAAAGACTGACGATGACAAAGACCCTTTCAAATGTCCGCAAATTCGGTTGCATGATGTTTGCAGGCCTGGCGATCTCGCTTTCCCCCGTCTCGGCCCGGGCCGATCAGGGGTTCAAGCAGTGGATCAACCAGTTCTACGCAACAGCCGCCAAAGAAGGCATTAGCAAGGCGACCTACCAGAAGGCCTTTGCCGGTGTCAGCGAGCCGGATCCCGACGCGCTGCGCAAGGCGACCTTCCAGCCGGAATTCACCACCCAGATCTGGGATTATGTCGATTCCCGCGTCAATCCGTATACGGTGCGGATCGGTCGCGAAATGAAGATGAAACATGCGACGACGCTCAACTGGATCGAGCGTAACTTCAACGTCGACAAACACATCATTCTTGCCATCTGGTCGATGGAATCCAATTACGGCGCGGTTCTTGAAAAGCCGGAGCGACTGCACAACATTCCGCAGGCGCTGGCGACACTCGCCTATTCCGATCCCAAACGCGCCAAATTCGCGCGCACGCAGCTGATCGCCGCGCTCAAGATTTTACAGTCCGGCGATGTCACCCCCAAACAGCTGACGGGCTCCTGGGCCGGCGCGATGGGCCACACCCAGTTCATTCCCACGAGCTACCTGCTCTATGCGGTCGATGCTGACGGCAATGGCAAGCGCGACATCTGGCATTCCGTTCCGGACGCCCTGGCGACGGCCGCCAATCTTCTGGCCAAGAACGGCTGGGAACCCGGCCGGACCTGGGGTTACGAAACCGCCGTGCCACGTGGCGGCGCCCGTTACGAAGGGCAGACAAAGTCCATTGCGGAATGGTCGAAGCTCGGCTTCACCCGCCCCAACGGCAAGACTTTCACCCGCGGTTCCGATCGCGCCATGCTGAAACTGCAGGGCGGCGCAAACGGCCCTGGTTTCCTGATGATGAAGAACTTCTTCACGATCAAGAAATACAACGCCTCCGACAGCTACGCCCTGGCCGTTGGCCTGCTCGCGGATGAGATCGCCGGTTATGGCGGCATGCAGCAGAAATGGCCGCGCCCGGACGGTACGCTGGATATTCGCGAAAAATTCGAGCTCCAGACGCGTATGAAGGAACTCGGTTATTACGATGGCGAGATCGATGGCAATTTCGGTTCCGGTTCGAAAGCTGCCATCAGCGCCATCCAGTCCCGCATGGGCATGCAAAATGACGGCGAGCCGTCGCAGCGATTGCTGAGAGCCCTGCGCAATTGATAATGTGCCGGCGAATTCGGCGACGTCACGGACGCCGCCGATGCATCCGGAAAGGTTGATGTGATGAGTAGGAAACCTGCGGCGAGAAACGGAAAGACGGGTTGGCGTTTCTGCGCCATTGTTCTCTCCGCTGTCCTCTGTGTGCCGCTCGTTCCTTCAGAAACCTTCGCACAGGAGCAGCGGCGCACCCTTTTCGAAATGCTGTTTGGCAAGCCGGTGGGCCGCGATGGTGGTTCCGGCCGGGAATATCAGCCCCGCAGCCGCCGGGATTTTCCGGCTGCGCCGCGGGAAAGATCGGTCACCCGCCCACAGCCCACAAGAAAAGCACCCTCGGTGGTTCAGATGCGAACCGCAAAACCGGAACCTGCCGCCAAGCTTGAAAATGCGAGACGCGTTCTGGTCATCGGCGATTTCCTGGCCGGCGGCATGGGGGAAGAGCTGGTCAATGCCTTTGCCAGCTCGCCGGCGATCACCGTCGATGTGCGTGCCAACGGTTCTTCCGGCCTCGTGCGCAAGGATTATTACGACTGGTTGGCCAATCTGCCGCAATTCATAAGCGAGACCAATCCGGCCACCATCGTCATCATGATGGGGTCGAACGATCGCCAGCAGATGCAGATCGGTGATGTCAGGGAAAAATTCGGCACGGAAGTCTGGTTCAAGGAATATGAACGGCGGATCGATGAGCTTTTGACCCTTGCCGGTCGCCCGAAGGTGCCGGTGCTTTGGGTTGGCGTACCCGCCTTCCAGTCGCCTTCGCTTTCGGCCGATCTCGTCGGCTTCAATCGGCTCTATCGCAGCCATGTCGAAAAATATGGCGGTGAATTTGTGGATGTATGGGACGGTTTTGTCGATGAGGCCGGAAAATTCGTCATTACCGGCTACGACATGAACGGCCAACAGGCCCGTCTGCGTGAGGCCGATGGCATCGGAATGACGCAGGCCGGCAAACGCAAGCTCGCCTTCTACGTCGAGAAATTCGTGCGCAGGCACCTCGATAGCGCGGGGCCCGATCTGGTGAAACTGGACGGCAGCAATCTGCCCGCCCTCACCTCCCTGCCGGCGCTCGGCATTGACGCAGGTCTGGTTCGCACCCAGCCGATCAGCCTAACCGATCCCAATCTCGATGGCGGCGACAAGCTTCTGGGCGATGCCCCCCTTGCGGCCGGACCGACACGCGTATCGGTGGTGGAATCGCCTCGCGAGAGGCTGACCAAGCGGGGAGAAATGTCTGATGCGCCGGCAGGGCGTATCGACGACTATCGTCTGGTGCCGGATACCGCACAGGCAAAACAATAGGCGCTGTCCCTGCGTTTCAGTAGCCCCGCTGGGGCGTAATGTTTATGCAATCCCAACATGACAGCTTGAGGACCGCTTTGCAGGAATGCGGGGATGGTTCCATCAGTCATCTCTGATCCCTCTCCGGCAAGGCGATATTGACTTGACGGCGACACATCGCTTGCCTTTAGCGTGAACGGCGCCGTCTTTTTTTGACTTCACGCGTGTTATTCCTCCCCGGGAGACGACGCCGGATACGGTCGAGACGATTTCATGCGCCTGCTGCTTGTTGAAGACGAACGCGAAATGGCAGCAGCCCTGTCCGCGGCGCTCCACCGGTTCGATATTATCGTGGATACGGTCGGCACGCTCGATCTGGCGCGTCATGCCATCATGGACAGCGTTCACGACCTCGTCGTGCTTGACCGGCAATTGCCCGATGGCGACGGCATCCATCTTATCGAGGATCTGCGTCTCCTGCCCGTCACCCCACCCGTCATCGTGCTGACGGCGCAGGGGGGGCTTGCGGACCGGATCAATGGCCTGAACCTCGGCGCGGACGATTATCTGGCCAAACCTTTCGCCGTTGAGGAGCTGCTTGCCCGCATCCGCGCCCTGATGCGCCGGCCGGCCGGCACCGTGAAGATGACGGCGAGACTGGGCGGGCTGGAATTCTGCTTCGAAACCCGTGAGGTGCGCATCAAGGGGGAATTTCTTCCGCTGACGAGACGGGAATTGCTGATCCTTGAGGCCCTGTTGCGGCGACAGGGCAGAACGGTGCTGCGCTCGATGCTCGAGGAGGCCGTCTATAATTTCGATGATGAAATCCAGTCCAATGCACTCGATTCCCATATCTCCCGCTTGCGCCGCAAACTGGCGGCCGCGGATGCGGGTGTCGAGGTTCACGGCATCAGAGGCGTTGGTTACCTTATGAGGACGACCGTATGAAGCCGGCTAAAACGAGATCACTCAAACGCCGACTGACAATTCAATTGCTGCTTTTCCAGATCGGCAGCCTCGTCATCGTGACAGTCGCCTTCATCGTTTATTTGCTGACCGACGGCACCGGGAGCGCGCTCATCAGCTCAGAGGCGGCGCAGATCACAGCGAACGCTTTAATTCGTGAACAGAGTGGAAAAATTGCACTCAAAGAGACGCCAGCATACCTTGAGTTGTGCAAAGAGATGCCTGATTTCTGGTTCGTTGCGCTGTCCGAAAAGGACGAAATCATCCAGGGCGGACCGGTGCCCGAAGCCTTCAGCGACATGGACAAAAAGATGAACGATGTTAAAATCTCCAATATACGCGAAGCAGGAATGTCCTATTCGTACTTCGCCGTCCTATATGTCGCCGTCGTTCGCCGCGTGTCCGGGCCGGCCGGGGAATTCGCCATGATAGGAAAAGGCGGTCCATTGAGCATGACCCTTCCGGTCCTGCTATTCTCCAACATCCTTATCCTGCCGGTTCTCGTTCTCGTTTCAATCGCGACCATCGCGGCGATTCCCTGGATCATTCGCCGGGAATTTCGCGCGCTCTCCACGATTGCGCGCACTGCCCAGTCCATCGATATCGACAAACGAGGATATCGATTGCCGGATGGCAATATTCCAAGGGAGGTGCAACCGCTCGTGCATGCCGTCAACGGCGCATTGCAGCGGCTGGATGATGGCTATGAAAGGCACAAGCGTTTCATTCTCGATGCCGCCCATGAATTGCGAACCCCCGTCGCCATTCTCCAGACCCGCGTTGAAACCTTACTGGAAGGCCCCGCCCGCAGCAGGATATTGGCGGATGCCAGCCGCATCGCCGTGCTGGCCGAACAATTGCTCGATCTGCAACGCCTTGGCGGGCAGAAAGCACCACTTGTTCCGCTTGATATCGTCGGCCTGTGCAGGTCCGTGGTCGCGGATATGGCGCCGCTTGCGATCTCACAAGGATATAATCTGTCCTTCGAGCCGGAAGAAGAACCGATCCTCGCCCTTGCCGATGACGCCTCGCTGCAGCGCGCTTTGATGAACATCATACAGAACGCCATCGAACATGGCGGCAATCACGGAACCATCACCATAAGGGTAGCCTCAAACCGAGTGATCGAAATAGCCGATGAAGGCGATGGTATTCCCGAGACGGAACGGGAGCTCGTCTTCGAAGCATTTCACCGGATGAGACCGAAGGATCGCGGCACCGGCCTTGGGCTCAACCTCGTGCAGGAGATCGTCGGTTATCACGGCGGCGAGATCAGCATCAGCGATTCCCCGACCGGCGGTGCCTGCTTCCGCATCGCGCTTCCCTATTGCTGAGAACGCAGCAGTCAAACAAAAAGGCCTGTCGCGTCTGCAACAGGCCTTTCCGCTTCCTATCGATTCCGCCTGCTCAGCGCGGCAGAACGGTGGCTCCCATCAGCGCTTCATCGATTGCCCGTGCCGCCTGTCGACCTTCGCGGATCGCCCAGACCACCAGCGACTGACCACGGCGAACGTCGCCCGCCGTCCACAGCTTATCGACCGAGGTCCTGTAGTCCGTTTCGTTGGCGACAACATTTGTGGAGCCGCGACGATCGGTGTTGAGCGTCAGCTTGCCTTCCATTTCCTTCAGCACGCTATCGGTGAAGGGACCGGAGAAGCCGATGGCGATGAAGGCGAGATCGGCCTTGATGATGAATTCCGTGCCGGCGATCGGCTTGCGGCGGTCATCTACCTGACAGCATTTCACGCCCGTCAACACGCCGTCTTCGCCGACGAATTCAAGCGTCGCCACCTGGAACTCGCGAATCGCGCCTTCGGCCTGCGAGGACGAGGTACGCATCTTGGTTGCCCAGAAGGGCCAGACCGCAAGCTTGTCTTCCTTTTCCGGCGGCATCGGACGGATGTCGAGTTGGGTGACCTTTACCGCACCTTGACGGAACGCCGTGCCGACGCAGTCAGATGCGGTATCGCCGCCGCCGACGACCACGACATGCTTGCCGCCAGCAAGGATCGGATCGGCGGGCCAGCCGACGCTGTCGATGTTTTCGCGGCCGACGCGGCGGTTCTGCTGCACGAGGTAAGGCATGGCATCATAAACGCCGTTAAAATCGGCACCACCGATGCCGGCCGGGCGCGGGGTTTCCGAACCGCCGCAATAAAGAACGGCATCGTGATCGGCCAGAAGGGCTTCGACCGTCACATCCACACCGACATTAACGCCGCAATGGAAAGTCACGCCTTCACCCTTGATCTGCTCGACGCGGCGGTCGATGAAGTTCTTCTCCATCTTGAAGTCCGGAATGCCGTAACGCAGCAGGCCCCCAGCCTTCGATTCACGCTCATAAACGTGAACCTCGTGACCGGCGCGGCCAAGCTGCTGCGCAGCAGCCATTCCCGAGGGGCCGGAACCGATGATGGCGACCTTCTTGCCGGTGTGGATCGTCGCCGGCTTCGGCACGATGAAGCCCAGCTCATAAGCCTTGTCGGCGACAGCCTGCTCGACCGTCTTGATGGCGACCGGCGCATCCTCGAGATTCAGCGTGCACGCTTCCTCGCAAGGTGCAGGACAGACGCGGCCGGTAAATTCCGGGAAGTTGTTGGTGGAATGGAGGTTGCGGATCGCCTCTTCCCAATTGTTGTTATAGACCAGATCGTTCCAGTCGGGGATCTGGTTGTGCACGGGACAGCCCGTATCGCCGTGACAGTAGGGAATGCCGCAATCCATGCAGCGCGCCGCCTGCTTCTGCACCTCGGCATCCGACATTGGAATGGTGAATTCGCGGAAATGGCGGATACGATCCGATGCGGGCTGATATTTGCCCACCTGCCGGTCGATTTCCAGAAAACCTGTTACCTTGCCCACGTTTATGTCCTCACATCAAAGCGGAGCGCCTGTCGGGCCCCAGTACCAGTAAGCGAAACCGAAAGCCGCCCCCAATACGATGAACTCAAATCCGGTCTCGCCGCTTGTCCAGTAGATCGCCGTGGGAACGGCAATCGCGATCATCAGCGAGACCAGTTGGTGTAGTGTCCTCACGCGGCTGATTACTCTGCCGCAACGCCCATCTTCATCCGCTCCATATCCTCCAGCGCACGACGGTATTCGACCGGCATGACCTTGCGGAACTTCGGACGGAACTCGCTCCAGCGATCGAGTATATCCTTGGCGCGCGCCGAGTTCGTGTAATGGAAGTGGTTGGAGATCAGCTGGTAAAGACGCTCCTCGTCGTGGCGCGTCATGTCCTCGGAAACGTCGACACGTCCCTTGTGCATGAGGTCGCCGCCGTGATGGTGCAGCTTCTCCAGCATGTCGTCCTCTTCCGGAACCGGCTCCAGCTCGACCATGGCCATGTTGCAGCGGGTGGCGAAGTCGCCCTTCTCGTCGAGAACATAAGCTACACCGCCGGACATGCCAGCCGCGAAGTTACGGCCCGTTTCACCGAGAACGACGACGATACCGCCGGTCATATATTCACAGCCGTGATCGCCGACACCTTCGACAACAGCGAGGGCACCGGAGTTACGCACTGCAAAGCGCTCGCCCGCCACACCGCGGAAATAGCATTCGCCGGTGATCGCGCCGTAAAGGACGGTGTTGCCGACGATGATCGAGTTTTCCGCCACGATTCGGGTGTTTTCCGGCGGGCGCACGATGATGCGGCCACCCGAAAGACCCTTGCCGACATAGTCGTTGCCGTCACCCACCAGATCGAAGGTGATGCCGCGGGCAAGGAACGCGCCAAAGGACTGACCAGCGGTGCCGCGCAGCGTCACATGGATCGTGTCGTCCTTCAGACCCTTGTGACCCCAGCGCTTGGCAAGCGCGCCCGAAAGCATGGCACCGGCGGAGCGGTCGACGTTCTTGATCGGCACTTCGAACACGACAGGCTCGCGGTTTTCGAGCGACGGCAGAGACTTCTCGATCAGCTTGCGGTCGAGAATGTCGTCGATCGGATGCTTCTGACGTTCGGTCCAGAAGGTCGCTTCCTTGGGTGCTTCGACCTTGTGGAAGATGCGGCTGAAATCCAGCCCCTTGGCCTTCCAGTGCGCCAGCATCTCATCCTTTTCGAGCAGTTCGGAAGCGCCGATGATCTCGTCCAGCCTGGTAACACCAAGCGAGGCAAGGATTTCGCGCACTTCTTCGGCAACGAAGAAGAAATAGTTGATGACGTGTTCCGGCGTACCCTTGAAGCGCTTGCGCAGAACCGGGTCCTGCGTCGCGACACCGACGGGGCAAGTGTTGAGGTGGCACTTCCGCATCATGATGCAGCCGGCCGCAATCAGCGGCGCGGTGGCAAAGCCGAATTCATCCGCACCCAGAAGCGCGCCGACGATGACGTCACGACCGGTCTTCAGGCCGCCATCCACCTGCAGGGCAATGCGGGAGCGAAGGCCGTTCAGCACCAGTGTCTGCTGGGTTTCGGCAAGGCCGATTTCCCAGGGCGAACCGGCGTGCTTGAGCGAGGTGAGCGGCGAAGCGCCCGTACCGCCATCGAAGCCGGAAACGGTGATATGGTCGGCGCGTGCCTTGGCAACGCCGGCCGCAACCGTGCCGACGCCAACTTCCGACACCAGCTTTACCGAAACATCGGCTTCCGGATTGACGTTCTTCAGGTCGTAGATTAGCTGCGCCAGATCTTCGATGGAATAGATATCGTGATGTGGCGGCGGCGAGATGAGGCCGACGCCCGGCGTGGAGTGACGGGTCTTGGCAACCGTCGCATCCACCTTGTGACCCGGCAGCTGACCGCCTTCGCCGGGCTTGGCACCCTGCGCGACTTTGATCTGCAACATGTCGGCATTGACGAGATATTCCGTCGTCACACCGAAACGGCCAGAGGCGATCTGCTTGATGGCAGAGCGTTCCGGGTTCGGCTTGCCGTTCAGCAGCGGCAGATAACGGTCGGATTCTTCGCCGCCTTCACCGGTGTTGGACTTGCCGCCGATCTGGTTCATGGCGATGGCGAGCGTCGTATGCGCCTCGCGGCTGATCGAGCCGAAGGACATGGCGCCCGTCGAGAACCGCTTGACGATGTCTGCCGCAGGTTCGACCTCATCGATGGAAACAGGCTTGCGACCGAGCGCTTCCGCAGACTTGATGTTGAACAGGCCACGAATGGTGTTCATGCGCAGCGCCGTCTCATTCACCATGCCGGCGAATTCGCGGTAACGGTCCTGGCTGTTGCCACGCACGGCATGTTGCAGCGAGGCAACGGCATCCGGCGTCCAGGCGTGGCTTTCGCCGCGCATGCGATAGGCATATTCGCCGCCGATATCGAGCGTATTGGCAAGGATCGGATCCTTGCCGAAAGCCGCGGTATGGCGTGTTACGGTTTCTTCGGCGATTTCCGTCAGGCCCACACCTTCGATGGAGGTGGCGGTGCCAAAGAAATATTGCTCGACGAATTGCGAAGACAGGCCGATCGCGTCGAAAATCTGCGCGCCGCAATAGGACTGGTAGGTGGAAATGCCCATCTTGGACATGACCTTCAGGATGCCCTTACCGACCGCCTTGATATAGCGATAGACAACTTCATCGTCCGACACTTCCTTCGGGAAGGCGCCGTGCTTGTGCATGTCGAGCAGCGTGTCGAAGGCGAGATAGGGGTTGATCGCCTCAGCACCATAACCGGCGAGCAGGCAGAAATGATGGACTTCGCGCGGCTCACCGGTTTCCACGACAAGACCGACCGAGGTGCGCAGACCCTTGCGGATCAGGTGGTGGTGCACGGCGGCCGTCGCCAGAAGTGCCGGGATCGCGATGCGGTCAGGGCCAAGCTGGCGGTCGGAAAGAACGATGATGTTGTAACCGCCGCGAACGGCCGATTCCGCCCGCTCGCACAGGCGGTCGAGCATCTCGGGCATACCTTCGGCACCGCGCTCAACATCATAGGTGAAGTCGAGTGTCTTGGTGTCGAAACGGTCTTCCGTATGACCGATGGAGCGGATCTTTTCCAGATCGCCATTGGTCAGGATCGGCTGGCGCACTTCCAGACGCTTGGCGCGGGCCGCCCCTTCGTGATCGAGAAGGTTCGGGCGTGGGCCAATGAACGAGACGAGGCTCATGACAAGTTCTTCGCGGATCGGATCGATCGGCGGGTTGGTGACCTGCGCGAAGTTCTGCTTGAAATAGGTATAAAGCAGCTTCGACTTGTCCGACATGGCCGAAATCGGCGTATCGGTGCCCATCGATCCGATGGCTTCCTGCCCGGTCGTCGCCATCGGCGACATCAGGAGCTTGGTGTCCTCGCTGGTGTAACCGAAGGCCTGCTGACGGTCGAGCAGTGACACGTCGCGGCGCAGCGCGCGCGGCTCCACGGGCTTCAGGTCCTCAAGAATAAGCTGGGTGCGGTCGAGCCAGGTGCGATAAGGGTGCTTGGCGGCAAGCTCGTGCTTCACATCCTCGTCGGAAATGATCGCACCCTTTTCCATGTCGATCAGCAGCATCTTGCCCGGCTGCAAACGCCACTTCTTGATGATGCGCTCCTCCGGCACCGGCAGCGTGCCGGCTTCGGATGCCATGATGACGCGGTCGTCATCGGTGACGAGATAACGCGCCGGACGCAGGCCGTTACGGTCGAGCGTCGCGCCGATCTGCTTGCCATCGGTGAAGGCAACGGCGGCGGGGCCGTCCCACGGCTCCATCAGCGCAGCATGATATTCGTAAAACGCCTTGCGTTCCGCCGACATGGACAGGTTGCCCGACCAGGCTTCCGGGATCAGCATCATCACGGCGTGGGCCATGGAATAGCCGCCGCGCACGAGGAATTCGAGCGCGTTGTCGAAACAGGCGGTATCCGACTGGCCTTCATAGGAGATCGGCCAGAGCTTGGAAATGTCGTCGCCAAACAGCGCCGACGAAACCGAAGCCTGACGCGCCGCCATCCAGTTGACGTTGCCGCGCAGCGTGTTGATTTCGCCGTTATGGGCGACCATGCGATAGGGATGCGCCAACTTCCAGGAGGGGAAGGTGTTGGTCGAGAAACGCTGATGCACCAGCGCAACGGCGGATTCGAAACGCGGGTCCGCCAGATCCTTGTAATAGGCGCCAACCTGATAGGCGAGGAACATGCCCTTGTAAACGATGGTCGAAGACGACAGCGAAACCGGGTAGAAATCCTGCGTTTCCTTGCCGCCGCCCTCATCATAGATGCGGTTGGAGAGGACCTTGCGGATCAGGAACAGCTTGCGCTCGAAGTCATGATTGGTCGCGGCATCGCGGCCAGCGCCGATGAAGACCTGAACATGGTGCGGTTCGGTGGCGGCGATATCCGGCGCCTTCGACAGCGAGGAATTATCGACGGGCACGTCGCGGAAGCCGAGGAACTGCTGCCCCTCTTCGCCGATGACGTCGACGATGACCTTCTTGTAGTGCTCGATGCGGGAAGGATCGCGCGGCATGAAGATGTGGCCGACCGCGTATTCGCCGGCCTTCGGCAACGTCACACCCTGTAGCGCCATTTCCTCGCGGAAGAAACGGTCGGGAATCTGCACGAGAATGCCGGCACCATCGCCCATCAGCGGGTCAGCGCCAACCGCACCGCGATGCGTGAGGTTTTCGAGGATGAACAGGCCGTCACTGACGATCTGGTGCGACTTGACGCCCTTCATATGAGCAACGAAGCCAACGCCGCAAGCATCATGTTCGTTGGCGGGATTGTAAAGACCCTGCCTTTCCGGCAAGCCGCCCGCGAAACGCGCTTTCGCAGAAACGGGTGCGGCCGCAGCCGCGGTGGGACAGTCTGTGGTCAGGGTTGCGGCGGCGATATCTGCCTGCGGCTTGTGCGTCATGTTTGTCCCTCCTGCAAAATTACTTGCATGGTTTCATGCGAAGATCCGGCTCGATACGAATTTCCGCTTCCCGCAAAATCCGCATTCAGGCCGGCTGGATCAAATTTAGGACAGCAAGACTGTCTCAATTCCTGTTGATTTTGGCAGAAACAGCTGGATTTTGCAAGGGTCCGAATCCAATTAGTGAATACCCCGATTTGCAGCGAAGTTTCGATACTGACCTATTGTGCGAAACTTTCTTGTCGAAACAGCCACTGGGCCATTGCTTTCATTGCCCGATTTGCCAATCGCAATCTTAGGTCCTAGAACTTTCTCCGTCATAGCTTCACGCAGCCCAACACAGACCCTCAGCTATCGGAAAGCCTTCAGAGATGTTTTTTGCTTCAGACAATTGGGCTGGCGCCCATCCGGCCGTCAATGAACGGCTGTCGCGGGAATCCACGCGTTTTGCCGCCGCTTACGGCACCAGCGAACTCGATCTCTCCATCGAAAAACGCTTCAACGAAATCTTCGAACGCGAAGTCGCGGTATTTTTCGTCGCCACCGGCACGGCGGCCAATTCGCTTTCGCTGGCAAGCATCGCCCGTCCCGGCGGCCTGACCTTCTGTCATTCGGAAGCGCATGTGATCGAGGACGAATGTGGCGCGCCGGATTTCTTTTCCGGCATGCGCATGGTCGCCGTCGAGGGGCCGAACGGCAAGATGCTTCCGGAGAACCTCATCGAGCGCATTGCGCGCTATCCGCAGGATGCCGTGCACCATGGGCGCGCCGCAGCCATCACCATGACGCAGGCGACTGAAGCCGGCACCGTCTATACGCTAGACGAAATCGACACTATATCCAAAATCGCCAAGGAAAACGGCCTGCCGTTGCATATGGATGGCGCGCGGTTTGCCAATGCACTTGCCGCACTCGGCACGACGCCGGCTGAAATGACCTGGAAACGCGGCGTCGACGTCCTGTCTTTCGGCGGCACGAAAAACGGCTGCTGGTGCGCGGAAGCGATCGTGTTTTTCGATCCTTCGCTTGCCCGGGACTTCTCCTTCCTGCGCAAGCGTACCGCCCAGCTTTTTTCGAAATCGCGTTTCATCGCCGCGCAATTCGAAGCCTACCTGCAGGACGATCTGTGGCTCGGTCTCGCCGGCCACGCCAATGCCATGGCCAACCGGCTGCGCGCCGGTTTCGGCTCACTGAACAGCGCCCGCCTGGCATGGCCGACACAGGCCAACGAAGTTTTCGCCATTCTGCCCAAGGCAGCCGCTGAAGCGGCGACGCAAAAAGGCGCGAAGTTCTATGACTGGCTGGAGCCGCGCGACATGCCGGAAAATGTCGGCAAGGACGAAGTACTGATCCGCATGGTCACGAGCTTTGCGACGACCGAAGCTGATGTGGACGAATTCCTGTCGATCTGCGCTGCCGTTTGAACTATCGGAGGGCGTCCCTTTGCGGCGCCCTCAAACCTCCTGCAGGCGGTAACCCACCCCGGTTTCCGTCAGGATATAACGCGGCTGGTCCGGGATTTTTTCGATCTTCTGGCGCAGCTGGCGCACATAGACCCTGAGATATTGCACGTCGGTCAGCTCGTCCCAGACATGTTCCAGCAGGAAACGGTGCGTCAGCACCTTGCCGGCATGCTGCACCAGAACCCGTAGAATATCGTATTCCTTCGGCGAGAGCTTCACCTCCCGATCCTCCACCTTCACGATGCGCCGGACGAGATCGACCGAGAGATCGCCGGTCTGGAAGACTGGCTTCTCGCCCTGTGTTTGCAGGCGATGGCGGAGCGCCACACGGATGCGGGCGACAAGCTCGTTCATGCCGAACGGCTTGCTGATATAATCATCCGCCCCCAGTTCCAGCGCCCTGACGATACCGGCCTCATCCGTGCGGCTGGAGAGGATGATGACCGGCAACGCCAGCCCGTCGCTGCGCCACTTCTCCAGAAGATCATGGCCCGATAAATCCGGGAGCCCGAGATCAAGCACGACAAGATCCGGCTTGTCTTCCCGGACCAGTTCCATTGCCACCTTCGCATTCATCGCCTCGCTCACCGCATATCCCTGGGTCGACAGGCCCACCCGCAGGAGCTTGCGGATCGGCGGCTCGTCATCGACGATCAGAATACGAACGGCGGAATTGGTCATTCCCGATCTCCTTCAGCGGCACAGCGCAATGCGTAACCCTCTGTCGCCAGCAATAGCGCCTTAATCATGATCCAGCACCGGGGTATCGACGGCGACGGGCAGGCCTATGGTAAATTGCGCTCCACCGCGATCCGATCTGTTTTCCGCGCGGATCGAGCCGCCCATCGCCTCGATGAACCCCTTGCAGATGGAAAGACCGAGCCCCGTTCCCGCCTGCACATGGTCAACCTTGCGCACTCGGTAAAAACTGTCGAAGACCCGCTCAAGATCATCGGACGGAATGCCCGGTCCCTCATCGGCGACCGAGAGGAAGATATTCTTTCCCTGCCGCCAGCCGCGTATCGCAATGGTCGTGTGTTCGGGAGCGTATTTGGCCGCATTGTCGATCAGGTTGAACAGCACCTGTTCGAAAAGCACGGGGTCAACCTTCAGCATCGGCAGGTCGGAGGGGATATCGAGAACGACCTCATGCCGGACAACGATCTTCGCGGCGCGCGACAGCGCCGTTCCGACCATGTCGCCGAGGAAATGCAGCCCGTAATTCGGCTCCATCGCACCCGACCCGATCCTTGTCATATCGAGAAGATTGGAGATGAAACGGTTCAGCCGTTCGGATTCCTCCACGATCGTCGACAGCAGTTCGGCGCGCGCATCAGGCGGAATGTCATCGGCGAAATCCTTGAGCGTTCCGGCCGAGCCCAGAATGGCGGCAAGCGGGGTTTTAAGATCGTGGGAAATGGAGGTCAGAAGTGCCGTGCGCAGCCGGTCCGTTTCGGCCGCCAGCCTTGCTCTATCCACATCCGAGGCAAGCTGGATACGTTCGACCGCCAGCGCGGCCTGGTCGGCCAGCGCATCAAAAAGCCGCTGCTGTTCCGGCGTCAAAAGCGGTCCGCTTCGGTCGTCATCCAGGCCCACCACACCCACCGCACCGCTGCCGGTGCGAAGCGGGAGATAAAGTCTTTTGGCCCCCGGCAAAGTGTCCGCGCCACGACCTGCCGCCTTGTTATGTTCCCATGCCCATTGTGCGGCGGCGATATCGGCATCCACCAATGTGTCGTCGGGCGGATAACCCGCCTTGACGGCAATGGCGCCGTTTTCCGGCATGAGCAGGACGACCCTCACCTTCAGCATTGACGCCATCTGATATGCAGCTGCCCATAACACATCATCGAGCGTTCCGGTGCCGGCCAGCTTTTTCGAAAACAGATAGAGGTCTTCGGTCGTGCGTGCCCTCGAGCGTGCGGAGGCCGCCTGCCGCTGCACCGCGACCGTGAGATTGGAAGCGACCAGAGCGACGCCGAAGTAGAACAGCAGGGCGACAAGGCTGTCCGGAGAACTGACCGTTAGCGTATAACGCGGCTCCAGAAAGAAGAAGTTGAACGCAAGGGCGCCGAGCAACGAGGCATAAAGCGCCGGTCCGAGCCCCCCGCGCACGGCGGCAGCCAGAACGGCCATCAGGAAGACAAGCGCGAGGTTTTGAACGTCGAGCGTCTGATCGAGTACGATCCCGACGATGATCGCCAACCCGACGAACAAGGTGCTGTTGAGATAGGACCGGAAAGACTGGCGGGATCGTGCCGGTGCGAGCTTCACGGCCTGACCCGGCTTTTCCTCGTTCTTGTCGCCGGAAATGACGTGCACGCTGATATCGCCGGCGTGATCGATCAGATCATGCGTCAGCGAGCGTTGAAAAATCCGCTGCCACCAGGATTTTCGCGGGCGCCCGATGATGATGTGGGTGAAATTATTGGCATTGGCGTAAGCGATGATTTCGCGTGTGAGGTCAAGCGCCGGCAGGGTCACCGTTTCGCTGCCGAGCTGCTGGGCAAGCCGCATGGTGCCCGCCAGCCGGTCCTTCTCCACCTCCGACAATTGCTGCGAACGCGGCGTGTCGAGATGCAAAGCGGTCCAAGGGGCGCGCAGTCGGTCCGCCTGCCTTCGGGCATAACGCACAAGACCCGGCCCGTTACGGCCGTGGTCGAGGCAGACCAGAACCCGGTCCCCCGCCGCCCACGGGCCGGAAATGGCATGGGACTGCATGTGGTTGAGCAATTGCTCGTCCACCCGCTGCGCCGTGCGTCGCAGTGCGAGTTCGCGCAGCGCTGTCAGGTTGCCCCGGGAGAAATAATTCTCGATGGCGCGGCGGGCCGTCCGCGGCAGGTAGACCTTGCCGTCCTGCAGACGTTTGATCAGGTCATCGGGGGTAATATCGATGATTTCGACATCGTCGGCCCGGTCGATGATGCTGTCCGGCACCGTTTCGCGCACGCGGATGCGGGTGATCTGCGCCACCACATCATTCAGGCTTTCGACATGCTGGATGTTGAGCGTGGTATAGACGTCGATGCCCTGCGCGAGGATTTCCTGAACGTCCATGTAGCGCTTGGGGTGGCGGCTGCCGGCGGCATTGGTGTGGGCAAGTTCATCGACCAGAACCAGAGCGGGGCGACGGGCGAGGATGGCATCGATATCCATCTCCTCCAGTACCTGACCGCGATAATCGATGCGCTTGCGCGGGATCACGCTCAACCCTTCGACCAGCGCCTCGGTTTCCCGGCGGCCGTGGGTTTCCACGACACCGATAACGGTATCGACGCCATCCGCGAGCTTCGCCCGGCCGGACATCAGCATCTCATAGGTCTTGCCGACGCCGGGTGCGGCGCCCAGAAAAATCTTCAGCCGGCCTCTTGCCTCGCGCTGGGCATTTTCCAGCAGCGCATCGGGCGACGGTCGGCTTGGCATATCGCTGATATCGTCAGGCATTTAACCACCAGTGGTCGAGGCTATGGCTTCCAAAGAAGCCATAGCCATTTCAGTTTATGAGCCGGCTGCGTCAAGTGCCATATTGAGTGCCAACACATTTACAACGGGCTCGCCCATGAAACCCAGTTCAGGCGTTTCGACATGACGCTCGACGAGGGCGCGCAGTGCGGTTTCATCCATGCCCCTCGCTTTGGCGACGCGCGGCACCTGGAAGTAGGCAGCCTCGGGCGAGACATGCGGATCAAGACCGCTGCCCGACGCCGTCACCAGATCTGCCGGAACTTCCGCCGCCGGGTTTTCGGCCTTTGCGGCCTCATAATCCGTCTTCACCCGGTCTATGAGCTTGGCGCTCGTCGGGCCGAGATTGGATCCAGACGAGGAGGCGGCGTTATATCCGTCGCCAGCGGCGGAGGGGCGCCCGTGAAAATAGGTCTCGCCGGTGAAGGCCTGACCGATCAATTGCGAGCCGACCACCTTGCCGTCCTTTTCGATCATGCTGCCATTGGCCTGAACGGGAAAGAGCGCCTGCGCCAGACCCGTCATGCCCAGCGGATAGGCAAGGCCGGTAATGGCCGTGGTGGCGAGGATCAGCACCAGTGCGGGACGAAGCTGTCTAAACATTGTCTTTACTCCTCAGGCGAGACCGAGCGCCGTGACGGCGAGGTCGATGAGCTTGATGCCGATGAAGGGAACGATGATGCCGCCGAGGCCATAAATGACCAGATTGCGCGACAGCAGCGCGCCAGCGCCAATCGGACGGTATTTGACGCCCTTCAACGACAACGGGATGAGCGCGATGATGATGAGTGCGTTGAAGATGATCGCCGACAAAATGGCGCTCTGCGGCGTCGAAAGCCCCATCACGTTGAGAACGCCAAGCTGCGGATAAAGCACCAGGAACATCGCCGGGATGATGGCGAAATATTTGGCGATATCGTTGGCGATGGAGAAGGTCGTCAGCGCACCGCGCGTCATCAGCAACTGCTTGCCGATTTCGACGATCTCGATGAGCTTGGTCGGATCACTGTCGAGATCGACCATGTTGCCGGCTTCGCGGGCTGCGACCGTGCCGGTGTTCATGGCGACGCCGACATCAGCCTGCGCCAGCGCCGGCGCATCATTGGTGCCGTCGCCGCACATGGCGACAAGCTTGCCCTTGGCTTGCTCCTCGCGGATAAGCTCCAGCTTGTTTTCCGGCGTTGCCTGGGCAAGGAAATCATCGACGCCTGCCTCCGCTGCGATGGCGGCGGCGGTCATCGGATTGTCGCCAGTAATCATCACGGTGCGGATGCCCATGCGCCGAAGCTCGGCGAAACGCTCGCGAATACCACCCTTGACGATATCCTTCAGTTGCACGACGCCAAGCAGCTTGCCATCGCGCACCACCGCAAGCGGTGTGCCGCCGGCCTTGGCGATGTCTTCCGCTATTGCGCGGATAGCCCGCGTGGCATCCGTTTCAGTTTTGAGGGCAAGCGCCGCATTGCCATGTTGCAGAGCGCCGCCATCGACATAGGCAAGAACCGCATCAACCGCGCCCTTGCGGATGGAGGCACCTTCAAAATCGACACCGCTCATGCGGGTCTGGGCGGTGAAGGGCACAAAAGTAGCGTGCAGCTTCTGCATATCCCGGGCACGGATTCCGTATTTTTCCTTGGCCAGAACCACGATGGAGCGGCCTTCCGGGGTTTCGTCGGCGAGCGAGGCGAGTTGGGCGGCATCGGCAAGTTCCTGCTCGGAGACGCCGGGAATGGGGCGGAGATCGGTCGCCTGCCGGTTGCCAAGCGTGATCGTGCCGGTCTTGTCGAGCAGAAGCGTATCCACGTCACCCGCCGCCTCGACGGCGCGGCCGGACATGGCGAGAACGTTGAAACGCACCAGACGGTCCATGCCGGCAATGCCGATGGCGGACAGAAGCGCGCCGATGGTGGTCGGGATAAGCGTGACGAACAGCGCCACCAGCACGATGATCGGGATGGAACCGCCGGCATAGGCCGCGAAACTTGGAATGGTCGCTGTGGCGAGAACGAAGATCAGCGTCATACCGGCCAGCAGGATGTTGAGCGCGATCTCATTCGGTGTCTTCTGGCGCTCGGCACCTTCGACCAGCGAAATCATCCGATCAAGGAAGGTGGAGCCGGCAGCGGCGGTGATGCGAACGCGGATCCAGTCCGACAGAACCTGCGTGCCGCCGGTAACCGCCGAGCGGTCGCCGCCGGATTCGCGGATGACGGGGGCGGATTCACCCGTGATCGCCGCCTCGTTGACGGAGGCGACACCCTCGATGACTTCACCGTCGGAGGGGATGATATCGCCTGCCTCGACAAGAACGACATCGTTCACCTTCAGGCTGTCGCCCGCAACCATTTTATACTGGCTGCGATCATCGCTGTTCAGAAGTTTCGCCTGGGTTTCCGTGCGGGTCTTGCGCAGCGAATCCGCCTGCGCCTTGCCGCGCCCTTCGGCGACGGCTTCCGCGAAATTGGCAAACAGCACGGTGAACCAGAGCCAGAGATTGATCTGGAAGGAAAAGGCGAGATTGGCGCCGCCAGTCATGAGATCGCGGATGAACAGCACCGTTGTCAGCACCGACACCGTCGCCACCACGAACATGACTGGGTTGCGCGCAAGCGTGCGCGGATTGAGCTTTTTGAATGCGTCGGCAATGGCCGGCACGAGAATGCGAGAATCGAGTATGCTCGCTTGTTTGGACTGGCTCATGAAGAGGCTCCAGCGTTTGAAACAGGGCGACCGATGAGGTCGATCAGCCCGTGAGAACTTCGAGAGCGACAACGGCGGCGAACAGAGCCGCCATCATCGCAAGAATGAGATTGGAGGCGTACCAGCCGCCGGGCGTGGCGCTCCCTTCAACGGGAGCGCCTTTGCGGGCGGGAACGATGCGGTTACGTCCAGATACGTCGTCATTCATGGCATCACCTCAGAAGAGCTGGCCTGCCGCCATGACCAGGTGTTCGGCAACGGGGCCGAGCGCGAGTGCAGGCAGGAAGGTGAGACCGCCGACAATCAGGATCGTGCCGACAAGCAGGCCGACGAATAGCGGACCATCCGTCGGGAAGGTGCCTGCCGAGGCGGGAACGGTCTTCTTGGTGACCAGCGAGCCGGCGATGGCGAGCGCCGGGATGATGACCAGAAAACGCCCCATCAGCATGCCGAAACCCAGGGTGATGTTGTACCAAGTGGTATTGCCGGTCAGACCGCCGAAAGCCGAACCGTTATTGGCCGCTGCTGAAGTGTAGGCATAGAGGATTTCGGAGAAGCCGTGCGGTCCGGCCGTACCGATCGACGCCACCGCCGAGGGCAAGACCGTGGCCGTTGCCGTAAACGCCAGCATGGCGAGCGGCAGGCAGAGAATGGCCAGAACCGCCATCTTCATTTCCTTGGCTTCGATCTTCTTGCCGAGATATTCCGGCGTGCGGCCGACCATCAGCCCCGCAACGAAAATGGCGATGACGATGAACAGAAGAATGCCGTAGAAACCCGCGCCGACACCGCCCACGATCACTTCACCCAACTGCATGTTGATGAGCGGGACGAGACCACCGAGCGCCGTGAAGCTGCCGTGCATGGCGTTGACCGCGCCACAGGATGCGGCCGTGGTGATCACCGCAAAGAGCGACGAGAGCGCCACGCCGAAGCGGACCTCCTTGCCCTCCATGTTGCCACCAGCGAGACCAAAGCTGTGCATCAGCGGGTTTCCAGCCGCTTCCGCCCAATAGGTGACGGCAACGCCGGCGATGAACAGCACACCCATGGCGGCGAGGATCGCCCAGCCCTGGCGCTGGTTACCGACCATGCGGCCGAAGACATTGGTGAAGGCTGCGCCGATCGCGAAGATCGACACCATCTGGATCATGTTGGAAATGGCGTCCGGATTCTCGAAGGGATGCGCGGAATTGGCGTTGAAGAAACCGCCGCCATTGGTGCCGAGCATCTTGATCGCCAGCTGCGACGCCACGGGTCCGACGGCAATCGTCTGCTGCGCGCCTTCGAGCGTCTGCGCCGTGACATAGGCGCCGAGCGTCTGCGGCACGCCAAGCCACACATAAACGAGCGTCAGCATAATGCAGAGCGGTAGAAGCACGTAGAGGGTGGAGCGGACCATATCGACCCAGAAATTGCCGATGGCCTTGCCGGAGGCACGCGAGAAAGCGCGGATGAGGCCGATCGCGATCGCCATGCCCGTCGCGGCCGAAACGAAATTCTGCACGGTGAGACCGGACATCTGGGTCAAATAGGACAGGGTACTTTCCCCACCGTAATTCTGCCAGTTGGTATTGGTGACGAAGCTGACCGCCGTATTGAAGGACAATTCTGGCCCGACGGCCGGCATCGCCTGCGGATTATAGGGCAGCACGGCCTGAAAGCGCATCAGCGCATAAAGCAGGGCAAAACCGAAAAGGTTGAAGAGGAGCATGGAGAACGCATAGGTCGTCCAGTGCTGCTCCTCGCGCTCGCTGGTGCCGGCAAGGGCGTAGAGACCGCGCTCGACGGGTGCGAGAACCGGCGACAGCAGGGTGCGTTCGCCATTAAAGACACGCGCCATATAGAAGCCGAGCGGCTTCACCAGCGCAAAAATGATCCCGCAAAACAGCAGAATCTGAAACCATCCATTGAGGGTCATGGTATTGAACTTTCAATAGCCGCCGCTTCCCGATCAGAAGCGTTCGGGGCGAATGAGAGCGTAAGTGAGATAGGCGGCGACAAAGACGGTGACGGCACCGCTCAGGACATAATCGAATATCATCGCGGCCTCCGTCTAAAGCCGGTCGCAGGCGCGGGTATAGGCAAAGCAGAGGGCAAAAAACACCGTCGCTGCGCCAATCAGAATAACGTCCATCATCGATGAGACTCCTTTTTCGTCTGGGAGCCGGACAGGAAGAAAAGCGCCGTCATGTGGGACGTCGCTTTTCAATCTTTCCGGCTGGAAAGGGACACCATCCCTTCCCGAACAGAAGAATGCACCCGAACCGCATAAAGGTTCGAGACGGCCGCCGATGGAATAAAATAGGAATCCTATAGGAATTTTGATGCCCGCGAAGACAGGCACCCTATCCATGTCTTAATCCGCCGCTTAATGAGAGAGCGGCTCACCAAAGGCGGATACAATGGTTTCCGCCGAACTGTTGCCGGCGAGCAGCGCCGCCAGCAGAATGCGGGCCTGCCCCGGCCGAAGCGTGGATGAATGCACGGCACCCACAGCGACGAGATCATGCCCGCCGCCGCCGCCGCCATAACTTGCAACCAGCAGGCCTTCCGGCACACGGCTGGAAACCACGACCGGAACGCGGCGCTCTGCGCAGCGCTTCACCGCTTCAGCGATGAGAGGGTTGGCATTGCCGGAACCGAGTGCAGCAAGCACGATACCTTTTGCACCCGCTGCAAGGCTGGCATCGATATGGGTCGCGTCACAACCGGGATGAATGGCGACGATATCAACCCTGATGTCCGTGACGGGAGCAGCAAGTTTCGGCGCTGCGGCCTGGACCTGCGGTCGCGCCGAACGGAAGGCGTCCGCCGCATCCGCACTCAGCTTGTAAAGCCCCCAGGCCGGCAGACAGCGACCACCGAAGGAAAGAAGCACTCCCTTTTCAGCATTCTGCTGATCGAGCGCTGTTTCTATGGCCCGGGCCAGATTGGCCGGTCCGTCCGCTTGCCTGTGGTCCGCCGTAAATTGCGCGCCGGTGAAGACCACGGGCTTGGGAAGGGCGTGCTGCAGATGGACGAGCAGCGACGATTCTTCCATCGCATCGGTTCCATGCAGAACGACGATGCCCGCTACGGCGGGATCGCTGAGTTCGATGCCAACGGCATCGCTGATGCGCTGCATGTCAGCCAAGGTCAGGCTGGACGAATCCTTCGCCATCAGATCGACGGGCTTCAGCCGTGCATTGACCTGCGGAACCAGCGCCAGCAGATCCTCGCCGGAAAGGCTGGGGGTGCTGGCGCCATCGGCGCCCCGCCGGCTGGCAATGGTGCCACCGGTGGCGATGACCGCCACCAGCGGGGCTGTACCCTGCCCACTCAATGCGACACTCCCGATCCTGCCCGTTCAGCGGCCAGTCGATAGATACGGTCGCGCAGCAGATACCAGCCGATGACCAGAGCCGGTATGATGACGATCAGCGAGGCGATCGTCCACGACCCGACAGGATAATCGAAGGCCATCAGCACCAGCACGCCGAACAGGAAGATGAGGGTGAGGATGCCGGTATAGGGCGCGCCGAACATGCGGAAATCCGGACGCACGATCTCACCGCGCTGAGACAGCTGCCAGAGCTTCAGCTGGCAGAGCACGATGACGGCCCATGCGCAGATGATGCCGAGCGCCGAAAGGTTGAGCGCGATCTCGAAGGCGGAGGAGGGAACGACCGCGTTCAGAGCCACGCCAAGAACCGTGACAACGGCGGTGACCGCAATGCCGCCATAGGGCACGCCGTTCTTGTTCATTTTCGCAAGTGCTGCCGGAGCCGAGCCGGAGACCGCCATGGAGTGGAGAATGCGACCAGTGGAATAAAGGCCGGCATTGAGCGAGGACAATACAGCGGTCAGAACTACGAGGTTCATGATCACGTCAGCGCCCTCTACACCGATGGAGCCGAAGAAGGTGACGAAGGGGCTCTCGCCGGACTTGTAGGCGGTGTAGGGCAGAAGCAGCGTGAAAAGTAGCACGGAGCCGACGTAAAAGACGACGAGGCGCAGAACCACGGCGCGGATGGCGCGCGGCATGACCTTGCGCGGGTCTTCGGTTTCGCCGGCAGCCGTGCCGATCAGCTCGATCGAGGCATAAGCGAAAACAACACCCTGTATGATCACGAAGGCGGGAAGAATGCCGTTCGGGAAAAAGCCACCATTGTCCGTAATCAGGCTGAAGCCGGTGACGTGGCCTTCAATGGGCGTGCCGAAAATAACGAAATAAATACCGACGACAAGGAAGATCGCGAGTGCCAGTACCTTGATGAGGCTGAACCAGAATTCAAGTTCGCCGAAGACCTTCACCGACAGCATGTTCATCGCCAGCACGACCAGAAGTGCCGTCATCGCGAATACCCACTGGTCGATACCGGCGAGCCACGGAACATATTGCTTGAAGAAATTCATATAGAGCGCGACGGCGGTCACATCAGCCACCGAGGTCATGGCCCAGTTCAGCCAATACATCCAGCCGGCCGCAAATGCCATTTTCTCGCCGTAGAATTCACGGGCGTAAGAGACGAAGGAACCGGAGCTCGGGCGATGCATGATCAGCTCGCCGAGCGCGCGCAGCACCAGAAACGCAAAGAAACCGCAGAGCGCATACACGAAAACCAGCGCCGGGCCTGCCTGCGCGAGACGCCCACCGGCACCCAGAAAGAGCCCCGTGCCGATGGCGCCACCGATGGCGATCATCTGGATTTGGCGCGGCTTCAGGGCTTTATGGTAACCGAGATCCTCTTCGACGAAGACCTCACGTTCGGCGGGTGCCGTTTTTCCAGAATGCATGGATTTATCCTCCCGATAAAACGCTTGTAATCGGCAATAAGCCGGAAATCAAAGTGGAACTGGCGTCGTCCCCAAGGCTGGAAATATGGCCAGCGAATGCATGCACGCTGTAAAGCTGCATGACAGATTTTTGCCCTCATAATGGCAGATAATGCCGTTCGTCAAGGGTATTCGATATGATTGACCTTCTCCTCCACCAAGATTAAGGTCGAAAAATCTGTAAGACAGCTTTACAGATATTACAACACTTAAAAGCCAGTGGAGGAAAAAGTGAGTGTGACGCGCAGGGAGCATGATTTGCTCGGGACGAAGGAAATTCCGGCTGATGTCTATTGGGGCGTGCACACGGCGCGCGCAGTGGAAAACTTCAAGATCACCGGGGTGACCATTGGCCACAACCCTTATCTCGTCAGGGGACTGGCCTATGTGAAGGAGGCGGCCGCACGCGCAAATCACGAACTCGGCCTGCTCGACCAGGAGCGCATGGAAGCGATCGCGGAGGCCTGCCGCGAAATCCGCGCCGGCGCGCTGCACGAGCAATTCGTGGTGGATGAAATCCAGGGCGGAGCCGGCACCTCCACCAACATGAACGCCAACGAGGTCATTTCCAACCGTGCGCTGGAACTGCTCGGCCACGAAAAAGGCGATTATTCCCGTCTTCACCCGAACGACCATGTCAATCTCAGCCAGTCCACCAACGACGCCTATCCAACGGCGATCAATGTCGGGCTGATCGAGGCGATCGACGATCTGGCGGTCTCCATGGGCGTGCTGAAAGACGCTTTCGACCGCAAGGCGCAGGAATTTGCCGGCTTCATCAAGATCGGTCGCACCCAGCTGCAGGATGCCGTGCCGATGACGCTCGGCCAGGAATTCCGCACTTTCGTGGTGATGCTCGGCGAAGATCAGGCTCGCCTGATCGAATCCGCCACATTGCTGCACGAAATCAATCTCGGCGCCACCGCCATCGGCACCGGGCTCAATGCGCCGCGCGGTTATGCCGAGCTTGCCTGCCAGCATCTGGCTGCGTTGACCGGACGGCCACTCGTCACGGCAGCAGACCTGATCGAAGCCACACAGGATCCCGGCGCCTTCGTGCACCTTTCCGGCGTGCTGAAGCGCGTTGCCGTCAAGCTGTCCAAGACCTGCAACGACCTTCGCCTGCTCTCCTCCGGTCCGCGCGCCGGCATCGGCGAGATCACCCTGCCCTCCGTTCAGGCGGGTTCCAGCATCATGCCGGGCAAGATCAACCCAGTCATTCCCGAAGTGGTCAACCAGGTCGCCTATGCGGTGATCGGCAACGACATCACCATCACCATGGCGGCCGAAGCCGGGCAGCTGCAGTTGAACGCCTTTGAGCCTATCATCGTGCGGGCATTGTCGCAGAGCATCAGCCAGCTCAGTGCGGCCTGCCGCACACTGGCGGAACGCTGCGTCGAGGGCATCGTCGCAAACCCCGGCATCATGGCGCAGCGCGTGGAAGAATCGATCGGTCTCGCTACCGCGCTCAATCCGCTGATCGGTTATTACGCCGCGACGGACGTGGCGAAGGAAGCGCTTGCCAGCGGCCGCACCGTGCCGCAGGTCGTTCTGGAACGGGGTTATCTGACGGAAACGCAATTGCAGCAGGCGCTCAGCCCGCGTCATCTTGCCAACCTGCCCGCGGTTACCGTTACGGCTGGCGAAGCCGATCTTCGCCGATGATCGTCGTCACCACCTGCTTCACCTGGCCGAGGTGAAGCTCCATCGCCTCACGCGCCTCGGGTGCTGAATTCCGCCGGATCGCCTCGACGATCCGGCGGTGCTCGAAATTCGAGGCGACACGGCGGCCCGCCATCAGATTGACCATCTCGGACTGCTGGGAAAGCGCTTCGCGGGCATCGGCCACCACCTTGGCGAATAGTCCATTGGCCGAAGCTTCCGCGATGGCGCAGTGAAATTGCCCGTCGAGCAACACCCAGGGATGCGGCCTCTCTTCAGCGTCCATCCGGTCGCAGAGGTCCAGCAGGGCGGCCAGTTGCGCATCCGTGCGCCTCACTGCCGCCCAGCCGGCGGCCGGCACTTCGATGAATGGCCGGGCCTCGATCAGATCGCGGGCGGAATAGGCGCCATAATTCAATTCGGACGGCGGTGTCGGCGTCATCACATAGGTGCCGCTGCCGGTGCGGGTCTGTGTCAGTCCCAGGGTCTGAAGCGAGCGCAGCGCTTCGCGGATGATCGGCCGGCTGACACCATATCGCACCGCCAGATTGGACTCGGCAGGCAGCCGGGTACCGACCGCAAGCTGACCCGAGGTGATGGCGGAACGGATATCATCGAACACCGCTTCCGCGGCATTCTTGCGATTGATCGGCTGTGCCTCCGTTAGCCAATCCGACAACCCGCCCATCTTCAAACCCTCCGGCACCCCAATGTGATCCGCAATATCAGCGACATACGGATTCGATATGCAAGATCACGCGGCTGTCTGAAAACGAAAGGACGGCCGCCGCTCTCGCAGCTAAGCCGACCTTCCTAACATTATCCTGCCCATGGGAACAACGACGGCGGATATTTTTATGGGAGTGAGGACGTGATGCCCTCACCCCGTTTCCGATATCAGGCCGTGACGTCGTGTCCTTCCGGCTTGTCATCCTCACGCGGAATACGGAACCACGCGACATAGAGCGCCGGCAGGAAAAGCAGCGTCAGTGCCGTGCCCACCACGATACCACCCATCATGGCATAAGCCATCGGCCCCCAGAAAATCTCCCGGGAGATGGGAATAAGGGCAAGTGTGGCTGCCGCTGCCGTCAGCATGATCGGCCGCATGCGGTGCTCGGTCGCTTCGATGACGGCCCGCCAGGCCGAGACGCCTTCGCTTCTCAGATGCTCGATCTGCACCACGAGAATAACCGAGTTGCGGATCAGGATGCCGATCAGCGCAAGCACGCCGAGAATGGCGACGAACCCCATCGGAGCATTGGAGAAGAGTAGCGCCACCACCACGCCGATCAGGGCCGTTGGCGCCACGGCGAAGACCAGGAACAACCGGCTGAAACTTTGCAGCTGAACCATGAGGATCGTTGCCATTGCAAACAGCATCAAGGGCACCACCGCAACGATCGGCGCTTGCGAATCCGCGCTGGATTCAACCGAGCCACCCGTCTCCAGCTTGTAACCCACGGGCAGCATCTTCTCGAAAGCCTCGAGTTTCGGCTTCAGCTGTTCCACAATCGTCGCAGGCTGGGTCGGGCCAATAATGGCAGCCTTGACGGTAACCGTCGGGATCCGGTCGCGACGCCAGATGGTCGGCTGTTCCAGCTCGTAGCGGAAATTGGCAATGGCCGAGAGCGGTACGGCCTTGCCGTTTGTCGCCGGCAATTGCAGGTTCTGCAGGGTCTCGATGGAACCGCGCTCCGCCAGTTGCGCCCGCGCCACCACATTGACGAGATAGATGTCATCCCGAACCTGGGTAACGGTGGAGCCCTCGACAATGCTGTTCATGGCATTGGCGATATCTTCCGAGGAAACGCCGAGCTGGCGGGCCTTGTCCTGGAGAACATCGACCTTGACCACACGCGTCGGCTCATTCCAGTCCATGACCAGATTGGACAGCAGCCGGTGTTCGCCGACAATGCCCGACAATTGCTGCCCGAGCTCGCGGACTTTCTGGATGTCGGGGCCGCTCAGGCGATATTGCACCGGTTTGCCGACCGGTGGGCCGATATCGAGCAATTTCACGAAGGCGTCGGTGCCTATGAATGTCCGATCGAGGTAATCCTGCAACTCGGCACGCACCTTGTCACGCACATCCAGCCCCTTGGTGACGATGACCGTCTGGCCGAAGGTCACATCAGGCGTCTGCACGTCGAAGGACAGGATGAAACGCGGCGCGCCTTCACCGACATAGGTCGTCCAGTGATCGACATCCGTATTTTTCGCCAGCATTTCCTGTTCGAACTGTGCCATCTGCCGGTTGGTTTCGGCAATCGAGCTGTTCTGCGGCAGGTTCCAGTCAACGATAAGCTCCACGCGGTCGGATGACGGGAAGAACTGCTGCTGCACCAGGCTCATGCCGCCGATGGACAGGGCAAACAACGCGACCGTGGCGACAATCGTCACCCAGCGCCAGCGCAGCGCCCTGCCGAGAAGCCAGGAAAAGCCCGAGGCAAATCGCCCCTTCTTTTCATGATGAGACTTCATCGTCTTCGGCAGGATCGTCACCCCGAGCAATGGCGTGAACAATACTGCGACGATCCACGACACGATCAGCGAAACGGCGATCACCACAAAAAGCGTGAAGGTGAATTCGCCGGCCGCACTGTTGTTGAGGCCAACGGGAATGAAGCCGGCGACGGTGACCAGCGTGCCGGTCAGCATCGGAAAGGCGGTGGAGGTATAGACATAGGTCGCTGCTTTCCTGAGATCGTCTCCAACCTCGAGCCGTGCCACCATCATCTCCACCGCAATCATCGCATCGTCGACGAGAAGTCCGAGCGCGATGATGAGCGCACCCAGCGAGATGCGTTGCAGCGAAATGCCTGTGTATTCCATGTAGACAAAGGTAATCGCCAGCACGAGCGGGATCGAGACGGCAACCACCATGCCGGCCCTGAGACCAAGGCTGATGAAGCTGATGACGAGAACGATGGCGATGGCCTCGAAAAGCGCGGAGGTAAAGCCCGAGACAGCTTCATCGACGACGGCTGGCTGGTCGGACACCCGGTGCACATCGACGCCGACAGGCAAATCCGCCACCACACGTTTCATCTGCGCATCCAGCGCCTCGCCAAAATGCAGGAGGTTCGCGCCGGTTTTCATGCCGATTGCAAGACCGATGGCCGGCTGGCCATTAAAACGGAACAGCGAGGATGGCGGATCGACATAACCGCGCCGGATCGTCGCCACTTCCGTCAGCGGGAAGAAGCGGTTGTTGACACGCAGATTGATGGACCGTAGGCTGTCTTCCGAGGTGAACTGGCCGCTGACGCGCAGGGCCACGCGCTCCGGCCCGGCATTAACGAAACCGGATTGCGTGACGGCGTTCTGCGATTGCAGCGTCTTGATGATCGACTGCTGATCGATGCCGAGCGCCGCGATCTGGCGGGTGGAAAATTCCAGATAGATTGCCTCATCCTGCGCCCCGATGACATCGACCTTGCCGATATCGTCAACGGTCAGCACCTTCGCCCGGGCATCTTCCACGAGATCGCGCAATTGCCGCTGGCTGAGACCGTCGCTGGTGAAGGCATATATATTGCCATAGACATCACCGAAGCGGTCGTTGAAGAAGGGGCCGACGACACCAGAGGGAAACTCTCCCTTGATATCGCCGATCATGTTGCGCACCCGCACCCAGGTGGGTTCGACGTTGCGCGCCTTGGTTTCCGGCACCAGTTCAACGAAGATCGTGGTGCGGCCGGCCACCGTCTGGCTGCGCAGATGATCGAGATTGTCGAGTTCCTCGAGCTTCTTCTCGATCCTGTCGGTCACCTGGCGGGCCACCTCCTCGGCGGAAGCGCCCGGCCATTGCGCGCTGATCACCATAGTCTTGATGGTGAAATTCGGATCTTCCTCGCGGCCGAGGTTGAGATAGGAGAAAACGCCGGCGAGAACGAAGACCAGCATGAAGTACCAGACGAGCGAACGGTGTTCGAGCGCCCAGTCGGAAAGATTAAATTTCTTCACTGACGGACCTCCTGATCGATCCTGATGGCTTGTCCATCCTTAAGCTTGTGCACCCCGGCGCTGGCAACGCGCTCGCCGGGCTTGATGCCGCCGGTAATGCGCACGCTTCCGCCCTCGGCGGGCTCGCCGTCTATCGTGACCGGACGGTAGGTCACCGTTGCCGTATCGGCATTAACGATCCAGACGCCCCAGCCAGTATCGGTTTTCAACAGTGCGGAGGCGGGAAGCGTGATCTGCGGTTCGGAGGCGGCAAGCGCCAGAGCCGTGACAACGGAGCCGAGCCGGAATGCCTGCGGCGCATCCTGCAGGCTGATCTTCGTGCGGCGTGTGCGCGTTGCCGTTTCGGCTTCCGGAGCGATCTCGCGCACCACACCGGTCATGTGGATCTTTGGATCGAGTTGCAGGGCAATCTCGAAGGTCGAGCCGATTTCCAGCCGCTGCGCCGCAAATTGCGGAACATCCACCACCACGTCGCGCACTTCCGGGCGGGCGATGGTCACCACCGTCTGGCCGGCGGAAACGACCTGACCGATTTCGCCCGAGGTGGCGGTCACCACACCGTCAAATTCCGCTCGCAGCTGCGCATAACCCAGCTGCTCCTCGGCCTTGTCAAGATTGGCGCGGGCCTTGGCGACAGAGGCGTTGGCCGTGCGCATGGCCTGTTCCGCCTCTTCCAGTGCCGCTTCCGTGCCGCTGCGGGCTTCGGCCAGCACACGCTGGCGCTGTTCCGTCGTCACCGCATTGGCCAGCTGCGCCTCGGCATTGGAAAGATCGGACTGCGCGCTTTTCACCGACAGTTCCAGCGCCAGCGGATCGATCGAGGCCACCACGTCGCCTTTCTTGACCAGATCGGCCACATCGACATTACGGGCGATGATGCGGCCGAGAACGCGAAAACCAAGATCGGTCTTAATGCGCGATTCCACCGTACCCGTCAGCCGCAATACATCGGCCGACTTTTCTTCCACGACAACTGACAGCACCGGGCGTGGTGCTTCAGCCGCCGCCTCCTGCTTTTCCTGGCAGGACGAGAGCGCGATTGCCGGAATGAGCAAAAACAAGCTTCTGTTTATCCTGAACATTATTGTGCCTGCCCCTTTTCATAGGCGACCTTTTCACCGGTGCGGAGAAATTTGGTCCCGACGGTGACGACGAGATCACCCGGATTGAGCCCTTCCATGACGACGAATTGACCGGTCTCGTAATCGGCGACCTGAACCGGACGCATGGCGACTTCCGACGATCGCGGATCGACCAGCCAGACAGCGGGGACGCCATCCTGCGAGGTCATCGCCGACCACGGAAGCTCGAAAGCATCCACCTGCCTGAACCGGAAATGGCCGGAGACGGGCGCGCCGAGCGGCATGGTCATGTCGCCGTTCAGACCGACCTTGACCCGGATCGTCCCATTATCCGGATCAATCGTCGGCGAAATCTCGCGCACGGGCGCCGCAACGATTTGAGCAGGATCCGACAGGAGGCTGACATTGACGAGATTGTCGATATCGCGCTCGAGGAAGAGGGATTCGTAGACATCGAAGACCGCATCGCGCGGCCCGTCATGCGCCAGCGTGAAGACAAGCTGGGCGGCCTGCGCGACCTGGCCAACCTCGACATTGCGCGCCGTGATAACACCATCCGCATCGGCCCTGAGCTCGGTATAGGACAGCGCATCCCGCGCAGTATCGAGTTGGGCCTGCGCCGATCGCACCGCCCCTTGCGTGGTAAGCAGAGTTTCCTGAGCCTTGTCGACCGCCGAGCGCGAAGTCACCTGCGTCTTGAACAGGTTCTGCTGACGGTCAAACGTCAGCTGCGCCTGCGTCTGCTGCGCTTCCGCCGATTGCAGGTTTGCCAAGGCGACATCAATGTCGGCCTTCTGCTCTTCGGGATCGATACGGGCGAGCAATTGTCCGGTCTTCACCCGGGCACCCACGTCCACCAACCGTTCGATGATCTTGCCGCTGACCCGGAACGACAGATCCGTCTGGACCCTTGCGCGCACTTCACCGGTTATGACGCTACCACGATCGACGGGCTTTTTCTCAGCCGCCACCACATCGACTGTGCGCAGCGGCTTTTCGGCAGGCGGTTCTTCACTACTGCAGGATGCCAGGGCAAAAATGCCGCCAAGCGCCGCCGCGATAAGGATGGTTTTCATAGTGACCTCTTGATCTTCGCCTCATCCTATAATATTTGACTAACCGAATAGTCAATGAAATTTCATGCCGCTGATCGGGGATTTGTCCGGGGTATCGGGCCAACTCCCCCAAGTGATCATTCCCTGTTCGTCCGGCACATCCCTGCGGGCGCATCGGCAATGTTCCGGCATATTGAAGCATGCGTGCGCCTTCACAAAAATCCGTTCCGGTTTTTGCGCCGGTGCTATAGGCAACCAACACTCATTGCCGCCACTGGCGACGGACAGACAGGCACGTGCCAAAAATAAAGGAGGATCCGGGGCCATGGCGAAAGCAAAACTGACACGCGCTGAACAGAAGATACAACGTCCGCTACAAATTCTCGACGCTGCATTCGAGGAATTCACCAAAAGAGGTTTCACGGCGACGCGGGTGGAGGACATTGCCGAACGGGTGGGAGTTACGAAGGGCACGGTCTACGTCTATTTCGAGACCAAGGAGGCGCTGTTCGAGGCGATGGTCAGACATGCCTCGGTGCCGTTTCAGGAGGCTTTCAAGGCCTATACGCATAAATCCGACGACCCCGTCGAGGAGCTTCGCTCGCTGCTAGAATTCCTGTTCGACGCCTTGGTCGACAACCGAAAAATGCGCGAACTGTTCCGCCTGATCGTCGCGGAAGGCGCAAAATTTCCTGAACTCATCGACCAGCACCACGACACGTTGATGGTCCCGGTTTTCGCGCGCATCGATGCGATCCTGAATGAGGGCGTGGCGAAGAAAAGATTCAGGGCCAACCCCCCGGAACTCGCCAAGGTGGTGATGTCGCCCATGGTCGGAACATTGGTGTTCCGGCTGATCTTCGACGACAGGCGCAGCCTGGACAAGCGCGCCGTCCTGACGATCCATCTGGAGCTGATCATGCGCGGGCTACTGGCCTGATCGCCACAACCGGTCATCGCATCCCAGTATCGGAGCTATTCCTGGCTTTCGAGCCGGTATCGCGAACCGGGATACAGCAACCGAACCGACGTCACTGCGCGGCTCGACGACCAGGTTCGACGGCGCACGAGAAGGCAAGGCTCATTTCGGCTTATGGCCATCAATTTGCATTCCCAGGGCTGGGGTGATGCTGCCTCGATGAATTGCTCCGTCCGGGAAATGGGTGCCGCCGCCGTCAGATAGGCATTGGGCGTGAGCGTCGTGAAATCCTGCATCAGATAATCCGGTGCGATCTCGGCATTCACGAAACGATCCTCCAATTGGATTGGCACGTCGTCCTCGTGGTGGACGATGATGGAATGAAAGACCTTCGTTCCTACACCAATCTCCAGCGCCGTTGCGAGATCGGGGCCGCAAACTTCCGTCTGGGCGAGTATCAGGCTCGGCCGATGCGTCGACCCGCGCTCCTTGATCTCGTCAGCGATGTTGCGCACACCCATCAAGCCGGCGCTTCGTTTTTTCGGAGCGACGAAGGATCCACGCCCCTGAACACGAACGATCACCCCCTCGGTTGCCAGCTCCCGCAACGCTCGGTTTGCAGTCATGCGGCTGACACCCAGCATGTCGACCATCTCGTTTTCCGAAGGTATCCTGTGGTTCGTCAACCACTGTCCGCTGGCGATCTTTTCCTTGATCTGTTCTTTAACGCGCTCGTACAGCGGCAGGGAGGAGCGATCGCCCGAAACAGGAAATTCGCTTTCGATGACGGGCAGCATTGAAACTCCTAAAAATCGGGCGACTGCACAAAACGCAGCCAGAATCTGCACGAGCACAAAATTATCACATCCTATCTTGCTTGTCTTATGCAAATGTGTGAAGTTACATATACAACTTGAGGGGAAAATAATGGCGAGCGAAGACTCGATCTCTAGCAGCCGCAAGTCAGCCGCTGACGATCGGGGCGATAGCCCCGCGCCTGCCCAGCGCCGTGGCAGGAGCTTTCCTGACAAAGCCGGCAAGGTGCAAGAGGGCGAGCAGGGTCGACGCGCGCGCGAAGATCACTCTCTCCAAAGCCGGCCCACCGTATGCGCCGGAGATGCCACGTTTCCAGAATACCTGACCACCTCGAATACCGCGAAGTTGTATAGTGAACTTTCAACAAGCCGCTTCAATGCAAGCAGCGGATTGCACCTTGATTCGATGACGAGCGGCCTCCGCGACAATCGTCTGATCGGAGCGCCCTGCTAACCTCAAAACGCATGCCAGCAATTTGCCAATCATCAAACCAAAAGGGGAATGCAATGCTGAATTCAAAACTGAAAATCGCGCTGGCCACGACCGCGCTTGTCATGGGAGCATATGCCGGCGCCGCCAGGGCGGAAGGCTATTGCAGCGCCGGAAAAACCATCACCTTCGCCGGCATCGACTGGGAAAGCGGCTCCTTCATAACCGAGGTCATGAAGGAGATCCTGTCCAAGGGGTATGATTGCAAGGTCGATTCCATTCCCGGCAATTCCGTGACGCTTGAACAGGCGACCGCCAATAACGACGTGCAGATTTTCGCCGAAGAATGGATCGGCCGCTCCGATGTCTGGAACAAGGCCGCCGAAGCCGGTCAGGTGAAGTCGGTCGGCAAGACCTTCGTGGGTGCGGCCGAAGGCTGGTTCGTGCCGGAATATCTGGTCAAGGGCGACCCCGCCAAAGGTATCGAAGCGAAGGCCCCGGATCTGAAGAGCGTCGACCAGCTTTCCGATCCGAAGATCGTCGAATTGTTCAAGGATCCGGAAGAGCCGACCAAGGGCCGCTTCCTCAATTGCCCATCGGGCTGGACCTGCGAAGGCGTCAACACCGCCAAGCTTCAGGCTTACAAACTTGACGGAAATTATGTGAACTTCCGCCCCGGCACCGGCACGGCGCTAGATGCCGCAATCGCCGCCGGCTACCTCCAGGGCGAGCCGATGCTGTTCTATTACTGGAGCCCGACGGCGATCATGGGCAAATACAAGCTCATCCAGTTGCAGGAGCCCGCCTATAGCGAGGCCTGCTGGAAAGAGCTGACAAGTGCGGATGGAAAACGCGATGCCGGCTGCGCCTTCCCCTTCGTCGAGGTGGCCTATGGCGTGAACAGCACCTTTGCGAAGGACGCGCCGGAAATCACGGCAATCCTTGAAAAGGCGACGTTCCCGCTGGCGGAAATCAACGCCAGCCTCGCCTATATGACGGACAAGCAGGTCGATGCGACGGCCGCCGCCAAGACCTTCCTGCAGACCAAGGCCGATATCTGGGGTGGCTGGGTTTCGGCCGACGCCAAGGCGCGTATCGAAGCTGCCGTTAAGTAATGTTGGCAGGCGCGCCGGGCTTCCGGCGCGCATTTTCCCGTCAGGACAGGGGCCAGTTCCGGGAACAGGGACCGGCATGCGCGAGGACTACACCGATGTTTCCTGAAGTTTTCCATATTTCCATCCGCGGCCCGATCAATGAAATCGTGCGCTCGCTGGTGGTGAACTACGGCTATGTTTTCAAGGCGATCTCGCAGACGATCCTGCAGGCGATCCTCTTCGTGGAATGGGCTCTGCGCGGACTGCCGTGGTGGGCCATTTTTCTGGTCTTTCTGGTGCTCGCCTGGTTCGCCGCGAAAAAGATTTCGCTGGTCATCATGGTCGCCGTCATGCTGTTCACCGTCGGCGCGCTCGGTCTCTGGGACCTGACGATGCAGACACTGGCGCTGATGCTGATTGCCAGCCTCATCTCCATCGTCATCGGCGTGCCCATCGGCATCCTGCTTGCGAAAAGCGAATGGGCGCGGCGCATCACCCTGCCGATCCTCGATGTCATGCAGACCATGCCGAGCTTCGTCTATCTCATCCCCGCCATCATGCTGTTCGGCCTCGGCAAGGTCCCGGCCGTGCTGGCCACCATCGTTTATGCCGCGCCGCCACTGATCCGCCTGACCGATCTCGGTATTCGGCAGGTGGACCGGGAAGTGGTGGAGGCTGCGACCGCCTTTGGCGGCAGCCCGCGACAGATCCTTTTCGGTGTCGAATTGCCGCTTGCCACACCGACCATCATGGCCGGCCTCAACCAGACGATCATGATGGCACTCTCCATGGTCGTCGTCGCCTCGATGATCGGCGCGCGCGGTCTCGGTGAGCAGGTGCTGAACGGCATCCAGACGCTCGATGTCGGCAAGGGCCTCGAAGCAGGTCTCGGCATCGTTATTCTCGCAATCGTGCTTGATCGCATCACGCAGGGTTTTGGCCAATCCAGCCGGAAGGAAATGGGCAATGACTGATATCCATATCCGCAACGTGTCCAAGATATTCGGCGGCAACTGGAAAGCTGCGCTGAGCATGGCCCAGCAGGGTGCAGAAAAAAGTGCAATCCTGGCAAAGACGGGATGCAGTGTCGGCCTCGACAATGTCAGCCTCGACATCGAAGCCGGCCGCATTTTTGTGATCATGGGTCTGTCCGGCTCGGGCAAGTCGACGCTCGTCCGTCACATCAACCGCCTGATCGAACCGACAAGCGGCGAGATTCTCGTCGGCGGAGACAATGTTCTCGCCCTCAAGGCGAAGGAGCTGCGGGATTTCCGCAACCGTCGCGTCAGCATGGTGTTCCAGAATTTCGGCCTGATGCCGCACCGTACCGTGTTGCAGAACGTCGTTTATGGCCAACGCGTGCGCGGGTTGACCAAAGCGGATGCGCGGCCCATCGGCATGAAATGGATCGAGACCGTCGGCCTTTCCGGCTATGAGGACAAGTTTCCGCACCAGCTTTCCGGCGGCATGAAACAGCGTGTCGGCCTCGCCCGGGCGCTCGCGGCCGATACCGATGTCATCCTGATGGACGAGGCTTTTTCGGCGCTCGACCCGTTGATCCGGGCCGATATGCAGGACCAGCTGCTGCAGCTTGAGAAGAACCTGCACAAGACCATCGTGTTCATTACCCACGATCTCGACGAGGCGCTTCGCATCGGTGCGCAGATCGCGATCCTGAAGGACGGCAAGCTGGTACAGGTCGGAACTCCCGACCAGATTCTCAACAGCCCCGCAAACGACTATGTCGCCCGTTTCGTCGAACGTCGCGCGGGTGCGGCGGGAGAAAGCCGGCATGGCTGATACAGTCACCGTCGATCGCCCCCTCACCTGGCAGCAGATCGCCGCGGTCGCAAAGGGTGCGACGCTTTACCTGTCGGATGATGCCTGGCAACGCATTGCCAGGGCGCGCGCCATTGTCGATGCGCTCGTCGAAAAACGCGTGCGCGGTTATGGCATCAATACCGGTGTGGGTGCGCTCTGCGACGTGATCGTGGATATTCCCAAGCAGCAGGCACTCTCCCGCAATATCCTGCTCAGCCACTCCTGCGGCGTTGGCGAACCGCTGGGGCGCGAAGCAACACGCGCCATCATGGCCGCCCAGATCAATAACTTCGCGCATGGTTATTCCGGCGTGCAGGTGGAGACGGTGAAAACGCTACTGGCCCTGCTGAATGGCGATATTCTTCCCGTCATTCCCTCGAAGGGGTCCGTGGGTTACCTCACCCATGCCGCGGCCATCGGCCTTGTGCTGATCGGCGAAGGCCGGGTCCGCCATCAGGGCGAATTGATCAGCGGCCGGCAGGGGCTCGAAGCACTCGGCCTTGAACCCATCGTTTTGCGAGCGAAAGAAGGCCTAAGCCTCGTCAATGGCACACCCTGCGCCACCGGCCTTGCCAGCCTTGCGCTTGCCCGCACGAGCCGCCTGCTTGACTGGGCCGATGCGGCGGCAGCCATGAGCTATGAAAACCTTGGCGCACAGGCAGATCCCTTCGCCGCCGGGCCGCTGGCGCTGCGCGTCTCGCCCGGTATCCAGACCGTTGGCGAAAACCTGCGTCGCCTTTTAGCGGCAAGCCCGCTTCTCGCCCGGTCGGCCGGGTCGCGCACGCAGGACCCGCTCAGCCTGCGCGCCGTGCCGCAGGTGCATGGCGCCGTGCGCGATAGCGCGGCGCAGAGTGCTGATGTCGTGAACCGCGAGCTCGCAAGCGTCACCGACAACCCGGTCGTCGCCGGGACACCGCAGGCACCCGAGGTTCATTCCCAGGCCCACGCCGTCGGCGCGGCACTTGGGCTCGCCATGGATGGGCTGGCAACGGCGGCCGCCGAACTCGCCGCGATTTCCGAGCGTCGTATCGACCGGCTCGTTAATCCGCTTGTCAGCAGATTGCCCGCTTTTCTCGCGGATGGTGACGGCGTCTGCTCCGGTTTCATGATCATCCAGTATACGGCCGCAGCGCTTGTCGCGGAAAACCGCCGCCTCGCCGCTCCCGCCAGCCTCGCTGGCGGCATCACCTCCGCATTACAGGAGGATCTACTGACGCACGCCACCGCCGCCGCCGACAAGACGCTGTCGATTATCGGCAATCTGGAAACCATTCTCGCGATCGAGATCATGTGTGCGGCACAGGCTTACGATATGCAGCCCGGTGAGAGCGGCCGCGCGCCCGGCACCGATGTACTCTACCACCGCGTCCGGACGACGACGCCGTTTTACCGCGACGACCGCCCGCTCAACGATATGGTGGCAGCAGTGCAGGAGATGCTGCAAAGAGCGGATGCGATTGAAAGCCTTCCCTGAAGGCGACCATCGCATCCTCGATCTTTCGCTGATACTCTACCGGCACACCCCTAATCCTTCTTGAGGCTTCCCGACAACGGGCGTGCCATGGGAGTGTGACGGCCGCTCTGCAAAGCAGTCTTCACACCGTGAAAAACATCTGATGTCCCTGACGAAAAATGTGCACCGCACAAATTTCGGAGGAATGGGCATGAAATTCGGATTTTTAGATACATATCATCCAGAGAAATTCGTCTAAAACTCTCCCAACTCAAGGAGAGACACCATGACGGACACAATATCACAGTTCGATGGGGCAGAGATCGCGCTGGAGGCCGCCGAGGAGCCGGCATGGACCGCAGCGACATGGTTCGCGGTCCTTTCGATGGCGGCCACCAGCTTTGCACTCGTATCGGCCGAGTTCCTGCCGGCGGGCCTTCTGACGCCCATGGCGCGCGATCTTGGAATTACCGAGGGAACGGCGGGGCAGGTCGTCACGGCCACTGCCTCGGTAGGCGCCGTGACGGCTCTGTTCAGCAACGTTCTCATCGGCAAACTGAACCGCAAAACCGTGCTTGTCGGTCTTAGCGCGCTGGCAATCGGCTCCAATATCCTTGCATCATTCGCGACCGATTTCTGGCTATTGCTGGTCGGTCGGGCAGGACTTGGCATCGCGCTGAGCGGTTTCTGGGCGCTCTCGGTTGCGGTTGTCGCAAGGCTCGTCGGGGCGAACGCAACCGGTCGCGGCATGGCTATCGTCACCCTCGGCGTCTCGCTTGCCACGATAGCGGCGCCTTCCATGGGGGCGTTGATCAGCGACTGGGTGGGATGGCGTGTCGCCATGTCGATGACGGCGGGACTTGCCGCCATTGCCATGCTGCTGCAGATCCTGAGCCTGCCAACGCTGCCGGCAAGCACAAGCAACAGTCTCGCCGATGTTTTCCGGCTGACGCGGCGGCCGAGCGTTCAGCTTGGGATGCTTGCCATCCTGCTGCTGATGACGGGCCATTTCGCCGGCTCCGTCTATGTCCGTCCGTTCCTCGAGCAGGTCACACATCTCGATACCACGCCGATCGCTCTCGCCCTGCTCGGGTTCGGCGTGGCCTCTGTACTCGGCAATGTCGCCGGTGGCCGGATGGCCGACAACAGCATTCGCCTGGCACTCGCGGTCACTGCCGCTCTGATGGGCTTTGCCGCGCTCTTCCTGGTTTTCTGGGGCGCGCATACCAGTGCCGCTTTTGCGCTCGTCGCACTCTGGGGTTTTGCCTTTGGCATGGCGCCGGTGGTCCTGCCGACGAACCTGTCTCGCGGCGCGCCGGATGCACTTGAAGCGGCAGGCAGCCTGATGGTGGTGTCTTTTCAGGTAGCCATCAGTATTGGTGCAGTTTTCGGTGGTTATATCGTTGATTATTATGGCGCCACCGCCCCGCTGTCCCTGACCGCAGTTCTGGCTGCAGCAACGCTTGCCCTTGTATTGGTGCAGCCGCGCCGCTGATCTCCCGGCGGTGATCGCCAATGCATGAACGGTGTAGAACGCCTGCCGTGATGGCGCGAGAATTCAGGATATTCTCGCGCCATCACGGCAGGCGAACGACATTCTATCGCCCAGCCGCTGCTTTTTTCTCCCGCAAGGATGTCGAGGTGAGACTGCCGGCTTGAGATGGTGTCCGGCAGAGGGTATCAGGTGCTCCGGCCCTCGCCGGACCTTCGGCAAGCAACAAGGTATATCCTGACATGACCCCCGACTTCCTCGTCACCCATTCCGGCGGCTTTCACGCCGACGAACTGCTGTCCAGCGTCGTGTTGACACGGCTTTTTCCGCAGGCCCGGCTCGTCCGCAGCAGAGCCCCCGAATGGATAACGCCTGATGCAGACCGCATCATCTACGACGTGGGCGGCGCTTATGACGCCGAAAAATGCATTTTCGATCACCATCAGCGTGGTGCGCCGCTGCGCGAGGACGGTCAGCCCTATAGTTCGTTCGGCCTGATCTGGAAGCATTTCGGACGCGACTACCTTGCCACATCAGGCATTCCTGACGACCATATCGAAACTCTGCACGCGTCTTTCGATGCAGGATTTGTATTGCCGGTGGATCTGGTCGATAACGGCGCCCTCAGCCCCTCCATTGCCGGACCACTTGCCACGCTCACGCTGCCCGTCCTGCTGGAGACTTTAAAGCCTGTCTTCGATGACACCGATCCCGAAGCGGACGATCGCGGTTTTATAGCCGCGCTGGCAGTCGCGCGCAGCTTCGTCGAGGCGAAACTGGCCACAGGCGCTGCCAAATTGCGCGCCGAAGCACTGGTGCAGAAGGCGATCGCCGATACTGGCGAAGGGCATATCCTTGAGCTGCCGATGGGCATGCCATTTCGGTCCGCCATCGTAAAAGCCGGAGCCGACCACCTGCTCTTTGTCGTCCATCCCCGGGACAACGACTGGTGCCTTACCGGCATCCGCCGCGCGGATGAAGGTTTTGAACTGCGAGCCGACCTGCCAGCGGCCTGGGCCGGCCTGACGGGCAAAGAGTTGGAAGCGGTTTGTGGCGTCGAAGGCGCGAGCTTCTGCCACAATGGCCGCTTTATCGCCGCAGCCAAAACCCGCGAGGCGATTTTGACCATGGCGGAACTGGCAGTGAAAGAGGCTCTCGCCTCCGCGCAAACAACAGCGGCGAAGCAATAACATTGTGCACAGGCTAAACGGTTGCCGTCCGGTTCTTTTCAGGCGGATGGCGACCGTTTCACACCCTTATGGCAGGCGCGCTCAGGGCCGCGGTCAGGACATGTCCAAAGCAAGGGTCAGATCGGCGATAAGATCATCGGGATGTTCGATGCCGATCGACAGGCGGATCGTGGAATCAAGTACACCAATGCGCTGGCGGACATCGGCGGGAACGCCTGAATGCGTCATCGTTGCGGGGTGAGACGCGAGGGATTCAGTACCGCCGAGGCTCACGGCAAGTTTGAATATGGTCAGCGCATTGAGGAATTTGAAAGACGCCGGCTGCCCGCCAACAATGTCGAACGAGAAGGTCGATCCCGCACCGGAGCATTGAGCGGCAAAGACCTTGCCGACTGCAGATGCCGGATCGCTGAACGGCAGATAATGAATTTTCTCGACCTTCGGATGCGCTTTCAGGAATTCCGCAACGATTTTCGCGTTGCTGTTTGCCCGCTCCATTCGGATTTGCAGCGTCTCAAGGGAACGTCCGAGCATCCAGCAGGAGTGCGGATCGAGCTGCGTGCCGATTGCTCCGCGCAGCGCCTTCACCTGCTTCATGACATCCTTCCGCCCGAGCGCCGCCCCGGCGATGAGGTCGGAATGCCCGCCGACGTATTTCGTGAGCGAATAGAGCGAAATATCGGCGCCGTGCTCGATGGGCTGCTGGAAAACTGGGCCGAGAAGGGTGTTGTCGCAGGCGATGATCGGTCTGTGGCCTTGTTTTTCGCCGATCACGTCAGCGACACGCCTCATCATCGCAACATCGACAATGCTGTTTGTCGGGTTGGCCGGCGTTTCGATCAGAATGACCGACACCCTGCCCTTCGCCATCGCGGTCTCTGCCGCAGCCATCACCGATGCCTCGCTGACACCGTCGGCAAAACCCACCGCCGAGACGCCAAAATTATGGAAGGTCTTCGCCAATAAGGTCTCGGTGCCGCCATAAAGCGGCTGGGAATGGAGCACCGTGTCACCGGGCCGGACGAAGGCGAAAAGCGTCGTGGAAATGGCGGACATGCCGGACGAGAAAAGCGCACAACTCTCCGTACGTTCGTAAACGGCAAGGCGATCCTCGACAATCTCGCTGTTGGGGTGGTTGAAACGGGAGTAAACGAGACCCGCACCCTTGCCCGCCGGCGGCTCCTTGCGGCCGGAAACGTAGTCGAAGAAGTCACGCCCGTCCTCTGCCGATTTGAAGACGAAGGTCGACGTCAGGAATACCGGGGGCTTGACGGCACCCTCCGACAATTCCGGATCATACCCGTAATTGAGCATCTGGGTTTCAGGATGGAGGGCGTGGTTGCCGATATGGGTTTTGGACGGATGCGGCGCGGTCATTTCCGATGATCCCTCAGCTGGCGTTGAACTGGTTGCAGGTTACACGCGATGGAACCAAAATATCTTGCATTCTGGAGCGTGGAAATGTCTCTTGAAGCAAGATATTGCGGAGAATGAACGTTTATGTCGCAGAAAATTGCGGATCCGATCGACAGGCGGATACTGAGGGAATTGTCAGCTGACGCGAGAATCACGAACAACGAACTCGCCGAGCGGGTCGGGCTGTCAGCATCGGCATGTCTGCGACGGCTTCGGCGGCTGGAGGAACTGGGCGTTATCAAGGGTTACTCCGCCATCATCGATCCGGCGTTCGAGGGATGGACGATGACGGCTCTCGCGTCCGTCCGCCTCAGCCGTCAGCACGATGACGAAATCCGGATGTTTGAGGCGGCCGTTCTTGACTGGGCGGAGGTTCTCGAATGTCATCTGGTCACGGGTTCGAGGGATTACATGCTCAAGATCATGTGCGGCGGGCTGGATGATTACGAGCGTTTCATCAAGGAAAAGATCGCAAAGCTGAAATGCGTCGACACCATTGAGACCAGCTTCGTAATGAACACGATCAAGGCGCGTCGCATCTGATTACTCCGATCCTGGCGCTCCGGGTGGAGCAATGTGAAATGCGGAACTTCGGCTGTCGGACCGATCCCTATTCTACCTTTCTTCCGCCTTTGACGAAATCAATGAAGGCGCGAAGAGGTGCGGGCACCAGGCGGCGACCGGGGTAATAGAGATAGGGCCCCGAAAAGCTCAGCCACCAGGGCTCCAGCAATGGCTCAAGTGCGCCGCTCGCCAGATGCGGTTCCAGCCAATCTTCGAAGAGATAGATGACACCCATGCCCGCAATGGCGGCGCTGACGCCGAGATCCGTGCCTCCGCCAGATTGCACGAGAAGCTGGCCCGGCGGATCGATGATCATCGTCTCGCCGTCCCGCTCGAATTCCCACGGGGGGATTGCCCGGCCGGCGAAACGACCCCGGATGCATGCATGCTCAAGGAGTTCCCGCGGATGGGTGGGGCGCCCTCGCGCTGCAATGTAGCCCTGTGCTGCGGCAAGCGCGAAGCGCTGTGCGCGCGGACCAATCGGCACGGCAATCATGTCCTGTTCAAGCCGCTCATCATAGCGGATACCGGCGTCGCAGCCGGCGGAAATGATGTCGACAAAATTTTCGTCGGTGAGGATTTCCAAGCGGATATCCGGATAGGCTGCCAGAAAAGGCGGAACGATGTCAGGCAGAACCAGCCGGGCGGCACTGACGGGAACGTTGAGCTTCAGCGAGCCGGCCACCTGGTCCCGGTCGCCACTTATCTGGTCGAGCGCCGAGCGGATTTCGGCAAAGGCGGGATCCACCCGGCGAAGCAGTTCCGCGCCGGCTTCGGTTGGCAGAACGCTGCGGGTCGTGCGGTTCAGCAGGCGCACCCCGAGTTCGTTTTCAAGACGCTTGATCGCATCGCTCAGCGCCGACGAACTCATACCACTCGCACGGGCAGCCTGGCGGAAACCACTGGCGCGGGCGACCAGCAGGAATGCGCCGATATCGTTGAAGTCCGGCATGACTGTATCCCTCTGCGGCGTTTATATTGTCCGGAATGACGGACAGGCTGTTCTGACTATAGCGAATTGTGACTCCAATGACATCGCCTCTATAGTGGGGACAGACACAGCGGAGAAAGCTCAAATGTCGACACTCGACCAGTCTGGAACTTTTCACCTTGCAGGCCGCAATATAAGGCGGCTGGGCTATGGCGCGATGCAGTTAGCCGGTAAAGGCGTCTTCGGCCCTCCGAAAGATCGCGAGGAAGCGATCGCGGTACTTCGGGAAGCCGTGGATAGCGGCGTCAATCATATTGATACGAGCGATTTCTACGGCCCCCATATTACCAATCAGATTATTCGCGAGGCACTGCATCCCTATGCAGACGACCTTCTGATCGTCACAAAGGTCGGTGCGACCCGTGGTGAGGATGCCTCCTGGAATGCGGCTTTCTCGAAGGAAGAGCTGACCCAGGCAGTTCACGACAATCTTCGCAATCTGGGTAAGGAGGTACTCGATGTCGTCAATCTCCGGGCCATGTTCGACGTTCACGGCCCCGCCGAGGGATCGCTCGCTGCACCGCTTGAAGTTCTGGCAGACCTGCAACGGCAGGGGTTGATCCGGCATATCGGTGTATCGAACGTGACGCCGCGACAGATCGCGGAAGCCGGTGAAATCGTGGAGATCGTCTGCGTGCAGAACCAGTATAATCTGGCGCATCGACAGGACGATGCCCTGATAGACACGCTCGCAGCACAGGGCATCGCCTATGTTCCATTCTTCCCGCTCGGTGGCTTTTCTCCGCTGCAATCGACAGTGCTCTCAGACGTCGCTACGCAACTGGACGCGTCGCCGCTGCAGGTGGCTCTCGCCTGGCTCCTGAAGCGATCCAGCAATATTCTGGTTATTCCTGGAACGTCTTCGCGCGTGCATCTGCGACAGAACCTTGCGGCTGCATCTCTTGATCTTCCGGACAGTACCATGACCGCTCTTGCGGCAATCGGCGGATGAAGTCTCCACAGTTTCGGGAAAAGAGCATCTGACACCGTGACCGGAGTTGGCCTTCAAGCCGATGCATCCCACCATGCAGGTTCTTGCCGAAGCTTCCTCCGTACGCGTTTCAGCCGTCTACACCCCAGAGTTCCGGCGTCCGTTTAAAATACTCAGTCAGCATCTCGGTGAGCACCCGCACTTTGCGAGCGGGATGCTGGCTCGGTGGGCGGACGACATAGACGGCGCCCGGAGGGACCGGATAGCGCGTCATGATGGGAACCAGCGCGCCGGAGGCCAGATATGCATGTGTGATGCAGTCGGGGAGCCAGGCGATGCCGAGACCTGCAGCCGCCGCAGCAGCAAGCGCCGTGGCGCTGTCAGCCTTGAACTTGCCCTGCGGCTGAACCGTGACGATCCTGTCGCCATCCATGAACTGCCAGGCTTCCGTTCCCTGCATCAAAGCCTGATGGTTGACAAGCTGCTCGACCATCTCAGGGGAACCGTGCGCTTTGATATAAGCGGGGCTGGCGACAAGCTTGCCATGGATCGGCCCGACGCGCTTCGCGATCAGGTTCGAGTCCTGAAGATAGGCACCCCGAATCGCGCAATCAAAACCCTCAGCGATGAGATCGACGAAACGATCGCTGTAGGAGGTGTGGATGTGAAGCTGCGGGTGCTGACGCGCCATTTCCGCAAGCACGGGGGCGAAGTGGGTTGGGCCGAAAGTAAGTGGCATTGCGATCCTCAAACGGCCGTGCAGCTCGCCAGCGGGGAGGATCGTTTCCCGGGCTGTATCGATCTCGGCGCTGGCCCGAGCGGCATGGTCCCTGAAGGTGATCCCGGCCTCCGTGAGCGCGGCACCGCGCGTTGTCCGAGCGAGAAGCTGGACGCCAAGCTCCGCTTCTATCCGAAAGAGCCGACGGCTGACGATTGACTTGGAGATGCCGAGCCGGCGCGCTGCGGCCGAGACGCCACCGGCGTCGGCTACTGCGACAAATGTCCGTAGATCTTCGATGTCCATTCCAGCGTTCCTCGTTTCGCGACACAGTTTGCCAGATTGTGGCACTATCTCGCCGCCAAAAGGAACAGCAAATTGCTTCCAGGCAACGTCGCCCGCTGGCGCGTGTCTCTCTCGAACCCATCGCCGTCCATGGCGGCAGAGAAAGGAAGTCTTGATGACCCTTCGTAACGGCCTCGATTCTCTTCTTCGTCCCGAAGATTCGGTCCTCGTTCTGATCGACCATCAGCCCTACCAGCTCGCAAATCTCAACAGCCACGATCCGCACATGGTGGTGAACAACACGACCGCGCTGGCGAAGCTGGCAAAAGCCTTCGACGTTCCGACCATTCTCACCAGCGTGATCGCGGCGCGTGGTGGACTTCTCTTCAAGCATATCACCGACGTATTTCCGGATCAGGACGTCATTGATCGCACCTGGGTGAACACCTGGCAGGACGAGAATGTGGTGAACGCCGTCAAGGAGACCCGCCGCAAGCAGCTGATCATCGCCGGCCTTTGGACCGAGGTTTGCGTCGCAATGCCTGTGATCCAGGCCGCCGGCGAAGGCTGGGACGTGACCGTGATCACCGACGCGTCGGGCGGAATTTCGAAGGAATCCCATGAAGTTGCCATCCAGCGAATGATCAGGGCCGGCGCGAATGTCATGACCGTAATGGCACTTGCCGGCGAATGGCAACGTGATTGGGCACGCACGGAGCATGTCGAGGCGCTGACCGAGATTCTCATCCAGCACTTCGGCGGCAGCGGCATCGCCTATCTTTGGGAGCAGCAGCTTCTCAACACACCAGTGGCTGGCTGATCCCAGCCAGTATGGTAAACATTTCGGTGAGGACCGGAACCGTCATTATCGGCCCTTACCGCCTTCATGCCGCACGCCCCCAGGCAAGGGGTGATGGACCAAGGCAATCATGAAAGCAGCCGCCTGAATCAACCCGGTCCCCCGGATACCCTTATAGCCTAACCCAGGTTACTGCCGCGGCTTAACGCCGGGAAAGCAATCGAGCCATCGCGTGATGCGGGGAAGGCTTGCCACTTTCCGGTCCGCTATCTCTTTCCAGCCGTGCGCGGATGTCCTCGATTTCCTCTTCGGTGAGATGCTCGATCCCGATGAAATCACTCCGCGCTTCCTCCACCGCCCGCAACAATTCGTCCAGCTTTGCTTCCATCGCCGCGGAATCCCGGTTCTGTGAGTTCTGCACGAGAAAAATCATGAGAAAGGTGACGATGGTCGTACCGGTATTGATGACCAGTTGCCAGACCTCCGAAAACCCGAACAACGGTCCGCTGATCCCCCAGACGAGGACAGTGCCGAGCGCCACGACGAAAGCAGTCGGAGAGCCGGAAAAGGACGCTATGCCGGTTGCGAAGCGGGTGAAGACCTTGTTCATGACACACCGTATCCCCTCAGCCCGGATACTGAAAGCTTGTTAGAACGCTAATGCACTAACAAAGAAAAAGAATGATAGTTCCGAATGGACCTTATGGTGCGGCGGAGACACCCACGTTGCTCCAGACAGATACCTCGGTCATTTTCGCATCATGCCAGACAAAACCCTCTCCGATCACCTGTGTGAGTGGGACTGCGATTTCCTCTTTCTGGAATCAAAATACTAGTATAATAGTTATCCAAAAGTCAGACGGAGGAATGACATGAACAGGATTGATCTCGACGGACAGGCGGCGGTGGTGACCGGCGGTGCACAGGGAATTGGCCTTGCCATCGCAAGGCGGCTTATTGAATCCGGCGCGAAGGTCAGCCTTTGGGATATGAGCGAGACGGCGATTGAGCAGGCCTGCGGCGTGCTTGGAGAGGGCGCCAGCGGCAAGGTTGTTGATGTCACCGATTTTGCCGGCCTCGCCCGCGTTCACGCCGAGGTCGAAGCCGAGACCGGACCGGTGTCGATCCTCGTCAATTCCGCCGGAATTGCGGGCAGCAATGCGACCCTTGAGGATTATGACATCGAGGAATGGCGGCGCGTCGTCGAGATTAATCTGAACGGCACCTTTTATGTCAACAAGACCGTGATCCCCTCCATGAAGGCCAGGAATTATGGCAGGATCGTCAATATCTCCTCGGTTGCCGGCAAAGAAGGCAATCCCAAGCTCTCAGCCTATTCCGCAGCCAAGGCGGGCGTGATCGGCTTGACCAAATCACTCGGCAAGGAACTCGCGGCACACGATATTGCCGTTAACGCGATCACGCCGGCGACGGCGCGCACACGGATCCTCGAAACTCTGACACCGGAATTTATCGATTACATGCTGACACGTATTCCGCGTGGCCGTTTTCTGGAAGTCGAAGAGGCTGCGGCAATGGTCGCATGGCTGGTGAGCCGTGAAAACAGCTTCACTACCGCCTCGGTTTTCGACCTTTCCGGTGGCCGGACGACCTATTGAGGAGCGTTCGATGCCGCGCATGGGATTTTGCCTTAACCTCAGGCCCGGTACGGTCGAGGAATATAAAAGGTTGCACGCCAATGTGTGGCCGGAGGTGCTCAACGCCATCGCCCGCGCCAATATCACCAATTATTCGATTTTTCTGAAAGAGCCGGAAAACCTGCTCTTCGGCTACTGGGAATATACGGGAGATGATTTCTCCGCCGATATGGCGGAGATGGCCAAGGGCGAGCGGATGCGGCAATGGTGGGCAATCTGCGAACCCCTGCAATTGCCCTTCCCGACGCGCCGGCCGGAAGAATGGTGGGCGCAGATGACCGAAGTCTTCCACATGGAGTGACTGCGCCTGTCGTCCTCTTCAAACGCGTTTCAAATGCCGGCCAATCCGCTGGCTTCGATACTGCCGAGCAGTTTCAGCGTATTGCTGAGCGACGTCTCCAGGTGCTCCTTGATCGCCCTTTCGGCCGCTTCCAGGTCATGCGCCTCCAAAGCGTCAACAATGGCGCCGTGCTGCTCAATCGTCGTTTCACCGGCTCCCGGCGAAGGCAGCGACAGAAGGCGGCAGCGATCCATTTGTGCCTTGGTAATGTCCACCACACGCCACAGCATGGAATAACCATTGACCTCGGCAATGACCCTGTGAAAAGCGTCGTCGTGATCGATCGCATCCTCGAAGCGGCTTCTTTTGACCGCAAGGGCGTGGAGATCGATAATGTCGCGCAGGCGCTGCACTCCATCCGCCGTGATGGTTTGCGCCGCATGGCGAACGCTTTCGCGCTCCAGCGCGATGCGGATGATATAGGCTTCCTGCACTTGCCTGCGGCTGATGCGGGTCACGAAGGTTCCGGCCTGGGCGCGGACATCGATCAGCCCTTCATCTTCAACACGTTTGACGGCCTCACGCACCGGCGTCCGCGACGTCCCGAGACGCTCGGCAATCTCTATTTCATTGACCGGCGAACCGGGCGCGAGCCTGCCGGTCACGATGGCGCGGCGAACGAGCTGATAGATCTGGTCGCGAAGCGGCATGTTCCGCGTGATGGTCACGCCATTGAGAAACCCGGTCAAATCGGATTTGTCCTGCAAGGAATGGCCCGCATTCGCCTCTTGTTTTGACACGTCCGTCGTCTCCCATCAAAAACCGGACTCACCGGTAAAAATTTCTTTAGCCGGTTTCACGCCCGCAACCAACCTCTCCCATGATTTCCAAGCAAGTCGTTCATGAAAGAGGCAAATAATGGGGACCGTCGATTTTCGCCACTACCCCCGGTCCCGCGCAGTTCGGTTACGATTGCTGGCGTTGATGATCATCATGTTTCCATCAAAACCGGCATCGGCGCCAGCAGGCCCTTTTCCTGTAAGGCCTGCCACAATTCTTCCGGTATGTCCGTATCGAGCCATCCGACCGATTGCAGCAGCTTATCGGGATGTTTGGCTCCCACCAGGACCGAAGCGACCGAGGGATGAAACAGCGGGAACTGCACCGCCGCAGCTCCCAGCGGCACGTCATAGGCGGCGCAGACCCGCGCCAGCTCCTCCGTGCGCCGTACGATCTCGGCGGGCGCATCCTTGTAATTGAACTTGGCGTTAGAAGCCGTGCCCGTGGCAAGAATGCCGGAATTGAACACGCCACCAATGACGATGGCCGTGCCCTGCCGATGGGCGCGGTCAAGCAACGGCACCGCATCCTGTTCCAGCAGGCTGTGCCGGCCGGCCAGCAGGCAGCAATCGAGATGAACCTCATCCATGGCGGCAGTGATCGCCTCTGCCTCGTTGACCCCCAGCCCGAAACCGCCGATCAGGCCGGCCTCACGCAACTCGCCGAGTGCCCTGAAGCCGCCCGACGTCAATTGCCGCCAGAGCGCAGCATTTCTTTCACCATGAGTGAGAACGCCGATGTCATGTATGAAGAGAATATCCAGCCTGTTGGTGCCCATGCGCTGCTGGCTGTCGTCGAAGCTGCGCATGATGCCATCATAGCTGTAATCAAAGGTTTCGCGAAATGGCAGCCCATTCTGCCAGCCCGGATCCAACGGGTTTTTCGGCGGCTCCGGCGGCAGGCGGTGACCCGGACGGTCACTGCTGAAAAGCCTGCCGACCTTGGTGCTGACGACGGCTCCATCGCGCTGCGGTTCTTCGCGCAAAAACTGCCCGAGCAGATGCTCCGCCCGGGTAAGACCGTACATCGGCGCCACGTCGAAATACCGGATGCCGCTATCCCATGCCGCCTGAAGCGTCGCCAGCGCATCGGCGGCGCTCACCGGCGTATAAAGCCCGCCAAGCGACGCGCAGCCCATGCTGAGCGCCGTTACCGACAGATTTGTAGTTCCCAGACGTCTTTTATCTCCTGCCCGCATCGCAATCTCCCGTGCATTCGCCGACAATTACACTAATATAATGATCGATCAAGATTGTTGGGTGGTACTTCATCGAGAACGGTTCCAGCAAGCCCCCGGACGGATTGAGCCGTCCTCAGGCGCAAATTTCGCTCTCATGGTTTCGCACATTTTGAGATGCGGAGCCCAACTTCCATTTGCCTGAAATGCTCGCAATCAAACCCTCTTCAAGTCCCTTGACCACGATGCATTATACTAGTATTCCAATATACAGCAAACAACGAATTTCTGGCTTCCGCCTGTTTCACGCAGAGAAATCATGGCTCGCTACATCAAACTGACTGAAACCGATAACATCATCGTCGCCGTCGAACCGATCACGCCGGGTGAGAGCGTGGCAGAGGTTGCTGCGCGCGAGCGTATTCCGCGCGGTCACAAAATGGCCCTGCAGGCGATCGCAAATGGGACACCGATCATCAAATATGGGCAGATCATCGGCTTTTCCACGCAGGACATCGGGCCGGGGCAATGGGTCCACGAGCATAACGTGACGATGCAGAGCTTCGAACGCGGTTATGCGAATGGCGAGGAAGCAAGGCCGACGCGCTATGTCGAGCCGGAGAAGCGGCACAGCTTCAACGGTTTCAGACGCCCCAGCGGACGCTTCGGCACCCGTAATTACATCGCCGTTCTCACCTCGGTGAACTGTTCCGCCACCGCCTCGCGCTTTATCGCCGATGAGATCAACCGCTCTGGCATTCTCGACCAGTTCCCGAATGTGGACGGTATCATATCGCTCGTCCACGGCACCGGATGCGGATTGGATATCCATGGCGAGGCCTACGAATTGCTGAAGCGCACCCAATGGGGCGTGGCACAGAACCCCAATGTCGGCGGCGTGCTGATGGTGGGGCTGGGTTGCGAGGCGTTTCAGATCCCGCGCTGGATGGATGCTTACGGATTAAGGGAAAGCGAGACCTTTCGCACGCTTACCATTCAGGAACTTGGTGGCACGCGCAAAACGGTGGAGGCCGGCGTCGTGGCCATCCGCGACATGCTGCCGGTGGTCAATAAGGCCATTCGTGTCCCCGCCCCCGCTTCAGAACTGATGCTGGCATTGCAATGCGGCGGCTCGGACGGTTATTCCGGCATCACGGCCAATCCGGCGCTCGGTATTGCCGCCGATATATTGATCGCCGAAGGCGGAACCGCGATCCTCTCGGAAACCCCGGAAATATACGGCGCGGAGCATCTTTTGATCCGCCGGGCGGAACGACCGGAGGTCGGCGAAAAGCTGGCCGAACGCATCCGCTGGTGGGAAAACTATACCCGGCGGCACGACATGGAGATGAACAACAACCCTTCCCCCGGCAACAAGGCGGGCGGCCTGACGACCATTCTCGAAAAATCGCTGGGAGCGGCGATGAAGGGCGGCTCGACCAATCTGACGGCAGTATTCAACTACGCCGAACCGGTGGACGCCAGGGGACTGGTCTTCATGGATACGCCCGGTTACGACCCCGTTTCAGCCACGGGCCAGGTGGCGGGTGGCGCCAATATTCTCTGTTTCACCACCGGGCGGGGCTCGGCATTTGGCTGCAAGCCCACCCCTTCGATCAAGCTCGCTTCCAATTCCTACATCTTTGAGAAAATGGGAGAAGATATGGACATCAATTGTGGTGACGTACTTGATGGCACGACGCTGCAGCAGAAGGGCGAAGAAATCTTCACGAGAATCCTGGCCGTCGCCTCCGGCGAGCGCACAAAATCTGAGCTTCTGGGGTATGGCGACAATGAATTCGTCCCATGGTCGATCGGCGCGACGATGTAAGCGACCGGCCCGAGGTTTCGGGAAAGGCCTGACGACAAGGAAAGACGAAGGGCGTTCGCTTGCCACAACTATTATATTAATGTAACAAAACTTGGAATGCTCTGGGAGGAGAATATGACAGCAACGGCGAGCGCGCTGCGCATGCGGGGGATCAGCAAGATATTTCCCGGTGTAAAAGCGCTGTCCAACGTCAATTTCACGGTCGGATACGGTCGCATCCACGCCGTCGTCGGTGAAAACGGCGCTGGTAAATCGACGCTGATGAAAATCCTGAGCGGCAGCTATGCTCCCACCACCGGTACGACGGAAATCGCGGGCGTGGAGGTGCAGATGCGCCGGCCGGCCGACGCCCAGAAACTCGGCATCCGCATGGTGCATCAGGAGTTGAACCTCGTTCCGGACCTTACCGTTGCGGAGAACATCTATCTCGGCCGCATGCCGCGCCGCCGCTTCATGGTCGACAGGCAGGCCATGTTGCGCAAAGCGGCTGCGGTTTTGAAAGAACTGGAAGCGGCGATCGACCCGAAGGCGCGGCTCGGTGATCTGACGATCAGCCAGCAGCAGCTCGTCGAGATCGCCAAATCCTATTCCGCCGATCCGCGTATCATCGTCCTGGACGAGCCGACATCCAGCCTGAGCGAGCATGAGACCGCGGCGCTGTTTTCCATCCTTCGCAAGATGAAAAGCCAGGGCATCGCCATCATCTATATCAGCCATCGGCTGAAAGAAGTGCTTGATATCGCTGATGACGTGACCATCCTGCGCGATGGCTGCATGATCGACACCCGACCGGCCGCCGGCATCACCGCCGCCGAAATGATCCGCCTCATGGTCGGTCGCGAAGTTGCCAATGTCTTTCCCAAAACACCATCGAAGATCGGCCCGGTGGCGTTCAAGGTCACGGGACTGAGCGACGGCGAAAAATTCCACGACGTCGGTTTCGATGTGCGGTCAGGCGAAATTCTCGGGCTGACTGGCCTGGTCGGCGCCGGCCGCACCGAGGTCGCCCAGGCGATTTTCGGCCTTGCGCCGCTGGCTGCGGGCAGGATCGAGATAAACGGCAAGGCCGTTACGATTGGTTCACCGGCAGCGGCCGTCAAGGCGGGGGTCGCCTATGTTCCCGAAGATCGGAAAGGCGATGGCATCGTGCCGTCCATGAGCGTGCGCGAAAACATCAGCCTGCCGGTGCTGCGACGTCTGAGCCGTCTCGGGCGCATCGGCATGAGTAGGGATCGGGAACTGGCGGCGAAATATACGCGCGATTTTTCCATCGTCCCGCCCGATCCGGAGCGGCGCATCAACCTGCTTTCGGGTGGCAATCAGCAGAAGGCGATCATTTCGCGCTGGCTGGCGGCGGGACCGAAGGTGTTGATCCTCGATGAACCGACACGCGGCGTCGATGTCGGCGCGAAGGCGGAAATCCACCGCATCATCGGCGAACTCGTGGCCGGTGGCATGGTGGTGGTGATGATCTCGTCGGAACTGCCTGAGGTGATGGGGGTCTGCGACCGGGTGGTGGTCATGCGCGATGGACGCGCCTCCTCTCCGATTGCACGCGGCGACTTGACGGAAGAGCGCATCATGGCGCTTGCAACAGGGGAAGAACCAGCGTGAGCGACATCACCGCAATCACCGAAAAGCACAATGTCGCCCCGCGCTTTCATCGCGGCGGACGGCTGGCGGGCCTGTTCGCCAAAGGCGGCCTTCTGCTGGCCATTCTTCTCGTGATCCTGTACGGCTCGTTTTCAAGCCCGGTCTTCTTCACGACAGGCAATTTCATCAATATCCTGACATCCATGGCCATTGTCGGCATCGTGGTCGTGGGCATGACCTTCGTCCTCGTTACCGGCGGGCTCGCCGACCTGTCGGTGCCGGCAACCATTGCCTGCGGCGCGATCCTGTCTCTGGCGTTGCAGCCGGAGATCGGCGCAGTTCCGGCCTTTGTGGTCGCTATCGCACTCGCCGGCGCCTGCGGTCTCATCAACGGATTGCTGATCGGTTATATCGGCGTCAATCCGATCATCGCCACCCTTGGCCTCGGCACCATCATTCTCGGCATCGTGCAGGCGGCGGTCGGCGGCGTCATCGTTTATGGAACCGACCCAGCCATCGCCACCTTCGTCAAAAGCCGCATTCTCGGCATTCCGCTTGTCGTGCTGGTGTTTCTCGCGGTCGCGGTGGCAGGCCATTTCGTCCTGTCGAGCACCATCTGGGGCCGATGGACACTCGCCACAGGCGGCAATTACCGGGCGGCGCGGGCCAGCACCGTGCCGGTCCGGGCGGTCAAGGCCGGTGCATTCGTCATCACCGGGCTGGCATCCGGCCTCAGCGGTGGCCTGCTCGGCCTCACCCTGCAAAGCGCACGTCCACTGGTCGGAACGGGTTATGAATTCAGCGCCATCACCGCCGTCGTAGTTGGTGGCATCTCGATCATGGGCGGCTTCGGCTCGGTGCCGCGCGCCATCGCCGGCCTCGTCCTCGTCCAGCTCTTGACCAATGTCATGGTGCTGCAGGGCGTTCCCACCCCGATCCAGGGTTTCGTCCTCGGGCTGCTCATCGCCTTTGCGGTCGCCCTCGACGTTGCGCTTCGCCGGAGGGCCGTGGCATGAACGAATTATTGTCTGCACTGTCGCGCTATCGCGTGACGATCATATTGGGCGCGACGCTGGTCATTGCCGCACTGACCGTGCCCGGCTTTGTCAGCCTCACCACCGCTAGCCTCGGTCTCGATCGCGGCGCATCGATCGGCATCGTCGCCATCGGCCTGACGGTGCTGCTTATCGCCGGCCAGATCGATCTTTCCGTCGGCGCGGTCTTTGCGCTCTCCGGCATCGTGGCGATTTCGCTGCAGGCTGAGCTCGGCATATGGCCGGCGGCAGCGCTCGGGGTGCTGACCGGTATCGCCGCAGGTGTCTTCAACGGCATTCTTACCGTTGTCTTCAAGATCAATGCGCTGGTAGCGACGCTCGCCAGCATGCTGATCTTCCGGTCGCTGGCGCATTGGATCACCGGCAGCCAGCCGGTGTCCGGCACCGACATTACCTTCGCCGTCACCCTGTCGCAGGTCTATGCGGAAATTTTCACGGCCCGCAGTGCCCTGTTTATGGCCGGCATCGTGATGCTCGATTTCTGGCTGCGGCGCACCGTTTCAGGCCGCAACCTGTTCGCAGTCGGATCGAACGCCGTCGCCGCCGAGGCGAGCGGCATATCATCGGGCAGGACCCTGTTCCTCGGCTTCGTTTTCGCGGGCGCGCTCTCCGGCCTGGCAGGCGTTTTCGAAAGCCTGACGACCAATACGGGTTCGCCCGTCTTCGGTGCGGAAATCACCGTCGTCATCATTGCCGCCGTCGTAGTGGGAGGCACCCGGCTGGAAGGCGGCCGCGGGTCGGCACTGGGCACGCTCGGCGGTGTTCTCACGATTGCGGCACTGACCACGGCGATGGAGTTCCAGTCCGTGCCGGCCTACGTCCAGCAGATCGTCAACGGACTGATCCTGATCCTGCTGGTCGTGCTTGACCGTACCGTGCGCGCAAGACCGCGTCCGGCAATACCGATACTGAAATCCCTTTAACCAGACATGTCACTTAAGGAGGAGTTTGTGATCATGAATAAAAAGACCCTGTTTGCTGGTGTGGCGGCGCTTATCGCCTCGGCCGGCTTCGCCGAGGCCAAGACGGTATGTTACGTCACGGCCGCCGATTCCCACGCCTATGTCACGCCGGCCAACAAGGCCATCGATGTGCGGGCCAAGGAACTCGGCGTTGAGGTTCTCAGCCTCAGCCAGAATTTCGATGTCCAGACCGGCGTGCAGCAGATCAACACCTGCATTGCCCGCAAGGCGGCCGGCATCATTTTATGGCCGCTTGATCCGCAGGCCTATATTCCCGGCCTGGCCAAGGCCAAGGCGGCCGGCATTCCCGTCAATCTCATCAATTCGCCGATGAATGATGCGGCCAAACCCTTTGTTACCTCCTTCACCGGCCCGGATGTCTATTCCGAAGGTGAAATGGCGGCCGAGGCGCTTCAGAAGGCGCTGGATGGCAAGGGTTCCATCGTCATCATCGCCGGCCAAGCCGGTAACGGCACCACCATCGGCCGCGTCGACGGCTTCAACGCCAAGCTGAAGGCGCTCGGCAGCAAGATCGAAGTTCTCGATACGGTCAATGCGGATTTCGACCAGCAGAAGGCGCTCGTCGCCAGCCGCGACCTGATCACCCGTTTCGGCGACAAGATCGCCGGCGTCTACGCCAATGACGACACCATGGCACGCGGCTTCATCGACGCGTGGAAAGAAGCAAAATCCGGCAAGGCGACACCGCCGATCGTCGGCATCAACGGCCAGAAAGACGCCTTCGAATCGATCAGGAACGGTGAAATGTACGCCACAATCGTACAATCCCCGATCGAGGACGGCCTCCTGGCAATCAACGCCATGGCAGATGTCCTGAACGGCAAGAAAATCGACGCCCGTCTGCCCATTCCGCTGACGGTTGTGACGAAGGCGAATGTGGAAAAGGAAAAACCCGCCTTCTGAATGATGCAACACGGACAAAAGCGGGCGTCACGCGCCAGCATGTAAAGCAGGCCGCGCAACTATCTGGGTTGCGCGGCTTATTCCATCGTCATCGGCAGAAAACGGCTCCGCGGCCTTCAGGCTTCAGCATGTTCGCGAACATCATCCAGAAGAAAGTGCACCATCACATAGGACGTCGTGTGTTTCTGGCCGCTATCGGACACGTTCTCGACACTGCCACCATCGGAGGGGTGCCATTTCTGGTAATGAGGGTTGTTGGCGATCAGCGTAATCGCCTTGCCCGTAAACCTGCCGTTCAACCGATAGCGAACCTCTGCGAGAGGCCAGATTTTCTCAAAATCCTGCTGGCTGATACGGGCTTTCAGGGCCCTTCTGGATATCGCTTTGCCGGGCGAACCATCGTCATGTGCTACCGGTGGAATATGAAGGTCTACCTCTTCCGCATCATCAAGCAGAAAGGCAAATTCGTCTGGCCACATCCGTCTCACGTATCGCTCCTCCCAAAGCTTATCATCTTACAGCACGACCATGATAACGCCTCTGCCGTGAGAGGCAATGGCGGATATGACCCCGCACCCGCCGGCATTCCCCCCGTGCTCCCCCTTAAGGGGTAAACCGGCATGCATTAGCCAGCACTAAACCGAAAGCTCCCTTCGGATGATTTCCGCCCCTGCACCCAAAGCATTCAGCTTGCTTCTTGCGACCTGACGCGAGAGGGGTGCCATGCCGCAATTGGTGCAGGGATAAAGCTTGTCGGCATCTACAAACCGTAGCGCTTTTCGCAGTGTATCCGCGACTTCCTCGGGGGTCTCGATTGCACTGGTTGCCACGTCAATGGCGCCAACCATCACTTTTTTACCCCGAATGAGCTCGATGAGATCCATCGGAACACGGGAGTTGTGGCATTCCAGCGAGATCAGATCGATATTGGACTTCTGCAGTTTGGGGAAAGCTTCCTCATATTGCCGCCACTCCGACCCGAGAGTCTTTTTCCAGTCCGTATTGGCCTTGATGCCGTAACCGTAGCAAATATGCACGGCAGTTTCACACTTCAGCCCTTCGATTGCCTTCTCGAGCGTGGCAACGCCCCAATCATTCACCTCGTCAAAAAAGACATTGAATGCGGGCTCGTCGAACTGAATGATGTCGACACCAGCAGCCTCCAGTTCCCTGGCTTCCTGATTGAGGATCTTGGCAAATTCCCAGGCCAGTTTTTCGCGACTTTTATAGTGGCTGTCATAGAGCGTATCGATCATGGTCATGGGACCCGGCAGGGCCCATTTGATGGGCTGCCTGGTTTGCTGACGCAAGAATTTGGCGTCTTCAACAAAAACCGGCTTTTCGCGAGACACTGCGCCAACGACCGTCGGCACACTGGCATCGTAGCGATTACGAATTCTGACGGTCTCACGTTTTTCAAAATCAACGCCGCTGAGGTGCTCGATAAACGTCGTGACAAAATGTTGGCGCGTCTGCTCGCCGTCACTGACGATATCGATGCCTGCCTGTTGCTGGTCGTTCAGGGACAATCGCAGGGCATCTCTTTTGCCCTCAATCAATTCCTCATCCTGCAATTTCCAGGGTGACCAGAGTTTTTCAGGTTGTGCAAGCCAAGAGGGTTTTGGCAGGCTGCCGGCGGTTGACGTGGGCAACAGTGTTTTCATGATAGGTTACCTTGTGTTTTGGTCGTCAACGGGCGCAATCAGAAGATAATCTCTCGAGAATGGACCGATATGGTCTGATGAAATGCTGCTCGGCAAACCTGCCCTGCTCGATAGCTAGCCGGCTACGTTCTTCCCGATCATAGACAATTCGAGTGAGTGAATAATCCTGGTGGTTCAGGTCCGGCTGATAGCGAGCGCCCGCCGCAGAATTGGCGTTATAAATCTCGGGCCGATAGATCTTCTGAAAAGTCTCCATCGTGCTGACGGTGCTGATGAGCTCGAGATTGGTGTAGTCGCCAAGCAAGTCACTGACAAAATAAAAAGCCAATGGCGCAACGCTATTCGGAGGCATGAAATAGCGGACCCGCAACCCCATTTTTTTGAAATATTGGTCGGTCGAAGAGAACTCATTCTGCCGGTATTCGACACCCAGTACAGGATGCTGATTGTCAGTTCGGTGATAGGTTTTGCTGCTTGATGCACTCAGGCATATGACTGGCGGCTTGTTGAAATTCTCTTTGTAAGCAGCCGAGTTCAGGAAACACTTGAACAGGTTTCCGTGCAGATCGCCAAATTTGTCTGGCGTGCTGAATTGGGGCCGGTCCCTGTTGTGCTCCGGCAGCAAGACGCTGAAGTCGTAATCGCGGACATAGGAAGAAAAATTATTGCCGACAATGCCATCAATGCGCTCGTTGGTTTTTCGATCAACGATGTTCGTTTTCAGGATTTCAATCAGCGGAAAAGCATCATTCCTGCCTTCAGCACCAATATTCATTTCGACGGATATGATTTCGAGCTCGACAGAATAGCGGTCGCCTTCAGGGTTATCCCAATGCGCCAGGGTGTTGAAACGATTGTCAATCATCCTCAGGGCATTGCGCAGGTTCTCCTGACGGTTCGCTCCCCTAGCCAGATTGGCGAAGTTGGTCGTAACACGCGTGTTTTCTGAAGGATGATAATCTTCATTAAAAGTAACTCTCTTAATATCAAAATTAAAATCTCTACTCATCGCGATCCGACGTCCTTGTCTCCCGACATAAACCTGAAATTTTTGACTTATGCTTCAGGATATACGAAACATTATTTTCAATTATCTCCAGCCTGCAACATTCCTGCTTCCCATACTTGAGACTGTGCGTGATATATGCCTGAGACATTGATCGAGTAAAAATGGTTTTATCTCATTGAAGCATGAGCCACGTTCATGATTTGGCGTAGCGCCGGACTAAAGATCCTCTGCTGCGAACCCCTCAACGCTTCCATGACATTCCGGTGATAGATGCCTTGACCAGTTCAACGACATGCGACATTGGTTAGCCATCGTGGTTCTGCGGACGAAGGTCCGGAGCTAAGAGGGAATTCGGTGAGGGCTTTAATCACAGCCTGAATCCGAAGCTGCCCCCGCAACTGTAAGCGACGAGCGAAAGTCCATCATGTCACTGAGGCCGGCCTCGGGAAGACGGACCAAAGCTATGACCCGCAAGCCAGGAGACCTGCCGCGATAGATAACGTCCACGGGCGGGGTGTCCCGGAGTGCCGCTTTCGCGATAGGTATTCCCGTGCCTTTGCCTCTGCGTCATGTCCCGCCCTGCCGCAACCTGAGGCAGAGCCGATGACAGAGATCGCAACGATAGAAAAGCCTGCTCAGCACGGCGCGACAACCCGTCTCATCGATATCGTCTTTCCCGGGGATACCAACCATCACGGCACTCTCTTCGGGGGGACCGGCCTTGCCCTTATGGATCGCGTCGCCTTCATTGCGGCGACCCGCTTCGGACGGACACCCTTCGTGACTGCCTCCTGCGAACGTATCGACTTCAGACAACCCGCGCGCATCGGGCATATCGTCGAATTCACGGCGAGACCCGTGAAGGCTGGACGCCGTTCCCTCACGGTCGAGGTGGAAATGGTGGCGGAACCCATTATCGGCCGCCAGCGACACACCTGTACGCGGGGTATCTTCCATATGGTGGCCATACCGGAAGGTGAGGACGCCGCGAGCTATGTCCTGCCCGAACTCCTCACTGAAGAGACACCTGATCCAAGCGATGCCGTCACCATGGTCGAGATCGTCTTTCCGGATCAGGCAAACAGCGTCGGCCGGATGTTCGGGGGCGAAGCTATTGCCTATATGACCAAAGCCGCTTTTGTTGCAGCGTCGCGCTACTGCGGCAAGCTGGTGGTGCTGGCCTCATCCGAGCGCATCGGTTTTGCAAGAGCAATCGAGATCGGCGAAATTGTCGAGGCGGAGGCACACGTCGAACGCGTGGGCCGCAGCTCCATGTCTATCCAGACAAAACTCTGGTCCGAAAATCTTCTGACCGGCGAGAGAAACATCACGGCCACCGGATACTTCACCATGGTGGCGGTCGACAATGACCACCGGCCGGCTCCCATTCGCGACCCGGCCGAAGTCGTTTCCCTAGACAAGGGAGGAGCATAGCCATGCTGGACAGGCAACATCTTTCGATCCTGCGTGAAGTCGATCGCATGGGCAGCCTCACGGCCGCGGCCGAGCGGCTGAATGTCTCCCAGTCTGCTCTCAGCCACACAATCCGCAAGCTGGAAGATCGGTACGGCGTGGCGATGTGGGAAAAGGATGGTCGTAACCTTCGTCTTACCGACGCAGGCCGCTACATCCTGGCGCTGGCACAGCGCGTTCTGCCCCAGATCGAAAGGGCTGAAAATGTTCTGTCGGATTATCGCCACGGGCAGCGGGGCTCGCTCAAGATCGGCATGGAATGCCATCCGTGCCACCAGTGGCTAATGAGTGTCACAAAACCCTACCTCATGGAATGGCCGGATGTGGGCTTGGAATTGACGACCTCGTTCGCTTTCGGCGGCGTGGCGGCGCTGGCTGGATATGAGATCGATATCCTGATCACACCGGATCCGATCGAGATGGCCGGAATCCACTATTTGCCGGTGTTCGACTACGAACTGGTGCTTGCGGTGCCAGTCGATCATCCGCTGGCGCTGAAACGCCATGCCGAGCCTGCGGATCTGCTGGATGAGACGCTGTTTACCTATCCGGTACCGCCGGAGCGGCTGGATGTGTTCACGCAATTCCTGGTGCCTGCCAATTGCCGCCCGCGTCATCACCGCAATATCGAAACGACGGAAATGATGCTCCAGCTCGTGGCGGCAGGCCGCGGGGTCAGCGCCATTCCCGATTGGCTGGTGCGACGGGAAGCGGCAGCACTCGGTGTCCGCGCCGTCCGCATCGGTCAGAGCGGTATCCAGAAAAGCATCCATCTCGGTTTAAGAGATGGTGACGATACTGTCGATTTCATCGCCGGGTTTCTCGAGACGTCGCGTCAAACATTAGCCTGACGCGCCGATTTTCGATCAGTTCGCCAGCCCTGGCAAAAGGAAGCATCTATATGCATGTTTGGAACTCATCGCCGGTATGGCTGGCAGATGACGCCGCAAGTGAGGTAAAAGCAGAAGCGCGAGCTTTCTGTCTGCGGATGATCAATGAATTCTATGGGATCGGTTACACGCCAGCCTGGCACTCCGATCTGGACTCATTGTTGAAAACCGCCCCCGAAAACTGGTTTTCGAATGGGGAGCGCGGAAGTTTTCTTCTCGTCCGGGACGACGGAGGACGCATCGTCGCCGCTGGAGGTCTCTACGCTCTTGAGAAAAAGCCATCAACGAGAGAGCGCTTTCGAGATCGCTACCGCGACGCGGACGGGGTGTGTCAGATCGCCCGGGTCTATCTGGAGCCAGGCGCTCGGCGGAAAGGAATGGGGTCGTCGGTCGTGGCAGCTCTTGAGACTAGAGCACGCGAACTGGGCTACATCACGTCCTATCTTCATGCCGATGCAGAAACACCTGACACCCTTCGCTTCTGGAGAAGCCAGGGATACAGCGAGTTCGGCCGGTTCTCCTATCCGTCACCAAGAGGAACGGATAGCAGCGTGGACTTCGAGAAGTCTCTCCAAGAGGATGCTGAATGAACGACAAGGATGTCCTTGTGTTTCAATCGAAGACTTTTCGCCTCGGGCCGCAAAACACCCACCGCTTCACGAGGGACGAAATGCCCCTGTGATCCGTCGAAGCACGGCATTCGCATGGTCGCCGGTGACCGTGGAAATCATCACGACATCCAGTTTCGGAAGTTCGGGGAGCGAGCGGCTCCTGACTTGCCGCACGCTGGCGGGAGCAGCACTTTGTGCCAGAAGCCCGACACCAATTCCCGCTTCGACTGCAGCTCCCACCGCCGTTGCCCCGGTGCCGACGAATACCTCACGCCAGGCGATATCAGCGCTCTCCAGCGCCCGAAGGGCCATGGCTCGCAAATTGCAAGGTTCCGGCTGAAGCACAAGAGGCACGGGAACGTCTGAACGCAGATCGAAATCCGCACTGCCGTACCAACCAAAGCTTTCCTGAAACAATGGCTCTCCATCCCGGCGGATATCATCGTGCCGCAACACGACGATCGCATCGAGTTCTCCGGCATCATAGAGTTCAAGCAGCGTTCTGGTGCCGGCGGTGCGAAGATGAAGCGTAACGCTCGTCACGCGCTCGCTGACCACTCGAAGTATCCGCGGCAGGTCGGCACCAATCAGATGATGCGTGACACCGATCGCCAGCCGCGTCGGCTCCTGACCAAAGACATCAAGCGCACGGCGGCCGGCAGCGACATAGGCGCGCGCGGGTTCCAAAAAGCGTTCGCCTGCTGCCGTCAAACGCACGCGGCGCGGAGTCCGTTCGACCAGGCGATGTCCCAGCATGTCCTCAAGCCGGCGCAAACGGAGGGATATTGCCGCCTGCGATGTATTCATCACGCCTGCAACCTGCGTGAACGACTGCAGTTCGGCAACGAGAAGAAAAGCCTCGACGGCCTCGGGATCCAATGAGCGCATGGCACTCATAACAAACTGTTATCGCTGAAACTTGCAAGCCCCTAATTCTGTCGATCCTTCAAGACGGCTATTGCACGAAAATCTTGATAGGAGTTTTTCGTGTCGTCACAGATTTCTTCATCGTCGCCTGGCCCTGCCCCCGCCGCCGACCCTCACATATGGGCAGTGCTTGCCGTGGCGGTCGGAACGCAGACCGCAGGCTCGTTCGTATCGCAGGGAATTTACATTCTCGTGCCCTTCTGGCGGGAAGCATTCGGCGTGTCGCTCGCATCCGCGTCACTTGCCGTCACCGTGATGAACGGTGTCCAGATCGCAACGATGTTCACGCTCGGCCGTGCCATCGACATTCACGGCGAGCGCCGTATCGTCGGCATTGCCATGCTCGGTATGGCGATCGCCATGGCCTGCGCGGCAACATTCGCAAACAGTCTGCCCGCGCTGCTTGTTTGCATCGCATTTCTGGGCGGCACCTATGCAGCTGTCCAACCGGGCGGCACGCGGGCAATCATGCGCTGGTTCCCGCCCGCCAAACGTGGAATAGCCACAGGGTTTCGGCAGGCCGCGGTTCCCTTCGGAACGATGATCGCAGCAGCCCTCCTGCCGTTCATGGCAGTTCGTTACGGGTGGCATGCGGCTGCATGGCTGTGCGCCGGTGTGTCCATCGTCGGCGCAGCACTTTTCTGGGGGCTATACCGCGAGGCAGGCGACGTTGCGGCCAAAACAGAGCGGCCGCTCCCCTTGGCAAAACTCGCCCGCATCGTCGGACAGGATCGCGGCTTCTGGCCCGTTTTGCGGCTTGGCATTGCCATGTCAGCGTTTCAATTCACCCTGACCGCACACGTCATCGGCTTCATGGCGGACGGCCTGGGGCTTGGCCTCTTCGTCGCCTCCTCGATGTTTGCCGCAACACAGCTTGCGGGCATTCCCGGCCGCATTCTCCTGCCCTGGCTCAGCGATCGCTTCCGGCCCGGTCTTCGCGGCCAATCATTTGGCCTGGTATCCGTCATTGCTGCCAGCGCCGCAGCACTGCTCGCGCTTCTTCCCATCGGCACGCCATCACCGGTTATCCTGCTCGTGCTTATCATATTGGGGATATTCGGGATCGGCTGGTTTCCGCTTTACCTTCTGCAGATCGCCGAGAGCGCGCCGAAAGGCTCGATAGCATCGACAATCGCCTTCGCATCCACGATCTGTCTGGCTGTCATGGCTATTGGGCCCTACCTGTTCGGGCTCCTGGTCGATAGTTTTGGTTATGGGGCAGCCTGGTCAGCACTGATCGTGCCGGTAGTTGCGACCGCGATACCGCTCGCCATCTCGTCCCCACGCCTGCCGAAAGCTCAAACCGGTTCGCCCTGAGATACGATCTTGAAATCCAGGCGCCGAGGAACGCGGCCGTATTCAGGCCAGCGTCCGCGGCCTCCCCTATATCACAGGTGGCGTCGGTCTTGTTACTGTCGGGCCTATCATGGGGCCTTAGCTAATTTCGATGCTAGTGGCATAAAGGAGTTTCAGCTGAATGGCGGAGAGGGTGGGATTCGAACCCACGATACCCTTGCAGGTATGCCGCATTTCGAGTGCGGTGCATTCGACCACTCTGCCACCTCTCCGCATGCGCGAACGCTTGCGTTGCGCGCTCCTCATAAACATCAATGGCCAGACTGACAAGCGGAATTTGGTGTTTGTGTCACAAATTATTCGTCATGCACGAGGTCAGGAAGACGGCTTGGGAGTCTGGTTGTTGAGTGAGTATTTTTCGGGTGACGCGCATTGGCATTACACGTTGCACGCCGCGTTCTTGCGGCATGTTCACAGCCGCTTAAAGCGCCGCAGGAATCAATAGATAAAAGAATGTGAATAAAAAATACCATACGCATGGCGAAGTCCCGCCAAAGCCACTCATCGCCTCAGGGCCGGCAATAGAAGAAAGGGAGATATAGCCGCTAGATGAACCGGAAAGGCAGGCCCGAGATGAGTGCCTTGACGAAGCGTTTTTTCTGAAAGCGCCCGTTCAACGAAACGCGCGGCAGTTGCGCCGGCTTTTCGAGGCTATGCGGACCGAGAACACCGGCCTGCGTGGTGACCGCCACGGAAAAGCCCGCCTCTGACACCGCTTTCGCTTCGCGCTCACCCACGGCCCTGACCCAGCCATAGGGATAAGAGAAGGATTGCGGCCGCTGGCCGACATAAGCCTCTACCCGGCGTGTCGATTCCTCGATCTCATGGACGAGGCGTGTTGCGTCGATCTTGCGCATATTCACATGCGTCATAGTATGCGCGCCAAAATGCACGAGCGGATCGTCCGACAGCGTCCTGAGTTCGGCCGCATCCATGACGAGGTCATCCACGATCGCGATGGGGTCGATGCCGTGCTGCCTCGCGACGCGATCGATCCTTTCCACCGCTTCATCTTCCGGGGATTCCTGGACGAAGTTTTCAAGCCGGGCGAACGCCTCCACCTTCTGTGACGGCGTGGCACATTCCACCTGCTCCGGCCCTGCACCAAAATCAAATTCGAACGATGTGACCTTCTTCGTCAGAGCCGCCGCCGTTTCCCACCACACACTGCGGCTCCGCTCGACAAAACCCGGCGTGATGAAAATCGTGTAGGGAACGGCGTATTTGCGGAAGATCGGCGCAGCATGTTCGGCATTGTTGCGATAGCCGTCATCAAGCGTGAAGGCGCAAAACGACCTGACTTCGCTGGTGTCGGCAAGCAGAGCCGGCAGATCATGCAGATGAACGGGCACGAGGCCGGATTCGAGCGCGGCCTTTATGGCCTCTTCCAGAAATTGCGGCGTGACGGACAATTGCACATTCGGCGCAAAAGCCGAAACCGCCTGCCCCGGGCGCACATGGTGAAGCGTGAAGATCACGCCACGCCCGGCAAGGGATGGAAATGCCGAGCGGACAGGAGGAAGAGAACTCACCTCCAGCCCCACCCTTATGGCCCCATATTTCACAAAGCGTTTGACCGGCGGCAACATGGCCCTTGCCGATTGTCCTGACGCCAGGGCGGGAAGGATGCGTTTTTTCAACACCCGCAAGGCCGTCAGCGGCAGATCGATCATGCCCGGCAGGGGATCGTTCGGCGCAAAAGCGGCCCAGCTGCGGATCCTGCCAAGGGAGGCGAGATAATCGCCAAGTCTCGCCTGCCCTCTTCGTGTCAATGTGAAAGCGGCAACGGCATCGCGGACAAGATAGGACCAGGACGTACCTTGCCGCGCGATGACCGCCTGCCCGGTGGGCATGTCATTGGCCACCCGCCACAATAGGCCGCCAAGATCGATGCCGGCAGCCGAACAAAGGCCGAACCACGACCAAGGGCGTGGATTGACATCGAGGAGTTTCAGCGCCCCATCCCTGCCGTCGAGTTTGAATTCCACTTCGACCAGCCCGCTGTGGCCCGCCGATTTCAATATTTTCCGGGCCGCCTCGATCGCTTGGCGATTATCGACGACCTCGACACGGGTGCTGGTATAACCGAAATCAACGGGATATTGCCTTGCGCGCCGCGCGGTAAATTCGTCGATAGGTTCCCCGTTCAGCCACAGGGCTGCATAGGAAAACTGGCTTTCGCCTCCACCCGGAATGAGTTCCTGAACGACGACATTGTCAGGACCGATCTCTTCACTCGCATCGACGAAAGCGGCTTTCAACTCCTCTCGGTCATCGGCGCGGATAACTTTCGCCCGGGCGATCGAAGTGTTGCCGCCCCCCATATGCGGCTTGAGAATGACGGGAAACATCACATCCAGCCCGTCGATATCGGCAGCCGATGTCAGCGCATAGGTTCGGGGGATGCTGACGCCGAGTTCCGCCGCACGTTTATAGAGCAGCGGTTTTTCACACAGCCACTGCAGGTTCGTCCACTCCGGCAGAATGATTTTGTAAAGCGCCGAAAGCTCCTCGCGATGCTGCGAAACAAGCTGAACCTCACCATCGCCCGATGGCACCAGCAGACAGCCCTTCAGGCCCGGTTTTTCAGCCATTTCACTCAGAAATGCCATCGCCCCGTCATCATGCGGACCGGCCCAGCGGATTGTTTCCCGCACGAAGCGCGACCAGCCCGGCAGCGGTGAATCATGGGTGAGATAATAGACGGGCACATTCAGGACACCGAGGCTGCGGGCAAGGGCAAGCGTGCCGTGAGCGCCGCCGATAATAACAACACCTGGAATGGTCAAAGCCTGATCCCCGTCCTATTCCACATCTTGATCGCAAAAATTGATAAATAAATTGGATATTTCTAAAGTATTGAGTGAATGATTATCCGTTCGCGAGAAGGCAAAAGCGCCATGCTCTTCGGTTTTTTAGCCGGCGCTTGAGAATTTGCTTTGAAAAGAAACGGGGGCTTCACGCCTCCTTGCGCACCGGGCGTGGCTCGCCATTCTCATCCACGGCAACCATGATGAAGACGGCTTCCGTGACCTTGTCGCGTGAATCCTGATAGTGCCTGCGGGTCCATGCCTCAATCTTCAGCGTGACGGACGTGCGGCCGATCTTTTCGATCCGCGTGTAGACACACAGCGTATCGCCGATCTTGACCGGCTTCTTGAAGACTATTTCATGGACTGCCACGGTCACGGTGCGGCCACCGGCCACATCATTGGCGCGGACGAAAGCGGCAAGGTCCATCTGCGACATGACCCAGCCGCCGAAAATATCGCCGGCCGGATTGGCATCGGCGGGCATGGCAAGCGTTCTGAGCGTGAGTTCCATATCGGCGGGCGGTTGCTGGTCCATGTCTTGAATTCCTTTCACAAACCTCCCGCTGCCGGACTTAAACAACCCCGTCCTTTCAGCCAATAGCCGATTTGTCGCAGCAGCCCCTCCAAAACAGCAAGGAATAACAGAGCCATCGTAAGCTTCGGTTAACCATGATGGGGCACGATTCCAAAAAACGCGGGGGCGTGCAAATGGCCTATGACTGGAGTGGAAATAACACGATACAGCGGCGCTACGACCAGATTGTCCTGGCAGTCGCCGGCATCCTCGCCATCAGCCTGGCGACAGGCACCCTTGCGCTACGACCGCAGACGGAGCCGACAACCACGGTAAGCCTCGCCAAACAGCCGCGGCTTAACTCTGAAAAATGGCATTTGCGGCTCTGATCAGCAGCCATGTGCCAAGCCAAGACCCGTGGCCTCGCGACTTATTGCGACGTGCCGTCTGGTTTCGGGCTGGTTTCCTTCTGGGAGGCGTGGTCAAGATGGGCCACAGCCGGAGCAAGGACTGAAAGAAAAGTCTCCGACCGGCCGATATAGATGATCGCCGCGCCTTCCATCCCGTTCAGAACCTGCGCCAACGTATCCTGCGTCTGTTTTTCCAGACCTTCCAGCAAATCGTCGATCACAACGAATTTCGGCTTCAAAAGCAGGGCATTGGCAATGCGGATGCTGGCCTGCTCATCCGAATCGAGTTTCTTGTCCCAGCGGATGTTTTCGTCGAGACGGGAAGTCATTTCCCCGAGCCCGCACGCGATCAGTGCCGCGAGGTAATCCGCATCGGTGAAACGCTGGGGCGCACGCGGATAGGCCAGGATTTCGCGCAGCGAACCCGCCGGCAGATAACCGTGCTGGGCAATGAACAGCGTGTCGGATTGTTCGGGCATCTCGATCCTGCCCTGCCCCCAGGGCCACAGGCCCGCCATGGCGGCAAACAGCAGCCGCCGGTTCACACCCTGTTCGCCGTTGATCATCAGCCGTTCGCCAGGCCCGATCCCGACCTCGTTCTCCCGCAGCCGGAAGCCGCGTTCCACATCCTGCCCGCCCGCATCACGGCAGATGATCACCGATTGCAGGCGGATTTTTTCATTCTCCACGCTGCGCTGCAGGTCGATCGCTAGGCCGTGCTGCTCCACGCTGTCCATCTGGATAAGCGCATTGCGAAACACCGAAACGCGCTGCAAGGTCGCCTTCCAGCTGGCGATAGGGCCGAAATTGTCAATATACCAGCGCAGCGCCGTATTGACCTGGTTGAAAGCGCCAACGGCCATCATAAGCCCGCCGAAGGTGAGGTTGCCGGAAAAATAGACCGGCGCGGCAATCAGGATCGGCGCCACCACCGCTAGCCAACCGTAACCCGCCGATACCCATGTGAGATGCGTCAGCGCCATGGCAAGCCCGCGAATGACGCCGAGCACCGCATCGATATCGATGCCGATCCGCCGCCGTTCATTCTTTTCGCCGCGGGCAAGCGCAATGGCGGCAAGATTTTCGCTGGCCCGCATCAGCGAAAAGCGCAGTTCCGCCTCTTTGGAATAACGCTCGGCATTCAGCCCCACCAGTCGGTAGCCAACGAGGTTGCTGAGCAGCGAGGCGGACCCGGCGTAGAAGATCGCCGCCCAGACCATATAGCCTGGGATCGCATAGGTATTGCCGCTGATGGTGATGGCAAAACCGGCCGAGAGCGACCAGAGGACGCCGATAAAGCTGACGAGAATAATAGTCGCATTCACGAGACCGATCGAAAGCGCCGTGCTGCTTTCCGCGAGATTGCGGACATCGTCATGCAGGCGCTGATCCGGATTGATCGAAATCGTGCCGAAACCGGCCAGACGCGCGGCGCGACCCGGTTTCAGCCATTGATCGACCATATCCTTGGCCAGACCCTCGCGCATGTTCAGCGCCGTCATCTGGTTGAGCCATGTCTGGATGACGTTGAGGAGAAGCAGCAGCCCGGCGATGATCGCGAAAACTTCGAGCTGATGAATGAAGGCATCGAGATCGCGCCGCTCGAGCGCGTTGTAAAACGGCGCATTCCATTCATTGAGCCTGATCTGCCCGTAGGCGGTGAGCAATATCACCGTCAGCAGCGCAATCGACAGCAAGATCAGCCGGTTGCGCACCGGCGATGTCCAGAAGGCACTCCCCATCATCCGCAGCTGCGCCGGAAAATCGAGATCGAAACCCGAAAGGTTCGCCGCGCTCTTGCGCTGGTCGTCGGTCACCGTTGTTGCCATTCATTCCATTCCGAAACGTCAATCGGCAAAGAAAGCGGGTCGCGATTCTGCGCCTTGCGATGCCAAGCAATAACACGCTGTTCGACCTTGTCCACAATCGCGGCGAAATCTCAGCGACGATGATTGATAAGCCCGGACCATTCTTTCTGCGGCAGACAGCGCGGCCTCAACCAACAATGTATTACCCCCGGAAATGATCCTTGCTTTCTTTTCCTGCATTGCACAAAATCCCGGTAATTTCAGAGGGGCGGACAACCGCATAAACCGGAAAACCGGGCAAGGCAGATTAATGGCGATCAAAGCGAGCATCTATCATCTGACGCATTATAAATATGACAATCCGGTCCGCCTTGGACCACAAATCATCAGATTAAAGCCCGCCTCGCACTCCAGAACCCACGTCATCAGCCACTCGCTCAAGGTTTCACCCTCCAATCACTTCGTGAACCTTCAGCAGGATCCCTACGGCAATTACCTCGCCCGCTTCGTTTTTCCCGAGCCGGCAACGGAATTCAAGATCGAGGTCGATCTTGTCGCCGATATGACCGTTTACAATCCATTCGACTTCTTCGTGGAGGAAGAGGCGACAAAATGGCCCTTCGATTATCCGCAGGAATTGCGCGATGATCTTTCCATCTACACGAAACCGGAGCCGACCGGCCCTCTACTCGCCGCCTTCATGGCCACCGTCGACCGGACCCCGGAGCAGCCGACGGTGGACATGGTCGTTGGTCTCAATGCCCGCCTGCAGCAGGAAATCGGTTACGTCATCCGCATGGAGCCGGGCGTCCAGACGCCAGAGGAGACACTCGCTTCCGGCAAGGGATCGTGCCGCGACACCAGCTGGCTGCTGGTGCAGGTGCTGCGGCATCTCGGCCTTGCCGCCCGTTTCGTGTCGGGATACCTCATCCAGCTGACGCCCGACCTCAAGGCGCTCGACGGCCCCTCAGGTACCGAGGTGGATTTTACCGATCTGCATGCCTGGGCCGAGTTTTACATGCCCGGCGCCGGCTGGATCGGTCTTGACCCGACCTCCGGGCTTCTGACGGGTGAAAGCCATATTCCGCTGGCGGCGACACCGCATTACCGCAATGCCGCACCGATTTCGGGCGGTTATTTCGGCCATGCCAATACGGAATTCGCCTTCGACATGCAGGTCCGGCGTGTTGCCGAGACACCGCGTATCACCAAACCCTTTTCGGATGAAAGCTGGGAGAACCTCAACGCACTCGGTGAAAAGGTCGACGGGGTTCTGAACGCGCAGGACGTCCGCCTGACCATGGGCGGCGAGCCGACTTTCGTTTCCATCGACGATTTCGAAGCCGATGAATGGAACACCGGCGCGGTCGGGCCGACGAAACGAGAGAAGGCGGACAAATTGATCCGCCGTCTGCGCGAGCGTTTCGCCCCCGGCGGCTTTCTGCATTACGGTCAGGGCAAATGGTATCCGGGTGAAACCCTGCCGCGCTGGACCTTTTCGCTCTACTGGCGAAAGGACGGCCTGCCGATCTGGCAGAACCCGGCGCTGATAGCCGAGGAAGGCGCAGATACCGGCGTCAAGACCGAGGATGCGCAGAAGCTGTTGGGCGGTATCGCCACACAGCTCGGCATTGAGCCTGATCTGGTCCTGCCAGCCTATGAGGATCCGGCAGAATGGATCATCAAGGAAGGCAGCCTGCCCGATAATGTCGACCCGTCCAATTCCAGACTGAAAGATCCGGAAGAGCGCAACCGCATCGCCCGCGTCTTCGAGCGTGGTTTGACAACGCCTACCGGCTACATCCTGCCGGTACAGGCGTGGAATGCACGCGCCACCGGCGAACGCTGGATCAGCGAAAAATGGAATACGCGGCGCGGCAAGATTTTCCTCGTTCCGGGCGACAGCCCGGTCGGTTACCGCCTGCCGCTGGGCACCCTGCCCTATGTGCCGCCATCGGCCTACCCCTATATCCATGAGGCCGACCCTTCGATCCCCAGAGGGCCGCTTCCAGATGTCTTAACGCCCTCCGGCCGCGCCATGCCCGAAGCCTCGTTCCATGCGAACGAAGGAGCCGGGCAGGAACGCATCGAGCAGACGCTGGGTGAAATCGGCGGCGCGGTGCGCACCGCCCTGTCGGTGGAACCGCGTGACGGAAGACTTTGCGTTTTTATGCCGCCGGTGGAGCGCATCGAGGATTATCTCGAACTGATCGCGGCAGCGGAAGCGGCTGCAACCGAACTTGGACTGCCAGTCCATATCGAGGGTTATGCGCCGCCGCATGACGAACGTATCAATGTTATCCGCGTCGCGCCCGATCCCGGTGTAATCGAGGTCAACATCCACCCCGCCGCAAGCTGGAAGGATTGCGTCGATATCACCACGGCAGTTTATGAGGAGGCGCGCCAGACGCGTCTCGGCGCCGACAAATTCATGATCGACGGCCGCCACACCGGCACCGGCGGCGGTAACCATGTGGTGGTGGGCGGCGCGAACCCGAATGACAGCCCCTTCCTGCGCCGGCCTGATCTTCTGAAAAGCCTCGTGCTGCACTGGCAGCGGCATCCGTCGCTCTCCTACCTCTTCTCCGGCCTGTTCATCGGCCCGACAAGTCAGGCGCCGCGCATCGACGAGGCCCGCCACGACAGTCTCTACGAGCTGGAAATTGCGCTGGCGCAGGTGCCCGCCCCCGGCGACGGCGTTCCGCCTTTGCCATGGCTGGTCGACCGGCTGTTCCGCAATCTGCTGACGGATGTAACGGGCAATACGCACCGCGCCGAGATTTGCATCGACAAGCTGTTTTCGCCTGATGGGCCGACCGGTCGTCTCGGCCTGGTGGAGTTCCGTGGTTTCGAAATGCCGCCGAATGCGCGCATGTCGCTCGCCCAGCAATTGCTGGTGCGCGCGCTGATCGCCCGCTTCTGGAAAAATCCGGCCGCCGGCAAATTCGTGCGCTGGGGCACCGCGCTCGCGGACCGTTTCATGCTGCCGCATTATATCTGGACGGATTTCCAGGATGTGCTCGCCGACCTCAGGGAAAACGGCTTCGACGTGAAACCGGAATGGTTCACAGCCCAGCAGGAATTCCGTTTCCCCTTCTTCGGCGAAGTGGAATATGAGGGTGCGAAGCTTGAGCTGCGTCAGGCGCTGGAGCCCTGGCATGTGATGGGCGAACAGGGCGCAATCGGCGGCACCGTGCGTTTTGTCGATTCCTCCGTGGAGCGCCTGCAGGTGCGGCTGGAAACCTCCAACCCTTCTCGTTACACCGTTGCCTGCAACGGCCGTGCCGTGCCGCTGACACCAACGGAAAACCGCAGTGTCGCGGTCGCCGGCGTGCGCTTCAAGGCGTGGCAGCCCTCTTCCGGTCTGCATCCCGTCCTGCCCGTCAATTCACCCTTGACCTTTGACATTTATGATACATGGTCGAGGCGATCGATCGGCGGATGCATCTATCATGTTGCTCATCCGGGCGGGCGCAATTACGAGACGTTTCCCGTCAACGGCAACGAGGCCGAGGCACGCCGCCTTGCCCGTTTCGAACCATGGGGACATACGGCCGGGCAATATCCGCTGATGGCGGAAACCGTGTCGCCAGAATTTCCGCTGACGCTCGATCTGCGCCGGCCATACGGAGTGTAAATTGTCCAAAGCCCCGGCAACGGAACGCAAGACGGAAACGACCGCGCGACCGCGCGGGCTGGATTACTCTACCTTGCCTGGCGTTGCCGACGAAATGCTCGATACCAACGGTGAGGTGAGGCCGGTCTGGAAGACCCTGCTAGCCGCCCTGTCACGCATGTCGGAGCGGGAACTGCACGAGCGTTTTGCCCGCACCGACCGTTATCTGCGCGATGCCGGCGTGTTCTACCGCGACTACGGCAAGGGCAGCAGCGAAAGAAACTGGCCGATCTCGCATATTCCTGTCCTGATCGACGACCGGGAATGGACGGTTCTTTCCGAAGGGCTGAAACAGCGCGCCAATCTTCTCGAAGCCATGGTTGCCGATTTTTACGGCGAGAACCGGCTGGTGAAGGAAGGTTACGTGCCGCCGGCGCTGATCGCCTCCAATCCGGAATATCTGCGACCAATGGTCGGCGTGAAGCCGGCAAGTGGGCATTATCTGCATTTCTGTTCGTTTGAAATCGGCCGCGGACCCGATGGCAACTGGTGGGTGCTGGCCGACCGCACCCAGGCACCTTCCGGAGCGGGTTTTGCGCTTGAAAACCGGGTAGCCACCACCCGTGCGCTGTCCGATATCTACGCGGAAACCCATGTCCATCGTCTCGCCTCGTTTTTCGGCGCTTTCCGCAATGCACTGCAGGCGCACAGGAAGCATCCCGACGAACGGATCGCCGTTCTGACGCCCGGACCCGCCAACGAGACCTATTTCGAACACGCCTATATCGCCCGTTATCTCGGTTTCATGTTGCTGGAAGGCGAGGACCTGACCGTCGTCAACGGTCGCGTCATGGTCAGAACCGTGGCCGGACTGAAACCGATCGGCGTGTTGTGGCGACGTCTCGACGCCTCCTATTCCGATCCGCTGGAACTCAACCAGCACTCCCATATCGGCACGCCGGGTATGGTGCAGGCGCTGCGCAATGAGGCGCTCACCGTCGTCAACGCGCTTGGCAGCGGCATTCTCGAAACGCGGGCGCTGCTCGCCTTCATGCCGCGCGTCTGCCGCCACATTTTGGGCGAGGAACTGAAACTGCCCTCCATCGCCACCTGGTGGTGCGGACAGGAATCCGAACGCCGCCACGTTGCCGGTAATATTGAAGGCATGGTCATCGGCCCGGCCTATTCGCGGCTGCCTTTCTTTGACGATAACGGCCAATCCGTGCTCGGCTCCTCGCTACGCGAAACGGCAAAGGAATCGATCAGCGACTGGCTTGCTTCCGACGGCCACAGGCTGGTGGGCCAGGAAGTCGTGAAGCTTTCAACCACACCTGCCTACATTGACAACAAGCTCGTGCCGCGACCGATGAGCCTTCGTGTATTTGCCGCCCGTACCCAGGATGGCTGGCAGATCATGCCGGGCGGCTTTGCCCGGATCGGCAGCGGTGACGATGTGTCCGCCATCGCCATGCAATCTGGCGGCAGCGCGGCGGATGTCTGGATCGTCAGCGACAAACCCGTGGAACGCACCACGCTTCTGCCGGCGGAAGAAAGCTTTATCCGCAACATGCCGGGCAGCCTGCCCAGCAGGGCTGCAGACAATCTCTTCTGGCTCGGGCGTTATATCGAACGTTCGGAAGGCGCGCTGCGCATCCTGCGTGCCTGGCACGGACGTTATGCGGAATCCGCCGATCCGCGCCAGCCGCTGCTCGCCCATGTGACGGGTTATCTCGAAGCGCTCGATGTGGAGATGAACGATGCCGTGCCGGAAAGCCTGCTCAACAACATCAACAGCGCGCTCTATTCCGCCAGCAACATTCGCGACCGCTTTTCGCCGGACGGATGGCTGGCGCTGAACGATCTTGCCAAGACCGCCCGCCGTTTCCACGCCAAGGTGGCGTCGGGTGATGACGCTACCCATGCCATGACGATCCTGTTGCGCAAGCTTGCCGGTTTTGCCGGTCTTGTGCACGAAAACATGTATCGCTTCACTGGCTGGCGTTTCCTGTCGATCGGCCGTTATCTCGAACGCGGCCTGCATATGACACGGCTTCTCGGCCATATGACCGGGCCGGATGCGCCTGATGGTTCCTATGACATGCTGCTTGAAATCGGCGACAGCGTCATGACCCATCGCCGCCGCTACAACGTCAATACGGCGGGTCTGACCGTAACCGATCTCCTGGCACTCGATCCGCTCAATCCCCGCTCGATCCTGTTTCAGCTGAACGAAATCCGCACCGAAGTGGAGCAGCTTCCGAATGCCTTCGTCAACGGCCAGATGTCGCCCTTCTATCGCGAGGCGATGCGTCTGCATTCCGGGCTCGCCGTGATGACGCCGGAAAACATGAACGGCGCAATCTATCGCCAGCTGGAAACCGACATGGAACATCTCTCCGATGTTCTGGCCCGCACCTATCTTGGATAATCCTATGCTTTACGATCTTTCCCTGCATATGGGTTACACCTACGACACGCCGGCCCACGGCGCGCGCCACATCATCCGCGTTCTGCCGCTCTCCATTCCCGGCCGGCAGCGGCTTGTTGCCGGTTCCATCGACGTTTCACCCACGCCCGAAGAACGGGTCGGTTTCGAGGACTTCTTTCATCAGTCGGCCACCTCGGTGCATCTGCGCGCGCCGCATGAGAAACTCGACATCCGCATGCAGGCACGCGTGATGGTGGAGGCACCGGCGCTGACGGCCGATCTTTCGCCCGAGCTTTCCCGCCTGCCACGCGAGCTTGCCGAGGTCTGGTCGCTCGATTTCCAGTCGCCGCACCATTTCGTCGGTACCAGTCCCAGAATAGGCTCGGACGCGGCGATATCGGCCTATGCCCGGGAGTTGCTGAAGCCGGGAATGACCATTCGCGAAATCGCATTGGCGACGTGCAAACGCATCCATGGGGATTTCACCTATGATGGCGAGGCGACGACAGTGGATACGACACCCTCGGAAGCTTTCAAGCTGAAGAGCGGCGTGTGCCAGGATTTTTCACATATCATGATCATGGCGCTGCGCAGCCTCGGCATTCCCGCCGGTTACGTCAGCGGCTTCCTGCGCACCATTCCCCCGCCAGGCAAGGAGCGGCTGGAAGGGGCCGACGCCATGCATGCCTGGGTCCGTATCTGGTGCGGCGAGGCAACCGGTTATCTGGAACTCGACCCGACAAACGATATCGTCGCCGGAAGCGACCACATCGTCGTCGGTTACGGGCGGGACTATTCCGATGTCGCGCCTGTTATCGGCGTCTTGAAGAGTTACGGCAACCAGCAGATAAAACAGGCCGTCGACGTCATTCCCGTCCAATAATGACACGATGTGTATTATCGCGACCCCCGCGCCAGACAATTCTTGAAAATACTTCGAAAACTGCGTCAATTTGAACGCTGTGTAAAATTGAACCGATCGCGTTAGCGGATTTTACATCGTTTGCGGGTTTCCTGCGCTCAGTAGAATATTCTAATCGGTGAGCCTCCAATGACCGTGTCCGCACCTCACAAATCCAAGCGTCGTTTCCTTGCCGATACCAGCGGTAATTTCGGCATGATGACGGCCATATTGCTGCCTGTGCTGCTGGGTGTTGCCGGTGCCGGCATGGAACTTGCGAATGTCATGCAGGTAAAAGCGGATATGCAGAATACTGCGGATTCTGCAGCACTCGCGGCCGCCACCGAAGCGCGTCTGAGAGAGGGCAAGCTCAGCGACGAACAGATCAAGGAAATTGCCAAGAACTTCATCGCGGCCCAGATGGAAAAGAATCTGACCGCGGAAGAAAAAATCGAACTGGAGAAGAATTCTCCAACCCGTGTCACGGCCACGGAAAATGCACGCGGCAAGACCTACGCCGTTGAAACCACGATCAAACACCAGATACAGCTGAATCCGATGCTCGGTTTTATCGGGGCAAAAACACTCGACCTTTCGGTAACCGGCACCGCAAAAAGTACCATTAACAAGGGTGCACCTATCTCCATGTATCTCGCCCTCGACCGCTCGGGATCGATGTCCTTCAAGACGGATACGATCAATACCGCGAAAACATCGTGCCCTAATTACACCTCTGCCAATTGGGGCAAGAGCGAGGCTCAGGTTACATCCAATCCTTGTTACATCAACAAAGCCACATCGCTGAAAACCGCGGTGGGGTTCCTCGTCGCAACCTTGAACAAGGCTGATCCGACCTACACGGCCAACGGCGGTTCAGAGCTCGTCCGTACTGGTGCCTCGGTCTACACACACGAGACCTATGCGGCCCAGTCCATTGGCTGGGGTACGAGCAGTGTTGTCAGCTACGTCGACAAACAGATCCCAGAATTTCCAACTGGCGGCACGGATGCTCGCAGCAGCCTCACCGCCGCCTATAATGCCCTTAAAAAAGCCAATCCTGACGAAGCGAAATACCACAAAGACAAAGGCAGTGAATCCTTCGAACGCTATATCGTCCTCATGACCGACGGTGAAATGACGGGAAATAGCGCCGCGTGGAATTCCAGCATCGACCAGTCGGTGCGCACCACCTGCGAAACTGCCAAGAAAGACGGGATCAAGATTTTCAGCGTCGCCTTCATGGCGCCGGACAAGGGCAAGTCACTGCTGCAATATTGCGCTTCCAGCGCCGATAATTATTACGCGCCCGAGAATATGGAGCAGATCGTGACCGCCTTTGGTGAAATCGCGCGCAAGGCCGCCGGCAGCGTAGCTACGCTCACCAACTGACGGCAAAGGCCGGAACCGTCCTTTCCCCTGATTGTCTGGCTTCGGAGCGAAGCTTGTCCTCCCTGCATGGCTGGCAGGACAAGCACGGCAGGTGACAGCGGCAGCGGCCCGTGGCATAGGAGGGCCGCTCCATTCACAGGCCCTGTCATGATCCGCATCGAAAATATCAGCAAGTCGAACAGTCACCGCATTCTCTATATCGAGGCCTCCGCCGCGCTCAATCGTGGGGAAAAGATTGGCCTTGTCGGCCCGAACGGCGCCGGCAAGACCACGCTGTTCCGGATGATAACTGGGGAAGACCAGCCCGATGAAGGACAGGTCGTCGTCGAAAAGGGCATGACGGTCGGTTATTTCGATCAGGATGTCGGTGAAATGTCCGGCCACTCCGCCGTGGCCGAAGTCATGGAGGGTTCAGGCCCGGTCAGCGAAGTGGCAGCGGAACTTCGCGAGTTGGAAGCCGCCATGTCCGATCCCGACCGGATGGACGAGATGGACGCCATCATCGAACGTTACGGCGAAGTGCAGGCGCGATACGAAGAGCTGGACGGTTACGCGCTGGAAGGCCGCGCCCGTGAGGTGCTGGACGGGCTGAGCTTCAGCCAGGAAATGATGGACGGCGATGTTTCGAAACTGTCCGGCGGCTGGAAGATGCGCGTGGCGCTCGCCCGCATCCTGTTGATGCGCCCGGATGTGATGTTGCTCGACGAACCATCGAACCATCTCGATCTCGAAAGCCTGATCTGGCTCGAAGACTTCCTGAAGAATTATGAAGGGGCATTGCTCATGACCTCGCATGACCGCGAATTCATGAACCGCATCGTTACCAAGATCATCGAGATCGATGCCGGCAGCCTCACCACCTATTCCGGCGATTACGGCTTTTACGAACAGCAGCGAGCACAGAACGAAAAGCAGCAACAGGCGCAATTCGAGCGCCAGCAGGCCATGCTCGCCAAGGAAATCAAGTTCATCGAACGTTTCAAGGCGCGCGCCTCGCATGCCTCGCAGGTGCAGAGCCGCGTCAAGAAACTTGAAAAGATCGACCGCGTCGAGCCGCCGAAACGGCGCCAGACGGTGGCTTTCGAGTTCGCCCCGGCACCCCGATCGGGGGAAGACGTCGTCGCGCTGAAGAAAGTCAACAAGGCCTATGGCAGCCGCACGATTTACGGCGAACTGGACTTCATGGTACGCCGCAAGGAACGCTGGTGCATCATGGGCGTCAACGGCGCCGGAAAATCGACCTTGCTGAAACTGGTGACCGGCACGACCGCGCCGGATTCCGGAAATGTCATCCTCGGCGCCAGCGTCAAGCTTGGTTATTTCGCCCAGCACGCCATGGATGTTCTTGACGGTGACAGCACCATTCTGGAATGGCTGGAGGAGCGTTTTCCGAAGGCGGGGCAGGCACCGCTGCGCGCCCTTTCCGGCTGTTTCGGTTTCTCGGGCGATGACGTGGAAAAACGCTGCCGTGTTCTTTCCGGTGGTGAAAAAGCCCGCCTCGTCATGGCGGCCATGCTGTTCGATCCGCCGAATTTCCTGGTGCTGGACGAACCGACGAACCATCTTGATCTCGACACCAAGGAAATGCTGATCAAGGCCCTGTCCGATTATGAAGGCACGATGCTGTTCGTTTCGCACGATCGCCATTTCCTGGCCGCGCTCTCGAACCGAGTGCTCGAACTGACGCCTGATGGTATCCATCAGTTTGGTGGCGGATATACCGAATATGTCGAAAGCACCGGACAGGAAGCACCGGGCCTTCGCAGCTAAGGTGCATGCAGGACACATCGCCCTGTAACGGCAGCTTTCGTTTCGAAACTGGAGAGACAGATGCGGATCGTGATCTATAGCGCCAAACCCTATGACAGGCAATTTCTTGACGAGGCCGCCAGGCCGGGCATGGACCTGCAATATTGCGAAGCCCGCCTGTCGCCTGAAACGGTCGCTTTGGCGGATGGAGCGGTGGCGATCTGCGCCTTCGTTAATGACGATCTGTCGCGGCCGGTACTCGAGAAACTGGCGGGGATGGGCGTGCGGCTCGTTGCTCTCCGCTGCGCCGGGTTCAATCAAGTCGATCTCGCCACTGCCGAAAAGCTTGGTCTCACCATTGCCCGCGTGCCGGCCTATTCACCCTATGCGGTCGCCGAACACACAATGGCGCTCATCCTGTCGCTCAACCGCAAGATTCACCGCGCCTATAACCGCGTCCGCGAAGGAAATTTCGCCCTTGATGGCCTGCTCGGCTTCGATCTGCATGGCAAGACGATGGGCATCGTCGGTACGGGCAAGATCGGCGCGATTTTCGCACGCATTGCGGCCGGCTTCGGCTGCCGTCTCATCGGTCACGATCTTCATCCCAATCCCGATTGCGAGGCGCTGGGCATGACCTATGGGACGCGGGAAGAGCTGTTCCGTGCATCGGATATTGTCGCGCTGATGTGTCCGCTCACGCGCGAGACCCGGCACCTCATTCGCAGGGAGACGTTGCCGCTTTTGAAAAAGGGCGTGATGCTCATCAATACCAGCCGCGGCGCCATCATCGACACTCCGGCCGCGATCACGGGTCTGAAGGACGGCACGATCGGCTCTCTCGGCATCGATGTCTATGAAGAGGAAGCCGATCTCTTTTTTGAAGATCTTTCCAATGACGTGCTGCGCGACGATGTCTTCGCGCGACTGCTGACTTTCCCCAATGTTCTTGTCACCGGCCATCAGGGTTTCTTCACGCAGGAAGCGCTGAAGAACATTGCGGACACGACGATCGGCGATATCGAGAGTTTTGTCGATACCGGCAAAGCCCTGCACGCCGTCTCTACGGAACAACTTGCCGGTGCAGTTTCGTAGCTGAGAACGGAGAAAATCGCCGGTGATAGAATTGCCCGGCCGCAATCCCCGGTATAGGTTTCAATCCATCTTTTTCGAGCTTTCAAAGCGGACCGGCCGAGCGACAGATGCAACTCAAAGACTGCTATAATTTCCACGATTTCCGACGCATGGCCAAACAGCGCCTTCCCGGACCGATCTTCAATTACATAGATGGGGCTGCCGATGACGAGGTGACCTATCGTCGAAACACGGCCGCCTTCGAAAACTGCGATCTCGTTCCCGATGTGCTGCAGGGTGTGGCCAATGTGGATATGTCGGTCACGGTCATGGGGCAGAAGCTCGCGATGCCGGTCTATTGTTCCCCAACAGCGCTGCAACGCCTCTTTCACCATCAGGGTGAGAAGGCGGTCGCGGCCGCCGCGGGGAAATTCGGCACCATGTTCGGCGTCTCCTCACTCGGCACCACCAGCCTCGAGGAAGCACGCCGGATCAGCGGTGGCCCGCAGGTCTATCAATTCTATTTCCACAAAGATCGCGGCCTCAACCGCGATATGATGGCCCGGGCGAAAAGCGCCGGGGTCGAGACCATGATGCTAACGGTGGACAGCATCACCGGCGGGAACCGTGAACGTGACAAGCGCACCGGCTTTGCCATTCCCTTCAAGCTCAATCTTTCCGGTATCGCGCAATTTGCCATGAAGCCCGCCTGGGGTATCAATTACCTCACGCATGAGCGCTTCAGCCTGCCGCAGCTCGACGACCATATTAAAATGGACGGCGGCGCCCTTTCCATCAGCCGTTATTTCACCGAGATGCTCGACCCTTCGATGAATTGGGACGATGTGGCGCAGATGGTGCGCGAATGGGGTGGGCCTTTCTGCCTGAAGGGGATCATGTCCGTGGACGACGCCCGCCGCGCGGTCGAGATCGGCTGCAGCGGTATCGTGCTTTCCAATCACGGTGGCCGTCAGCTCGATGGCTCCCGCAGCGCCTTCGACCAGTTGGCCGAAATTGTCGATGCGGTCGGCGACCGGATCGACGTGATGATGGACGGCGGCGTTCAGCGTGGCACCCACGTTCTGAAAGCACTATCCCTCGGCGCAAAAGCCGTGGGCCTTGGCCGTTATTACCTTTTCCCGCTTGCCGCCGCCGGGCAGCCGGGTGTGGAACGGGCGCTGGAAACAATGCGGATCGAAATCGAGCGCGGCATGAAACTCATGGGCTGCACCACAGTCGATCAGCTCACGCGGCGAAATCTGCGCTTCCACTAAGTACACCGAACGGCAAAGGGCGGCGTTCGGTCATAATCGGCTGCTGGAACCGCACACCGTCTCCGCCGCGTTCCTTTGATTCTCCCGAAGCGCCATGCCGATATTCCAAGCGAGTGCCAGGCAGACAAGTCCGCAGAAAACGGCTGCGACACCTGAGCGGTGATGCTTGGCCCCGGAAATGAACATCCAGCCGATGATCGCATAGGCGACAAATGCCGGCGCGGCGGCAATCAGGACAGATATCGGCCCGTCGCAATCGACGGCATCGATACCGATCGCCCGATATTCATTCGGTGTTCCCACCAAGCCCAGAACCGCGATGGGAAACATGGCGGCCAAAACCGCGTAGCGGAAAAATCGAGGCGTATCGGGCATATCTTCTCCATAACCGGATAATAAACGCTCGCGAATACCGCAAGAGAGCTCCACGGTGCGACCTTGGAGAATATCCACCTCACTGAAAAGAGCGGTTTCACCGCCATTGTCAGTGTCCCGGCCAACAGATTGCCCGCTTTGCGCAGAGGCCAGCTTTTTACGCCGGCCGCAATCTTGGCAAGCCAGGTGCAATATGGTTATAGTTGCACTATGCAACCATAATGGATCGAACTTGACCGAACAATTTCCCCCCATAAACGATATTCGCTCCACCTCACGCCAGCTTGTCCGCGAGCTTGGTTTCATGGGGGGTGATTTTGCCGGTACCGATTTGCCACCCTCGTCGGTGCATGCGCTGATCGAGATCGAGGTATGCCCCGGCATCACGGCAAAGGATCTTGGAAAGCTGTTGCGGCTTGAGAAATCGAGCGTCAGCCGCATGTTGCGCAAGCTCATCCTGTCCGGCGATATTGTCGAACAAACGGACGATGTGGATAGCCGCATCAAGCGGCTGCGTCTCACGGGACAGGGCCGGGAGAAGGTCAGTGGCATCAATGGCTTTGCGAACCGTCAAGTATCGGGCGCTCTGGCGCAACTGACGGCGACGGATGCTCACACCATTCTCGAAGGGCTTCGTCTTTATGCCGGTGCGCTGGGAGCGAGGACCGGCACGCCTGCTTCCACCGTCGACATCAAACAGGGATACAGGCCTGGCATTATTGCCCGTATCACGCAGATGCACGCGCTTTATTATGCGCGGACATCCGGCTTCGGCCAGCGTTTTGAATCCGTCGTGGCCGAAGGCCTCGCAGCTTTCTGCAACCGGCTTGAAAACCCGAGAAATGCGATCTGGGTCGCCATCCGCGGACAGGAAATCATCGGTTCCGTCGCCATCGACGGTGAAGATCTTGGAGCGGATATTGCCCATCTGCGCTGGTTCATCGTCGACGACGGCATCCGTGGCGGCGGTGTCGGACGCAGGCTACTCGCAACCGCCCTCGCCTTCGCCGACCGGGCGGGCTTTGCCGAAACCCATCTGTGGACATTCTACGGCCTTTTGGCCGCACGGCATCTTTACGAAACCCATGGTTTCACATGCACCGAGGAATATCCGGGCAGCCAATGGGGAAGCGAGGTTTTGGAACAGCGCTTTATCCGGCCACGCCCCGAATGACCCTCCAGAGGTGATAGCTGCCCGAATGGACCAGTCATTGGCTCGGAGGCGGCCGGGCGGCATGCAGCATATCAGGCACTCTTGCGAGATTTCTCCCTCAAGCGGTGATATGTATCCGCAATCACGCCCCCTGCGCCACGGCGGCAAAACCGTTGCCCGCCTCGTCGGCCCGCGCCGTTTCTACCCCAGCGTTGAGCGCCAGCAAATTCCTCTGGAAGGCGATCACGCCGATCATCCCGATGATGCCGAATCTCGTTATTGCGGTAACCGCAAGGCGCTCCAGAAGCTCCGCAACTGTCCGGTCAATTCCTGATAGAGTCGGTAACGCCGCCTGTAGTGCGAGACCCGCGCCGTATCCGGCTGATAGGAATTCTGAACCCGCGTCATCGCAGCAACGGCCTCCTCGTAGTTCGGGTAGAGCCCCGTCGCCACGGCTGCACCGATCGCCGCACCGAGCGCGCCCGTTTCTCGGGCCTCGGCGACGCGAAGGGGAATCTCCAGAACATCCGCCATGATCTGCGGCCAGTGCTGACTGCGGGAACCGCCGCCGGACATGACCGCGCTTTCGACCGGCAGCCCCGCCTCTCTCAGGACGCCGATGTGGCGGCGGTGCTCGAAACACACGCCCTCGAACAGGGCGCGCACCATGTGGCCTTCACCATGCCAGCCGGCGAGACCATAAAACCCGCCACGAAACTCCGCTCCGAGCCGTGAGCCAAAGATGAAGGGGTGAAAGAACGGATCGTCTGCCCGTGGCGTCACCGAACCGACCAGTTCGTTGCAGCGCTCAAAGGCATGGTCGCCATGGTCGGCGCGGACACGATGCACGTACCATTCCAGATTGGCGGCGGAGGTGGCGCTGGATTCGATATTCACATAGCGGTCGCGACCGAATGTCGTGACCATGAAGACATCGGGGCTGATCACCGGTTTGTTCGCAAATACCTGATTGATGCTCCAGGTGCCGGCAATGACGGAGGCTTCACCCGCATTGATAACCCCCGAACCCATGGCGCTGGAAACGACATCGAAGAAGCCGCCAATGACCGGCGTACCTTCCGAAAGCCCGGTCAGGCCGGCAGCCTCCCGCGTCACCTCGCCGACAATGTCAGCCGATTCCACGAGACGGGGGAAGAACGCCAAGGCATCCTCAAGGCCATAGAGTGACAGAAGCTCGCGGTCGAGCAGCACTTCCGGCAGGGCAAGCAGCCCCGCACCGCTGAGGTCGGAAATATCATTGGCAAGGCGGCCCGTCAGGCGGAAATTGACGAAGTCCTTGCAGAACAGCACTGTGCCGGTCTGCGCATAAAGATCGGGCGCGTGCCGTTTCACCCAGGCGAGAAGCGTGGGCGTCTGCGCGGGCCAAGGGCGCTGCAGGCAACGCGCCTGCAGCAGGTCTCCGCTTTTCCGGTCAAGTTCGGCCGCCATATCGGCGGCGCGGCTGTCCAGCGACTGAATGCCGAGCAGCGGCTGCTGTTCTTTATCCAGAAGATAGAGACCATTGCCATGGCCGGCGCAGCCCACGCCCGCAATGCTGTGGGGATCGACCGCCGATTTGACCAGAAGCTGGCGGATCGCCTCACAGCCGTTGCGCCACAACTCCTCGAGATCGCGCTCAACATAGCCGGGCTGTGGGTATGTCGAATGCCCGTCTATGGCGTGCTGGGCGATCTGCCGTCCCGCCATGTCAAACAGCACAGCCTTGATGACCGTGTTGCCGACATCGAGACCCAATATAAGATTCTTCTCAGCCACGATTATAGATATCCCATGCCTCTTCGCCGCTCGCACCCTGATGGATGATGGCCATCAAGGCCGCCACCACGGCCTTGGGATTGTCATGCTGGTAGATGTTGCGGCCATAGACCATGCCGTTTGCACCTTCGGCCATCAAGGCCGCCGATTTTGCCAGCACATTGCGCAAGTCCTCGCGTCCTCCGCCCCGCACCAGCACCGGGCAGCGCGCCGCCTCGATCACCCTGTGGAAATCCTGCGGGTTGCTGGTCGGGTCGGCCTTGATGATATCGGCTCCCATTTCCGAGGCAAGGCGTACCAGCGTGACGATCTTCTCTGCGTCGCCATCCACCTGATAACCGCCGCGCACGTCGTTGGGCAGCATCACCAGCGGTTCGATCATCAACGGCATGCCGAAACGATGGCAATCGGCCCGCACCCGGCTGATATTCTCGACGCATTGGCGAAACAGTTCCGGCTCGTCGGGCAGCATGAACAGATTGACGACGACGCAGGCCGCATCCATTTCCAGCGCGCCGATGATCGGATCATGATAATTCTGGAGCTGCGACCACATGGTTCTGTGACGGGTGGAATTATAGGGATTTCCCATGTCAATGCGCATGACGAGAGCCGGCTTGTCGCGCTCCGATCTCTGCTGCAGCAGATCTGCCTGCCCGTAGGTCATCTGGATCGCATCGGGACCAGCCTCCACCAGCTTCTCGACCGTCTGCGCCATATCCTCCAGCCCGACAAGGAAGCTCGGCTCGTTGCAAACTCCGTGATCGATCGCCACATCAAGGCAGCCGCCATTGCGGAATAGCCGGTTCATGCGTGCCTTTTTCGAAATCCGCATCATCATGCATTCTCCTTGCATCTGTTTTGAAGCATTGCCGGGGTGACCCCGTAAAAAGTTTCCAGCTCCTGGGTGAGCTGCTGCCGTTCCACGGCGGCCCGGGTGGGTGTCCAGCCCAATTCGCGCGCGGCGACGCCGAGGATGGCGTCTATAAGATCGGCATCGATGAGGCCGGTGATGGCGAGTGTCGTGCGCCGCAGAATGAGGTCCGTCAGGTGCCGCACATGTTCTGAGCGGATCAGCCAGAGGATTTCAGCGGCAGTTACCGGCGATTTTTCCGAAAGCGGCGCGTCATCCACCCGTCCCCGGCAAAAGCCCATCAATTCGAAGGCACGGGTGCCATAAGCCAGGGCCAGATGCTCCGCACGGCGCCGGTCGATTGAAAACTGTTCGGACAGCAAAGTGGGCAGGCGTCCTGCACCGGTGGGGAAATTCCTGCCTCCGCCGATCGGGCTATTCATCGTGCCGATCAGCCGCTTGCGCCCCAGAAAGGCCAGAACCTCGTCACTCACCTGTTCGCCGAAGGCCCTGAAGGTCGTCCACTTGCCGCCGATCATGCAAAGCTGCGGTGGGTCGCCGGTGACACGGTGGATAAAATGGCTGCGGGAAATTCTCCCGGTAAAAGCGGCATCGCTGCGCGGCAGCGGGCGTATGCCGCTGAAACTAAAGACAATGTCTGAATGATCGACGGTGATGTCCGGAAAGACCTGTCGGATCGCGTCCAGAATGTAATCCCGCTCATCGGGCTCACATCGCACCCGCTCGGGGCGATCCACCTTGATGTCGGTCGACCCCGCGAGAACCCGGCCGAGATAAGGAAAGAGAATGCAGACGCGGTTATCCGCGTTCTCAAAGAAAATCATGTGGCCGTTCAACGCTTTGAGGAGCGTGTCATTGGCAATGATGAGATGTGACCCCTTGGTGCCGGAGACCGTTGGTTTCTGCTTTTCCGCGGCCGGGCCGGCGGAAAGCGTGCCGATCGTTTCGTCGATCCATGCGCCCGTGGCATTCACGATGATGCGCGGCCGGATCGGCAGTGTTTCGTCCGTTTCCTCTGCCCGGAGATGATAGTCGTCGCCGTTGCGGATAAGCTCCGCATAGTTGAGCGCGATACTTTGCGGCGCGTCGGCCGAGGTATCGATCAGTAGTTCCAGGGCCAGCCTCTCCGGCTGGCTTATCCACGCATCGTAATAGGTGGCCGAATATCTGATGTCGGGCGTCAGGCACGGCCAGCGTTTCAGCGTCTTGCCCGCGCCGCGAAACTCGTGGCGGGGCAGGATGCGGTTCTTGCGGGTAACGAAGTCATAGAGGGTAAGGCCCGCCTTGATGGCGAGTGCTCCCCGGCTAGCGGGTTTGCCGCCGGAGCCGAAAAACGTCACCGCCGCGTTGGACAGGCCGCTGAACATCGAAAAAATCGGGATCGTCGTCGGCAGCGGCTGCACCATATGCGGCGCAAGCGTCAAAAGCGCATCGCGCTCGCGTAAGGATTCCGCCACGAGGCCGAATTCACCATTTTCGAGATAACGCAGGCCTCCATGGATCATGCGCGAGGGCGCTGCGCTACAGCCGGAGGAAAAATCATTGCGCTCGACCAGCAGCACCCGCAACCCCTGCAGGGCGAGATCGCGATAGGCGGCGATGCCGTTGATACCGCCACCGATGACGACGGCGTCGAAATCAGCGTCGTGCCGGATACGGCGAAGAGCGTCCTCGCGAAAACTGGGCATAGGAATACCGTTCGCCGGCTAATGACCAGCGTCCCAATGGTGTTGATCGTTTAATGCGACGGGAAAGACGGGAGGCGAAAATTGTGTGCTGTTCGCCAGGAGCCCCGCCTTACCGGGATGTTTTAGCCATCGAGCCTGACAAGATATTCGGTAACGCCAGCACTGATGAGAGCCAGTTCACTTTCCGTAAGCCGCAGGCGGGCGGCGGCGGCATTTTCCATCGCCTGCGCCGGATCGCGCGCGCCGCACAGCGAGAAGGTTATGCCCGGCTGGGCAATCGTCCAGGCAATCACCACCTGCGCGACCGACGCTCCATGCGCCGCCGCCAGCGGTTCCAGCACCGCCATCAACCGCGCGATCTTCTGACGGTTCGCCTGACTGAAACGGGGATTGCCATGGCGCTGATCATCCTCTGCAAACACCCGTTCCGGCCCGACCTTTCCCGAGAGAAGGCCGAGTGCCAACGACGAATAGCTGAGGACGGAGACAGAATTCTTCCGGCAAAGCGGCAGAAGCGTCTTCTCGATATCACGCTTCACCATGGAATATTCTTCCTGAATGGCATCCAGCGCGCCGGTGGCAATATAGGCCTCCAGATCATCAGGCGAGACATTGCTGGCGCCAATGGAGCGGATTTTCCCCTCTTCCTTCAGCCGCACCAAAGCCTCGACCGTCTCGGCAACGGGCGTCGTGGCGTCCTGCCAATGGGTGACGTAATGGTCGATGTAATCGGTTCCGAGCCGCTTCAGGCTTTCTTCGACCTCGTAACGGATCGACGCAGCGCCGAGATAACGGTGAACGGGCTTGCCATCCTGATGGAAGAAATAGGCGCCCTCGTTCACATGCCAGACGAGACCACATTTGGTGACCAGCACCACCTTGTCGCGCCGGCCGGCAATCGCCTTGCCAACGATGGTTTCCGCAAGCCCCATGCCATAGGCCGGGGCGGTATCGATCAGGGAAATGCCGGCATCAATGGAGGCCTGGATGGCGGCGATGGATTGCCGCTCATCGGTGCCGCCCCACATCCATCCGCCGATGGCCCAGGTGCCCAACCCCACGGCGGATGCGCTGATGCCGCTGCCGCCGATCGTCCGGGTCAATATTGCGTTCTCCGTCACGACGTTTCCCCTTCCCCTTGATTCAATAAATAACTGGCAATCGCCTCATCCACGACGAGCGAGGTCAGATAACGGCCGGCAAGCGTGGCCGCCACCGGTCCGGCCTTGATGGCGCCAGCCGCCACGCCAATGATGTTCGGGCACCGGGCAAGTTGCCCGGGGTCCAGCGCCACCACGCGTGAGTTGAGATCGATCCGCGCCAGTTGCCCGTCCACCATGGTGAGATGGGCGAGGAATTCACCGGCAATGCCCACATCCATCAGCGCCTGCCCGCCACGGGCCGCATCCGGCAGAAGATCGTAATAACCGGAGCCCGGCGCCTCCACCGACCCAATGCCGACCAGCGCCACCTGCGCCTGCCGCGCTAAGTCGAACACTTCGCGGATCGACGCGACATTCATCAGCAGATCGCGCTGTTCCTCATCCTCTGCAAACAGCGGCGCATGCAGGAGCGAGGCACTGCCGCCGAGCTTTTCCGCAAGCTGCGTGGCGAGATGATTGACATCGGTATAATGCTTGCCCTGCACGCCGCCGGTCAGCGGCACCACCCGCACGTCGAAGCGCCGCTCCGCCTCCAGATTATCAACGACAGCGCTGACCGCCTTGCCGCCGGTAATCGCGATCACATCGCCATCCCGGATTGTCTCCAGTAAATGGTTCGCCGCCACCCGGCCAACCATCTGCAAGACGGTTTCCGGATTGTCGGACACCGTTGGCGTCACCACCGACTGCGTGAGGCCAAAACGGCGGCTGATCTCGTTTTCGAGGTCCACCAGCCGCTGATAGGGACTGGCGATGGTGATCTTCACCATGCCCGCCTTGCGGCCCGCCGCGATCATGCGGTTCACCTTGGTATGGGAAAGATTCATCCGCTCGGCGATCTCCGACTGCTTCACCCCCTCGATGAAATGCAGCACCAGGACGGAATACATCTGCCGCTGTTGGTCAAAATCGTCCTTGATATCCAGCATGATCGTCTTTCTCCAGTTACCCTCGGGTGCACGAAGGGCGCTCAACGGCGGCGCCTGACCAGATAGTGGTCGAACAGGACCGCAGCCAGCAATATGCTTCCCCTGATGATGTCCTGCCAGTAGACAGACACGTTTAGCAAGGCAAGCGAACTGGAAACGACGGACAAAAGGATCGCGCCGAGGATGGCACCCAGAATGGTGCCCGAGCCACCGGAAAGGCTCGCGCCGCCGATGACTGCCGCTGCAATGACATTCAGCTCCATGCCGACGCCGAAGCTCGGCTGGGCGGACCCGAAGCGGGCCATGTAGATGACGCCGGCAACGCCGCACAACATCGAGCAAAGCGTGGTCGTGGCAAACACCACCCGGCCGACGCGAATGCCGGAATAGGCCGCTGCCTTGGGATTGCTGCCGGTATAGAACACCTTGCGGAAGGCGGTCGTGCGCCGCAGCAGCAGGTCGAAGACAACGACCACAACCAAGAAGATGATGAGCACTAGCGGAATGCCGCCCAACGCACCCTGGCCGATGAACTTGAATTCCGGCGGCAGGGAATAGAGCCCCAGCGGCCGGCCGCCGGTTGCCAGGAGGCAAACACCGCGCGCAATCACCATGACGCCGAGTGATACGATGAAATGATGCAGGCCGACGACGGTGGTCAAAAATCCCATTGCCATGCCGACCAATGTCGTGAGGCAGATTGCAAGACCCGCCGCGACCCAGGGATCGACACCGTTGAGGAACAGCCAGCCGGCCGCCACCATCGCAAGTGCTGTAACGGACCCCACGGAAAGATCGATACCACCCGAGATCAACAGGATCGTCATGCCCACCACGACGATGCTTTCGATGGCGAAGACCATGGCCATGGCCCGCAGATTGTCCACCGTCAGGAAGTAGGGCGATATGAACGACATCACTGTAAAAAGGGCGAGAATGATGACGATCAGCCCGGTTTCGCGCGCCTTGATCGCCGGCTCCCACCAGGCCGTGCGGCGAACCGCCGTCTCGGCAAGGCTTGAAGGTGTTTCCGATGTTGCCATTTTCCCGCTCCCTCAGATTTCCGCCGCATTCTGCATGATAGTGATCGATGCGAGCTGCATGATCTTTTCCTCCGTCATGTCGTCCCCCTCGACCTCGCCGGTGATGCGCCCCTCGCGCACGACAAGCACACGATCGCTGACACCGATGAGTTCCGGCAGCTCCGAGGAGATGACAACCACGCCAACCCCTTCACGCGCCAGTTCCCGGATCTGACGGTGGATTTCCGCCTTGGCGCCCACATCCACCCCGCGGGTTGGCTCATCCAGAAAGATGACCTCGGGTTCCACCGACAGCATCTTGGCCAGCGCCACCTTCTGCTGGTTGCCGCCGCTCAAGGTCGATACCGCGTCACCGAAGCCGTTCGCCCGCAGTTTCAGCCGGCGTCCCAACTCATCGGCACGCTTCATTTCCTTTCGCCGCTCGATGAAACCCATGCCGTTCGATATCCTGCCAATATCGAGCGCCGAGACATTGGCAGCGATGGACATGTTGAGGAACAATCCGTCGCCCTTGCGATCCTCGGAGAGATAAACGATCCCCTCGCGGATGCTGTCGCGATAATCCCTGAGCTTCAGCGACCGGCCGCGCAGCGCGATTTCACCTTTCGGCTTTCCTTCCAGCCGGCACACAGCCCGGGCAATCTCGCTGCGGCCTGCACCGATCAGCCCGGCAAACCCTAGGATCTCGCCGCGACGCAGATCGAAATCGACGTCGAAAACACGCTTTCCTTCGTTCAGTCCCCGAACCGAAAGAATGACCTCATCCGATTTTTCATCATCCGCCAGTTTCGCCGGATAGAGCTTGTCGAGCACTCGGCCCACCATGCTGTTGACGACCTCTTCGGGAGAGATGTCGGCAATATTCTCCGTCCTGATATGGCAGCCGTCGCGCATGACCGTGATGCGGTCGCAATGTTCGAAAATCTCCGCCATGCGGTGGGAGATATAGATGATGGCGATGCCACGCGCCGCCAGCCGGCGCATGATCTTGAAAAGCGTCTGGGCCTCGGTCTCGGTCAGCGCCGCCGTCGGCTCATCGAGGATCAGGATACGGCAATCGAGCGTCAGCGCCTTGGCGATCTCGACGATCTGCTGCTGCGAAATCGACAGGTCACTGGCTCGGCGGGCAGGATCGATATCGCCGATCTCCCGCAGCACCGTTGCCGCCCGTTTTTCCAGATCGCGATAATTCATGAACCAGGAGCGGCTCTGGCCGGTCTCAGACATGTACATATTTTCGGCAACCGAAATCTCCGGGCAGAGTGCAATCTCCTGATGCACGAAACCGATGCCCAGCCTGTTCGCCGCATTTGGCGACGATATGCGAACCGGCTTGCCATCCAGCAGGATTTCCCCGCCATCCGGCTGCAGAATGCCGTCGATAATATGCATCAGCGTCGACTTACCCGCACCGTTTTCACCGGCGAGCGCGTGGATTTCGCCGCGCCGCAGTTCGAGTGCGGCACTCCGCAATGCCCGCACAGGGCCGAACGCTTTGTGAATATTCGTCATGCTGAGAATGACCTCACCCATAACGCCCTCCCAAACCTGCTTCCCTCGTGACCGGCGAGGCCAAAACCTCGCCGGTTTTTCAAGAGCGACGCCTCAGCGTCCTTTCATATACTCATTGAGATCGAAGGAAGCGGCGTTCGCCTTGGTGATGACAGCGAAACCATTATCCATCGACGGTACCTGCATCGGGTTGAAGCCGGAGACCTTATAGTCGTTGAACGGGTCGATCAGGTCCGAATGGGCGCCCAGAAACGTGTTCATGAAACCCATGAAGCCCTGAACCCCCTGGTTGGGATTGATGGACATATAGATATTGCCCTGCTTGATGTGTTCCAGCGTTGCCGGCGTAATATCCGCGTGCAGGATCAGGACCTTCTTTTTCGCTTCCAGAACCGCAGTCGTCGCACCTTCGGCGGAGCCGGCCTCGGGAATCCAGAGCGCACCCAGATTAGGGTTTGCCTGCAGGAGAGCGCCGACCGCCTGATAGGCGACGTTGGCGTCCTGGTTTGTGGCCTGCCGGCCGACCAGCTTCATCTGAGGATAGGTGCGCCCCATATAGTCGACGAGGGCGGTGACGCGCAGATCATGATTGCTCTGGCCCGGATTTTCCAGAACGGCATATTCACCCTTTTCGCCGAGCTTCTTGACGATTTCATCGGCCGCAAATTTCGCCTCGGCAACATTATCAGAAGTGATATAGGCAGTGCGCTTCGACTTCGGAGAATCCGCCGCGAAAGTCGTCACGGAAACACCTGATGCAATGGCCTTGTTGATGGGCTCGATGAAGGGATCGGCCTGCATCGGGTGCAGCAGAATGCCTTTCGGTTTCTTCACCAGTTCCTGCTCGAAGGACGCGATCTGCTTGGTGATGTCATATTCCGGCGTACCGGTGAAGACGGCCTCGCAGCCCAGCGCCTTGGCGGCCTGCTTGAACCCCTCGAAGACCGGCACCCAATAGGGGTGGCTGGAAACCATGACATTCATCACATAGGTTTCACCCGGCTCGCAGGCGAATTTACCTGCAGCGGTGGCCGGCGCTGTTGCAGCAGCGCTCATCGCCACGGCCAGAACTCCCGCAGCAGCAGTCGATTTCAGAAAAGCCAACATAATCCCCTCCCAAGGATAAAGACTTAATCGCAATAAATTTTGACGTTTGTAATTTATTGCATGTCACTTGAGGTAGCCTGAAAAACCGACCGCGTCAACGGCTTTGAATTTTATTTTGATCTATGAAATTTATTGCGGAACGATACGGAACGCAACCAGCTACCCGCCACAGACAATGGCCGACGGAGATGACGATATGCGCAATCGGTGACTGAATAGCTCAGGGGATATGAAAGTCTGGGTTATGGCTGAACCAGAAACGAAGAAAGGGTTTCTGATTGCTCAGAAACCCTTTTCTTGAATTCGGATGGTGGGCGTGACAGGGATTGAACCTGTGACCCCTACGATGTCAACTTTCGGCCTCTGGCGGAAAGTCCTGCATTTCTGGGACATATCCGCTTCGTAAACTGCCATTTCCGGTCTTACGTTCCGTCTGTGTTCCGATTTTCAGGTTCGCTGAACCTGAGGAGCACTTCGTAAATCAGGCCGTTGATATCGTTATCAAACTGCTTTCATTACCGGGTCAGAGGTTCGATACCCTGGCTCCGGGTCATTGTTTTTCATGTCCAAGGTATCTGCAAGGTCGCGCAGGTGTTCCGGCGAATACCGGGCATATACCTTTTCCGTGATACGGCTGTTGGAATGTTCAAGGAACTGGGCAATCCTCGTCATGCTGTGTCCATCCTCTGCGAGCCACACCGCGGCTGAGTGCCGGAGCATATGGGCCGGTTTGGCCCGAACATCAACTTGGCGGAGATGCCACCCGATCGCACGGATATTGCCCCACAGATTGACAGGCAGACAGCCGCACTTCGAGCGCCTGCATCTGCCGATTTGTCTACTTCTCCGGTTCCGCCGCTGCCTGCTGCCACTGAGGTTCCAGTTCGTGCAGCGCCGGCTGCCCCTCCTACTCAGGTCGCGCAAGCTGCTCCCGGCATTGCGCCGAATGGTCAGCCGATTCCGCCGGTGATACTTGAGGTTCTTTCCGATCCCCGAACTGATCCGCGCACGCGGGCTGTTGCCGAGATACTTCTAAAACAGAATGCTGCTCGGCAGCAGGCAGTTGAAGAAATGCGCCTCAAGCAGAGTGATCCATCGTATCAGCTTGGCCTCGAAAAAAGCCGACTTGAGGTCGACAATCTTCGAAATCCGCCGGTCACCAATTCTGAGAAGCTGGCCCGCGAACGGTTCGACTGGGAAAAAGAGGCCGGCGGCAGGACGAGCGACATCAAGGAATACGAATACGCCAAAGAACGTGGCTATGAGGGTTCTTTTGTTGACTTTCAGCTTGCCCAGAAAAAAGCGGGTGCATCCAGCGTCAACGTAGGTACTGAGGGCGATAAGTTCTACGAAAACCTCGACAAGAAGAACGCCGAGACGTTCGCCGCTATGTCGGACAGCGGTATTCAGGCGCGGGCGAAACTGGGGCAGATCGACCGTCTTGAAGGGCTTTTCGCAAACGTTCCGCAGGGCGTAGAGGGTGGCCTCAAAAAAATCGCCGGTACTGGGGTGTTGCTGTTGGCGATGGCACCAGCGACATTCAGGCAGCAAGCGCCCTTCTTGAGAAAATGGTTCCGGAGCAACGCGCGCCGGGGTCAGGGCCGATGTCTGACGCCGATATCAAGATGTTCCGCGCTTCGTTGCCTCGTGTCCTCAATCAGCCAGGCGGTAATCAGCTTATCTTCCAGACCATGCGCGGGATTGCCCAGTATGAGATGCAAATGGGCGAGATTGCCGATCAGGTTGCCGATCGAACTATCAAACCGGCAGAGGGCCGGAAAATGATCCGCGAGCTTAAAAACCCGCTGGCAGATTTCAAATTTCCAGAAGGTTCCACCCCGAATGAGGGCTGGAAGGAAATCTCGCCGGGCGTTCGTATTCGAAAGGTCGACTGATGGGAAAGTATCAGGTCGAAGTTAACGGCCAGAAATTCGAGATCGAGGCGCCGGACGAAAAGGCGCTTTCTGTCGCGGTGAGCCAGCTTCAGGCGCAGGACGGTATTCCAGGCACCGACGACAAGCCGGCGCGCTCTGGCGGCGTGGAAGGGGCTGTGCGCGCCGCCGGCCGTGGTGTTCTTGGTGTCGGTTCTTATCTCGACGAGTTGAACGCGGCGACGAACGCCACGCTTGCACCGGTCATAGTCCCGCTTCTTCCAGATCAGGGTTATGAAAAGCTGCCGGGCAAGACATGGGGCCAACGATACGATCAGGCCCTTGATATTCAGCGCCGGAAAGATGCGGAGTATGACAAGGATAGCCCGGTTCTTTCCGCAGGTCTGAAGATTGCCGGTGGCGTCGGTTCCGGCCTAGGCCTGCTCAAGGCCGCGCCCGCGGTCGGCAGTTACGTCATGGGCAACACGGGCGCTACCCTGCCGACGCGCGTTGCGGCGACGGTAGGGTCTGGCATTGGTACCGGTGCGGTTCAAGGGTTCGGCGCAGGCGAAGACGGTGTTGCCGAGCGTGGAAAGCAGGCGCTCATCGAGGCTGGTACCGGGGGACTTACTGCGGGCATCATGATGCCTGTTGCGGCTGGCATCAGTGCTGGAGCGAAAAAGGTCGGCGGCCTTCTCCTGGGTGAAGGCGACGACGCGCTGTCGACGATGTCTCGCGAGGCTCGGAAGTACGTCAATCAGGAACTTGCCGATCCGAACAAGGTGGCACTCTATCGTCAGTCGCTGGACGATCTGGGCCCAGAAGCCATGCTTGCCGATGTCTCTCCGGATTGGCTCGGCGTTGCCCGCGGTGCCGCCGCGCGGCCGGGAACTCGCGGAATGGTCGTCGATCCTCTGAACGAGCGGGCTGTTTCCGCAAATGCTCGCCTTCGTTCTGACGTTGCCGCAAATCTCGGTCCCGATCCGGTGCCGTCAGCTATCGACAAGGATATCCGCGATAACTTGGCCGAAGTCGCGCGCGAGTACGGCCGTGTGTTCAGGGAGAAGAGCTCTTTCGATTTCACACCGATCACGAAGGATCTGGATCAATCCATCTCTTTCCTTCGTGGCGATGCGCAGCGCCGATTGCAGCAGGTAAGAGGGATGCTGAATGAGTTCGGAGCGGATGCGGTTTCAGCGGATCCTTCCGTGGCATTCCAGACCCGCCAGGCGATAGACGGAATTCTTGAGACTGAGCAGAACCCGAAGGTGATTTCGGCTTTGTCGGAAGCTCGCCAAATGATCGATGACGCGCTTACTGCGTCAGTGCCACGGATTAAGGAGGTTGATGCAAATTACGCCGAACTTGCCCGCCAGCGTGAAGCCCTTGGGCAGGGTCGAGCAATCCTCAACAATGAGGCGTCGGCAATGCGGCCGGTGGAGCTGCAGGACACTTTGAGAGCTGGAGCGGAGCCGCAGGGGATGCATGTCGGGCCATCGGCGGTGCCAACTCGTATGCGGCAAAGCGCGCTTGGCGAAATCTATAGGGCGGTAGGGACCAAAGCGAACGACACCACCGCACTGCGCAACATTGTCCGCGGTGAAGGCGATTGGAATCGTGAGAAGCTGGGATTGCTCTTTGGGCAAGAACATGCGGATAGCGTGTTGAATGCCATCGATCGCGAAACGGTCTTTGGAGATACTGCCAATCGCGTCACACGAGGTTCTGACACCGCAATGGCAAGCCGGTTCAGCAAATTTCTCGATGACGTGGAAAAAGCTCAGGATGTCCCGACTGACACCACGTTGGCAGGCCTCGGCATCCGGGGGGTTCGGGAGATAGCGCGCCTTCTGATGCGGAATAACGCGACGGCGAACGCTTCACAGGTCGCCGAAGACATCGGAAAGCTGAGTGTAGCGCAAGGAGACGCACGCGATGAGATAATCAACGCTCTTCTCCGTCGTGGCCGTGAAACCGCCATCGATCAGCAGAGGCGAGCAATCGTCGATGCGATTGTTCAGGGTAGCGGTCGCGCGGGCTATCCGTCTCTGCCTGGGGTGCGCTGACCGCGCAGTGCGTCCCAGCGGCCAATGAAGAAGCCGGCGCAGCAACCGGCCATCGCTCCGACCATGAGGGCCACGAGGGTTATCGGCATTTGACCAACAGCCCACCTCACGCCGATGGATAGCGGAATTGCTATGGCGAGGCATACAACGGCGGTGAGAACAGCGACGAATTTTATCGCTTTTCTCGATAGCTCTTTCGGATCGTGATCAATCTGCATGCTCGCACAATGGCTTGGTGACTCAATTTTGTCTAGGCGTGACTCCGCGACCCTTATCGGGAGACGGAGTCATCCGTTTCTTTCTATAGGTGATAGCCCGGGTTAGTTACGGCATTGATTGCCTCGGCATAGGTTTTAAGAATCCATTCCCGATCCGCGGGCGAAAAGCCGTTCGCACTTCCGCCTGTCAGGCTCCTTTTTTCGCAATCGGCGATGTGTCGTAGGAGCTTGTAAGCCACCTCTTGTGGCGAATTTTCGCCAATATGGACTACTGCAGTATCTGCCATGTTTTCTCTCCTTGGTTGCGAGAGCATCATTAGATCGTTTTTTAGAAGAGTCGAGGCGGTTCATTGAACCGCCTTTTTCTATGGAGGCAACATGCCCTTTGACAGCAACGGCAATTATACGCTGCCGACGAGCTACTTCGTTGAGAACGGCGATACGGTCTTGCCAATCCAACACAATCCGCCCTTCGAGGATGTGGCGCAGGCGCTCAGCGCAACTCTTGTGCGCGACGGAAGGTCGCCCATGTCGGGTGACCTTAAGATGGGAACTCACAAGATTACCTTTCTTGCGGAGGGAACATCGAACACAGACGCCGTCAACAAGGCGCAGATGGACACGGCATTGGGCTCTTACCTTCCCCTGACCGGTGGAACATTGACAGACACATTGACGTTGCAAAAGCTCGTCAATGCCTTCTGGGCAGGCTTGAAGGTTCGAAACACCGGCACTGGTGACGCTGCCATTCAGGCAGCCGCTGCAAACCGCGATTTCTCTTCTAGCGTCCACGTCGAGTTCGGCCAGCGCGCGAACGGTTCCGGTTATCTCTGGGTTGTCGGCAAGCAGTGGGTGATGAACTCGTCGGGTGACATGAGCCTTCCAAACAACGGTATCCTGTACGGGACCGGCGATATGTTCTGCGCCTATGGTGGGCTCAATACCCTGTTGAGCACTGTATTGGGACGGATGCGGCAAACCCGTCTGGGGCCACCCGGAGCGCAGAATGTAAACCGGAGCGGCTGGAATTATGCGCCGTCCGGTGCCGCTGTCACTGGCGTCTACAAAGATGGCGCCGGCGAAATCCTGAACTTCGAATATCGATACGTCCAGACCACCGACCTGTTCGGTAACTGGGCAAACATCGGGGTGGCATGATCATGATCAATCACGGCGAATGGACACGATACACCCCCGAAGAACTGCCTTTTGGATATCCGCCCAGCACTTTGTTTTGGCAACGCCAAGCGGATGTCGCCGACTGGTACGAATGGACCCGTGAGCACTGGAATGTGCAAAACGGTGCCGACACTTCGGGAACGATCAAGGTCATCACGAGCGGAGATGTCGCGGTGATGATCTCCGCAGACGTGACGGGCCTCGCAGGTCCGTCACCTTTTACCCTCTACGAATTGGAACCGGGCGATACGGTTCCTCAGCTCCTTTGGGTTCTTGTCAACGGCCAGTTCCAAGAGCCGTAACGCCTCACACATCTGAAGCGGTTACAACCCGGTGCATCGGCTGCGCCCTTATCGTGGCTACTTGATGAGTTAGGGTAACCTGCGTTTCCCTTTTGTAGAACTCTTACTCAGGTTGCATTTCGATTGACTTGGCCGGCTATATGAGACACTTCGAAAATATGTGTACGGAAAACTTCCGGGGTGAAGCGTGGCAACGAAATCGACAGCGCACAAAGCGGGAGAGTTAGAAGCTATTCGTGGCCTTGCTGCCTGCGCAGTAGTGTGTGGCCATTTCTTTGGCAGTTTCTCGCAACCAACTAGCCTTACAGGCTTGCCGGCCCATCTATATACGATGTTATTCAGCGGATCCCCTGCTGTTGTCGTGTTTTTTGTTCTCTCGGGTATTGTGCTGCCCCTGTCGTTCTTTCGGTCGGGGGGCGACAGCAATGTCATCGCGGTCGCTGCATTAAACCGTTTCCCGCGCCTCGCCTTCCTCATATTCCTGACGACCATGGGATCATATCTGGTAGCTGCCCTGGGGTGGAATTTTTCCAGCGCGGCGGCCGAAATCTCCGGATCGAGTTGGTTTGCCAGTTATGGCTATCCCCACGCAACAGGGACCTTCCAGCCAGACTTGAAGACAGCCCTTTGGCAAGGTTCTTTTGGAACGCTTCTTCAGAACACAAGCGATTTCAATGTTTCGCTGTGGACTATGCACCATGAATTGTACGGCAGTTTTATTTCGTTTGCGCTGGCTCTCGTTTTCTTCCGCGCGTCGAGCAGGGTGGTCTGTGTTGTCGCTATCATGGCTGTCATAGCCCTTCAATTTACTGCGTGGCGGCTAACACCTTTCGTGGTGGGCACGGCGCTTTCCGCTTATCTTTTCCGAAATCCCGGGTTTGCCTTGGGGCAGATTTTCTCGATCGCCTTAATTGCTATCGGATTTATCCTCTACCGTTTCCACATTGGAAACGCTGCAAGTTGGCCCACGGCCTACTGGCCCTGGGGCAGCGATGATCAGAAGGCTTGGCTGATATACACACTTGCGGGGTTGTGTCTCATCATGGGCGTTGTTGGAAATAAAACGGTACGCCGCGTCATGAATGCGAGGTGGCTCGTCTCTATTGGGCGTCATTCGTTCGCGATGTATGCCGCGCACATGATGCTGATGAGTTCTTTGGCAAGTTTTGTGTTTATCCACGTAACTCCTATGGGGAAGATGGCTGCTCTGATTATCACGACTATCATGTTTGCCGCAGCGTTGGCAGTAGCATCTTATACCCTGACAAGGCTCGATGAGTGGTGGACACGTTTTATGCGCGTGAAAATCGAAGCCGCCTTGTCGCTATCTAGTACTAGCCCGACCGCCCACGCCGGACGTTAGTTGCGTCGAAAGAATGTGGCTTCGGTGGAAAAACCAGCGCGACTCCCGCTCCCCTCGACGGCCGTGACCGGAGTTTACAGAGTTATCCGTCGCCGTAACATTGATCCGTTCAATCTCGATCTGAGAAGCCGTTTCGCGGGAAGTTCGATGTAGGAGAACGACAGAATAGAAATTGCTGCGGCAATAACGAAGAACGCCACCATTACAGCCGGAGAGTAAAAGATGTCCTTGCCGTATCCCATCCTGAGGGCTGCAAGCAGGAATACGCACTGAAGCGGGAAATGCCACAAATAGACCGAATAACTTACGTCACCCAGCCATTCGAATAGTTTGATCCGAGGCTGGTAACGTAGATTCAATGCGGTCAGAGCAACAATGCCGATGGGAAAGGCCATCGTATCGAGTAAGAACTTCTTTGTCTCAGGGATGAAAATCAGGACGCCCCAGCATATGATTGCCGCAACACCAAACGGAACGATAGCCCTATCCCCAAACCGTCGGTTCCCCTCCCTTAAGGCGACGAACAGAAGCCCCGCCAGATAGAATTGCGTTAGCCCACTCGCTACCTTGAAAGCTGACGCCGGCAGCAGATACCCCAAGATGAGCAGCCCCAAGAAGTAGATGTGGCGACCTTTTCCGAGCATGCATCCGAACGCGAAGGTGATGTACAGCAGGATTTCAACGGAAATCGACCAAACGGGACCGTTAAAAGACCAGCCTTCTTCGAACCCCCAGGCTGACATCATGAGAATGTTCAGGACCGCGTGATAGGCGTCGTAGAACGGATAGACGAAATAGCTTCCTGTCTCGGCGCGAACGAACAACTGAGCAATGAAGACTACAATGAACGTCACGATGTACAGCGGATAGATCCTGCTGAACCTGTCGACAGCGAATGCCGCCAACGACATTTTTTTCGTTGCGAGTTTTTCTTCAGCCAACCAGAAGAAGATCACACCCGATAGAGCAAAAAATAGCGGCACAGCCCTCCAGCCTTCCCGATAGAAGACAGAGACGGCGTGGTAAAATGGCTGCGCTTCCGTGGAGAACGGCCCTGGAGTGGTCCCATTGAAGAAAAAGTGCTGCCAATGCCAGAAAATAACGGCAAAAGCAGCGATCCCTCGCAGACCATCAAGGAAACACAATCGGGTTGTCTTGGGCGTGTTGCTCATTCCAGAAGCCATAGTCAATCTGCTGCAGCTTCGCAATCTGTCGTCAGGCCCGGTTGGCCGGTAGCATCTTGAAAAGAATAGCGTGCAAGTAATGTAACACTGCTATTCAACGTTACCGGCTGGATAAAGATGAACAACGGTCACCTGGCACTTTTCTATCTCGGCATTGCTTTGCTGATCAGCGGCTGTGCCACATTTATAGGTGGTTTGGGTTTTCTCTTTTGGCTAATTTTCCGAGAGCCGACCATCATCACACACGTGATCACCACACGTGTCTCAACACACCAGCAGTAACCGGCGACATCTTCGCCGGTAGCGCAGCACAGCCCCCCCAGAATCAAAAGACCCGCGCAGATCGGGGGCGGATGCGCGGGTCTTTAAACCATGAATTGGCGGTCATGGCGCGGTGATAATGCGTCGGCCGCATGAAGGTTCCCAACACTTTCCCAATTAGGACATCCCAATGTCAATCACCAAAATCTCCGCACAGGGGAGGGCTTTCGTGCGCCTGCACGAGGGCAATCCGCTCACCGCCTATCTCGACCCCGTCGGCATTCCGACGATCGGCACGGGTTTCACGATGGGCAGCGATTCCGTTCGCCGCGAACTGGCAAAGATCGGCATTACCAAGCTGGTGCCAGGCAAGACCAAGATCACGGCCGCACAGAGCGACGCGATCCTCGACGCTGTGCTTGCCGCTGAATACGTGCCTGCCGTGGTTGCCGGCTCGCCTGAGAGCCGCAAGCAGCACGAGCTCGATGCGGCAGCTTCGGTCACGTTCAACCTCGGCGTTGGCGCCATGAACTGGACGTGGGCCGAATACTGGCGCAAAGGCCAGATCAAGAAGGCGGCTGTTCACCTCGCTAGCAATTACAACACCGCGAAGGGGAAGAAGCTGCCCGGCCTCGTGCGCCGCCGCAAGGAAGAGGCGCTTCTTTTCGAGAAGGGTATCTACACCGGCGTTGCGAGCGCGACAAAGGAAGCCACCGCAGAGCCGCCACCCCAGCCAGATCTAGTCGTCAAGGAAGCGCAGGAGCTGCTCACTACTGCTGGCCTTAATCCAGGCGCTATCGACGGCTGGATGGGCGAGAAGACAAAGGCGGCCGTTATCGCCTATCAGAAGGCTCATCCGCACCTGATCGCAGACGGCATCATCGGTCCCGCCACGCTCGCACAGCTTCGTCGCGACGCAGGCGCGGCCAAGGACGTGGTCACAAAGGGCGCTAGCTCGGCGGCTGGCTCTGGATTGCTTGCTTTCACCGCAGGCCTTCCATGGGGCTGGATTACTGCTGGCGTGCTTGTGGCGGTTGTCGGGTATGTCGCATACCGCAACCGCGATGTGATCGCTCGCCGCTGGAATAGCTGGCGCGGCAAGGAGGTGACGGTTTGATCATCCTGTGGGCAAAACTCAAAGGCTACCTAGCCGCATTCGGCACGGCGCTCGCGATCCTCGCGGGCGTCTTTTTGTATGGCCAGAGAGCAGGGCGCTCCGCGGCAAAAGACGAACAGGCCGCCGCTAACGCTAAGGCCATCAAGAAGGCCGGGGATGTCGAAAATGAAATCAGAAATCTGGATGACGCTGGCGTTGATGGCGCTCTTGGCAAGTGGATGCGCGACAAGCGGTAGCTACTGCGATATCGCGCGACCGGTGCGCCCGTCCGTTGATGACCAGATGACGCTTGAAACGAATCGGCAGATCCTCACTGAAAACGAAAAGCTGCAGAAGCTGTGCGGGGTAAAGCCGTGAGTGGCGCCGAGATCATGGCGGTTGCCGGCTTCTTCGTGATGCTTTTCGGATTTCTGTTCGGCCTGTGGAAATACGTTGACGCAAAGATCAGCGCGGCCAAGACCGAAGCGTCGGGTGCAGCATCCGCGGCTGCGGCGATGGCTTCCCTTGCGCGCGAAGAGCTTGCTGCTCACAGGCTGCACGTTGCGGAAACCTATGTTTCCAAATCGGGCCTTCGAGAGCAGACGGAACAGATCATGGGCGCTATCGGCGCCGTGAAGGATGCCGTCGACAAGATGACGCTTCGCGTCGATCGCATCGTTGAAAATCAGTCGAAGCCGCGGGCCACGCGGGCAGGGTAGAAACAAAAAAGCCCGACACTGAGGCCGGGCTTTGCTTGCTTATGGGGAATGGCTATCAGAACTTTACGCCGAGGCCGACGCGGATTGCATGCTGGTCGACATCCGCGTTGATTGCAACGCCACCGAAGTTGAAATCCTTGTCGCCGAAGTCGGTGTAACGATACTCAACGCGTCCGAACACCATGTCGGTAAACGCGTAGTCGAGACCAACGCCGACGGTGTAGCCGTTGAACGTTTCCTTCACGTCGGCAACGCCCGGAACTTCCGCGTAGCCGCGAGCATAGGCCCAGCCTGCGGTACCATAGACCAGGGCACGGTCAAATGCGTAGCCGACGCGGCCACGAACCGAACCCTGCCAGTCGAACCCGTAGTCAAAGCCGGTGCCAAGGATAGTGGCTGAATCATCGCCCCAGTTCTTTTCGAAGTCAGCCTCAAGCCCGACGACCCAGCTGTTGCCAAGGTCATAGTTGAAGCCAACGAAACCACCGGCGAGAGCGCCGTCGAAGTCTGCGGACGTTCCCCCGGGAAGGCCCACGATCGAAGCGTCATTGTTGTTCCAGCCGTAACCGGCCTGCACACCGGCGGTAAACCCGGTCCAGCTGAACAGCGGCGCAACGTCTGCAACCGGTGCAGCGGGCACTTCAGAAACCGCGTCAGCAGCCATAGCGGTGGACGCTGCCAAAACAAAAGCTAGGGTCGCGAGTGTCTTTTTCATGGTTTGAACTCCTAAATTTAAGCGTTCACTAAATAACAATTTCCTGAAAAATGCTGTAGCACACAGGCAACACTCGCAACCCAAGCGGATTCAGGCCGGGAAGTTGCTCCTCAGGGATGTCGAATTCACGCGGATGTGTCAGATTGGCGCTTTCACGCCCGGGTCATATGCATAGGTGATGTACACCTCGAAACCATCGACGGGCTTTGGCCGTGTGAAATGGGCCTTCACGGGGAGATGGGTTTCGTCAGAAATCCAGGTCAGGATACGCAGTTCGCCGTCTCGAAGGTCTGGCCTTTCGTATTCATACAATGACGTTGCAATGCCATTTACTTCTTGAAAGCCGAGCAATTTGCATTTGTTAATTATCTCTGTAGGGACGAATACACGATCCCGGACTTCCCACGGCCATCCTGTATCTCGCGAGTACTCCTTTGCGCCAACGTGCAAATACTGGCCAAAATAAGGTTCTCCTAAGCCATTATTCACGAATCGCATCGTCATTTGGACGGCTTGCGTCTCATTGAATTTCGCAACCATCCGCTTCACCCGATCGCAAGATGTGAGGCTGTCGGAAGGTCTTGGGCTCCTCAGTGGCGAGGTGATCAAGAGGCCGTCATACTTGAACAGAAACGCCACTCGTTCCTCGGGGAACTCTAATCCACCGCCGAGGTAGCGACGTGTAACACGCGTCAACATCTGATGGTCTTGCGAAACCCACGCATCCATTTCCGCTCGGTAAGGGAGGCTGGTCCAGTTCATCCGGTAGTGAATTACCCCGCCTCTCGCGTCCACTTCCGAGCCAACCAGCTTGCAGTTTGTCAAGGTGGGCTCATATCTGTCCCAAGACGACCACTCGACGCCAAGGCGAGGAGTTGATCTCCACTCCTTCTCAAAATGCCGCTTTTCCTGGCGTTCGGTCGGTGAAAACTTCCTCTCGATGAAAGGGCGATATGTCCCGTCTTCTCGCACAAGAGGCATCTCGTAGGAGTAAGAAGGATAGATCTCAGTCATGATGATTGCGCGCGCCACATCTTTGCATGTCGGGTCTTGCCACTGTTCACCACCGGCTTGAATATCGTCGGCGTTCGCTGCGTGAAGGCAGGAGAATGCCGAGAAACAAAGGAAAAGTAGAATCGAGCGCATTATTTTGCTTCCCCAGTGACAGGGCCGAAAATTACCCCTTCACCGCTCATTGATTTTTCACCTCGTCGCGTTTCATTTGCTCAAGCCCGTTTGTCTCCTCTGACGCCTTTAAAGCATTCCCAGCCGCCTTACGAGCTTCCTCGGCCGCCGCGCTAGACCTTGCTTGTGCATCGGCTTGTTCCGCCGGCGTCCGTGGCGGGTAATCACCTTGCGCTCGTTCCCCGATGGTAAACCATTGATCTACCGTCAGCAGGCCAATAAAAATCACGATGGCCACAACCGCAAAATGCCTGCAGATGAGACGTGCCAGGCTCATCATTTACGGCGACCCCTCACTACTTCTTCACCTTGTCGCGTTTCATCGATCCCCTAATGCTCACATATGCATGGCATAACAGCGATACGAAAAATCCTACGAGGGCCAGCGACGAATAGCCGAGTACCCGATTGGAAACGTTATGCCAGCCTGCAAGCAAGGCGCCGGCGTGAAGCAGCATAAGAACCAAGAAGGCGATTTGGAAGCACATGGCCGCTTTCCAGAATCCCGACGCTTTCGCAATGTAACGTCCAAGCCAAGATGAGCCGCTTCTCGACCCGTCAGTTTTCCCTGTCGGCTGCGACATTGCCTGCTGCTCCCATTTCACACCTCCGGCCCGGTCCAGAATAGTCAGTCTCCTACCACCTTCAAGACCGGTGGCGCACCTTCTGCTCTGAATGTTTTAAGATCCACCTGTGTCAACGGCCCGCGTGACGTCATCATCTCCAGGGTGGAGACTTCTACATCGAGGCCGGTCTTGTGGATTTCCTTGATGGCATCATTAAATTGGCGAAGCGCCATCGCCAGTCGTTGTTCTGCGTTCTTCTGGCGAGCGATGCGTGTTATCATCGAGGCACCTCCTTGTACCAATAGTACGCCCAGCAATGCCACGTTCATTTCCTCATGGCCAATCTCTTTTTGCTCTTGCGAGGATCAAGCTGTTTTTCTCGCGGTTCTGGCAGCCTAGACAACGCAACAGCGGTTCCATGGAAATGATCGACCTGAACTTTCCATGCTTGCGTTGTATCGCCCACCTATCCAGCATTCCGACCCGCTTGCACCGCCAGCACTGAGCGCCGAGAACATACCATTGCGGCAGAGTAGCGGAGTGGTCGCGCTGAGGAACAAAGATACCGGTGGGCTTTGGCGGCAGATTGTCGTTGTTGCCGCCGGTAAGATCGATCCCGCGACGATGGCGCATGTCACGTCCGATCTGCCTCTGGTCTCCACCCTCTCGTAAATCCCTTGCCCATCGCAGCGGTCGCCAGCGCCAGCTGCAACCGCAAATGCTGGATGTCTTCCATCAGGGTTTCTATCGCAGCGCGGCTATCGCCGTCATGCCAGGCAATGATGTGGTCTACCGGATCGGCTTCCGGTTCTCTTCTTTCTGGGCGCACGTTCTCATTCTCCGGTTCAAGAGTTCAAATCGTCCCTGATTTTCCGATAGGCACACGCCGCCGTGCCAAGCGTGTTCTTATTATGTTCTGGCCATCTAAAGAGTCAAGCTCGTTAAGCGGGCAGTTTTTTTGCGTCCAGCGAGACCGGGGTCATCGTCTCATTACATTTCCAATTTTAGGATTTCCGCGGAAGAAATATTCATGGGTTCTAAATACTTACCTCCCCCGCAACGCAAAGGGGGTATGCAATGTACTGGTTGGCTTCTGCATTTTATCTTGGACTCACGGTGTATTTCGGTCGCGCATGGTTTGATCTGATGGGCGGTTGGGCTTGGCTAGACGGCGCCATGTTTATTCTCGAGGCCATTGCAACTGTAATGTGTGTCGCAGCCGCAGTGCTCGATGACGATAGCTGGGTTTCGAAAGAAACGCTCGGCGCGGCTTTTCTGGCCGGTATCGGATGGTTGGGGGTGCTCAACTTTGCGGGCTAGAACGTACTGGTTCGAGGCAAGCGAGGCATTAGGTCGGATCATCTCCGACCTAAACTTATCCACTGTTTGACCCGAAGCTGGGCACACCGCTGTGGATGTTAATCGCACGTAAATCCTCAGAGTAAGCCGGGTTGGAAGGAGCTCCTCGTGGCCGCCTACAAAATATGCGTACCGCGATTTTGCTAGAAGGAGCCACGATGCAGGATAATGTGAGAGTTATTTCGCCCGTAAGTATTGCCGGTCTTACGGCAAACGTGCCAGCGACGGGTATGCCGATTTTCGAATTGGTCCGTCCATCTGATTTGTACGTCGATCCCACCTACCAAAGAAACGTAAGCGAAAAAGGAATGCGGCAGATCCGTCGCATAATCGAAAACTTCGAATGGACAAAGTACAAGCCCCCTATTTGCGCGTACGCCGAATGGGAGGGTAAGACCATTCTCAAAGTCCTTGACGGACAGCATACGGCGATCGCTGCCGCGTCCAATCCGCACCTGGACACAATTCCTGTTATGATTGTGGAGGCTGAAAGCACAGTGGAACAAGCTAAGGCCTTCATTGGGCAAAATACTGATCGGCTTGGAGTGACGAACCTACAGCTTCATCAAGCCGCAATTGCTTCTGGTGATGAGGATGCTCAAACGATCGAGCTTGTCTGCGCTCGCGCGAACGTCAAAGTTTTGAAGACGACCAACGCCTACACGGGGACTGGTTCTCGGCAAACGATAGCGATCAAACAAATCGCAGCGATGATTGGAAGACGCGGGCCAATTGTCTCGCGGGAGATACTAGAGGTCGTCGCAAATGCCGACCGAGGCCCCCTGACGGCGCCACAGATAAAGGCAGCGGAATTGCTTCTTACAGATCCAGAATACAGTGAAAAAATTACGGGCGATGACCTGACAGAGGCAATTATCGATTTGCTGACGACTGCAGAGGAAGAGGCAAAGTTGTTGGCGGTAACCCACAAAATCCAATTCTGGAAAGCTCTTGCCGTGACCTGGTTCAGGAAATGCAAGAAGCGTCGACAATCTGTTGCTAGGGCGGCCTGACGCACGATCTTAAACAGTCGTGTGACATCATCACTTCGTGACGACCTTTGAACCACACACAGAAGGCCCGCCGGCAGCCTCGTACTACCAGCGGGCTCTTTGCCAACATCCGCCATTGACGGAAGTCTCTAGACCTCCATAACGGAGGCGCAGATCAATTGCACCAGTCAATGCGGTGCTTTGGGCGCCATTCTCGCGCCAGTCCTTCCGACATAAGAACCTGCGCAGATTCCCGTTCATCGGGGACAGCTAATTTGTTTGTTTATTGACGTCGATCGACCCAATCACTCGAGAGATATAATTGGCTGCCGCTTCTTTTATGTAGGTCTCGGTAGCTTCGTTTGCCTCTGGGAAAAGCCGCCTTCCCTGTATGTTTTCCACCGCAAGCTTTTCGAACTGAACCAGATTTCTTTTGGTAGCCTCACTGTCAGTTCCGACTAGAAAGTTTGCGAGAATTAATCTGAGCATTTCAGTTGTAGCGATTTGTGCAGCTATGTCGTTTGCTCGGTCGAGGTCATTCATTGAATTGCGTCTCCTCAAATTTGAGAGGTTCGTTGAACCTTAAGGCCACTATGTAAAAAGGCCCTGCGATTTCTCGCAAGGCCTTGATATTACAGCAATTCGGATGGTGGGCGTGACAGGGATTGAACCTGTGACCCCTACGATGTCAACGTAGTGCTCTCCCGCTGAGCTACACGCCCTCCGTGGCGGCGGATAGACCACAAAACCGGTTCATGCGTCAACTGCTTTTTTTCGGTTTTGTGAAGGTTTTTTGAGAGGCCTTACGCCACAAGGAGTTTGTTCACTTCATCCACGAGATCGCGTAGATGGAACGGCTTGGAAAGCACCTTGGCATCCTTTGGAGCCTTCGAATCGGCGTTGAGCGCAACGGCTGCGAAGCCGGTGATGAACATCACCTTCAGGTCCGGGTCGAGTTCGGTGGCGCGCCGCGCCAGCTCGATGCCGTCCATTTCAGGCATGACGATATCGGTCAGCAGCAGCGAAAAAGGCTCTTCGCGAAGCCGGTCATAGGCGCTGGCGCCATTGTCGAAGGAAGAAACCTTGTAACCGGCTTTTTCCAGCGCTTTCACGAGAAAGCGGCGCATATCGTTGTCGTCTTCAGCAAGAAGAATTTTCTGATTCATCATAAGTGACCGTAACTGCTCAATGTTTGGAATATCCTAGCCCGATTATAGGATTTTCACGGTAAATATCCTGTGAACGCGTGAATCGGTATAGCGCTGCTTGGGCGATAGTATGGACTTGCCGCACTGTAACTGGCAACATGAACACCCTGATAGTTTGCGACATGGTAAATAGCACTGAATGGACTGGGTCACGGGTGAATATGAGCTGTTCGAAGTAACGGAACCTGCCGTTCAGACCCTGCCATTTGTCTATAATTCCCCGCATAGCGGCCGCTGCTATCCCATCTCCTTCCTGGAATCGGCACGGCTCGATTCGCATGAGATCCGCCGCTCCGAAGATCATTTCGTCGACGAGCTGTTCGCCGCAGCGCCCGAGATCGGTGCGCCGCTCCTGAAAGCGAATTTTCCACGGGCTTATCTCGACGTCAATCGCGAGCCTTATGAGCTCGATCCCCGCATGTTCGAGGGCACGTTGCCGCCTTATGCCAATATCGGCTCCATGCGTGTTGCCGGCGGTCTTGGAACCGTGCCGCGTATCGTTGCAGAGAATATGGATATCTATGCCCACCGCCTGCCGGTGGACGAGGCGTTGGCGCGGATCGAGACAATCTACAAGCCCTATCACGCCTGCCTGCGCCGGCTGCTTTCGCGCACCCACGCGCATTTCGGCATGGCGGTGCTGATCGACTGCCATTCCATGCCCGGCAATATCCGCGTCGCCGGATCGAACCTGAAGCCCGATGTGATTATCGGCGATCGCTACGGCACCAGCGCTTCCCAGGAAGTATCCCGCGCCGCCCTGCATTTTCTGGAGGAACTGGGTTTCGTCGCCGTCTGCAACAAACCCTATGCCGGCGGCTTCATCACCGAACATTATGGTCGGCCGATCCGTTCGCTGCATGCGTTGCAGATCGAGGTCAACCGGGCGCTTTACGTGGATGAAAAGACGCTTTTGAAAAAAGCCGATTTCCCCGCCATTCAGGCATCGCTTGAAATCTTCATGCGCCAGCTCGGAGCTTTCGTTTCAGAATACGCGATCGAAACCTCGCTCGCCGCCGAATAGCACCCCGAATTATCCGCTATTTCAATACCTCCCCTGGATTGTCTGGCCGCGCGCCGGGCAAAAAAAACCGCGCCTGAGCGCGGTCAAGTCTAGGGAGGAAACACCCAAGGAGGGTATTTACAGTCAAAGACTGCAGGGTCACGCTACGCAGTAACTGCACAATTGTCAATCATTTTATTTTTTGCATATTTTTTAGGCTTATGCCGAAAATATGGAAACGCGGGCTCCGGTATCCGTATGAGTGGACGGCGGATGTGATTCCAGTCTATGCATTGCCCACAGAATTCAGGCCACCATTCCACGCGATGAGGTTTCGCATGCTGCCCGACCGGGATTTCTTCTTCAAACTTGCCGATGCCGCCAGCGCCGAGACACTTCCTCGCTTCCGCACGGGCATTGCCGTCACCAACAAGCAGGATGGTGGTTATGATCCGGTGACGGAAGGCGATCAGGCAGCGGAAACCGCGATCCGCGCGCTCATCGAAGAACGGTTTCCGCAGCACGGCATTCTTGGCGAAGAACACGGCAATGTCGGTCTCGACCGCGACCATATCTGGGTCATCGACCCGATCGACGGTACCCGCGCCTTCATTTCCGGCGTACCGGTCTGGGGCACGCTGATCGGCTTCCAGTCGTCCGGCCGCGCCACGATGGGCATCATGGACCAGCCCTTTACGAAAGAGCGTTATTTCGCCGATGGCGAGGCGGCCTGGTATTTCGGACCCGACGGTGAAAAGAAAATCCGCACGCGTGATTGCGCATCTCTGTCCGATGCAGTGCTGTTCACCACCACCCCGCATATCTTCACCGCGGAAGAAAAGCCCCTTTATGAAAAGGTGCAGGATCAGGTCCGCCTTTTCCGTTACGGCGTGGATTGTTACGCCTATTGCCTGCTCGCGGCCGGCCATGTCGATCTGGTGATCGAATCCGGACTGAAGCCCTATGATGTCGGTGCGTTGATCCCGGTGATCGAACAGGCCGGCGGCATCATGACTACCTGGGATGGTGGGCGCCCGGAAAATGGCGGTCGGATTGTGGCAGCTGGCTCCAGGGCCGTGCACGAAGAAGCCCTTGCCATTCTCTCAAAACTCTAGGCAGCTTGGCTCAGGCGGCCATTACTCCGGCGCGAAAAACGCGTCGATGGCCGCCAGCGCCTGTTTGCGGAAAACGTCGCGCTCATGCAGCAATTCGTGGCGCGCGCCGGTTATCGGAAGAAGCTGTGCTGCCCGGAAATTGCGCGAAAGCTCTTCCTGCGCCTTATAGGGCGTAATCGTATCCAGCATCGGCGCCAGAATGAGGGTCGGAACGGTGATGTTCGTCAGGTGATCCTGGCGGGTCACTCGCCCCATGGTCTTCAGCGCTTCATAGACCCAGCGCGCCGTCGGCGCGCCGATGAACAGTTCCGGAAACTGCCGGTGCAAAGCGAGATTCCTGGCAAAACGCCTCGCGTCGGAGGTCAAGGGATTGCCGTCGAAATCCCGTTCGCGCTGGTCCCTGCCCAACTGAATTCTGCCCAGGCCGACAAGACTCAAGGTCGTCGCAACCAGCCGGATGACGGACCGTGGAACCGATTGCTGACTATCCAGCTCGATGAAGGGCGAACACAGCGCCAGACGGTCGATCCGGTTCGACAGGCCGGGCGCGGCCGCAAGGGCCGCAAGCGCGCCGGTCGAATGGGCGATCATGAAGAAGGGCAGCCGCGTATCCGGCAGGACAACCTGCTCGAGAAACAGGCTGATATCGCGCTGATAATCGGAAAAGCGCCGCACATGTCCGACGCCCGGCTTTTTCAGGAGCCTTTCGGAACCGCCCTGCCCGCGCGTGTCGAATGTCGCGACCCAGAAGCCCATGGCCGTCAGATCGGCGACCGTTTCGAAATATTTCTCGATACATTCGTTCCTGCCGTGCAGCAGAACCACTGTTCCGCGGGCGATGGAGCGGGTGGCGCGAAAGATCGCATAACGAAGCTGTTTGCCGCCGTGGCCGGTAAAATATCCGACGGTGTGGTGGCCGGGAACCGGGTTGTCTTCACTGGCGCGCAATGTGGCTTCGATCATCGGTCTTTTCCGGCTTTTCTGCCCTTTCGGGATAGGTCGGCGGCGCGGGAAGGTCAAAGAAAAAATTGCCGGAACCGTCGGTTAAAGCAGTCGCGGTTCCGGCGAATAAGACAGAAGAAGAAGGGACGTTATTGCTTCTGCCGACGGAGAATGCCTCCGATGACCGCAGTTTTATGGCTCTCAAACTGAACGATGCCGGAACCGGATGTTCAGCCATGGTTCATGTTGCCTTCGTCTTTTCGTGCCCCTTGACGCCGCGCATGACCATTCCCATTTTCTTCATGCGGTCGCCAGAACGGGACCGCGCCATATGTCCTGCCATCGCCAGAATGGGATGCCGGACTTAACCGCAAACAGTCGCTTCTCAAGGAGGACACCATGCGTCACGTTGATTTTTCCCCCCTCTATCGTTCCACCGTCGGCTTCGACCGTCTTTTCTCGATGCTCGATGGCCTCGGCCAGCCCGAACAGGCCCAGTCTTATCCGCCCTATAATATCGAACGAACAGGTGAAAACACCTATCGGATCACCATGGCGGTTGCCGGTTTCGATGAAACCGAACTCAGCATCGAATCCCGCGCCAATGCACTGACGGTGAAGGCCGAGAAGGCCACGGACGAAAAAACGACCGAAGGCGAATTCCTGTATCGCGGTATCGCTACCCGCGCTTTCGAGCGCCGCTTCCAGCTTGCCGATCACGTCGAAGTCCAGACCGCTTCCTTGAAGAACGGTCTGCTTCACATCGACCTCGTCCGCAATATTCCGGAAGCCATGAAACCGCGCCGCATCGCAATCTCGTCCGACAGCGCCGATGCGCCGAAGACGATCGAAGCCCAGGTTACCCCGGCTCAGGTCAACTAAGCTTTTCTGACATATAAAACGAACGGCCCCTTTACGGGGCCGTTTTTGTTTGCGGAGCTGATATCAGCGAGCAGATGCCGCCGCGCCTTCCGCAGCCGCCGTTTCCGCGATTGCCGCCTTTTCATGCGCCTTGCGGGCATAACGTTGGGCCAGCACCGCGCAGACCATCAGCTGGATCTGGTGGAAGAGCATGATCGGCAGAACGATCGCGCCAATGCTCTGGCCGGCGAAAATGGCACCTGCCATGGGCACACCGCTGGCAAGGCTCTTCTTCGAGCCGCAGAACGTGATGGTGATTTCATCCGCCTTGTCGAAACCGAGTATACGGCTGCCGAACATCGTCACGCAGAGAACAATCGCCAGCAGCACGATGTTGATGAGGATAACCACGCCGATATCCCGGAGAGAAAACGTGTGCCAGATACCCTCGATGACGGCATCGGAAAACGCCAGGTAGACAACCATGAGGATCGAACCGCGATCGACGGGCGACAAAAGCTTCTTGCGCGCCCGAATCCACTCGCCAATCCATGGCTGCAGCGCCTGGCCAATAATGAAGGGCAAAAGCAGCTGCAGGAAGATTTGCAGGAATGCATCCAGCGAAAATCCGCCGCCATGGCCGCCGACCGTAAACAGCAGGCCGACCAGCAATGGTGTCAGGAACATGCCGAAAATATTCGAAGCAGAGGCCGAACAGATCGCCGCCGGAACATTCCCGCCTGCCATGGAGGTAAAGGCGATGGAGGACTGCACTGTTGACGGCAGCACACAGAGAAACAGCACACCCATATAAAGCGGGGCCGGCAGGATGCTTTCGGGAATAAAGCCGATCGCCACGCCGAGAAGCGGGAAAAGCCCGAAGGTGACGAGAAGGATCACCAGATGCAGCCGCCAGTGCAGGATGCCCGCAATCACCACATCCCGCGAAAGCCGCGCGCCGTGCAGGAAGAACAGCAAAGCGATCGCGAGTTTTGTCGCAAGTCCGAAATACACCGCCGGCTCGCCGCTGATCGGCAGGATGGAAGCCAAAATCACGGTGGCCACCAGCATCATGGTGAAACGGTCGGGCAAAAAGCGGGTCATGGGAGGTCTTTCCGGCATCGGTTTTGCTTGAAACGCGCGTTACTATCGCTCATCATGATTTCGGATGCAAAGATTAACAGTTATCATGATTTGAGATAATGCTGAACCTTCAACATCTTGCCAGCTTCGTCATGCTTCAGCAAACCGGCAGTTTCACGCTTGCTGCCGAGCGGCTCGGCATTGGCCAATCCACTGTCAGCCAGCATATACAAAGGCTTGAGGCCGCGCTTGGCCGCCGGCTGATCGCGCGCAGCACCCATCAGGTGAAACTGACCGGCGAAGGTGAGGCCCTTTTGGGTTACGCCCGCAACATGCTTGATATCGACAGCAAGGTTTCATCGCTGTTCAGCGAAAACCGCCTGCGCGGACGGCTGAGGCTTGGTGTGTCTGAAGATTTCGTCGCCAGCCGGCTGACGGCCATTCTGGAGGAATTCATCCGGCTTTATCCGCTGGTGGATCTGGAGCTGACGGTTTCGCTGAGCGGCGTGCTTTACCAGATGCAGGATAATGGCGAGCTGGATGTGGTGCTGGCTAAACGCCGTCTCGGCGATAAGCTCGGCCATTTTCTCTACCGCGAACCGCTCGTGTGGCTGGCGCGCGACCCGGAACGCATGCTGAACCAGCCGGACGCCCTGCCGCTCATCGCCTTTCCGCCGCCGAGCATTACCAGAAAGGCGGCGCAGGAAGCACTTGATCGGGCCGGCCTTTCATGGCGGATCGTCTGCACCTGCGGCAGTCTGAGTGGACTGACCGCTGCGGCAAGAGCGGGCATGGGCATTCTGGTGCAGCCGCGCAGCATGGCGCCGGCCGGCCTCAAGGAAATTGCCGCCGGCGTGCTGCCGGCGCTTGAGGATGTGGAATTCGTGCTTCAGCCGAGCAAGGGTACGGATACGAAGCTGGTGCGTGCCCTTTCCGATCTTGTGTCCAGCAAGAGCATCGCACCCGGCAGCTTCGTGTAACGCGCCTCAATTGTCCCGTTTCGAGAGGCAACGGCCAACGCTGTCACGCCAGCCCGCGATCGCGTTCTTCCGCTCGCTTTCTTCCATGTCGGGGCTGAAGCGGCGGTCACGGCGCCAGTGGTCGGCAAAGGCCTTGCGGTCCGGCCAGATGCCGGCGCGGGAGGCCGCAAGCCAGGCTGCGCCGAGAATGGTCGTTTCCAGAAAGACCGGACGATCGACCGGGGCGGCAAGAATATCCGCCAGCCGCTGCATGGTCCAATCGGAAGCGACCATGCCGCCATCGACCCTCAGCACCGTCTTGCCATTATCACCCGCCCAGTCCTTGCGCATGGCGTCCAGGAGATCGAACGTCTGGTAGGCAACGCTTTCGAGCGCCGCGCGGGCAAATTCCGCAGGTCCCGTACCGCGCGTCAGGCCGAAAATCGCTCCGCGGGCCTCGGCATCCCAATAAGGCGCGCCAAGGCCGGTAAAGGCCGGCACGAGATAAACCCGCTGCTTGGGATCGGCCTTTTCGGCAAGCGCGCTGACTTCCGACGCGACCGAAATGAAACCAAGCTCGTCACGCAGCCATTGCACGGCGGCGCCGGCAATGAAGATCGAACCTTCAAGCGCATAGGTCGTCACGCCATCGAGGCGGTAAGCAATCGTCGTCAGCAACCGGTTGGTGGATGCCACCCGGTCGGTGCCGGTATTGAGAAGGGCAAAGCAGCCAGTGCCATAGGTGGATTTCATCATGCCAGGCTCAAAGCAGGCGTTACCGATAACCGCAGCCTGCTGATCACCGGCGACGCCGAGGATCGGAATTTCCGCACCGAGAAGCGCCTTATCCGTCATGCCGAAATCGGCAGCGCAATCCAGCACCTCCGGCAGCATGGCGCGGGGAATGTCGAGGATCGACAGCAGCTCGTCATCCCAGGCGTTGTCTTCGATGTTGTAGATCAAGGTACGGGAGGCATTGGTGGCATCAGTCACATGACGCCGGCCGCCGGTGAGGCGATAGATCAGGAAACTGTCGACGGTGCCGAAGCAGATTTCTCCCTTCACCGCTTTTTCGCGAAGGCCGCTAACGCTATCGAGAAGCCATTTCAGCTTAGTGCCGGAAAAATAGGGGTCGAGCAGCAGGCCGGTCTTTTTCGAAAACAGCGGCTCCAGTCCGCGGCGTTTCAGATCTTCGCAGATGGGTGCGGCGCGCCTATCCTGCCAGACCACGGCGCGATGCACGGCCTCGCCAGTGTTGCGGTCCCAGAGCACGGTCGTTTCACGCTGGTTGGTGATGCCGATTGCCGCAATATCGGAAGCGGCGATGCCGGCATCGGCAAGCGCCAGCCGGATGGTTTCGAGCACGCTTTTCCAGATATCTTCGGCATCGTGTTCGACCCAGCCCGAGGCCGGGAAATGCTGCGGAAATTCTCGCTGGCCGACACCGATCACCCGCATGTCGCGATCAAAGACCATCGACCTCGTCGATGTCGTCCCCTGATCGATCGCCAGAATATAACCGCCCATTATGTCACTCCCTTTCAGACGCAATGACGGGGCGGCAAAGCCGCCCCGGTTTGTTCAGATTTGATGCAGAAATTACTTCTGCCAGCTTTTGACCAGTTCGTCGTAATTGACGGTGACCGGCTTTTCCTTTTCGTTGGCGATCTTCAGCTGGGGTGCCAGATTGCCCTTCGAAACGGCGTCCTTGTTCCAGTAGTCGATATCATGTTCTTCCGCCAGTTTCGGGCCGATATCGCCCTGGACACCGGCCCGCTCGATACGGGCCATGACCTTTTCCTGCTCGGCGCAGAGCGAGTCCATTGCGGCCTGAGCGGTTTTGGCACCCGACGACGCATCGCCGATTGCCTGCCACCATAGCTGTGCCAGCTTCGGATAATCAGGAACGTTGGTGCCGGTCGGTGACCACTGCACGCGAGCCGGCGAACGGTAGAACTCGATCAAACCACCGAGCTTGGAAGCCCGGTCCGTGAAGCTCTTGTGATGGATGGTGGTGTCACGAATGAAGGTGAGACCGACGTGGCTCTTCTTCACATCTACTGTCTTGGAGGTCACGAACTGCGCATAAAGCCATGCGGCCTTGGCGCGGTCGTCGGGGGTGGATTTCATCAGTGTCCACGAACCCACATCCTGATAACCGAGCTTCATGCCGTCCTTCCAGTAGACGCCATGCGGGGAAGGTGCGACGCGCCATTTCGGCGAACCGTCCTCGTTCACGACAGGCAAGCCGGGCTTGGCCATATCGGCAGTGAAGGCCGTGTACCAGAATATCTGCTGGGCGACGTTGCCCTGCGCCGGCACCGGACCTGACTCGGAGAAGGTCATGCCCTGTGCTTCCGGCGGCGCGTATTTCTTCAGCCACTCGAGATATTTCTCGATGGAATAGACCGAAGCGGGACCGTTGGTATCGCCGCCGCGTGCGACGCACGAGCCGACCGGCTGCGACTTGTCATTGACCTTGATGCCCCATTCATCAACAGGCAGGCCGTTTGGCAGACCCTTGTCGCCGTTGCCGGCCATGGAAAGCCAGGCATCGGTGAAGCGCCAGCCGAGCGACGGATCCTTCTTGCCGTAGTCCATATGGCCGAAGACCTTCTTGCCGCCGACATCACGTCCGGTGAAGAATTCCGCGATATCCTCATAGGCCGACCAGTTGACGGGCACACCGAGGTCGTAGCCGTATTTGGCCTTGAAATCGGCCTTGTTCTTGTCGTCGTTGAACCAGTCGTAGCGGAACCAGTAAAGGTTCGCGAATTGCTGGTCGGGAAGCTGGTAGAGCTTCTTGTCCGGTGCCGTCGTAAAGGCGCTGCCGATGAAATCCTTGAGGTCGAGACCGGGATTGGTGACGTCCTTGCCCTCATTGGCCATGAAGTCCGTCAGGTTGCGCACCTGCTGGTAACGCCAATGGGTGCCGATAAGGTCGCTGTCATTGACCCAACCATCGTAGAGGTTCTGGCCCGTCTGCATCTGGGTCTGGATTTTTTCGACGACGTCACCTTCCTGGATGATGTCATGCGTGACCTTGATGCCGGTAATGGCGGTAAAGGCCGGAGCCAGAACCTTGGATTCATATTCATGCGTTGTCAGGGATTCGGAAACCACCTTGATTTCCATGCCCGAAAAGGGTTTCGCCGCATCGACAAACCATTGCAGTTCCTTTTCCTGCTCCGCACGGGAAAGCGACGACATGTCGCCGATTTCCTTGTCCAGAAACTGTTTTGCCTCCTCCATTCCGGCGAAAGCGGAACCCGTCATTGCCAGCAGCATGGCTGCCGTCGTCGTCATCAGATGCCGTCGCATATCAGTCCTCCCAAGGGTTGCGATTGCATGAAGTCTGCGGGTGCGGTTTTCCTCCGCCGCACCTTTTTTCTGCTCTAGATCAGGATGATTTTAGGTCAGATCGACCTAAAATCTGAATCCTGATCTACATCATAAAGTTAGAGCGGGATTTCAGGCGAAAACCGCTCACACTTTTCGCCATCCCGCTCTAGACAAAACGGAAAACGCCGATGGCGTAGACCAAGGATAGAGCGAGAGCCCACCACAGGTTCGGGCCGACCAGCCCGAGCCATGCGAGATGAATGAAGGCGCTGCCGAGCAGCGAAATGAACAGCCTGTCGCCGCGCGTCGTTTCGAACCGCAACAGGCCGAAGCGGGGATTGCCGCCGGGCGAGAGACGTTCCCAGACCCACATGCCAACCAGCAGCACAGCGATGGCAGCGAAAAAAGCCGCCGTCTGCCAGGTCCACGCCATCCAGGTAAAATCGGGCATCTTCATCATGGTCAAACCCTCCCCAGCGCAAAGCCCTTGGCGATGTAATTGCGCACGAACCAGATCACCAGCGCACCCGGTATCAGCGTCAGCACACCGGCAGCGGCAAGCAGGCCCCAGTCCATGCCGGCGGCGGAGACGGTGCGTGTCATCGTCGCAGCAATCGGCTTGGCGTCCGTCGTCGTCAGCGTGCGGGCGATCAGAAGTTCGACCCATGAGAACATGAAGCTGAAGAAGCAGGCAACACCGATGCCGGAGGCGATGAGCGGCATGAAGATCTTCACGAAAAATTTCGGGAAGGAATAGCCGTCAATATAGGCGGTTTCGTCGATTTCCTTCGGCACGCCGGACATGAAACCCTCGAGGATCCACACCGCCAAGGGCACGTTGAATAGGCAATGCGCCAGCGCGACCGCGATATGCGTGTCGATCAGCCCGAAAGCCGAATAGAGCTGGAAGAACGGCAGCGCGAAGACGGCGGGCGGCGCCATGCGGTTGGTCAAAAGCCAGAAGAACAGGTGTTTGTCGCCCAGGAAACGGTAACGCGAGAAGGCATAGGCTGCCGGAAGCGCCGCCGCGACGGAAATCACCATGTTCATGACGACGTAGATGATCGAGTTGATGTAACCCGAATACCAGGATGAATCGGTGAAGATCGTGCGATAGTTCTGGAGCGTCGGCTGGTGCGGATAAAGCGTCATCGACGAGACGATTTCCGCGTTCGTCTTGAAGCTCATATTGATAAGCCAATAGATCGGAACCAGCAGAAGGATGATGTAGATCGTCGGCACCAGCCAGGAAAACCTGGACGGCCCATGGTGGCGGCGTGATCGTGCTGTTCCGGCAAAGCTGGGCCTTACCGACACCGCTGAGCCAGTGCCGAAGCCATTCCGTTCCACGCCGGTGGTGACATTGGAGGCGCTCATGTCAAGTCTCCGCGTCGTGGCTGGTCATCACGGTGTAGAACACCCAGGATAGCAGCAGGATGATGAGGAAGTAGATCAGCGACATGGCCGCCGCCGGGCCGAGGTCGAACTGGCCGAGCGCCATCTTCACGAGATCGATGGACAGGAAGGTGGTGGAGTTACCCGGGCCGCCGCCGGTGACGACGAAGGGCTCGGTATAGATCATGAAACTGTCCATGAATCGCAGCAGGAAGGCGATCAGCAGCACCCGCTTCATCTTCGGCAACTGAATGAACCGGAACACCGCGAAACGTGATGCGCCGTCGATCCGTGCCGCCTGATAATAGGCATCCGGAATGGAAACGAGGCTGGCGTAGCACAGGAGCACGACAAGGCTCGTCCAGTGCCAGACATCCATAATGACGACCGTAATCCAGGCATCGACGGGATCGTTGACATAGTTATAGTCAAGCCCGAGCTGATTGGCATAATAACCGAGCAGCCCGATATCGCTGCGGCCAAAGACCTGCCAGATCGTGCCCACCACATTCCACGGTACCAGCAGCGGCAACGCCATGGTAACGAGGCAGATCGGCACGCCGATGCCGGATTTCGGCATTTTGAGTGCGATGAAGATGCCGAGCGGAATTTCGATTGCCAGGATGATGCCGGAAAAGACCAGATTGCGTCCGAGCGCGTTCCAGAAGCGGTCGGAGCTCAGGATTTCCTGAAACCATTGCGTTCCCGCCCAAAAGAACTGGTTGTTGCCGAAGGTATCCTGCACCGAATAATTCACGACGGTCATCAGCGGAATGACGGCGGAAAAGGCCACCAGCACCAGCACCGGCAGCACCATGAACCACGCCTTGTTGTTCCAGCTTTTTCCCATCGTCAGGCTCCCATCTTCACACGCCAGGAATCGGCGAAAACGCCGACCGCAGCCGGGTCGAAACGCACACCCGCTTCCGCCGGAATCTCCTCGTCTTCGGCGACAACGATTGCCAGCTTCTGGCCCGCAAACCGGGCGCGGACGATCTTCTGCCGGCCGATATCCTCAACCTTGTCGATAGTGATCGGCATGCCGCCGCGCTCCAGCCGGATGAATTCCGGGCGGATGCCGATCTCGATGCGTTGCGCTCCATCGACCTTCGGCGCACCTGCCAGTGGCACACCAAGACCGCCGACCACAGCCGTTGTCCCCTCGATGTTGGCGGGCAGCACATTCATGCCCGGCGAGCCGATGAAATAACCCACGAATGTGTGTCCCGGTCGCTCGAAAAGCTCGGCAGGCGTGCCGATCTGGACGATCTGCCCGTCATACATGACCACCACCTTGTCGGCGAAGGTCAGCGCCTCCGTCTGGTCATGGGTGACATAGACCATGGTAAAACCGGACTGGCGGTGCAGGCGCTTCAACTGCGAGCGCAGAACCCATTTCATGTGCGGATCGATCACCGTCAGCGGCTCGTCGAAAAGTATGGCGTTGACGTCGGAGCGCACGAGACCGCGCGCCAGCGAAATCTTCTGCTTCTGGTCTGCCGTCAATCCGCGCGCATGGCGTTTGGCCATGCCGGAGAGGTCGGTCATTTCGAGAATTTCTCGCACCCGACGATCCACTTCGGCTTCCGGCACCTGCCGGTTACGCAGCGGAAAGGCGAGATTGTCGTAGACCGTCATCGTGTCGTAAACGACCGGGAACTGGAACACCTGCGCAATATTGCGATCTTCAGTCGCAAAATCGGTCACGTCGGTTCCATCAAAGGCGATGCGGCCTTCGGAGGGGCGCAGCAGGCCAGAAATGATGTTGAGCAGCGTGGTCTTGCCGCAGCCGGAAGGCCCGAGCAACGCATAGGCCCCGCCATCCTCCCATTCGTGATGCACCTCTTTCAGCGCATAATCGCCGGCAGCCTGCGCCTTGGCATTATAGGCGTGGCGGATATGATCGAGCGTGATGCGTGCCATGACCGATCTCCCCCTCAGGCCGCTTTGCCGATGGCGCGACCATTCGCGTCAAAGGCCATCAGGTGTTTTGTATCGAGAAACAGCTCGATATCCCTGTCGGGTTCGATGTCGTGGATACCATGTGCCAGCATGACCCAGCGCCGGCCGGAAAATTCCACATGCACGAAACTCTCCGAGCCCGCGATTTCCGAAATCAGCGTCCGCGCCCGGATGGATTGCCGCGCCTCACCCTTCGCATACGGGAAAAGATGATGCGGCTGGAAGGCAATGGTCAGAGGTCCATCCGGCACGGCGGCAAGATGCGCCGGCACCGCAACCACCGCCTTGTCGGCGCGCGTGAAAGCGTTACCCGTCTTGATGACCTCGATGGTGTTGAGCGGCGGATCGGCAAAGATTTCCGCGGTCACGATATCCACCGGCTGCCGGTAAACCTCGATCGTGCGGTTGAACTGCGTCACCCTTCCTTCGTTGAGCGTCGCCGTATTGCCACCCAGAAGCAGCGCCTCCGAAGGTTCCGTCGTGGCATAAACAAAGATCGCACCGGACTCGGCGAAGATGCGTGGCAGCTCCTCGCGCAGTTCCTCACGCAGCTTGTAGTCGAGATTGGCCAGCGGCTCATCGAGCAGCACCAGATTGGCGTTCTTGACGATGGCGCGTGCAAGTGCCGTGCGCTGCTGCTGGCCGCCGGAAAGATTGAGCGGCGTCCGGTCGAGATAGGGCGTCAGCCTCAGAAGCTCGGCGGCCTTTCTCACCTCCCGGTCGATGGTCGACTGGTCCTTGCCGGCAACCCGCATCGGCGAAGCGATGTTTTCATAAACGGAGAGCGCCGGATAATTGATGAACTGCTGGTAGACCATGGCGACGTTGCGCTTCTGTACCGGCCAGCCGGTCACATCCTCGCCATTAAAGAGGATCGAGCCGCCGCTCGGCTTGTCCAGCCCGGCCATCAGCCGCATCAGCGTCGTCTTGCCCGAAAGCGTCGGTCCAAGCAGGACGTTCAGGCTTCCGCGCTGCAACGTCAGATCGGTCGGGTGAATATGATAGTCACCACCCACCATCTTCGAGACGTTTCGCAATTCAAGCATGGTGATCCAAAGCCTCCTCCGCTTTTCGATCGGATCGTCAGATTGCCTTCAAGCGTCCACCTGCAATGCCTTCGATATAATCCTCCAGCCCGCGCGCCTCTTCAGGCGTCAGGAAAAGCCCCTGTTTGGTGCGGCGCCAGAGAATATCTTCCGCCGTCAGCGCCCACTCGCGCGCTATCAGCCAGCGAACCTCGGCCTCGTAAAGCGTGCCGCCGAAATGCCGACCCAACGCCGTCGTATCCGCAGCGGAGCCGATTATCGCCATCGCATCCGTTCCATAACAACGAACCAGCCGCTCGGCATGACGCCTATCGAGGAAGGGATAGCGCGACCGTAAGGCCTTGACCTCTTCCGCATAGGCCTCGGCACCGAAATTTCCGCCCGGCAAATGCGAACCCGCTGTCCACGGCGCACCCTTTTCACCCAGCGCATCGCCAATTTTTTCAAGAGCATGTTCGGCAAGCCGCCGATAGGTGGTGAGCTTGCCGCCGAAGATATTGAGGAGCGGCGCTTCACCTTCCGCCCCTTCGGTTTTCAGCACATAGTCGCGGGTCGCTTCCTGTGCTTTCGATGCGCCGTCATCAAAAAGCGGCCGCACACCAGAATAGGTCCAGACGATATCGGCGGGCTTTACCGGTTCAGCGAAATATTCACTCGCGGCATTGCAGAGATAGCTGATTTCCTCATCGCTGATCTTAACAGCCCGGGGATCGGCGGTATAGTCGCGATCCGTCGTGCCGATCAGGGTAAAATCCTGCTCATAGGGGATGGCGAAGATGATGCGGCCGTCCGGATTCTGGAAAAAATAGGCGCGCGGATCGGCAAACTTCTTGCGCACGATGATGTGGCTGCCCTGCACGAGGCGGACATTGTGAACATTGTTCTTGCCAAATGTCGCAGCCAGAACCTTGTCTACCCACGGGCCTGCGGCATTTACCAGCATGCGCGCCCGGTAGGTCTTGCTTTCGCCGGCGGCATTTTTCGTTTCAACCCGCCAGAAGGCACCTTCGCGCCGCGCGGAAACCACCTGCGTGCGGTTAAGAATCACGGCGCCACGATCGGCGGCATCACGGGCGTTCAGCACCACAAGGCGGGCATCATCCACCCAGCCATCGGAATATTCGAAGGCGCGGGCAAAAATCGGCTTCAGCGGTTTTCCGGCGGGATCGCGGCGCAGGTCGAGCGAGCGGGTGGCCGGCAAAAGCTTGCGGCCGCCGAGATGATCGTAAAGGAAAAGCCCGAGACGCACGAGCCAAGCCGGGCGCACCCCGCCCTTCTGGAACGGCAGCACGAACCGCATGGGCCAGATGATGTGCGGCGCCATGGCCCACAGCACCTCGCGCTCCATCAAGGCTTCGCGCACGAGGCGGAATTCGTAATGTTCTAGATAACGCAAACCGCCATGGATGAGCTTGGTGGCAGCCGATGATGTGCCGGAGGCGAAATCGTTCATTTCCGCAAGTGCGACGGAATAACCTCTGCCGACGGCGTCGCGCGCAATGCCGCAGCCATTGATACCGCCGCCGATCACGAAAATATCGTGAATTGCCTCGTCAGACATGCACCCTCCCGCGCTTTCATCGACGCTCTCCCCATCGATATATTGAAAGCATGGCCATCTAATTCGAAGACAAAACGAATGTCAAACGAAATTCCGACGCCGCTCAATCAGGCGTCACGGGCCTCGGTTTCGATCAGCCGGACATCATGATCGGCACAGATGCTGCGGATGGAATCAATCGGACAATGATCGGTGATGAAGGTATGAACCTGCGAAAGATGGCCGATGCGCACCGGGGCCGTGCGTTCGAATTTCAGTGAATCCGAAACCAGAATGACATGGCGGGCATTGGAAATGATCGCCTGCGCCACCTTGACCTCCCGGAAGTCGAAATCCAGCAGAGCCCCGTCCTCATCAATCGCCGAAACACCGATTACGGCGAAATCAACCTTGAACTGACGGATGAAATCCACCGCCGCCTCACCGACGATACCGCCATCGGAACCGCGTACCACGCCGCCGGCAATCACCACCTCAATGCCCGGGAACACCCTTAACCTGTTGGCGACGTTTATATTATTGGTGATCACCATCAATTCATGATGATCCGCCAGCGCTTCACCCACCGCTTCGGTAGTCGTGCCGATATTGATGAAAAGCGAAGAATTGTTGGGAATGAGGGCCGCGGCAGCGGCCCCGATCGCCTGTTTTTCGACAGAAGCAATCGCCCGCCGCGCCTCGTATTTGACGTTTTCATTGCCGCTGGGGAAAAGCGCGCCGCCATGAATGCGGGTCAGCACCCGCGTATCGCAGAGATCGTTAAGGTCTTTGCGGATCGTCTGGGGGGTCACCGAAAACCGCGCCGCCAGTTCGTCGACCAGCACCCGGCCGTTCGCTTTCGCCAGCGCAACGATTTCATCCTGACGCGGTGTGAGCAGCATTTCAGCTTCCCTCCTCTTCCAATTTTTTCGTTTTATTGAAGAGCGAACGAAAAACCAATGTCAAGGGAGGGTTTTATGGCGGCGTTAGCCACCACTTTGCGGATTTTCCTGAAGAATGCAGGAGCCTGATCAAAAAGCTTATTAGCCGGCTTTTTGAAAAGGCGCAGCAGCGGTCTGCTCTCCGCGGTTGACCGAAGCGGAACGGAACGCATCCCCGACACCGATCAGCACGGGTTCGTTCACGCCCAGCCTCTCGACTGCCGCAGCCAGTTGCGCGAGCGAACCGCACCAGCGTTGTTCATTCACCCGGCTGACGGAAATCATCACAACCACGGGGGTCGAGGCGGGCATGCCGTGGGCGAGCAGGCAAGACTGGATGTCCGCGGCGGTTCGCCCGCCCATGTAAAACACCGTGGTCACCGAAGGGTTCGACAGGGACTGCCAGTCGATATTTTCCGGCAGCTTTCCCTGCCGCGAATGTCCGGTGACGAACCGAACGGATTGGGCATGGTCGCGATGGGTCAGGGAAACGCCGAGACGTGAGGCCATGGCGCTTGCGGCGGTGATGCCGGGCACAACCTCGACCGGGATATTTTCGGCTTCCAGCGCCGCGATCTCCTCGCCGGCGCGCCCGAAAATCATCGGATCGCCGGATTTCAGCCGCACCACCCGTTTACCGGCCTTGGCGAAGCGGATCATCATGTCGTTGATGTCTTCCTGTTTGCAGCTGTCGCGGCCGCCGCGCTTGCCGACCAGCATGCGCTTGGCCTCCCGCCGCGCCAGTTCCAGCACCTCCGCCGAGACGAGATCGTCGAACAGGATGACATCGGCCGCCTGCAAGGCACGCACCGCTTTCAGGGTTAAAAGCTCGGCATCACCTGGCCCTGCGCCCACCAGCGTCACAAAACCACGTCCCGATTCTGCCAGCCCCGTCCGCGTCGCTACATCTTTCAGCAGCCGTTCTTCGCTACCCTCGTCCAGTCTTTCGGTAAAAGC